>Ga0247688_1000002_pt1 | contig 396508 bp, 345 predicted proteins | sample CNK29_metaG_FD_182718 | JGI IMG/M metagenome (GOLD analysis project Ga0247688, IMG submission 182718) | Soil microbial communities from Purdue University Martell Research Forest, Indiana, United States - CNK29 | ecosystem: Environmental > Terrestrial > Soil > Temperate forest > Bulk soil... | reverse complement strand
ATAGCAGTTGCCGGTGGTGGTTGAGACTCGCAGGGTGTTGAGCCCCCCCACGTTCACTGCGACCGGTGCCAGCAGGCCACCATCCGTCAAGGGCACCCAGCTCATCGTGGCGTTATTCACGGCATCAAATTGGCCGAGATGCCGGGTCACCTGATTGGCGGTTCCTGCGCCGCTGACCACCTGATCCAGATCCATGGAGTTGGCCCCCGCCCCGGCTGAACGTGCGTAAACATAAAAATGGCCCGGGGGATAAACGCGGGTGTAATTGGCCCAGTCCGGGGCCCCGAACCAATATAAGTAATAATCCTGCGCGAAGTTGTTCACGAACACCAGCCGCAGGTAGTCATTTAAAGCTCCCAACGCGCCCAGGAGTTGCGCGGGAATTCCGTTGATACGATACTGGTATTCCGAGCCATCGGTAGGCTCGCCGGAAACATAGGTGTGTTGATAGTCAATGTTAGTAACTGATTCATATTGATCATACACGTTTGGATAATAATCATTGGCACTCACATATTGTCCGCCGTTAAAGTCGAAATCCTCAGCCTCAAACATGTAGTTGGTTTGGCTGAACGTATCGAACTGATTGATCACGGTGATGCCATGACCGAGGGAATTGGTCACGCTGATGACTGCCGTATGCACCGTGTTGGGCTCCAAGGTGGGATAAACCACATTCTTGGCCGAGGCGGAGCCGGTGATCGCCAGCCCCGCGGAGATGTCGTTGCCGTCCAGCTTCACCTTGATGCCGTTCGCGGGGAAGGTGGCTCCGGCCGTCGCGACCGAAAAGCTCAAGGTGTTGGTGGGCTCGAACGGATGAGTGCCGGTGGGATACAAACCGCTCAAAATCGGCAAATCGACCTGGGCGGGGACGAGGATGAAAAAGTTGGGCAACAGATTGCCGCCGCTGGTGACACGCAAGGTTTCCTTGCCGTTGAGGACGATGTTCGCGTTATTGCCGTTGGTGTCCTTCAAATAGACATATTCATAAGTGGTATAGCCCAGGCCGCCGTTAATTGTGAAGGTGCCGAGATCGTTCGTTGCCGTGGGAGTAATCTGGCTCAAGAGCAGGGTCCCGGATTTACCAATGTCGGTTGCGAGGCGGCCGATAACCCAATTGGTGCTGCTGGGCCAGTCGCGGGTGTAATTGACCCACTCGCTGCCGAAGTATGACCCTCCGGTGCCGTTAAACGGGTCTACCTTGTAATCGGTCACGCCCGCTGCAAACAGGTTTGGGCGCAAGTAATCTCCAGACGGGGCCTGTCCCATCGGATCACCGGGACGAAACAGGCCGGAGGCGCCGCTGGTGTTATTCTCATCCACACCCTGCACGCCCACTTTTCCGAAGTAACAGTTGGGATCGCCACTGGCGCTGCAAAGGTCAGGATTATTGATATACAAACCGCTGTTAAAATCCCAATCCTCGGCTTCCCACAGATAGGTCACGGGCTGGATTCCGAACCACATGGTTTGGAAAAAGGTGCTCGCACTGACATTGAGGCCGGAGGCGTCCGTCACACTGATGGACACCGTGTAAGTCGAGTTGGATTGAAGTCCGGCGTAGGTCACATTTTTGCTCGAAGCAGAACCGCTGATGACCAGGCTGCCGGAGACATTGGTGCCGTTCACAGTCACTTGAATGCCGCTGTTATTGATGGTGATGCCGCTGGGGGAAGTGACGTTAAAACTAAGGTTGCTGCCGGGATTTACAAAAATCATGTTCTGCGGGAAAAGATTGTTGATGACTGGTGGGACCGGTCCGCTGATCTGGTTCAGAACGGCATCGTCGAGATCCGCCGACCCCTTGACGAGAGCCTGAAGCAGGGCATACCGGTAACGAACCGCTGTCGTCCCGGATGGCGCCACCAACTGGCTGACCGAACCGGTCACCACGTAATTGGTGAAATACGGATCGCCGCCGGATACCGGTTGCGTCAAATCGCAAACGTTCGTTACCTGATATTGAAACCAAGTGTCCAGCCCCACGCTGGCGGAGTAATTACCCGACTTATAAAGCGCGAGAAGATTAGTGTTTGCATCGAGAAACTCGACTTGAATCCAGGCAACGCCATCCGCGCCCAATCCGCCATTGTCGCCGCTCGGCGCGGAGATCCACCCGCTGGCCTGATAGATTGATCCGGGACTGCTGCTAAAGGTTTGGTATATTCCCGCCGCATTGGTGTTGCCATTGTTAAGGGCGCTCCACTGAGCCCAATAATTAACACCCGAATGTGCGATGAGACCGTGGGCATTACCCGTTTGGACCCAATAATCACCAAAATATCCCGCCGGTTCCGGGGGTGAAAAATATGTCCAGCCGGTCGCAGGCATTGTGGTCCCGTTTGTCACGTAAGTGGCGTGCCCGCTCGGTGGGGTCTCAAACCCTGGGTTCACCAGCAGGTTTGCGGCGTGAGCCGTGCCGGTGGACAGCAGCAAACCTGCGGTCAGGGCCAAGAGTGGAAAAAATGAGGATGCAGAATTCCATATTTCATTCCGGCGTGGAGGGAATTGGCGACTGCCAGTGGAGGATTCTGACGGCTTCATAAAAATATTGGTGGGGGATGCTTTTGGCATTGGATGGGTAGTCACTATAACTAGTTCTCGCAAAATGATCTGTCAACCGTTTTTTTTTGCATTCAAATCATCTATTCGAGATCGTGGCGGGCGCTCACAGACCGCTCAATTTGCAACGCATTCAAGCCCGGTAAAGCCATTGATGGCAGCTGGCCGCTGCTGCCACCGGTGTTCTGGTGTTCCAATATTCATTAAATTCCGTTGAACTTAAGAAATTAAGTGGCAATGTAATTTCATCACCAACCCGATCCCAACCTGGCGCTTGAAAACAAGCCTGTTTATTCCATTGCTGTTTCTGACCGCCACAGCTTCCACGGCACTCGCCATCAATTCCCCGACCGGGCTGGTGATCTCGTCGGGTGATCGAAGCGTTATTTTGCACTGGGATCCAAACACGGATCCCAACCTGGCGGGCTATAACGTTTATCGTTCATCTTCCAGTGGTGGTTCGTTTGTCAAAAAGAATTCCAGTGTGTTGACGACGCTGGGTTTTTGTGATCTCACCGTTATCAATGGAGTGACCAACTATTACCAGATCACTGCGGTGAGCACCACTGCCCAGAACAGCCTGCCTTCGGCCACGCTGCCCGCCGTTGCCAACACTTTTTCCAACAGCGATGCCTTTCTGGATTATCTGCAACAGGCCAATTTCGATTACTTTTGGTATGCGGCAAACCCGGCCAATGGTCTCGTCCCGGATCGGAGCACGGCCGGTTCGGCTTGCAGCATCGCGGCAGTCGGGTTTGGGTTGACCGCCATCGGTATTGGAATAGATCATGGCTGGATCTCACGAACTCAGGGTGTCACCAGAGTGATGACGACTTTGAATACCTTTCTTAACGGCCCTCAGGGCTCCGGCAGCAGCGGCGTTATTGGCTATAATGGATGGTTCTACCATTTCCTGGACATGAATACTGCCCTGCGCTCATCGGGTTCGGAACTGTCGTCCATTGACACGGCCTTGCTGCTCTCCGGAATACTCTACTGCAAGCAGTATTTCACCGGCACCAATGCCAACGAAACCAGCATTCGGATGATGTCAGACTCAATCTTCAATCGGGTGAATTGGACATGGATGGCACAAGGAAGTCCGGCGGTGGCAATGGGCTGGCAACCCACTTCGGGTTTCTCGGGTTTCGGCAATTGGATCGGCTACGATGAAGGGATGATCATTTATTTGCTCGGCCTGGGCACCGCCACCAATCCCCTGCCCGCTGCAGCGTGGAATTATTGGACCAGCGGATACATCTGGGCAACTTATTACGGACAGTCCTTCGTCCAGTTCCCCCCCCTGTTTGGACATGAATATTCCCATTGCTGGATTGATTTCCGTCACACCGCGGATGCTTACATGAATGGCAAGAACAGCACTTACTTCGAAAACTCACGGAGGGCGGCGCTGGCCCAGCAATCCTATTGCATCGCCAATCCGCTGGGCTGGGTGGGCTATGGCAGCAATGTCTGGGGATTGACCGCTTCTGACGGTCCATCCGGCTACACGGCGCGCGGCGCTCCCCCGGCCCTCAATGATGACGGCACAATCGCCCCCACCGCCGCGGGCGGAGCGGTCGCTTTCGCCCCAGACATCTCGATACCAACTTTGCAATACCTTTACACCAACGGCAAAAACGCCCTATGGACGGCCTATGGCTTCATCGACGCGTTTAACCAGAGTGCCAATTGGTATGACAATGCTGAGCTGGGAATCGACCAGGGTCCGATCGTCATCATGATCGAGAACTATCGGACCCAGCGTCCCTGGCAGCTTTTCATGCGGAACGCGGAGATCCAACGCGGTCTGGCGCAAGCGGGCTTTATTCCGTTGCCTTGGATGGCACTCAACATCGAGGCTTTGCCGGCGCAAAACGCCTTCACCATGACTTGGAGTGCATCGGCTGGCAGCACCTATCAAGTCGAATACTCCAAGGACCTGTTAACGTGGTTCGCCGCACCAAACGGGGAAGTCATCGCCACAGCCTCCACCGCAAGCTGGACCGATGACGCCCCCCTTGATTCACAAAGATTCTACCGTGTTTTCAAATTCGGATCTCCCTGAGCAAAGCAAGCGTCACGCCCGGGAGCTTCCTGACAGACATCAACAGGTTTCCCGGCCTGAGGTCATCTCAAAGGTGTCATCGCTATCCGAGGAGCATCCTCGTTTATGAAAACGCATCATTTCGGCGACGGCAGTATTTTACGCGATGGTTATACATTCCAATTTCCAGCGGTGTCCGACGACCGGAAACGCGCTTTGCTTGAGTATTTCGCCACGGCTTGGCATTGTCCGGTCCATGTAGGGTTAGGTTTGGCAAGCGGCAAGAAAATGGTATGAGGCCACTCTTCAACAAAATTTTCGGCATCATTCTCGGCTCGCTCTTCGCTGTCATCGCTTTTATGGCGATTCACAGCGGGCGTGTCGGAATTGGGAAACGTTACCATCGAAGCTATGTTCATGTTGCGCAAGAACCACGACTTTTTTGGTTCGTCGTCGGCAGCTATGCGCTGATTTCGATTGTCTTCCTTTGGTTTGCCTTCAAAGGCGGCAAAAAATGAAACCTAGAACTAAAATTAGCCGGAACCGGCAGGAGTTTATCGGGCTTTCCTTATCGCTACGTCGGACGCAGGGTGAGTTTCGCCTCATCTTTGTCCATTCTTTGATGGTTTCAACACCAAGTCAAACCGAAGAAAGCCCGAATCTACAATTGTTGACCTCTGGTATAGGTGCCAGCTCATCAGCAAAGCGGCGCCTCTCTGATAACGGACCTGGGAACGCCGCCCGAGCCCATTGCGCTTACAACTCATTTCCTGACTGAAGTAGTTGGTTCAAATAAAGAAGGTTTGACGGGCGCAAATCCACACGGGCTTACTGCACCCTTTGACCACCCCCCACCCCCTAAAGGGAGATCAACCGATAGAACATGGCCGGCGTCCCCGGACTCGATGGGTTGGTGAAACCAAACCCGCCTGCGGCATTGAAATAATTAGTCGTAATGGGGGCCCACGCCTCCAAGGGAGCGGCAATATTAGTTGAAACCAGAATTCGATAGACGCCACCAGCCGGCCCATTGGTCCCGTTGATGATGATATTTGTTCCGGCAAGCATTTGGATGCTTTCCAGGTTTATCTGATAAGCCCCCGTCGAGGCCTTTCCCACCAGCAGGCCGTTCAGTTGATAGCCATAACCTGATTGATTATTGATGAATGATTGGGTCGTGTTTGTCGCCATGAAGCTGCAAAGGATATATCCTCCCAAGGCGGGTGTTCCCGCAAGGAAAGCATACGTTTGACTTGGACTCGTGACGGAGCCGGAACTGAGGTTGAACGCCCGGCCCGCCACTCCCCCGCTGCGAGTATCTGCGGCCAGAAACAACACGTTGTAGGTTGCCCCGGCAGTAAGATTGCTCAAAATGATTGCGCCACTGTTAATGCCCAGTTCGGCATTTTTAAGCACGGCATCAAAGGCGCTGTCGCCACTGGTTCCGCCGCCGCCCAGAAATATGGCTCCCGGCGAATACGCTCCGGAACCGCCAAAGCTGAGGTTGGGATTGGGATAACTGCCAAAGGTATAGCCATTGGCGGTGGTTCGGGAGGTGCCATCACCAAGACTGACCCCATAGACTTCCTGGGACGCGGCGCCAATCAAACTTAAAATGGAATCATTCGTGAATGTCCCGCTGGCGAAGACAACGCCGCCCGATGGGGCTGAGGGCATCGCGCTGACCTGGACAGAATCAGCGCTCCCGCCCAAAGAGTTCTGCGCGGAAACGACATAGTAATAGGTTGTCCCGTTGTTCACGGTGGTGTCGAAGTATCTGGTTATCGCCGGGCTGGCGATGGGAGCATAAGGGCCGCCGCTGGCGGTGGAACGTTTCAAATTATAGTTCGTTGAACCCGGAGCAGCAATCCAGCTCAACGTCACCCTGGCATTTCCGGGAACGGCGATCAAACCAGCGGGCGTGCCGGGGATGGCGAGGGACGCGGTGGCGCTGGCCGAGGTGGAATTGGCGCTTTCCCCCGATGGGTTCACGGCGGACACAACATAATAATAGGTTGTTCCGCTGACCAGGCCCGCATCGGTATAGTTCGTATTCCCCACGCTCCCGGCGATGACGGCATAAGCGCCGCCGCTGATGGTGGAACGTTTGACACTGTAGCCGGTCGTGCCCGGTGAGGCACCCCAACTCAACGTGATCTGTCCGTTGCCGACGGCGGCGGTCAAGCCATCCGGAGCGGACGGAGGAGAACCCTGGCCGTTATAAAAAATAACATCGTTCGTCCGCGACGATGGGGTGACGATCAGATGACTCACCAGCCCGTTGGAGATTGTCCCCTGCACCGTGGTGTTAAAAGGGGCGTTGAGTTTGAAGATGGCATTCCATCCGGAAGGCCACGCCGGCAGCAGCATGATTTTGCTGCCATCGGTTTGCATGATCATCTTTTGCAACGCATCCTGGGCGACACCTCCGGTATCCTCGCTTGGCATGTAATCATTTTGCATCCTCCAGAACCCTGGAAATTTAAGGGAGGGGTCTTTATTGGTCATGGCATAGACCGTGTATTGCCGCGCCTCACCGGTCAGTCCAAGCATCGCGGCTTGAATCGGATCCTGCATCCAATCCGCCCAGCCCAAACCACGGAACAGGCGCAGATTATAAGAATTGATCGCCAAAGCCAGATCGGGCCTGGCCAGACCGTAAATCCGGTAGGGGAAAATCGCATAGAGCTGCGCGTTCTCGCCATTTTCAATCTGGTTGGTCTGCGGTCCGGCATAGGGCAGAAGCACCGTGGTGCTGCCGTTCAGGCCGGTCGGCAAGGGAGGAACTTCCGACTGCATCCTTGACCATTGCGATTGGTGGGCGGTCGAAACAAAATTGGTCGGCAAGGCGAGCATGCGCGGCAGAATGGCGCGCAAACCGGCAATGTCCGGCGCGGGATTATAAACGTCCCAGTAAGTCTCAATGGCATTGACGGGAGACAGCAGCATTTTGTTGTTGTGATCCAAACCAAAGTGCTGGTCATAAAAGTCAAGCCCCGCCGAAGTCGTCGGAATCAGCGTGTTTGCCAGAAAATTTGTGTCACCCGTGTAATCGTAGTAATCCAGCATCATCATGCCCAACTCCAGAATGCCTTCGAAATAGCGGACCGTAAATAGTGAACCACTGCCAACGGGAATGGCGTTGGTGCTGACATTATTAATCCCGCCCCAGAACGGGCTGGTTTCAGCCGAATAAGATCCATCGTGACCATAGTAATTCTGCACCGACGCGGCATTGTTGGAGATGATCTGGGCATACATGTTGAAAAAAGGCGGCATCATGTCCAGATCACCCGATTCCAGCATCGGCCAATACATCAGGCGCGTATTTTGCATCCAATACTGACCGCCCCATCGCCGGCCGTCCGGCGTATAGGGTCCCGGATTGGAACTGGTCTTATCCACGACGAAGAGCGACCCGTTGAATTTAATCGGGTAAGCGCCCCGACCGGCACAGGCCGATACGAAGCGCTGGAGCACATATCCCAGGGTGGTGTTCGTGGCATCCTGCCCTCCGCTGGCGAAAATCCAGCTGCGGTGCCAGAAGGAATCCCACCATGCCTGACTGTTGGTCCGTGTCGTCCCCAGATCCAGGGTTGCCATCTGGTTTATGTTCGATTGCAACTGCGTCAGCCATTGACTGGCCGTTCCGGTGCGGGTGGTTAAAGGATAGACGGAGATCAGCTGATAAGTCACCGGCGCGGAGGTCAGATTGGTGGAACTGGTGTTGGTCATGCCAGCTCCCTGAATCATCGCGCCAAAGGTCCAATTGGCGACATGCGAATCGGCCGACGAACTGTTGCGATGATACCAGCCGATGTCATTCGTCTGGCCGGTAAGAACCACGTCGGGAGAAGCTATGCCGGGATTTGAACTGCCCAGCCGCCAGTCCAGCAAACCAGCCTGAACAGTCACAGGCGTTCCCCCGCTGGTCACCTCGGCGCGGATTATCGGGTTGTTGGCATCCACCCAGATCAACACAACCACGGAATTGGCGCCCGAACCCTCCGTGATTTGGATTTGCCCTTCATGCAGCATCAATATTTGCGAAAAGGACGCACCTTGGGAAAGTGGATTGGGATTCATGGTAAGGCGAACTCCGCCCACTTTCATCAGTCCTTGATCGCCTTGCACGTTGTCACCCCACGCATCGGTCTTGCCGATGTAGAAATCCACCGCGCCGTTGGTTTCAACCCAGACATTGAGGCCGATATCGCCGTTGCCCAAGGGCATGGATTGCGATGACGTCGGACCGGGAACATTCCAGGCCACGTTGTTGGAAGCAAGCCAGGGAACAATATCTGGAATTGACTGGCCGTAGAGAGGCAGGTTTATCACCCAATAAAAAATGGCCAGTTTGACGGCCTGCCGAAACGCCGGAATCGAAGACATTTTTTTCATATATAATTCACACGCACCCTGAGTTCGTTGGTTGCTTCCAGCTGTTAAATTTTTTCGCCGCCAACACATCCTCAGGGTTGTATCAACCGATAGAAGCGGGTTGGTTCAGCGGGGTTGACCGGAATCGCATTTGAAAACGCACCGCTGCTGTCAAACTGGTTGGTCCGGACCGGAATCCACACCGTCACCGGCGCGGTCAGGTTCATCGCGCTTAACACCCGGTATGAACCGCCGGGAGGACCGCCCGCCCCCACGATGGTGATGGTTGAGAGGACTCCGCCGGTCCGGCCAGGGGTGACACTGTTTAACGACGGATAATAAACCGGCGCGACCACGACGAATGGCTGCGTGACCGCTGCTGACAAACCGGTGAGCCACTTGTTCGCCAGATAATTCTGGAGGTTGGTCTGGTCGGTCAGGGTCAAGGACGTATTATAGACAATGATCTCGGCCAGATCACCCAGGTAACTGTTGCAACCCACGGTTCCGTTGACCAGGTTCGGGCCTTTCAGATAGGCGCTGGCGGCCATCCCAACCAGCGCCGAGTTTAGATAGAGGCTTTTTTGGGGCGTGGCATTCAAGTTCATCGTCCATTGCCGCACGGCGACATTGGTCAGGGTGGCGTTGTAATTCAAATCGTCGGCATACTGCTGCCACCTAAATTGCGTGGGCGTTTGGTAGCCAATGCCCAGCGTAAGGTCTGTGCTAAAGCCGCCATTATTGCCGATGAAATAACTGTTTCCGCTCGCCTTGCCGGCCCCGACCTCCATGACGAGAATCGTATAGGGCGAGTTGCTCAAGCGGCTCAAATTCATGGTCAACTGCTGGCTGCCGTTAAAATGGATCGTCTGGGCCTGGCCGGGGCTGGTGGCGGTCAGCAGTGGATCAATCGCCAGCGTCGCCGCGCCCGAGGCATTGTTGGCATGTCCGCTCTTGTCGCTCCATTGCGATATGGTCGAACCGACCAACGAACTGTTCAAGGTATTGATGTCGGCCGCATCCAGCCATAACTGGCAACTGCCGCCACCGGTGATATTGGTGGGGGTATATCCGTTGCCGAGGTCTTGGACGCCCAGTTGGAAGGTGCCCGGCACGCTGATGCCAAGGTTCGTCAACGTGACTGACCCGTTCGCGCCCGAGGCGCCGATGTTCGTCACCATGGTGCCGGACAAGGTGCCGGCACCCGAATAAAGGTTCACTGAGATGCATTTGACCGCAGGCAGTCCCAGTGTGGTGGCATTACCGCCGGCATCCACGGTTTGAATGACCGGACTGGTGCCGAAAACAAACCCATTGGTAGCCTTGCCTGGCTGCGTGGCCCAAACCAACCGCTCCGCGTTTCCGACACTCATGATAATATTGCCAGATTGAATTGAAGCGCTGCCAGCGGTAAAGGTGAGGCTGTTAATTCCCAAGTTAGTGAGATACAAGCCTGAGAAGGTGGCGACGCCATTAATAGGCGTTGCTACAATTCCATTCGGATTACGGTTTACATTGCCGGCTCCGCCGGTTTCCGTGACGGTGACCGGCGAAGCGGCCAGGTTGCCATAAGCATCCGTCCCGGTCACGATGGGTTGTTGCGCAAAAGGAAGTCCCACTCTACCGCTCGCAGATGGCTGCTGGGTGATGACCAGATTGGCGGCCGCAGCTCCGGTAACTGTCTGCACGGCCGATTGACCGGTGAACGCCGCCGCCGCCTGAATAACCGCGCTTCCCACCAGATGACCGGTGAAGATGGCACTGCGGGCATCGCCGGAAGGAACCAGATCACCGCCGGTTACGCCGCCGGCAAGGTTCACCAACGACCAGGTGGCCGGCACATTGGTGGCAAAGTTGCCATAAGTATCCCGATAGATGGCGTAGGCGTTGAGCGAACCGCCCGCAGGGATGTTTTGGGCCGCCACGACTGATCCGCTGCCATCCGGTTGCGTTTCCACCGTCAGCACGCCCGGCGGGCCGGCAATAATGTTGAATGCACCAGAAGCAGTTGAGGAAAACGCGCTGCTGCCGGCCTGCAAGGTTTTGGCGCCAACATGGTTGATCTGCAAATTGGTGAAATGGGCGATGCCGCTGCCGTCGGTGATGGCGCTGTTCCCGGTGATGGTTCCGGTACCACTGGCAATGGCAATCGTTACGGGCACACCAGCAACCGGCACATTGCCGGCATTCAACGCCAGCACCTGCACTTCGCCCAGGGCATCGGCGGTAATGGCGGTGGCCACCGCTGTGTCATTGGGCTGCGCTACAAACGAAAGCGCATTTGATGAAACCTGTGTCACCGCGAAGGTTTCTGGCAGTCCGACATTGCTTCTAATCCGGTTGGGAATGAGCGGATAGGAACCGGGGTTGTTGGTGGCCGACACCATCAGGCTGTTGGCCACCGCGCGGAGCAAGATGGTTCCGTCGCCGTTGTCCACCCATTCAAACAGTTGCGACGTTCCCACCGAGGTGGCATTGGCGATCAACGGCGCGATGCCGTTGGTATCCGCCGTGACATATTTATTATTCGCCTGCGCCTGCAAGGCGACATAACCGTAAATGCCGCTGGCGTCATGGACCGTAAACAACTCGTTCGTTCCGGGGACTGAGACATTGGCGAAGAGACTGACATTGGTGGCGGACACCCATTTACTGCTGGCTTTGGATTGCAAGCGGATATTTGCCCCGATCGGAATGTCATCGTGATATTTCCAGTAATTGAGGCTGAACCCGCCGGTATCGCAAACCAGCCGCACCGTATGAAGACTGCCTTTGGCAAACTGATAGGGCGTTCCGCTGTCCACTGTGGCCCAGGTTTGATAACCACCCGTATTCAGCAGCGTCAAGGCGGGATAGTTGGTTCCGTCAATTACAAAATGAATTTGACTGGTGGTGTTGGGGGCGGCGACGCGCACCTGTAAATGCACCTGGCTCCCTTGTATCGGAACTTCCTCCCATTCCAGCCATTCACCGGGCTGAATCCAGCTAACATCATATCCTCCGCCCGCATCCAGGGTTGGCTCAATGGCAATGTTGCCATTGCGATAGAAATTGGTCAGGCCGTTGCCGCCGGCGGCTCCGCCAAAATAATCGCAGCCTTCGGCTTCAAATTTCATCTCCACCGGAAAGGGATGGTTGCCATACCGACGCAGAAGGTTGAGCCGCTGGTTCGGATAATCATAGTAGGTGCTGGCATAGCCCAGGACGTTGCCGTTGGCATCAAGGTTTCTCGCCCGGAAACACGCCGCATCTTCCTCCCAATCGCTAAACCCTTCAACCAGGGTGAGCAATGCCCCGCCGCCGCAGGTTTTGTTCAGATCATAGGCAAAGCTGGTTCCATGCTTGGGATCAAGCCAGGCATTTGGCTGGGTGTTGGGGTTTTGGAATTGCGGGCAGAGCGCGCCGATTTTAGTTCCATGGAATGTGGAGAGCGTCGAGCCATTGGTGTGGGTGGAGTTGGGAGTGAACCAGGCTTCAACCGCATCCGTGACATTGGTGTCGTTGCAGGTCGTATCATGAGGCAAAAAATCGGATGAAAGAATGATGTAAGGATTGAATCCAAACGTGCTCTGGCACTGCTGGCGGACATAGGCGAGCGCCCTGGACGCATTGCCCTGCATGTTGGTGATAAAGTATGTGTTGCCGGTCCAGATGATGATGACCGGCCGGCCGTTGATTTTGAAACGGCTGCTGTCCGGCACGGTTTGATAAAACAGCTTGTAGTTATAGTCCCACAGGTAAACCCAGTTGTTCGTGTTGCCGATATCGAAAGGCACGGTGTAGCCGTAACCGTAACCCAAAGCCTGGTTATATTGGGCCGTCCATGAACTGGCGTTGTCATCAAACAGGGCCAGCTTGATTTGATTCGTCAATCCGCGGTTGCTTAAAGCAAGCAAAAGGCCGGCAATGTTGGTGGGATTCACACCGGTGTTCGGATAGGATCCGCGCAGATTGGGACAGACATAGTCCACGCCGCTGGCGGCGATTTCCTCCACCCAGTCGTCCCAGGTGGCATTGGGATTGCCCGGCATGGAATTGAACAACGGCGTATTATCGGTGCCGGTATTCGGGCCTTTGAGGTCGCTGCTGTAGTCGTATCCGCAGGTCATCCCCAGATACTGTGCTTGAACGCGGACCGCCATGGACACAAACAGCAGGAGCAGGACAAGCATTTGCCGTTTTTTCCCGCCCACCCACCGGCAAGCTTTTTTACTTTTATGTGACATGATCAATACGACATTTCCACATTTCTCAGCTGACATTTGAACATTGATTATTTCGTTCATTGGCTGCTTCGTTACCAATTCGAGTTGGGAGCAGGCATGAACCGGCAGTTCATTCCTCGCCGGCGGAACTCCGCCACCGGGGCCGTGCCGCGCCGCCGGATATACCCGGGCATTGTTTGCGTTGTCCATTTGTTTTGACGAGCCGGTGATTAAGCCTGGAAATAACAGCTGAAACCCCGAAATACACGAAACACACAAAAGAGACAAGGCATTGCCGAATCGCTCTATTTCACCCGGAGGGTGAATGTTGGAATGGAACCCAAACAGGCATTGTATCCTTTGTTTTCGTGTATTTCGTGGTTCATCCCTACTTCGGATTTTTTAAAAATAAAACGGGGCCCACCGGCAAGAACCAGTGGACCCCGATGTTGATGTCAGAATTAAGGAGTCACCGCCCGATAGAACTGGTCGGGAAGGTTGTTGGTGATCATCAACTGCAAGAGGCCACTGCCATCCAGCGTATTGGTGGCCACACCCTGCCAGGATGCGATCGGCAGGGTCAGATTCGTGGTTCCCAAGATGCGATACTGGACACCGGGAGATCCCGTAAGATTCAGCGTCACGTTTCCCGATGGACCAGGAGTAATCGCCAAGGTGGGTGGTGTTCCCGAGCCGGTGACGGTAAAGGGAGCCGTAAGACTGCGGCTGTTGGACAGCCACTTCTGGGCGAGATATTGCTCCACCAAGGTGCGCTCCGTATCGCTCAAACCCCGGTTATAAACGATGATTTCAGCCAGGTCGCCATTATAATTGCCACCGCTGCCAGCACCGACAAGACCACCGAGCAGGATTCCCGGAGGGGCGTTGGCAACGCGTGTGGCTTTCAAAACGCCATTCAGGAAGATATTTTGATTAGCGCCACTATCCAACCGCCCGGTCCATAAACGAGGGGTCGCGGCCGTGAAATTGGCAGGAGCAGTATAAGTCACATCATCTGCATATTGTTGAAACCTGAAGGCTTTTGGACTTATATAGCCCATGCCCAGCGACGCATCTATCCCGTTGTAAAGGCTGCCAAAGAAATAGCTGGTTGAAAGAAGGGCTGCCGGGTTTGCCACGTCCACAGCAATGACAGTATAACCATTAACGTCATTGTCGATTGAACTTACATTTACGTTCAACCAGTTGTTCCCCAAGAAACTGACCGTATGTTGGCCACCGTAGCCCAGAACCGGCAGAGCGGTGTTCAGATTGGTAGTCGGATAATTGGCGGTATTCGCCGCATGGTTGCCGGTGCCGCTCTCATCCGCCCACGCGGTGAGATTGGTGTCGACCAGCGTCAATGCGCTGCTGTTGTAAGCATCCAGCCACAGGATGCAATCGGGGATGCCATTGGTCGGAACCGTAGGATCAGCAAGGTAATCCGCCGACAAAATGTTGCCGGCGCCCGGAGTGTTTATTTGCAGGTTTTGGAAGGTGACCATGCCATTCGAACCGCTGGTTCCGATATTGTAAGTCAGCGAGTTTCCGACCAGACCGCTACCGGAGATCAGATGCACAACCACCAATTGGGTTGCACCCAGTCCAAGGGTGGTGACATTCCCTCCGGCATCCACGGTTTTCAGCACCGGCTGCTGGCCGAACGGAGAACCAGCCAGAGCTGAACCAGGTTGGGTGGTCCACTGCACGGTGGTTGCCGGACCAGGACTCACACTGATGGGGGTGGAGTTTGTGGACACCGAACCCGCCGTGAAGGTCAGGGTGATATTTCCCACGTTGGTGAGACTGATTGAGGAGTAAGTTGCCACGCCTCCGGTGGTTGTTTCGGTCCCATCTCCAAGCACACCGCCCGACCCGACGCTGGCCACCACGGAAGTTCCGTTGGCCACGGCGTTCCCATAGGCGTCCAGCACACTGACCATGGGTTGAGTGCCGAGCACCACCCCCACCTGGGCGGTTGAGGACGGCTGCTGCTGCACGACCATGCTGCTGGGAATATTCGGCGTGATGACAATATTTGCCGAATTGACCGTTAAACTTAAAGCTCCGTCACTGAAAGTTAGTTGTGACGTAGCCGCGTTGGTCAGATAAAGGCCGGAGAAAGCCGCTGTACCCGACACGGCCGCTACTTGCACCGAATTGCCGGCCGTCTGGTTAAGATTGCCGCCGGCGGTCTGCGAGGCGGTAATGACATCCGTCACATTGGAAACCACATTGCCGAAGGCGTCTTCAACCGCAACCACAGGCTGGGTCGCCAAAGCGACGCCGGCCGTGCCGGTCGTTGACGGCGGGGTTTTAAATGCCAGCTGGGATGCTGCAGCGGCGATGATGTTGAACGTGCTGCTGTCATTGGTAACCACGCCGGGAATTGTGAAACGCAACTGTTTTTGGTCGGCCACGGTAAGGTTTAGATCACTGAACGTAGCATTGCCACTGCCATCCGTGACTTGAGACAATGTCCCGTTCAAGGTGCCAGATCCATTGAGCAGGGAAACAATCACCGTGAGGCCCGAGATCCCGCCACCGGAAGCGTTGGTAACCGTGGCCACAACGCCTGGCGAAATATTGACACCCGCCACCGTAGTCGTTGGCTGCTGGGTGATGTTAATTCCCTTGGGAGTGCTGCCGCCGCTCACAAAGAACGGCACCGTGGCTGAAGCGCCGGAAAGTTGTCCAAGCCATTTATTGGCCAGGTAGTTTTCCACGCCCACACGTTGCAGAGCCGTCAGGTTTGTCCGGTAAACGATGAATTCAGCCATGTCACCGTGAAAATTTCCACCGTTACCGCGGCCAATGTTGCCTTGCAGCACCGGGCCAAGATTCTGTGAACCGCGCGAACCGGCAGAGGTGCCGTTGATGAATATTTGCTGCGACCCCGCCGGGTGGATGTGCGAGGTTACCACCGGCGCGGAGCCAGGCGTGGCAACATTCAAGTCGTCAGCATAAAATGCGAAGGTATACTGGAGAGTATTTCGATAGCCGAGATGAAGGGTGTTATCGACATTATTGAAAGGAGTACCTGCAAAATAATCATTATTAGGGGTCACGGTTGGGTTAAGAATCGTCAGCGCAACTATGCTAAACGTGCTGTTGGTAATCCTCGTCAAATCGATATTCAGCCGGTTGGTCCCATAAAAACCAACCACCCGTTGTGCACCCGAGGCAAATGCCGCCAGGCTGGAGTTGATATTTGTCAACGGAGTATTGGCAACACTGCCGCCGGTGACATTCGTGGCATTATTGCCCGTCCCGCTCTTGTCCGCCCAAAATGTCAGGTTGTTGTTCGCCGTCACGGTCAGAGTGGTGTTATCCGCCGCATCCAACCACAATTGGCAAGTGCCAATGCCATTGGTGGGTGAAACCACACCGTTGGTTCCGTTGCCGGTGGTGGCCGCCAGCGTATAACCTCCCGCCGTATCAATTTGCAAACCGCTGAAATTGATGACTCCGTTGCCAGCCGCGGTGCCGATGTCCACCGTCCGGGATCCACCGCTCAGTCCGCCGGGTGGAGCCGTGTCCACCTTTACGGAAACGGAACCCGCCAAACCGACCGTGGACGGATTGCCCGCCGCATCAGCGGTTACGAGCGTGGGCTGCTGCCCGAACGGGGAACCAATGGCGGCCGAACCGGGCTGGACCGACCACAGCAATTGCACGACCGGTCCGGCGGCGGAAGCCATCCACGGCGACAGGATGGCCAAAAGAACCATGGTCATTGCATGAACGAACCGGGACTGGCCACGGGGCATCATTGCCGGTGAACACCACGACGGGTGTTTGGTTGAATTGGCATTATGTTTCATCGCTTTTTCAGGGGGTTGGGGTTTGATGGTTTGGTTCCGAAAAAAATTAACAGAGAAACTTTTTTAGTGTTATGGTCCATATCGCCATCCCCGAAAGCGGGTGAGGTATCAGAGCGACATTATTTTTTAATTGTTAATAAGTAAGATGGGTTGAAAACCACTGGTTGTCTGAACTGGTGAATCCACCAGAGGCCCGTAAATAGGTGTTATACCACCGATGGAGTTCCGCATGACCGTCGGCGAATGAAATCGAACTGGAGTTGCCGTGATTGAGGGCTGGCCGGTCATTCTGGCCAACCGTGGTTGGATCTGGATTTCCGTTCATGAAACCATCGTTGATGGTCTGCTGATTTTCATCCATATAGAAAATCGCATCCGAACTGCCCAACGGCGAATGGAAATCCGAGGTCTTCCTGAATTTGTGGTATGAGTTTGCACCGACATTGGACTCGTTGGGGTCGGAACCGATATAAGCGTTCGCCGAAACCGAGCGCACGCGCGGCAGTTTCGTATCCAGATCCAGACTTTTGTCCGCAGGACAAAGAAACACCCCCGCTCCCTTGGCGATGCTCCCCAGGGAACCAGCCAATTTCAGGCCGGTTCCGCCGGGGTCGGTATCCCCCAGCACCCCCAATAAAAAAATGTTTGTTCCTGCTCCAAATGGATCTGAACCATTGCCGCCGGCTTTCAACGTCGCCATGGCACCTGCCACCCAATTTGGCAACGCGGGGGAAACTCCGATGATGGTTCCACCCCCCGGGAGGCTGCCGTTATTTCCGGGCGCCAAATCCTGGTTGTCGCCGGAATAAATGAGGCTGGCCATCTGCAATTGCTTCATGTTGCTGATGCACGAGATGCCCTGGGCCCGGATCTTGGCTTGTGCCAGGGCGGGCAGGAGCAAAGCGGCCAGGATGGCGATGATGGCAATGACCACCAGCAGTTCGATCAGCGTGAAACCGGAGCCGCCACACCGCCCGGCCAGGGGCGCAATCAACCGGCAATCAAAGCATCCATCCTGATTCATGCGGTGCTTTGATTTGGATAAAGATATCATACAAAAAATGTGACGGTGACCATGGCATCAATAACCACACGCCCGTCGCGGGCTTTGTTGCAATTCATGTGTGGTGTTGAAAATAAAACAAACCGCACGAGAACCCAACAGGCCAAAGCGGTGATACCGTTTTCGGGGATAGGTGCCGGTGGGCATGTTAGTTTGATTGCGCATGGGAATGTGCCGCAATGCGATCGATTTGAGCAATTGCCTGGTCATGCAATTCACCAGCCGGAAATTCATCCACCCAGGATGTGACCGCAGCAACATCGGTTTGGGCCCATTGGTTGACGATAGACAATGCCGTTTCGTCCTGAACTGCTCCGGGAGATATTTGCCGGGCGATGAGCGTTGCTGCTCCTGCGGGATCCGTTTTGCATTCCGCCAGCGCAATTTGAGCGACCAAATTATCCTTGTCTTCACCGCCATAGTTTCCGGCCCACGCGAGAGCCGCCGGTAAATCTTGTGACGCCCATTGTTGGGCCAGGTTACCCAACATCCCTTTCCGACGGTCGTCATCAATCCCCTGCTGTTCGAGGATTTGAATCGCTGATTTGGGATCCGCCCGGGCGACCTGAAAACACAGACAACTCAAGACGGTATTGCGCTCATTTGAGTCAGAGAGTTGTGATACCCATTTGGCCGAGTCACCGGGATTCGATTCGGACCAATTCTGGACGATCACACGCATCACGTCCGTGCGCGACAATCCAGCCGGCAACGATTCAGCAAACTGTGCCGCAGCCCACGGGTCAGCGTTTATCAAGGCCGACAACTGATTGGTGAAAATCATTTCCTGATCACCAGGGTTGCCAGAATTCAAGGCGTCTTTGATTTGCTGGATCAAAGTCATTGCGTCAGGACCGGAATCCGTGACAGGTGTTGCCGAAGGCTCTACCTTAAAAACGGGCTTCCCCGATTGGTGCAAATCAGGCGGAACCTGATTATGATCCATTGGCAATTCAGCCGCCCTGTGGGAAGGTCTTCCGGTTAAAACAATGATCCCACACAACAGCAAGCAGCTCATACAGACAAGCAGGACTGACGCACGCATAAAAAAGGATACCTGAGGTCGCTCCCGCCATGACGGCGGGAGCGGACGCATCAAGCCAGGCGGTTCATTGCTGCCCCACTAGCACGGCGTTAAGCTGATAGCCATAACCCGAAGCCGTGTTCGTAATTGTGTAGGATGACGACGCCGCCGTGAACGTGCATAATATATATCCGCCAAGCGATGGCGTTCCACCGCTGAAGGCATATGACTGACTTGGACTGGATGCAGAGCCAGCGGTCATCTGAAAGGCGCGTGTGCCCACGGCACGAGTGTCGGCCTCCAAAAGCAATACATTATAGGTCACGCCGGAGGTCAGGCCGCCCAGGGTCAGCACACCATTATTAATGCCTAACTCCCCTTTATTAAGAACAGTGTCGAAACTTGAATCACCGCTGGTCCCGCCACCGTTGAGGAATCCAGAATATCCATACGCCCCTGCACCGCCATAGGTAATATTTGTGCTTGGATAGGACTCAAACGAGTAACCATTCGCTGAATACTCCGTGAAGGATCCGCCAAGCGCCACTCCATAAAGTTCATTGGCGGGAGCGCCAATGAGGCTTAATACGTCATCATCTGCAAACGTTCCGCTGGAGAAGGTGGCGTCACCGCTGCCCGGCGTGGCAATCTTCCACCAGTTGATATTTTCACCGCCGTTGTCAAAGACGAGTTTCACATCGTGATATGATTGGGTGTAGGTTCCGTACGAACCAAAATCCATGTTGGTGTATGTTTGCCACCCACCGGTGCTCGGCAACGTCTGCGATGACTTTACCACCCCATCAATCACGAAATGAGCCATCACCCCGGAATTCGGCGTGGCGACACGCATTACAAAATGAGGGGTCCCATTCAAGGGCACGTTGGTCCATTCCAGCCATTCTCCACCCTGTATCCAGCCCACATTGTAACCGCCGCCAGGAGTGTCGGTGGTGGTTTCGATCGCCATGTTTCCGTTGCGATAGAAATTTGTCCGGCCGTTGCCACCGTTGGCGCCGCCGAACCAATCACAGCCCTCGGCTTCGCAAGTCAGCGTTGCCGGGAAGGGAACCCGGCTAAACTGGCGCAGAATATTCAGACGCTGGTTCGGATAGTCGTAGAGAACGTTCGTATAATTCAGGGGCGCACCGTTTGTATTTACATTTCGGGCGCGCCAGATGGCGGCATCTTCGGCTGAATCAGTAAATCCCTCGCATAGGGTATAGGTCGCACCGGCGCCGACGGTTCCGGCAAGGCCGGTTTTAAACAGCTGACCATGGTTTGGATCGAGATACCCGCTTTGGCCCGGATGCTGGAATTCAGCAACGGCCACGCCAACCGGAAAGCCGTTCCAATTAGTCAGCGTATATGAAGGACCGGTGGGACCAGCGATAAACCATCCTTGCATGCCATCTAATATCCCCGCGTTGGTACAGGTTGAATCGCGCTTGGTAGTTGCCCAATCATCAATGATCAGCGGGTTGAATCCAAAGTCTCTTTGGCAGCATTGGCGGACATAGGCAAATGCGCGAGAAAGATTGCCCTGCTGATTGGTGAACATCGTTGGACTGGATGACCAGATAAAGATCACCGGGCGGCCATTGATTTTAAACCGGTTTGCGTCAGGAACCGTCTGGTAGAATATCTTATAATTATAGTCGTAAAGGAATCTCCAATTGTTGGTGTTGCTCATATCCATCGGGGCCGCATAGCTGAATCCGTTCCCAATGGATTGGTTATATTGAGCGCACCAAGATGCCGCGTTGTCATCGAAAAGCGCGAACTTGATTTGATTGGCCAGGCCACGGCTGTTCACCAGCGTGACCAAGGGTGCCATTTGTGAAGGTGGATTATTTGTATGCGGCCACGAACCGGTGCAGTTGGGGCAGATAAAATCCACTCCGGCCTGCTGAAGTTGTTCCAGCCAGACACCCCATGTGGGATTATTGGCGTCATACTGGCCCGGCCAGTTTGGAGTATAGAGAGGCAAGTTAAGGGTGCTGTAATCCAGCGGCCCGGTCAGCACCGGATGGTACTGATACCCCATGGTCACGCCAATATATTGGGCACGCATCTGTTGGACAAACAGGATGATGATCAAACTGAAGGCAACTTTTAAAAACCGGGATGTGATGTATTTCATTTGGGTGTTGTGATCGGGTTGTATTTTCTTCAGTCAAGGCAAGGACGCGGGCACCAGACTTCCCAGCTTCATTGAACCAGCAAGCAGCCATTGAATAAAAGATCATTGCTTTTCTCGTTGCGGGTTTGGGTGGTCGATATGGATTTTGCATGGACGGCCGGCTAAGACAACCATCAACATCGGTGACACCGCTTTCGGGGATAGGTGCCGATCAAGCAGGCGACGGACAGTTATCCCTTCAAAAAAGTTCGTCTGGATTTGCCGTTTCTGTTACACTAGCCCCGCTTGAAGCCCGGTATTATCAAATCCAAAAACAGCCAACCCGTGCACCGCCATGCGTGAACGGATCATTTTTTTCGGTCCGGTGCTTTTGGCCGGTTGGGCCGGCTTCGCATTAGCCACCGAGCCTTTGCCGGGGGTTTCAGCCACCCATTTGCTCCATATGGAGACCATCAACGCCAGCGGGAAAGGCATCCCATTCGTGGCGGGGAAAGGGGTGAGTCTGGAACCCTTTCCGGAAGACATTTATTTTTATTTCAGGATAGACACCAATTTCAGCCAGTCGCCCATCCGGATACGATATCAGTTGGAAGGATACGATAAGGACTGGATAGGAAGATCCACCGAAGGCAACGGGGAAATGCATCTGGCGGTTCGTTTTTACAGCGAGGCGGGAGACCTGATAACCGAAAAGATGTTTGTCGCCAGCGGGGCCAGCGCCGGCTGGAATGGTTCACTGGATGGATCCCTGCTCACCCATCGCCGGGAAACCCTCGTGGTGCCGCCGCAGGCGGCCAGGCTGATGGTGGTCATTTCCTCGGCCGGGCCGCCGGCCACCCTGGGCGTTTATACTGTGGCCAACCTGACCGTGTCAAAGATCTCCGGCAATTCATCGCCAACGATATTGCTTCAGTCACCTTTCGACCAACAATTGCGCGACCCGGCCAACCTGAATGACCAAACTCCGCCGGGTTGGGTTCGCGATGGCAACCGTCCAAGCATGGCAAAAATTGTCAAACTGGGACACGAGCCGGTAACCCAGGCATTCGGCATCCTGGACGACAGCCTGATTGGTCATGCGGAGTGGCATAACACCATGGTTTCGGCGCCCCGGGTGACTCCGGGCGACCAATTGGTGGTCGAATGGAATGAAATGTTTAGCATCGGGGTGGGCAATACCCGGCTGGCCATTTACAAAAGCCTGCCCCCGGGGAATTTTCAATTTCATGTCCAGGCGGTTGACATCATGGGGGTGCCCACGGGCGATGAAACCTCCATCAGCATCCGGGTGCCGCTGCCTTTTTGGAAAACCTACTGGTTTTGGGGCGGCATGTTTACGATGATGGCGGCGCTGGCGATCGTCATCGGCCGTTATGCCGGGTTGCGGAAAATGCGCCTGAAAATGCTGCAGCTGGAAAAAAAGCATCTGCTGGAGCATGAACGCATGCGCATCGCCCGGGACATTCATGACGATTGGGGCGCACGAGTGACGCAAATTTCCCTGGTCAGCGCCATGGCCCGCACGAATTCGACCAGCCTGGAAGAGTCCCGTGAGAATTTCGACCGGATTTCCGAAATGGCGCGCGACCTGGTGACCGCACTCTATGAGACGGTCTGGGCGGTCAACCCCGAAAACGACAATCTCAACGAACTGGGCACCTACCTGTTCCAGATGGTCAATAAATTGTGCGAACGAACGTCCTGCCGCTGCCGTTTTTACATTCAAGATTTGCCCCGCGAAAACATCGTTCCCAGCCAGATCCGGCATAACATCTGCATGGCGGTAAAGGAAGCGATCAACAACATCAAGAAACACGCCCGGGCCACTGAAATTACGGTCAACATGGCCTTCACGAACCTCAGCCTGACCATTTCCATCCAGGATGATGGTTGCGGCTTTGAACCGGCGGGCATTGTTGCCGGCAACGGATTGAAAAATCTCAAGCAACGCCTGCAGGACATTGGCGGCACCTGCTGGATTGAGAGCCGTCCCGGACAAGGAACCACGGTTCAGTTGCAACTCAAAATCAAACCGGCGGACACCGCCTGATGGCGGGCGGGCGGCGAAAAATTCAAACACAAGCTATGAAAAGATCAGTCATTGTGGTGGAAGATGACCAGGGATTGCGGGAGCAACTCGTTAAAATTTTGGAGACCGCTTCAGACATGAGATGTGTCGGGGCCTTTACTTCCGCCGAGGAGGCCCTGCCGCAAATCGCCCGGAAAATGCCGGATGTCATTCTCATGGACATCAAGCTGCCCGGCATGTCCGGCATTGAATGTCTGACCCTCGTCCGGAAATTTGCGCCGGATGTCCATACCATCATGGTCACCGTCTATGAAGACAGCGAGCGCATCTTTCAGGCCCTGAAAGCGGGGGCCAATGGTTATCTGATCAAGTCCAGTCCGCCGGAAGAATTGCTCGCAGCCATCCGGGATATTTACGAAGGCGGCGCACCCATGTCCGGCCCGATCGCGTTCAAGGTGGTGCAGCATTTTCATGAGATGGGTCCCTCAAGCCAGGAAGCCGAGAACTTGTCACCCCGGGAACGGCAGGTGCTGGATCTGCTGGCGAAAGGTTTTATCTACAAAGAAATCGGGTTGAAATTAGATATCGCCAGCGAAACCGTGCGCAGTTTTGTTAAAAAAATCTGCAAAAAATTGCATGTCCGCAGCCGGATCGAGGCCGTTGCCAAGCACCGGGCTGAACCTAAATAAAAGACAATTGCCTGCTGAATTACTTATAGAACTGTGACCAGACTGGGCGGATTTGTGGTAAAGGGAAGGGTTATCCATGTCATAAAATCCGACCCGGATTTTTCCACTTTCCATTTTTAAATGTTGAGACCCCGGCAACAGAGTAGAAGCGACGCCTCGTCGCTTGCACCATGGATGGAACTTGTTAAAACGACACACGTTCCCGGCGACGAGGGCGTCGCCGCCACGCGTTTGGCAGAGGTCTGATTTTGTTTTTCTTTTGCCTGGGACCGCCAATGTCCTACCTGTGCCGACAAACTGGCGGGGTATGAAACTAAAAAATCTGATTCCCCAACGTTATCACCGCCGTCTCGTGCGCCAATTTGGTCGCGCTAAATTGGTAAAATTCCCCAACGGTCAGCATGAACTCATCGGCGGCTCCCCCGCCGACCGTGCGGCGGCGTTCGAGTGGACCTCGCTCTTCGCCCACGAAATCGTGTTCACGCATTTCCACCGTGACACCGCGCCGCAGCGTCCGGTGAAAGCCCGATGGCTTGATTTCCCCATCTTCCAACGCCTGGCGCCGGGCACCTGGCTTTGAACCCGGGGCGCTGCCTTGGAAAGGGTCCCCTGTGGCACACATCCGCATGGACGGGCAGGACAGCGATGTCTTGAAACGGGCGGTTCGCCAAAAAAAGCCCGTCCGAAGACGGGCTTAGCCCCCACCCAAGCCGTGTGGAACTCGATCCTTTGAACATGTATCGCTACATGTGGAACTCGCTGGAGGGCATTCGACTTCCAGTAAAGGCATGTCGGCCGCCGTCCAAACTCGCTCCCGATCGTTTTTTAATTACGGTTCAAGGTCTGTTGCCAATCACGAACCGGGCAGGGAAACTGTTTTTTAAAAGAGCGCTAAATCTGATTTATACCAAGCAGCTTGTCTGCCAACAAAATCTTCTGTCCTACGATTTCCGCTTTCCGAATTTTTTCTTTGGGCTTTCAGTTTTGCCTTGGCAACACAAAGTTGGACCGCAGGAAATCAAGCCACTCCGGCAGCTGGGTGGCGATCGTTTTGTAGCCTGTCACTGCAAAGCAACTGGTCGCCATTTGTTGATAAAATTGCGGCGAGGGCGCGGCACGACGCTGATGACGGCGCGCCGCCTCTTCGTAGAACAGGCCGAGGCCGATGGTAATCCGGTTGGCGACCGCCGCCGGCGGATCAAATTTACAGTGGGTGCCTTCGCCGGATACAACGCGGCACATCTGTCCCAGTTGATTCAGCTGGGATAAAAATGCCTGGTAGATTCTGAGCGTATCCGTTTCCCCCGCCCCAAAGGTGGAGAGTTTGCACAGGATCCAACTGAACGATTTTTGGGGAATCAAACCGGCATTATCCTCCGCCAGCTGGCTTAATTGCTGGCGAATCAGGTTCCGCGAGCCGGGGTCGTCCAGTAACAGTTGCGCCGAGGCCTGCTGTTTTGGCGGAACCAAGGTTGAGATGAGTTCATCCATACCGCGTTATGGCTGAAATGAGCAACTTCATTGCCAACCAAATCCTCCGTTCGCGAATTTCAGCTTTTGCCCCAATGGCCGGTGCGGCTCGCGCTGGCCGTCCCGGCAAGGGCTGTCCCCAGCACTGGTGACATGCGGAAAAATCCGGTTCAGTTAGTATTTCTGCGTTGGGCGTAGTGACCCGACAAACAAATTTAAATTTGTGTTGAAAGAGGCCGGAGTAGTGTCCGGCCTTTTTTCTTTTTCCATACCGAACTTCCGGCAGCCATCCCGCATGAGCTTGCTGATTTCAGTTTCCTGTTTTCTGGATTCCCTTTTCTGGATTGCACCACAAGATTCTCCAATTCCTTCAGCTCCGCAAATTGCATTTACCGCCTAGACCAATATTCCATTCGCCAAGGGGTCGATGTAGTCCGGCAATGTGCGGCTCCAACCAGGCCAATGACTTTGCCGTTTCGGTTTCCTAAGCCCTATGCGGAAAACTTTCAACGTAAAGACGCAAAGGCGCAAGAGTTTAGAACCCAGAAACGGCCAGTCAAGGGAGCCACCATTTCCTGAGCGCAAACTGCCGTAGGCCCGTCTGCGGGTTTCGCTGTATCCACTTTGCGTCTTTGCCTCTTGGCGCCTTTGCGTTGAATTCCTACTCCATGGTTACGGCTGAGACCCAACGTGTGCGTTCGGCTTGACGCGCCATCTCCGCGCCGAGAAACTCGGAGCGCACTTGAACAGCACCCGCAATCTCAACCGGCCACAGGGCACGCTGGTTTCATCGGACCTTGGTTCGCCCGCGCTGAAGGAGGAACGTGCCTCTCGCTTTGACTGGTATCGGCGGCTCGATAATCTGTTCGCCGGTGCCCGGGCTTATCGTTTGATGATCTTGCTGATGACGCTGCTCCCGGCTTTGGTCACGGGCTGTGGCAGCTTCGTGGCCCATCGCATGGTTCAAGCGCCCAACAGCTATGCCTCCTGGCTGGCGCCCTCGGCGCGCGTGCTGCTTTCGTTCGACCCAAATCTTCTGACCAACTCCCCGGCGCGGTTTGCCGACGTGGGACCGCCGGCGGCCCGATTGCGCTACCGCGTGGTCGAACCCGCGGAGTATCATCTTAAAGTCAGGTCAACCAACTGGTCGGAGCGGGGCGAGGTGCGTTACCAGTTCACCTTTGGCGCCAAGAGGCCGCAGACGAACGTCTGGACGGCGGCACCTCGCGGCACCGTGTTCTTATTGCACGGTTATGGGCTCGCCGAATTTTCGATGGTGCCGTGGGCGTGGTGTCTCGCCCAGGAAGGCTGGCGTTGCGTGCTGGTGGATTTACGCGGTCACGGCAGGTCCACCGGCAAAGAAATTTACTACGGCCTCAAAGAGTCGCGGGACATGAGCCAGTTGCTCGACGTGCTGATGGACCGGAATCAGATCGCCGCACCGGTCGCCGTCATGGGCGAATCCTACGGCGCGGCGCTGGCCTTGCGCTGGCAGACGACCGATCCGCGGGTGAGAACCGTGGTGGCCATTGCTCCCTACGTTGTCTTGTCCAATGCGGTGATGAACATCAGCCACGATTACGCCGGTTTCCTGCCCCGGTTTGTCATCCGGGCCGGCCTCGAAAAATTGCCCGGGGTGCTCGGGGTACCGGGCGAAGAATTGGACACGTCCACCGTCGTGGCGCGGCATCCGGTGACGGCTTTGTTCATCACCAGCAGCGAGGATACGGTCATTCCACCGTCCGAGGTTCGCGGCCTGTTCCAGGAAGCCTTGCCCGGGAGCGAGTTGATCGTGGTGCCCGGGGCAACCCACGAGACCGTTCCCTACCGATTCAGCGAGTTGGTCCCGCCGGTGCTCGCGTGGCTGAACACAAACCGGCTGAGCTGCCGATGACCAGCGAACATTCATCGCCATTCTTGCGGCTGTTTATCGCGCTGGCGGTCCCGCCGGACGTGCGGAAGGAGATTGGACGTGCCCAAGGCCAGTTGCGGCGACACGCACCGCCGGGGGCCGTAAGCTGGACACAGCCGGAGCAGTTTCACATCACGCTGAAATATCTCGGCGACGTGCCGGCAGCGCAGGTTGCTGAACTGGAAAAATCCGTGTCCACGGCTTGTGCGGGTTTCCCCGCCCTGCGGTTATCGGCACACGACATCGATTTTTTCCCAAGCGCTCAGAGGCCGCGTGTGATCTGGGCCGGCGTCCATGACGCTGCTGGCCGATTGGCCGAATTGCACCGGCGATTGGACGAGGCCGTGCGGCCATTTGCCCCGGCGGAGAAGCCGAAAATTTTTACCGGCCACATCACGTTGGGCCGGTTTAAACCGGGCCGTCACGGGCCGACTGAAACATTGATGGCACGCGCCAGGGTTCTGCACAACCGTCATTTTGGCGACTGGCTGGCCGGAGAAGTGGCACTTGTCCGCAGCGAGCTGACATCTGCCGGGGCCGTTCACACGCCGCTGGCGACGTTTCCCCTGGTGCAATGATTTTTTGCACGGGTGTCCCCTCAGTGTTCTGATAAAATTTCCCGGCGATGTTTCGGGTCATTTTTCATCTCGACATGGACGCGTTTTACGCGTCCGTGGAGCAGCGCGACGACCCGAAGCTGCGCGGTCTTCCGGTGATTGTCGGCGCACCTCCGACCCAACGTGGTGTGGTGTGCGCCGCCAGCTATGAGGCGCGGAAGTTCGGCGTCCGTTCCGCCCTGCCCAGCGCCACTGCAGGACGACTTTGTCCCAAAGGGATTTTTGTCCGTCCGCGCATGGACGCCTACCGTGCAGAATCTCATCGGATCATGGAAATCATTGCGACCACCGGTGCCATCGTGGAGCAGATGTCCGTGGATGAAGCCTATCTGGACGTGTCTGCCATATGTCAGGCCGAAGATGCCGACGCCTCGCTGCGTGTGGCCCTGCCGCTGGCGCGGCAATTGAAGCAGCGGATTCTTTCCGAGCGCCAGCTGACCGCCACCATCGGCATTGCCTCGAACAAACTCCTGGCCAAGATTGCCAGCGACCATCAAAAGCCGGACGGCCTGACGGTGATCACCGAGGCTGAGAAAGTCCCGTTCCTGCGACCGCTGCCGGTGCGGACGCTTTACGGGGTTGGCAAGGTCACGGAGCAGACGCTGAACCAAGCGGGCCTTGCCACGGTCGGCGATCTGCAGGATTACCCCGGCGACCTGCGGGCGCTGGTTGGTTCGTTCGGGTTAAAGCTCAAGCAGTTTGCGTTCGGCAAGGATGACCGGCCGCTGGAACTCGGGGACGAGATCAAGAGCATCAGCGGCGAGGAAACCTTTCTCAAGGACACCGATGACCGGAAGATTTTGCGCGCGTGCCTGAAAGAACAGGCGGCGGATATTTCGGCGCGGCTCAAACACAAACAGCTGGGCGCGCACACCGTCCAGGTGAAAGTTCGCTATACCGATTTTACGACTCTGACCCGGCAAATTTCCATGGAGGAACCGCTAACCGAGGCCGGCGACATTTACCGGCTTGGATGTTTTCTACTGGGCCGGGAAAAGCTGGTGTCGCGTCCATTACGACTGCTCGGCCTCGGCGTGAGTAATTTGCGCGAGCCGACCAGTCAGCAGCTGGCGCTACTCTAAACGGCTTAAGACCTCTCGCCGCCGATTTGCGCTCAGCACGCAGGGCATGAGCGAATCTTTGCAGAACCCGCCCGCCGTGCAAGGGTAAAAAGTTCATTGCAGGAGTCGCGGTGATGAGCCTCAAATTTTCAGTCAGAGACTCCTCACGTCGTCTCCTACGAAGCTAAAACTTTCACTGTCGCTTCCAGACTCGCTGCATCCGTGACGTTCAGCATTACGGCCGTTTTATCGATGCGCTTCATGAAACCGCTCAAGGCAGTGCCCGGCCCCAACTCGATGAACCGGGTGAAACCCTGCGCCAGCAATGCGCGCATCGAAGTCTCCCACAGCACGGACGCGCAGACCTGCTCGACCAGCCGCGCGGAAATTTCCGCCGGCGCACTGTGCGCCTGCGCCGTGACGTTGGAAATCACCGGCACCGCAGGCGCAGAGATCTTCGCCGTGGCCAGTTCCGCCTGCAACTTCGGCTGCGCGCTGGCCATGAGCGGCGAGTGATACGCACCCGCCACCGGGAGCGGCAACGCGCGCTTTGCGCCCCTGGCCTTGGCAATTTCACACGCCTTCGCGATTTTTTCGGCTTCGCCGGAAATCACCAGTTGGCCGGGGCAGTTCAGATTCGCCAGCACCACGCCGGCTTCAGCGCAGACTTCGCGCGTCGGCGCTTCGTCCAGACCGATGATCGCCGCCATGCCGCCCTTGGTCACATCGCACGCTTCCTGCATGAATTTGCCGCGTTGCCGGACGACACGCAGGCCGTCCTCAAAACTCATCGCGTCCGCCGCCGTCAGCGCCGTGAATTCACCGAGCGACAGACCAGCCGTCGCGTCAAACTTCAGAGCCGGCACCTGTTCCTTGAGCAATTGGAACGCGACCCAGCTCACCAGAAAAATTCCCGGCTGCGCATGCCCGGTCTTGGTGAGTTCGGCTTCCGGCCCATTGAAGCAGATGGAGGTCAGGTCGTAGCCGAGCGCGGCATTGGCGCGGTCGAACCACGCTTTCGCAGACGGGAATTTTTCAGCCAGGTCTTTGCCCATGCCGACGACTTGGGCACCCTGGCCGGCGAATAACAATGCAGTTTTGCTCATGGGAAAAATTTAACCACGAAACACACGAAACACACGAAAGAAAATCCGGGTCACGGATACGATTTTACCCGGAAAAATTTCGCGGATGAGTTTGCATTGTTGGTGAAGGTCAGCGTGCCGCTGGTGTTTGTGAAGTTGGCGAGCGGGCTCCACGCGTTCAGCACGACGGCGGTCTGTAGCGTGTAGATGCCCGCCGGGCCGCTGATGGCGAGTTTCATTTGATTGCCGGGCAGCGCGGTGATGGAATCAAATCTCAACGGGCCGGAATTGAAGAAGTTCAAGATGCTGGCCATGTAGGAATCCCGTGCCGTTGCGCTGGTGATGGTCTCGAACGGGAAGCCGAGATAAACCACTTTGCCGCCACCCGCCGTGCCGTTGTAAAAAATCCCCGCCGCGCCACTGACGACGTTGCTGTAATTAATGGCGGTAAACGCGCCGTAATTTATCGGGGTGATCACATCGGGAAAGCCGGCCAGATAAATTCCCTGCGAACCATCGTCGAAACCGCCGTTCGGGTTTCCCGCGAACAGCGAGGCGGCGTTGGCGCTGAAATTCCACGAACTGGAACTGTACGCCACGAACGCGGCATGAAGCTGGTTGTGCAGAAAATTCCGGTCGGCCGCGGTCGGCCCGCTGGCCCGGTCGAGGTCGTAGGCGATTTCCGTGCCGGAGACGAACAGGCTTCCACCGTTGGTGAGGAACGCGGTGACTTTCGTTTCCTCCACCGCGCTGAAACTTTCGTCCGCCGTGGATTCATTGCCGCACGCCCAGATCACGATGGGATAATCCGTCAGCGCCACCAGGTCGTTCGTCACGGCGGTGTGGTGGCACGAATCGAACGCCAGGCCATACGCGCTGACGGCCTTGCCGTGAGGCACGACATAGTCGGATGAGTTGATGCGGCGGGGCAGCACGCGCTGGTTGCCGCCGGAGCCGCCGGGCGGAACGTAGTTTTGTGCGACGAGATTTTGTTTCAAATCCAGCGTGCGGTCGAAACGGTCAAACGCGTTCACGAACAAAACTTTTGGCGACGCGGAAAATTGCGGCGGACGGCAGCCGACCACCTCGGACGGAAATGATTCGCCGCCTTCGTTTGCGGCGGAGATGCGAAAATAATAATCCTGGTCGGCAACCAGGTTGGTGACGGTGAAATTCGTGACGTTGCCGACGGAAATGGGATTGCCGAAGCCGTAACCATTCGTGGATTGATAAACGAGGTAGTTCGTCGGCGCGCCGCTGTTCGCCACGCTGGCCGGCGGATTCCACGCGAGGGCAACGACGCCGTTCGTGCCGCCGATGGCGCAGGCATGCGACGGGGGTTCGGGCGGGAAAATCAGCGGCGGCGGGCTGTTCGTGTCGAATTGGTTGAAGTATTTCACGACCGCGTGCATCGCGGCGCGGGCGATGCCGGCGCGCACCTTCGGATCGCCCATCAACGCGGCATCCATCGTATTGTCGTGATACGCGACCTCAATGATGGTCGCATCCATCGCAGACTTGAAATCGGTGTTGCTGATCTCCGAATAGCCGCCGGAGAAGGTGATGTTCGCGCCGCGGTTGCTCCAGGCGTATTCCAGCGGCGGCGAACCGAGCGAAACCATCTCGTCATTGACGGTCTGGCCGCAGAGCTGCGCGAGCGCGACTTGATTGGGCGTGGGGCTGCCGGTGATCAAACCCTCGACGCCGCGCTCGGTGGCCGTGTTCGTGTCGCCGGTGCTGGCGTTGGAATGGAAGCTGATGTGGACCCGCTTGAAAAATTTTGACAAGTCCGAGCCGCCACCGTTCGTCTTGGTCATCTCGTAGGACATGAGCGGCGGTGTGTGCCAACTGTCGTGCTCGTCGGTGTCGCTGTCATCGTAAAGCAAGCTGGACTGGCCCTGGCCGATGCCGGCCTGGATCCAGTAACGGCAGCTTTCGTCCTCGCGTGGATAGCCGGACACCCCGCCACCACGATTGATGGAACCCATCCCATTACCGAAGCGGATGGCGTCCGCGATGACGACCGAACCATTCGTCGTGCTGCGCAAATTGCTGATGACGACCGCGCCGTTCGCGGAATTCGAGCCGGCGTTGAAATAGTATTCACCAAGATAAATCCAGCCATTGCCGACCATGTAATGCGGCACGCGATACTGCGTCTCGCCGCCGGTGTGGCGGATCCGGTAAAGCTGGTCGCCGCGGTCCGTGTCCGCCTTTACCCAGGTGTAAACCGGATAATAGCCCGCCACCGGAATCGTGGGCGTGTAAGTTGCCGTGGCGGTTTCCGTGGCGTTGAATGACGCAAAGCGATATGGCGTCGCGCCGGGCGTGCCGAAATAATACGCCGAAGAACTGTTGTTCCAGGTGCCGGTAAAAGTCACGGCGGCGTTCGTGTTATCCAGAACGACTTCGTTCGTCTGCTGGCCGAGGGGACGCATCGAAGCGACGATTGCGCCGGCATTGAAACAATACGCGGCGAAAAAATTCAACTGGTCGAGGTTGCCGTAGTCTTCGTTCATCGAAGCCAGCGACGTGGGACGTTGCAGATACCAATTGGTTCCGTTCCAAGTCCAGCCGTGGCCGGAATTCATGAATATCACGCGCCCCGACAGCGCGCCCACCGGCTGGCGCGCGGCCGGCACAATCGGACCGGCAACCGCATTAAAAACCGGCACACCCGCCAGCAGAGTGGCGGCCAAAACAAAAACTACACGTTGCATCTTGAATAGTTTTTCACGTCTCTGCGGTAAACGCGAACGCCCGCCGCAATGGATTCCTTGCTTGCAAAAAGAATCGTTCCGGAGAAAAATCCGCGCAAGAACAAATTATGTTTTCACACGTTGTCATCTTCTGGACCGACCCGGCCCAACCCGGAGCCGCCGATGCCGTCATCGCCGGCGCGAACAAATTCCTCAAGCCCATTCCCGGCCTCGTGCATTTTCACGCGGGCAGGATGGTCGGCAGCGCGCGGCCGGTCGTGGACCAGACTTATCAGGTCGCGCTGAACACCGTCTTCACCAGCAAGCAGGCGCAGGACGAGTATCAGGTGCATCCGCTGCACCTGGAATTCATCGCCCAATGCGTCAAGCCGTTCGTGAAGAAAGTCACGGTTTACGATTTTGAATGATTGGCAGGGAAGCCGCCCGGTGGCATCCGGCCGGTGCAGCGCGCGGTCCCCGGCTTACTTTATTGGGGCAGGGGCGTTGGTGGAAACGGGGACGGAATTCGTGGGAAGCGTCACCGCATTCGTTGCCGTCGCCACTTCATTCGTCGGCGGAAATTCGTGGTCATGGAGGCTGCGGACGAGACGGTTCTTCAAGTCAGCCAGGTTGGCATTGGTCACGGCAGCGATCAGTCCGCGGGATTCATCGAACCGGCCGATGGACATTTTGATGCGGGCCAGATGGAGGTAAACGCCCTCACGTTCCAGGTCGTTGTGGGCGATGGCCAGCGTGTTCGTCCAGGCGACGAGTGCATCGTTCGTGCGGAGCGGCTTGATGCCGTAGTAACTCTGCGCGTAATCGGTCGCGAGCGGAAAATTATCCGGGTCCAGCTTCATGGCCTGCAGATAAAGCCCGAGCGCCTTGTCGAAGACCTGCTGTTCATTGATGCCGTAAAATTCCCGCGCATCCTTGCGGAACAGATACACCGTGGTGGCGAAATTCTGATAATAAACCGGCTCGTTGGAGTCCAGCTCGATCGCCCTGGCATAATAAACGAACGAATTCGTCACCGGGCTGAATTCGCCGTAATAATTGGCGAGATTATTCCAGGCCGCCGGATTTTTGGGGTCGAGCTGGCGGGATTTTTCATATTGCTGCGACGCCTCGTATTCCTCGCCCAAGTCATTGAGAAAACTGCCATAGGCGAGGTAGCCCGGCGCGTAATCCGGATGGCGTTTCAGAAAATCCTCGTAGGCCTTGCGCACCGGCACGAACCGTTCACGGATGCGTTTGTTCAGTTCCGCGTCGGGCTGGCCGGCACCCTGCTGGAAAAAATTTGCGTTGTCGCGGATCCACTTGTCCACCTCGTCCTGGGCTTCGTCGTCCGCGATCATCACCTTGTCCAGTTCCTGCTTCACCGGATCAGTCGCGTCCGGCACGGTCACGGAGATGCCGGTGGTTCGCTGGATTTCATTGCTGACGGCGGCGGCGGGGGGATTCGTCGCCACAAACACGGATAAAAGATGGGTCAGCAGGCTCACGCGGACAAGGTAGCACGGCCGCCCGATGAGTCGAGCGGCAAGCGGGGATTATTGCGGTTTCGGTTTCGCCAGATCATGCGGCAGAATCTTCAGCACATAATAGGTCGCGCGGTTCGTGCCGATGTTGCGCAAGCCGTGCAGCTCGTTCGACGCCTCGAAAACAATGCCGCCGGCCTCCACGATGTTCGTCTGGTCACCCTGCAACGCTTCGAGCGTGCCTTCCTTGATGATCATCAGCTCCTCGGCGGCGTGGCGGTGCGGCGGGTGTGGCGATTCACCCGGATTCAGCGTGGTGACATGCATCTCCAGCTCTTCGAGCGCGGGCGTGGAGGCATCGAAAACGCCGCGGCGTTCGCCCATCTTGGTCGGCTCGACCTTCAGATTGCTCCAGTTGAACACGGATGAGTGCATCACCGGCTTGGCGACGGATTGGGCGAAGGTCACGACCGCCCCCGTGGCGAGCACGGATATGGCGGCAACGGCAAAATCCCGGCGGGTAATCATGAGCGCATTTCCGCCGGAAAGCGAAGCCAAGTCAAGCGCGGAGTCGCAATCAGGGCGCGACTTCAACCAACTGAAAATCAAAGTTGAATCGCTCGTGCTTTCATTCTACTGTGAATGCGTGAAAGTTGCCGCCGCAAAAGCTCAAAAAGGTGAAGCCCAATTACTGGATCAAGCAACCGGCAACCTTTTGCGAGCCGTCAAACAGAAGATGCTCAAGAAGCGAAATGGTGTGGAATATGACAAACTCCGCAAAGATGGCTATAGCGACCGTTTTTTGGGCAAGCTCGAAAAGGCTTGAGCTTCATTTATTCTTGCGCAGTCGCATAAATTCCATCACGCCGATGTCCAACAGCGGCGCGGCCATTCGGGCCAGTTTCAAGGCATCCGCATAAACCAGTCCTCGGGTCAACTCACGGACGATTTCACGCGTGGACATGTCGTTTGCCTTGGCCAGTTGAATGGCCACAGCAAGGTCAGTGTAACGGAGAATTTCGCCGCTCATATTTTTCTGATTTTGGCAGACCACGATATGGCCTGCGCCAATACGAGCTTAGCCCCTGCTATTGGACTGACACGCAAAAGTTATCCACGTGTTCACATGGCTGACAGGTCATTCGACTAAAACCAGTTCACCACGCTCCAATAAACATCCCGCCGTGCTGTCAAAATCCAGTTTCATGATTTCGACGATGAATGCGGATTCGATCTGCTGATTGGTGGCGGATTGCCTCATCCTGAAACCAGAAATAAACGCTCAAGGACGTAAATTCAAAGGAATTCAGGGCCAGAGCCTTGGGTTGGACCGCCAATTAGCCGCCATTCGTGGTTGAGTTTATCGGGAATTTCTGCAACTTTTCACGGCTCTTGCTGTTGAACCAGATGTAACAAATGCCCTTTAGCCCGGTAAAAAATTTAATCGCGACCGTCGCGGATGCCACGCCCGTCCAATTTGAGGACTGGCGAAAGTCATGGCGCACGACGGTGGACGCGGGTTCGACGGAGCCGTTGCTGACGTTTGTCGCACGGGAACGCGGGGTGACCGAGGATGCTTTTGTCCAGAAGCTCGCCGCGGCGCTCGGCTGGCCTTATCTGGATCTCCCCAAGCTCTCCATCGAGACCGAGGCGCGGAATAAAATCTCCACCAAGATCGCCTTCCAATATTCCATCCTGCCCACCGCGCTGGAAAACGGCACCTTGCAGGTCGTGGTGAGCGATCCATTTGACGCGGCGATGATGAACGCGGTGAAATTTGACGCCCACATGCCGGTGCAGTTCGCCCTCGCCACGAAGGCGGAAATCGAGAAGGCGTTGAAAAAATATTACGGCGTCGGCGCCGAAACGCTCGATGAAATGGGCGAGGCCGAACCGATGGATCTGGATCTGGCCGCCGACAAGGAAATCACCGAGGACGATCAGGAAGCGAGCGTCATCAAGTTCGTGAACCAGATCATCTGGGAAGCGTTCAAGGATCGCGCGACGGATATTCACTTTGAACCGGCGGAAGACGAGCTGCGCATCCGCTATCGCATTGACGGCATTTTGCATCAAACGCCGATGCCGCCGCAGTTGAAGCGCTACCAGGCCGCGCTCATCTCGCGCATCAAGGTGATGAGCGGAATGAACATCGCCGAGAAGCGGCTCCCGCAGGACGGACGCATCAACGTCCGCATCAAGGGCGAGGAAATTGACATCCGCGTCTCCACCGTGCCGACGGTCTATGGCGAAAGCGTCTCGCTGCGCTTGCTGACGCGCGGTAAAATCTTCCTGAGCCTCGACAAACTGGGTTTTGCGGCCGCCGAAGAAAACGCCATCCGCGAAGTCATCATCAAGCCGCACGGGATTTTCCTCGTCACCGGCCCGACGGGTTCCGGCAAATCCACGTCGCTCTACGCTTTCTTAAGTTCCATCAACTCGGTCACGAAGCGCATCATCACGATCGAGGAGCCGGTCGAATACGAACTCAAGGGCATCAACCAGATCGCGGTGCGTTCGGACATCGGGCTGACGTTCGCCATGGGTCTGCGCCATATTCTGCGGCAGGACCCGAACGTCGTGATGGTCGGGGAAATTCGCGATTCCGAGACGGCGGAAATCGCCATCCGCGCCTCGCTCACCGGTCACCTGGTCTTCTCCACATTGCACACGAACGATGCGCCCAGCGCGTTTACCCGTTTGATTGACATGGGCATCGAGCCGTTTCTCGTGGCGTCCTCAGTTGAGGCCGTCATGGCGCAACGTCTCGTCCGCACGATCTGCAAGCATTGCAAGACGGAGCAGATGGTGTCGCGCGATTATTTGCGGAAGGTCGGTTTTCCGGCGGCGGACATCGAAACGGGGAAAGTCTGGCACGGCGCCGGTTGCGAGGAATGCCGCCAGCAGGGCTACCAGGGCCGCAAAGGCATCTACGAACTGCTCATCGTCACGGAAGCCATCCGTCCGCTCATCATGAGCCGCGCTTCCGCCGTGACCATCGCCCAGCGTGCGATCGAGGCCGGGATGCGCACGCTCCGCGATGACGGCTGGATCAAGGTCAAAAACGGCGAGACGACCATCGAAGAAATCCTGCGGGTGACGCAGATGGAAGAGCACCTCGAATCGCTGGCTGGCGGCGAAGACAAAACGCAATTCATCCCGCGCCAATGAAAAATCACACCCGCATCGGAATCATGGATGGATGGATTGGTGGATTATTGGATTATTGGATGGGTGCGCGAATCCGTTCATCCATTCATCCATTCATCCATTCATCCACCCATCCATCTATCTACCGACCAATCCATCACCCTGCTTTCTAAATGGCCCGCTGGCATTGCTGCAACATCCTTCAAACCGCGCCCGACGCGAACCGCCTCTGGCAGTTCGACGTCAAAAGCGGCGCGTTGAACCGTGAATCCAGCGCCGCGCCCGGCACCAATCTGCCTTCCGGCCTGACGGAAAAATCCTGGACCTCGCTCTGGCAGAAAAAACTGAACATCGCCTGGCTGCCGCCGGAAAATATTTTTCTGCGGGTCATCGAACTGCCCAAAAGCAGCTTCGGTGAAACCCTCTCGATGGTGGAACTGCAGCTGGAAAAACTCTCGCCCGTCCCCATCGCGCAGGTTGTCTGGACGATCCAGCTTTTGCCCCAGTCCCCGGCGGAAAACATCCAGACCGTCGTGGTGGTGATCGTCGGGCGCAACGTGGTGGAGGATTTTCTCGGCAAGCTGGAAACGCAGGGCTATCTCGCCGACCAGCTGGAAGTGCCGATGCTCGACCAGTTGGCGGCGATGAAGGCGGCGGAAGACGGCGCCTGGATTTATCCGGCGTTGCTGAACGGGCAGAATGCCGCGCTGGTGGCCTGGTGGGCCGGCGGCGCGCTGCGGAGCCTGAGTTTCATCGTGCTGCCCGCCGAGGGCGACCGCGCCAAAAGCCTGAAGGACCAGCTGGCGCAGCTCGTCTGGGCGGGCGAATTGGAGGGCTGGTTGACGACCACGTCACGGTGGCATGTGGTGGCCGAGGGCGCGATCGCGGGCGAATGGGAAACTTTTTTGCGCGACGGCCTGGGCGAGCCGGTCGAAGTCACCAAGCCGGTGCCGACTCCGGAATTGGCGGCGCATACGGCGCGACGCGCGACCACGGCGGACGCGAGCAACCCGGCCTTGCTGCCGGCGGACTTTTCCGCGCGCTACCACCAGCAGTTCGTGGATCGTTTATGGCTGCGCGGCCTGATCGCGACCGGCGTCCTCTATGCCATCGGCGTGGTGATATATTTTTGTGCGACCGCCGTGCTGGGTTATCAGACCGGCAAGATTGAGCAGCAGGTCCGATCCATCAGCGGGAGCTACACGAACACGCTGCAGCTCAAGGCGCGCTGCGAAGTGCTGCAGGAGCGGCAGGATTTGAAATACGCCGCGCTGGATTGCTGGAAGCTCGTTGCCGACCAGCTGCCCGCCGGCATTTCCCTGCAACGGTTCAGTTTTGGCGACGGTCGCAGGCTCGCACTCGGCGGCACGGTGACGCCGGATCAAATCACGCTCCTCACCGATTTCTACGACGCGCTCCGCAAGGCCCAGTTGAACAACCAGCCGATGTTCACCACCGCAGGCGACCCGTTGAGCTACCGCGGATCCCCCCAAGTCTCATGGAATTTCAGCTTGGAACTCCGGCGCGCCGAGGAGGATAAGCGATGAAAAAATATTTTGCCCAACTGCGGCCGCTGGAGCGGCGGCTCGCCATCGGCGTGCTGGTGGTTTTGCTGCTGGTGCTGAATTATGTGTTCATCTGGCCGCATTTTTCAGACTGGGGAAACCTGCGCCGCCGCGGCGAGGATGCACAACAGAAGTTGAAAACTTATCAGACAATGGTCGCCCAGAGGCCCACTTATGAAGCCCTGGCGAAAAAACTGGAAAGCTCCGGCGACGTCGTCGAACTTCAGGATCAGTCTGTCAACCTGATGCGCGCCATCCAGACGCAGTCGGCGCAGAGCGGCGTGAGCATCGTGAATATCTCGCGCCAGATGACGAAAACCAACGACGCATTTTTTGTGGAGCAGATCCAGAACATCAGCGTCCTGGCCGACGACAAGCAGCTGGTGGATTTTCTTTACCAGCTTGGCAACAAGGCTTCGGCGATTCGCGTGCGTGACCTGGAATTGCAGCCCGACGCCCCGAAGCAGCATTTGAACGCCAACATCCGGCTCGTGGCCAGCTACCAGAAAAGCGCGCCCGCAACCGGCCCGAAAGGCACGCCTCCTGCCAGCCCGAAAAGCGCGCCCGCAGCCAATTTGAAACCCGCAACCGTAAAGGTAAAATGAAGACCACCGCTTTCGTTCTGATTTTATTGTTAACCGGCTTTGAACTCTGGGCGCAGAACACGCCGACCACGCGCCAGACGCCCAGCCGCCCCCGCCGCATGCCCGCCACCGCCAACACCAACAGCCCGGCGGGGGGAACCGCCGCCGTGCCTGCGTTTCCAGCCGCGCCCGGGGCCGCCCCCGTCAATCCCAACCCCGTTCCGGCGATTCCCGCGGCGGCAACCACGCCGAATCCGGGTGAAGCCAGTGCCGCCCCGGCCGCTAATGAGCCGCCGGAGGAATTGATTCCGGCAGGCAATATCAATTTTCAAGGCGTCGATGTAAGCCAGGTGCTGGAAGTCTATGCCAAGCTGGTCGGCCGCACGTTGCTGCGCGCCGGATTGCCCGCCGCCTCGATTGTCCTGAAAACGGAAACGCCGCTGACCAAGTCCGAGGCGATCCAGGCCTTGCAGGCGGTGCTGTCGCTCAACGGCGTTTCCGTCGTCAACATCGGCGACAAGTTCGTGAAGGTGCTGCCGATCGACCAGGCGAACACCGCCGGGGCCGAGTTCAATGATGCGTCGGCAGCCAGGCTGCCGGATCTGGGAACCTATGTGACGCACATCGTGCAGTTGAAAAACCTCAAACCCAGCGAGGCCGTGCCCATCATCACACCGTTTTCCAAACTGCCCAATTCCATTCTGCCGATTGACAGCAACGGCATCCTCGTGCTGCGCGACAACGCGGAAAATGTGAAGCGCATGTTGCAGATGCTCGAACGCGTGGATGTGTCCGTGCCGGCGGAATACGTCTCCGAGGTCATCCCGATCAAATATGCGCTGGCCGAGGACATCGCCAACGCCTTGAACAGCCTCGGCGGCAGCGGCAGCGGCAGCACCGTCAGCTTCGGCGGTGCGTCCGGCTCCGCCGCCGGCGGAGCGCGCACCACCAGTGGAACGCGTGGTGCCGGCGGAGCCAGCGGTTTTGGCGGAAACACCATGGGCGGCGCGGGCGGCGCGGGCGGCTATCAGGGCGGCGGCATCAACCCTCAGCAACAGCGCACTTTCGGCGGGGCGGCAACCGCCAGCGGCACTCCCTCCGGCGGCGCTTCATCGTTTCAATCGCGCCTGCAATCGATCATTCAGCGCGCCTCGGGCACCGGCGGGCAGCAGGATCAAATCCAGGTGTTCGGCCAGACGAAAATCATCGCCGATCAGCGGAGCAATTCGCTTTTGGTGTTTGCGACCCGTCAGGACATGGTCAGCATCAAAAACGTCGTGGCGCAGCTGGACGTGCTCCTGTCGCAGGTGCTCATCGAGTCGGTCATCATGGAAGTCTCCCTGACCAAGGACTGGAATTTCGGCGTTTCCGCCATCCAAAGACCGAGCGCCATCAACTCGCCAAACTTCAAGGGCACTGGTGGTTACAACAACGGCCAGCAATTCTTTAATTTCGCCACCAATGCATTGATCGCCAACGGGACGAACAACTTTCTGTCGCAAGGGCTGAGCTATTTCGGCTCGATCGCCGGCTCCGACTATGATGTGGCGGTGCAGGCGGCCGCTTCCGACAATTCCATCACCATCATCCAAAAGCCGCGCATCCAGACATTTCAGGCGCAACCCGCTTCCTTCTTCGTCGGTTCCACCGTGCCGTATGTGACCAGCACCTACAACGGCGGCACCACGGGCATCGGCTCCTCTTACTCGCAGCTCTCGGTCGGTGTTTCGCTGGAAGTCACGCCCTTCATCAATCCCGACGGCTTGGTGGTGATGCAGATTGACGAGGAGATTGACAACATCTCCGGTTTCACCACGATTGATGGCAATCCGGTGCCCAACACGTCCAAAAAGACGCTGTCGTCCAACGTGGCGGTCAAGGACCGGGACAGCATCATTTTGGGTGGCGCCATCAGTTCGCAAAAAACCCAGAACAAGAGCGGGGTTCCCATTTTGATGGACATCCCGCTGCTCGGGGCTTTGTTCAGTTCGCGCTCCAGCGACAAAACCCGCGATGAATTGCTGGTGCTCATGCGCCCGACCGTCCTGAAAACACCGGAACTGGCGGCGATTCAGGCCAAGAAAGAAGAAGGGCGTTTGCCGGGAATCGCCCATGCGGAATCCGAGGATACAAAGGCCGAACGCAAACAAGTTGAAGCCGAAACCAGACTCATCCAGCTTCAAGATGAAAAAGACGAGAGAGCCGCTGCGAAGGCTGCCGCGCGCGCTGCCGCGAAGGCCAAGAAAAATGGCGCCAGTGTCCCGCCGGCCAGCCAGACCCCCGCTCCGGTGATGGAGGCTCCGGCCACCGACACCCCGTCCGATCCCGCACCCGGCAATTGATGTCAATCCGGATTCCGGCATTGCTCAACGTGCGCTTCGGTGACTCCCGTCACTAAAGCGTGGCAATGGCGGCCCGGGGATTCGGAATCAATTCCCCGGTGGCTGATGCAAGGGTGCATCAATGCCGGGAACCATTTCTTCCAGCGAGCGGAGGGGATGGAACGGCAGCAACAGCAATTTAGGAATCACATAAACCGGTTCGCTTTTGGGATCGTTCAAATGCCCAGTGACGCGATATTCAAACAGTTTGCTCACCGGCCACAGCACCGTGCTGACCAACGGCCCGACCACCCAGGTGTTGCGCAGCAACTGCGCCGTGACATGGGCATTCACATTCTGCTGGAAATCAATCGTCCCGGAGTATTCCAGTCGCGCCATGGTGGACTGGATCAACAGCGAATCCGTGTAGATCACGCCGTTGGTGATGATGTATTTTCCCGCCGCCTCCGTGGCCCGGCTGCTGCCAAGCCCCGTTGAGATCGTGTTCAAAACTGGCGAAAGGATGCCGAAAATGGGAATGTCCCAGAGCAAACCGTCATGCAGGCTGGCGCGGCCGCGGCCGTTCCAGGATTGCAGATCCTCCGTGCTGGCATTCGTCACGATCAACGTGCCGGCCAGCGTGCCTTCGAGCTTGTTCGTCGGCGACCACAGGTCCGCCGCCAGCGCATGCAGATTGACGTTGGCCGCATGGACGGCGAAGTCGTAATCCGCGCCTTCATGCGGCACGCTGAAATCAAAATAGGCGTAGCCCTGGCCGGTGCCGCCGTAGCAATCCGCCAGCACATTGGTCAACAGCAGCGTCTGCCAGCGCCAGTGCAGCGTGCCGACGATCGCGCTCGCCCGGAGCCGCTCCCATTGAAACGCGCCGCCCTTGACGAACTCAAAGCGCATGTCCACTGCCGCCATTTCGGGCCCGCCATGCATGTCGCCCAGCGGAATCTGGCCGTTCACCTGCACCGTCGGCGGCTCGGAAAAATGATACGGAACCACCAGCGCTCCGGTTTTCGGCCCGATCGCCCGTGTTACGGAGTAGGGATCGGCGGTGCTGAACGCATTCGTGAACCGAATCAGCCGCTGGTTGAAATCGAGCGTGACCGAGTCCGCCGTGGCCATTTGCGCGCCGGTGTGCATCAGCGGCTGCGAAAACATCAATACCCGGTTCGTATAACTCAAGGCAGTCGTCACATCGCCAAACATCTCTCCGCGCACCGCGAAATTGGTCACGGCCAGATTTCCCCGCACCGCGATGCGGTCTTGATCAGCCCCCTGGCCGTCCACCGTCACATCCAACGCCAGCGGTTCGTTCAGGGTCACAATGGACAAACCGTGCAGCACGCGGCTGTCCGTCAAAAAAGACCGCGCCGTGTCCATGTCAAACACGCCGCGAACGCGGCAATGATAAGCTCTCGTGGCGTCATCCTCGCTGCCGCTGATTTCCAACCGCGTTTTCGCCAGCACCAGCGCCAGATCCGGCAGCCGCCAGACGCGGTTCGAATAAGAAAAATGGGTCTGCACCGAATCCACCGCTCCGCCCATCACCGTGCCCCCGGCGAGCTTCAATGCCCCGCTCAACTGCGCGGTCGGCCGGACCTCGCCGTCCCAATCCGGTGCGGAATTGGTCCACGCCGGCAGAATCAACGAGCCGCCGATCTGAATTTCCGGTGGTTGCGCCCAGGAGAAATCCGCGAGCCGCGCACGGGCTTTTTCCGTCAGTAAGAGGGCGATGGCGGAAAGATTGAAATGCGAAGAATTGGTGAACATCAGCTCGCGCGTGGCGACATTTAATTGCAGCCCCGCCGTCAGCTTTCCGCCGTCCAGTTCGACGGACAGATTGGTGACGACCAGTTCTGGCGCGCTCCAAAAGCCGCCGGCCACCACAAAATCCGCGTTCACTTTTTCCGACTGAAACCGGGAGAGTCGCGCCGACCATTCGAGGCGATACGGCTGAAGATTCGTCCAGAAGCCCCAGGCCGGATCGTTTTTTGCCGGGGCGCCGGCCGGCGCCGTGAGGTTGGCAGTGAGTTGAAGGTCGTGTGCCTCGAACCACGGCGTGTGGGCACCGGCCGCCGCGACCTTCAGACGGACGACGAATGTATGAAGATCCTGCGCGTCGCCGTTCACCGTCAGGTTTAACTGTGGTGTCCCGTCGAAATGAATCCGGTTCAGAACGTCGGACCATTTTTTTAACTGCGCCTGCCCGACGGTCTGGTTTGTGGAGGCGCCGCCTTGAAACAATTCCCAGTTGCGGAGTTCGGGCGCATGGGCGATATCACCGGAAAACGCGAGCTTTGCCCCCGCAAAATCCGCCGAAAAATTGTCGAGCGACCAGGTGTCGTTGGTCTGGAACCGCAGATCGGTGCGGATGTTGTCGAGCTTCAGGATATTTGTCGGCGAAAGGGGCCAGGCGAATCTGCCCTGGCGAAGGCCGAGGCCCTCCACCTGCACCTTCCGTCGCAGCAGCGCGGGGAAGTCGAACTGCAACTGGATTTCCGCGAGCGAAAGCGTCGGGCTGCCGTCGGGCTGCGCGCCGCCGATGCGGACATTTTCCGCGACGATGCCGTGTCCGAACCGGAGCCGCATCCGGGTGAATTGCAGATCCACGCCGCGTTCGCGCAACGTGGCGACCAGCCGCGTCTTCAGGAAATCCGGCAGACCGATCCGGTTGAACCAGACGAGTACGCACAGGGCCGCCAGCACCACCAGCCAGGCGCAGATCCGGCACCAGCGGAAGCACACACGGCATTTGCGCCAGAAACCGAGTCGCATATCACCGAACGTTGGCTGGAATGGTCAGATAACTCAAGACGAACTGGTAGAGCGTGGCCGGAAAGACAAACACCCACCGCTCGCCGTCCAGCGTGACCGCCGCCAGCGCGGTGTGTGCCGCGGGCAACTCCGTGCCAAAAGCCACGGATAATTTTTCGCCGCTCTTAAGCTCCACGATGATCTCCAGATTGCCGGGGTCCAGCCCGAACTTTTCAGGCTCGGTCACATTGTGGGCGACCCAGCCGGTGGCGGTCAGTTCACCGAGACGATGCAGGGTTTCTTCGATCGCCGGAGGATTTTTCACAATGCCCTGCCAGCCTTCCGAACCCGGCGCGGGCGACCATTTGTTAACTCCATCGTGAACCATGGTGCGGGTCAGGCCGTTTTGTCGCAGTGTGACCTGTGCGATGCTGGCTTCCCCAAAGTTCCAGGTGCGGCGGTCGCGGAACTGCCAGCCCGCCTCAAAGAGGCTGCTGTCGCCAAACAGGATTTTGGCATCCTCCGGCGTGATGGCGTAGATGAAATCTTCGTCGGCCCGATGCACAAAAACCCCGTTCGTCTGCACAGCGAAGTCCAGTTGCGCGAGGACGGCGTTCGAATCGCCCGCCGCCGTGCTTAAGGTGATTTCGCGCTGGGGCGCATCCAATCCGTAGTCGGGCAGGTCTGGCGCCGTCACGGCGGCTTTGACAAAGTCCGAGACGCGCAAGCCGGCCAGCGCCTTGAGGAACAACTGGACGCTTCCGGTGTCCGCCGGAAATTTCTCACCCACGAGGCTCCAGTTGTTGGTGCCTTGCTGCTTGAGGGTGAAGCTGTTTTTGCCACGAACTTTGATTTCGGTGACCGGCGCAGTCAATTCCAGGAGGAATGGATCCCGAAAATCGTTCACCGTGCCGTGCCAGAGCGCCAGCGGTTCCCGGGCGGTCGTCGCCACCACGCTCCAGCGCTCACGCTTCATATAGACCTGCGCCGCATCGTTCGTCGGGGCGCTCCCGGTCTGCAGGGCGGAAATGAAATTGGTTCCGTGATAGAGCCACAGCGAAAGATCGGCAGGCTGCAGGCCATACGCGGTCAAATCTGCCTTCGCATTGTCCGTGACAAACTGCGCAATGTTAGCGGTCTGCAAATGCTGCAGCGCCTCGGTGATGCGGCCGGTATCCGCGCGGGCCTGCAACGGACGGATCATGCGCCAGAGATGATTGGTCGGGTCGCGGCGCAGCTCGATGATCTTCGTGCTGTTGGTCAGCACGATGCCGTCGCAGGTGCTGGCCTCGGCCGCCACCAGCGCCGTGCTGCGCCAGTCGTTGCCGGAACGCGGGATGAGCCTGAGCCAGTCGGCATCGGTCACGAACGCCCCCTCCACGCCGACCACGCGGACGAACGCCTGGTCGCCGGGCGCGGTTTTGTTGCCGACCTGCACCTGCAAGCGCTGCTCGCCGGCCTCGAGAACGAGCGAAATCTGCGGCGGGTCAAACCCAAAATCCGCTTCGGCAGTGCGGTGCTCGTGAAATTCGGCGGCGCTGATCCGCGTGGCAGGGGTGAGTTTTTGCAGCGCCGTCAACAGCGCCTCGATGGCGGCAGGCTGCGCCGGATAAGCCATCGGTTTGACGAGCAGCCAGTTGTTGTTCACGCGTTCGGCGCGGATCTCCAGCGCCCCGGCGGGGATCACCTGCAGGCTGGTGACGGCCTCCGGGCGCAGGCCGGGCAGGACGTTCAAAGCGGCTGCGGCCGACGGGCGCAGGTAACGGTCCAAAAGATAAATGGACGCGAACAACCCGGCCGCGAGGACGAACCAGAAAAAAGTGCTTTTCTTATTCATTATTTTCTGCGCACCAGCCAGACCAGGCCGCCGAACAGCAGCACGCCGCCGGGCAGCGCGCCCAGCAGGAGCCAGCGGACATTTTTTTGCTGGTCGCGCGTCATGACCAGACGAAATTCCGTGACGGGCCGCGGACCGATGCCTTCCAGCAGCACGGTGTGGTCGAGCAGCCAGTTGGCGGCGTATCCGGCGAAATCGCGGTTGGCGCCGGCCTTGATCATCTGGTTGTCCAGGAAGAACGAATCACCCGTCACCACGATGCGCGTGGTGCCGCGTGTGTTGGCCACGCCGGGGGCGGCCTTTTGCTCGACGAGGACCATCAAGGGGTAACTGCGCGGAGCGGCGGCAGGGTCGCCCATCAACTTTGATTGCGGGCTGGAGAACGCCAGCTCATCCACTTTGGGTGCGTTGGCGGGCGGGTTCTTCCAGTCCACCTGGCTGATGGGGAGCGGCAAAACCATCTGGAGCGCAAGTTGCGTCAGCGGATTCGCGAACGTCTGGGGATTGAAGTCGGTGACAACCACCGAATTTTCACCGCCCTGATTCAAGTCTTGCACCACATCGGGGATGACGTTCACGCCCCATTTTTGCAGGATGGGTTCCAGACCGGTGGGATGTTTGATGGAAAAATAATTGAACAACACGAACAGCCGCCCGCCTTGGGTGAGATACTGGTCAATCTTCTGAAGCTCCGCTTCTTTGAAGGCCGTCTGCGGTCCGGCGATGATGAGCAGGTTGCAATCATCCGGCACGGGCGCATCGTTCATCAGCATGAGCGGTTCGGTGGTGATGTAACTTTCCGCCAGCACCGCGCTGAATGTCTGGTAATCGGCTTCCTGGGAACCGGACAGCGACGGTTCACCGTGGCCTTGCAGAAAATAGGACTTGAGCGGTTTTGGATTAATGACGGCGAGCAGCATCGTGGTGAACATCATCTCACCGTTGAACGCAACCGGCTTGCGGCGGAACTCGCGTTCGGTCGCATTGGGCACCTGTTCCAGCTTGACCTGCGTGATCGCCTTGCCATTGACGACCTTCACGCGGCCTTCGCAATCAAAGATGACCAGGTCCTTGTCCGTGGCTGAGCCGAGCTTGTATTGCGCCTTGATTTTCTGCGCCTCGCCCGCGTCGCGCAGGTAATCCACGGTCCGGACGGAAATCTTGGGATTCGCCGAGCGATATTCGTTCAGCAGCGCGATGATGGACGGATACCAGTCGTCGGTCTTGTCGTAGTAAACCGTCACCGTGATCTGGTTCGTGATGGAATGGACCACGCTCAAGGTGCGCGAGGACAATTGCACCCGCGTCTGCGAACTCAGGTAAAACCGGCTGTAAAATTTCGCGCCCAGGTAATTCACCATCACCACCACCGCCAACACCAATGCCGTGCGCAAGATCACGTCGAAGCTGACGGTCCAACGACGTCCGGGCGTGAAACTGGGTTTGGAGTTGTTCATTTGTCTCCAGCGGTAAAGGCGTTGTGGAGCTGGGAAACACTCCACAACCAACATTCAATCCCGCAAAGCGGGACCAAAGCGCTTCGCGCGCCGACAACCGTTGGATGTTCGACGTTGAATGTTGAATGTTGAATGTTTCTCATTTTCTATTTCCAGCGCTGGCTTTCCACCGCGCGCAAGGTCAGGAACAGAAAGAAAAACGTGGCGCTCACATAAAAAACCACCGTCCGCGTGTCCACCACGCCGCGGGCAAAATCATGCATCTGTTCGAACAGGCCGAAATACGAGATCACCTGGGACTGCCACTGCGCGGTCGCCGGCAGCGCCTCGGCCAGAAAGCCCATGGAAAACAGCGTCACCCCCAGCACGAAGCTGATCATCGCCGCCGCCATCTGCGTGCGCGAGATGGCGGACGCAAAACAGCCCAGCGACAAAAACAGGCAGCCGGTCAGAAAAATGCCCAGATACATCCCGCCCACCGTGCCGGCATCCAGCGCGGTCGGCTGGTTGGTGAAATGCCGCACCACGAACAGGCACGCGCCCATCGGCACCCACGTCACCACGTAAAAAATGATCGCCGCCGTGAACTTTGCCGCGACCACCTGAAAATCGCTCACCGGCGTCGTCATCAGCGTCTCGAACGTGCCCGAGGATTTTTCCAGCGCGAACAGCCGCATCGTGATGATCGGCGCAGCCAGCAGCACGATCAGCCAGAAAAAATAAGTGCGGTAGAACATCTCCGTCACCGGCATGGGCGACGGGTCGCTGCCGAGGTTCGTCATCAGCACCACGAAACTCAGGCTGTTCAATAACGTCACCGAGGCGATGATGACGTAGCCCGCGATGGACAGGAAGAACGCCGACAGCTCCCGGCGCGTCAAGGTGCCAAAGACTCGCATCAGGTTTCTTCCTCCCTTGCGTCGTAGCGGCGGGTCGGCAGACCGCCGCATTTCCGATGATATTCAAAATGGCGGTTCTCTGCCGGGGAGCCGCTACGCTGTTCTGGCCCAGGGATCATCAGTTTTCTTCCTCCTCGTTCGGTTTGGTCACCTGGACGTAGATGTCCTCCAGCGAATGCCGGCTGCGCATCAGCTCGCGCAACATCCAGCCGCGCTCGCTCGCCAGCATGAAAATCGCGGGTCGCAGATCATAGCCGTCGCGCGGCGTCAAAATACACCGCTGAAAACCATCCGCTTCCTCGGTCATGTCGAATTGCTCGATGACCGGCATGGACTCCCACGCCGCGCGCAATTCCTCCACTGGGGCTTTGATTTCCGCGACCACCCGGCTGTCCCCCTGCATCAATTTCTGCAAATTTTCCGGCGTGTCCGAGGCCAGGATTTTGCCGCCATACAGGATCAGCATCCGGCTGCACATCATTTCCGCCTCCGGCAGAATATGCGTGGAGATCAGGACCGTGTGTTTCTCCGCCAGGCTTTTGATCAATTGCCGCACCGAGCGAATCTGGTTCGGATCCAGGCCGATGGTCGGCTCGTCCAAAATGATCAGATCGGGTTCGTGCACCAGCGCATCCGCCAGGCCCACGCGCTGTTTGTAGCCTTTGGAAAGCTGGCCGATGATGCGGCGGTCCACATCCGTCAAACCGCACTGCTCCATCACCGTCGCCACGCGCTCGCGCGAACGCCGCCAGCCGAGACCCTTGATCCGCGCCCGGAATTTCAGATATTCGCGCACGCGCATTTCCGGATAGAGCGGATTGTTTTCCGGCATGAAACCGATCCGCCGCCGCACCTCGACCGATTCATGAAAGACATCGAAGCCCGCCACCCGCACCGTGCCGCTCGTCGCCGGCATGAAGCTGGAAAGGATGCGCATCGTCGTGCTCTTGCCCGCGCCGTTCGGGCCGAGCAGGCCGACGATCTCGCCGCGCGCGACCGTGAACGAAATGCCCGCCACCGCCGTGCGGCCGGCATAGCGTTTCGTCAGGTTCGACACTTCAATCATCGGATTCTTGCTCATCAAAACTTGGTGTCGAGTGTAGCGGACAATTCCCGCCAACAGCCAACAAAAACTCCGCTGTTTATTTGTCTTATAAACACGCCAATAAGCGTTTGGGTGCGAAAAATCCTTGTTGTCCTCGTCCTCGTTCTCGGACTTTCGATTACGATTAGGATTACGAGGAGGAGATGAAGGTTGAACAGTCTTGACTTCGACCCATCGCAGGCGCAAAAACTGCATTGTGAATCCCCGCGCGGAAAATGTCTACGCCGGCTGGCGGACACAGTTCGTCGCGCTTCCCGTGTTGCGCGATGAAAACGGCCTGCCGTCCGAGCGGTTGCTGCAAGCGGTCTGGCAGCACCAGCGGTTGTTGCGCGACCGGTTGGAAACCACGGACGGAAAAGCCGTCCGCATTTTCCATCCCGGGTTCATCAGCCTCGAGGGCGGGCCGGATTTTCGCGGCGCGCTGATCCAGACCGGTGACGAGGCGCCGCGTTCGGGCGATGTGGAGATCGATTTGCATTCCAGCGGCTGGCGGGCGCACGGCCATGACCGCAATCCGAATTTCTCAGGCGTCCTTTTGCACGTCGTCTGGGACGAAGTTGGCGTTCCGGCTTCCGGCGGCCCGGCAAAAAGCCGCTCGAAGACGGAACCCCAGGTGAAGCCTCCCCCCGTCCTGGCCTTGCACAACTGCCTCGACGCGCCGCTGGCCGAATTAAGCCAGTCGCTCGAAAACGAGCCGCTGCGTGCCCTGCCGGAAAGTCTGCGCGGCAAATGCTGCGCACCGCTGCGTGGACTGGACGAAACGCAGCTCACGAAACTGTTGTGCGAAGCGGCGTGGGTGCGTTTTGAAGCCAAGGCGGAACAATTCCGCGCCCGCGCACGCCATGCCGGCTGGGAACAGGTCTTGTGGGAAAATTTGTTCCGCGCGCTCGGCTACAAGCACAACATCTGGCCGATGCAGCATCTGGCGGAATTAAAATCATCCTGGTCGCGCGATGCGGATTCGGCGTTTGAATTGCAGGCGCGGCTGCTCGGTGTCAGCGGGCTGCTGCCGGACGAATTGACGCGCGCCCAAAGAAGCACGGACAATTATCTGCGCCGCGTCTGGGACTGCTGGTGGCGCGAGCGCGATGGATTCGCCGGCTGCATGTTGCCGCGTGCGGCCTGGAAATTCCATGGCCTGCGTCCCGCGAATCATCCGCAGCGGCGGCTGGCGTTGGCGGCACACTGGCTGGCCGATGAAAAGTTCGTTTCCAAAATTGAGGGCTGGATCACACCGGAGAATAATGTTGAACCCCTCACCCCGGCCTTCCCTCCGCCGGGGAGCGGGAGGGAAACATCTGCTCCCAGCCGGCCCGGCCGGCAGATCAGCGCAGCCAAAATGGTTGATTCACTCCGGAAAATTCTGGAAGTCGAGCGCGATGAATTCTGGTCGCGGCACTGGACGTTCCGGTCGGCACGGATGCAGAAGCCCTCGCCACTGCTGGGTGAGGCGCGGGTGACCGATCTGGCAGTGAACGTGGTTCTGCCGTGGCTGTGGGTGAGAGCGGTGGAAGGAGGAAACGAAAAACTCCGGCACGTCCTCGAACAGCGCTATTTCGCATGGCCGCCCGCGGAGGACAATGCCGTTCTGAAGCTGGCGCGCCAGCGTCTGCTCGGCGTTGGAAAATCCCGCGCGTTGCGGACGGCGGCGGCGCAGCAGGGCTTGCTGCAAATCGTGCGGGATTTCTGCGAACACTCGAACGCGGCCTGCGAAAACTGCCGGTTCCCGGAACTGGTGCGCAGCTTCGGTTACGGCTCAGCAGTTCAGAGCGACGATAAAAAATGCTAACGGCATCGTTCCGGCTTGGTTCGGATCATGGCAGGGTATTGCCCGGTTGTTTCGACAGCAGCGAGAAGACTTTACCCTTGGCTGCCGGGCCGCCGCCCTTGTCCGGCGTATAGAATGCAATGCGCCCGTTCGGAGCGACCAATGCCGGGCGATCGAACTTAACTTTGAAAATCCAGACTTTGCCTTCGATGGTGTTATCCGCCCAGAACACCGAGTTGGAACGCAAAAGACTGCTGTATTCCTCGCGAATTCTCGCCGTGAGCAGGATCCGCTTGCCATCTTGGGAAAGAGTTTTGCTCACGACCGTGCCGACGTCCGTATGGTTGTAGCTGATCGGCGCCCCCGCGCTGACACTTGTGGATGGAGATTCCAGAACGATTTCAATGCCTGAATCGTTCATCAACGCAAACTTGGCGGCCGGCACGGCATCGAAGGATGCGGCATATTCGGAGCCAGTGCCCGGGGAGCAGGCAATGTAGATCCCCCCGACCAGCGTCTCGATTCCTTTGACCCCCTGAAGATCCACCTCAGGTTTGACGATGGCGAACTCGGATCCCTTGCGGGTGAGAAATTCATATCCGGGCTGGAAACGCGCCGTCGCTTCGATTTTTCCGGAAATGGATTCAACCCGCTCGACGATGCCGACCGGGATGCCCAGGTATTTCAGCTCGGTTTTTCCGGCGAGCAGACCCTGACCATCGGCAAAGAAAATCCGGATCGGATCCGAGATGGCGGAGGCCGCCAGTTCGCTGACGTGAACTTCGTATTCCGCCATCTCCGCGGCCACCGGTCCGGGCGAGCCGATGGCGTCAAATGCGATCCCGCCCTGCCAGATCGCGGAAAGCCCCTGCATTTCCACACCCACCACGCCGGGACCAACGGTGACCAGCGCTGCCGGCACCCGCCAGAAGCGGCTGTTCACCCGCAGGAATTCGCGAAACTTGGCGCCGATGGAGACGACCATTTCCGGGCGTCCATTCTGGCCGATGCGCGACTCGATGACGCGCCCGGCAATCATACCGTGATAATAGACCGGAGCGCCGGCGGTGAGTTGGGGAAGCGACCCGGCCCATAACACGACGCGGGTGCTGCCGGCCTCTTCTTCGAAGGGATTCCAATCAAATTGGTGAACTTCGTGCCCGACAAATTGAGTCGCGGGCACCTTGCTCTTGCCCGGCTCAAACTCAATGCGGGAACCGGTGACGATCGTATCGAGTCCCTGCAGGCCTTTCTTGCTGAAATTGGGACGGATGATGGTGAACGAGGAATCCTCGGTGGCGAGCGGTGCATAGGCGGATTCCAAACGGACGCATGCCTCGACCCGCCGGGTTTGTGGATTCGCGGTGAGCGTCTCCAGCAATCCGACTGGCTTGCCGAGGTAAGTCACCTGGCTTTCCCCGGCCCGCAGTCCGGCGCAGTCGTCGAATTCGATGCCCATAAGCGGCCCGTCGGCCCGGGCCGCGATTTCGTCAGGTGACAGATCGAACGTCGCACCGCTCGTCACCTCGTTTCCATCCGGCCCGAATTGATCGAACGCGATGCCGCCATCCAATACCCCTTCGATGGATGGAATATTCAGACTGACCGCCCCGGCACGGACGGATACTGCGGTTGCCGGGAGAAACCAGAAGCGGGAATTCGACCTGACCTTGGAGGCAAATTTCGCAGCGACGATGATTTCCACCTCTGGCTGCCCGCTTTCATCAAAAACCTTGGCGCGGACCAGGCCGACTTTGATGCCGCGGTAGAAAACGGGCGTGCCCCGCCCGATGAAGGAGATGGCTCGCGAGCGAAGTTTTACCAACAGCGTCTGGGTTACCAGTGGCGCGAGTGGAGCCTCGCGAAGGCCCTGGAAATGATACTCTGCGTTCGTGCCGCCACGGGCACGGGCCTGAATCGAGTTGCCTTGGATGATGGATTGGAGACCGGAGATATCACGCAACGAGATCACCGGCTGGTCGATCCAAAAATCGGTGTTTTCCCGCGCCAGATTGGCGGCGAATGCCTTCAAGCGGACCGTTACGACCACTTTTTCCAGCTTCTCATCGAGAGCAACGCTTTCCACCACCCCCGCTTTCACACCGAGATAGCTGAGCACGGTTTTCGAAGGCTCGATGCCCGGCGCGGTATCAAAGTAGATCGTGATTTCCGGCCCGCGGGATTTCCAGTTGTTCCAATACAACCAGGTGGTGGCGATCAGCGCGAGAATCGGGAAAAGCCACGCCCAGGAAAAGCCGCGGCGGCGGGCCGGAATGATTTCAGCTTCCACTTCAGCGGGAAGTTCGGTTGGGTCTTTGCTTTTCATAAGGCGGTTTGAGGTTTCCAGATCATGCGGGGCTTGTAAATTTCGGCGGCGAACAAGGTGCACAGCAGCACTGCGGCGAAAAAGACGGCGCCCGGTTGCGGCACCACGCTGGCCATGATGCCAAGCTGCCCGACGGCGGCGAGGACTGACAGCAGGAAAATATCAATCATCGACCAGGTTCCGATCTGGTGAAGAATGCGCAGCGCCTTCATCCGCTGAGGTCGCATCCGGTTGGATCCGTGCAGCATCAGCAGCCAGCACATGCAGAGCAATTTGAGAAAGGGAACCACGATGCTGGCCAAAAATATCAGCCCCGCCGCCCCCATCAATCCCGATTGGGCGAATTCCTCCACGCCGCCGAGCACGGTGAGATCCGAAACCTCCCCGGCAATCACAATCGTCATCACCGGCAGCACATTCGCGGGGATGTAAAGCACCAGTCCGGCGGCGACGAGACCCTTGGTCAGGCTGATGCGGGTTTGATCGGTCACGGTAGCGTTTCCTTTCCGGCTAATCGGCGCTCCGCCTCGGCCGGATCAAAGAGGGAGCCGAGGGCCAGCGCACACAATGCCATCAGGGCGATCCAGCCGATACCTGGCTGCCAATCCACGACACCAATCATGTCGAGCTTGACCGCCGAGACCATGCAGGCGGCGGCCAGGACCGGAACGAGGCTCCACGGCTCCGCCCGGCGCACCAGGTTGAGAAATGGCAGCGCAAAGGGCAGACTTCCGCGCGCCATGCAGGCCAGTGACACATAGGTTACCCCGGTAAAATAGACCGCCGGGGCCAGCAGCGCGCAAAAAAAGACCAGCCCCGCGATCAGCCCGTAGCCTTGCGTCATCAGCACTTTAACTCCCGTCACGATCTCGTTCGACTGGGTGTTTCCCGCCACGCTGAAGTTCATGATGGGATAGATATTGGCCAGCGCGAAAAACACCATTCCGGCCAGGCCAAACGCACACGCCGACTGAAAAGACTCTGTCTTGCGCTTGCGCTTGACCACGGATTTACAAAGCCCGCAGCGCAGCGACTGGCCTGGCTGCAACTCAAGTTCCGGCACCTGCGATCCGCATTGATCGCATAAAATGTGGGGCGAGGGCAGGCTCATTTTTTAAAATTGATAATCGAAGCAACGCAGCCGGCGGCGAGCATCAAGGTGTTCATGGCTTCGGACTTCAGCTGCCTTCGTTGTAAATTTCTCAGACCAGTGAGAGCGTGAGGAAATTCTCATTGCCAGTCAAGCCAGCCGACCATGTCAGGATTCAACTGGTAGAAATCAGATTCGGGCATGACACCCGCACCTTCCGCTTGATGTTGCAATTCGGCAAGCGCGTTCTCGCCGGACGGAAGCCCAAGGCAGCGGCAGGGTAGCGGGCTTGGGAATTATGAATCTGAACTGGAAGGGAAATGCTACGATTCAAGTGGGCGGCCAAAAGTGGTGCAGATTTGATTTCCAAAATCCCGCTTCTTGGCATTCATAAGTCCCTGGTAAACCACCCACCCGGTTCAGGTTTGATTTCCAACGTCACAGGACGGAATCGTGGCAAAGAATTTAACAGGAGAGAACAGAGTTAACAGAGAATGAAGCGGTGAAAGCATGGTAAATGAATTGCCCGCAAAATACCGCCTACGCAAAAAAGAAAGGGATCTCCGTTCCCTCTGTTCTCTCCTGTTCCAGTCCAAGGGTGCGGCTTACTTGACTTCGATCTTGGCGAGCGCGTCGTTCAAGCCGTTCGTCTGCGGTTCGCCGGAGACGGGAGTCTTGGGTAGGTGCGGCGCCGGTTTGGCCCGCGCTTCGTCCTCGTCGTCATTTTTCATGGCCTCAATCGGTTCGCCTTGATGCGGATTCTTGGCGCGCTTGTTGCGCGGCAGCGGGCTGATCATCAGGTTGATGGCCTTGCCGACGAGCTTGGGCTGGAAATCCGGCTGGCCGTAGGGCGAGATGTCGGCGATGAATTTCTTGATGACCTCGAAGCCGACTTCGGTGTGCGCGTTTTCGCGGCCGCGGAATTTGAGCGCGACCTTCACCTTCATGTCTTCGCACAGAAAATTGATGGCGTGCATCAGCTTGATGCCGAGGTCATGCGGGTCGATGCGCGGGCTGAGCTGCACCTCCTTGACGATGGAGGCGTGCTGATGCTTCTTGGATTCCTTTTCCTTCTTGGCGATCTCGTAACGGTATTTGCCGAAATCCACGAGACGGCAGACGGGCGGATTGGCGGTCGCGGCGATTTCCACCAGATCCACGGCGTGATGCCGCGCGAGATTGATGGCATCGGTAAGGGGCATGACGCCAAGCTGGTTGCCGTCAACTCCAATGACGCGGACTTCGCGGGCACGGATTTTGCCGTTGACCCGGACGAACGCGGTGGGAGAGGAATTACGTGGAGAAAAAGGGCGGCTCAAGCAACCCTCTCTGGTTGGAACTTAAAGGTGGTGTATTGCATCAATGCTGTGTCATCTGACTAAAACCAACACTGCACATTTAAGCCATGTCCACGGAGGCTGCAAGTAAATAATCGTAATAAAATCATGGTTGATAGCGGAAAGCCTGCCTACGGGCCACGAAATCATCGGGCACCCCGAAGTCAAAACGCCGCGCGCCGGCCATCTCCAGGGCCAGACAGCCATGCCGCTGGCGCTGGATTTCCTGGGCGCGGATGAGCTGGAATTCGCCGTTATCCCGCAGGTTGTCGCGGATCATTTCGCCAAGGATGCCGTAGATCGAGGGTGCCAGCAAGCGCATGCCAAACCAGCCGGGCTACGTCCCGGCGGGCAGCTCTTTGACGTGCAATTTCTCCTGTGCACCAGCAGCCTGCGCGGTCCGACCTGTGACATGCGGATGCGCAACGTGCGGTCGGTGCGGGCCTGAATGGCCGTGAGCATGCCTCGACCGGGAGTTGCTGGTTCATTTTGGAAAAAGCTTCCCTCGGAGCGGAGGATTGCCAAAAGATTCCCGCCGGTCACCCTGATAATCAATGGTGGTGACGGAAGAGCCAGCTGCGGTTGGCGAACAGATACCAGACGATCAACACATTCAACGCCAGCACCGCGAGCACAAAGCCATGCGGACGGACCACCAGTTCCCGCACTTCAATCGGAATAAAAAAGGCCGATTCGCCAATCGCCAGCCAGCCGGCCCAGGGCGCACGAAACATCAGCCCCACGGCTTCCACCAGCGAAATCAGGCTGTAGAGCACCGTGACAATTCCCACCCACCGCACATTCGCCGGCGTGACGGTGTCCAGCTTGGCGCCGACCTCCGAAAAAAAATGGCCTTCTGGATCAAGATGAAACCAGTGCAGCAGGCGGTCAAAGGCGTCCGACAAATCCTGTCCGGCCAGTTTTAAGATGAACAGCGCCAGCCCCAACGCCAGCGTGCCTTTCACCAGTTTGCACATGATGATGAAATACAGCGTCGGTGCGCGGCGGGTCTTGGGTTTGATAATGTGAGTGTCTGTCGCCATGATGATGAATCAGACCGCCGGGACTGGGGCGGCAACTTTGTTTTGCGAAGCTTCAACCTTGATGTAATGCAGCACGACGGGCGCAAGGACCATGCCGGGCACGCCCATCAATTTTTCACCGAGCACCAGCCCGATCAAGGTCAGCCACATCGGATTCTTGATGCGGTCGCCGATGATCTTGCTGTTCAGAAAATATTCCAGCTTGTGGATGACGATGAGAAAGACGAGCGCGATCAGGGCCATCTTCGGCCCGATCACCGGGATGGTGAAGGCCACGCCGACGATGAGCGTGTTGCTCAGAATGTTGCCGACAATGGGCAGCAAGCCGCAAAGAAACGTCAGCACGATGATCACGCTGGCAAACGGAAAATGGTTCCAGACCAGAAAAATGGCGGTCAGCCCGGTGTTGATGGTGGAGACGATGATCTGCGCGCCGATCACCTTGGCGAAACTGCGGAAGAACGTCTGGAATCGCAGGCTCAACTCCCGCACCATCGTGGCGTAAAGACTGTCGCGCGACGTGCCCGGCTCGTTCTCCGAACCCCAGGTCGCACTCAGGAACAGGCTCGCGGCCACCACCAAACCGATGAGCAGTTGCACGAACTTGAACGCCGCCGCCCGCGCGTATCGTCCGGCATTCGCCACGTCATCCTTCATCTCGGAGATGGCGACCATCTTCAAGCTGGCCAAATCTGTAAACGGCAGTTCGATGCCCTGACGTTCGGCGAATTCCGCCACGGCGGGAATGGTTGTCTCCGCAATCTTCGGCAGCGTGTGATACGCCTGCTTGGAAAAATAAAACATCCCACAGCCGATCCCCACCACCACCACCACATACAAGACCAGGCCGAGAAATTTGCTCCGGCCAAAACTGAAAATCTGCAGCGCGAAGAAACCAAACAGCGCGGTCAGCACCAGCGTCCCCAGATGAAAACAGCCGATGAGCACCAGCAGCGCGGCCATGATGACGTAAGAGATGCGGGTGGGCTGGCTCATGGTTGGAAAAGGGGGAACGTCCAACATTCAATATTCAACATCGAACATTCAATTAAAACCAACGCCTGCTGCTGGAGCATTGGGCGTTGAATGTTGAATGTTGAATGTTGAATGTTCATGCTCTGTTCACTTACCGGATGCGCGCCATCAGCCAGTCGCGCAGCTCGGAGATTTTCAACCGTTCCTGATTGCCGTCATCGCGGTGGCGCAGTGTCACCGTGTCGAGCAGTTCCGGCTTCTCGCCGAGCGTGTCGAAATCGATCGTCACGCAGAACGGTGTGCCCGCCTCGTCCTGACGGGCGTAGCGTTTGCCGATGGAACCGGTTTCATCGTAATAAACATTCATCCACGGACGCAACAGGTCGCGGACTTCCTGCGCCTTCTTCACGAGTTCCGGCTTGTTCTTGAGCAATGGGAAAATGCCCGCCTTGATCGGGGCGACACGCGGATGAAATTTCATCGTGTAAATCGTCTCGCTCTTGCCCTTGTCGTCGGTGTTGGTGACTTCGGAATAAGCATTGGCGATGAGCGCGAGAATCAACCGATCCACGCCCGCGCTCGGTTCGATGACGTGCGGAATGTATTGGCCCTTGGCCAGACCGTTCGCGTCTTCCGTCGCCTGCTTGGAGGCGGGCTCGGCTTCGACGCCGGATTTCAGGAGATAATTTTTCCGGTTCTCGTAATAACGCCGCCAGAGGTCATCCGACTTTTCCTTCGGCAGCTTCGCCCACGCGGCGCGCAGTTCGTCGTCGAACACACCCATCGGTTTGCCGGAAAAACGCTGGTGCTGGCTCAAGTCAAAATCACTGCGCGCGGCGATGCCTTCGAGTTCGTCGCCGGTCACGTTGCCCTGCTCGTCCTTTTTGCTGAACGGGAACTTGAACAAAATATCCGTGCAGGCACGGGCGTAATGCGCCAGTTCCGCCGGCGTCTGATGATGAAAGCCGAGCGTCTCGCGCGACAGCCCGATGCCTTCGTAAAAGCGCACGCGTTCCTCGACCCAGTATTGATGCCACGCCTGCCAGCCCCAGTTTGGTTGCGGGTCTGGCGTCTTGGATTTGGGGTCCGGGGTTTCAAGCGTTGCCACCGAGCCATGAATCGCCTCGATGACCTCATCCGGCTTGATGAAAAATTCCAGTTCCATCTGCTCGAACTCGCGCGAGCGGAAGATGAAATTGCGCGGCGTGACTTCGTTGCGGAACGCCTTGCCGACCTGCGCGATGCCGAACGGCACTTTCTGGCGCGAGGTTTCCAAAACATTTTTGAACTGCGCAAAAATCGCCTGCGCGGTTTCGGGGCGGAGATATGCGATGTCTGTTTCCGTTGCTGTCGGGCCGACGTAGGTTTGAAACATCAAGTTGAACGGGCGTGGCTCGGTGAGAAGCGAGCCGTTTTCAGGATTGTAGCGCACTGTATTCTCAACCTTTTCCGAACGCTCACCTAAAAGTTTTGGGTTTGGAATCCCACGCTCCTGGTAAAACTGCTTGGCGATTTTCCGAGCACTTTCTGCAGGTTTGCCTTGCGGTAATAAGACAGAATAAGGCTCGTCACATTTGAAAGAATTTTTTCGCGAACTCGGAACTTCTGCCGACTTAGCCTTTATTTCGACTTTCGAAAAATCGGCCTTTTCCAATGTCTTGATATCATCAAGTTTGAGTTCAGCCAGACTGGCGGTTGACGACTCACCTGTTGTTGAAGGTTGGATTTCAATTTCGGCACCATCGTAATAATAAGCTGTTCCGCTTTGCGGTTCGATTTGATCCGCGCGAAATCTTTTTTTCGTCAGCAAGCAATCGCACATCGGGTCGCTGAACGTCGCCACGTGGCCGGAGGCCTCCCAGATTTTCGGCGACATGATGATCGTGGCCTCGAGGCCGGCGACGTCTTCGCGCTGGCGGGTCATGGCGTTCCACCAGAGTTCCTTCACGTTGCGCTTGAGTTCCGCGCCGAGCGGGCCGTAATCCCAGAAGCCGTTGATGCCGCCGTAAATCTCGGAGGACTGAAACACAAACCCGCGCCGCTTGCACAGCGACACGATTTTTTCCATCTGCAAATTCTCTTTTGGCTCGGCCATAGGGCTGGTCAGTGTTCGCCAATCACGCGGAGAAATCAATCACGAACGCGGATCAGGTATGGTCCTCAAGACGGCGGAAACACATGCATTGAAAACATGCTTCAGCCGTTTCGGCCTTCGCTGCGCTGCGGACGGAGCCGTCGCAGCGCGGATAAACCTGCCAGCAAATCAGACCGTTACCGAATTAACTCTCCTTTCGCGCCAATACCAGATACACTGGGATAGTCGAAAGACATTGTATGAGCATAAAATTATTTTCCGAACTCGGCCTTTCTCCAGAAATCCTCAAGGCCATTGAAAAACTTGGCTTTGAAAAGGCCGCGCCAATCCAGGCCGAGGCCATCCCCGTTCTCCTGAGCGGACGCGATGTCGTGGGCCAATCGCAGACCGGTTCCGGCAAGACAGCGGCCTTCGCGATTCCGGCCATTGAAAAGACCGATCCAAACCTCAAAGCCGTGCAGGTGCTGATTCTGTGCCCGACGCGCGAACTGGCCGTGCAAGTGGCCGAGGAAATCCACAAGCTCGCCCTGTTCAAGCGCGGCATCATCTCGTTGCCGATCTACGGCGGCCAATCCTACGAACGCCAGTTCTGGGGACTCAAGCAGGGCGCACAGATCGTCATCGGCACGCCGGGCCGCGTGATGGATCATATGCGGCGCGGGACGATCCGCCTCGACACGTTGAAGATGATGATCCTCGACGAAGCCGACGTGATGCTGAACATGGGTTTCCGCGAGGACATTGAAACCATCTTGAAGGACGCGCCCAAGGAACGTCAGACCATTTTCTTTTCCGCCACGATGCCGCGCCCGATCCGCGACCTGATTGAACGCTTTTCTCGCGATCCGCAGAACGTCAAGATCGAGCAGAAGGCCATGACCGTCCCGACCGTTGAACAGGTTTATTACGAAGTGGACCGCCGCTTCAAGGTGGATTTGCTCACGCGCCTCATCGACATTTACGACCTCAAGCTGGGCATCATTTTCTGCAACACCAAGCGCATGGTGGACGAACTCGTGGATCATCTCGAAGCGCAAGGCTACATGGCCGACCGTCTGCACGGCGACATGACGCAGATGCAGCGCGACCGCGTGATGAACAAATTCCGCAAGTCCGGCCTCGAATTTCTCGTCGCCACCGACATCGCCGCGCGCGGCATTGACGTGGACGACATCCAGGTGGTGTTCAACTACGACCTGCCCTACGACGGCGAAGATTACGTCCACCGCATCGGCCGCACCGGCCGCGCCGGCCGCACAGGGCGGGCGATTTCCTTCGCCTCGGGACGAGAGCTGTTTCAGATCCGCAACATCGAGCGTTATACCAACATGCGGATCCAACGCGCGAAGATTCCGACTGTGGACGAAGTTCACGAAGTCCGCGCGAGCCTGTTCCTCGACAAACTCCGCACGACTTTAACGAGCGGCGAATACAAGAAGCAGGATCACCTCATCGAACGTCTGTTGGAAGAAGGCTTCAATTCCACCGACATCGCGTCCGCATTGATCCATCATCTGCAAGGCGGCGACGCCACACCTGCGAAACCTGCGCCGGCTGAAGAGCCCGTCTTTGATCGTCCGGAGCGTCCGCCCTATCGCGAACGCCGCGATGATCGTGGTGGCCGTTACGAAGATCGTCCCGCATTTAACGCCCGTTCCCGCGATGACGACCGCCGCGCACCCTATCGCGATCCACGCGATGAGCGTTCCGCGCCCCGTCCCTATGGAGCGTCGGCCGCCGGCCCGGCCCGTGCGCCGCGTGCTGTTGGAGCACCGGTCTCCGCATCGGCCGCTCCGCGCGTCCCGAAAACCATCATTCCGCCGCCGAAGCGCGTTGTGAAAACTTTCCACGCCGCGCCCGCGCCTGTGACCGCACCGGTAAAGCCGCCCGCAATAGTGCCTGCCGCCGGAACGCCGAGCACCGTCTCGGCAAGTCCCAAATCGGTTGCGCCGAAAACTTACTCCGATGAAGAAATCTTGGCATCCGTGAAACCCGTTGCGCCATCACAGGCCGAGACGGTGCTCGGCGCTCCCAAGCCGGCTCCGTTTTACGCGAAAGTCGCGACCGGAGATTCCAAGAAACGCGTGAAAGCCGACCGCGCCACCCCGGCGGACCAGACGCGGCTGCACCTCAATGTCGGCGAAGAGATGGGCGTCGTGCCGATTGACGTCGTGAACTCCATCGCCGGCGAGACCGGCCTGCCCGGCAAGGTCGTGGGCAAGGTGGACATCCGCGAGCGGCATTCGTTTGTAGACGTGTCCACCGAGCACGCCAACGCCATCCTCGCCAAGCTGAACCGTGCGGAGATCAAGGGCCACAAGGTGAAGATCAAGGCGGCGTGATGAGCGGTGAAGTTCCAGCCTCGCGGATCGAGCAGTTGTTTGAACTGGCTGTGTCGTCAAAGCTCCTGTTGATCGGGCGCGAAGCGTTGCGCCGGAACAAAAGCCATCTGCATTTTGTTCTGATCGCCACGGACATCATCGCCAACCATCGCGAAGAAGTGCTGGCAGATTTCAAACATTATCCGGTGGTGCAGCAGTTCACGGCGGCGGATTTTGAACGGCTGTTTCAGATCAAAGGCGCGAAGACGGTCGGCTTCGCCAAGTCAGACCTCGCCAAATCCATCTACGCCGAATTGAAGCCGCACCGCATCAATGAGCCGTTGCATCCGTCGAAGAAGCCGGACGCACCGTAGTGGCACGGGCGTCCCGCCCGTGTGTTTCAGCCAGAGCAAAAGTTTGAGCCAGCCAGGAACTCACGGGCGGGACGCCCATGCCACTACCAGCACCCGTCCCAACAACCTGGCCAATCAAGACAGACTGGCAATCTCAGCGCGTAACTGTTAGCCATTCGTGTTCCATGGAACTTCGTGAATTTGCCGAGCGCGTTCTGTTCGCCACGACGCTGGAGGAAAAACTCCTGCGTCCGGCGGACATCACCGATGAACGTCCCGGCTCCGCGCTCGTAACGCCCGCCGCGCCGGGTCGGCCGAAAGAATTGCAGTTCAAAGTCACCGGCGAGGCGCGCGACAGTTTTCCCGGCACGAAAAATCTGGAGCAGGAATCCGAGCGCGGCCGGCTGCTGCACTTCTTCGCCAATCACGAACTGCTCGCCACCGAATTGATGGCGCTGGTGCTCCTCAAATTTCCCGATGCGCCCGCCGCGTTCCGCAAGGGCGTTTACCAAACCCTCAAAGACGAACAGGAACACACGCAGCTTTATCTGCACCGGATGAAGCAATGCGGCGTCCACTTCGGCGAACTGCCGGTGAGCGGTTATTTCTGGCGCTCGGTTTCCGTGATGGAGAACCCGATGGATTACGTCTCCAGCCTGTGCCTGACTTTCGAGCAGGCGAACCTGGATTTCGCCCGCCACTTCGCCCAAGGCTTCGCGACCGTCGGCGACGACGCCACGGCCAAGCTGCTTGAGAAAATCTATCGCGATGAGATCGGCCACGTCGCCTACGGCCTGAAATGGTTTCGCCGCTGGAAGAATCCCAGCGAGAGTGATTGGGAAGCGTTTTGCCGCCAGCTTAAATTTCCCCTGTCGCCACAGCGCGCCAAAGGCATCACGTTGAATGTCGAAGGCCGCCGCGCAGCGGGCCTTGACACGCATTTCATCGCGGAGCTGGATGTTTTTTCGCAATCCAAAGGACGCACGCCAAATGTTTTCGTTTTCAATCCGTTTGCCGAAGCTCGCATCGCGCACGGCAAGTCATTCAATCCCACGAAGCATCAGGCACAACTCGCGCGCGACCTCGCAAATCTGCCGCAATTTTTGTGTCGGCAGGATGACATTGTTTTGGTGAACGAAAAGCCATCGGTGGAATTTTTAAGCGGCATCAAACAGGCGGGATTCGCGCTGCCGGAATTTGTGGAACTGGATTGGAACGCCGAGCACCGTCTCGGCATGAATCCATCTTTGAATAGAAACTTGCCGAGACGGTGCTCGGCGTTCCGAACCGGACATGCCGGGTCGGAGACCGGCGCTCCGACGGCGTTTGCGAATCTCACCGAACGCAAGCTCGGCCGTCTGCGTCCGTGGGCGTGGGGGCCGGACAGCGTGGAATTATTCGAACCGATCTTCGGCAATCTCACCGGTGAGAAACGCACCACTTCCGGAAGTTTCAATCCGGGCATCGCGCAGCTTTACTCGAAAGCGTGGAGCGCGGCTTTGCTCAATAATGTTTTGCTTCGTAGCAGCCGACGTGAGGAGGCTCATTCTTTAATCACGCATCACGCATCACGCATCACGCACCGAAATGGTCAGAGCCTCCTCACGTCGGCTCCTACAGAGGGGTGGCTTTGCCCCGCGCAGGAAGTCGGCATCGCCGTGAATTCACCGGCTGAAACGCTGGCGGCCATCGCGACGATCCGTCAGCGTGGCCATCACAAAATCGTCATCAAGGAAGCGCTGGGGCTCGCGGGCAGCAATGCGATGCGTTTGTTCGAGCCGGAGCTTTTGGAAACGCATCGCCGCTGGATTGCGAATGCGGTTGAGAACGGCCGACAGCTTGTCGTCGAGCCATGGCTGGAACGCGAACTGGATTTCTCAATGCAACTGGAAATGGCCGACGATGGCCTGAAACTGTGCGGCTACACAGGTTTGATCAACGATGCCAAGGGCCAGTTCCAGGGCAACGTCGCTATGCCCGGACATCAGAAAAAAATCCCCGCAAATTTGATCGCGCTGTTTCCCGAACCGCCGGACATCGCGCAACGATTACACGCGCTTTACGCCGACATCTTTGCATTGCTGGAAAAAGAATTGCGCCACGTGAATTATCGCGGCCCGGTGGGCATTGACGCATTTGCCTATCGCGACGCGGACGGAAAAATCCGGCTCAAACCGATTGTGGAAATCAATCCGCGCTACACGATGGGGCGTGTGACGGTGGAATTGATGAAGCACGTCGCGCCCGGCAGTCGCGGTTTGTTCCGGCTCATCAACCGCAAGCAGGCGCTCGCCGAAGGTCCTGAAGATTTCATCACCTACGCCCGCTCATTGAGCGAACGCTTTCCCATCCAGCTCAAAGGCGAGCCGTCGCCCCGCATCAGCGCAGGCGCCATTTGCCTGAACGATCCGACTCAGGCACAAGTCTGCCTGGCGGTGTTTCAAGTCACTCACGTTGTAGCGTCAAGCGTCCCCGCCTGACGTAGAAGGCGGCATCCTGCCGCCCGGAAAAAACCGTTCAGTTTCAAAGGAGCATGATTTGACCTGCCGCGCGGATATCATTCTTGCGCTTTGTCCGCCGGGCGAGACGCCCGGCTCTACGGCAGGCAGGATGCCCGCCGCTACCCGGCCGCCGACTAGATGGCATCCAACTCTTCCCAAGGTGCGTAACGCTTTGGAAATTTTTCTTTGGCCGCGTCAGGTTCCGTCTTGAGCTGGTTCACCGCGCCGCGTGCTTGTGGAAAAATTCCGGGCCGGCGATCAGGCTTTCAATGGCAGTTCCAATCCCATTTCCTTGAGCACGACGGCGGTCGCCGCAAGCAGCGACTGGATGTCTTCGGGATGGAGCCGTCCGATGTTGCCGATGCGGAAGCAGTCGAGCCGCGTCAGCTTGCCGGGATAAATGACAAATCCCTTGTCGAAGAGGCGCTGGTAGAATTCGGCAAACACGAATCCGGGATCCGCCGGATAATGGAACGTCGTGATGATGATGCTTTGAATGTCGGGGGCAAGATATGGACGGAAGCCCAGCGCCTGCATGCCCCGCAATAAAGTTTCATGATTGGTGCGATACCGTGTGCCGCGACCGGCAACCCCGCCTTCTGCCGCAAGTTCTTTCAAGGCCTGTGCGAACGCCAGCAACGCATGGGTGGGCGGCGTGAAACGGAACTGGCCGTCTTTCTCCAGTCCTTTCCATTGGCCGAGCAGATCCAGACTTAACGTGCGGGCGCGGCCTTCGGTGGCCTGCAAGGCGTCGCGTCGCGCCAGCACGAACGCAAATCCCGGCACCCCTTCGATGCACTTGTTGGCCGAGGACACGATGTAATCCACGCCGGCGGAATCAAGATCCAGCGGGATCGCGCCAAAACTGCTCATGGCGTCCACGATGAATTCCCGTCCCTGCGGTTTCACGATCCGGCCGATGGCGTCGATCGGATTGAGGATGCCCGTGGTGGTTTCGCAATGCACCGCCGCGACGTGGGTGATCCGGGCATCGTGTTTCAGCGTCGCCTCGATTTCCGGCAGCGAGGGCAGACGGTCTTCTTCCTGACGCACTACGACGTTCGGAATGCCATGACGGGACGCCATCGTGACGATGCGTTCGCCGTAGGCGCCGTTCACGATCACCAACAGTTTACCGTCGCGGGGCAGGACGGAACTGATGACGGACTCGACGGCGAAGGTGCCGCTGCCCTGCATCAATACCGCTTCGTAACCCGTCGCGCGGTTCACGCCGCCAAGTTCGAGCAGCTGTTCGCGGATGCTCCGCACCAGCTGGACGAAGGCGGGATCGCGCGAACCGGCATCGTGCAGCATGGCCTGCTTGACGGTGAGGCTGGTCGTCAGCGGTCCTGGCGTGAACAGCCGTTTATCCGGCTGGGAATTGGGCGATGCGGGCGGGCTCATGGATTTGCGGTTTTCAGAAAATCCATGAACCGTTCCTTCACTTCATGCGGCTTCACGGTGGGCCGGCCGATGTCCTTGGGCGAACCGGGCTGGATTTTGACATGCAACAAGGAAGGCCCGGCTGCGCCGCGCAAATATTGAACCGCCTCCCGGAGGTCTTCCAGGCGATCCGCCGTGAAAGCACGACGATAATTGGCGGCCGCTGCAATCTCTGCGAACCGGGTGACCGGTGAAGCCGTTTGCTGGCCGCCGGTGGAATCGTGACTTTCGTTGTCGAGAATGATGTGCAGGAGATTCCCGGGCTGATAATAGCCGATGGTGGCCAGTGAACCCAGTTTCATCAGCGCCGCACCGTCGCCATCCAGCACCACCACGGGCTGTTTCGGCAGGGCGTGGGCCACGCCAAAACCAATGGCGGACGCGGTGCCCATGCCGCCGACGACATACAGCTGGTTGGGCCGGTCCGCCAGCGAATACAATTCGCGGCCAGTCATGCCGGTGGTGGCAATCACCGCTTCCTGCCCGGTCAATGATTCCATGATCATGCGCAATGCCGCCGTGCGGGTGAGCCGTTCGGAAGCCGGCACGGCAGCGTATTGACGCACTTCCGTCTGGACGACCACAACGCTGTCACGACGGGTGAGCTTGTGCGGAGCCACCGAATCCTGGCTCATCACCAGCGCGAATGGCCGTTGACGTTCCGCCATGCTGGCTTCCGCCTGTGCCATGACACCGGGAATCTCGGATGCTTCCGTGGGAAACGGCAGCCAGGGAATCTCGATGGCATCCAGCAACCGGTGCAGGATGCGGCCCATCTGTTCGTGCTGCGGTTCGTCCTGGATGCCGGGCTGGCCGCGCCACGTCGTGATGAGCAGCGTCGGCACGCGGAACGGATAATTCAGCGACGTCAGCGGGTTGACCATGTTGCCGAGACCGGAGTTTTGGCACATCGTCACCGTCTTGCGTCCGGCGAGATACGCGCCGAGCGTGATGCCCACTGCTTCGCCTTCGCTGGCGGCGCCGAGATAATCGAGCGTGGCATCATCGATTACGTAGTTGATGAACGGTTTCAGGAACGAACAGGGCACGCCCGCGAACTGCGAATAGTTCAGCTTGCGGAGATGCTCGATGAAGGCCGGGGCAGGGATCATGTTCAGAAATTCTGGGCTTCGACCAGCGTCTCGGCGTTGTCCACGTCAAGCCAGTGGCCGGTGATGAAATGCACCTTGATGTCCGCGCCCTGGGCGAGCAGGTGACGGAACAAATCATCCAGGCGCAATTGGTTGAAATCCGGGCGGTGGGAAAGTTCGCCAAGCGCGGTCTTCATCAGGGTCGTGCCGCGCGCGCTGGTTTTCACCAGGCCGATCCATTCGCCGTTGATCTGCGCGGGCGGCAAATCGGAGCCCATCGCCTTCAGCATCACGTCATCCTCGGAATATTTGAGCGAGAACGGTCGCGAGGTCGTCACGTAATCCACCTGGCCCACGGGCTTGCGCTGTTCCCAGCCGGCATCCACGACGATGACGAGGTCGTGCGCATCGGAAAGCAAATTGCTCAGGATGTAGCGGCGTAACAAAATATCACCGAAGGTCAGAACCAGTTCACCTTCCAGCCAGTGGGCGGCTTTTTGCAGTGAAGCCAGCTCGGCGGTGACGGCAAAGTCGTCATTGTCCACGAAATGCACGTCGGGCGCATTGACTTCGTTCTTCGCGAAGCCGCGCACCACGACGACTTCCTTGATGCGCTCAACCCGCAAGTCGGCGACGAGCTTGTGCAACAGCGGCGCGTTGCCCACGCGCACCATCACCTTGGGCTTGGCCCGGGTGACTTCGCCCAGTTCCACGCCCTGCGACGCGGCGAGGATGATGGCCCGGGCGAACTCGGCTTTGCGCGGCAGGTAACGTTCCTCGGCGGCGGCCAGTTCGTCGGCGCGTTGCAGGCGGAACACTTCCTTCACCGGCGCGATCTTGTCTTCAATGCTGATGAGCGAGCGTTCCTGGAAGATGGTGCGTGAGACATTTTGCATCGCCGTGATGGACGCGCGGCAATTGTGGTTCGCCCAGATGACGATGTTAAAGCCAGCCTGCTCAAACACTTCAACGGGCGTCGAGTAATACGTCGTTGGCACGGCGAGGAGCGGGCATTTGCCACCCCACGCCCTGGCGAAGGCGAGCACCTGGTCGGGCGTTTTCTTTTTGCTGTGGATGAGCAGGGCGTCCGCGCCGGCGGCATGATACGCCTCCGCGCGGCGGAGCATTTCGTCCAGGCCCCAGCCGGCGATGAACGCCTCCAACCGGGCGACGACGCAAAAATCCGGGTCGCTTTGCGCGTCCTTCATGGATTTGATCTTGCCGGCGAATTCATCCATGTCCGCCAGCGCCTGTTTTTCACCGTCAATGAACGAGTTCGTTTTGGGAAAAAGTTTGTCTTCGATGCAAACCGCCGCACAGCCGCGCTTTTCGAGCTTTTGCACGAGGCGGCGGGCGTTGTTGAAATTGCCGAAACCCGTGTCGCCATCGAGCAGGATGGGGATGTTCGTGGCGTCGCTCATGAACTCGACCACCTCCAGCACCTGCGTCCAGCTCGCCTCATTGTTGTCGCGCACCCCGAGGGCGGCCGAGATGGAGAGGCCGCTGGCCCAAATCCCCTTGAAGCCCGTTTCCTCCACGATCGTGGCGCTCAATCCATTGTGAGCTTCCATGAGGAATTCCAACCGGTTTGCTTTCAATAATTGTCGGAACTGCGTCGTTTTCTTCATGCAGAGTCCGGCAATTTGACATCATAACAGGCCATGAGCGCAACCATCTTTTGCCGGCGGCGGTCCGGCCGGGCCAAATTCAATGCCGGCCGGGTCGAAGACCGGCGCTCCGGGCCGGGCGGCAGGCATCCGGCCTGCCGTAGAGCTGGGCGTCCCGCCCGGCGGAACAGAGGTGAATCTGCAGGAGCCTTGGAATATTTTGGAGACTTGGTTCAATCGCGCGTCATTCCGGGCGGCGGGACGCCCGCCCGCTACGTCAGGCCGGAGGCCCGACACTACCTTTCGAGGACAGTGCGCGGATGCGCCCGTGCCCCGTCCGCCCGCCCGTTTGCGCTTGAACTGTTTGCGCTTGAACTTCCCTTTACGGTTGGGCCATCTTGAGGTTGTCGATATAAGTATTATTATCGCGCCATGACCACGACAACAACCGTTGACATCGAACAGGCAATTGCCAGGAGAGTTGCCGAACTGGATGCTGCCGCCCTTCACAAGACTTATCTGGACCAGGACGAATTCATCGTGGTGGATGATTTTCTCTCCCCGGAAATCATGCAGCAATGGGACGGACAACTGGAGGCGCTCAAGCCGCATATTCATCGGAACTTCATTCCCAAGCACAAGAAAGGTGGCAGTGTCGGTTATGACACCGTCAAATCGGTCGCCCCGGCCATGAACTCGGTTTACCAAAGCCCGGCCCTGCTGGCCTTGCTGAAAAAAATCGCCGGCTCGGAAATGCAGGAATGCCCCGACTCGGATCAACATCGTTGCGCGTTCTACGCCTACACCGAGGAAGGCGACCACATCGGCTGGCACTACGACACTTCCTATTACAAGGACCGGCGCTGGACGTTGCTGGTGGGTTTCAAGGACGACTCCAGTTCCAAGCTCGTCTGCAAGCTGCACACCCGCAATCCAGGCCACCAGGCGGTCAATCTCACCCTGAAGGTCGCGCCCGGCACCCTGGTGCTGTTCAACGGAGACAAGGTGTATCACGCCGTGACGCCAACCAAGGCCGGCGAGGAGCGCTACATGGTTTCCATGCAATACGTCGCCAACGCCCACATGAATCCCTTCATGCGTTTCGTCTCCAACATGAAGGATTCCATCGCTTACTTCGGGCTGAAAGAAGTGTTCTTCGGGCGCAAACGCTCATGAGCATTCCGGCGGTCATTTTTTGTGACCCGGAAACTTCCACTCTGCGCATCGCAGGATTGCTGGTGATCGACCGGCTGATCGTAGCGGCGCATCGGGCGGGAGCCGGAAGCATCACGATTGTTTCTGAAAAACCTCTGCCGCCTCTGGCGCGAACCGCCGCACTGGGCATCACCGTGAAAGCAGCGGCGCACCGTCCGGAATTGATTGAGCCAACCCTGGTCCTCTCCACCCGCGTCTTAGTCCAGGCCCCCGACTTGAAACGACTCTTGGAACAGCGCGGCCGGTTGATGGCGCGCGACGGCACGCCGTTGCCGGCCGGGGTATTGACCGGCTTCACCGGAAGCACTCTGGAAGAGCAATTATCCCCGCTGCCAGGCGTGGCGGCGGAGGGCGTCGCCGTGCCCATCACGGGTGCCGCATCTGCGGCGGTTGCGGCCCGTGCATTATGGTCTTCATTGTCCACTTCGTTGGACGGCTTCGTTGACAAACATTTCAACCGTCCGGCCGGGCATTACCTCTCAAAAATTCTCGTCCATACCCCCGTCTCACCCAATCAAGTTTCAGTCGTCGCGTCCCTGATCGGGCTTGCAGCAGCATGGCTTTTTGCGCAGGGCCATTATCAGGCCGCGTTGTGGGGAGCGATTTTGTTTCAGATCTCCGCCATTGTGGACTGCGTGGATGGCGACCTGGCCCGTATCCTGTTCAAGGAATCCCGCCTTGGCCGGTGGCTGGATATCGTCGGGGACCAGGTGGTGCATATCAGCATTTTTGCGGGTATCGGCATCGGGCTCTATCGCGCCCGGATCGAAGATCCGTTGATACCGCTGGTCGTGAGCGCCGCCATCGGGGTCGTGATCGCCTTGATCGTGGTTGTGCGCGGCCAGCTGCAACCGGAGAGCCCGCGCAAGCATCGTCTAAAAAAATTGATTGATGCCACTGCCAGCCGGGATTTTTCCGTGGTGCTCCTGGTGCTGACCGTCCTGGATAAAATGTCCTTGTTTCTCTGGATGGCGGCCATCGGGGTTCATATTTTCTGGCTCCTGGCATTGGGCGTGCAACTGGTTGGTCAGCCAGCGTCGGCAACCCCGAATCCGGATCGTGAAAACCGCTCTTAAGTGCATCGTCCTGGCGCTGGGACTTGGATTGTTCGGCTGGTTCATCCACCGCGCCGGGCCGGCGGAAATCTTCGCCAACGTCAGCAGTCTGGGCTGGTGGATGCCGGTGGTGGTGCTGCCTTATTTCCTGGTCTATGTCATGGACACCCTGGGCTGGTATCTGGCCTTCGGCAGTTACACGATGGTGCGACCGCCCTACCTGACGTTGTTTCGCGTGCGTTGGGCGGGTGAATCCATCAACAACGTGATCCCGTCCGGCTACGTCGGCGGCGAGGCGCTCAAGGTCTATCTCTTGCGGAAGCGCGGCTTTTCCGGCCTGACCGCAGGCACGAGCGTGGTGGCTTCCAAAACCTGCCAGATTCTGGCCCAGGTGTTTTTCATCGGACTCGGCGCACTGGCCGCCATGACCCGGTTGCCGGCCGAGTCGGGCGCCCGGACCGGGATGATGTTGATCACCGTGGTGGCATTGGGCCTGGTTGGTTTGATCTTTCTCCTGCAACGTCGGGGAATGTTCAGCAGCCTGCGCGGGCTGCTCGCCCGCCTTTCCATCCGCATCCAGGCTCTGGAAGCAAACCGGCCGGGCTTGCGCAAACTGGACGACCAGATCTACGGTTTCTATCACCGCGACCGCAGACGTTTCTTCCAGACCACGGGCGCTTTTCTGCTGGGCTGGCTGTGCGATGCCCTCGAAATTTATGTGGTTTGCCATTTGTTCGGACTCCCGCTCGCGTGGACAGAGGCCGTCGCCATCGAATCGTTCATTTCCGTCGCCAAGGCGCTCGGCATCTTTGTGCCGGGAGCCTTGGGCGTGCAGGAGTCCGGCGTGGTGCTGTTGTTTGAGACTTTTGGACTCCCGACGCCCATCGCGGTGACCTACGCCATCCTCCGTCGGGGACGGGAGCTGTTTTACGTCCTGATCGGCGGCGCATTGCTTTATTCGGAGGAGGCGTCATTCAAGCGCGTGCTGGATCACGCGGCCAAGGAATCGCTCCCAGGCTGAACCATCATCACCGGCAACCCCATTCAAATAACCATTCATGCAAGCCATCATCTATGCCGCTGGAATCGGAATGCGACTGAAATCCGCCTTCGGTAACCGGCCCAAGATACTGCTGGAGTTCGCCGGAAAATCCTTGTTGGAACGCCATCTTCACTGCCTGCGCGGGGTGGGGGTCACCCGCCTGACCATTGTGTCCGGCTACCAGCAGGAACTCATCCAGGAAGCGCTGCCACCGTTGCGACAAAACTATGGCATCGAAATCCAGCAGTTGAATAATCCAGATTTCACGGAGGGCAGCATCTTGAGCCTGGCCACCTCGATCCCGGTGCTGCAACCGCTGGCCCGGAAACAATCCGTCCTGCTGATGGACGGCGACGTGCTTTATCCCGCCCAAATTTTACAGCGACTCGTGGATTCGCCGCAGCCGACCGCGCTGTTGATTGACCGGGAATATTCCACCGCCGATGATGATCCGGTGCTGGTGCCGGTCGCGAACGGACGTCCGTTTGATTTCGTCAAAAAATGGCAGGGAAAAGCGGAGCAGATCGGCGAATCCATCGGCTTTTTCAAGGTGTCGGCCGACGATTTGCCGGAGCTGATTCAGCTCACGCAAAGCATGAGCACCGGAAAAGGACGGTCCGCATCCTACGATGATGTCCTCCGGAAACTGGTCCAGGCGGGACGATTTGGGCACGAAGATGTCACCCGTTTCCCGTGGACGGAAATTGATTTTCCGGGCGACGTCGAACGCGCCAATCTGGAAGTTCTTCCGGCCATTGAAAAGCTGCAGCGCTAATCCCGGAAAGTTCAACCAACCGGTGCGGATGTCTCGCTGGCCAGCTTGATCGCTTCCAATTCTTCCCAGCGCGCATAAAGCTTCGGCACTTTTGCCTTCGCTGCGTCGAGTTCGTGCGTGAGTTGGTTCACCTGCGACGCGTTTTTGCGGAAGAATTCCGGATCGGCGAACAAGCCCTCGATGCGCGCGACTTCGGCTTCAAGCGTGTGAATCTGCGCTTCCATGCCTTCCAGTTCGCGTTGTTCCTTGAAGGAGAGTTTGCGCGCTTTGGCCGGTTTCGTGGCGGCATCTCGGGAGAGTGCCGCTGACTTTTCCGCCTTGTTCGTGGCCAGGATGGCGGCGCTCTGCCGGGCGGCGGCCTGCTCCGCCTTCTTTTTCTTCTCCAGATAGTAATCGTAGTCGCCGACGCTGTGATGAATCTTGCCGTCGCCTTCAAATGCCAGAACGTCCGTGCAGACACGATTGAGGAAATAACGGTCATGGCTCACCACCAGCACCATGCCGGTGAAGGCGATCAACGCCTCCTCCAGCACGCGCAGCGTGGGCAGATCCAGATCATTCGTCGGTTCGTCGAGGATCAGGAAGTTCCCGCCATTTTTCAAAACCTGCGCGAGCAACAACCGGCTGCGTTCGCCACCGCTCAATTTTTTCACCTGGGTCGTGATGCGGTCGTCGGAAAAAAGAAAACGTTTCAGGTAGGATCGCACGGAAATTTTATCGTCACCCCATTGCACGAACTCCCGGCCATCGGCGACTTCGTCCATCACCGTGCGTTCTTCGTTCAGCTGGAGACGCCCTTGGTCCACGTAGTTGAATTTCGTGAGCTGGCCGATCTTCACCGTGCCTTCGGTCGGCGGCAGCTGGCCGATGATGGCCTTGAGCAGCGTGGTTTTGCCGAGACCGTTCCGCCCGCAAACGCCGATGCGCTGGCCGTTCGCGAAGTTGAAGGAGAAGCCGGAAAATAATTTTTTCCCGCCAAGGGTCATGCCCAGGTCCGCGACTTCCACCGTGCGATTGCCGAGTTGCGGCGGCGGCGGAATGCACAGCTCCACGTCTTCCTCGATCACCGGGCCGGCCTGCGCGGCGGTGTCGTAGTAACGCTCGAAACGATCCTTCTGTTTGCTGCGTTGCGCGCGCGGGCCCTGGCGCACCCAGGCGAGTTCCTTTTTCAGAAACATCTGGCGCTTGTGTTCGACGGTCGCGTCGGCAGCCTGGCGTTCGGCCTTGGCCAGCAGGTATTCGGTGTAGTTGCCCTCGTGCGAGAAAAATTTCCCGTCGGACAGCTCGATCATGCGCTTCACCACGCGGTCGAGAAAGTAACGGTCGTGCGTGACGACAAGGAACGTGCCGTGAAATTCATCGAGGAATTCCGCGACCCATTCGATGGATTCCGGGTCGAGATGGTTCGTCGGCTCGTCGAGAATCAGAAAGTCGGGCAGCGAAACCACCGCGCGGCACATGGCCACGCGGCGTTTCTCGCCGCCGGACAGGGTGTCAACGCGACGGTCGCCGGCGGGACAATTCAAATGCGCCATCGCGATCTCAACGCGCGTGTCGAGCGTCCAGCCTTCGAGCGCCTGGATGCGATGCTCCAGAAATTCGTGCCGCTTCGAGTCGTGCGGCAGCGATTCAAATTCCGCGATCAGATCCAGCACCGGCTTGGCGCCGTCGCGGATGTTTTCCTCCACGGACTTCGTGGCATCCAGCATGAAATCCTGCGGCAGATAACTCACCACGAGATCGCGCTGCCGGGCCACTTCGCCGATGTCGGGCGATTGCAGGCCGGCGAGAATGCGCAGAAACGTCGTCTTGCCCGCGCCGTTGCGGCCGACGAGGCCGAGGCGTTCGCCTTCCTGGATGCCGAGCGTGGTGGCGTCGAGAATGGCGCGGTCGCCGTAGCGAACGGTGATTTCAGAGGCGGAAATGATGGTGGGCATATCAGTTCAAGCCGCTCCGGAATTTTATTTTAGTCTTCAAAGGAACACGGACAGTAGCAGAGAATCCGGTGGGAACAAGCCGGGAAAAGGAAGTCCCGATGATGATGGCGCATCTAGAATTGCCCCGTAGCGGCAGGCATCCTGCCGGCCGTAGAGCGGGGCGTCCTGCCCAGCGGCACAGCTGTTTGAAAGGTAATCCTTTTTAATTTTGTTCCTTCGTTGCTTGGTTGTTCAATCCGTTCGGAAGTTTTCCGGGCGGCGAGACGCACGCCCTCTACGTCAGGCCAGAGGCCCGACGCTACATTTCGGAGGCAGCGTCAAGGTTCGCCCGCCAAAAAGCACGGGGTTAAAGTTGATTCGACGGCGCGGGCGAATTGTCCGAAGCTGCGCCTGTTTGCCGTTGGGGATTGCGAAATCGCAGTCTTCTTTCGCATTTTGTAATGACCTGAACCCGTCACGGGCGCCAAGCCCGTCGGAAAATTCAAATCCTGGCCGCTGGCGCACCGCGGTGAGCGGTTCCCTGACCGCGCTCATTGAATGAAAATGTCCCGGCTAAAAAATTTCACCCACGCCTTTAGCGTCTGTCTGAAAACGTGCCGGCGGGCGTCCCGCCTGCCGTAGCGGGCGGCATCTTGCCACCCGGGAGAACCGCCCGCGTTACGGTAAATCCCCCATGTTAAAGGCTGGTTGCGGGGCGAAGTTTTTTCTGCCGGGCGGGACGCCCTGGCGCTACGTCAGCCAGGATGGCTGATACTACACTTTTCCGATGCGGCACCAGGTTTTCGCGAGGGGCACCCAACGATTGGACGTCACGCGTTCAATTCATGTTTCGGCAGCGTTTTCGTTTCGAGTCCCGCGCTCTCCTGGATGATCCAGTGCGGACGGCCCTTCACCTCATCGTAGATGCGTCCGAGATATTCGCCCAGAATGCCGAGGCAGATCAGCTGCACGCCGCCCAGGAACAAGGTTGAGATGACGAGCGTGGGGATCCCATGCGGCCCGGGTGTGAGACCGATCCTGGCAAATTGTTCCGCAAATAGTTTCTGGCACAGCGTGAACAAGGCGCCCAAAAAAGCCGCCGACGAAACGATCAAACCCAGATAGGTCGCAAAGCGCAACGGCACCGTGGAAAATGAAAACACGCCGTCCATCGCCAGCCGGAAGGATTTTTTGAACGTGTATTGCGGCGTGCCGGCGGCGCGCGCGTGCCGTTCAAATTCCATCCCGATCTGCCGGAAACCGCTCCAGGCGCGCAGCCCGCGCAAATAGCGGTTGCGTTCCGGCAGGGCGTTCATCACCTCCACCACCCGCCGATCCAGCAGGCAGAAATCGCCCGCGTCCGAAGGCACGTTGAACGGCACCGCCTTGGACAGCAGGCGGTAAAATCCCCAGGCCAGAAATTGTTTCAACATCGCATCATCACGCTTCGTGCGGACGGCATAAACAACCTGATAACCTTCACGCCATTTTTCCAGCAACTTGACGATCTCCTCTGGAGGATCCTGCAGGTCGGCATCAATGACCACCACCAGGTCGCCGGTCGAGTGATACAGCCCGGCGCTGACGGCAACCTGATGTCCAAAATTCCGCGCAAAGGACAGACAGCGCCAGCGCGCATCCTTCTGGTTCTGCGCCTTGAGCAATGGCCAGGTGCGGTCGCGCGAGCCGTCGTCCACGCAGATGATCTCGTAGTCCAGCGCCCAGGTCGCCGCCACGGCGGTCAGCCGTTCAAACAGTTGCGGCAGGACCGCCTCTTCGTTGTAGCAGGGGATGACGACAGAAATTTTCGACATGAGTGACGGCTTTGTGATTTCGTCGCCGAATGGTCGGCAAATTGCGAAGTGCGGGCAAGCAAAAGCTGCGCGCCGTTTGATGACCGAACCGTGAGCGGTGAAATCGCAGCGGCCCCCAGGCACCCACCGGCACGTTTCCATTTGCCCGAGTCCGGCGCCGCTGGTTTACTGACCGCCATGAGACAATTCCATTTTCTGGTCACACTGCTCGCGCTGGCCATGGTCGCCGCCGGGCCGGGCCGCGTAGAGGCGCAAACGCCGCCGTCGGCTACGAACCTTTGGACAGCCGTTTTTCCGGGCTACGAGAACACCAGCAGTTCCACCCCGGCCGTCGCGCCGGACGGCACCATTTACCTCGGCACCTTTAACGGGAATTTTCTGGCCTACAACCCGGAAGGCCAGCTCAAATGGTCATTCAAGGCGGGATGGGAAATCAAATCGTCTCCGGCCATTGCCGACGACGGCACCGTCTATTTCGGCTCGCGCGACCGGTATTGCTACGCCCTCAACCCGGACGGCACCTTGAAATGGAAGTTCGCCACCGGGGCCTGGGTGGATTCCTCCCCGGCCATCGCGGCGGACGGCACCATTTATTTTGGCGGATGGGATAAATGCTTTTACGCACTCAACCCGGACGGCTCGCTCAAATGGAAAACGGATGTGGGCGCCATCGTGGACTCTTCCCCGGCCATCTCGCCGGATGGCACGGTTTACTTCGGATCGCACGACCATAACCTGTATGCGCTCCATCCCGATGGCACAGTGCGTTGGAAATATGCGACCGGTGGTGCCATCATCTCCTCGCCCGCCATCGGCGCTGACGGCGTCATCTATTTTACGTCCTTGGATGGCAACCTGTATGCCCTGAACCCGGACGGCACGGAACGCTGGCGCTATCGTTCAGGCGGCACCACCGAATCGTCCCCGGTCCTGGATGCAGCGGGTAATATCAGCCTCGGCATCAACGCGCTGTTTGCGGCGGTTTCACCCGCCGGCAAAAAGCTGTGGCATGCCGGATCTGCGTTGCCGGTGGACGTGTCTGCGGTGGCCGTAAACGGTCGCTTTTATTTTTGTCTGGCCTGGCGGACGGTGCGGGCGATGGCGGCTGATGATGGGGGCTTCTGGTCGGCCGGTCTGGACAGCAACGCCTCAGCCTCGCCCACGCTAACCCCGGACGGCATTCTCTACGTCTGCGCAGACTTCCGCCTCTATGCCCTTCGGCCACCCGGGGATTTGCTGCCGCCTGCCCCCAGTCCGTGGCCGATGTTCCGGGCCAATCCGCGCCATACCGGGCGAGCGGGTCCCTCCCGGTAAAAACCTGGCAGACGACGGAGTTTTGAGCATCCCCGGTCACGCCGGTTTGCAGCCATTTCTTGACGCGTCAGTTGGTGCGGCATGATGGACCGACTGTATTTCACCCAATGAGCCGACTCATTATTGAAGCCGAACACGCTGAACGCGGCTACTGGTCCGACCTGTGGCGGTATCGCGAATTGTTCTTCTTTCTCTCCAAGCGGGACATTCTGGTGCGCTATAAAGCAGACCACCATCGACGTGGTTGCGGGCGGTGAAGCGGCGTAAACCGCGATCCCCCCGATTGGTAGCGTCGGGCATCCCGCCGGACGTAGAGGGCAGGCATCCTGCCGCCCGGAACAAACGCACGAATCCTCTGCGACTCCTTTGTTTGCCAACGCCTCGCCGGCAACCCACGTCCTTTCCGCTGGGCGAGACGCCCGGCTCTACGGCAGGCCAGAGGCCCACCGCTACGGGGGTAGTGGCAGGATGCGCCTGCCAAAAAGCATGAGGTTGATTCGACGGCGCGGGCGAATTGTCCGAACCTGCGCGTGTTTTCTGTTGGGGGATTGCGAAATCGCAGCCCTCTTTCGCATTTTGTAATGACCGCTGAACCCGTCACGGGCGCCAAGCCCGGTGAAAAATTCAAATCCTGGCTGCTGGCGCATCGCGCCTCCTCTGACAATTAAATTGAGTTGGCGGTATAAACTGCGGCAGAATCCAGCCCCTGATGTCCCGCTTTCGCCGCGCTATTCACGGGGTGGCTTCCAGCTATGTTTTGCTGGCGGCCACCGCCTTGTATTCGCTGGCCTCCATTCCGGTGGCGCTGCATTACTTGGATCCCCAACGATTCGGGCTTTGGATGGTCATGGGCACGCTGGCGGGTTATTTGAGCCTCATTGATGCTGGCATGACCGGTGCGGCGGCACGACTGCTGATTGACCACAAGGATGACCGGAACGGGGGGAACTACGGCAGTTTTGTCCAGACCGGCTGGCTCGTTTCCATATTGCAGGGGCTCATCATTTTTGTCATCGGGTTATGTCTGGCAGGAACCTTTGCCCGGCTGCTGGCCATATCAGCACTGTTGCAACCGGAATTCATCCGGCTGGTAAACTGGCAATGCGGGGTCGTGGGCCTCATGTTTTCCACACGCATGTTGGGACTGATTCTTAACGCCCACCAGCGGATGGATCTTTCCAATTACATAGGTGTCTGCGGCTTGATTGTGAATTTTGCGGCGCAATGGATTTTTTTTCATCTCGGATTCGGCGTGATCAGCCTGGCGCTGGGATCGCTCGTCTCGCTCGTGGTGAACGTGGCATTTCAAGCGGCGGCGTGCGTTGTCTTGAAGCTGTTTCCACGGGCTGGCAGTTGGGGCCGCGCCTCGTGGCGGCATTTCCATGATATTTTCAATTACGGCAAAGACTTGTTTCTCGTGGGCGTCGGCACACAACTGATCATGACCAGTCAGACCATCGTCATCACCCGCGTGCTGGGACTGGAAGCGGCGGCGATGTGGGGTGTGGGCCTGCGGGTGTTCAACCTGCTGAACCAGCTCATCTGGCGGCTCTACGACATGTCCCAGGCGGCACTGGCGGAAATGCTGGCGCGCGGTGAAATCAGCCGGCTGCGCGACCGTTACCGCAGCCTGGCCATCCTTACTTTTTCGCTGGCCGGTTGGATGGCCGTTTCCTTTGCGCTCTGCAACAGCCTGTTCATCACCATCTGGACGCAGGACAAAATCCACTGGCCGGCGGGGAACGACTGGTTGCTGGCGTGCTGGATGATCCTATCCGCTGTGGTTCATTGCCACAATTCATTTGCCCTGCTGACCAAGCAGGTCGGGTTCATGCGCTACATTTACTTTCTGGAGGGCGTGGTCTTTGTGGCCCTGTCTTTTTTGGTGGCACGTTGGGGCGGGCTACCCGCCATCATCGGCTGCTCGATTCTGTGCACCACCGCCTTCAGCGGCGCGTATGGCGTGTGGCGCATGAGCCATTTCTTTCAGCTTCCGCTGGGCGAAGTTGCCGTGGACTGGCTGCGGCCCATGTTTAAACTTCTACTCGGCTGCCTGCCGGTCGCCGGTTTGACCTGGTGGTTGCTGTCGCCGGTGCCCGGCCCGGCCCGGCTCGGCATCAACGTCGCGCTGGCGGTCTCGCTGGGCGGATATTTATTTCTCCGCTACGGGATTCCCGCCGCGTTTCAAGTCGAACTCCTGCGGCGGGTTCCCGCCAAAGCCACCCCCTGGCTCAAACGCGTTTTCCTGCAACCTGCAAATTAAATAACTATGCCTCGCACACCCGCCCATCCGCTGGCCAAGCATCCGCTGGAAAATATCCCCAAGGATTTCAAATGTTCCTGGCCAGCCAGTAACCGGACTTACCTCACCATGCTCATGGTCGAAAGTTCGCTCAAGCAATGTGAGCGTTATGTTAAAGGCATCACGCTAGATGTCGGCTGCGGGCGCAAGCCCTATGAGAAAACTTTTTTTTCCGGCGCGGAAAAATACATTGGCATGGATTACCTCACCGACCGATCCACCCCGGACGTGGTCGGTTCCGCCACCGACATCCCGCTGGGTGATGCCAGCTTCGACACCGTGGTCTGCACCGAAGTTTTAGAGCACGTTCCCAATCCGCTAAAGGCGTTCCGCGAAATGTATCGCGTGCTAAAGCCCGGCGGACACTTGATCTTGAGCACGCCCATGTATTGGCCGCGCCATGAGATGCCGTATGATTATTTCCGTTATCCCTACGACGGCCTGCTTCATCTGATCAACACCAGCGGATTTGAACTGGTTCAGTTGTATAACCGCGGCCGTTCCTACGCCTTCATCGGCCAGGTCATTCAGCAGACGCAACCCATCGCCGCCAAACCGGTGAACTGGCTCATCAACCGATTCTTCCTCTGGTGCGATTTACATTTAAAACACGATATCCACACACTTGGTTGGACATTCGTTGCCCGAAAGCCAGTGAACGGGCAATGAGTTCACGTGGTAATTCGACCTGCCATTTGCCGGAAAGGCTGTTAAATTCATTCACCATAATTTCAAGGCCGTTTTAAAAATCCGACTTAAACTGAAAATCAAAATTTATTCGTATAATATGTCTGGCGACGCCAACTCCTTAAACTGTCTGCTTTGTTCCGGCAAAGACTTGAAAAAATCCGACCAGTTGAGTGGCCGGGAAATCCGTTTGCTCTGGCGCGAGCTGGGCAAAGAGTTTCCGCCCGAAGCTATGGTCGGCATCGGGCAAAATGCCAACATGATTTTATGGCGGTGTGCCGGTTGTGGTTTTGAGTTTTTTGACCCCGCGCTCGCAGGTAACAGTCTTTTTTATCAGTGTCTGGATTCGGCAGAATATTATACGCCCGGCCGGCCGGAGTTTTCCCGCACGGTGCGAATGGCGGCCCAGGCCGGGTTGGCCAATGTGCTCGATGTCGGCTGCGGTGCGGGCGATTTTCTGGACCTTGCCCGGACATCGGGGTTGAAGACTTTCGGGCTGGAATTGAATCCGGCTGGAGCCGCCAAGGCCCGCGCCAAGGGGCATGTGATCTTTGACCGGTTGCTACCGGACGTGCCGGCGGATGCAAGTCCTGGAGGATTCGATCTCATCACCCTGTTCCAAGTGCTGGAACACGTCCCGGATCCGGTGGGCATTCTCAAGCAGGCCGCCGCCCTCTTAAAGCTGGGCGGTTATATCTCGGTCGCCGTGCCGTTCAAGTCCGGCCTATATCGCCATTTGCCTTGGGATCCCGCCCAGTGGCCGCCGCATCATATCAGCCGCTGGGGTCTCAAGGATTTCCAAACCTTGTCCAAACAAACCGGGCTCCGATTGGCAGAGTCAGGCGGAGACATCTTGTTAGGATCGGCGATTGAACATACCCTGCTCCTGAAACAGCGACTGGCTTCGGTTTTAGGAAAACGTCCGCGCACCCAGCCCAGTTCCTGGCCAGTGATGGCCTCCTGGTTCTACCGAAAATCAGGCCTGAAATTCGTTGCCCCGCATTGGGGTAACAGTATTTACGCACACTTCCAAAAAGCATGAAGCTGCCTGGCGAGCCGGCGGAGGAAACGACATGGCCGCGAAAATTGAACCGGATTTTTTGACGTCAACGGGGCGGTAATTTTCCAGCGGCTTGGCCAGATGGGCGGGGCGGCAGGCGGGGCCGGGAAAGCCGCCAGCCATCGGTCGGTCATGGCGGCCACGGAAAAATTCGACTGCACGCGCACTCGTGCGGCGGCGGATTTGGCGGCCAGCTCGTCCCGGTGTTCGTGCAAATGAACGATGGCCCGCGCATAACCGGACAGGTCCTGCACGGGAACCAGCATGCCGTTGCTGGCATCCACCACCTCGCGGATGCCGCTCGCCAGATCGCTGACTACGGGCACGACGCCGTGCGCCATGGCCTCCAGCAGGCTAATGGGCAGCCCTTCTGCGTCCGAGGCCAGCAGGAAGATGTCGTGCTGGTCAAGTATGGCGGCCACCTGCGCGTTCGGCACCGACCCCGAGAAAGTGACTTGTTGCCGGGGATTTTCCGACACCATTTGTCGTTCCAATTCACCACGCTGGTTGCCCTCGCCTACAATCCTCCACTGAAATGGAATCCCCGCTTGTTTCAAATCCGCGAGGATTTTTGGGAATAAGTAAACGCGCTTTTGGGGATTCATAATCCGGCCAAAGTAAAGAATGCGCAGGGGCCGTTCGTCGGTTTCGCGCCGCTCGGCCACCGGCGGGATTTTCACGCCGTGAAGCAGGCAGAATTTGGCGACGTTCACAAACCCCGACATGGCGGCGAGTTGTTCGGTAATTCGTGTGGAGATGCCAACGACGGCGTCCATGCAGCCGGTATAAGGGCTGACGGCATCGTAAAACATGGGAGCATCGGTATGAATCAAGGCCATCCGATTGACTCCGGCAGGCAGGTAGCGCAACACTTCATAGGAAGTTGCCCCCAGACAAGAGATCACCACCGTGGGGCGAAATTCCGCCAGGGCTTTCAGCATCGCCTGCATTCGGTCTTCAAAAATCATCTGGCGCTGGTCGTGCAAAACCACGTTCACCCGGGCTATTTGAAAATCCGTGGCGAAGTCATTTTCTTTTTCAGGGCTGACCACCAATACGGGCACGTTGCGCCGCATCAACTCCCCGGCTAGATTGCAAACGAAAGTGGTGGATCCGCCAAACCCGAGACTGCTGATGAAGGCGATGCGTGGGGGCGACAGCATAGGGTCAAATTGGTCCATGGCGCCTCGCATCGGTGGCCTGCCGGCAGTCCGGGTGCGGCAGTTTCGCTAGGGTTGCCGGCAAATGTCCCACGGAAGCACAGAGAATTTCTGGACGCTGGACGTTGTTAGCAGGCACATAGGTGACATGCATGGAGTAAATCAATTCACCGGCGACGCTACCGGTTTTGCAGGTGACGAACAACCGCAAACTGATTACGCTGCTGGAAATCTGAGCGTCGCCGCTCGTCGGAGAGAAGTCATGATCAGTTGGAAACAAATTTTTGATGCGCATGCCAGACAAACCCCGGGTCGTTTTTTTGAGCAACATCTATGACCAGCACTACCATGACGTGCGTGGCGAAAAGATTGAGCCGTGTCTGACCATTGCCTGCCGCCGGGACATGTTCCGGTGCCTGGCCGCTGCCGCGAGCTTGGAACTCGTGGTGCTTTCCTCCCCGCCCAAGGCGCTGGAGCGGCGGTCGGGGAAATGGCTGCCGGCGGTGGAGACCCAATTTGCCGGCTTCCGCCAGCTATTTTGCGCCATTTGGGACGTGCCCAAGCTGCGCATTCCGCTGGCCTGGTTTTATTATGCCCGCCATGTCCTCCGCCATGTCCACGACGGTGATGTGGTGGTGATTGATAATTATGAGTTTCTCTACATCGTCGCCGCCCGCCTGCTGCGGCGGTTCCGCCGCGTCAAGTTCGTCCTGGCCTATCTGGATGGAAAACATTTGATTGACCGTTCCATCTGGCGGGTTTTGAGCGGACTGGCGGAAAAATGGGGACGACCGCTTTTAAACGGCGCGGTGCTGTCCACCCCGCCGCTCGGCGAACACCTGCCGGCCACCCTGCCGAAAGTGGTGCTGCCAGGGCCTGGATTCATCCTGAGAAACCCGGATACCGCACTGCGGCAGCCGGAAGGCGAAGTGCGCTTTCTCTACGCTGGATCCTTGGATGCCACGCGCGGAGTGGATTTGCTGCTCGCGGCGCTGGCATTGCTGCCGGAATCCGGCTGGCATCTGGACCTAGCTGGGGCGGGTGCGTTGAAAGGCCAGGTTGTCCAAGCCGCCCAGGATCAGCGCTGGCGGGAAATGGTGACCTTTCATCCGCCCATGGCCTCCACCTCTGCCGCCTACCAGCAATTGCTGGCATCCGCCCATGTGGGGCTGAACTGCCAGCGCAAGTCCGATCCGATTTCGGCGGTGACGTTTCCGACCAAGGTGTTCGCTTATTTGTCCGCCGGGCTGCTGGTGATCAGCAGCCAGGCCAGCAGCGTGGCGACCGTATGTGGGAAGGGCTGTTTTTATTACGTTGAGGAAACGCCCGAATCGCTGGCGGCGGCCATGCGGGAGGTGATTCAGCATTATGCCGCCATCCGTGACCGGCTGGACGTATCCGAGGCCTGCCAGCGCTATTCCATTGAAGCCTCCGCCGACCGCGTGCGGCAGATGTTTCAGAGAATGGGAGTAGTGAAATGACTGCGGGAGCGCCCATTCGCGTTCTGCTCGCCTCTGCCGGAGGCTGGCATTTGCCGCAAACCGCCCGGGGGCTGGCAACGCGGGACGCGCTGGCCGAACTGTGGATTTCCAACAAAAACGCCACCGGCATTTCAACGGATAAATATCGCCGCTGCTGGCCGTTCCATCTGGCCATGAGACCCTTCCTTCAGTGCGCGCCGCAAATCTGGACGGAAAAGGCTTTCTACACTTTGTTCCCGATTTGGAAATCTTGGCTTAAGGTTCAGCCTTGGCCAGATTGTCAGGTCGTTCACGCCATCATGGGGTTTGCCACCGAACCATTCGACCGGGCGGATCAGACCGGAGCGCTCAAGGTGGTGGACTGCCCCAACAGCCATCCGACGAGCTGCTACGGCTACTGGCAGCGCGAGTGCGATTTGTGGTGTGCCGGTGAACGCGTTCCCATTCCTCAGTGGATGTTCGCCCGCATGAACCGTGAGCTGGAAAGGGCGGACGTGGTGCTTTGTCCTTCCCTGTTCGTGCGCGATTCCATGGTCGCCAATGGCATTCAGGCCGAAAAATGTTTTATCAACCCCTTTGGCGCGGACGTGAGCATTTTCAAACAGCGAACTACCGTGCCGGTGACGCCCCGGTTTATCGTCGTCGGCACGATCTGCTTGCGCAAAGGGCATCAGTATCTGTTCCGGGCCTTTGAGCTGGTGAAAAAGCAAATGCCCGCAGCGGAGTTGATCTGCGTGGGCAACGTGAAGACCGATTTCCGAAAGGAGTGGCCCCGGTGGAGAGGCTCTTTCACCCACGTCCCACATCTACCGCATGCGGAACTCGCCAATTTGTTGCAGAATTGCACCGCATTTGTCTTCCCGTCTCAGGAGGAGGGTTTTGCCCGGGCCATCGTGGAAGCGATGGCAGTGGGATTGCCTGTCATTGCCAGCCCGGAAAGCGGGGCTACCACGCTGGTGGAAGATGGAATCGAGGGTTTCATTGTGCGCGGTCGTGATTCGCAGCAGATCGCCAACGCCATGCTCCTCGTCGCGCAGGACCCCGAACTATGTCGACGCATGGGCGAAGCCGCCCATAAAAAGGGGGCGGTAAAAAACACCTGGCAGGATTACGGCGACCGGCTGCTGGCGGAATACGTTCAACGGCTGCGGAAATGATAGGGAACCGTGGCTGCACGGTACCGCCTTGGTTTGATGCGACATGTCGCGTCGAAGAAAGTGCAGACATGTCTGCGCGCTCCAAAGCGGGCTTGATTGCGCAAGACGTATCAAGTATCCCATTTGCTCATGAAACAACCCGCCATCCATGGCTTCGCATAAATGAAATCAGCCTGCAAATCCTTCGCCACCGGGCTGGTTCGGAACGATGTTCTGTGGCGTTTTTTGAGCGCTACGGTCTTCAAGGCAATGCTCTACATGCAGCGCGAACGCCAGAAATATGAGGAGTGCCAGGGCCGGTTGCCGGATCAGATTTTTATCGGTCGTGCCGTTGAGCAGATTTTCCCGGACCTGAAAGTGCGGCACGGAGTGTTTCGCGGCATGCAATATGTTCCGGTGAGACATCTCAGCGGCGCGCTGTTCCCAAAACTGCTCGGCACCTACGAGCGCGAGGTGCATCCGGTGCTTGAGCGGATCTGCCGGCAGAATTACACCGAGATTGTCAACGTCGGCTGCGCGGAGGGTTATTACGCGGTCGGACTGGCCTTGCGGCTGCCCAAGGTGAAGGTGTTTGCCTTTGACACGAACGAGGAGGCCAAACTCCGGTGCCGGGAATTGGCCGAATTGAACGGTGTGGGCGACCGCGTCATCCTCGGTTCCTTTTGCGATCCAGCGGTGCTGCTCTCACTTCCGCTCACCGGTCGGGCTCTGATCGTCAGCGACTGCGAAGGTTATGAAAAGCAGTTGTTCACTCCGGAAGTGGTTAAACAACTCGCACCGCATGACGTGTTCATCGAGGTTCATGACGATGTGGACATCAACATCTCCACCATGCTGCGAAATCGTTTCGAGCCGACGCACCGGATTGAATCGGTGTTCAGCGTGGATGACATCCAGAAAGCGAAAAGCTATTCCTATCCCGAATTGGAAAACTATGACCTCGCCGGACGGAAAATCCTCCTGGGCGAATGGCGTCCGCACATCATGGAATGGCTCTTCATTCAGACCCGGAACCCCGCAGCCTAAGCCCACCCGCCGCGTGGCGCCGATCTGTCACCGCCTGTATGATTCAATGGGGCAATTTTCCTTCCCTCCTTCGCCGCAAAACCGCAAATTATGTTGAATCATATGGGCCGTCTCTTGAAAATTGCCATCCTCACCACCGATAACCGCGAGCCGTATCGGGAATATCACAAGGCCGATCCCTGGTTTGGTACGGCCCCGGAAGCATTGCTACAGGGGTTCGCACAATTGCCGGCGGCGGAAGTCCACGTAATTTCCTGCACGCAGCGGCCGATGGTTTCCTCGCCCGCCAAGCTGGCGGACAACATCTGGTTTCACAGCCTGCATGTGCCCAAGCTGGGCTGGATGCGCACGCTCTATCAGGGCTGCGTTCGCGCGACGCGCAAAAAGCTGCGGGAGATCCAGCCCGACCTCGTCCACGGCCAGGGCACCGAACGCGAATGTGCGCTGGGCGCGGTGTTTTCCGGATTTCCCAATGTCCTCACCATTCACGGCAACATGCAGGCCATGGCCGAACTCTATCGGGTGCGGTTCGGGAGTTTTTTCTGGCTGGCGGCTCGCTTGGAAACGGCGACCCTGAAACGAACCTTCGGCGTTTTTTGCAATTCCGCCTATACCGAGGGTCTTGTGTCGCCCCGGGCGTCCAGGACCTGGCGCGTTCCCAACCCTGTGCGCTCGGCCTTTTTTACGCCGATGCCGGGAAAAAAGCCGGCACGGGTTCCCGCCATCCTCAACATTGGTTACTTGGATACGCGCAAACGGCAGGTGGAGCTCCTTGAAACCGCGCGCAGTCTTCACCGGCGCGGGTTGAAATTTCAGCTCCAATTTGTCGGCCAAGGCACGGCGCGCACGGCCTACGGGGAAAAATTTCGGCAGGAACTAGCCGGGGCGGAAAAGGCTGGCTATGCCCGATCCCTTGGCTATCTGAACACCCCGCAATTGATCGCCGCCATGGACGCGGCAGATGCGCTCGTCCATTTTCCAGCCGAGGAGGCCTTCGGCCTCGTCGTGGTGGAAGCGCTGGCGCGCAACTTGAAGATTTTTGGCGCGGCCACCGGCGGGATCGTGGACATCGCGACCGGGGTGGAGGGGGCGGCACTCTTTCCACCAAATGATTTTACCGGCCTGGAGGCGGCCATCGCATTCTGGATCCAGACTGGCGGTCCGCACCCGGTCAACGCGGCGGCCACGATGCGGGAGCGTTATCACCCGCTGGTCATCGCGAAGCGGCATCTGGAGGTTTACTGCGAGGTGCTGGGCAAAACAAAGCGAGAGCCTTGATGACTGCGGGTCAGCGGCCTTTTTTGCCAGCAGGCATCCAGTTTCACTTCGCACAACTTTCGGGCACCGTTTTTGCATCCAGCCCCGCGCTGTCCTGGATGATCCAGTGCGGGCGGCCTTTGACCTCATCGCAGATGCGCCCCAGATATTCGCCCAGAATGCCAAGGCAAATCAGCTGCACCCCGCCGAGAAACAAGGTCGAGATGACCAGCGTGGGAATGCCGTGCGGGCCGGGGGTCATCCCGAATTTGGCGAATTGTTCCGCAAAGAGTTTCTGGCACAGCGTGAACAGTGCGCCCAAAAACGCCACCAGCGAAACGATCAGGACCAGATACGTCGCCAGCCGCAACGGCACGGTGGAAAATGAAAACACGCCGTCCATCGCCAGCCGGAACGATTTTTTGAACATATATTGCGGCGTGTCGGCGGCGCGCGCGTGCCGTTCAAATTCCATCCCGATCTGGCGGAAACCGCTCCACGCGCGCAGCCCGCGCAAATAGCGGTTGCGTTCCGGCAGGGCGTTCGGCACCTCGACCACGCGCCGGTCCAGCAGGCAGAAATCGCCCGCGTCCGAAGGCACATCGAACGGCGCCGCCTTGGACAGGAGCCGGTAAAATCCCCAGGCCAGAAATTGTTTCACCATCGCGTCATCACGCTTGGTCCGCACGGCGTAAACAACCTGGTAACCTGCGCGCCATTTTTCCAGCAGCCGGGAAATCTGCTCCGGCGGATCTTGCAAACCCGCGTCAATGATCATCACCGCGTCCCCAGTCGCATGATACAGGCCGGCGCTCACGGCGACCTGATGGCCGAAATTCCGCGCAAAGGCAAGCCTGCGCCAGCGGGGATCCTTTTGGTTTTGTGCCTTGAGCAATTCCCAGGTGCGGTCGCGCGAGCCGTCGTCCACGCAGATGATCTCGTAGTCCATCGCCCAGGTCGTGGCGACCGTGGCCAGGCGCTGGAACAATTACGGCAGCACGGCTTCCTTGTTGAAGCAGGGGACGATGACGGAAATTTTCGGCATGTTGGTTGGTGGTTTGATTTCGGCAACGCTTGTTATACCAATTAAGAAACGGTGGAATATCCACTAGTTGTCGTTAGGAAATGGTATTGGCACGTGGAACGAAGGGCGCAAGAAAAAGGGTTATCGCGCCGTTTTCAATACACGTTCATAAATGGTTTTTAACCGGACGGCAACATCGGCCCAACTGAACAACTGGGCGGCGGGCGCGGGCAGGCCGGGCGCGTCGGCGTAAAATTGTTTCAGGATTTCAACATTGCGCGGGCTGAACCCGATGCGGTCAAAATAGTGCGCCTGATTGCCGAATCGCTCCCGCGACCAGTTTTGATCCGGCAGCAGCACGGGCACGCCGCACGCCGCCGCTTCGTGGGCAGTGAGGCACCAGTTTTCGTAATCGCTCATCACCACGGCCCCGCGCGCGGACTGCAGCAAGGCGACCATCGCGGCGGGGTCGGCCACGTGCGCCTGATGGCGCACCCAGCGGCCATCCACCAGGGCGCGGAATTCCTGCCAGTAAGATTCGGTTTCGGCATAGGGCTTGCCGACAAACAGGACGGGCACCTGCGCCGCGCGGGCCAGCCGGGCCAGCGCCACGGAGTTTTTCCGCCGGGTGATGGTGCCGGCGCAGAGGAGGTAATCGCCGTCGCGTTTGCCGGAGCCGGCATCGAGGTAAATCTTTTCCAAACCGAGCGGCACGAGATCCACACGTTCGCGCGGGACACCATAGACCAGTTCCAGCACCCGCCGTTCGGCTTCCAGTCCGACCACGTTGGTGGCACAGCGGCCGAAGGAACGCCAGGCCAGTTGTTGTTTGATGCCTTCGCCGAAGGGTTGGTTTAAGATCGTCCGGACGAGCCAGCCCTGGCGGCGCAACTGGGCCTCCGAGCGGTTGCAGGCGGCGGTGAAGAGATGGTTCATCACGATCGGAATACCCTTGTCCCGCGCGTGCTCGATGTGAATCAGCGGCGCGACTCCGAAATAATGGATCAAATCCCCGCGCTGCCGGTCATCCCACCAGCGGATTGGCTCGGCCTCGACCCCGACAGCGATCAAGGCCGCCAAGGTCTGCTCGATTTGAATCTGCGCTCCGCCATGCGCGAGCGCGAAAGGCAGCGGACTGTAGAACAGGATTTTCACGCGCGGGGTTCCTAGTGTTTCTAATTTGCAAAAACCGGATTCGCGCTGGATCCGGAGGTTTTGGGATGGTAACGCACAAATTAAAAATAAGCGGGCAGGCGGAACGCACAAGGTAAAAATCCGGTGGTGTCGGGAAAGTCCTGCTCCCGTTTGGAACCAGCATGGCGGGCTAAACAATCCGGTTGCCCATGATTCACTGATTGAGCTAAATTGAAACGCGACCTTATGCCATGAACACCCAAGAAAATAAAAGCCCGGCTCCAGACCAGCTTCACTCGCGCCTGCGCCGGCAAACGCCAGCGACACTGGGAGAGTATTATGCCGGACGCAAACTTTGGGGGGATGATTTTAAACTGGATGAAATCCGCGAATGGTATCGGCTGGAGGAGAATGCCTGCTTTGACATTTACGAACAGGGCCGCCGCCGGATGCCAAACAATGATTATCTGCACTGGCAGCATGGTTACCGGTGGGCGTTGAATGACCGAAATACCTTGGGCAAGGTGCTTGGCCTGGGGAGCGGGAACGGCGAGGAGTTCCGCCCGGTTCGCCAATGGATTGAACATCTCTACATCGTTGAATCCGCCGCCGGTTATTTTCACAACGACGCGACGACCACCTATGTCAAGGCACAGGTGGACGGCACGCTGGATTTTGCCGATGATTTTTTTGACACGGCGGTGAACATCGCCGTGCTGCATCACATCCCCAATGTCTCCCATGTGTTGCACGAACTTTACCGGGTGATAAAGCCCGGCGGTATCTGCCTGATCAAAGAACCCATCACAACGCTGGGTGACTGGTATCCGCCGCGAAAAAAAGGCCTGGCCCCCTGCGAACGCGGCTTTCCTAGAAAGCTATTGGAGGAGATGATTGCCAAGGTCGGTTTTAAAATGATCCGGAAACGGTATTTTGAATTTCCGCCCCTGCGCCATGTGCGGGATCGTGGCGGAATTGATACCTATAATTCAAAATTTTGGATCGGATTGGATCAACTCTGCTGCCGGTTGACGGATTGGAACTACCGCTATCACCGTCCCGGCTGGTTTAAAAAACTGGCGCCGTCCTACGCCTTTTTGATTTTGCGCAAACCCTGATTCCGGCGTTAAATTCAGGGCGGCACTGGGGAGGTCTTTGGCGGATTCCGGTTGCTGCTGGTTCTGCAATTGGAATACATTGGACACCGTCAAACGAACGTGGCCGACGCTGCACGATTGTTTGAAATTTGTCAGCAAATGAATAGCAACAACACGCACGCCCTCATCCGGACGCTGGTCATCTATGCGTGCATCGTGCCTTTGGCGGTGTGGATCGGCTACCTGCTGGCCGCGCCGGCGACTCGGGACACGTTCAGTATTGTGGGCATCATGGCGTTGATCCTGTGCGCGCCTTTGCTGCTCCGCTGGCACCATTTCCTGCTGATTGCCACTTGGAATCTGTCCCTGACCATTTTCTTTCTGCCCGGCTCGCCACCAGTGTTTATGTTGATGACTGCGTTAAGCCTGGGGATTTCCGTGCTGCACCGCGCGATCAACAACAAGGCACGCTTCCTCTCGGCACCCTCCATCACTTGGCCGCTGCTCTTTCTTTTCGCGGTGGTGATCGGGACTGCGAAAATGACGGGCGGCATCGGGCTGCATTCCATGGGGGCGGAGGTTTCCGGGGGCAAACATTACTTTTCCATTCTTTTCGGGATTTTTGGCTATTTCGCGCTGACCGCCTTGCAGATTCCACCGCAGCGGGTGGGCCTTTACATCAGCCTGTTTTTGCTGGCCAGCATGAGCAGCGCCGTGGGGGATCTGGCTGGTCACCTGCCGTCCGCCTTCAACTTCATCTTCGCCTTTTTTCCAACAAGTGGTTATGGCATGGATACCAGGCCGGGGACGATCGTTTTTCATGCCCGTTATGCCGGGGCCGGAGTTTCGGGAATGGCCGGGTTTCTTCTTCTGCTCGCCCGTTACGGGGTTCGAGGCATCCTGCTGGGCGGCAAACCATGGCGATGGGTCTTGCTGGCCGCAGCCTTCACGGCGATCTTTTTTGGTGGCTTCCGTTCGCATGTCCTCATCTGCGGTTTTGTCTTTACCATCCTGTTTTTCATGGAAGGCCTGCACCGGTCCAAAATCATGCCGATGTTTATTTTTGCCGGGGTGATTGCGGTCACCTTGTTGATCCCGTTCGCGAACAAGCTGCCGTTCACGTTCCAGCGGGCGCTCTCATTCCTGCCCCTTATTAAGCTGGATCAGGCGGCGCGGCGGGACGCCGAGGACAGCTCCGACTGGCGATTGGAGATCTGGCGGGACACCTATCCAGAAGTTCCCAAGCACCTCCTGCTCGGCAAGGGCTATGCCATTGATGCGGCCGAAATGGCGATACTTAATAACCAGAATTTTCACTATCTTTCCACGGCGGAAGATGTGGCCATTTCCGGCAATTATCACAGCGGGCCGCTTTCGGTGCTCATGCCGTTTGGGGCTTGGGGTGCCATTGGTCTCTTATGGCTCTGGTTGGTGGGCGTTCGTGCGTTATATGCCAATTACCGCTACGGCGACCCCGCCTTCCGCGTGGTCAACGCGTTTTTGTTTGCCAGTTTTATCGTCCGCATTTTCATGTTCCTCGTCGTCTTTGGAGCCTTGGAAAACGATGTGGCCAACTTTACGGTCCTCCTTGGCTTGAGCGTCAGCATCAACGGCGGCATCCGCCGCCGGGCGGCCGTGAAAGCCCCCGTCGTGGCCGATACCCGGATGCCCGCTCCGGCCCAGCCGCGCTTCCAGCCTTTCTTCCAAGGCTAATTACCGGCGACCAGAGCGCGTGAAACCCAAACTGCTCATCGTGGAATTATGGGGATTGGGCGACCTCGCCATCGCCACCCCATTTCTGCGCGCCGCGACGGAGCAGTTTGAAGTCACCCTGCTTGCCAAACCGTTTGCCCGCGACCTCCAGCCGCGTCTGTGGCCGGGCGTCCTGGTGGAAACGTTCACCGCCCCGTGGACCGCCTTCAAACACAAATACCATTTCTGGCGCTGGCCGGTGCTTGAGATTGACCGGCTACGGCACCGGCTGGCGGAGAATCATTTCGACTTCGGCCTCTCGGCCCGGTGGGACCCGCGCGACCATCTGCTTTTGAAACTTTTCCAGGTGCAACACCGGCTGGGTTTCCCGCGCATGCACAGCGAGATGTATTTGACCCAGCCTCTCACCCGCCCCGAACCGGAGGCACACCGCTATGAATCCTGGCGGGTCCTGGCCCGGGCACTCGAGTTACAGATTCCGCCTCGGGAAAACATCTTCACGCCGGCGACGAGGCGGCAGCAAACGATTCTGATTCACACCGGGGCCGCGCAGCCGGTCCGGGTCTGGCCGCTGGAACATTACCAGGAACTCGCGGCGTGGTTGCGTCGGAAAAGTTTGCCCGTGCAAATCGCCTGTGATCGCGACCAGCGCGCGTGGTGGCTGAAAGCCGGCGAGGCGGAGGTGGCCACGCCGGACACCGTGGCGGCGCTGATTGCGCTGATCGACCATGCCGGAGGGTTCATCGGCAACGATTCCGGCCCGGGCCATCTGGCGGCGATCTGCGGGGTTCCCACCTTTACCCTCTTCGGTCCGCAACTGCCCGAATGGTTCGCCCCGTTGCATCCGGCCTCGGAGTGGATTGAGGGCAAGGCCTGCCCTTACAAGCCATGCTCGGATTACTGCCGGTTCCCCACACCGTTTTGCCTGTGGAACCTTGGGCTGGAAGAAGTGTTCGCACGGGTAGAAAAATTTCTCGCCGCGCGTTTGGAGGCCCGGCCGCAGGTTTGATCAGGTGCTGGTATTTTGGGGACTATGCATTGCCGGCTGTCACCGGGTAACTGGATCAAGGGCGGCTGGGGCGGCTTTGAATTATTCAGCTTCCATCGGCAGGGGCTTTCCGCCGGGAGCGCGCACATTTTTGACCAGCCGGAGGACCTGGCGAAGTTAAAATCTCTCGGTTACAACAAGCTGGTCATGCTGGCTGCATCACCGTTTCAACAGGCCATCCAGGTGGTCAACCCGGGGCAGGCCGGCACGCCACGCGAAGGCTACCTCGAAAAGCTTGCCCCTCAGGCAGAGCAATGGCCGACCGTCCTCCAGACGGAGGATATTTTGATCAAGGAGATTCCCTGACCGTCATGCTTTGGCGGCCACGATAAAAAACTGCCGCCCAAAAAACTTCCAAGCCGGTCGGAGCTTGAGATAGAGCGACAGTAGAAACAGCGGATGTTCGCGCTGGTTCACCATGGTGTAAGGTAGAAAACGGTCGTGGTTTTCCGCGATGGTGAAGCCGCAATTCTCCAGTCCCTCCGCCAGAGAACGGTCGGAGAGCGCGAGGTGATGATCCCAAAAATCCCAGTAGTCACCGCGCAAAAAGCGGATGTTCGGCCCCATCGCCAGCAGCCGGCCTCCCGGCTTCAGACAGCGGCACGCCTCCTCCAGCGTCATCTTCAATGCGGCCTTGCTGGGAAGATGTTCAAAAAAATTGCTGGTGAAAACCACGTCCAGGGACTGGTCCTCGCATTGCCACCGGGTCGAACAGTCCTGCTGCAGAAAGCGGACATCCGCCGCCAGAAACCGGGGCGCATCCGGGTTCAAATCCATCGCCAGTTTCCGGCCGCATTGGATCTGGTTGATGAACTCGCCGTAGCCGCAGCCCAAATCCAACACGGTGGCGGATGGGGATACCTGAGCCTGAAAAAATTCCCGGATGAGCACGCGCCAGACCCGTTGACGATAGGCCGAGTTTTTTTCAAAACGCGCGCCATAGATGCGGCGCAATTCCTCCGGTTGATTGGCGGTCATAACTGGTTGTTTTTTTTGTAATCTCCGCGGCTGAAATATTTTTCCAGCCACACATAGGCGCAGATGAAAAAGTAGCGGCTGCCCATCTCCTTGATCTTTAATTTGGCCTCGCCGAAGCGCCGGTTGCGCCAGGTGATCGGGATGACCGTCCAGGAATACCCGCGCACGATGGCCTTGAGCGGGATTTCGACCGTCAGATTGAAATGGGGCGCGATCAGCGGCTCACAACCCTGAATGACCGTGCGGCGATACGCCTTGAACGCATTCGTGGTATCGTTCAACGGAATCCGGAAAATACAGCGGATAAAAAAATTGGCCAGCCGGTTCACCAGCAATTTTATCCGGGGATAATCAATCACGCCGCCGCCCTTGACGAACCGGCTGCCGAACACACAATCCCAGCCTTCGTTCAGCAGTTTCCAGTAACGCACCGCGTCGCGGGCATCGTCTGATTCATCGGCCATCATGATCACCACGGCGTCGCCCGTGGCATGATGCAGACCGGATCGGATGGCGCGGCCAAAGCCATGTTCACCGGTGTTTTGGACCGGGCGCAGGGCCGGGATCTTCGTTTTCAATTGCTGCAACACCTCCCACGTGCGGTCTTTGCTCCCGTCGTCCACCACCACGATTTCATGCGGGACGTGGTTCAGGGAAAACTCCAGGTGCAAATGTTCCAAGGTCGCCGGCAAGGATTCCTCTTCGTCCCGGGCTGGCATGACCACGGAAAATAATTCCAGCTTCGTCGCGGATGGATTGGGCGCATTCATGCTAAAAAGCGGGTGCGGGCGAAAGCAAAACAGCATCAATCGGAATTTTCACGGGCAAACTATGCCGGCAAAAGCGCCTGGAATCCATTCTGAAATGCTTGGGTTGAAATCCAGGAGAAAATTGTTTTTTGAACTTTCGAAGAACGGAGAGCTGAAAAACCGTGCAATGAATGAGCGGGTTACTACTTGCCAGCCGTCAAGGTGGTGACTAATGTCCTCCCCAGGCAACTTTTTTGTAATGCGAGCCTGGCTGGGCAAGCGCCGGGTGGAATGAATCATCCCCCGACAACCCTCTGGCAGCACAGCCAAAAATTTTAATGCGGATTCCTGTTCCAACTGCTGGCAACCCGATATTGGCAGAGCCGCAAGCGCGCCGACTGGTGGGATTTCTTCAAATTTTATTTTTTGTCATCGCCTTTTCTGGCTTGAACGACCCCTTTCTCTCCTTCCATTACGAGCGGCAAAACCAGACATTTGACACGGCTTGTCACGTTTTTAACGAAGGGTGGAGCGCCGTGCTTACACCCAAAACGTCCTTTTCCCTGCCCGGCTACGAAGCAAAGCCTTTTACCGTGGCGCGGTTGGAAGTTCCTTTTCACGGCGTGCTGGGCTGGCCATTGGTAAAATTGTTTGGTCATCCGGCGGCGGTGGTTCGCCTCATTTCAATCCTCTTTGCTCTATGGTCAATCCGACTGCTGTATTTGATTCTCCACCATTGGCTGGCCCCGGGCCTGGCGCTCGCCGGTGCTGCGCTGTGGACCTTTTCCCCCTTGCTGCTCCATTTTGGGCAGGTGCCGCTGCCGGACATCCTTTGCACCACGGGAATGCTGGCGGCCTTCTGGTTTGCGTTAAAAAACAATCTGGCGGCCTCCAGCGGCAGCTTCCTTTTTGCCATCCTCGCTAAAATCAGCATCATTGTCTTCGGACTGCCCGTGCTGACGGCTTTGCTGGTTGCCAGGAATTGTAAAACCATCCCAGAGTTCCTGCGAATTGCCTTTTGTTGGGGTGTGATTCCGCTGGTTGGTTTGATCGGTTGGATGTCCCTTGAATTCTTCGATCCCAATACGCCTTGGACCATTGCCAAACTATTGAGCGGCCGGAGCGGAGTGCAGGACCTGTTGACCGTCAAATTTTACTTTTTCATTTGCGCCATCCTGATTCCTTATGGAATGGGGCCGGTTGGCATCCTGGGTTGCGCCGTTGCCTTGGCAAGAAAATGCGCTCCGCAAATCAAGCCAGGTGTCAAATGGGCGCTGCTGGTTTCAAACTTTTTATACATTATTTTCGTGGTCAGAAAAATTCAGGAGCCGCAATATTTGCTTCCGTCCCTGGCCTGGTTGGTCGTGACGGCTGCTTTCGGAATCAGTCATCTGGCCGAAAAAATAAATCACGGCGGCCGCTGGCGGGCGGGGGTGGTTTCGCTGGTCTGCCTGCAAGCCTTGACGGCGTTCATCTTTGCCAGCGATTTGAAGGCCTCCCGCGTCCCTGATTTTCAATCCATTGAAAAAGCGGCAGCCTCGATTCCGCCCGGTGCGCGCGTCATCGTCGTCTATCCATTTTACGGTGCGGCGGCAGCCGTCTGGTTAAATCATAATGTTTTAGCCATTGATCAAATCACCAGCCTGGAAGCGGACCTGCCCCGATTGAAAAAAATCGGGTTTTCCCACCTGGTGCTCATGGATGTTAAAACCCGCACGAAAAGCGCCTCGAAGGAGAGCTGGTTAGAAACGCTGGCCGCCATCTGCCACTTGAGCCGCCAGCCTGCAACCGGGCGGGATCCCCGGCTGTCCGGCTTTACCTTGCCGGACTCGCCCTTTTACCAATATTGCGACCCAAGATTTACGCGCATATTTTCCGGCGATTTTATCATCGTCTATGCCCTGACATCCTCTGGTGCCTAGCTTTACTTTTTTGATGGGTTACAAGTGCGAAATGTCCAGCCAGTCGGGATTTTGTTCAGCGTGCCGCGCGATTTCTTCCAACACTTGCGGCAGGGAAATTTGCGGTGACCAGTTCCACGCTTTCGTGGCCAGCGCTGAATCCAGCACCATCCACGGAATGTCGAACGGTCGTGGATTGGCGTCACTGGCCACGGCGTGTTTGCCGAAACGCGCGTCACACCAGCCGGTCAACTGCGCGAGCGACATCGCGTTGGCCGCGCCGCCGCTGAAGTTGGCGATCCGCAGCCGGTCTTTGCCACGATGCTTCATTTGGGCGAGCAGCACCGGGATCAGGTCGCGGGGATGTAAACAGTCCCGGACCTGATGGCCCTGCCCGTCGAAGCCGATGTATTTCAAAGGCCGGCGGCGCAGATGTGAGTTGATCCAGAACGAAAAAATCCCCTGGTCCGCCTTGCCGAATTGTCCCGCGCCCGCCAGCACGCCGCAGCGGTTGATCCAGACGGGGAAATCAAACGTCTCGCCGTATTCCAACGCGATCGCCTCGCTGGCCAGCTTGCTGGAGCCATAAAGCGAGATCGGCGGCGCCGTGGAAAAAGTTTCACCCACGCCCGCGACGGTGAGTCCGGCAGGCAGCGGCCCGCCGGGCACCGGTCGAAAGGCGTGCTGATGGATTTCGACCGGCAGCGCCGCCAGCGGCGGCACGGAATAAACCCGGCTGGTGCTCAGCAAGATCAGACCGGCGCGATGCGCCTTGCAGTATTCCAGGATGTTGACCGTGCCCCACAAATTATGTTCGAGCAGCTGGCGCGAGCTGGTCTTGCCATCCACGCCGGCCAGCACGCTGGGGTTCGCGGCGGCATCAATCACGAAATCGGCGGCGGGCAGCGTTTCAAAATCCGTCGTGCTGCGGACGTCGGCATGAATGATCTTAACACCGAGCTTGGCCAGCTCGCGACGGTTCAGCTCGCTGCCGGGACGGATGAAATTGTCCACGCCCGTGACCTGAAGATTTTCCGCCGACTCCAGCAGCGCGCGGGTCAAGGTGCTGCCCACAAATCCACAGATGCCGGTGATGAGAACGCGCATGGTGATTTTATTTCGCCATCCGCTGGTGCCAGGCGTCAGCAATCTCCTGGAAAATCTGCGGCAAGGTGCGCGTCAATTTCCAATTGGGATAATGCGCCCGCATCTTGGACAGATCGCTGTAATAGCAGATGTGGTCGCCGCTGCGGGACTGGTCCACATAGGTGGAGATTTGCTTTTTGCCGGTGGCGGCCTCCGCCAGTTCGAAAGCCTCAAAAATGGAGCAGGCGTTGCCTTTCCCGCCGCCAAGATTGTAGACCTCGCCCCGGCGCGGTGCCTGAAAAAACTCGAACATGAAACTCGCCACGTCCGTGGAATGGATGTTGTCCCGAACCTGCTTGCCCTTGTAGCCAAAAATCTTGTATTCGCGCCCTTCGAGATTGCACTTCACCAGATAGCTGAGAAACCCGTGCAGTTCGACGCCGGAATGATTCGGCCCGGTCAGGCAGCCGCCGCGCAGACAGCAGGTGGGCATGTCAAAATACCGGCCGTATTCCTGCACCATGATGTCGCCCGCGACCTTCGACGCGCCGAACAGCGAATGCTTGGATTGGTCGATCGAAAATGTTTCCGGGATGCCCAGTGCAAATTCCGCGTCGTCGTAATCCCAGCGCTTGTCCAGTTCCTTCAAATGGATGGTGTTCGGCCGGTCCCCATAAACCTTGTTGGTGGACATGTGGATGAACGGCGACTCGGGACAATGGCGGCGCGCCGCTTCAAGCAGGTTGAGCGTCCCGACGGCGTTCACGTCGAAATCATCGAAGGGAATTTTCGCCGCGAGGTCGTGCGACGGCTGCGCCGCCGTGTGGATGATGACGGCGGGTTTGAGGGTGGCGATGAGTTCCAACACTCCGGCGCGGTCGCGGATGTCCAGTTCGTGGTGCTTGAACCGGGGCAGCGCCTGCTGGAGCCGTTGCTCATTCCAGCGGGTGTTGCCCTGCGGGCCGAAGAAAATCTCGCGCTGGTTGTTGTCCACGCCATGCACGGCAAATCCGCGTTCGTGAAAATACGCACTGACTTCCGAGCCAATCAGTCCCGATGATCCGGTTACCAGACAAAGTTTCATTGTTTAATTTTGGGTGACAAACTAGGTTGCCGGCCCGGCGTTGCCAAGTTTTAACCGGTTGTTTACGAAAGAAAAAAGCCCCTGATAAATTTTCCGGCGCTAAAAGCCTATAGCCGGTTCCACCAGACCGCCGTCGGCTTGGGCACGTCAATCGTCACGCGCTGGTCGGGGCTTTGCCGGGTGTAGATGGCATAGGCCGTGGGCTTCAGGAAAAAATGCCCCGCCAGCAACCGGCGCAGACGGTGATGAACCACCCACACGGGCTTGAGCCATTCCACCCAGGGTGGCGTCATTGCCGAAGTCTCGGCTTTTTCGCGGATGGCATTCGGTTTCAGATTCATGTTTTCACCGGTGTCGGCAAAGACGGAAGTGAAAGCATCGCTTACCGCCATCGGCACGCCGGCTTTCATCAGCGCCCGCACCCAGTGGTAATCTCCGAGGTCACGCCATCGGGTATCGAAGAAAATCCCGCGCTCCGTGATGACCTTGCGCCGGATGAAAATGGAACTGGTCAGCACCGGAAAACGCAAGTGCATGTGCAACGGATGCGGCGTCATCGAATGGCGGTGGCACATGTATTTCCCCTCGCCGTCGGTCACAATGCTGCCCGCGAGCAAAACCTCAACGTGCGGGTGGGTCTCAAAAAATTCGCGGACGGTCTTCAGCGCGCCGGGCAGGTATTGCTCGTCGCAGTTCAGATACGCGAGAATGTCACCGGCGGCACGGCGATAGCCGCGATTCACCGCGTCATACATGCCCTGGTCTTTTTCGATGAACGCCTTCACGCGCGGATCGTGCGGCAGCCAGTCCTGCGTGCCGTCATCGGAACAGGAATCCTGCACGATATGCTCCAGTTCGACGCCCTGCTGGTCGGCCACCGAGGCGATACAGAGCTTGAGCCAGTTGGAATTGCGGAAGCTCGGTGTGATGATGGAAAACTTCATGAAAATTGATTGCGGCGCGTCAAGCCTTCGTCCGGAATTTTTGCGCGATGGGAATGCGCCGGCCCATGCCGAACGCGCGTGGTGAAACCTTCAACCCCGGCGCGGCCTGCCGCCGCTTGTATTCGCTGAAATTGATCTTGTTGACCACGTCATTGACCACGGCGGCGTCAAATCCGCTGCGGATGATTTCTTCCTTGCCCAGATTTTTCACGACATATAGTTCCAGGATCGCGTCGAGCGTTTCATAAGGCGGCAATGAGTCCTGATCCGTCTGGTCCGGGCGCAATTCCGCGCTCGGCGGCTTGGTGATGGAATCCACGGGAATGATCTGCCGCTCCCGGTTCACCCAGCGGGCGATTTTGTAGATGTCTGTTTTGAACACATCGGCGATGGGCGCGAGCGCGCCGTTCATGTCGCCGTAAAGTGTGCAATAGCCGACGGCCATCTCCGACTTGTTGCCGGTCGTCAGCACCAGCGCGCCGAATTTATTGGAGAGCGCCATGAGCGTCACGCCGCGCAGCCGCGACTGCACGTTCTCCTCGGCCTCGTTTGGTTTGGTTCCGGCAAACACTTTTGCCAGTTGCGCTTCCACCGCCAGAAACGCCGGTTCAATCGGCAGGACTTCATAACGGATGCCCAGATTGTTGGCGAGAGCGCCGGCGTCGCTGAGGCTGCCGCTGCTCGAATAGCGCGCCGGCATCGCCACCCCGAAGACATTTTCCGCGCCGAGCGCGTCCGCCGCCAGGACCGCGACGAGCGCTGAATCAATGCCGCCGGACAAACCGAGAATCACGGATTTGAACCCGCATTTGCGGACGTAATCGCGGATGCCGAGTGACAGGGCGGAGAAAATCTGCGACTCGCGCGGAGGGAAACCCCTCACCCCGGCCCTCTCCCCTCCAAGGGGCGAGGGAGAAGACAAATCCACCACCAAAATGTCCTCGGCAAAGCCTTTGCCGAAAGCAAGCGTTTCGCCCGAGGCATTCAGGGCGACGCTATGGCCGTCGAAGATCAATTCGTCATTCGCACCGACGAGATTGACCTGCGCCAGCGGAATTTTTTCGTCCCGGGCCACGCGCTGCAACATCTCCAGCCGGGTGCGCTCCTTGCCGTCGCACCACGGCGAGGCGGAAATGTTCAGGATGATCTCCGCGCCCTGCGCAATGAGTTCCCGGACCGGGTCGCGGCGGTAGATCCGGTCCGGCCAGAAATCCTCATCGTTCCAGATGTCCTCGCAGATCGTGATGCCGAGCTTGTGTCCTTGGAACTCGAACGGCGCGATGCTTTTGGCCGGTTCAAAATAGCGGTCCTCGTCAAAAACGTCGTAGGTCGGCAGCAGGCTTTTATGGGTGCGCCAGACGATTTTTCCGCCCTGCAAAACAGCGGCGGAATTCTTCAGCCCGCGTCCGGGCTTTTCCGGATTGCGGTCCACATAGCCGATGCAGAGCGGAACGGCACCGATGCCCCGGGCGGTTTCGGCGAGCGCGGCGAGATTGGCGTCAATGAAATCAGCGCGCTGCAGCAGATCGCGCGGCGGGTAGCCGCAGAGAAACAGTTCCGGGGCGAGGATGAATTCCGCGCCGAGCGCGCAGGCTTGTTCGTAACCGGCCAGCAGTTTTTGCCGGTTGGCGGCGAAATCGCCGATGGTCGAATTGAGCTGGAGCAGGCCTATGATCATTTCCGATTTACGAGATGTGACTTACCCGCCGCGCGAACAGCGACCGGAATCGTAAATCGCAAACGGCCCATCGTAAATTAAAAGTTTTCCACGCTGCGGAAGGCGGTGGCCAGCTTCCACAGGTGGCTTTCAAGGCTAAAATGGGCCAGGAAATTTTCCCGCAAATCCTCACCGGGTTCCTCCAATGCCAGCCGGAGCAACGCGGCGGCGATGTCATCCGGAGATTGCGTTGCGACCAGGCCGTTGTGGCCGTCCGGCAGCATTTCCGGCAGCGACCGCCAGCGCGTCGTAACGATGGGCAGGCCGAACGCCATCGCCTCGATCAGGTTCACCGGCTGGTTTTCGCCCAGATAGCAGGTGGGAAAACAAAACACATCGGCGTCACTCAAGGCCTGTGCTTTGCCGGCGCCGGACACGAAACCCAGATGCCGCACGGTTTCGGCGAACTCCGGGAGCAGCAGCAGGCGGTCGAATTCCGCCTTTTCAGCGGTGCTGACAAAATTTCCGGCGGCATCGAGCTTCATCCGCAATGGTGAATGCCGCCCGGCCAACACACGGTTGGCGGCGACGACACCCTCCATCGCCGCGAACAGGCCCTTCTCGCGCGTGCAATGCGCGATAAACAGAACCTTGACGCAATGCGGATCTTCTCCCGCAGTTCTGAACTCACCCGGGAGGGAAGTTTTTCCCGCCAGAATCGTTTGACGTGCGGCAAAGCGCGCCCGGCGGCGCGGCAGCACGGTGGTGGCAAAATCCCGGCACGGATCGGGAATGCCATTGCTGGCGATGACGATGCGATGGGAGAGCAACTTTTCCGCATCCGCCACATTGTAGTGAGACAGCACAATGCTTAGATCCACCGGCTTGAACAGGCGATAGGTAATGGCCCGTGAGCGGATCTGCGCGCTGGTCTCCAGCCATTTCGCCAGGCCGGCGGCATGCCAGTGCAGGATGATCCTTTTGAAAAACGGGCGGCAGATCAGCATCACCAGCCAGTCGCGATATACGGCAACCGCCTTGCCAGGCGCGGGGACGTAATACAAGATCGTGACGCCATAACGGAAACGGCACCAGATGGCTTGCAGGCAGAAAAAGAGGATGAGGAAAACCTTGGTGCCTTGAAACTCGCCTACGTCTTCCAGTGATTTTGAAAAGCGTGCGTTGACGAGGTAGCACTCGATGCCATGCTCATTTGGAGCTTCCGGCTTCTGTTTGCGCCGGTCGCCGCCGAAGCCGTCGAGCATGAGCTGGACCATGTAACTCTGGCCATGGTGCGGCGGCGGGGTGTGGGCAAATACGAGCAACTTCATGTCCAGCGATGAATTTGGGCGAAAGCGCGCAGCGAAGGAAGAATTTTCGCGCGGATGGGGAACATTCAACATTCAACGCTCAATCGGTCTGCCCGTAATCAGCCAATGGATATTCGATGCTGAACGTTGAATGTTGAATGTTTCCTTCCATAAACAAGGCCCGCTTCGGCTCGCCTTTTATTTTTCACCCGCTATCCTTCGCAGAATTTTAAATGACCTGCGAACGTGTCAATGTCCTCGGGGTCGGTGTCAGCGTGCTCAACCTGCGGACGGCGCTGGACGCCATCGCCGGGGCCGTCCGCGAGCGGCGCAAGGGCTACATCTGTGTGACCGGCGTGCATGGCGTGATCGAGGCCCAGGACGATGCGGGCTTCCGGCAGATTCTGAATGGCGCTTTTCTCTGCACCCCGGACGGGATGCCGATGGTGTGGATGGGGAAAATCGGGAGGCATGCGGAAATGCGGCGGGTCTACGGGCCGGACTTGATGCTGGAGGTCTGCCAGTGGAGCGAGACGAGTGGTTGCCGTCATTTTTTCTACGGTGGTGCGCCGGGCGTGGCCGAAGCCTTGCGCGACCGGTTGACGGCGCGGTTTCCCAAGCTGGCGGTTGTCGGTTGCTACACGCCACCGTTCCGGCCGCTGAACCCGGAGGAGCTGGCCCAGTTGCAGGAGACGGTGCGCACTGCGCGGCCGGATGTTTTCTGGGTCGGCTTGAGCACGCCGAAGCAGGAAAAATTCATGGCGGAATTTCTGCCGAAGCTGGACGTGACCCTGATGATCGGCGTGGGCGCGGCGTTTGATTTCCATGCCGGGCGCGTGAAACAGGCGCCGCGCTGGATGCAACGTTCGGGGCTGGAATGGTTTTACCGGCTGTGCCAGGAGCCGCGCCGGCTGGCCAAACGTTACCTGACCAATAATCCGCGGTTCGCGTGGAAAATCGCCGGACAGCTGGCCGGGCTGAAAAAATATCCGCTGGAACCACTTTAAATTCATTTCATCACGGCGAATTTGTTTGAGCAATTGGTCTGGTTCGGTTATCTGAAAGCTGGAACAACGCACAAATGAACGGTAATCAAACGAAAACACCGCCCACGGACTGGCGGGCGGACACCCTCGAGTGCTGGCAGCGTCTGCCGAACAAGTTCTTCTTCTTCACCCTGCTGGCGGCGTGGTTGCTGTTGTTCCAGTTCTGGGGCAATTCCATCCTCGGCTACGTTCACACGTCGTCACTGTTTGGCTGGCTGAACGAAGCCTACAACAACAAGGGATCGTCGGAGGATGCGGGCCATGGCGACTTCATCCCGTTTCTGGTCATCGGGATTTTCTGGTGGAAGCGGAAGGAGCTGCTGGCGTTGCCGCTGCAAACCTGGTGGCCGGGGATGTTGATTCTGTCAGCGGCGCTGCTGTTGCATGCCGCCGGTTATGTCGTGCAGCAACCAGTGCTTTCCGTCGTCGCGCTGTTCACGGGGGTCTACGGGCTGATGGGGCTGGCCTGGGGACGCGCCTGGCTGCGGCATGGGTTGTATCCATTCGGCCTGTTTGTGTTTTCCATCCCGCTGGCGACGCACCTCAATTTCATCCTGTTCCCGCTGCGGCTGCTGGTGACGTGGCTGGTGGAAATGTTCGGGCATCTGGTGGGCATCAATATCATCCGGCACGGCACGGCGTTGCTGGATCCGTCCGGCCATTATCAATACGAGGTGGCGGCGGCCTGTGGCGGCATGCGCAGTTTGATCGCCCTGTTTCTGCTGGCAACGGTTTATGCGTTCGGCACGTTCCACCGACCGGGGCAACGGATTTTTTTGATGGCCATGGCGCTGCCGTTCGCGGTGCTGGGAAATTTCTTGCGGCTGTTTTGCATCATCCTGGCGGCGGAAATGGGCGGACAGGAATGGGGCAATTACGTTCATGAAGGCGGCCCCGCCGGCGTGTTCAGCCTCCTGCCTTACATCCCGGGAATCTTCGGCCTGATCTGGCTCGGACGCTGGATGGAAAACCGTGGGCTTAAAAAATCATCCACCGCAAAGGAACGCGCATGAAGAATCAAAAGTGGTTATTGCTGGTGATTGCGCTCGCATTGATGACGGGCACGGCGGGTGCGTTGACGTGGCTGCGGGCGAACCAGAAACTCGGCCGGCCGGGCATCAAGGCCGTGGCGATTCCCGGCAGTGTGGTGATGGACATTCATCTGCCGGAGAATGTGCCGGGCTTCATCTCCACGAACATGCCGGAGCCGGAGGTGGTTATAGGTTATCTGCCCAAGGATACCAGTTATGACGGCCGTCTTTACACCGCGACGAACGGCGTGCAGGTCAACACCACGGTCATCCTGATGGGCGCGGACCGCACGAGCATTCACAACGCGGATTTCTGCCTTGGCGGCCAGGGCTGGACCGTCAACGAGAAAACCGTGGTAAACATTCCCGTGGCCGGCCCACAACCGTATCAACTGCCGGTGGCAAAATGGGTGATCGGCAATGTTTATCAGACACCGGATGGACAGAAGCAGCAGGTGAGCGGGCTTTATGTTTTCTGGTTCGTCGCGGACGGCCAGCAGACGACCGACAATCACCAGCGGATGTGGTGGCTGGGTCGCGACCTGCTGCGGACCGGCGTCCTGCAACGCTGGGCTTATGTGTCTTATTTTGCGTCGTGCCTGCCGGGGCAGGAAGATGCGACGTTTGAACAGATGAAAGCCTTGATCGCCCATTCGGTGCCGGAGTTTCAAGTCGCTCCTGCCGGCGGGGAAACCGTTAACCATTGAATTCCCGCCCGCCATGTCTATCCTGTAGCCGCCGAGAAACTGGAACATCATGTTAAGACGCGCGCGGCAGATTCGAACCCAAATCCACCAGCTGGTGGATGCCTGCCTGTTTGCGGCCAGTTTTTGGATTGCCTATGCGTTGCGCGGCGATCCCGCCGTGGTCGCGGTGCTGAAACTGCCCGCGATTCCCGACGCGACACTGGATGCGGAAAAGCTCATCTGGCTTTACGCCGCGCTGATCCCCGCCGCACCACTCATTCTCGAATCCCAGGGTTTTTACAGCCGCCCCCCGCTGGCTTCGCGCCTCGCCACGATGTGGCCGCTGCTCAAGGGCTGCCTCATCACAACCCTCGGTCTCGTGCTGGCGATGTATGCGCTGCACTTTCTCACCCCGCGCGTGATGATGTTGTTTTTCGGGGTCATCAGTTTCAGTCTCGTTTATGCGAAGGAGGAACTGGTGCGGCTGTTGTTGCGCAGCCGGCTGGCCCGGGCGCAATCCAAGCGCCGCTTCATCCTCGTCGGCACGCTGCGGGAGATCGTCCGGATGCGGAAGGATTTGCAGCACCACACCGGCGAAGGGGTGGAAATCACCGCCGAACTGAATCTGGTCGAAACCCCCGTGCAGCAGATCGTCAATCTGCTCCACGATCATTCCATTTATGGCGTCATTCTGAGCGCCAAGCACACCAATTTTGAACAGGTCGAATACGTCATCCGCGCCTGTGAACTGGAAGGCGTCGAGGTCTGGCTCATCGCCGATTTTTTCAGCACCCAGATTTCCCGCACCAGCCTGGACGACCTGCTGGGACGTCCGCTGCTCATCTTCCGCACCGCGCCCGAGGACGGGTGGCAGGGGCTTGGCAAGCAGCTTTTGGACTTTTTTGGAGCTTTCGTTTTGCTGGTGTTCCTTTCGCCGTTGTTTTTAGTCGTTGCCGTCGCGATCAAGCTCACCATGCCCGGCCCCGTTTTTTTCCGGCAGCAACGCTCCGGGCTGAGTGGCGCGCCCTTCACGCTCTACAAATTCCGCACCATGGTCACGAATGCCGAGCAGTTCAAACACGAACTTGAGGCCATGAACGAAATGACGGGGCCGGTCTTCAAGGTCACGAACGACCCGCGCGTGACCAACACGGGTAAAATCCTCCGGAAATACAGTCTCGATGAACTGCCGCAGCTCTGGAATGTCCTGCGCGGCGAGATGAGCCTGGTCGGCCCGCGCCCCCTGCCCGTGGATGAGGTCCAGCGCTTCCAGAACCTGGCTCATCGCCGCCGGTTGAGTGTGAAGCCCGGCCTCACCTGTCTCTGGCAGATCAGCGGGCGGAACCAGATCTCCGATTTCAAGGAATGGGTGCGGCTCGACCTGGAATACATCGACAACTGGTCGCTCTGGCTTGACCTGAGAATTTTAGCGCTCACCATCCCCGTCGTCCTGCGCGGCACCGGGGCAAAATAAAACCACCGACCCATCGCCCCAAAATTTGATGAAAAAGAAGCAACCCACCTCCGTCATCACCGGCGCGGCCGGATTTCTTGGCTCGCATCTGACCGACCTGCTGCTCACGCGCGGGCACAAAGTCATCGGCCTGGATAATTTTGTCACCGGCTCGGTGGACAACATCGTTCACCTCGGCGGCCACCCCAATTTCAAATTCATCCAGCAGGACGTGACGGAATTCATTTTCCTCGACCACCCGGTGGATTACGTCTGGCACTTCGCCTCGCCCGCCAGCCCGATTGACTATCTGCAGATCCCGATCCAGACCATGAAGGTCGGTTCGCTCGGCACCCACAAGGCGCTCGGTCTCGCCAAGAACAAGAATGCCCGCTTCCTCGTGGCCTCCACCTCGGAGATTTACGGCGACCCGCTCCAGCATCCGCAGACGGAAGAATACTGGGGCAACGTGAGCACCATCGGCCCGCGCGGCTGTTACGACGAGGCCAAGCGTTTCGCCGAGGCATTGACCATGGCCTACCACCGGGAACACAAGGTGGATACCCGCATCGTCCGCATCTTCAATACCTACGGCCCGCGGATGCGCCTGAATGACGGCCGCGTTGTGCCGGCGTTCATCAGCCAGGCGCTCACGAACAAGCCCATCACCATCTTCGGCAAGGGCACCCAAACCCGCAGCTTTTGCTATGTCTCGGATCTCGTGGAAGGCATCTATCGCCTGATGATGAGCGATTATGACCTGCCGGTGAACATCGGCAACCCGACCGAGATGACGATGCTGCAATTCGCCGAGGCCATCATCAAAGCCACCAAGTCGCGCAGCAAAATCGTGCACAAGCCGCTGCCCCAGGATGATCCCAAGCAGCGCAAGCCGGACATCGCCAAGGCCAAAAAACTCCTGAAATGGGAGCCCAAGGTGAAACTCGCCGAAGGCATGACCAGCACGATTGCCTATTTCAAGACGAAGGTGTGAGACATTTGCGATTTACGATATATGATTTACGCGCAGCGAGAGCTGCGGCATCGTAAATATCAAGTCGAACATCGTAAATTCAGCAGATGGTTTTCCGCGCCCGACAATTTGAATTCGTCTTCCCGCGCCCGGCGCTCGTCATGGGCATCGTCAACGTCACGCCCGATTCCTTTTCCGACGGCGGAAAATTTCTGGATCCCGCTGCGGCCGTGGCCCACGCGCTCGAGTTGGTGAAGCAGGGCGCGGACATTCTCGACATCGGCGGTGAATCCACGCGGCCAGGAGCGGGACCGGTGAGCGAGGCCGAGGAACTGCGCCGGGTGATTCCGGTCCTCCAACAGCTGGCAGCGCAGATTAAAATCCCGATCTCGATTGATACCACAAAGGCGGCCGTGGCACAGGCGGCGTTGCAGGCGGGCGCGAGCATCGTCAACGATGTGGCGGCCGGTCGCGACAACCACGAGCTGTGGAAAACCGTTTCGGAATTTCGCGCCGGTTACATCTGCATGCATGCGCCCGGCTCAGCGCAGACGATGCCGCCGCGACCGTTTCACGCGGATGTCGTGCGCGCGGTGAATGAATTTTTTGCGGAACGGCTCGAAAAATTATCCGTCGCCGGCATCGGTTCCGACCAGGTGATGCTGGATGTGGGCATCGGTTTTGGCAAGACGCTGGAGCAGCATTTGGAGTTGCTTGCGAACCTGCGGAGTTTTACAACGTTGCGACGACCGCTGCTGCTCGGGGTCTCGCGCAAGTCGTTCCTCGGGAAATTGCTGGACGCGGAAGTGAATGAACGCTTGCCCGCGTCGCTCGCGTGCGCGACTCTGGCAGTTGAAGCGGGCGTGCAGGTCATCCGCACCCATGATGTGGCGGAAACCGTTCAGTCCGTGCGGACGACGGAAGCGGTGCTGGCCCGAAGAACAATCTAATGCCCGAACAGTTTCACATCCAAGATTTATGGCGTCCCGTGCTGGAAATTTTAATCCTCGCGGTGATGATCTATTTTGCGTCGCGCTTCCTGCGCGGCACGCGCGGCTGGCCGGTCGTCATCGGCTTCGTCATCGTGCTGATCGCCCTGGCCCTGACGACGACGATCCTGAACTTGCAGGTGCTGCGCTGGCTGCTCGGCACGTTTTCAGCGTTTATCGCGGTGGCGGTCATCATCATCTTCCAGCCGGAACTGCGCCGGATGCTGGCCGAGCTGGGCAACCTGCCGCTGTTCGCCAGCGCCAGCGAACAGCGCGAAAGCATTGAGGTCATCATCCAGACCTGCGAACGTCTCGCCGAAGTGAAGATCGGCGCCCTCATTGCCGTCGAGCAGACCATCCAACTCCAGGAGGTCGTCGAGTCCAGCGTGCCGATCGATTGCGACGCCACGCCGGAAATGCTGGAAACCATCTTTTTCCCGAACAACGCGATTCACGACGGCGGCGTGATCTTAAAGGGCGACCGGATTGCCCTGGCAGCGTGCATTTTTCCGCTCACGCAGCGGTCGGATTTGAACAAGTCGCTCGGCACGCGCCATCGTGCGGCGATCGGCCTGAGCGAGGAGACCGATGCCGTCATCGTCGTCGTGTCCGAGGAGACCGGCATGATTTCACACGCCTACAAGGGCCAGCTCGTCCGCAATGTGACGTTGGAGGAACTCCGCGCGTTTCTCACTTCGGTGCTCATGCGGTCCGCCAAGTCGCGTGGCGTTCTGCGCTGGGTTCGTGACCGGATTCGCGAACGCCACAAGCCCGGCGCACCGGTCATTGTCAAACATGAACCGCGTTCGGTGGTGAAACATGCCGGCAAAAAAGCTTAGGTTTTTTATAACGATGCGCGCTTGGATCACAAACGATTTTTGGTGGAAATTGTTCTCCGTTTTTCTGGCGGTGGCCGTCTGGCTGACCGTCCATAAAGTCCGCGAAGAGCCGGTGTTCGCGCCGGCCGCGGCCGGCAACACCCTCTCCATTGGCAGCGTGCCCGTGATGGTCGTTTCCGCCGGGGCCGACGTGCGCGATTTCCACGCCCTGCCGGGTACCGTGGCGGTGCAAGTCAGCGGTTCGCCCAAAGACCTGGCGGCGGTGTTGCAGTCCAGGCAGATCCGCGCTTTTGTGTATCTCACGGACATCACCAATGCCGCCCCCAATTTAAGACGGCACGTGGAGGTTTCCACCCCGCCCGGCGTGACGCTCGTCAGCGTGGATCCGCCGGAAGTCGGCATGCTGTTCCCACCCCACCCCGAAAAATCACCATGAGCCATCCCAAAAAAATCTTCGGCACGGACGGCGTGCGTGGCACCGCCAACGTCGAGCCGGTCACCGCCGAAACCGCCTTGAAACTCGGGCGTGCCGCCGCCCACGTCTTCAAGAATCTTGAGCGCCAGTCGCGCGGGCGCGGCAAGCACAAGATCGTCATCGGCAAGGACACGCGCCTTTCCGGCTACATGCTGGAAAACGCCATCAGCTCCGGCATCCTTTCCATGGGCGTGGACGTGCTGTTCATCGGGCCTTTGCCCACGCCGGGCGTGGCTTACGCAACCCGCAGCCTGCGCGCCGATGCGGGCATCGTGATCACCGCCTCGCACAATCCCTACACGGACAACGGCATCAAATTCTTCCGCGCGGACGGCTACAAACTCGACGATAAGATCGAAGGTGAAATTGAAAATCTTGTTTTCACCGGTGAGATTGAAAATGTCCGCCCCTCCGCCGATGAAATCGGCAAAGCCGTCCGCATTGACGATGCGCTCGGCCGCTACATCGAATACGTGAAAGCCAGTTTTCCGCGCGGCCTGACGCTGGATGGCCTGAAGATCGTTTTGGACTGCGGCAACGGCGCGGCCTACAAATCCTCGCCCTGCGTCCTGCGCGAACTCGGCGCGGAGGTCAGTGTTTTTAACAATCATCCCGACGGCAAAAACATCAACGAGAACTGCGGTTCCATGCATCCGGAAGCCATGTGCGAAAAGGTTGTCGCATGCGGCGCGCACATCGGCATCGCGCACGACGGCGACGCCGACCGTGTGCTGCTCTGCGATGAAAAAGGCAATCTGATTGACGGCGACGACATCATGGCCATCACCGCGCTCGAGATGCTCGCGGAGAAATCGCTGGTCAAGGAAACCCTCGTCGCGACCGTGATGAGCAATGCGGGACTGGAAGCGGCCATCATAAACGCCGGCGGCAAAATGCTCCGCACACCCGTCGGCGACAAAAACGTGATTGATGAGATGCTCCGCGAAGGATTCAACCTCGGCGGCGAACAGAGCGGGCACCTGATCTTCCGCGACTACGCCAGCACCGGTGACGGCCTGGTGGCCGCGCTGCAAATTCTCCGCATCATGAAGGCGAAGGACACGCCGCTCTCACAGCTGGCGAAGTGCTGGACGCGTTTCCCGCAGCTCGTGACCAACGTGAAGGTGCGCGAGAAAAGACCGATTGAACAACTGGACGGTGTGAACCAGCTGGTGGCCGATGCGGAAAAGGAATTGTCCGCCCAAGGCGGACGTTTGTTGCTGCGGTATTCCGGCACGGAACCCAAGGTGCGATTGCTCGTGGAAGGCCGCGATTCGGCGACGCTGAAAACGTGGTCCGAAAAAATCTGCGGTGCGATTCAGAAGCAGATTGGGGTTTAAGCCTGCAATTTGACTTTCGTGGGGGCGGGCCTAGGCTTCTTCCATGAAAGGCAATAGCAACCATCTGGTTTTGTTTGCTGCGAGTTTCATGATTGCCGAAGTTGCTCCGGCGCAGGATGCCTCCATGTCGCTCCACCAGGAAATGCTCACCAATTCAGCCGCCGGCATTCCCTTGCAAATGGAAACCGGCCCCAAATTCGACTTGGGGCCAAACCTGCAGTTGACCGGCTTGTTTGTGGATTGTGCCATGCCGCAGCAGACGTGGAACATGCTTGATCCATCAGTGCCGTCCTTGAATCCAGCAGAGCCGGTGCCGCCATCCCGATTGCCAGTGATGCCGCTGCCTCCCATCAGTAATCCGGCAGTTCATGAAGCTGATTTCGCAGTGCTCCGGTTGAGTTTCCCTTGATCGGCACAGGCGATGAAGTCGTGCCCTCCGCTGCGCCAGCGACGGCTGAACCAAGTCCAAAATCCTCATCGCCGGAATTCCTTCCGCAAAATTGTTTTCCGTCCGCCGGTCTTGTGTTACAAACCGGCCATGGCCACGGATTTTTTTGACCGGGAAGCGCGCGCGCAAAAGCAGACCCGTCGGCTGGTCTGGTTGTTTAGCCTGGCCGTGCTGGTCGTCCTGATCGCCAACAACCTCCTCATCGCTTCGGTTGTTTATGTTTTCCACAATCCGCAGGCCAATGATGTCTGGTGGAATCTGGCGCGAATCATCGACCGGTTTTTTTATCTTCTCGGCGAGGCGCTGGTTTTCCCGCGGCATTGTCTGAAACTGATTTTACATCCGCAGGTTGTCGGTTGGATTTCGTTCGGCACGCTGCTTTCCATCGCCGGCGGCTGTTATTACAAAATCCTCCAGCTTTCCGCCGGCGGTCCGGCGGTGGCGAAACTGCTGGGCGGCCGGCGCATCGAATCCGGCACCACCGACGCCGACGAACAGCGTTTGCGCAACGTCATCGAGGAAATGGCCATCGCGTCCGGCACGCCCGTGCCGGAAATCCATGTCCTCGACAATGAGCGCGGCATCAATGCCTTTGCCGCCGGCCACACGCGCGATGACGTCGCCATCGGCGTGACGCGCGGCGGTGTGAAGCTGCTGACGCGCGACGAACTGCAAGGCGTCATCGCCCACGAGTTCAGCCACATCCTGAACGGTGACACGCGGCTGAACATGAAATTGATCGGGCTGGCGCATGGGCTTTTCTGGCCGACGATTCTGGGTCGCGTGCTGATTTACGGCAGCACCGAAGCACCGTCGGCGGATGACTCCATTTTCGTCGAGGACGATAAGGTCAAGGTGTTGCCGACTGCACCGCTGGGGTTTTTGTTTGTCGTGCTGGGTTCCATCAGCCTGCCGTTTGAGCGGCTCGTCAAAAGCGCCATCTGCCGTCAGCGCGAGTGGCTCGCGGATGCCGCCGCCGTTCAGTTCACGCGCAATCCGGCGGGCATCGAGGGGGCGCTCAAAAAGATCGGCGGCCTGTTCAAGCAGGGCCGGCTCGATACGCCGCACGCCGAAGTCGCCAGTCATTTGTATTTTGCGAACTCAGACTATGAATCGTGGTTTGGCTTTCTCTCCACACACCCGCCGCTGACCAAACGCATTTCCGCCATCGATCCCGCCTTTGACGGCAATTTCCCGAAAGTGAAAATGCTCCCGCCCAACCAGTTTGAACGCGACCTGGCTTTTGAACAGGCTCTGAACAATACGATGGCCGCCGCCCAGAGTCGGCCCGAAAGCTCGCTGGCTCTAACCGTGGGCATGACGTCTGAATATCTCAAAGAGATTTCGATGATGCGCTTCAGTCTGCCGCCCGAGGTGAAACTGGCGCTGCGAACACCAACGGGTGCGGCGGGCATCATCTATTCATTGCTTTTAAGCGATGACGAAACCGTGCGGGCAAAACAAACGGCGATTTTGCGTGATCATCTCGCAACCGATGCGTTCGCCCAAACCGCCGCATTGGTTCCGCTGGTCGAAGCGCTGGGCGACCGCTATAAACTCTTCCTGTCCGAATTTGCCGTGCCGGCGCTCCGGGAAAACAATCTGAGCGAGCACGACGCCTTTCACCTGACTATGCAGCAACTCATCGAGTGCGACGGGGCCATCGAACTTTTTGAATACACACTGATGAAGATGGTCGCACGGCAATTGCGGGCTCATTTCAGCGGACCGCAACCCGTGACGATACAATATGGCCACGTGCAGAATGTGCTGCCGGAATGTGCGCTGCTGCTTTCCGCGCTGGCCGAAATCGGCGCCGAAAATGAAACCGAAGCGCGGACGGCTTTTGCCAAGGGTGTGGAATTTCTCGACGTGACCAGGCCGTCGATCCGGTTTCTTACCCGAGATGAATGGGATCTTGCAAAGGTGGATGCCGCGCTGACGCGCCTGGCCTGCCGGCATGACCCGCAAAAACGGAACATCCTCATGGCCTGTGGCAAAACCGTTGCTGCCAATGGGCGCGCCACCGAACGCGGGGTGGAACTGCTCCGGGCCATCGCCGATTCGCTGGATTGCCCCATGCCGCCGTTCGTCGAGGCCATCCGCATGGAAGAACTGGCAGAAGAACGCTGAACCGTTTACTTCGCCGTGACGGAGACGTAATTCTTTTTGCCTTTGCGCAGCAGAATATGGCCGTGAATCAGATCCTTCGCTGTAATCATCCGGTCCAATTCCCGCTCGCGGTTGTTGTTCACATTGATGCCGCCCGCTTCGATGTCCTTTCGCGCCTGACCCTTGGACGGACAAAGCCCGGCGAGGACGGTCAGTTCCACGAGCGGCAATCCTTTGCCGTCGAGCCTTGATTTTTCGATTTCCCTGGTCGGCACCTCGCCGTCAATGTCCTCGAAGAAATTGATCTTGGAATCCAGGATGTCGCCACCCGCGCCAAACAGAACCGCGCTGGCGATCTGCGCGCGGTGCAGCGCGTCTTCGCCGTGGATCAGATAGGTCATTTCGGAAGCCAGGGCGCGATGCGCTTCCCGCGTCTCGGGACTTTGCTCATGCTTCTGCGCCAGCGCCTCGATTTCCTCCCGGGAACGCGCGAGCGTGAAAAATTTCAGGTAGCGGACCACGTCGCGGTCGTCGGTGTTGATCCAGAACTGGTAGAATTTATAAACGCTCGTCTTTTTCGGATCGAGCCAGATGGCGCCTTCCACGGACTTGCCGAACTTGGAGCCGTCCGCATTCGTGATCAACGGGAGCGTCAGGCCGAAGACCTGTTTGCCGAGCTTTTTGCGCGTCAGATCAATGCCCGCCGTGATGTTGCCCCACTGGTCGCTGCCGCCGATCTGGAGTTCGCAGTTGTGATCGCGGTTCAAGACCATGAAATCAAATGCCTGCAACAGCATGTAGCTGAACTCGGTGTAACTGATGCCGACGTCGCGGTCCTCCATGCGGGCGCGCACGGATTCCTTGGCGACCATCTGGTTCACGGAAAAATGCTTTCCGATGTCGCGCAGAAAATCGAGGAACGACATGCCCTTCGTCCACGCGGCGTTGTCCACGAGGCGCGCGGGATTTTCCGCCGTCTCGAAATCCAGCAGCTTCGCCAGCTGCACCTTCACGCTGGCAATGTTGTGGTCGAGGATTTCCTGGGTCAGCAACTGGCGCTCGGCGGCTTTGCCGCTGGGATCGCCGATGCTGCCGGTCGCGCCGCCGGCAACGGCGATGGGATGATGGCCGAGCATCTGAAACCGACGCAGCGCCAGCAGCGGCACCAGATTGCCGACATGCAAACTGTCCGCCGTCGGATCGAAGCCGCAGTAAAGCACGATGGGTTTTCCCGACACAGGAGTGGCATCAACAAATTGAGCATTTACATCTGGAGCCAACGGAGCAAGTCCAAGACGTTCCGGGGTGCCTTCTGTAACGGTGGCAACAAGACCACGCCATTGCAATTCTTCGTAAATGTTCACGCAGGCAGATTAAATCGCCGCCGGCCAAATGCCAATTTCCAATTGTCACGGGAGATTTTTCCGCCACGAATCCGGGTGACGGTGGAGGTGCATCACGGAAACAATCAGCACTTCCTCATTTTCCAGCGCGTAGATGATGCCGTAAGGAAAACGATGAGTGCGGCAGCGGCGGATTTCCGCATCGAGCGGCTGCCAGGCTTCCGGCCATTGGACGGATGCGGACGATGGTGGCGCGGACTTCGTGCAGAAAATCCCGGCCGAGTCCGGGAACCTGTGCTTCGTAGTAACGCGCTGCTGAACGCAGCTCTCCGGCGGCGGGCGGCAGCAGACGGAATTTCATCGGTCCAGTTCTGATTCGATGGATTGAAGGGCGGACGCACCGTCCAGCGCCTTGATTTCACCGGCGCGAAACGCTTTCAGGCGGTCTTGCGATTCGGCGAGCCAGGCACGGTCAATGGATTTCTGCTCCGCCGGATCGAGGCTTTGCCAGAGGGCGTCAATCATCTGCGCTTTTTCAAACGGCGAAAGTTGCAAGACGGCTTTGGCGAGCATTGCGCTTTCCATGCCGCCACCGTAGCCCGCTGCGCATGGAAAAGCAAGATGGTGAAACAAACTTTGGACTTTGGACTTGGGGCTTTGGACTTTAACCTGCGCGCGTGTCGAAAATGTTGAAAGCCTCCGGCGCGATGGCCGCCGCCACCTTGCTGAGCCGGTTGCTCGGCATGGTGCGCGAGATGGTCTATGCCCGCTTCATGGGCGACGGCTGGGTGGCGAGTGCCTTCGCAGTGGCGTTCACCATCCCCAACCTGTTCCGCCGGCTGCTGGGCGAAGGCGCGCTCACTGCGGCGTTCATCCCGATTTTCAAGGAGAAGGAAAAAACCCACGGGGAAATCGAGATGTGGCGCGCGGCCAACGCCGTCATCTCCGGCCTCATCATCGCCGCCACCGTCATCATCGCCCTCGCCATGCTCGGCCTTTCGCTGGCGCTGGCGGTGCATCAGTTCAGCGAAAGCACGGAACTCATGCTGCGGCTGCTGCGCGTGATGTTTCCCTACATGCTGCTGGTGTGCGTCGCCGCCGCGTGCATGGGCATGCTCAACGCGCGCGGCCATTTTTTTATTCCCGCGATGGGCGCGACGATGTTGAACGTGGTGATGATCGCATCGGTGCTCTGGTTCGCCCCGCACCTGGGCGGGGAACTGTCCGAACAAATTTTTGCGCTCGCCTTTGGGGTGCTGGTGGCGGGGGTGGCCCAGGCGGCGTTTCAAATGCCGACGCTCTGGCGCGACGGCTTCCGTTACCGCTGGGTGTCGCCGTGGAAAAATGAAACCGTGCGCCTGGTCGCGACCCGGATGATTCCCGGCACCATCGGCGTGGCCGCGTTTCAGATCAACGTGCTGCTCACCCAAACCATCGCGTTCTGGGTCGGCGAGCACATTGTCGCTTCGTTCAACTACGCCGTGCGATTAATGGAACTGCCCCAGGGCATGTTCGGCATTTCGCTCGCGACGTTTCTGCTGCCGACGCTCTCCGGCCTGGCGGCGGATAAAAACTATCCCGAATTCCGCACCACGCTCCGGCAAGGCATCAGCACCCTGTTGTTCGCCAACCTGATTGCGGCCATTCTGCTCGTCGTGCTCGCCGAACCGATTGTGCGGCTGTTGTTCGAACGGGGCGCGTTCACCGCCGCCTCGACGGAACGGGCGTCGCTCGCGCTCATCTGCCTGGCGCCGGGACTGCTCGCCTTCTCCACGGTCAATATTCTCGCCCGCGCCTTTTTTGCCCTGGGCGACACCAGGACACCCATGAAAATCAGCCTCGCCTGCCTGGCGTTGAACCTGCTGATCGCCCTGGCGCTGGTCGTGCCGCTGAAGCAGGGCGGCCTCGGCATCGCCAACACGATCACGTCGGTCTGCAATGCGGGACTGCTGTTCTTCGCGTTGCGGAAAAAGCTCGGCTGGCTGGACACGGCGCCGCTGCGCGCGACATTTCTGCCGTTGGGCATCGCCGGGTTGGGCGCCGGATTGGTCGCCTGGCAGGGCTGGCGGCTCTGGGAATCCACCTTTGGCCACGAGACCCTGATCCTGAAGATCGGCGCCGTGTTCGTGCCGGCGATCACCGCCGGTGGGATTTATGGGATCCTCGCGTTGATGTTCAAGATTCCGGCGGCGCAGGAAATGATGGCGTTTGCGTTCGGGAAATTCAAAAAACAGCTTTGAACAGGAGCTAACAGAGGAAACGGAGGGATTTGATTCTCTGCCTGTGGTATTTTTTCTCCATTCCCTCCGTTAGCTCTTGTTCAGATCTTCACCACAGCCGTCCAGCAATTCGGGCCGAACTTCGATTTGAACTTTTCCACGAGCGATTCGCCGGCCGGCACATTTTCGACAATGGCAAACGTGGTCGAACCGCTGCCGGACATGAGCGCGGCCAGCGCGCCGTGTTCGCGCAAAAATTCCTGATAGAGCGACAGCACGGGGAATTTGTCCAACGCGGGCGCTTCGAGCGAATTGTAGAAGCTGCCGGCGGCCGTTTTTAAATCCGCAGTTTGCAGAAGGGAAATGAGTTTTTTCGCGCGGCCCTTTTCGCCGTTCAGCGCGGCGGGAAAGCGCGCGAGGTTTTGATACGCCCATGGCGTCGCGATGCCGAATCCGGGATGGATCAGAAAAAACGCCTTGCCGGCCAGCGCCGGAAAAGTTTCCAGCGTCGTGACTTTTTCGCCGCGACCGACGGCCAGCGCCGGCTTGCCGTAGAGAAAAAACGGGATGTCCGAGCCGAGCGCCGCGGCGAGTTCATCCAGCTTCGCCAGCGACAGCGGTTGGCCGAAGAGTTCATTGAGCGCGAGCAGCGTGGTGGCGGCGTTGCCGCTGCCACCGCCCAGGCCGGCGGCGAGGGGGATTTTTTTCTCCAGATGGATTTTTACGCCCTCGGAAATATCCGCCACCGACAGGAAACTGGCCGCCGCCCGAAAAACCAGATTGCGCGAATCCGTCGGCAGCGTGACGTCGCTGCACGAAAGCCGGACGCCGCTGCCGCCGCGTTCAAAGGCCAGTTCGTCACAAAAGTTGACCGGCTGCATGACGGTTTCCAGTTCGTGAAAGCCGTCGGCGCGTTTGCCGAGGATGTTCAGCAGCAGGTTGACCTTGCAGGGCGATTGTTTTTGCATGGTTGATAAAGCAAAACGCGCCAACGTAAAATCATTGGCGCGTCAGGATGATTGAATTCTGCCAAGATCAACGGAACACCGCGAACCGGCTGCCGGGCACCATCGGGAAGACGTCGCCGCCGCTGAAACCATAATAGGTGTCCGTCTGGAAAACGGGGTTGTCAACCAAGCCCGGCTTGTAACTGTCGGGATAGCCCTGCGTGGGCGACACGTATTTGGTCATGACCGGGTGATACGGCGGGAACGGAAAGGTGACGATCTCATAAATGCCCATGCCGGTGCGCGCCAAGGTCTGGTTGAAACCATGGATGGCGCCGGTGGCGTAACCGGGACCCGGATCACTCATGACTGCGCCCTGCTCAACTCCCCGTTCAATTTCCCCCATGTTCACAATGTTCAGGGTGTTGGAAATGCCGCGTCCCATTTTTGTTTCCGGTCCGGTGCAGCCAGCGGTGAACAAGGCGGTGAGCGCGGCCACAGCGAGAAGATTTTTTACGTTACGCATACGTCGTTTTGATTGTTGATTTGAGACTACCCCGAATCGCCGGTTTGTAAAGTGTGTTTTATGATTCGAGCGCGGCGCGCTTTTTCTCCTGCCGGTCCCAATACCACGCGATCCACACGGTGATCTCGTAGAGCAATTGCAGCGGCACAAACATGACCAGTTGCGTGATCGGTTCGGGCGTCGTCAGCACCCCGCCGAGGATCAGGTTGATGACGATCATGTAGCGGCGCGCCTTCGAGAGTGTGGAATAGTTCAGCACGCCGATCTTCACCAGCGTCAGCAGCACGACCGGCAGCTCGAATCCGAGCCCCATGCCGACCATGAATTTGCAGACGAAACTGATGTAATCCTCCGCGCGCCATTGAACCGCGCCGATGCCGAGCCAGTTGGAATATCCCTGCGCCGCCGCCAGCGCCACCGGCATCAGAACGAAATAGCAGAAACACACGCCAAACAGAAACAGCCCGACCCCGAAGAACAACCCCTGATTGACATATTTTTGCTCCTTCATCTTCAGCGCCGGGAACACAAACGACATGATGAAATAAAAGATGAATGGCGACGCCAGCACGATGCCGCCGTAAAGCGCGACTTGAAACGCCACAACGAATCCACCCGCCGGACTCAGGTTGATGAGTTCGATGTTCATTCCCTGCGCAGCGGCGATGGCGGCGGAATTATCGTTGAGGTGCCAGCCGAGCACCCGGTTGGTGCCGAGCGTGAGCGGTTCGACGGTGACGCCGACAAACCGGTTCGTGCCCAGGTTGAGAGCCTGCCGTTCCTCCGGCGAGAGGGTGAAATTGCCGACATGGTTGGTGCCGAAGCTGACGACGACGACCTGGTTGGTGCCGGAGCCGCTGAAATCAAGATTTTTCAGGGGCATCGCCCAGCCCATCAAATGATTCCAGACCGTGACGGGATAGTTCATGCTGGCATGCTTCAGCGGCCACTTCACAATGCCGATCACATAATTCGCCCCGATGAGACACAACAGCATCGCCACAAACAAAGCGACGACGCTTTTGACCATCACCCAGCGAAAATCTTCGAGGTGCTCGAGGAAAGTTTTGACCGGACCGCCTTCATGCAAGTCAGGCCGTTCCGATTCGTAGTCGTCGGCCATGCGAGAAATTTACCCGGCGTCAGGCGGTGGGCGGATTGGAATTTTGCGGAACGGTCGAGGCCGGCTGCGATTGGGCGGTGATTGTCGGTTTGGCCGGGGTCGTTTCCACCGGCGCATTCTGGATTTCGTCAGTCACTTCCTTCGTCGCTTTCTTGAATTCCTTGATGCCTTGACCGAGGCCGCGGGCCAGCTCCGGAATCTTCTTGGCGCCAAACAGCAACAGGACCGCCAGCAGAACGATGACCCACTCCCAACCACCGAGAAAAGCTGCGAACAATGTATTCATAAACAGTTTTTTTGAACCTGCCCCAACCCTACGCCCCTTGTGCCCAATAGTAAAGTCGCAAAGTTGGCCGCCGGGCGCAGCCGCACCTTGCCCCGTAGCGCAGGTTGGCAACCTGCTGTATCACCGATTGGCAATCGGCAGGCCGCCAAAGCACCGTGGCCTCGACCCGATCGCCGCCAGCGGATTGCCAATCCGCGATACGGCCGACTGCCAGTCGGCGCTACCCTGGGCACGTCAATCCACGCTCTCCAAAAACAACAAGGGCCGCGGTTGTCCGCGGCCCCTGCCATTTTCAGACGATTCCCCAACGCTCAGGTTCAGGGTTTCGGATGGAGCAGGACGAAATCGTCGCGGCGATTTTTGGCCCACGCGGCTTCGTCATGGCCGGGATCCGCCGGCTTGTCCTTGCCATAGCTGATGGTGCGGATGCGCGCCGGGTCAACCCCGTCCTTGGCCAGCGCTTCGCGGGCGGCCAGGGCGCGGCGTTCGCCGAGCGAGCGATTGTATTCTTCCGTGCCGCGATCATCGCAATTGCCCTCGACGAGCAGCTTGGTGTTGGGGTCGCCTTTCAACGCGGCGGCCACGGCTTCAAGATTCGATTTCTCGCTGGATTTGATGACGGCGCTGTCAAAACCGAAATGCACGGTGTAAGCGGCCAGTGCGGACGGATCCTTGATCATCCCTTCAAATTCATCCAAGCCGGCCAACTGGCCGCCACCCGTTCCCACACCACCGCCCGCATTGGGATCAAAGGTGCCACCGGTTGTCGGCCGGGTATCTCCGCCGCCAGCGTAGCCGGGCATCCCGGTCTTTGATCCCGGAATCGGCGTGACTTTGACCTGGCGGTTGTGGCAACCCGTGGAGGCCAGCGTGATGGCCAGCGCGAATGCCAGCGGGTAAATCAGTTTTGTCATTTTCATATTTTTGAGTGTGGTTAAAAGTTGGTTAAAACAAAGTGTCAAAATCATTTCGCCCAGGCAGGCTGGGAATCATTCCCCGAAATTCGGCCAATATCCTTGACTTGTTTGGTCATCGCGTCAAGCACAGACAACGTGTAACGACCGCCGGAACGACGCGCGCAGATCAGCGTCCGCGAATTCGACGACCACGACGGATCTTCGCCCGCAACCAGCAGCGTGGCCGTGCCGCCCGTTGCCGGCACGACGCAGATGTTGAAGTCGCCCATCTGCGAGGTGAACGCGATCCACTTTCCATCCGGCGACCAGTCCGGCTCCGTCGGGCTGGAGACCCCCGAGGTCGGAATCCGCTGCACCGCGCCGCCACCGGCGGGCACCTTGGCCAGCACCCGGCGGGCGTTCATTTTGGTCGCGAAACAGATCCATTGTCCATCCGGCGACCAGCACGGTGAAGATTCGTCCTCGGGCGTCCGGGTCAACTGCTTCAGATTCGTTCCGTCCACATTGCAGACCCAGATGTCCGGGCTGCCGCTCTTGCTCAGGATCAGCGCCATCCGCGTGCCGTCCGGGGAAATCGCCGCCCCCGTGTTCAGACCGGAAAACTTGGCCACGATGGTGCGGTCGCCGGTGCTGAGATTGTGATAAAAAATGTCCGGGTTGCCGGGCTGATAGGAGGTGTAGTAAAGCGCGAGTTTGTGCGGAGCCCACGTCGGCGCCGCGACAATCGAATCGTCGTGCGTTACCTCCAGTGGATTGTGTCCGTCGAAGTCCGCGATGTAGATTTCGCCACTGCCTCTGGGAGATTGCGCCTTGAACGCGATCTTGGTCTGCCCGATGCCCTTCTTGCCCGAGATGGTTTCGACGATGTCGTCGGCGAAGGCGTGCGCCTGTTTCCGCAGGGTCGCACCGCTGTAACTGCGCGAAAACATGATCTTCTTGAAGATTGTATCTGTCACTAAGCCCTGCACATTGCCCGCGCTGCTGCCGCTGATGCGATATTTAGCGGCATCCGGCGTGACGAAGCTGAAGCCCTGGACGTAAAGGTCAAATTTCAAAACGTCCAATGTCTCACCACTAAAGCCTTCGAGCGATATGGGGATGGGCTTGGCTTGGCCGGGAACGGTGATGTTTTTCCCGATGTCGATTTCTTGCTGGGCCAGGCAGACATTCAGCGCGGCCAGCAAGAGGCAGCCGGGGAGAGCGATTTTAATTGAGTGAAGAATTATATTTTTCATCCGAGCAGTCGTTTGGATTTGAGGTTGAAGTTGATAATGTAAGTCCGTTCCTTGTCCGATGTGCCGGACGGAAACGGGGCGATAGTTTGAACACGCTCCAGCGTGCTGCGCACGGACCGATCCACCTTGGCGTCGCCGGAGGGTGAAATGATCTTCGCGGAAATCACGCTGCCGTCGCTGGCGATGGTGACGCGGACTTTGATGTCCGCATCGTCGCTGGAAGTGTCATCCGGCGGCGTCCAGGCCTGTTCGTAAACGCTTTTGACGACCTGCGCGTAATTCGCCGCCGCCGCGCTGCTGTTGCCCGGCATGTCAATCGTCGTGCTGGAGGACAGATTATTGCGCAACGACCGGAGCGCGGACTTGATCGCCTTGGAATTATCCGGGGCCGGGGCCGCTTTGGTTGTCGTTGTGGCTGTTTTCGTCACCGTGCGTTCGGTGACCTGCAGATTGATTTTTGGCGCAGGTTTCGTGGCACTCGGCTTTTCTGTGGGCGTCAAATCCGGCTTCACTGTTTCTTTTGGCGGCTTGACCGGCTCCACTTTTTCCGGCGTCGGCGCCGGTGTGGGCGGTACAACCTCGGGCGTTGGTGCCGGCGCAGGCGGTGTGGGCGCCGGCTTCGGCGGCTCGACGGCAGGCGCGGGTGGCGGCGGTTCGGCACCCCGGACGCCGGTGGTCGCTGAGTCCACCAGATTGGCGGGGATCATGTCCAGCACCGGCTTTTCGTCCAACTTCTCCCGCGACCAGAAAAATGCCGGGCCGACAAACAGGATCACCAGCAGCAGCAGGTGGAATCCCGAGGTCGCCATCACGCATTTTTTTTGCAGCCGGTTCATTTGGGTGTCGGGTCGGTGCGGAGCGAGTAACGCGTGATGCCTTGTTTTTGGCAGCCATCGATCACCTGCGCCACCAGGTCGTAGCGGCTGTCCTTGTCGGCGCGGATATACACGACCAGATTCGGATTTACCCGGGACTCGGCGGCGAGCTGTGCAATCATCTGCGGCAGTTGCATTGCTTTTCGTTCCAACTTGTAATAGCCGGTGTTGGAGACTTCGACGGTGCGTATGTCGGACTTGTTCAACTTCTTATCCGGCTGGCCGCCGCGCGGAAGTTTGAGATCGATGCTTTGTGTGAGCAACGGCGTAGTGATGATGAAGATGATGAGGAGCACGAACGCGAGATCCAGCAGCGGTGTGATGTTGATCTCGCTCAACGTCACCATCTGACCGCGTTGTGAAAAGCGTCTCATCGCAAAAAATCATTCATCCGCGAGAAATTCCGTCTCCATTTTGGAAACGAGATCCTGCGCGAAATTGTCGAGGCCGACCGTGAACACGCGTAAATTATGCACGAGCCAGTTATAACTGAACATCGAGGGGATCGCCACGAGCAGGCCGGCCACCGTCGTGATCAGCGCGGCAGAAACACCGGGCGCCATCGTTGTGAGCGTGGCGGAATTCGCCTGCGCGACTCCGGCGAAGGTGCTCATGACGCCCCAGACCGTGCCGAGCAACCCGATGAACGGCGCACCGCTCACCGCGATCGCCAGCAGAATCAAGCCGGATTCCAGTTTCAGCGATTCCTGCGCGACGACGTTTTCCATGGCGCGTTTGACGTGCTCCATGTTCTTGAGCGAGACCTGCTGCTTGCTGCGTTCGCCGCCCGGCCCGCGCAACCGCGCATCCAGTTCCACGCAGCCGGTCTGATAGACCATGTAGAGGGGGCAACCTTCGACCTGCAATTTGCGGTCGAACATCTCGAGCACTTTTTTTTGGGAATGAAATTCCTGGTCGAAGTAAAAATTCAGCTTCTTCGCGCGGCGCATCTGGATGGCCTTGGAGATCATGACCGACCAGGCGACGATGGAAAACACCAGGAGACAACAGATGATCACCTTGGCTTCAGGTGTCGCCTGCGTCCAAACATAAACGAGTTCCGCCTGGTTAGAGGCAGCCCCCACGACATTAAAAAAAGAGAGTCCGTTCATCATGCTCGACAATTGACTTGGTCGTGAGGGAGGAGGAGCGGCCAAGCGGCAGACGGTCGAATCGGAACTGCCTGCACAATTTCTACTCCGCCGGGGGAAAAATGGAAAGACTTTTTAACAAAAAATGAATTTTAATTTCCCGTGGTTGCACTGGAAAGCTTGCCCCGCCGGAAAAATTGCTTACAAAGGAGCCCGATGTCACGTCCGCGCCTGATCGCCCTGCTGCTCGCGTTCACCACGCTGCTCGCGTATCTGCCGGTGGTGCGCTGCGATTTCGTGAACTTCGATGACCAGGTCTATGTCACCGAAAACCCACAGGTGCGAAGCGGGGTGACGTGGGGCAGCCTCCACTGGGCGTTCACGAGCTTTGACGGGGCAAACTGGCATCCCTTGACCTGGCTGTCGCACATGCTGGACTGTGAATTGTTTGGGTTGAACCCGGCGGCGCATCACCTGGTGAACGCCCTGATCCATTCAGTCAATGCCGCGCTGCTGTTCATGTTGCTGTTGCGGTTGACCCGCCTGGCCTGGCCCAGCCTGCTGGTCGCCGCGCTGTTCGCCTGGCATCCGCTCCACGTCGAATCGGTCGCCTGGATTTCCGAGCGGAAGGATGTGTTGAGCACGTTTTTCGCGCTGCTGGCTTTTTTGAGTTACGCCCGCTATGCGCAAAGCAAGACAAGTGACCAATGGCAAGGGACGGGCGGCGTAAGTTTGCCACCGGTCACCCGTCACCCGTCACGTGACTATTGGTTCGCGCTGTTATTTTTCGCCCTGGGTTTGATGGCCAAGCCGATGCTCGTCACGGTGCCATTCGTCCTCCTGCTGCTGGATTATTGGCCGCTGGCTCGAATTCAAAATTCAAAATTCAAAATTCAAAATGTTAAGGCGCTGGTCGTGGAAAAAACGCCCTTCTTCCTCCTTACCGCCGTTTCCTGTGTGGTCACCTTTCTCGCGCAACGCCATGGCGCGGCGGTGATGACGCTCGAACAATTTTCCTTTGACCTGCGCCTCGAGAACGCGCTGATCGCCTATGGCGAATATTTGCTGGCCATGGTCTGGCCGGTCAACCTGGCCATTCTGTATCCGTTGCCGAACCACCGGCATTGGATCGATGCGGCAGCGGCGAGCGCGACCGCGGCGCTGTTCCTCATTTCATGGCTCATCTGGCGGGCGCGCCATCGCTGCCCGTATCTCGCCGCGGGCTGGCTGTGGTTTTTGGGGATGCTGGTGCCGGTCATCGGCCTGGTGAAAGTCGGCAGCATGGCGTTCGCGGATCGTTACACCTATTTATCGTTGACCGGCATTTTCATCGCCATCGCGTTTGGCGGACATGAACTGGCGGCGCGTTTTCCATCCCTCAAAAAATTCCTGGCAGCGGCGGCCGTGGCGGCGCTGATCGCCTGCGTGGTGCTGACCGAACGGCAACTGCAATTCTGGCGCAACAGCGAAACGCTTTTCCGCCGCGACCTCGCCGTCACGCAGGACGACACCGGCAGCGCCCATGTCAACCTCGGTGCGGCCCTCGAAGTTTCCGGCCGGATGGAAGAAGCGCTCGCCGAATACCACGAGGCGGCACGACTCGCCGATGACAACATCAATGCGCAATCCGACCTCGCCAACCTGTTGTTAAAAATGGGCCGGCCCGCCGAGGCGCTGCGCCATTTCCGCCGCGCCATCGCGCTCGACCCGCGCGCGGCTTCAGCGCATTTTGGACTGGGCACAACGTTGCTTCAGCTGGGCCAGGACGCTGCGGCCATGGACGAATTCCGCACCGCGCTGCGGTTCGCCCCGGACAATTTCCAGTTCCTTGCCTACGTTGCGCATGTGCTGGCGGCCAGCGACAACCCGGAGATGCGCAGCGGACAAATGGCGCTCGTGCTGGCCATCAAGGCAAACAACTTGACCGGCGGCGCGCAACCGCCCGTCCTTGACGTGTTGGGCATGGCTTGTGCCGAGACCGGCGACTTCACCAATGCACAAGAAGTGACGCAGCAGGCGCTCAACCTGGCCACCCGGGCGCAATTAAAAAAACTGGAGCCACTCGAGCAACGCCTGCAACTGTATCGGAACCATCAGCCGTGGCGTGAATCGTTCCGGGCCACCAACGCCACGCCGGTGGTGGCGCCAAACCGTTAAACCATGTCCCAACCGCGCCTCATCGCCCTGCTGCTCGCGCTGGCCACACTGCTGGTTTATCTGCCGGTGACGCACAGCCGGTTTGTCAATTTTGACGATGACGATTACGTCACCAATAATCCCCTCGTCAAAAAAGGGCTGACACCGGCGGGCGTCCAATGGGCGTTCACGACCTGGCACGCGAGCAACTGGCATCCGTTGACCTGGCTTTCGCATATGGCCGATTGCGAGTTCTTCGGCCTCAACCCGGCCGCGCACCATTTCGTCAATGTGCTGTTCCATGCCGCCAACGCCGCCCTGTTGTTGATCCTGCTGTTCCGGCTGACTGGTGCGTTGTGGCCGTGCACGTTCATCGCCGCACTGTTCGCGTGGCATCCGCTGCATGTCGAATCCGTCGCGTGGATCGCCGAACGCAAGGATGTCCTGAGCACGCTCTTTGCGCTGCTGGCGCTCCGGAGCTACACGCGTTACGCGCAAAAGCGTTCGTCTCTCAACCCTCAACCCTCAACCCTCAACTATCTTGCCGCCCTGCTTTTCTTCACGCTCGGGCTGATGGCCAAACCCATGCTGGTCACCCTGCCGTTCATCCTGCTGCTGCTGGATTTCTGGCCGCTGGCTCAAATTCAAAATTCAAAATTCAAAGTTCAAAATGTTAAGGCGCTGGTCGTGGAGAAAACGCCCTTCTTCCTGCTCACGTTGATTTCCTGCGCCGTTACTTTCCTCGCGCAACATCATGGCGACGCCGTCATGTCGCTCAAAAGTGTTTCCCTGGCTTACCGCCTGGAAAATCTGCCCGTGGCTTACGCGACGTATCTGCAGAAATTATTCTGGCCGGTTGACCTGGCGGTCATCTATCCGCTGCCGGCGAAAATTTCCGCGCTCGCCGTCCTCGGGTCGGTCGCGTTGTTGACATTGATTTCCGCCGGAGTCTGGCACGCCCGCAGGCCCGGCCCCTATTTGCTGACCGGGTGGCTGTGGTTTCTCGGCATGCTCGTGCCAGTCATCGGCATCGTGCAGGTCGGTGGCGCCGCGCTGGCCGATCGCTACACGTATCTTTCCGCGACGGGAATTTTCATCATGGTTGCCTTCGGCTGCATTGACCTGGCGAAACGGTTCTCACCGCCCAAAATAATTTTGCCCGCGGCCGCCGTGCTGATTCTTGCGGCTTGCGTGGCGGCGACAGAACATCAGCTGCGTTTCTGGCGTGACGGCGAAATGCTGTTCCGTCACGCCATCGCGGTCACCCAGGACAATGACGTCGCCCTGGTGGATCTCGGCGTGGCGTTGGACGCACAGGGGCGGTTTGAAGAAGCGGCCGGTTATTACCAGCAAGCGCTTCAACTCACACCGGGCCGCTATCAAATCCACAACAATCTGGGAAACATCCTGGATCATCTGGGCCGGACGCCGGAGGCCCTGGCCGAATATCAGGAAGCCGTGCGGTTGAAACCCGGCAATGCGTTTTTACACAACGGCACCGGCCAGATGCTCGCCAAGCTGGGCCGGTTCGACGAAGCCGCCGTTGAGTTCTCCGAAGCCGCGCGGCTCGATCCCGCCTACGCCTCGCCGCATTTGGAGCTGGGCAAAATGCTGCTTAAACAAGGCCGCGACCCGGAGGCCGTTGAACAATTCCGCACCGCGGCGCGGCTGGATCCGGAAAATTTCCAGATTCTCGCCTACGTCGCCCATGTGCTGGCGGCCAGTGAGGACCCCAAGGTTCGCGACGGAAAATCGGCGCTTGAACTCGCCACCCGGGCCAACGTCCTGACGGGCGGCGAGCAACCGCTCGTCCTCGATGCGCTCGCCATGGCCTGTGCTGAGACTGGCGATTTCACCAACGCGATGGAAGCAGGACAGGTAGCGGCCAGACTTGCGGCGCAGGCAAAATTAAAAGACCTCGCAATGATCCAGCGCCGGCTGGAGCTTTATCAAAACCACCAGCCGTGGCGTGAATCTTTTCGGGACACGAACGCGCCGGTAAAACCTTGAGGAAATGCCGGCAATTATTCGGTGAGCGCATCGAGCGCCCGTTGCACCCGCAGGCTTTTCAACGACTGTGCGGCGTCAAAGGATTTCCCCAGCCACGGCAACGAAAAGATTTTTTTGGCATCAACAAATCCGGCCAACAGATCCCGATTGGTTTTTGACGCCGCATCCGGCCTGGCCGGCGACATCAAAATAATTTTCGCCTTTCGCCGGGTGTTTTTCGGCAGCGCTTCGAGTGTCAGTAAAATGTGATTCACCACCCCCAGTTTGTTCGACGCCACAATCAGAGGCGTCGCGCGCAAAGTGGAGATCAAATCGAGCGAATCGAAATCTTCGCCGAGCGGGCTCAACAGGCCGCCCGCGCCTTCTACAAGAATCACGTCAAAACGCCTTTGCAGTCCGCGGGTGTGCGTGACCACTTGTGAAAGCTTCAGATGTTTATTCTCCTGGCGCGCGGCGAGTAGCGGCGCAATCGCCGGACGAAAATGCCACGGGTTGATTAAGTCGAGCGGGAGCGCGCCATCCATGACCGCGTACAATGCGCGGGCGTCGCTGCGACCGCCGGAGCAGACAGGCTTGAGCGCCGCCGCGTTGACGCCGCGTTCGCGCAGGAACCGCGTCAGCAGGGCGGTGAGCACGGTTTTGCCGACGCCAGTGTCCGTGCCGGTGATGAACAGCATTTGCTTCATGCGACGACATCAAAGCGGAAACGCCAGCAGCCCGCCACCAAAACCGTCGCCACAGGTGGCTGCATCTCTTCTCCCTAGCAGGGCGGCAGCTCTGCCCGGCCGTGTTCATGCCTGCCTCCGCACAGGAATTGACAATCATTCCGCCTGTCAGCTAGAGTCCGACGGCACCAGGAAATGCAACGGCTCATTCAGAAGCCTGGCCAACAATCCTTCAACCCTACATGAAAACAAAACTCATCGTTCTCCTTTTCACCGGATTTCTCGCAGCGGCTGGTCTGGTCCGTGCGCAAGACGACACCAACCATCTGGCGCGGCTCAAGGAATTCATGGCGCTGGTAAAGAACTTGAAATATCAGCAGGGCGAGATCGAATTGCGCGGCGGGCTCGCGAAATTGACCGTGCCGAAGGAATTTAAATTCCTCGGGCCGGACGACGCCGAGACGGTGCTGGTGAAGATATGGGGCAATCCGCCGTCCGAAGAAAAGCCGCTCGGTCTGCTGATTCCGGCGGGCATGACACCGCTGTCCACGAACTGCTGGGTCGTGACGATTGATTACAACGAGGACGGCTATGTAAAGGACGATGACGCGAGCAAGATCAATTACGACGATCTGCTGAAGAAGATGCAAAAGGGCGTCACCGAAAGCAATAAAGTGCGGAAGCAGGAGGGTTATCCCACCGTGGATTTGCTCGGCTGGGCCGCGCCGCCGCATTACGACGCCGCCACGCACAAGCTTTATTGGGCCAAGAAGCTGAAGTTCGAGGATGCCGAGGGCGAGACGCTGAATTACAGCATCCGCATGCTGGGCCGCAAAGGCGTGCTGGAGCTGAACGCGATCGCATCTGTGGAACAATTCGCCGAGATTGACGCCCAGACGCCACAAATCCTCGGCATGGTGGATTTTCAGGAAGGCAGCCGCTACGCCGACTTCGACCCGAAGGTGGACAAGGTGGCGAAATACGGCATCGCCACGCTGGTGGCGGGCGGGGCGCTGGCGCTGGCGGCGAAGGCGGGATTCTTCAAGGTGCTCCTGGTCGGCCTGCTGGCGGCGAAGAAATTCATCATCATCGGCCTGATCGCGGTGGTGGCGATTGTGAAAAAGTTTTTCAAGCGCGCGTGAAGTTCAGTGGGCGGTTGGCAGGTCTCGCAATCCGAAAAATTTCCCCGTTGAAGAAATTTGCCGCGCGATTATAGTAAAATCATGAATAAGGCCGTTCCACTCACAAGCCAGGAATCGGAATACAAAGCGAAGGCACTCGGCTATCTTGCCGAAGCGCAGCGGATTTTGCGTCACCTGGCCGCTGACCGTCAGCGTGAGGAACGTCGGCGTAAAAATCGGCCGCGCGAAAAATACCCCAACATTCTTTCCGAAGTTAAAGCCATTCTTTACGGATAATATGTGGAAAACGCTCATGGAGTGGGTGGTCATGCTGCTCAACATGACCCGCGAGCTTGATGAAAATCGCGCGAGCATCCGCGAACAGGGGCAACGCATTCATGAATTGGAACAGCACACGCGCACCCTCCATGAATCCATCAAACTTCTCGCTCAAGAATTGCAGCACTCGCGCGAAATGGAAGCCGCCGAGCGCGAAAAATTCCTCCTCCAATTGGAGCGCGACCTGGCGAAATTAAAAGAACCGCCGCGCGGCAGAAAGAAGCGCTGAATGCCGGCAGCGCGACCGAGGCAACCATCTGCTGGGCAATTGTGCAGCCGGGTAAAGGGTTGAAGAAAATTATCATCACCGGCGTGATCGCGGTGGTGGCGATTGTGAAAAAGTTTTTCAAACGGAACTAAAGTTCACCGGGCAGCGTGAATGTGGAAAACATCGAAGAAGAAATTTTGCAGCCTGTCTAGTTGCTGGGCTTGTTCGCACATGGATACTGAATGTCATTATAAAGTTCTTCGGCAATGTCGTCCAATGATGTGGAGGGGTTGAGCGAGCTTACGATTGTAGCGGTGATTGGTTGAAGTGCGAAAACTTGCGCTACGAGGTGCTCGGCGACCTTGGTCTCGTAGTAATCTGCCGCAAAGTTGGTGTAGTCTGACGGAGTGCCTACGACGTGCGCCAGTAATCGTGTGTCGCCAGCATCCTCCGCAGAATACCAAGCGAGATCGTTGGCGCGAATCCAACCAGCGGCCCCACAAGTGAGAAAGTAGGCAAAGCTGGTCTGATTCCATCGAAAAGCGGGTTCGGTGGAAAATTCTTTCAGGCCGCTCGGGAACGAAAGTTGGAGCGCAGAAGAAAGCGTCTCTCCGTGCCGATTCCAAGCAGGACTATCATGGCCAAGACCCTTCAGCGCAGCCCAGCCGTCCCGATGGAATACGATCCACCACTCGTCTCCGCAGCCATCACGCATACTCGCCATCTGCTCATCTTCAGACCAGTGCGAGTTGAAAGAGTAGAAGCGACCCTGCCAATTTGGCGAAAGGATAAGGTCGAGTGCAGCCAGTGCTCTGCATCTGGCAATCAGCTGGTCAGTTGGCGGCAGAAAAATCATACTGGAAAATATCTAATAAGAAATGGCCTGCACGTTTTGCGGTCCATTTTGCTTCATGATTTTCATTTTGTGGCTGGATAAAATGCAAGCCCAGCGCGAACTCACCCCGGCGGCCAGGCCATGTGGCGGCCGCCGAGAATGTGGCAGTGCAGGTGCGGCACGGTTTCGCCGCCGTCCGCGCCGTTGTTGATGACCAGCCGGTAGCCGCCTTTTTTCAAACCCACCTTGTCCGCGACTTCGGCGGCCTTGAGCAGAATGTGGCCGAGCAGCGGCTGGTCGGCGGTCGTGGCCTCGGCGATGCGCGGCACAGGTTGCTTCGGAAAGATCAAAACGTGGACGGGTGCCTGCGGATTGATGTCGCGGATGGCGAGCACGAGGTCGTCTTCATAGACAATCGCCGCCGGGATTTCCCGCGCGATGATTTTTTCAAACAGGGTTTTGCTCATAAATCTTTGGCAGGATAAATGGATTGGTGGATAAATGGATGATTGGGCAAGGACGTGCCAGCCACGAATCCAGCAATCCAATAATCCATCAATCCGTGTTCATCCGTGGTAAAAATTTCGCGGGCAGTCTCTATTCCACCAGGAGCGCGCAGCCTTTTTGTTCCGCTTCGGCGGTCAGGCATTCGCGGAGGTAGCCGACGATCTGGTCCTGGATCAATTCGCAGCGTCCGCTCCAGCGTTGCGCGCCGGCGAGCTGTTTGACGCAGCGGCGCAGGCCGCGAAAGCGCAGCAGGCGGGGCGATTCGCGGAGCCGGGCGCGCAATTCATCGCGCAGGCGCGGAAAGAAAAACAGTTCGAGGCTGCTGTCGGATTCGCGGGCCAGGTGGCACAGGTCGGAGATGAGCACCTTCTTGGCGAACGGCTGCGATTCGTCGGCGTAGAGGGTCAGGCCGAAATTGCGCAGGACTTTTTCCAGCGCGAGGGCGAATTCGCCCACGGTGACGGTGTGGCGTTCGAGTTCGACCTTGAAATAGTGGAACACGGCGGCGGCGGCGTTCCGCAGCATCTCCGCGTCAATCAGGCCCGCGGAGTTGCCGACGATCTCGATGCTGATCATCTCCGCGGAGCACGGGATGCTTTCACCGCTGGTGAGCTGGAAAATCAGGTGGTCGGTGGCTAATGCAATCATTTGGCGGCCTCAAGTTTTTGGACTTCGGATACAAAGTCGGTGGCTTCTTCAAACCGGCGATAGACGCTCGCATAACGGACATAGGCGACCTCGTCAATCCCGCGCAGACCTTCCATGACGAGCTTGCCGATGAATTCGCCGGGCACTTCACTTTCGTATTTGGCGGTGACGGTGGCGACAATGTGATCCACCAGATCTTCCATCGCTTTCGGGCTCACGGGCCGCTTCTGACAGGCTTTCCGGATGCCGGACAACAGCTTTTCCCGCGAGAATTCTTCGTGGCGCCCGTCGCGCTTGAGCACCATCAAACCCTCATGTTCCACCTCTTCGTAAGTGGTGAAACGATGACCGCACCCGGTGCATTCGCGGCGGCGGCGAATGGTCGCGCCTTCCCGGGAGGCACGCGAATCAATGACTTTATCTTCCTGACAACCGCACTTGGGGCAACGCATAAAACCACTTCTAATTGTGGTCACACGTTTGTAACACACTAAATTTTGTGGTGTCAAGGAGTGCTTATTCACATTTGGCGTCGTTTTAGAGCGGGTGTGATTGAAAACCGGACTTGCCTCGAGGCAAATTTAGGGTAACCTCCACGGCTCACGTTACGGGAAAATGGTTTAACCTTTGATTTAATTTTATGGCAACAGCAAGCGATATTCGCCGGGGCATGGCGATCAATTACAATGGCGATGTTTCCGTCGTCCTGGATTTCCAGCACCGCACGCCCGGCAACCTCCGCGCCTTCGTGCAGGCCACGCTGCGCAGCATCCGCACCGGCAAGGCGTCCGACGTGCGTTTCAGCTCGACGGAAAAAATCGAGCCGGTGCCGATGATGACGACGAAAATGGAATTCAGTTACAAGGATGGCGCGGACTTCGTTTTCACCAACCCGGAAAATTACGAAACGGTCACCATCGCGGCCGAACTCGTCGGCGATGCGAAGGATTATCTCGTGGAAAACGCGACGGTGACGGTGGTGTTCGTTGAGGAGAAAGCCGTGAGCGTGGAAATCCCGCCGAGCGTCATCCTGACGGTGAAGGACGCGCCCGAAGGCGTGCGCGGTGATTCCGCCAACAACGTGCAGAAGGCAATCATCATGGAAACCGGCATCACGGTGCAGGCGCCGTTGTTCATCAAGACCGGCGAGAAGATCAAGATTGATACGCGCACGGGCAAATACATGGAACGGGCGTAAGGCCAGTTGGGAGTTGATGATAAATTTTAAAAGCCCGCCGATTCGGCGGGCTTTTTCATTTTTAAGGTGGAATTCCTTTTCAAGCCCAACGCATTCAGCTATTTCTTTGCATGACTCGTATGTCAGCGCAAACCAAAGGGGAAAAGGTGTTTCGCGGCATTGCCGTTTCCGCCGGCATTTGTCGCGGGAAAATCCTTGTCCTGCACCGCGCCCGCCACGTCATCGCCCGACGCGAACTGTCCGATGACAATATTGCGACCGAGGTCGCCCGGTTTGAAAAATCGCTCGTCCAGACCCGTCAGCAGATTTCCGAGGTGCAGCGCAAGGTCGTTGAAAACATGGGCACCAAGGAGGGCGATATTTTTGAAGCGCATCTGCTCATGCTGGAAGACCGGATGCTGGTGGATGAAGTCATCCGCTCCATCCGCCAGGAAAAGGTCAACGCCGAGCACGCCTTTCACATGGTTTCCGAACGCTACGCCGCCGCTTTGGCCGCCGTGGATGACGAGTATCTCCGTGAACGCGCCGCCGACATGCGCGACTTGACGGTCCGCGTTTTGGACAACCTGCTCGATGTGCGCGATCAATTTGATCTCCGCCACATCACCGAGCCGTGCATCCTGGTCAGCCACGATCTGAGCGCGTCCACCACGGCGCAACTGGACAAAAATCTCGTGCTCGGCTTCGCCACCGACATCGGTGGCAAGACGTCGCACACCGCCATCATCGCCCGCTCCCTCGGCATTCCCGCCGTGGTCGGCTTGAAGACGGCCAGCGAGGAATTTGACACGGGCGACTATGCGTTGCTCGACGGTTACAACGGCACCGTCATCATCAACCCCACAGACCAGACCTTCTTTGAATACGGGCAGCTTTCGCGCATCAAGGCATCACTGGAGGAAAAGCTGCACGAGATCCAGAATCAGCCCGCTGTCACCCTGGACGGGAAATTCATCCATCTGTCCGCAAACATCGAAGATCAGAACGACATTGAAGCGGTGATCCAGCACGGCGCGGAAGGGGTCGGCCTGTTCCGCACGGAATTTTTGTTCATCAACCGCGAGAACGCGCCGGATGAAGACGCCCAATACAAGGTCTATCGCCAGGTGGCCGCGGCGTTGAAGCCGCATCCCGTCATCATCCGCACGCTGGATCTGGGTGGCGACAAGTTTGCGTCGCATTTGCAGCTCGCGCCCGAGATGAACCCGTTTCTGGGCTGGCGCGCCATCCGGTTCTGCCTCGCGCAGCCGGAAATGTTCTGCGCCCAGCTGCGCGCCATCCTCCGCGCCAGCGCCGAGGGCAACGTGAAGATGATGTATCCGATGATCTCCGGCCTGGACGAATTGAACCAGGCCAACGCGCTCGTCGAACAATGCAAGACCGAGCTGCGGGCGAAAAACATCCCGTTCGATGAAAAAATGGACATCGGCGCGATGATTGAAATTCCGTCCGCCGCGCTCATCGCGGATTCACTGGCGCAGCGGGCGAAATTTTTCAGCATCGGCAGCAACGATCTGATCCAATACACGCTCGCGGCCGACCGCACGAACGAGCGGGTGTCGCACCTTTACGAACCGACGCATCCGGCCATCCTCCGCCTCATCAAGATGACGGTGGATGCCGCGCACCGGCACGGGGCCTGGGTGGGCGTGTGCGGCGAAATCGCCGGCGACCCCGTGCTCGCCCCGCTGCTGATCGGTCTTGGCGTGGATGAGTTGAGCGCCGCCCCGCCCGTGGTGCCGCAGGTCAAATACATCGTGCGCCGGCTCAAGCTGGCCGAGGCGCAGGCCCTGGCGGAGTTCGCGCTGCAATGCGAATCACCGGCGGAAATCTTCGCGCGCTGCCAGAAGCTGGCCCACGAGACCGCGCCGAGTTTGTTTGAAAATAAAACCTGATTTACGCAGAATAACCACGCATGAAAGTCATCATCCTTGCCGCCGGATACGCCACGCGCCTCTATCCGCTCACCCTCACCCAACCCAAGCCGCTGCTGCCCGTCGCGGGCAAGCCGATGGTCGAGCACGTCCTCGATAATCTCGCGCCCATCACCGAGATCGACCGCGTCTATGTCGTGACCAACGCCAAGTTTGCCGGGCATTTTGAGAAATGGTCGGAACATTACCGCGCCACCAAATCCAAGTTTGAATTCACCGTCGTCAACGACGGCTCGACCGACGACACCAACAAGCTCGGCGCCATCGGCGACATCAACTACGTCCTCACCACCCAGCACGTGGATGATGATCTGATGGTGGTCGCGGGCGACAACTTGTTCAGCGAGAAGCTGGGGGACTTCGGGAAATTCTGTCTCGCGAAAAACGCGCCCGCGCTCGCCGTCTATGACGTGGGCAATCTGGAGGAGATCAAGAAATACAATTCCATCACCACCGACGCCGACGGCCGCATCACCTTCTTCGAGGAAAAACCGAAGAACCCGGTCAGCACGCTCACCGGCATTGCGCTGTATTACTATCCCAAGAGCACCATCGCGCTCATCAAACAATACATCGCCGAGGGGAACAATCCCGACCAGCCCGGCCGCCTGGTGCAATGGCTTTACCCGCGCACCCCGGTCTATACCTGGCGCGTGCCCGGCCTGTGGTTCGACATTGGATCGAAGGAGACCCTGGAAGAGGCGAACCAGATCTTCGCGAAGTTTTAGACTTCGCGGAAAAACTTTTCCGTGAATTGGCTCAAGTCATTTTGGAAAGGACTGACAGCGCCTTCGGCTGTTTTAAGACAGAGCTATTCTGCTTCATCAGGTGAGTCCATGAGCAATTTTACGCCGCGTGCGCAGCAAGTGCTCGCACTGGCACGCACGGAAGCTGACCGGCTCAAACATACCTTCGTCGGGACCGAACATTTGTTGCTCGGCTTAATCAAGCTCGGGCAAGGCGTGGCGGTGAACGTGATCCAAAAAATGGGTCTCGACTTTGAAACCGTCAGCGCGGAAGTAGAAAAGTATGTCGGCACTGGCCAGGATCGGAAAATGCTTGGAAATTCTCCCTACACACCACGCGTAAAGAAAGTTCTCGCACTTGCCGCAAAGGAGGCCAAGGCGCTCAATCATACTTACGTCGGCACAGAGCATATACTTCTCGGTCTGTTACGCGAAGGTGACGGCGTGGCGGCAAAGGTTTTACAAAATCTCGGTATTGATATCGAGAAATGCCGCCAGGAAATCTTGAAGGAACTGGATCCGAATTTCGAACCCAAAGAGAAGGACGCCAAATCATCTGTGCAGCAGGCTGCAGAATTACCCAAGCCGTCGCTGGATTCCATCAACACCAGCAAGCGATACGATGTTTATTGCAGCGAAGCGGACAAACAAATGGTCGTCTACCGCAATGCTCGATTCAAAGGCAGGAGCAAGCTGTTGAGCACGCGTTCACATGATTTCGGATCGGAGTTTGTCGAATTAGAACAATCGAATGGCCAGACGGTTTATTTGTCGCTCCTTTCAATCCGTAAATTCTGCGAGCACGGCGTGGAAATAGGCGGTGAAATTCTTCCTCCCGAGTAGATTTTTGCGCACGCAAAATAATTTCAACCGACTCGTGACAATTGATTGGAGCAAGCGGGGCGCGCAGATTTTTTAACCGCGAAATATCCGAAACACTCGAAAAGGAAGCGCTGTTCCGAAGGAACATTTGAGAATAGCCCGGCATTTCAATGCCGGGATAAATCCGTAAATGTCGAGTCCCGCAGGGACGGCTGGCCACAAACCGAAATCAGTCGTCCCGGCGGGACTTTGGAATTTTCCATCACGCACCCGGCGTTAAAACGCCGGGCTATTTTCATTACGTCTCTCCGATACGCAGCGGTGCGACCAGATGGTGGGAGCGAAAACGGCGGCGTTCCGCCTTGGATCACGGCACCGCCAGAATCTCCGGGCGCAACTGGCCGACAAACTGATTGGGCAGTTTTTTATCCAGCGAGCCCGACACCATGGATTCCAGCGCGACGTGGCCGTCCGCAAACGTCACGTTCGCCCGTTGCGCGTGGCGGAAATGGCCGTTGGGCAGCGAACTGGAATCGAAGTAATACCATTCCTCAAACATCGGGTTGCTGGCGGAGGCCGGGGCTTGAAACGTGTTGACCTGCGCGGTGTCGGCAAACAGCGCGGTATTCGCGGGGCGGGAAATTTTACCGGCTGTCACCGGCGCGTTGCCCGGCCCGCCAAAGACATACGAGTTGCAGCCGTAGCTGAATATGGCGTTCGTGCCCTTGAGCTTGAACTGCGGCGAGTTCCACACCGGTGAGGCGCACAGCCGCACGGCGCTGCCATTCAGATACGAGTGCAGGACGCCCGTGGACAAATCAAAGGGCCGGTGGCCTTCGGGCTGGGTGTTGTCAATCCAGCCGAACCAGTAAAGCGCGCCGCCATTGGTCGTGCCGAGATAATAGCGGAAGGATTTTCCAGCGTTGTCGTCCCAGTATAATTGCGTGGCCAGGCCGAGCTGCCGGATGTTGCTCATGCAATCGGCGCGTTGCGCCGTGGCCTTGGCGCGGGCCAGCGCGGGCAGCAGCATGGCGGCAAGGATCGCGATGATCGCGATAACCACCAGCAATTCAATCAAGGTGAACGCGCGACGGTTCATGCAACGGTTTGAATACATTGTTTGATCCGCTCGAATCCGTGAACGAGGCGGAAGCCGGGCTGAAGGATGTCTTCGCCGGGAATCTCGTAAATTTGATTGGCGCGCACGGCAGCCAAATCTTTCCAGCCGGGACGCGAGGTGATTTCCGCAACCTGCACCGGCTTGCCGCACCACGAGGCGAAAATGATTTCAGGGTTGGCGTGGCAGACTTGTTCCGGGGAAACCACGCGCTCCGGTGCGGCGCGCTTCGTCCGCAGGTCGGGAAAAATGTCGCCACCACCGGCGCGTTCGATCAATTCGCCCACCCAGGCGATGCCGGAAATCAGCGGGTCGTTCCATTCCTCAAAATAAACGCGCGGTCGTGAGGTGGTTTTTGCCATCGGTGCAAGACGTTCGCGAAATTCTTCCAGCAATTTTTCACCGGCGCTCTCACAGCCAACGCTGCGCGCCAGCCATGCCAGCGTCGCCTCGGTTTCGGCCAGCGTGCGTTGGTTGGTGGCCAGGACGGAAAAACCTTGTTGAATCAGCCCGGCGGCGAGTCCGGCCTGCACATCGGAAAAAGTGATGACCAGATCGGGATTGAGTTTTGCGATCTGATCCAGATTCGCGGAACTGAATCCGCTGACCCGCGGTTTGGGCGCAGCCTCGCCGGGCTGGGTGAAATACGCCGTGACCCCCGCGACGCGTTCCCACGCGCCGATGCGCCAAAGCCAGTCTGCGGCCTCGGCGGAAAGACAGACGATGCGTTGGGGAATCCGGTTCATGTGGCAATGGCAGGCAGGGTTTCAAACGGGCAATGGCGGCAGCCGCTGTCGCAACAATAGCCGCGCCGCAGATGATACTCCGCGGTGAACACCATTGCGCCGCCGTCGAAATAAAAATCGCCGGGCAGGATTTTCGGCAGGGCAGCGCCGACCGCTTTGCCGCGATGGAACTTCATCACGCAAGCCCGGCAGATGCAGGCTTTGTTCCGCAAATCCGCCGGGACTTGCGCGATGAGTTCTTCTGGAATTTTCACCTTCGCGCACCAGCACGGGCCTTTGTAGGCGGCGACAGTGCAGATCTGGCAGGCATTGGCCTGCCCGCACAGCGGACATTGTCCGGCATCGAATATTTTTGTCGCCGTCGGATTCATTTCATTGGAGCGCCAGTGTCGGGTGCCGCGCCGACCACAAAGAGCTGTCGTGCCTGAACGCAAAATGTTTGTTCATGGCCGGTCAGCCTTCACGCGATACAACCCTTGGTCCAAGGGCGTGTTGGTGTCCTGCAAAAACAAATTCGTTCCGTTGCCGGGCGTGGCGGCTGAAGCGTCCGTCCACGTTTGAAAATCCGCCGTGCGTTGCAGCGTGTAGATCCAGTTGCTGCGGCTGGTGAATTGCGCCTGCCAGATGGAATTGGTGAAACTGCCGGTGATGTTTTGCACGGGCGGGGGCGGCAGGCTAAGGACAAAATTATCCACCGTGCCGTGCGCGAGGACGGAATCGCCAAAACCGTCATCCTGATACGAACTGATGGAAAGCGTGTCCACGCGGAAGTCGGTGATGCTGCTGGGAAAGCTGAAAGGCAGCGCGGTAAACAGCACGCCATTCGTCAAAACCTGGCCGGTGATGTTGGTCGCGCCGGCCGCATGATTGAGGATGACTTGATAGGTCACGCCCGGTTGCAAAGTCTGATTATCGTAGGCGAAATAAAAGCCGGCGTAACCGGGCTGCGCGTCCTTGAGCGTGGCGTCAATGGAGTCGCCAAAGCCGGTATCGGGAAAATAATCGAACTCAAAGAGGTTCGGGGAATTGCCGCCGCCGCGCGCGAAGGCGGCATTGGTCGCGTCCGAAAAATGGAAGAGCCCCACGGCCACTTCGGAACCGAAATTGAACGCCACGGCGTCATTCAACTGGAGGTCGAACGAAACGCTGAACGCATCGTCGCGGGTAAGCACCGTGCCCAGCGGACGATACAGGTAACTGTTGGCATTCGTGGAATCCCAGGTGACTTCGATGTTCTGATTGGTCGGGTTCCAGTGAAAGAGGTTGGTGTTGCCAAAAATTTTCCAGCCGTTCACCAGCGGGTTCTGGGAAAAATCCTCGGTGGGCAATGGCGAGGCGAACGTGAAATTATCCACGGTTCCGTGCGCCAGAACCGAACCGCCGAATCCGGGGAATTGTCCGGCGTCGCTGTAACTGTTGATGGCGACGGCATCCACCTGGAAATCGTCAAACCCCCCGCCGAGATAGGCGTCCTGCACCGGTCCGAACGCTGCGCCATTGGCAGTCATGGTCGTGTGCAGGGTCTGGTTCGTGGCCGTATAAACCATCACGACGTGATAGAGCGTGTTGGTTGCCAGTTCAAGCGGGAAGCTGAAACCGCCGCCGGAATAATTCGTCTGCGAGGAGATGATGAACGTCGAAACGGTCGCACCGTAGTCGTTGATGTCGTTCGGAAAATAATCAAACTCGACGAGGTTGGGGAATTCACCGTAGCCGCGCACATAATTTCCACTGGTGGCGATGCCGGCGTTGATCAGGCCGACGGCGATCTGGAATGAATAGGGATTGCCGGGCGTGGTGCCGATGGCGATGTCGTTCAAACGCAGATCGAAGGCGACGCGGAAGTCATTCGTCTTGGAATAAACCGCGCCCAGCGGATGATAGAAAAAGCTGTTCGTTTGCGATGAATCCCAGGTGACCGCCAGATTGTTGGCGGCGGAATCCCATTGGAACAGGTTCGTATCGCCGAAAACCTGCCAGCCGTTGAGCACCGGGTCGGTGGTGAATGTTTCGGTAATGGTGTTGGCACGGCTGACCGGAGCGGCCAGCAGCGCGAGCAATAGCATCAGGTGAATACGCATATTAAATTTGTGATGAGGGTTGGGTGTTCGTTTTCAAAATCCGGTGGCGGAGCAGGAGCGCGCTTCCGCCCAGCAAAGTTAGCGCCCATATGGTCGGTTCTGGCACTGCGTGAATCACGCCGATGGCATCAAGATCAAATCCGCCCGAACCAGTCGTCAAATAAGCGTCGTAAATCGGATTCCCAAGCGAATCGGTGTAAAAACCATTGCCCGGAATATCCACCAGCCGGACGTAGCTGATGTTGTTCAAATCCAGCAGACCACCGGTGACCAAGGGATCATCCGCAAGCGTTGCGAGATCAAACGGCGTGCCCCAAAAAGCGGCGTGTTTGCCGGCGAGTCCATATACGCCGCTGGAATCAAGCGTTCCGAACGCGCCGACGGCGGCGGGCGTCAGCGAGATGGAAGCGAAGCGTGCGAAGTCAACCCCATCGCTGGAAACTTCCACATAGGCCAGTTCGGCGAATAATTTTCCGCCGGAAAGAAAGCCGTTTTCAAAAACAGCGAAATCGGCCCCGGCACCATTGGCGATGCCACTTGAAAAGGACAGGGTGATTTGTCCCGGCACCGAGGACGCATTGGGGTTTGAGACATCGCCCAACGAAACAATCGTCGTGCTGGCACCCACGGGGCCGAGCGCATTGAGCGGGGTTTGGAAACCGGCCGAAACGCCTGCTGACGGTGAATAGTTCACAACACCGCTCGCCCAACCGACAAAGCGGGGATTAACACTATTTCCGCTGGCAGTGCCGGTTTCAACGCCGCCAGAGGTGATGAATGCCCCAATGCCCGGGTCAATGGCACCAACAGTGGTATTCGCTTGTGCCGAAGAATACGGCCCGGCATGAACTCGAAACAAGGTTTCCGAGGAGAATACAAACAAGCTGGCCAACGCCAGCAAACGGATTTTCATTTTGACTGATCTTTCAATTCGCCCCGCGAAAATAAATTTCACGGGACGGTTTTGGTTGAGAGACCAGCGCGAGGTCGGAAGATTTTTGAAAATAAAAAACCTCCAGACTTCGCAAACGAGGAATGGAGGTAAATTCGACGAGCCGACTGAAAACAGTTCAGGCGGACTGGCCTCATCCTTCTCTTTGCGGAGAAGTGCCGTAAAGCAAGTTGAGAGTTGAGAGCGGTTGAGTTGAGAGGGGGAAAGGCGCACAGCGCATTTGTTTCCGGCTCTCAACTCTCAACCTTCAACCATCAACTGTTTTTCACAGCGACGAGTGCATTCAAACCGGTATCCTGACTTCGGCTTCATTCCTCACTCCCGCCTTCCCAAGTCAGTTGATGGTTTATGGTTGCTGGTTGATGGAAAAGCGTGTTTCGCTTCGACCTATCAACTATCAACATTCAACTATCAACCGCTTCAGTGGCATTGGGAGTTTGTAGCCGTTACAGTGGCGCAACCGTCCCGGATTCACACCGGGTTCCCTGACATTTGACTGCGATGCTTGGCGGAAACTTTTCCGCCGGTTTCAAAGAGCGCTGTCATTTTACGCGGAATTGTTTTTTCCCCAAGCAAAATTTTCGCCGCGTGGAAAACTTGCGCCGAAACCCCTGCAATAACATAATGCCCTTCCAAAACTTTTATGAACAAAGCTCCCCTTCGCGTGGCGATTACCGGCGCTGCCGGTCAGATCGGTTATTCACTTCTCTTCCGCATCGCTTCCGGCGCCGCCTTCGGTCCGGACCAGCCGGTCATCCTCCACCTCATCGAAATCCCCGATGAAAAAGCGATGGCCGCGTTGCAGGGCGTCTGCATGGAACTCGATGACTGCGCGTTCCCGCTGCTCAAAGGCCTCGTGCCGACCTCGAACCTCGACGAAGGTTTCAAGGGCGTGAACTGGGCGCTGCTCGTCGGCGCGGTGCCGCGCAAGGCGGGAATGGAACGCAAGGATCTGCTCGGCATCAACGGCAAGATTTTCACCGGCCAGGGCAACGCCATCGCCAAGAATGCCGCGAGCGACATCCGCGTGCTCGTCGTCGGCAATCCGTGCAACACCAATTCGCTCATCGCCGCGAACAACGCGCCCGGCGTGCCGAAGGAACGTTTCTTCGCCATGACCGCGCTCGACGAAAACCGCGCCAAGTCGCAGCTCGCCAAGAAGGCCAGCGTGGATGTCACCGCCGTCACCAATCTCGCCATCTGGGGCAACCACAGTGCCACGATGTATCCCGATTTCTTCAACACCAAGATCAACGGCCGCCCGGTGCCCGACGTCATCAGCCACCGCGAATGGCTGGAGAAGGATTTCATCGCCACCGTGCAGCAGCGCGGCGCGGCCATCATCAAGGCGCGCGGCCTGAGCAGCGCCGCCAGCGCCGCCAACGCCGCCGTGGACACCGTCCGCAAGCTCGTCACGCCCACGCCGTCCGGCGACTGGTTCAGCGTCGGCGTGCATTCGGACGGCAGTTACGGCATCGAGAAGGGTCTCATCTTCAGCTACCCGACCCGTAGCAACGGCGCGGATTTTGAAATCGTCCAAGGCGTCCCGCTCAACGATTTCAGCAAAGCCAGGATTGCCGCGACCGAAGCCGAATTGAAGGAAGAGAAATCGCTCGTGGCCGACTTGCTGACGAAATAAAAAGTTTTTAACGCAAAGGCGCAGAATCGGCGAACTCGGCGAGCTGGACATTCCCACGAACATGAATCACGCCGTGGAATTTCATGGCGACGGCATGCCCGCCGTCGTCTCCACGCCGAATATCATCCAGTTCCTGGAGCGCACCGCCCGCCACACGCTCACGCCGCATCTTGAAGCGGACGAACGTTCCGTGGGTCTCGAGATTGACATCCGCCACCTCGCGCCGACGCCCGTGGGCCAGACGATTCATTGCACCACGCGCGTCATGTCGGTCGAAGGCAGCAAGGTGCAATTCCCGATCGAAGCCCGCGACCACCACGAAGTCATCGTGCGCGGTCTGCACAAACGCGCCGTCATCTGCACGGGCAGTTTCAGCCGCCGGGTGAAGGCCAAGGCGGGCTAAACGCGGAGAACCGCCACTTCTTTCCGTCAGACTTTCACGAGAAGAGATTGTCGAACTCGTTGTGCGTGCCGACCCAAATCCATTGAATCGTGTCGCCGGAACGCACGCCCACGGCCCGGTATTGTTCGCTGATGCGGACGGACCAGATATCGCCGCTGCCCTGAAGTTTTTTGAACCGCAGCGACGGATGCTCCGGGTTGTCCGCAAAGAGTTGATATGCCAGCCGGGCGCGGGCTTTGACGGAAGGCGCGAGCCGTTCGTAAGCGCGCCAGAAGGAAGGGCGGACCTGGGAGGTCACAGCTTCGACGGGTCAAGCGGTTCGGCTGCACCTTCGCGCAAAGCGGCGGCGGCGAATTGTTCCAGCTTCGGATAACTCCGCTGCTCCACGTGGATGCGTTCCCATTCGCGGTCGCCGGTCTGCTGCTGGAGAAAACGCGCGAAGTCTACGACCTCCCGGGCCTTGTCCTCGGGCAATCCGTTTAGAATGCCAATCAATTCCTGGGCTGCCGGATTCATGGTGAAACATTAAACCGCCGGCCACTGCCGCGCAACCACGAACACGCCAGTTGACGGTGACTTTCCCCGCATTGCCAGCCGCGTCGTTTCGGTTTAGCCTCGCAGCCATATGGCTTTTGATTCCTTCCGCGATTTCGTCAACGCCCTCGACAAGGCGGGCGAACTCAAACGCATTGCCCAGCCCGTCGCCACCGAACTCGAGATCACCGAGATCGCCGACCGCGAAATGAAATCGCCCGGCGGCGGCAAGGCGTTGCTGTTCGAGAAGCCCACCGTCAACGGCGTCGTCTCGCCGTTTCCCGTGGCCATCAACACGCTCGGCTCGCACAAGCGCATGGCCATGAGCATGGGCGCGGACTCCGTCGAGGAAGTCGCCAACGAACTCGGCGCGTTGATGAAGGCCAAGCCGCCGACGAGTTTCAAGGAAACCATCAAGCTGCTCTCGCTCGCGCTGGATTTGCGCCATGCCAAGCCGAAGACGGTGAAAAGCGGCTCGTGCAAAGATGTCATCCACAAATTTGACGCGCCACCCTCGCGCAAAGAACCGTGGCCATCTGCACCAAACATCAACGCTTCGAACCCGCCTGCGACGGCGAACGTCTCTCCCTCTCCTGGGGGAGAGGGCCGGGGAGAGGGCGGACTTTCAACCCTCAACTCTCAACCCTCAACTCTGCTCAATCTTCCCATCCTGAAATGCTGGCCGCTCGATGGTGGACGTTTTATCACGCTGCCGTGCGTCGTCACCAAAGACCCCGATACCGGCGAACGCAACGTCGGCATGTATCGTATTCAGATTTACGACGACAAAACCACCGGCATGCACTGGCAATTGCAGAAAGTCGGCGCGCGGCACGGACGCCGTTATTACGAAACCGGCACGCGGATGCCCGTCAGCATTTTCATCGGGGGCGACCCGATGTTTCCGTTCGCCGCCACCGCGCCGTTGCCGGACGGACTCGATGAATTTCTGCTCGCCGGTTATCTCCGCAAAAAATCCGTGGAACTGGTGAAATGCGAGACAAACGATCTGGAAGTTCCGGCGAATTCAGATTTCGTCATCGAAGGTTATGTGGACCCGACCGAGCCGTTGCGCGACGAAGGGCCGTTCGGCGATCACACCGGCTATTACACGTTGCCCGAGCCGTATCCGGTGTTCCACATCACGGCCATCACGCATCGCAAGGACGCGGTCTATCCGGCGACGATTGTCGGCATCCCACCGATGGAAGATTTTTACATCGGCGGCGCGAGCGTGAAATTGTTCCTGCCGATCTTCAAGATGAATTTCCCGGAGATCGTGGACATCGCGCTGCCGGCGGAAGGCGTGTTCCACAACCTCGTGTTCGTGAGCATCAAGAAGACCTACCCGATGCAGGCCTACAAAATCATGCACGGCCTCTGGGGCATGGGGCAGATGATGTTCACCAAATTCATCGTGGTGGTGGACGCCGGCGTGAACGTGCACAACACCAGCGAAGTGCTGTTCCATCTCACCGCCAACACCGATCCGCAGCGCGACAGCATCTTCACCAAAGGTCCGTCCGACGTGCTCGACCACGCCACCAGTGAAATCGCCAGCGGCAGCAAAATGGGTTTCGACGCGACGAAGAAGATTCCGGGCGAAGGTTTCAAACGCGCCTGGCCGCCGTTGATCAAAATGGACGACGACGTGCGCCGGAAAATTGATTCTCTCTTCGGCGGCAGCCACTGACTGGTCTCTCAACTCTCAACTATGAACTCTCAACTAACTGCCGGCCTTGACGCGACGAAGAAAATTCCCGGCGAAGGTTTCAAGCGCGCGTGGCCGCCGTTGATTCGTATGGATGAAAGTGTGCGGAAGAAAGTGGATGCCTTGCTTGGGAGAAATCCGTGAAAGCAAAATTGCTAGTTGTGTTGTGACATTCATTCAGGGCAACTTTGAAACATGAGTTCCGCCCCGCCTTCGCAAGCTCTTTATGAACTGGTCGCGGATAAGTTGGAAAAGTTGATTCGCACCGGCACACTGCGTCCTGGTGAACGTATCCCCTCGGTGCGACGGACGTGCGCGCAGCACGGGGTGAGCCTGACGACAGCGGTGCAGGCATATTTGCTGCTGGAAAACCGCGGCCTGATCGAGGCGCGCCCCAAGTCCGGCTTTTTTGTCCGCACCCAGTTCCGCGACCGCGTGCAGGAGCCGCAGCCTTCGCGGCCGGGACAATTGGCGAAGCCGGTTGCGGTTGGTTCGTTGCAGTCGCGGATTTTTGATGCGGCGCGGATGCCCGCGGTGATACCGCTCGGTGCCGCTTATCCGGGGGCGGCGAATCTGCCGGTTTTAAAATTGAGCCGGATCATGTCGGTGGTGGCGCGCCAGTCCGGTGAGGCCGGCATCAACTACGACCTGCCGCCCGGCTCGGAAAAGCTGCGGCGGGAAATCGCCCGGCGCTCGCTGGACCGTGGGTTGAATCTTTCGCCCGATGAAATCATTACGACTTGCGGCGGAACGGAGGCATTGGCGTTGTGTCTGCGCGCGGTGACGAAACCCGGCGATGTGGTGGCCGTCGAGTCGCCGACTTATTTTGGCGTGCTGCAGCAGATCGAGGGCATGGGCTTGAAGGCGCTGGAAATTCCCATGCACCCGCGCGACGGCATGAATCTCGATGCGTTGGAACAAGCCTTGAAGAAGCGGCAAATCGCCGCGTGCCTGGCGGTGCCCAATTTTAACAACCCGCTCGGCTCATTGATGCCGGATGCGAACAAACGACGGCTCGTGGAGATTCTGGCGCGCCGCGATGTGCCACTGATCGAGGATGACATCAACGGCGGTCTGCAACATCACGGCATCCGCCCGCGCGTGGCGCAATCGTATGACCGGCACGGACGGGTTTTGTTGTGCGGTTCATTTTCCAAGACCATCGCGCCGGGCTATCGCGTGGGCTGGGTCGTGCCGGGCCGCTACTACGAAATAGTGAAGGGGCTCAAAACCACCAGCACGCTCGCCACCGCCTCGCTGCCGCAACTGGCCATCGCGGAATTCATGGCCAACGGCGGCTACGACCATCACCTGCGTTCGCTGCGGGAAAAATTTGCGGCGCAAATTGCGCAGATGAGCCGCGCCGTGGCGGACGCCTTCCCGGCAGGCATCAAGCTGACGCGCCCGGCGGGAGGTTTTGTGCTGTGGGTTGAACTGCCAAAAAAAGTTTCCGCGTTGAAGCTGCACGACCTGGCATTGGCGGAAAAAATCAGCATCGCGCCGGGGCCGATGTTTTCAGCCAACCAAGGCTTCCAAAATTTCATCCGTCTCAACTGCGGCCATCCCTGGTCGCCCGGGATTGAACGGGCCGTGGACGTTCTCGGCCGCCTGGTCCGGCGGTTGATGTAAGCTGACCGGGCAGGCATCTGTTCACCCCAGGAATGTGGCCGTCTGTATCTGGCGGGATGGCGTCGCGCACAGCATTTTAAAGGCATGGATTTTTTTATCTTTGTTCGGATTTTCTTTGGCATCCTGTTTGTTGGGACGCTGATTGCCGGATATTTCCTGTTCAAGAATTTTGAAAAATTGTTCGGCTCCGACCCGGCTTTTCCGGGCGACACCCCCGGCGCACGCAGCTTGAACAAAGCTCAGGTCATCATCATCTGGCTGCACGCGGTGGCGATCACGGGTGGTTTCGCCTTCCTGCTCCACTAAACCAAAGCCTTCCGCCCGCGCCTTTACTTTCAACGTATGAATCCCGGCCCGATCAAAAAACCCCTGGTGGCCAACGAAGCCATCAAGCTGGCCTCGTGCCAACTGCGCGGGACCATCGCGCAGGATTTATCCGATACTTCCACGGGCACCATTTCCGAGCAGAACAGCCAGTTGACCAAGTTCCACGGGCTTTACATGCAGGACGACCGCGACAAGCGCAAGGTGTTGACGCAGGCGGGACAGGAAAAGGCTTTTGCGTTCATGTTGCGCCTGCGTTTGCCGAGCGGACGCATCACCCCGCAACAATGGCTGGTGCTGGATCAATTGGCCGGGCAGCTCGCGTCGCCGTCGCTGCGGCTCACCACCCGGCAGACCTTCCAGTTCCACGGCGTTTTGAAGGGCAACGCCAAGCCGTTCATCCAGCGGATTCACAAAGTCATGCTGGATTCCATCTCCGCCTGCGGTGACGTGAACCGCAACGTGATGGTTTCGCCCAACCCCGAGCGCGATCCAGTTTTGCAGCAGGTCTATGAACACGCCTGCGCTTGGAGCGCGCACACCCTGCCGCGCAGCCGGGCGTATCACGAAATCTGGCTGGATGAAGAACTCGTGGCTGGCGGCGAACCCGAGTCCGATCCGCTCTATGGCCAGACCTATCTGCCACGCAAATTCAAAACCGGTTTCGCACTGCTACCGTCGAACGACGTGGATGTTTTTTCGCAGGACCTGGGCTTCATCGCCATCGCGGAACCGGGAAAACTGCTCGGCTACAATGTCACCATCGGCGGCGGGATGGGTATGAGCCACGGCCAGATCGAAACCTATCCGCGCCTGGGCGACAGTCTCGGCTTCATTTCCGCAGACAAGGTGATCGCGGTCGGTGAAGCCGTGCTCACCACCCAGCGCGATTTCGGCGACCGCACCAACCGGAAACACGCGCGGCTCAAATATACCATCGCTGACCGCGGCGTGGCCTGGTTCAAGGCCGAGGTGGAGCGACGATCGGGAATTACTTTTGCCCCGGCGCGTCTACTTGCCTTCACCTCCTGTGAAGATCAGCATGGCTGGCATCTGTGCGCCGATGGAAGCTGGTTTTACGGTCTGCACATCCTCAGCGGCCGCATCAAGGATTTGCCCGGCTGGCCGATGAAGCGGGCGCTCGCGGAAATTGCCGCCATCCACACCGGCGACTTCCGGCTCACGCCCTCGCAAAACCTGACTATCTCCGGCGTCACGGCGGCGCAAAAGCCGCTCATCGAAAACATTCTTACCCGGCACGGCCTGGCGGCTGAAAACAACCGTTCCGGCCTGCGCTTGAACGCGCTTTCTTGCGTGGCACTGCCGACGTGCGGGCTGGCGCTGGCGGAAAGCGAACGGATCCTTCCCTCCGTGATCACAAAACTTGAGGCCGTCTTGCAGGAAACCGGCTTGAACCATGACGCCATCACCCTGCGCGTCGTCGGTTGCCCGAATGGCTGCGCCCGTCCGTTTCTTGCCGAGATCGCCCTCGTTGGTCGCGCGCCGGGCAAATACGCGCTATACCTTGGCGGCCATCGCAACGGCACCTTGCTCAACCGATTGGCGGCCGTCAGCGTGACCTTGGACGAGGCGGTCGCGCTGCTCATCCCGATCATCAAACGGTATTCCCGCGAACGCCAGATTGACCAGAGCTTCGGCGACTTTTGCAACCGCGCCGTGCTGCCTGCGGATGCCACGATCCACAGTGTTGGCAACGGCATTTCTTAATGGTTTTCGCAAATGAATTTCCCGGAGATCGTTGGACATCGCGCTGCCGGCGGAAGGCGTGTTCCACAACCTCGTGTTCGTCAGCATCAAGAAGACCCATCCGCACCCCAACGGCCACAACCTCGTTGAGGTTGTTTCCATTTCGGAAATGCAGCTGCGGCTTTTCTGATTTGTCACGTTCACGCACCGGTCTGCGGGAGAAATTCCAGCCCGAACTCTTTTGCAATCCTATCACGCATGGGATGTCCTGCCTTAGCTGCGGGTCTTGGCAGACGGCCACCAGTGCGCCGATTTCCTCGAAAAATCTGCCAAGGCTCCACGCGTGACGGCGCCCAGGCCCAACCTTTGATTTGACACAGATTTTTCCCAATTGTAGCAATTGGCCTTGAGTGATTGAGGTATGCTTGCCACAAGCACGAACAAACAAAACATCAACCAAAGGAAAACACCATGAGTGCAGCGAAGAAAAAATCGGCGGCGAACATCGTCTGGTTTGAAATCCCGGCGGACGACACCGCCCGCGCCCAGCAGTTCTACGGAAAACTGTTCGGCTGGAAGATCAACCCCTTTCCAACGATGCCGGATTATTCACACATTGATACCGGCGGCCCGGACGCCGCGCCCGACGGCGGATTGATGAAACGCATGCATCCAGGGCAGACGATCACCACCTACATCAGCGTGCCGTCCGTCACCCGGTTCATGGCCAAGGTGGAAAAGCTCGGCGGTGAAATTTGCCGTCCCAAAACGGCTGTGCCCGGCATGGGTTACTTCGCCATCTGTCAGGACACGGAGAACAACACCTTCGCGCTTTGGGAGGTCAATCCGAAAGCCAAGTAAGCGACGCAAGTTCAGCACGGCCATGCTGCTGCTGCGACTCGCAGAGTCGCGCTCCTTGATGGTCCAATGTTCACGCGCCGGCGGCGGCAGGATTTCCCGCCCGAATTCTTTCGCGATTTCCATCATGCGCAGGATGTCCGGCGGTGGCTGTGACGTGGCAGGGCCCTGCGGCGCGACAAGGCGCGCCGCTGGGAGGCGGAATTTAATCAGCGTGGATCAACGATACATCTTCTTGGATCGGGCGACTGCTTTGTGGATTTCACCGACATGGAAACCGGCCGCGTCCTCGTATCCGGTCGGCGCGACCAGATTGAGCACGGACCGGCAGAATCCGGCCAGGCGCGGGAGGGGTTTCGGCCTCGTCACCCGCAGGAGCAGGGTGAACATGGACCGGCCCAATCCAGAACTGCTTTCTGAGATATGATTGATCGAAATCATGATCGAGTATTGGTCGTCCGTCGCGGGAAATGCCTTCCCTCTTTTGCCCACTATTTGACGAATTTTGCCTAACCGGCCGATTTGCCGGTGACTTGGTGCACGTCTCATCCGCGATTTCGCCTGCACCCACCGATGCCGGTGCGCCCGACGATTTTGCTCCCGAAGCCGGCAGAACGGGATTATCCTGTGGCCGCATGGCAATCATCGGCAAACGCAACCTGCTCTCCGTCGTCCGGGAATCTTCGCCCGGACTCTATCTCGACGGCGGCGAGCTGGGCGAGATTTTGCTGCCGGGCCGCTACATCCCCGCGAACCTCGCGCAAAAGGACAAGATCGATGTGTTCGTCTATCGCGATTCGGAGGATCGCCTCGTCGCCACCACCGAAACGCCGAATGCGATGGTCGGCGAGTTCGGCTACATGAAGGTCATTAACGTGCATCCGCAGGTCGGCGCGTTTCTGGACTGGGGCTTGCAGAAGGATTTATTGGTGCCGTTCCGCGAACAAGAATTTCCCCTGCGCGTCGGCGACTGGGCGGTGGTCTATGTGGCGCTGGATGTGAAGACGGATCGCATTCTCGCCAGCACGCGGTTGAACCGACATCTGAACCGCGAGCCCGCCGCGTATCGTGACGGTCAGCCGGTGAACCTACTCATCACCGGCAAAACACCGCTCGGCTACAACGCCATCGTGGACAACGCGCATCGCGGTCTGCTGTATCACAGCGGCCTTGCGGCGGCATTGAAGACCGGCGCTAAGATGAAAGGGTTTGTCCGCACCGTGGGTCCCGGCGGCAAGATTGATCTCAGTCTCGACGCCTCCGGTTACAAACGCGTTGCGCCGCTGACCAACCTGATCGTTGAAGCCCTGCAAGCCGCCGGCGGCAAACTCGCCTTTGACGACGACAGTTCACCGGCCGCCATCCGCGAAACGTTCGGCGTGAGCAAGAAAGCGTTCAAGCAGGCGCTCGGCAAACTTTACAAAAGCCGCCGCATCGTTTTTCTCAAGCCGGGAATACAACTGCAGGAAAATTCTTCATGGTCGCCCGCGCGGTGATCTGGCACCGGACAGCGACAGCCGGGTCGCAAGCGGTCACGCGATCCCAAATGCAGTAGAGACCTCTGCAAAACGCGTGGCGGCGACGCCCTCGTCGCCGAGAACATGTGTTTTTCAACGATTCCAATCCGTCGCGCAGGCGACGAGGCGTCGCTTCCACTCTTTTGCAGAGGTCTCAGGCAGGGTTACACCCCATTGCTTCCACAGGCGGGGCGGGCGATGCTGAGAGCCATGAAAAAAAATGCATTGCTGATCACGTTGCTGTCGGCCGCTGCGTTCGCAACCGGCTGCAACAAAAATCAAACTGCCGCCCAGCAAATTGACAAGGTTCAAACCGAGGCGAAGCAGGCCGCCAAGGACATGAAGGATTACACGTTCGCGCAGAAAGACGAGTTTGTTAAATACATGCAAACCCAGTTGACCGCGTTGGATCAGGATTTGGACAAGCTTTCCGCCAAAATTGACGGTTCCAGCGAGGCCATCAAGGCTGAAGCCAAACCGAAGCTTCAGGCCTTGCGCGAACAGGCGGCGAAATTGAATGAACAACTCACCGACGCTAAAAGTGCCACCGCCTCCACCTGGGACGACGTCAAGGCTGGTTCGCAAAAAGCTTATGACTCGCTGGCAAAAAGTTTCGCGGACGCCCGCCAATGGGTGAGTGATAAAATCGCGCCTTGAATCAATTTCCAAAAAACCAACTAAAAACAATATGATCCAAATATCGAAACGCATTCTCGCCCTGCTATGCCTCCTGGCCCTTGCTGTCTGCACCGGCATGGGCTGCCATACGGCCAATGGCTTTGGCAAGGACGTCTCCAACGCCGGCCAGGGAATCCAGAACGGCACCAAATAAAAATTGGTTCCGCGCAGATCAAAAAACAACCAGGCCAGAAAACAGTATGCTCACGATTGCGCCGGCGGAGGTTCGCCGGCGCTTTTTCTGCCCGCACCTCACCACCACGCCTGGTCGGGTAACACCCCATGGCTGAAAGCCGGCGCATCCCGCAGAGTGCGTCCAGTGTAAAAAACAACGAACCAACTGCGGAAATTAAGAACATATCGAATTCAAACCATTTCGGAACTGCAAGGAACCGGGAACAAACAACAACCGAATGACAAAATATATGAAACTGACTACTGGTCTATTGGGATGCGCATTGGCCGCCGGGCTGATGACTTTCGCCACCAACAAAGCTCAAGCCAATCTGGTGATTGACAATACCGTTTATGCGCCCTTTAAGTTGAAACTCTCAACTCAATACCTGGACGGGAACAAGCACAAAAAAGCGAGCATCACCTCGAAGGATTTCCTGAAGGCTGAGGGCTACAACAACAAAGTCCAACTGGTCGTCAACACCGACACGTTTGATATCTGGGTCGTCAACAAGGACACCTTGGTGGCCAACCTGTCAAGCGATGACACCCTTTCGATTTTTTTCAGCGACTCCCAAACGACCCAACCGAACCCCAAAAAAGAGTCCTACAAGGAAACGGGCGTTCTGGAAGTGATTTCTGACGGGGTCAATAGCTTCGACATCTCCGGCGCTTATTCCGACAGTTATTCGTGGGGGAAAGTGGATAAAAAAGGCAATCAAACCTACAAAGAAAGCCTCACCGCAAAAGATCTTTCCGGCGATGGCATCTTTTCCGCCTTGAGCGCGGATACTTTGCCGGTTACCGGCAGCGCTTCCTACAAAGGCAGCGGCAAAATGTCTGCCGATCAAACGCAAGGGTCCGTGAACCTGGGGGCGGCCGCCAACTTCGCGGTTCTGGCCGGCTCCACGGTGGCCAACACCGGCTTTACCACGGTGACGGGAGATCTGGGACTCAGCCCGGGTTCGGACGTGACCGGGTTCCCGCCCGGCACCGTAACCGGGACGCAACATGTGGCCGATCCGACCGCCGCCCAAGCTGAACTCGATCTGACCACCGCGTATAATGACGCCGCCGGACGGACCGTTGGCCCGGTCAGTGTGGCCGGCAATATCGGCGGGATGACCCTTGCGCCCGGGCTCTATAAATCCACCGGCTCATTGGAAATATCGTCCGGGGATCTCACGCTCGACGCGCAAGGCGACGCGAATGCGGTGTTCATCTTCCAGATCGCGTCCACGCTCACCACGACCTCCGGCCGCCAGGTGATCCTGACCGGCGGGGCCAAGGCGGCCAACATCTTCTGGCAGGTCGGCACTTCCGCCGTGCTGGGCTCGACCTCGGTCTTCAAGGGAACCATCATGGCCGATCAAGCCATCACGCTGGAGACGGGAGTCTCGCTCGAAGGCCGGGCGTTGGCCCGGATCGCGGCAGTCACCCTGGACTCCGACGTCATCACCCTTCCTGCCCCGTAATCGGCAGGCGCAACGAAAACCAACCAATCCAAAAAGAATTATTATGGCTAAAAAAAGTCGAGGCGGACGGATGACGGCGGCAAAAACGCGCGCGGCCAAAAGCCCGGGCGGAAAAGGACCGGTCAAAGATCGTCCCGCAGGTAAAAAGATCATGAGCACATAAGAGCAAAGCCTGCTCCTGCTGCGTCCGTTCAAACCAGCCGCCCGTTCACCACGGGCGGCTGGTGTCATTTTCAAACAAGGCCCCTCACCCAACCCTCTGCCCAAGGAGCGGACACAGGTGAGAGCTGGCGTGACGCATTCCAATTGATTTTCGCGCCTGGACGGTATTTCTCCGACTGGGCGGGCGATGCCCGGCGGCGTCATGGAATATCTGATTGAGTTGGATCCAAACGACTGGCTTGATCATCCGGCCGCGACCGGAACCGGACGAACCGGAGCCGCCTAAGTTTCGCCGGAAGCCCTGCCCATTGCCGTTCAACCGGAACTTGATCTGTGATGGCAATTGTTTCAGTGGCCAGCGCAGGCACAACGGCGGCCGTCACCGTTCAATTCAGCGCCGGATCGCCAGTGTGGCGAGCCCCGACCAAACCTCGCCTCGCCCTGCGTTCGGGTTACACCCCATGGCGAAGCATCCGCGGGTTAAGCTAGCGTGTTAACCATGTTAAAAAACAACGATGCAACCAACGAAGCAAGCCGGATGAAAAATCATTCCGTAAACAACAAACCAACCTTAAACGTCTGGCGATTGACCATCGGTCTTGCCGCCGTCGTGCTGCTCTCGCCCCACGCCGCCGTCGCGAAGCAAGGCGGCACGGACAGCGAACACTTTCTGTCCAAGTCGGACATGGTGAACACGGGCGTCGAGCCGGCTGCCAAAGGCAAGATTGATATCCAGCTGAACAGTCAGGGAAATTCCAGCAAACAGCAGGTCAAGCTCACGCTGTCCAAGTTGCATGCCAACACCGACTATCGGTTGATGGCCTTCGTGGGTGACGACACCAATGCGACGGACATCGCCGGGTTCACCACCAGCAAGAGTGGGGCGTTCAACCTTGCTTATCAGCAAACTGGCCAGGGCAATTCTGGCAACAGCAAGAAACATTTCCCCGATGCACTGGACCCGCTGTGCAATATCCGCGAACTGGATATCGTTGATGGCAACACGAATGCCGTGCTGAGCGCGGTTTTGGCCGATCCGGACAAGGGAAAGTATTCGGTCAAGAATTCCATGCACTCAGTTGGGTCTCTGCCGGGCGCCAAGGCAAGTTTGCGGATCGAAGCGAACGGCAATGACACAAAGTTTCAATTGAAGGCCTCAGGTCTCGCCCCGAATACGGACTATAGTCTCGCGTTCAATGGCGAAATGATCCAGACCTACACGTCGGACAACAAGGGTGCATTAACGGTGAACAGCCTGCCAGTGAATGCGCCGGGCGCATTGGAAATCCAAACGGTGGCCTTGATCGATCTCCTCAGCACCAACCTCGTCTTGATCACAGTCGGCTTGGGCATCCCGTGCACGATGGAGCATCAGGTGCCACCGTCCTTGGGAACGGCAGGATCTGGCTTCGCGGTGCTCGCCGGTTCAACGGTGGCCAATATCGCTTTCACCACGGTCAATGGCGACCTGGGATTGAGTCCGGGTTCGGCGGTGACTGGATTCCCACCCGGAATCGTGACCGGAACCCAACACGTGGCGGATATCACCGCAGCCCAAGCCCAGCTTGATTTGACCGTGGCGTATAATGATGCCGCCGGACGAACGCTCGGCGCCATCGCGGTGGCGGGAAACCTTGGCGGCATGACCCTTCCTCCCGGACTTTATAAATCCACTTCTTCACTCGAAATATCATCCGGAGATTTGACGCTCGACGCACAAGGCGATGCCAATGCGGTTTTCGTCTTCCAAATCGCGTCCACATTGACCACGACTGCCGGCCGGCAGGTGATCCTGAGCGGCGGCGCCAAGGCGGCGAACGTCTATTGGCAAGTCGGCACTTCCGCCGTGCTGGGCACGACCTCGGTCTTCAAGGGAATCATCATGGCCGATCAATCCATCACGCTGACGACGGGAGCCACGCTCGAAGGCCGGGCGCTGGCCCGGATCGCGGCAGTCACCCTGGACTCCAACGTCATCACCATTCCTGCCCCGTAATGAGCAGGGCGTAACGCAAATCAACCAAACAAAAGGAACTATTATGGCTAAAAAAAGTCGAGGCGGGCGGATGACGGCGGCAAAAACGCGCGCGGCCAAAAGCCCCGGCGGAAAAGGACCGGTCAAAAACCGTCCCGCAGGCCGGAATATCATGAGCACTTGAGGGCAAATCCTGCTCCGTCTGCGCCAGTTCAAACCAGCCGCCCGTTCACCACGGGCGGCTGGTTCTGTTTTCCGGGCAATCTTATTCACGACAGGATGCCTCGACAGACCTGCTGCGGCGCATCCAGACACTGCCCCCGGAACGCCGCATTTATGCGACAGCCTCAGCGAGGTTGCGCGCCCTGCCGCATAAATGCGGCGTTCCGTTTCCGCGGTCGGTTGCGGTCGGGGCAGTGCCTCCAGTTGCACCCGGACGCTGCCCTCACCCGCGCCGGGACACCCGCGCCGGGAATTGACGCTGGCAAAATTCCCGCGCACACTTCGCGCCATGCCGAAACGGGTAAAACGGGCCGGACTTGCTTCGCTGCCATGACCGCTGCCGAATTCAAAAAGAAGTGGTCACGCGATCAGGGCAAGGAAACCTCCGCCTGTCCAAGTCACTCCGACGACCTCTGCCGGCTGCGCGAACAGCCGACGCCCAATGAAGCCGATCCCAGCGGCACGGATTTTTAGCCACCAAAGCCGGCTGAACGCGAAGGCGCAAAGAACGCAGAGAGGCGCGGAGCTAAAATTGAAATGACCACTCTGCAGTTCTCCGCGTCTCCCGGGTCTCTGCGTCGCGGATCGTCCATCGGACTGGCTTGGACGGCATTTGACCAACCGGCCAGGTTAAAGTAATGAAAAAATCATGGGATTGACCGTTCATTTTAAACTGGCGGCACCCGCCGGATGCGATGCGGCGCAGGCGAAGCAGCTCGTTGAGTCCATGCGCCGCACGGCGGGACGTTTCCACAGCGAAGGGCTGGTGGATCGCGTGCATCCAATCACTTCGGACGTCAAAACGCTGCGGCAGCTTGCCTGTGATTATCTGATTCTGCCGGTGGTGGGACAGGAAAACACCTCCACCTGGGTGGACGTGTTCCCGACCGCCGGTTTTCTTTTTGAGGTGGAAGCCGGTGGGGATTGCGAGCCGCTCCAATTGGGGCTGTGCCAATACCCGGCGAAGGTCGGGTTTCAAGGACAGGAACTGCGAACAAAAAAAAGGCGCGGGCTGGCGGCTGGCGGGTTTCAGCAAAACGCAATACGCCAGCCTGCATGGCTGGGAACATTTTCAACGCTGCCATTGCGCCGTGGTGGAGTTGCTGGCTGCCTGCCGGACGCCGGGACTGCGGGTGGACATTTCGGACGAGGGCGATTACTGGCCGCGCCGTTCACTGACCAGGTTGCGCGAGAACGTAGAACAGATGAATGGACTGGTGGCGGCCGCTGCGGGCGTGTTGAAAGATGCGGAGGAAACGGCCCCGGGAGAAAGCCCAGTGCAGTCGCCCATCTTCGCGCACAAAGATTTCGAGCGGCTGGAAGCGGAAGGCGCCCGGCGCACGGCTCCAGCGTTAAAGAAGTTGCGCGCCCTGCTGAGAAAACTTTGAGTCAGCTCGGCACCTGAATCAACCCGGCGATTTTCCGCGCAGATCGCGGCCCGTCGGTGCCCTGGCTGCGGCCGGTTTGATCCGTCCCGGCGGAAACGAGCCTCGCACGGCGTTCGGGTTACACCCCATGGTGGAAAGCAGACCCACCACTTAACGTGCTTCAAGTGTTAGAAACCATCAGCACTCCAAACAAAATTAAAAACCAAATGAAAACCATGTTCCCCTTAACGCTCGCCGCCGCCGTGAGCACAATGTTCATCACCACCTCGCCGTTGCGCGCCGCCGATACGGACGACCGTATCGAATCGTCCGCTGCGAAGTCCTATGTCTTCAAGACCTATCTCAAGGACGATGCCATCAAGACAGAATCCGAAAACGGCATCGTCACCCTGACCGGCACGGTGGCCGATGCGTCGCACAAATCACTGGCGGAAAATACCGTGGCCAGTTTGCCCGGCGTCAAGAGCGTGGACAATCAATTGAAAATCACCGGCGAGCAGCCGGCGGAACATTCCGATGCCTGGATCACCACCAAAGTGAAGAGCGCACTGTTGTATCATCGCAACGTGAGCGGCACGGGCACCACCGTCTATACAAAAGACGGCGTCGTCACCCTGCAGGGTGTGGCGGACAGCCTGGCGCAGAAGGAACTCACCACCGAATACGCCCTGGACATTGACCACGTCAAATCGGTCAACAACGAGATGACGATCGCCAAGACGCCGGCCACGCCCAAGGAAACAATGGGCGAAAAGATTGATGACGCGTCCATCACGGCTTCCGTCAAGTCATCCTTGCTGTCGCACCGTTCGACCAGCGCCGTGCACACCTCGGTTTCCACGATGGACGGCGTAGTCACCCTGAGCGGCGTGGCCAAAAACGACGCGGAAAAAAGCCTCGTCACCAAGCTCGCGACCGACATCAATGGTGTGACCAGCGTGATCAACAACATGACGATCGCCGTGCCCGTGGCCGTCAAGTAAACGTCAACGTCCGGCTGGCGCCAAATGGCGCCAGCCGGGCGGAGCAAAAACCACAGAGCCACACGAAAGAATTTAAAATATGAATACAACTGTACATCCGGGGATCATCGAGACCGTCAAAGACAAGACGGTTGCCGCGACGGAAGGAACGGGACACGTTGTTGAAAAAGTGGTGGATACCACCGTCCAGGTCATCACCACCACGGTCAAAGACGCCGCCCAGGTCGGCGGCACTGTTGGCACGGCTGCCACCGGTCTGGTGAAGGAAGTCATCAAAGACACCAAAGAAGTGGTGGTCGGCGCCGAGCACGCAGTTGGCGCGGTCGCCGGCGGGGCGGTCAATGCGGTCGGCGAAGTGGGAGCCTCGACAGTGGATGCCGTCCGCAAGACCGTTCATGGCGACAAGACCGGGCCGAAAGAATCCGAGCCAACTGCCACCAAGAATTGACCAACCAATCTTTGCCGGCCGGCAGAGGTTCATAACCAAACTAAAAAATTATGTTATACACGATTGCACTCATCCTGATCATCCTGTGGCTGCTGGGAATGGTGACCGGCACCACCATCGGCGGTTTCATCAACGTCCTGCTCGTCATCGCCATTGTGGTGGTTTTACTCCGGGTCATCTCCGGCCGGAAGGTTATATAACTATGAAATCAATCCTTGCGGTCGCCCTGATCACCCTGGGCATTGTGGTGCTGGCCTACTCCGGCTTAAGCTTCAAAACGCCGGGCGAGACCATCAACTTCCTCGGGATGCACATCGCGACCACCGACAGTCATTTTATTCCGCCGACCGTTGGAGCGCTCATGCTCGTCGGTGGAATCGTGTTGCTGGTCGTCAGACCGAAGAGCATCTGATAGTCGTTGCGAGAGCGGATTCCCGGTGCGACTTCAGCTTCGACTATGATTGCAAACCAAACCCGCTTCACCCCGATCGAGGTGGCGGCGTCATTCAGCGTGCCGAAGGGCTTCCGGCGATTGGAATGGGATGAAGTGGTGACCCAAGGCGACTACTTGGTGGATGAAAAACGGGGATTTGTGCCATGGCAGGGGCCCGGCGGGTTCCGCGCCGACACTTTTTTGAAACCGATTTACCGGCGGGGAAAAGTCCGGGCGTCTCAGGCCGCCGGCAAATCATCGTGAAATCGTGTAACATGATTCGCACTTTTAAAAGCGCTTGCCGGTTTCTCGCCAATCCAATCAAGGAACGCCGGCGGCAGTATCGGTTAAAACAACTCGAGGCCGAACGGATCGACCGGATCTGCAACCCGGCGAAGTATCGTATGAAATGATTTGCAGAGCCTGGACGAAATTAAATTTTTCCAGACCGACATCGCCCGGTGAACGCTTTTCCTCCGGTGTTCACCGGGCTTTTCATTTTTCCTGCGATCGGATCACGTCGGGTTTCACCCCATATCCCCGCGGTTGAAGTTGGCAGATACTGGTGGTGCAGTGGCGACCAGCGGGTGGCCATCTTTTCGGTGTTATTGCCCTGAATTGGTCATGCCAACATGAAATTTAAACTCATCGCGTTGTCCAAGCGATATGCGGTGGCGCTGTCCCGACACCTGAAGCAGGGAACCAACGCAAGCTTGCGGCCGGCGTTGCGGATGGGCAGCCAGGCGGCCGTCCTTGGGCTGGAGACGCTGGGCTTGGCGCGGATTCACGAACAGGCGCTGGCCACACTGGGGTTGACCCACATCAAAAACACATCCACCAAACTGGCGGGAATTTTTTTTGCCGAAGCCAACACACTCATTGAGGACACCCACCACGCCGCCCGTCAGAGACGGTTGCAAGTCACCCGGTTGACCGATGCTTTGGACCGGCGCACGGAGGAACTTGCCGCCTCCAACCGACAGGTTCAACGCGGAGCCGCCCGCCGCAAGCTCATGGCGGATGCCTTTAAAAAAAGTGGCAAGGAGCGCGACAAATCACTGGAGGAATCGCTCGGGTTCCAAAAACGCCTGCGACAATTGATGCATAAGGTGCTCGTGGCACAGGAAGATGAACGCAAAAAGATCAGCAAGGAGCTTCAGGATGTAATCGCCCAGACACTGTTGGGGATCAATGTCCGGCTGCTCTCGCTGAAACAGGAGGCCCGGGGCAACACGCATGGCATCCAGCGTGGAATCGCGAGCACCCAGATGCTGGTGGCCTCATCGGCCAAGGCCGTTCGGCGGATGGCGGGTGAACTCCGGCGGCTGCGAGTGTTGCCAACTTGAAATGAAATCGAAATTCGAACCAGATTTTAGAATGAAAAAGCCGGACCAAGCCGCGCCCGCGTCTCCCCCGGCCACCGGCCTGCGCCACGATGCCGAGGCGCGGTTGCGGGCCCGGCAGAAAAAGCCGCGCACCGATGCTGGGTTCACGAAACCAGAAGCCGATCCGCAACGGGTGTTCCACGAATTGCAGGTCCACCAGATCGAACTGGAGATGCAGAACTTCGAGCTTCAGGAAAGCCGGAACCGGATGGAAGTGTTCGTGGAGAAATACACGGATCTCTATGATTTCGCGCCAGTCGGTTATTTTTCCCTGGATGAACAGGGGCGGATTTTGGAGGTGAACCTGACTGGAGCCACCTTGCTGGGCGTGAGCCGGGCTCGGCTCATCAAGCAGCGTCTGTCCCCCTTGATCGCCCCGGCGAACCGGCCGGTCTTTCTGGCGTTCCTGGCACAGGTCTTCGCCAGTCCGGCAAAAAAAATCTGCGAGGTGGCCCTGATGCAAGCCGGTGGCACCTCCCTCTGGGTCAGGTTTCACGGCATCTCCGCCCTCGGCAATAACGGTTCCAGGAAATGGTGCCGGGTCACGGTTTCAGACATCACGGCTCACAAGCTGGCGGAGCAACGCGTGGCCGCCTCGGAAATCCGCTACCGCCGGCTCTTTGAAGCGGCGCACGACGGCGTGCTCCTGCTGGATCCGGAAACGCGCAAAATCACCGACGCCAATCCGTTCATGACCCGGCTGCTGGGCTACACACGAGACCAGCTGGTTGGCAAGGAATTGTTTGAGATCGGCCTGCTCAAGGACGAGGCGGACAGCCAGATCATGTTCCGCAAATTAAAACGGCAGCACGAAGTCCGCTATGAAGATTTGCCGCTGGAAAGCCGCGATGGCCGGCATCAGGAAGTCGAAGTGGTGGCCAACCTGTATCAGGAGAACGACCATGCCACCATCCAGTGCAACATCCGCGACATCACGGAACGCAAGGCGACGGAAGCGGCGTTGCGCGCGAGCGAAGCGCGCTATCGCATCTTGTTCGACTCGGGTCCGGTGGCCATCTATTCGTGTGATGGCTCGGGAGTGATTCAGAATTTCAATCGCCGCGCTGCAGAACTGTGGGGCCGCTCGCCCGCGGTCGGAATCACCGACGAGCGGTTTTGCGGCTCGTTCAAATTGTTCCGGCCGGATGGCAGTTTCCTGCCCCACAAGCAGTGTCCCATGGCCATGGTGGTCAGCGGCAAAATGCCGGGGGTGTGTGACGGGGAGGTGCTCCTCGAGCGGCCCGACGGTTCGCGGATCCTCGTGATCGTGAATATTCGCCCCCTCAAAAATGAACGCGGCGAAATCACGGGTGCCATCAATTGCTTTTACGACATCACCGAGCGGAAACAGGTGGAGGCGGCCCGTCACCGCATCGAGGTGCTGGCTGCGTCCAACCAGAAGCTGGAAGACGAAATTGTCCGGCGGCAGGCGGTGGAACAATCCCTCAAAAAGAGTGAACAGCACCAGCGCGAGTTATTGTCCCAATCGCGCCTCATGCAGGAACAGATGCGGCAGCTCTCCCGCCAGGTGCTCCAGGCGCAGGAAGCGGAACGCAAGCGCATCAGCCGCGAATTGCATGATGTCATCGCGCAGACCTTGACCGGCATCACCCTCCGGCTGGCGGGCTTGAAAAACGAGGCCGGGCTGACCTCCAAAGTTTTTGGCCGCCACCTCGCCTTGACCCAGCGGCTCGTGGAAAAATCCGTGGGCATCGTGCATCGGTTCGCCCGCGAACTGCGTCCGGCGGTGTTGGATGACCTGGGGCTGGTGCCGGCGCTGCTTTCCTTCCTGAAAGATTTCACCGCGCAAACCGGCGTCCGCACCCATCTGACGGCATTTGCCGGGGTGGAACGACTGGATGCGACCCGGCGCACGACGCTTTATCGCGTCGCCCAGGAAGCGCTCACCAACGTCGCCCGTCATGCGCACGCCAGCCGGGTGGAGGTGCGTATTCAGAAACTCACCGATGGCGGCCTTTGCATGAAAATTATTGATGACGGCAAATCTTTCAGCGTGGAGCAAACCCTGGTCGTCACCAAGGGCAAGCGCCTCGGCCTGCTCGGCATGAGGGAACGCCTGGAAATGGTCGGCGGCCGGTTTGAGATTGAATCCGCGGCTGGCCAGGGCACCACCATCATCGCCCAACTTCCGCCCGGCCGGCCGGGGGGGGGGTAGAAACCGAATCCGTTAAAAATAAAATCTAAAAGTCCATGAATCAAATATGAAAAACAACGGTCACCAGCCCGCCGCCAAGTCGGTGCAATTACCCAAGTGCCCCACGGGCATCCAGGGGCTCGACGAAATCACGGGTGGCGGGTTGCCGCGCGGCCGGCCCACGCTGGTGTGCGGCGGGGCGGGTTGCGGCAAGACGCTGTTCGCCGCGGAATTCCTCGTGCGCGGCGCAACCCAGTTTGACGAGCCGGGCGTGTTCATGTCCTTTGAGGAAACCGGCGCGGAATTGAAGGCCAATGTCGCCTCGCTCGGGTTCGATCTGGCGGGCTTGATGCGGCGCAAAAAAATCCTGCTGGAGCACGTCCACATCGAGCGCAGTGAAATCCACGAGACCGGCGAGTATGATCTGGAAGGTTTGTTCGTCCGGCTGAACCTGGCGATCGATTCCATCGGCGCCAAACGCGTGGTGTTGGACACGCTCGAAGCGCTGTTCGCCGGCCTGCCGAACGAAGCCATTTTGCGCGCCGAGTTGCGCCGGCTTTTCCGCTGGCTCAAGGACAAGGGCGTGACCGCCGTCATCACGGCCGAGCGGGGCCGCGAACAACTGACCCGCCACGGCCTCGAAGAATACGTGTCCGACTGCGTCATCCTGCTCGACCACCGGGTCAACGATCAGATCGCCACGCGGCATCTGCGCGTGGTGAAGTATCGCGGCGCGCTGCACGGTACCAACGAATTTCCCTTCCTGATCGGCGATGAAGGCTTGAGCGTTTTGCCCATCACTTCGTTGTCGCTGAATCACGAGGTGTCGAACGCGCGGATCGCCACCGGCATTCCACGGCTGGACGCGATGCTCGGCGGGAAAGGTTTTTTTCGCGGCAGCAGCATTCTGCTCACCGGCACACCCGGCACCGGCAAGACCATCATCTCTGCGAACTTCGCCCAGGCCGCCGCGCGGCGCGGCGAGCGCGTGCTCTTCTTCTCGTTCGAGGAATCGCCCCATCAAATCATCCGCAACATGCATTCCATCGGGTTGCGGCTGGAACCGCTGGTCAAGAGCGGCCTGCTGCGGTTTCACTCGGCGCGGCCCTCGCTCTACGGCCTGGAGATGCATCTGGCCACGATGTTCAAGGAGATCAGCGCCTTCCAACCCCGCGTCGTCATTATTGATCCCATCACCAGCCTGATGGATTCCGGCACCGATTCCGAAACCAAGGGGATGGTGACGCGGCTGATTGATTACCTGAAGGCCGGGCAGATCACTTCGCTGTTCACCAGCCTGACGCGGGGCGGCCACTCGCTGCAACAAAGTGAAGCGGCCATGTCCTCGCTCATGGACTCCTGGATTTTATTGCAGGACTTCGAAGGCAACGGCGAACGCAATCGCGTGCTCTATGTGCTCAAAGCGCGCGGCATGGCGCATTCGAATCAGATCCGTGAGTTCCTGATTTCAGACCGGGGCATTGACCTGGTGGACGCCTACATCGGTGCCAGCGGCGTGCTGACCGGTTCCGCCCGGGCGGCGCAAAATTCACTCGAAAAAGCCGCCGTGCTGGCCGGCCAGCAGGAGGCCGCCCAGCTCAAGCGTGAAGTGGAGCGTAAACGCACGGCCCTCGAACGGCAGATCAGCGGCCTACGCGCCGACTATGAAACCGAGGCCGTGGAACTCCGCCGCATTGCCGAACAGGTCGGCACGCAAACGCGCCTGCTGTCCGCCGAGCGGACCGAGCTGGGCCGCTTGCGTCAAGCCGACGTTTCGGTGGCGGCCGGCGCGCATCGCAAATTCAAACCGAAGAATGGAATATGATGAAAACCAAAACCGTGAAACGTAACGAATACGGCGGCGCCGCCGGGAATGGGGTCAGGGAGCGTAGCGTTCACGCCGCTTCAGCGTCCGCGCGGGGGAACTCTTCGTCCTTTGCCGGTGCCGCGGCTGGCCGGAAGGCGAAGCGGGCTAAAGCCCGCGCTCCACGCCGGACCGACAAACTCTGGCAACTGCGCCTCTACGTGGCGGGCCAGACGCCCAAATCGCTGACGGCGTTTGCGAATCTGAAAAAGATTTGCGAAAACCATCTCAAAGGCCGCTACCGCATCGAAGTGATTGATTTATTGGAGCAACCCCAGCTTTCCAAAGGCGACCAGATCGTGGCCATTCCCACCTTGGTGCGCAAGCTGCCGGTGCCCGTGCGCAAGATCATCGGCGACCTGTCCGACACCGAACGCGTGCTGGTGGGGCTGGACCTCCGCCAGGCGGCTTGACCAAACGAATCGCTGTGAAAAAAAAGAAACTCATCCCTGCGAACAAGGCCTTCGAAAAAACCCTGGCCGTCCTGCCTGCCGGCAAACACATCTTGCGACTCTACGTGGCGGGCGCCAGCGACCGGTCGCGCCAGGCGATTCTCCGCGCTCGTCAACTGTGCGAAACGGAACTCAAAGGCAACTACGAACTGGAAGTGATTGACGTCTATCAGCAGCCCATTCTGGCGCGCAACGGCCAGATCGTCGCCACCCCGACGCTCGTCCGGGAATTTCCGAAACCCGTGCGCCGGCTCATCGGCAGCCTGGCGAACGCGGCTGGTATCTTTGTCGGTCTGGCCCTGGATACAAAAGGTAAAACCACCATTTGAACCTTGCCCGTCATCGCCGGAAGTCCGAAGCCGGAAGCCGGAAGCCGGAGGCCAGACCTCCGAGAGCTGGCTTGCGCCCCGCACCGTCCCGCGAGCTTGCTGAATTGCGCATCCGCCTGGCCGACGCGGAGGCGACGCTGCACGCCATCCGTTGCGGCGAAGTGGATGCGGTGGTGGTTGCCGGCCAACGCGGCGACCGGGTGTTCACGCTGGATGGGGCAGATCATGCCTACCGCGTATTGATTGAATCCATGAACGAAGGTGCGCTGACGCTCACGGCGGACAAGACGATCATCTACGCCAATCAATGCTTCGCGAAAATGGTCAAGTGTCCGCTGAAGCTTGTGATGGGCGGTTCCTTGCGCAGTTTTCTCTCCGCCGAAGATCGGAGCACGCTCCGGTTGCTTCTGAAACAAGCCGTCAAATCTGGCGCCAAGATCCATCTGCTGCTCCATGCCGGTGACGGCTCGCAACTGCCGGTGCAAATCTCCATTCGTCCCCTGGTCGGGAAGGTTTCCAATCGGGCGACTTTTGGTCTGGTGGTGACCGACATGACGGTGGCCCGGCGCAACGAGACAATGCTTCGAACCCTGACGCAACGGATCGTGCAGGCGCAGGAAGCCGAGCGCGCGCGTGTGTCCTTCGAATTGCACGATCACATCACCCAGTTGCTCTGCGCCATCCTGGTGCGCAGCCAGACGCTGGCGGATCAACTTTCAGCGCGCGACGGTTCATTGAAAAAAGAAGCGGCCAAACTCCACGAGCTGCTCAGCGAGACGGCCGAAGAAGTGGAGCGGATCTCGCGCAATCTGCGGCCCGGAGTATTGGAGCACCTGGGTCTGGTCGCCGTCCTGCATGCCACCAGCACCGAGTTCACCGAGCGGACGGGCGTGCCCGTCAAATTGACCACCGCCCGGTTGACCACGCGGCTGCCCGCCGACACCGAGCTGACGATTTACCGCATTCTTCAGGAAGCCTTCAAGAACGTGGAATTGCATGCCCGCGCCCGCTGCGTGGCGGTGAACCTGGCAAAGCGGGACGGCTTTATCCGGTTGAATATCTCCGACGACGGAATCGGTTTCGACACCGGACATCATCCGGCCAGGCGAAACGGAAAGGGCGGCCTGGGTCTGCTCGGCATGCGCGAACGGGCAGCCTATGTGGGTGGCGACATCAAGGTGAAATCCGTCCATCGCGTCGGCACCCAAATCGACGTGCAGATTCCTCTCCGCAATGTGCGGGAGGATCGCCGGTGAGTCCGCTGAAATAAAAAAACTTTATGAAAAAAATCACCGTGCTGCTTGTTGAAGATCATATGGTCGTGCGCGAAGGTTTTCGCAAAATGCTCGAGCTGGAAAGCGACTTCGAAATTGTCGGCGAGGCGCAAGATGGCCGCAAGGCCGTGGTGCTGGTCAACAAATTGCGGCCCGCCGTGGTGTTGATGGACATCGCGATGCCCTTGCTCAATGGACTGGAAGCCGTCCATCAGATCGTGAAAGAGTTTCCCGCCACCCGGATCATCATGCTCTCCGCGCACAGTGACGACGCGTATGTCAGCAAGGCGGCCGAGGCCGGGGCCGTGGGCTTTCTGCTCAAGCAGACTTCCGCCCACGAAGTGTGCCGGGCGATCCGGGAGGTTGAAAAGGGGAACACCTTCTTCACGGCCTCCATTGCCAAACGCTTTGACCGCCTCAACTCGCCGGTGCTCAACCGCTCCGGGCTGCAAAAAGGGAAGGCTGCCCAATTGACGTCGCGTGAAATGGAGGTGCTGCAACTGGTCGCCGAAGGCAAGGCCAACAAGGAAACGGCGGCGGAACTGGGCATCGGCATGAAGACGGTGGAAAAACATCGCGAGCATCTCATGACGAAGCTCGACATCCACGACACCGCGGGCCTCACCCGTTACGCCATCAGCGCCGGCATCATCGAGAGCAGCGTGCAGGTGACGATTGTTTAATAATCCAAGGGGGCGACCGTTCTCGCGATGACCCTGCCATCCGGAGGGGAGACGGTTATTCCGCCTTTCACCTTGATTGATATGAATCCGCTGATCTATCCCCGGGAAATTTCTCAGAGCCTGTCTGAAAGTGGTAGCGTCGGCCATCTTGGCTGACGTAGAGCCGGGGCGCCCCGCCCGGCGGAATTGGCGTCGTCGCTCAGCCAACGTCGGTGGAGCAGGAGCCTGCCGGAACGTGCCATTTTTCCAGGCGGCAAGATGCCGCCCTCTACGGCAGACGGGACGCCCGCCGCTACTTTTTAAAATCCTCTGAGACGCGGGGAAGGTAAAAGTCCGAAGGTTATCGCGGTGGTGGGCGGCCCCGGCCAGTTTGAGTTTGGTGGTTCGTCGCTTCAAAACAAACGCTGCATCCTGTATCAAACAGGATGCCGTTATCGTTTGGAGAAAACTCGAGTATTCCAGGCAAAGCGTGTGAACGGACAACCAACCAAGATCGCTCAATCTCTCATTTGGGTTTGCGGGAGGTGGAGATGATAGCCAGCTTCAACGGCTGAGAGACTCCAATTCCCATGGCTTTCTGCATCAATTCGTGGCGGCATTTGTTTCCGCCTTCTTTCCCGGTGTCCCATTACATAGGCAGACAACTCGATCAGGACCCCGTGAAGCGCCGCGCAGCGTTCCACGGTGTAAATGCTGTAATGGACGCAATGGCAATACGGACAAGGCCGGTCAGATTCCATGATCGTTTGAAGGGTAATCCGAATGTCAGATAATTGTTTGAATCCGGTTCCAGCCAGGGCCGGGTGATGCTCCGATATTCATCCGGCCGGACAACCACCTGTCATCCGCCGGAAAAATGCCCTGGGCTGGATTCGTTTCAACGCGATGATTATTGTTTCGATCCAGCCGTTAGTTTCTTGCTGAACAGCGAGAGGCCGCAAAGACCCAAACCGAGGTATGCGACGGTTGACCCGCCATCCGGGACTGTGGGGACTGTGGGACCATCCACTGCAGCCGTGCTTTGCCATTCAAAAGACTCGCCCGACCGGCCAAAGCCCAACTGCCAGGTGCCCGTTGTGGCATCGGCGGCAATTCCATCCGTGATAGTGCCGGTGCCTGAAAGGTGCAGGTGGGAGATGGTCGTGACATCCTGCACCTCCGAGGTTGACGTAAACGTGTAGGTGATGGCTCCCACCATGACCTGCCACAAGATGGTGAGACCGACCGCCGGGTTGACGCCGATGGGTGAAGCAAAACTCACCAGCGTGGCCCCGACAAAACTGCCATGGGTGGTTCCGATTGCCGGAGCGACGATGGTCATCGATGTGGCGGTGGTCAAGTTGCCGCGGGTCCCGCCATTTTGGGTGAACTCGCCCGTAAACCCGATGTCGCCGGTGATCGGAACGGCCTCCACCACCGAACCCAAACTGACCAGGGCCGCGATGGCCGCCGCTGTCAGCATTGATTTGTTTTTCATAATTTAGTTTTAATGTTGATTGGTTTATTGCGCTACAACACGAAACTAAACGCGCGGCCGGCTTGATCATATGGGGTGTTTCCCGCCCTGCGGCCAACGGCACCGGCATCATCGAGGGCAGCGTGCAGTTGACCATCGTTCAGCACTGGAAACATCTCAGAGTGAGGACAGATCGCCGAATGATTGCGAGTGACTGGTTCGGTCGTCAGCCGATAAAAGTATGTCTGGGTTTCACGGCTTGATTCCGCAAGAATGCCTGCCAATGAAAAAATTAATTCATCTTGCCGGTTCAATCGGCGCGCCTCCGGGGTCGATCACCCGGCGCGCCTTGATGAAGTGGCTTGCCGCGGCCGCGGCTTCCGCGAGTTTTGGGAGTCTGCTTGGAGCGGAAGCGCCACAGCCGCCATACAACGAACTGCCCGTGCCAAGGGCCAAGCAACCGCGCGAGATGGTCTATATCGCCCCGAATGCCAGGCGGCACGGCAAGTTTGCGCAAATCGCATTCAAGATGGCGAGCGAGGACACCGACGGTCTGCTGGGAAGTGCGGAACTGGTTTTGGAACCGGGGACATTTGGCGCGGCTCCTCATCTCCATCGTGGTTTCGATGAAATCTGCCGGGTGTTGGAAGGAACGGTGTCCATCTTGGTCGGCAATGAAGTCACGGCGGTCCCCGCTGGCGGCTGGCATTTGCGCCCGCGCGGTCTCATCCATGCGTTTTGGAACTCGGGATCGGAGCCGGCACGATGCGTGGAAATCTATGTCCCGGGCGGTCATGAACGCTACATGAATGAACTCGCGGATTTATTTGAGAATGGGCCGCCGCCAAAAGGGGCCGTCCGTGCTTTGGCGGCGCATCACGATATCGAGTGGCATTTTGAATTGCTCGAAGGTCTGGAGAAACGTTACCACGTCACACTTTGAGCGGCCCACCGCGAAACTAGATTGCGCACCACCGCCGTTACGCCATCGGCACCGGCATTGATCAGTTATTCATCAGGTCATCACCCCATGGCGGCGGCGGGTCTTCCTAACTACGCTCACGCCATGATTGAGAGTAAAAATTTGCAGACCCCGAAGTCCGACGCCGCACCACTGCCCATGCAGGCCAGCAGCCCGCAGCGCATTCTCGTGGCCGATGACGAACCAATCATTCTCCAGCTCGATTACGAAGTGCTGGTTGACTCCGGCTACGAGGTGGACGTTGCCGAAGATGGGGCGGTCGCCTGGAGCAAGCTGCAACGCAACCGATATGATCTTTTGATCACCGATCATAACATGCCGAAGCTGACCGGCATTGAGTTGCTGGGGAAACTCCACGACGCTGGCATCGTCCTGCCGGCCATCCTCGTGTCAGGCACGATGCCCACGGCGGAATTGAAACGGCACCCGTGGCTGCAACTGGCCGACAGGCTTTCCAAGCCTTACACGCTCATAGAATTGCTGGCGGCGGTAAATAAAGCCTTGCGTCCGGCGAACGCCACCAAAAGTTCCCAACTGTTCCGGGACTGCGCCCTGATGGACAATGAAACCCCGCAGATTAAAAAACCAGCCAAGGCACCCATGCGCGAGGTGATAAATCTGGCTCATCGCATTCTGGTGGTGGATGACAATACCAGCGCGCGCCAGCTCAACGTGGATTTGCTCAGAGATTGCGGCTACGGCGCCGAAGGCGTCAACGACGGTGCCGCCGGCTGGGAAGCGCTCCAGACCAGCGACTACGACCTCATCATCACCGATAACACAATGCCCCGGATGACCGGCGTGGAAATGATCGGGAAACTGCGCGCCGCCCGTATGGCCGTCCCGGTCATCATGGCCACGGGGTCTTTGCTCACGCATGAATTCACCCGCAGGCCGTGGTTGAAACCAGACGCCACATTGCAAAAACCATTTACCGCTGATGAATTGCTGGCGGCGGTAAACTCTTTTCTGGGCCCGGACGACGGCAGTGATGATCAGAAGGAATCGCTGATACCGAAATATCTCTGAGCGGGATGAATTGAATTCAATCGTCATCATCTGGGCGGGGCACAGACGTTGATTTGATCAAAGGTAATCCGGTCAACGGTTACGTGTTAAGGTGAACACCCCATGGTGGAGCTGCCATTACCTGACCTATTCTCACCCGCTGATTAAATTATGAATGCGCTCCTCAAAAGTCCTCCCGAACAAATGGATTTGGTGACACCACGGCCCCGTACGAATTCACCTCGCCCCATCCGCATTCTCGTGGTGGACGATGAGCAGGACGCCCGTCAGTTGACCGTGGATGTGCTGGCGAATTCCGGCTACGTGGTGGAAGCGGTCAAAGACGGCGCCGCCGGCTGGGATGCGCTTCAGGCCGGCCGATACGACCTCATCGTCACCGATAATAAAATGCCCGGAATGTCCGGCGTGGAAATGATCGAGCAGCTGCGGACCGCGCGCATGGCCCTTCCCGTGGTCATGGTCACCGGCTATTTGCCCACGCACGAATACATCCGCCGGCCGTGGCTGAAACCCGACGTCATCCTGGAGAAACCTTTTTCCAACGCCGATTTGCTGGCGACGGTAAAAAAAGTCCTGCACCAGAACGACAGCCGGTGCAGCCAGACAGCATGACGGTTGCCGCAACATCTCCCATGCGCACAATCCGGTCAAGGGGTTAAGCCACCGGCCTGGAGCTGGCGGTGGATATCCTGTGTTTCCCCATCCGCGCCGGACGATCTCAGCGATACCTCTCCCGGTCGTTCCTCGTTGACCGCACTAGCTGCGGGACATGGTGCGCGTCACTGAAAAGGCGCCAGGGGAAAACACCCCATGGTATCTATTTCGCTTCCGCGGGTATTGTTTGGTCATGAAACATAAAGTAAACCTGTCAGGTATCACCATCGGGGCCACCGCACTTATCGTGGGGTTGGCCGGAAACGTTCAAGCAATCCCGATCACGCATCGTGTGTACCACACCAGTCATGTGGCCAGTGCTTCGAATCAGAGTAATCAAAACGCAAGCCTTGCCAGCCTGACGGCTCCGATTGCTCCCCAGGCTTCGGCTACTTCCCATTTGGTCAACGCGAGGCAGACGCGCGGACGTCAGAAACCTACTGCGGGAAATTTGAATCTTCCCATATCCAGCGGGTTGACGCTGGGGTCCAGTCAAGGAGCCCTTCCTGTGACCGTTCTGACCGCTCCACTCCTGCCGGTTGTTCCCGTGAACCTGCCGCCGGCGCCCGTGCCCGTTGTGACTGGTGCGGCAGGGTCCGCGGCCAGCCCTGTCGGTGTCCCGGATGGCGGCGCGACCGCGGCAATGATGGCGGGAAGTTTTGGCGGGCTGGCCCTCCTCAGAAAAAAACTGAAGGGTTGACCCGGCATTTTACCGTTTCAGGATTCTGATTTTGGCGGAGGGAATTTTTCCCTCCGCTTTTTTTCTTTGGGTCAGAGCGTTTGAAGCTTTAGGTGGGGGAAATACCCCATGGCGTCCGCCTTAGATTATGCTTTCCTTTCGTCGTGAGTGAACCACAACTTTTCGACGGAACACAACCAACCCCACTCCCGGCACGATTGTCCAGCCTCAACCACACCCAAATTCAAATCACTTGGCGGGACAATCCTGTGATATCGATTGAAATCAAGCACCGGACCAGTAAGCTGGCCTTCAAGGTGTGCTCCATCCCGCCAAAACCAGATTGTCGGCATCGACACCACGCTCCGGTCGTGTCGAGTTCCAAAGACCGGATGATCTTCACTTCACGACCGGAAAGGCTGTCGGTTTGAACAACTCTTCCGGTCGTCACTCTGGAAGCTCGGTGCTGATCCTGCTGTGGCTTTGCGTTTCGTCATTCGCGCACGCGCAGGGGGCTGCCGTCAGTTCCACGAATCCACTGCCGGGGGAGACGGTCACTCTTCCCAAATCCGTTCCCGATCCGCTCGAACCATTTAACCGGGTCATGTGGGGTTTCAACAAGGCGGTGATGACTGGCGTCATCAAACCTTCGAGCCGGGTGTATCGCTTCGTCGTCGTGAAACCGGTCCGCACCGGCATTGGAAATTTTGGCAAGAACCTGACTTATCCGGGACGACTCATTAATAATCTGCTCCAGGGAAAATGGAATGGGGCGCGCGACGAGACCTATCGGTTCGCGTGCAATACCACCGCCGGGGTGGCCGGTTTTTGGGACGTCGCCACCAAATGGAAGATCCCGAAATCGGAAGCGGATTTCGGCCAGACGTTCGGACAATGGGGCTGGCAGCCGCAATTCTTCATCATGCTGCCGATTTATGGCCCGAGCAACGATCGCGACACCGTTGGCCTGGCCGCCGACACGGCGGCCAATCCGTTGCTTTACATCGCCCCCTACGACTTCGACATCAACAAGCCGCTGACGTATCTCGGCCCCTACAGCTACATCGCCTACGCGGTCATGTATAATAATCTCTCCGACAGCGTGGACGGATACGTGCGGTTCAGTCAGGCGGAGGCGGATCCGTATTCCGAGATTCAATATGCCTGGACGTTCGCCCGCGCGAATCGCGTGGCGGATTTTCAGGTGAAGGGGGAACAGGACAAGGCGTCGTTGGAAACGCTCGAATCCGTCTTCTTCACTTTCAAGGATCCGGAATTCCCCGGCCACGGCACGACCCGCTCGGTGCGGATTCCGGCCACGGGCCGTAAATTAAAATTCACATACTGGCTGCAGCCGGGCAAAGCGAACGTGGTTTACATCGTGCCCGGACTGGGTTCGCACCGGCTGGCCGATTCGGCACTGGCGCTGGCCGAGCTGGTTTACAAAAACGGTTTCTCCGCCGTGTGCATCAGCAGTCCGTATAACTCCGAGTTCATGGAGAATGCCGCGACCGCCGCACTGCCCGCGTATCTGCCGGCGGACGCGCACGACGTGCAGGCCGCGCTCACCGAGATTGATCATCGCCTGCATGTGCTGTATCCGAACCGGTTGGGCAACCGCGGGTTGATGGGCTACTCCATGGGCGCGATTCAAACCATGTTCATCGCGTCCGCCGGCCCGACGAATCAGTATTCCGTCACGATCCCGGGATCCGTGTTGAACTTTCCGCAGGGGAAACAAGGCGTGAAGACAGTGAGCATTGTCCCGGTTACGAATCAACTGCCGCTGATTCATTTCGACCGTTTCGTCGCCATCAATACACCCGTCCGGATGGCGGAGGGGATTTCCAAGCTGGATGAATTTTACCGGGCGCCGCTCGACTGGCCAGACACCAACCGCACCGACAATATCGAGAACACTTTCCTGAAGGTGGCCGCCTTGAGCCAGAGCACGCTCACGCCGCAAACGACGCTGCCGTTCAGCGCCATCGAATCCAAGTTTCTCATCGGCCTGACGTTTCGCCTCAAGCTGCGGGACATGATCTACAGCAGCCAGCGGCGAAATAATCAGCATGTCCTGCAACACCGGATGGATGATTGGCGGCGCGACCCCGTGTATCAGGAAATCCTCCAGTATTCTTATCAGGATTATTTTGAGAAATTCGCGATCCCGTATTACCAGACCAATGGCCTGGCCGGGCCGACGGCGGAAACGATGGAAAAGAACGGCAATCTGCGAACGTATGAGGCCGGCTTGCGCGCCAACCCGGACGTCCGCGTCATCGTCAATCAAAACGATTTTCTTCTGACGGACGCGGACCTGGCCTGGCTGCACGCCACGTTTGCCACGAATCAATTGACGGTTTTCCCGACCGGCGGTCACCTAGGAAATCTTTTCAATCCGGCGGTGCAAAAAACCATCCTCGCCGCGCTCACCCCGATGCGTCCACCCGATCCCAGGCCGGAAGCGCCGCTGAAGGATCTACACCCGTGAATCCGGAAGCTCTCGTTCCCACCGCCGGGAATCCATTAAAAATAATTCACCGTAGGAGACGAGGTGACGAGTCTCAAATTTCTTCCCCCGCGAAATACAAGTTAGAGCCGATCCATGACGCCGGAGCGCCGAACACCGTCTCGGCTCGTTGCCCGTTCGGGTTTGAAACTGGCCGAGACGGTGCTCGGCGCTCCGATTGCGTCATGGCGGCGAGGCCCGGCTACAGGTCGTTGGATTCTCCTCGCGTCGGCTGCTACGAGATTAAAGGGCTGCCAGTGACTCGAACTACGGGCGCGCTGATTAAATCGCCCGACGTTCTTCGATTTACACTTCGGCGCGGTAAAGGTTAGTTTTGCCGCCAATGACATATATCACGACGCGCAAGCTGCGTAGAGACGAAGTTGGCAGACGGCACTAAGATCATATGCACGATCACAAGCCAAGCGCGCCGGATACCGGGGATTTACGTGGCAAGCCACTCTCGCCTGCCTGGATTCTGTTCATCCTCACCGGCCTCAACCTGTTCAACTATCTCGACCGCTATGTGCTCTCGGCCGTGTTGACGCCGTTGCAAAAAGATCTCGGCATCAACGACGGCCAGGCCGGGCGGCTCGTCACGGCGTTCATGCTCGGATACTTCGTCACGTCGCCGGTCTTCGGCTGGCTGGGCGACCGCTGCTCGCGCAAATGGCTCATCGCCGCCGGCATTTTTGTCTGGAGCGTGGGCACGGTCCTGACGGGATTCGCCGCGACGTTTGCGATGATGATCGCGTTTCGCGTGCTGGTCGGCCTGGGCGAAGCGAGCTATGCAACCATCAGTCCGAGTCTGATTTCCGACAGCTTCGTTCCGGCGAAAAGGAACAACGCGCTGACGATTTTCTACGTTGCCATTCCGGTTGGCGCGGCATTGGGCACGATCATCGGCGGAATCATCGCCGCGAAATGGGGCTGGCGGCACGCATTCATCTGGGCGGGCGTGCCGGGATTGTTCCTCGCGCTCGTGATGCTGCCGTTCGCCGAACTCAAACGCGGCCAGGCCGAGGGCAAAGCGGCGCAAGCCGCCAAACGACCTTCCGTCCGCGACATCGTGAATCTCATTCGCATCCCGGACTACGTGCTCGTGGTGTTCGGCTATACGGCCTATACGTTCGCGCTGGGTGCGTTCGCGATTTGGGGGCCGACGTTCCTGCACCGCACTCATGGCGTGGCCGTGGAGCAGGCGGCCACCTTTTTCGGCTCGGTGCTCGTCGTGGCCGGACTCGTGGGCACGTTGCTCGGCGGATTCGCTGCCACCGCGTGGCAGAAGCGCAATCGCGCCGGCTACGCGTGGACGCTGGGACTTTCGGTGCTGGTCGCCGTGCCGCTTGCGTTTGGGGCGTTCCTCGCCACTTCGACATTTTGGTCCATGTCGTTTCTGGCGGCGGCGATGTTCTTCCTGTTCCTGCCCACTGGTCCGGTCAACACGCTCATCTTGGAAACCGTGCCGGTGAATCTTCGCGCCAGCGCCATGGCGATTTCCATTTTCACGATCCATCTGTTCGGCGACATGTGGTCGCCGGAGATTGTCGGCCGGCTCGCGGATGCCGCCGGCGGGAATTTGCAGAAGGCGGTTTTGATTTTACCCGTCGCGTTGATCGTGGCCAGCGCGCTGTGGCTGGCGCTGGCGGTGAAGACGAAGCGGGGCGCCGGTGCTGATTCAAAGCCCACCTGATAAAGATTTGTCGAAGTCGGGGTGACGAGACTCAAACATCCAAATTCCAAGCACCAACCTCCAGAGAAATTCCAACATCCAAACTTCAATAGGGGGACAACTGCATTTAATTGGAGCTTAATGCTTGAAGTTTCTCTGGTGCTTGGATGTTGGAGCTTGGAGCTTTTTATTCAGAGCCTCCTCACGTCGTCTCCTACAACATTCATTTAGTTATTTGTCCGGCTGTGGTGGTGTGGCCGGCGCAGGTGATTTCGACTCCGATTCCATCTGCGCCTGCAGCCCGCGATGATCCAGCTTGCCGGTGCCGAGTTTCGGAATCTCCTTCACCACTTTGATCTCGCGCGGCACACTGAGATTTGTCAGCCCCTTGGCTTTGATGGCGTCGCGGATTTCATCCAGGGTCAGTTTCGGTTCGTTGGTGACGGCGATGAGCATCTCGCCTTTATTTTCATCGGGGCGCGTGATGACCGCGATCTGGCAGCGCAGACCGTATTGCGGAAACGCCCCCGCGAGCGCGTCCTCCACCGCCGAAAGGCTCACCATCTCGCCGCTCACCTTGGCGAAGCGTTTCATCCGGCCCCGAATGTGCAGGTAGCCTTCGGCATCCACGCTCACGATGTCGCCGGTGTCATACCAGCCATCGAGGGCTTGAAATTTCGCATTCGCCTCCACGTTCAAGTAACCTTTCATCACATTCGGCCCGCGCACGAAGAGCCGTCCGCCCTCGTCCACGCCTTCGACCTTTTCCAGCTTGTATTCCATGCCCGGCATCAGGCGGCCCACGGAACCATTGCGGGGTTCGAGCGGCGTATTGAGGCTTACGCACGGGGCGCATTCCGTTGCGCCATAGCCTTCGAGGATGCGCACGCCATATTTCTGCGACCAGGTGAGCGCGGTGGCTTCCTGCAACTTCTCGGCCGCGGCGAACAGATACCTCAGACTGCGGAAGTCGTAGGGATGGGCCTTGCGGGCGTAGCCGTTCAGGAAGGTGTTCGTGCTGATGAATACCGTGCAGTCGCGGTCATAGAGCACCGACGGCACCACGCGATAATGCAAGGGTGAAGGATAGAGGAAAACATACAGCCCGCGCACCAGCGGCACGAACGTCCCCACCGTGAGACCAAAGCTGTGAAAGAGCGGCAGGCAGTTGAAGAGACGGTCCTGGTCGGTGAAATCCGTGACGGCCAGCATCTGGCGGATGTTGGCCAGGAGGTTGCCGTGCGTCAGTTCAACGCCCTTGGGCACGCCTTCGGAACCGCTCGTGAAAACAATCACGGCGGCGGAGCCGGCAGATTGGCGATTGACGATTGGCGATTGGCGAATAAATGTGTGCCGGAGCAGCGTGAGGAATTTTTGCGACCCGCTGATGCCGGCACTCACATCTTCGAGATAAAGGAGAGTGATGCCTGCCTTCACAAAATCTTCCGCTTTGATTTTGGTCCGTTCCAGAAAAGCGTGCGAGGTGACGATGTGTTTCAGTCCGGCGAGTTCCGAGCAGGCCAGCATGATCGGCATGCCCGAGGAGAAGTTCAGCATGGCGGGCACTTTGCCCAGCCGCCACAACGCGAGGATGACCACGGGCGTGGCGTTGACGTTGGGCAACAACAAGCCGACCCGCTCGCCGTCCGCAACGGTATCCCGGAGCGCGCCCGCCAGCACATCGGCTCCCACCATCAGCTTGCGATAGGTCAGCGTTTTCAGCGTCGCATCTTCGAGGACGACTTGGCCCGAGTATTGGCCGGCGGTCTCGGCCACCGCCGAGAGCACATCCTGCGCGCCGAACTTCATCTCGACTTCAAACTGCTGGCGGACCATCTGATCGCGGAGCCAGTTGGTCAACTGCGCGCGCGCACGGCCCGCGCTGATTTCGCCCAACTCGGGCGCCGTCAGGACGGCGCTGAAATGCGCGGTCACCGTGGTAAAACATTTTTTGCGATTGGGGTTGGGGGAAAACGGCAGGCGTTCGGCTCCGCGCAGGTGAGCCGTGATGACACGCGCCTTGGTTTTGAAGATCAAAAATCCCGTGCCATCGAACAGCTTCATCAAGTCGCCGGTGCGCGACAAGCGGCCTTCGGCAAACAGCACCAGCCGCCCGCCGCCCTTGAGAAACTCCGCCATGCGCTTCACCGCGTAGGGCGAACCGGGATCGACCGGCAGGGTGTAGTGGTTGATCATGATCATCCGATGCACCCAGCTCGTCTGCGCCGCGAGGCTGGAGGTGACCATCTTCCAGTCGTCCTCCAGACAAACCCAGAGAAACAGCCAGTCGAGCCAGGAGCCATGGTTCGGAATCAACAGCACCGGGCCGGGTGTTTTCAGCGCGTCCAGATCGTAAGCACGGAAACGGAACAGGACCCGGAGCAAAAAACGGAGGATGATTTTCATGACTTGGGGAAGTGCATCATTGACGGATGCGCACATCAAACAAAATATGCGCCTGGTAGGGTAACACCCCATAGTCCCCATCTCCGCTCGTGGATTATCATCGTAACATGAATAAAACCCGCATTCAAAACGGAGGCAACCCATGCCGCTAACCACACTTGTCATCACGCTGATCGTGGTTGGCGTGTTGCTCTGGCTGGTCAACAGCTACATCCCGATGGACGGAAAGATTAAACAAATCCTGAACATCGTCGTGGTGATCTGCGTCGTTGTCTGGCTGTTGTCGGTATTCGGTGTCATCGGTCATTCCGGGGACATCCGTGTCCCACAGGTCCGGTAGTCAATCGCTCCCCAAACCAAACGAGGTTATGAACCCATTGACCGACGCCTCCGGCAGCAAACCCCGGCCACGTTCACCGGGGTCCGGGCGCGTCCGGGCCGGTCCCTTCTCGTGGCAGCCGGTCCTGAACCTTTCCACCCGGCAACCCGCCCGCGCACGGTGCGTCAGCCGCGGCTGGCGCGCATTGTTGATGGACACCCAATCGTGAAGGTCAATGCATTTGCAAATGGTTTTCCGGCCCGAGTCCCGGAGTTGCGGGTGATGGCGATGCAAGTCACCACGCCCGCCGCCGCATTAAATTTCCCGCGAATGGAATCGCCGGCCGGAAAAGCCCGCTCGATCAACTGACGGGCCGGCAGCGCGAGGTTCTCCAGCTCATCGCCGAGGGCCAGACCACCAAGCAGATCGGCGACATCCTGAAGGTCAGCCCCAAGACGATTGAATATCATCGTTTGAAGTTGATGGATTGCCTGAACGTGCATGACATCCCGGGCCTGGTGCGTTTCGCCCTGCGGACCGGCTTGCTGCCACAGGAAAATTTTCCGCCCTCAATCACTTTGTTTCCCGCGGGCAGTTCACCGTGACCCTGCGGGTCAGCGCTTCTTGAAGCTCATTTCCCTTCGGATGCCGGCGAGATGCCAGCGCCAGTGTAAATTTGCCAGCGCCGGCCGCGACTGGGGTGTTTCTTGCGTCGCCAGGAGAATCCCGGTTTTGAACGGTGTGTCCGGCCGCGATGAAAGGTTGAACCGGGAAGGGCGCTCAAGCGGCACCGCGCATTCGATCTGAAGCCGGGCCGGAGTTTAATTCCAACCGCTTGCGGTAGGGTAACACCCCATGGTTCACGCCGGCTTTCCCGCTTACTCTGATGACCTGAAAAGAAACCCAGCCAGCACAACCAAAGGCAACGCATGCCGCTAATCACACTCGTCATCACCTTGATTGTTGCCGGAGTGTTGCCATGGCTGGTGTCCGTCTTCGGTGTTCCCAGTCATGCAAACGACCTCTGCGTCCCGCCGGTCCGGTAGCCAACCACGGTCAAACACGAACCTGGAATCATGATCAAACACAAAATTTCGCCCGCGGGCCGGCCGGGCGGCGCCGCCCGTCCCAATAGGCCCAAACGCGTTCTCCTGGTGGATGACGAGAGGTTCCTGCGCCAGCTTTATACCGAAGTGTTGACAGATGCAAACTACGAGGTGGACACCGCCGAGGATGGACAGGTCGCCTGGGACGCGCTGCAGGGCAACAGGTACGATCTTCTGATTACCGACAATGACATGCCAAAGGTAACCGGGGTTGACCTGCTCAAGAAGTTCCACGCCGCCCGCATGACGCTGCCGGTCATCATGGTCACGGGAACCGATCCCGGCGAGGAATTGACGCGTCATCCCAGGCTCCAACCCGACGTCATACTGCTCAAGCCTTATTCCCCGGAGGAATTTTTGCAAGCTGTGAAGGAAACGCTGTGCCTGAACGAAAATGTCCGCGCGGAGATGGCACCGTCGCCAGTCTGGCAAATTTGGCGGCAGAGTATTGCCAGTGGCCTCAAGGCTTTGGTCCGGCCGAATCCATTCCCGATTCGTCAATAGGTCAAGACTCATGGCACGAGGAAGAACTTCGGGCGCACCCCGGCAAGGTGAACCTTTCCACTGTTTTTATTGTCGCAAAACTGTTCCGCAAACGAGTTGAAATCAATGCAACACGAAATTATGAAACACAATCACAACCACGATAACGCTTCGAACGCGCCATTGGTCCCGGTGCGTTTTGAATACACGCACCCGACGGCCAGGATCGTTTGCGTGGCGGGAACTTTTAATCACTGGCAGCCCGAAGCCAAGACGCTGCACACCTCCGGCGTCGGCCACTGGTGGAAGGAAACCGCGCTGGCGCCCGGCACCTATGAATACTGCCTCATCGTGGACGGCCAGTGGATGCCGGATCCCCAGGCGCGCGAATCCGTGGCCAATCCGTTCGGCGGCAGAAACTCAGTGTTGAAAGTGGCCACCTCGCTGGCCGCCGCCCACCTCGCCGACGCGGAAAATTTACCCCTCCAAAACGCCAACAAATCAAAAAAGAAAATATGAGCAAAGAAACACAAGCAATCAGCAATGACATGGGACAACTGGCCGAGGACGCGCGTGCGTTGATGGCCGCCACCGCCGACGTGGCGGGAGACAAGGTCGGGGAGGCCCGCAAGCGTCTCGCCGCCGCGCTGGAAAGCGCCAAGGAAATCGCCGGCAATGTCCGCGACAAAGCCGTCGCCGGCGCGAAAGTGGCCGACCAGACCGTCCGCGAGAATCCTTATCAAGCCATCGCCATCGGCGTCGGCGTCGGGGCGATCATCGGCTACCTCGTCGCCCGCCGCTGCACCCGCAATTGCGATTGATCTGGTTATGGAAGCATCCACCGTTGGCTTCAAGCCACTGGCCACGAGTTCAAAACAGTTTGCCCGGCAGTTGCTGACCATCGGAGAAAACCGGCTCGAACTTTTGGCGGTGGAAGTGCAGGAGGGGCGCGAGCATCTCCTGCACGCCCTCCTTTTGGCGCTGGGCGTGGCGGCCTTCGGCATGCTCGCCAGTCTGACGCTCACGGCGGCCATCGTGGTTTTGTTGTCGGCTTATTCGCCCGTGATTGTCCTCCTGGTATTGACCGTCCTCTACGGCGCCGGAGGGATTTGTTTTTACCGGCGGCTTACCGGACTTTTGCGCCAATGGCAGGCGTTTTCCGCCACGCTCGAACAACTGCGCAAAGATCGCGCCGGTCTGGAAAAAATCCTCGCATGAACCCGCTCGAATTTAGGAAGCAACTGCTGATCGCCGAAAGCGAACTCAACCGTTCGCAGCTGGGTGAGGCCTGGCAGGCGATGGCGTCCGACGCCCACGCCCTCTCCCGCCGGGCCAGGACCATTGGCTCCTTCGCGTCCGCGGCCGCTGCGTTGGTCGCCGGTGTGGCGTCGTTCCGGCGTGCCAAATCGGTGGATGACCAGGGGAAACCTTCCTGGTTGCAAACGATTCTCAAAGGCGCTGGTTTGATTTCCACCTTCTGGCTGGCGTTCCGGGCGAAAGGTCACGATCAAAGGAGCCGATAACCGGTTGCGCAGCTGCGGGTGAATCCAACCGCTGGTCCAAAGGGCCTCATGAAGCAACCATCAGATACGCGATGAGCGATTCCGCCACCAGCTTCGCCACCGTTTCCCTGGATGAATTGCCCGCCGCAATGGAACGAATTGAAGCGGTAAACGCAGATGCCACCCCGCGCGCCTGATTATTTGTGGCTGCTTCACACGACCCAGATATGGCTGATACCGGCTCGACGGTTGGAGTGATCATGCCGTCCGTTCCGGCCGCTCCCCTGGTGGCGGGCAAAACACCACCGGTGCAAATCGTCTTGATGGTGCTGGGGGTGATTGCGTTCATCTACTTCGCCCGCCCCGTGGTCCTGCCGATCGTCCTGGCTGGTATCGCGGGGATGGCCTTGAAACCCTTCATCCGCTGGTTCTCCTGGTGTCACATTCCCCCGGCATTCTCCGCGGCGATGGTGCTGTGTCTCCTGGTGGCCGCCATCGGGATTGGTTTCCTCCAACTGGGCCGCCCGGCGTTGGTGTGGCTCAATGAAGCGCCGCAGCACATGACGGAATTGAGACAGCGGGTTCAGAAACTGTTTCCGCGCCTCGCCCACTTCAACCAGGCGGCGGCGGCAGTGAACGATCTGGGCGCGACCGAGGAGGAAAAGAAAGAACAGCAAAAAAAGACGCCCACCGTGAAAGTCGAAGACAACCGTGGCACCGGCTCAATTCTCAACTGGACCGGCACGCTGCTGGTGGGCATTGGCGAGACGTTGGTTTTACTCTATCTATTGCTCGCCTCGGGCGACTTGTTCCTGCAAAAGCTCGTGCGTGTAATGCCGACGCTGAACGACAAAAAGCGCGCCGTCGAGATCAGTCATGAGGTCCAACATAACATCTCCAATTATTTGTTCTCAGTATCACTCATCAACATTGGCATGGGGGCGGTCGTGGGCGGGGGGCTCTATTTCATGGGCGTGCCCAATGCCGCGACGTGGGGAATGTTCGTGGCGGTGCTGAATTTTGTTCCCTACTTCGGTCCTGTCTTCGGCTTCATCTTGCTGGCGACGGTCGGTCTTCTGACATTTGACACCCTGTGGCAGGGAATCCTGCCACCGGCATGGTATTTGATGTTCCACCTGCTGGAAGCGAACCTGATCACGCCGGTGCTGCTCGGGCGCCGCTTTACGCTGAATCCCGTGGTGATTTTTGTTTCGTTGATCTTCTGGACCTGGCTTTGGGGCGTGCCGGGAGCGTTGTTGTCGGTGCCTATCCTGGTCTCGATCAAAGTGGTTTGTGATCGCGTCCCCAGGCTGTCGCCCGCCGGTGAACTGCTCGCGCGTTAAGTGGATCAGCGCATTGTCTGCCGCCACATCGATCCGAACCTGGCTGGAGCAATGGCCGGGCTGGTTTCGTGATGTTTATCTCCACGTCTGAACGCATCAGTAGGGTTACACCCCATGGCATGACGTTGTCAGGTCGGATTACCTTTACCGCGTGAGCCTTCAAAAAATATCCATAAAGACGGGCAGGGCGGGATTTGTGTTGGGCGCAACGATCGTGGCCATCTCAACCGGATGCAGCAGTCACAGGGAGAATTCCAATCAACGCGGGGCGTATGCCGCCCCTCCCGCGCCGCAAACAGTATACTTGGTGCAGGACGACTATGTTTATTTTCCCTACTATCAGATGTATTACAACAACAGTCGGCGTCAATATGCCTACCGGCAGAACAACGCGTGGGTTTCACAGCCAGCCCCAAAAGGTGTTACTGTCAATGAACTGCTGGCTTCACCTTCCGTCCTGATGGATTTTCATGATTCCCCGGCGAATCACCACGCGGCCGTGGTGCAGAAGTATCCGAGAGACTGGGCGCCCCCCGGCCCACCTCAAGATCAGAATGACCATCGAAAAGATGACCCGCACGGTGGTAACAACGGCCGACAACCCGGCAAATCACCGTCCCATACTTAAAGGAAAATCATGCTAGGAACTGTTTTATTGGTGGTGCTCATGCTGATGGTGTTCGGCGCCTGGCCGGCGTGGCCGCACAGCAAGAATTGGGGGTATTACCCCACCGGCGGGCTGAGCCTCCTTCTGATCCTTCTGATCGTCCTGGTTTTGCTCGGCAGAATTTAAGCCGTGCAGCCGGGACAAACCAAACGAAAGGCAAATTCATGTTACGAAGCATCAAACAATTATACGGAGACAAACTCGGGGCGTCGGATGGCGAGATCGGCCAGGTGAAGGATTTTTATTTCGACGACCAGAGCTGGGCGGTGCGCTATGTGGTTGCCGACACTGGCAATTGGTTGACGAGCCGGCAGGTGCTGCTCTCGCCCCATGCCTTCGGCGGGTTGCTTCAAACCGGAAAAGTTCTGCGCGTGGATCTGACCCGGAAACAGATCGAGGACAGTCCGCCGATAGAGTTGCACCAGCCGGTCTCCCGCCAATACGAAGAGGAATATCACCGCTATTACGGGTGGCCTTATTACTGGCAGGGCGACGGCTTGTGGGGCATGAGCGGTTTTCCGATTTTGGAAATGCCGGCAAACCCTTTACCGACTGAACAAGCCGGCGCAACGGGCCCGATGAGCGAACCCGCCGATGCTCATTTGCGCAGCGCGCAGGCGGTGAACGGTTACCACGTCAAGGCGGGCGACGACATGGCCGGGCACATCTGCGATTTCATGATGGACGACAAGACATGGGCGATCGGTCAATTGGTTGTCAAAACCGGCCATCGCTTCACCGGCAAAGAAGTGTTGTTGCCGGTGGGCAAAGTGGGCCGCATCAGTTACGACGAGTCCACGATATTTGTGAACTCTACCAGGGAAGCCATGGAGCAGAGTCCCGCCCACCATCCGGCTCCGTTCGGTCTGGTCAAAGCCGGCAATATTATTCTATGAAAGCTCTCGTTTACCACGGTCCCGGCCAGAAAAAGTTGGAAGAAGTGCCGAAGCCCGCGTTGCGTGAGGCGACCGATGCGGTGGTGCGGGTCATCAAGACCACCATCTGCGGCACGGATCTGCATATCCTCAAGGGCGACCTGCCCACCGTCGCAGTCGGACGCATCCTCGGTCATGAAGGGATTGGCGTGATCGAAGAAGCTGGTGCCAGTGTCACGCGCTATCAAAAGGGCGACCGCGTCCTGATCTCGTGCATCACGGCGTGCGAGAAGTGTGAGTATTGCCGTCGCATTGCGAACAGGGCGGCTGGATTCTGGGCAACACCATTGACGGCACGCAGGCGGAGTTCGTCCGCATTCCGTTTGCCGACACGAGCCTGTATCCCATTCCCGAGGGCGCGGACGAGGACGCGATGGTGATGCTCAGTGACATCCTGCCAACCGGCTACGAGTGCGGTGTGCTGAACGGTTGCGTCAAACCGGGCGATACCGTGGCCATCATCGGGGCCGGTCCCGTCGGCTTGTCGGCGTTGCTGACGACACAGTTTTTTACTCCGGCAAAGATCATCGTCATTGATCTGGCCGACAACCGGCTCGCGGTTGCCAGGCAGTTCGGGGCGACGGCGGTGATCAACAGCACCGATGGCAGGGCCGTGGAAAAAGTCATGGCCATGACTGGCGGCAACGGTGTGGATGTCGCCATCGAAGCCGTCGGCATTGCGGCCACGTTCGGCATGTGTCAGGAAATCATTGGTGCCGGCGGCCACATCGCCAACATCGGCGTGCATGGAGCGAGCGTCACGTTGCACCTTGAAAAACTCTGGTCGCAAAACATCACCATCACGACGCGGCTCGTGGACGCGGTGTCCACGCCGTTGCTGCTCAAGACGGTGATGGCGGGTAAACTCAAACCCACGCAACTCGTCACGCATCATTTTGCACTCGATGACATCCTCAAGGCTTACGACACGTTTGGCAACGCCGGTCAGGAACGCGCCTTGAAAGTTATTCTGACGAACGAATAAGACGATAGCCTGGCAATTTGAATCACCCTGTTCTCAGCTGAGGGGAACACCCCATGGCAGAACCGGCGTCGGACCGCGCATTATTTTCTTATGAAGCAAAAAAGGCATTCACCGGATGAAAACCAAAGGCCGGCCGGCACCTCGCCGCCCGCGGCCTCCCCGAACTTGAGCCAAAATGAAATCAACTTCGTGCCGGCCCCGGACGAAGTCGCCAGGAGGGCCTACTTCAGTTATGTGAACCAGGGGTCTTCGCAGGGACACGAAGTGCAGCACGAGAAACAATTGCTCGCGGAACGCACTCTCACCCGGACTCACGGTCATCCCCACCACACCACCCATCATCAAAAATCATGAAAGACCCCGTCTATAAACTGATCGAATTGACCGGCACCTCCACCACTTCCATCGAGGACGCAGTCAGCCAGGCCATCAAACGCGCGCACCAAACCATCAAGAATCTGTGCTGGTTTCAGGTGATCGAGACGCGCGGCAACATTGACAAGGGACGGGTGCATCACTGGCAGGTGACCATCAAAATCGGTTTTGCCGTCAAAGACTGAACGCCATCGGACTGAATACGTAACTAGCTTTTATAATTCCATGACTAAAAAAAACAGAAACGCCGGATTGAACATCACGCGGAAAGAGATGATCCAGTTGTTGAATGAGGATCTGGCCGGAGAGTATCAGGCGATCATCGCTTACACGGTCTATAGCCAGGTGCTCAAAGGCGCGGCTTACACGGACATCGCACGGGAATTGGAACTGCATGCCGGCGAGGAATTGCAGCATGCCATCAAGATTGCCAAGCAGATTGATTATTTGGGCGGCATGCCGTGTGTGACACCCAAGCCGGTCAAAACTTCCAACGATCCGGTGGTCATGTTGCGCGCGGATCTGGCGAATGAACGCATCACGGTGGGCCGCTATCGCGAGCGCATCCAGCAGGCCGAGGCGCTGGGTGAATACGGATTAAGCGCCACGTTGCGCGGGATTATCGTGCAGGAGCAGGAACATGAAATCGATCTGGCAGCGGCGCTCGGGATCAAGGTGCCGTCGCTGCAAGGTCTGCAAAGCACCCGTCATGACCGTTGAATTCAAAGATTATTATCTGGTGCTCGACGTGACGCCCAAGGCGACGGACGATGAAATCAAGCAGGCTTTCCGCACCCTCGCCCGGAAGCATCACCCCGATATCGCCGAAGACAAAAAATCAGCGGAGGAAAAATTCAAGGATATCAACGAAGCCAACGAAGTCTTGAGCCATCCCGAAAGCCGCAGGCAATTCGATCAGTTCGGTGCCGTTTGGAAATCAGGATCGCGACCATCACCGGGCCGGTGCGGCGGTCAATCCGCTGCACGGGCAACGTGGGCCGGAGCAGACGAGTTCCAATTCGAAAGCACGGGATTCAGTGATTTTTTTAAACAGATTTTTGGCGGACGCGCTGATCAATCTCCTGGCGGTTCGCCGTTTGACCCACAAGAATTTTTCAACAACCAACAGCAGCCGCGGGCGGCATCGCGGGGCCAGGACCTACAAGGCGACATTCTCATCACGCGGGATGAAGTGCTTGAAGGCGCCATGCGTGCCATTTCGGTGCGACGCAATAATGCCCGCACTGGCCAGGAAGAGACGGAAACCTGCCAAGTGCGGATTCCGAAAGGCGTCCAGGCCGGTCAGTTAATCTGTGTAGCCGGCAAAGGAGGCGAGGGATTGAATGGGGGCAGTGCCGGCGACATCTATTTGCGGGTTCGCTATGCCCGGCATCCTGATTGGTAAGCGGCAGTGCCGATCGGTTGGGCCATCTGGAATTGGCCGCGTGGGGGGCGGTCTGTGTATCGCGAGGCATTCATTCAGGTTCCAACCCAGTCGGTCAAAGCGGACGGGCGCCTGTGGAAAGAACTGGCGGCGGCATCCACCTCCAATCCGCGGAAGGCCTCTTGATTGAATAACCGTTCTAAACTTGTCATGGGGTGTTCACCCCATGGCGGAGGCGTCGTGTTGCAATCATGTTAATTCAATGAAACATCAAGGATCGTCTCCCGGCCAAAAGCAAAAGCCCGGGCCGGTTCTGGCCGTCCAGCAGGTCAAACTGACGGACTTGAATCAAAACGCGGACGACTCGGTCACCTGATCCATTTGCCTCAAACAAGCAAACTCCCATTTATGGACCAAATCAAAACAACCCCGATCATGAATTCGGCGGCGAACGATCCTATCCTATAATGATCAAGCCTATGACCCATGCTGAACCATGAATTGGACTCCGCTTAATCTCACCGTCCGCGTCGGCTGTCATCTCGCCTACGAAACCACCGTGCCGACGCCCGTGCTGTTCGTGCTCCGACCGCGGCTGGAAGGCAAGGTGCTCGTGATGCAGGAGAAACTTTCCTTCGGCATCGGGCTGCCGGCGTATGAATTTCAAGACAGCCACGGCAACATCTCCTATCGCTCGACGTTCATGCCGGGACGCAATGAAATCCGCCACGACGCGCTCGTCGCCGTTTCTTCGCAGCCGGATAGCCGTGAAATTTTTGGCAACCTCGTGCCGGTGGGACAACTGCCGCATGAGCTGCTGCGCTACACGTTGCCGAGCCGCTATTGCGATTCCGACAAGCTGATGAATTTCGCGTGGAATCAATTCGGCCAGATTCCCCACGGCCTGCCGCGCGTGCAGGCCATCTGCGACTGGGTTCACAATCATATTGAATATCGCCAGTTGTCCGGCCGGCCCGACCTGTCCGCGTCCGAGGTCATCGAACGCCGTTACGGCGTCTGCCGGGATTTCGCCCATGCGGTCATTGCGCTCTGCCGCACGTTCAATCTGCCCGCCCGCTACGTGACCGGGCATCTGCCGGACATCGGCTGCCTGGATCCCGGCACGCCAATGGATTTTCACGCCTACTGCGAAGTTTATCTGGGCAACGAATGGCTCACCTTTGACGCGCGCTATAATGTCCCGCGCATCGGCCGCGTCAAAGTCGCCCACGGTTTAGATGCCGTGGATGGCGCGTTCACCACGATCTATGGCGCCGCCACTCTGACCTATTTTCAAGTCTGGGCCTATCAGGTGAATCCGCAGGAAGTTTCCGTGGGCGATCCCATCGATTTATCCAAGCGCCTCGATGGCAGTCCGACGGTGCGGCTCAGTTAGCGGGCGCACCGGAATCAGTGGTCATGCCGCACGCTTTGAGGCACACTCCATCCAGATGAAAGAGCAAATCCTCCGGCTGTTGGAGCAAAAAGATTATGTCCCGTTGAGCGCGGAAAATCTGCGCCGCCACCTGCGCGTGCCGCCGGATCGCGAACCGGACTTTGAGCGCACGCTGCGCAAGCTCGAGCGCGAAGGCCAGATCGTGCGCATCAAGGCCGATCGCTACGTCCGCACGAGCGACGCGGATCTGATCCCCGGCCGCATCCGGATGAACCGCGCGGGCAAAGGATTCCTCACGCCCGATGATTCTTCGCTGAAGGAGATCGCCATTGCCGAAAGCGCCACCGGCACGGCGCTGCACGAGGACCGCGTGCTGGTGCGCCGCGATGTGCGCCGGAAAAATTTCCGCGACGGGGACCAGGAAACCGGCACCGTCGTCCGCATCCTCGAGCGCAAGCGCACGCAGATCGTCGGCACGCTGGCACAGGGCCGCAACTCGCTCTATGTCATTCCTGATGACCCGCGCATGCCGCACGATATTTATGTGCCGCCGGCCCGCGATGTGGGCCGGCCCGCGCGGGTCGGCGACAAGGTTGTCGTCGAACTGCGTGAATGGGAATCACGCCACACCAGCCCCGAAGGCGAAATCGTGGAAGTGCTTGGCGCACCGGATGCGGAAGGCGTGGACATGCTTTCCGTCCTGCGTCAATACGACCTGCCGCTGCATTTTCCCAAGGCCGTGCTCCACGAAGCGCACGCCATCGGCTCCACGGTTCACCCGCACGATCTCAAGGATCGGCTGGATTGCCGCGCGCATAATGTCATCACGATTGATCCCGACGATGCGAAAGATTTCGACGACGCCATCTGTTTGGAGCGTGTGTCGCCCGAGCAATGGCGGCTGTGGGTGCACATCGCGGACGTGTCGCATTACGTCAAGCCCGGCACCGCGCTCGACGAGGAAGCGCAGAAGCGCGGCAACTCCACTTATCTCGTGGATCGCGTCATCCCGATGCTGCCGGAAGCGTTGAGCAACGAACTCTGCTCGCTCAAACCGAACGTGGATCGCCTGACCAAGTGCGTTGAATTTCTCGTCGCCAACGACGGACACGTGTTGAGCATGAAGTTTCATTCCGCCGTCATCCATTCCCAACGCCGCTTCGCCTACAAGCAGGTGCTGGAGATTTTGCAACGTGCGCCCACGGACGATCCGATCGAGCAGATGCTGCATCGGGCGCATGAACTCGCGCAGAAAATTCGCCGTTCGCGTTTCAAGAATGGTTCGCTGGAACTGGATTTCCCCGAGATGAAAATCCGGCTCGACGAACAGGGAAAGATTCTGCGCATCGAGAAAAACGAGAACGACGTGTCGCACCAGTTGATCGAGGAATACATGCTGCTCGCCAACGAAGCCGTCGCCACACGCCTGATGACGCTGCGCACGCCGGCGATCTACCGCATCCACGAAGAACCGGACGCGCGCCGTTTGCAGGAATATCGGCAGGATGTCTTGAGCCACAATGTTCCCTGCGGCAACCTGAGCCAGCCCGCCGAAATCCAGAAGCTGTTGCACAAGCTCGGCACGCTGCCCATCGGCGCGGCGCTGAAGATCGGGTTTCTCAAATCGCTCATGCGCGCGCGTTACGCCGTCGAGCCGCTCGGACACTACGGGCTGGCCAAGAAGAAATACACACACTTCACCTCGCCCATCCGCCGCTATGCCGACCTCGTGGTGCATCGCGCGTTGTTCGACAAGAACGCACCGAAACTCGGCGCGCTCAAGCCGGTCGCCGAGCACATTTCCGTGACCGAACGCAATTCCGCCGATGCCGAGCGCGACAGCAAGGACGTGAAGCTGTTCGCATTTTTGAAGGCGCAGTTGGAATCCGGCGATCCGATCAAATATCCCGCGCTGGTGACCGACGTGCGGAACTTCGGCTTCTTCGTGGACGTGCCGGGCCTGGCGATGAGCGGCCTCGTGCCGTTGTCCACGATCCAGGATGACTTTTACGTCTTCGACGAATCGCGGAGCAACCTCGTGGGCCGCCGCACGCGCCGAGTGATCGGGCTCGGCGACCGGCTCACGGTGCAGGTGGCCAAGGTGGACAGCTTCAAGAAACAGGTGGATTTCTGTCTCGCAGCCGGGGAAGGCAAAGTGGCTGCGCCACGGCCACCAGGGTCACGGCCCAATGCTGCGCGTCCGCAACCACAGCCACAGCGCGGGAAATATCCGCAATCTTCACGTCGGGATTCCAAACGTCCGCCGTCGTCGCGGCCGGAAAATTCGCGCCGGCAGGATTCACGCAAAACGGATTCGCGTCCGGGTAAATCACAGACCGCCCGCCGGTCAGAGGAGCGTCCGCAAACCCCCAACAAGCCGGCCATGTTTCAAACATCCGGCTCGAAATTTTCCACCACGCAACGCCCGCTGATCAAAGCCAGCGGTTCGAGCCGCTTTTCCCGGCGGCGGCGTTGAGGCGGGGTGTGTGTTCAATTAAAAAGCAGTTTCAAAAAACTGACCCAGGTTGATCAAATCGCGCGGCGGCGTCTTGGACTGCGGCCACAGTTTTCGCTCCGGGCAAAGCCTGGATATTTCCAAACTCGACATTCAAAATCCACCACTCAAAATTTCGGCCATGTCGTTGCCCTACAAAATCGCCACGCTGCTTTACTGCTTCAATGAGGCGGGCGAAATCCTGCTGCTCGAACGCGCCCAGGAACCGAACCGCGGCTTCTGGAGTCCGTGCGGCGGCAAACTCAAGATGGACATCGGCGAATCGCCCTACGCCTGTGCCTGCCGCGAGGCGCACGAGGAGATCGGCCTGGAACTGCGCCCGGCGGATCTGCATCTGGCCGGACTGATCAGCGAGCACGGCTATCAGGGCCAGACGCACTGGCTGATGTTTCTGTTCGAGGTGAAGGTGAAACTAAAATCACTGCCGCCGCCGATGGCCGAAGGCCGCTTTGAATTTTTTCCGCGCGAAAAGATCGCCACGCTGAACATCCCCCAGACCGACCGGGAACAGATCTGGCCGTGGTTCTGGCGGTTTCGCGGCGGTTTTTTTGCGGCGCACTGCCATTGTCACGCCGACGGGCGGAACGAATGGATGCTGGAAGAATCATTTGTAGGAGACGACGTGAGGAGGCTCTAATTGAAAACTAAAAGTTAGAGCCTCCTCACGTCGTCTCCTACAATACAAAACATGAACGACCCCATCATTGACCTGCACAGCGACGATTATTTCATGGGCGAAGCCTTGCGTCAGGCCGCCAAAGCCTATGAAGCTGGCGAAGTTCCCGTCGGCGCGGTGATCGTGCGCGAAGGCCGCATCATCGCGCGCGCTTCCAACCAGGTCGAACTGCTCAAGGACGCGACCGCCCATGCCGAGATGATCGCGCTCACCCAGGCCGAGCAGGCCGTGGGCGACTGGCGTCTGACCGACTGCACGCTGTATGTGACGAAGGAGCCGTGCCCGATGTGCGCCGGCGCCGTGGTGCACACGCGGCTTGCTCGCGTGGTGTTCGGCCTGGGTGACCCGAAGGGGGGCGCTGCGGGGGGCGCGCTGAACCTGCTGCAATTTCCCACGTTGAACCATCAATGCGAGATCACGTCCGGCGTGCGGCTGGAGGAATGCCGGACCTTGCTGCAAAGTTTCTTTGCGGAACAACGGCTGGCGGCGAAAGCCAAAAAGAACGGCGTGGAGCCATCGGGTTAAACCCCGCGCTCCGTTGCGCATCGCCAGAAATTGTTACAGTCTCCGCTTGCCCGCAAAATGAAAGTCCGTTCTTAAATGAATTTGGGAACGTAATCCAGCTTCATGGTTTTATTCTATTGAGGCTCGTAAATTAGCGTGACATAGGGTGAGCGGGAGCGGAGTGCGGCATTTATGCCGCTTCAGCGTGAATCGACCAAGCAGGATTGAGGTTTTGCGCGTTTCGTGAATCAGAACGTTGAAGCGGGCTGAGTCCGCGCTCCGTCACCCAGCGATGCGAGCCTCAATAATGGAGATTGGGGCAGGACAAAATCCGGCTGACGTTTCGCGATGATGATTCTGCCATCTTCGGCCAGCCACACCATCGCCGACACTCGTGATCGTAACTATCATGATTGGTCTGGCCGCCAGTTTATTCTGAAAGCGCAGGTGGATAAACCTTAATGGTGGCTGACCCGGCGGCCAGGCCGGGAGCCGACGCCGTCACGGTAATCTTGCCGGATGGCGCGGAAGCTTTGATGAACACGACGCAGCGGCCCTGCAGTGCGTGGCGTTCGCCGGCCTGAAACGGTTCATGGCTGGCGTTCCCGCCATTATCCACGGCGGCCACCACGCCCGGGCCGGAAATCTTGAAAGTGAGGAGATCGTTCGCGCCAGGAACGGTCACGCCATTCTTGTCCATAACCAGGGCGGTGACGCGCGCAACAGAGTCCCAATCTTGCGCGAGCTTATTGCCATCCGTCGTGAGCAGAATTTTTGCCGGCGCGCCGGCAGTGCGCAATTCGTCGGTTGCAACCACCTTTCCGTCGTTTTTGGCGACGGCCTTGAGTTTGCCCAAGGCGAAGGGAATTTTCCAGACACGCGGCGATGCATCGGCGTTCAGCGGCCTTGACCCGAGCGATTTGCCGTTGAGGAATAATTCAACCTCCCTGGCATTGCTGTAGACTTCGATGTTTTCGTCGTGCGACTGCAAATTCTTCGGCGTCCAGTCCGCGAACAAGACCTGGGTGTGCCGCTCTTCTCCGCCGCCGGGATCGGTGGGCATCAATTCCGTCGGCGCAACGCGACGGACGACCCGCACCATGGGCGCCTCACGCCACCAGCTCTGGCGCTCATAGGCGAGCGGTTTGATTTCGCCGGTGCGATCCAAAAGACCGGAGCCATGGCCGATGGCCGGCCAGTTCCGCGCCTCGCCCAGATAATCAACCCCCGTCCACAGAAACTGCCCGGCGTAAGGCGCGTGATCGCGCAGGGCCACCCATTGATTGCGGTCGTGTGTGTTCTCGGTGCCCAAAATTTTGCGGGCCGGTTTTTGCTCGTGCGCGGCCAGGATTTCCTTTTCGTGATAATTCTGCCCGACCACATCCAGCAGGTCCGCGAGGCCATCATCGTAATCGTGGCTGACATCCGGGCGGAACAATGCCTGGGTCACCGGGCGTGTCGGATCGGTCTCATGCGCTACCTCAACCAGGCCTTTCAAGATCCCCTTCGCCAGTTCCGCTTTCTGTGTGTCATGAATTTCATTGCCCACGCTGTAGATGATGACACTCGGATGATTGCGGTCGCGCCGGATCGCGTCGTGCTCGTCGGTCTTGGACCACGTGTCAAAATACAAATGATAGTCATGGGGATTTTTGGCGACGGTCCAGCAGTCAAAAAATTCGTCCATCACGAGAAAGCCCAGGCGGTCGCAGAGATCGAGAAATTCCGGCGCGGGCGGATTGTGCGCCGTGCGGATGGCGTTCACCCTGAGTTTTTTCAAGGCCGTCAGCCGCTGCTCCCAGATGCCCAGCGGGACCGCCGCGCCGAACGCGCCGCCGTCGTGATGAAGGCAGACACCGTAGAGCTTGAAGTTTTTCCCATTCAGCCAGAAGCCGGTGTCGGCTTCGAACTTCGCTTCGCGGATGCCGAACGGCGTGAGGGTGTCGTCCAGCAGATGCTTGCCTTCGCTGATTTTGGTCACGGCGCGGTAAAGTTTCGGGTCGTCAAGATTCCAGAGTTTTGGTTTGGAAATCTTGATCTGCTGCGTCACGACCGTTGCCCGGCCGTTGGTGAGGGTGGCGCCGGATTCGATGGACGCCACCGCGTTGCCATCCGGCGCGAGCAGGCTGGTTTGCACCGTGATTTCCCGCGCGGTGTCCGAGGCATTGGTTACTGTGGTCTGCACCCGCACCGTCGCCTGCGTGGATGAAACGTCCGGAGCGCTGACGAACACGCCCCACGGTGCGATATGGACGTCATCCGTCACAACGAGCCGGACATGGCGGTAAATGCCCGCGCCGGTATACCACCGCGACGCCGGTTGGGCCGAAGTATCGGTACGAACGCTCAGCACATTTTCCTGGTCGCCGAAATTCAGATGGCTGGTCAGGTCATAGCCAAAGCTCGCGTAGCCGTTCGGCCGCTGGCCGAGATGAAAACCATTGATCCAGACGTCGCTGTTCGCCATCACGCCGTCGAATTCGACGAAGACGCGACCCTGGGAAAAAGTATCCGGCAGCAGAAAATGTTTGCGATACCAGCCCGTGCCGCTGGGTAAAAATCCGCCCGCGCCACCGGTTATGTTTGTCGCGGAGAACGGCCCTTCAATGCTCCAGTCATGCGGCACGTCCAGTTTGCGCCAGGTGCTGTCGGCAAATTCCGGCTGCTCCGCGCCCGGCGCGTCGGCTTTGAGAAAGCGCCAGTCCGCATCAAAATTTTCCGTCACCCGCGCCCCAGCCTGCGCCGGAAGATGGACCAGCAACGCACAAGCCAATACCAGTGCGGAGAAGAAAGCTTGCGGGGTTTGCATGGGAAATGTGACGTGCAGCATCCGGCAAAGGTGACAGAAACACAATCCCCCAAACTGTGGATGTCGGGCGAACTCCAACTATTTAACAGGAGCAAACAGAGAAAACGGAGCGCGACGGCTGGCAGACGGAGCGCGGGTCTGTGACCCGCAGCGCTTTGATAATGAGAAACGCATCTAACTAATCAACGCGCGGCATTGGCGGAGCAGCTGCGGGTCACAGACCCGCGCTCCGCTAATAAACCGCGCGAGCAGCAATTTGCCGGACCGCTTCCCCTCCGTTTTCTCCGTTTCCTCCTGTTGAGGTTTGGCCGCCGGGCCGTTACGATGGCGGCATGTCCGAAAGTTACCGGCAATTGCTCGACGCGACCATCCAGCACGTCGAAGACCTGAAAGCGCGCGGCGCGCGGCATCTCGCCGTCGCGCCCGAAACGCTGCGCGCGCTGGCCACGGCTGCGCCGAGAGTTGCCGCGTCGCCGTCGGAATCTCGTAGCAGCCGACGTGAGGAGGCTCTGACTAAACAATCCGAAATCCGAAATCCGAAATCCGAAATGGATTCGAGCCTCCTGACGTCGGCTGCTACAAGTCCCAGTTCAATCCGCCATCCGCCATCCGCGATCGAAAAGGTTGCCGCGCCGCCATCCGCCATCATCCGTCCTCCATCGTCGCCGGAAAAAACCGCCGCCTTCGCCGCCTTGCGCGAACGCGCACTCGCTTGCGTGAAATGTCCGCACCTCGCGTCATCGCGCAAGAACGTCGTGTTCGGCGTGGGCAGCATCGACGCGCAATTGATGTTCGTCGGCGAAGCCCCAGGCGCGGATGAAGATGAACAGGGCGAACCGTTCGTCGGCAAGGCGGGACAGTTGCTCACGAAAATCATCCAGGCCACCGGGCTTTCGCGCGCGGACGTTTACATCGCCAACATTCTGAAATGCCGGCCCGACACGCCCGGCCAGTCCGCCGGCAACCGCAAGCCGACGCCGGAAGAGATGCAGACGTGCATCCCGTATCTGCACGAGCAGATTGATTTGATCCGGCCCAAGGTCATTGTCGCCCTCGGGGCGACGGCGGTGGAAGGGTTGCTGGGCAAGACCGTCGGCATCACGAAACTGCGCGGCAACTGGCAGACCTACCGCGACACACCGCTCATGCCGACGTTTCACCCCTCCTATCTGTTGCGCAACCAGTCCATGGCCGAGAAACGCCGCGTCTGGGAGGACATGCTGGCCGTGATGGAAAAGCTCGGCATGCCCATCAGCGAGAAACAGCGGAATTTCTTTTTGAAGGGGTGACATTTTGGAATCAATGAAAGACCGCTGGAAAATATTGATTGGCCTGGCGGTTTTTCTGGCGCTGGCCTGCGCCTTTTCCTTGATGAAAATGCGCGTCCAGCCAGAGAATCAGGTCGAGGCTTATAAAAAGCAGTTGCGCGAAAAGGGCGAGAAGCTGGGAATCAGCGAAGTGCTGCCGCCACCCGTCCCGCCAGAGAGCAACAGTGTAACTGCAGTGGAGGACGCATTCCGGATGTTCGGTTCGGTCAGTGAGCAAATTCCGGACGCAATGAAGATGGTGTCACCCGGCAGGGCGATGATTGGCTGGAGGCAGCCGGACGCGCGCGGATATGACTTCACAAATTCCTGGGATGATTTTGCCGCCGGCATTGCGGCTGGTCGCCCGGCCCTTGAGCTGCTACAGCAAGTTTTGGCAAAACCTCGGTTGGATTTTCATCTGGATTACCAGAAAGGCTTCAGAATGCTGCTGCCACACCTTGCGCCCATGAAACACGCAGCGCAAAAACTGGAAGCCGCCGCGATTTTTGATCTCCACAATGGTGATCCGGGTGCGGCGACAACCAACATACTCACCATGCTGGGGCTGGTGCAGAAAAATGCGGGAGAAGGCCTGCTGATTTCGCATCTGGTCCGGATCGCCATAACGGCCATCGCAGTTACACCGACCTGGGAGTTGCTGCAAACCACCAACGCCACGGAGGCGCAACTCATCGCAGTGCAAAAAGGCTGGGAGCAGATGGATTTTTTCAGCGGTGCCACAAACGCCTTCGTGATGGAACGGGCTTATGGAATAGATATGATTCAGAAAATGCGCGCTTCGCCTGAAGAATTTGCGTCCATACTCGGCTCGGTTTCCTCCATGGGCAGCAGTGGCAGCTCGTCCAGCGGCTGGACTTGGCCGCCTGATTGGGAAGCCATCACTGAACGTCCACGCTACGCGGTGGGAGAAGCCATGTGGCGTTCCTCGTGGAGCTATTCCGACGAACTGCGGACGCTCCAAAGCGACTCCATCATTTTGGAAACGCTGCGGACCATGCAGACTAACCAAAGCCAGTTTTATAAGGCGGATTACGATGCCATGCAGTTGCGGCTGTCTTCGCTCGGAATCACCAACGCAGGCGAAGCCTTCTTCCGTGCTTTGAAAATTCCCAACTTAAGCGAAATATTTGGCGATTATAATATGGGCAGCGTCGTCCAGAAAACGATCAAAATGGAAACCGCTCGCCGCGTGGTTGTGACGGCCATTGCACTGAAACGCTTCCAATTGCGGCGCGGCAAACTCCCAGAAACACTAGCCGAACTGGTGCCGGAATTTTTAAAAACCGTTCCGATTGATCCCAATGATGGCAATCCCCTGCATTATCGCCCGGGTGCGAACGGAATGTATTTACTCTATTCGGTCGGCGGGAATGGTGTGGATGATGGCGGTGATCCGTCATTGGACCCGGGCGCTACCAGTCCCAGTTTTATGTGGCAAAATCCCCATGCGCTCGACTGGGTCTGGCCGCAGCCCGCGACGGCGGCAGAGATTCAAACCTATTACGAAGATGAGGCCAGGAAAGCCAAATGACGGCGGGCTGGGTTGAACCGCAAAGAACGCAAGGAACGCAAAGGTTTTTCCCTGCGTTTCCTGTTCTCTGAGTTCTCGGCGATCTTTGCGGTTTAAAAAATCCGGGCTGATTTAATCCTGTCCATCCGGCCCGTTTTTCCGTTATAAACCACGGCCACATGCATCAAATCATCCTGAGTCTGAGCGATTGGTATAATCACGCACTGCAGACCGGCGGCTATCCCGCCATCGTGCTAATGATGGCGGTGGAAAGTTCGCTGTTCCCGCTGCCGAGCGAAATCGTGATTCCGCCGGCGGCGCATTGGGCGCACACGGGACAGATTCCGCTCACGCTCTGGGGCATCGTGCTGGCGGGCACGCTCGGTTCGTGGCTGGGTGCCTCGGCGATGTATTGGGCGTCGCGGCTGGCGGGCCGGCCGCTGCTGCTGCGCTTCGGCAAATACGCTTTCATCTCCGCCGAAAAGATCGAGGGCGCGGAACGCTGGGCGGCGCATTACGGCGCGATGGGCATTTTCATTTCGCGGCTGCTGCCGGTGGTGCGACATCTCATCGGCATTCCCGCAGGCATCGTGCGGATGAATTTTCTCAAGTATTCCGTCTACACCCTGATCGGCTCGGCGATCTGGTGTTCCGTCCTGTGCTGGCTCGGCGTGAAGATGGGGCAGGATGAATCGCTGATGAAGGGCGAGTATCATCGCGTCACGCTCTGGCTCGCCGGCGCGATGGTGGTGCTGGGCGGACTTTATTATTTTTTCGTGCATCGCCATATGAAGCAAAAGCTTTAACACGGATTACACGGATTTGCACAGATTCAATCCGTGGAAACCCGTGTAATCCGTGTCAAGAATTTCTTTGCGCCCCGGCGGCTTTGCGTGGAAATTCTCCGTGTGCCTGTCACCGAAGTCATCCGCAAAAAACTGGGGACCGTTCCCCACAAGCCCGGCGTGTATCTGCACAAGGACCGCTTCGGCACGGTCATCTACGTCGGCAAGGCGCTCGACCTGCGGAAGCGCGTCAGCCAGTATTTTCAATCCAGCCGGCGCAACGGCTGGGATCTGAAATTCAACGCGCTGGTCGAGGCGATCTGCGATTTTGACGTCCACGTCGTCCGCAGCGAGCCTGAGGCGCTGCTGCTCGAAAGCAAGCTCATCAAGGAATTCAAGCCGCGTTTCAACATCAGCCTGCGCGACGACAAGCGTTACCTGATGCTCAAGGTGAACCTGAACGACCCGATCCCGAACTTCACCTTCACGCGGCTGAAGAAAGACGACGGCGCGCGCTATTTCGGGCCGTTCGTGAATTCCTACGGGCTGCGCAATGCCGTCGCGCTCGCGCGGAAGCAGTTCAACCTGCGCGGCTGCCGCGTATTCACCCCGGGCGAGGCGGATTACAAGCATTGTCTCTACGCGCATCTGAAATACTGCACCGCGCCCTGCGTCGGCAACGTCACACGCGAGCAATATCTCGAACAGGTCAAGGCCGCGTGCAATTTTCTAGAAGGCCAATGCCGGGAGATGCAGGGCCAGCTTGAGGAAGAGATGAAAAAAGCCGCCGCCGCGCACGAGTTCGAGAAGGCCGCCGACCTGCGCGACCTCATCCGCGACCTCAAGGACACCTGGAAGAAAACGGAGAAGTTCGCCCGCGTGCCTTACACGTTGCCGCTGTCCATCAATCCAGAAAACGATCTCATCGAGCTGGCAAAGATACTGGATTTGCCCGCACCGCCAATGCGGATTGAAGGCTTCGACATTTCAAATATCAGCGGCACGTTCGCGGTGGCGTCGCTGGTGAGTTTCAAAAACGGCCGGCCCGACCGCGCGAATTATCGCCGGTTCAAGATCAAGACCGTCGAAGGCCAGGACGATTTTGCCAGCATGGCGGAAGTGGTGCGGCGGCGTTATTCGCGGTTGCTGCGTGAGTCGTTGGATGGCCAGGACGAGGATGGAGGATTGAAGATGGAGGATGGAAAGCACCTCACCCCGGCTCTCTCCCCATTGCTCGCCGACTCGCAACGCGGAGAGGGAGCAAATCCATCCTCCATCCATCCTCCATCCTCTTTCCCCGACCTGATCCTGATCGACGGCGGCAAAGGACAATTGGGCATGGCGTGCGCGGAGCTGGCGAAGCTCGGTCTGGAAAAAATTCCCGTCATCGGGCTGGCGAAAGAGTTCGAGGAAATCTATCTGCCGGGGAAAAACGAGCCGCTGCGGCTCGGCCTGGACCATCCGGCGGTGAAATTGTTGCAGCGCATCCGCGACGAATGCCATCGCGTGGCGAACAGCTACAACGCGCAACTGCGGCTCAAAAAGATTTCCGAGAGCGTGCTGGACGAATTCCCCGGCATCGGCGACCGGCGCAAGGCGGCGCTGCTGAAAAAATTCGGCTCGGTGCAACGGTTGAAAATGGCCACGCTCGAACAGCTCGCTGAAGTTTCCGGCTTCGGCGGCAAGGCGGCGGAAGAGTTGAAACGGTTTTTGGAAGCGCGCAGTCGTGAAGCGACGACAGTCGTCGGCGACAGTTCCAGCACGTGTCAGGCGGACTTACCAGACTTCCGGCCAAAAACCAACTTGCAACCAAAGCCGGCCAAAAAGCCGATCAACGCCCAATAGCACATCATGACTAATAATAACTTGTAAATGCCTGCGTTGTTATTGCCCCAACCATGGGATGGTCCTTGTATCCAGTCGACAACTGGAATCAAAGGCGATTGGACCGCATTGATCGCCTTGAGAAGTAAATAATCGGGTGTAAGCGAATTGCCCACGGCGAATACAATAATGCCCATCAGCATGCCGATGGCAGCACCGAAGCCAACTGGATGTTTTTTCATCACACTGTTGTCATACACCGATGCAAATCTGCCGGCGAACAAGCTGAGAAATCCTTGCGCTCTTTCAAACTCTGTTTTGATCGCGCCTGCCTGCCCGATTTTTTGAACGGCATAATTAAAAGCCTCCTGCTCGTTCAAGCTCAATCCCAATTTCATCTCCCGCTCGATTTCATCGCGCAGATGACTTTCCAATTCCTCCAGCAGCGCGGGCGCCTTGATCCCGGCGGCGAGCATTTGCTGTCGCCATGCTGTGATGGATTGTTCGAGGTTGAATTTCATATCAAAAGGCGGATTGCAGGTTCTTCGGCCGGTGCAACTGCCAGATCGAAACAGCGCTGAAGATCGCGCAGGAACCGCACCAAAGCCGCCACGTCACCGACGCACCAAAGCCAAGTGAAACCTGCGCGACGCATGCGATGAATAGCAAAAGGGCAATCGTCCGAATGATGCTGGCCCCGAACCTTGCCCCGCGAAAAAGAAGAAAACTTCCAATCACGCCTGCGCCATAAAGAAGCGACGCGAGTGAACTGATGATAAAGATTTGCCGGTTTTGCAGGAATTGCTCCGGAGCAAGCTGGCGGCACGTGCTGTTGAGCGACCACAAACACCCTGCAAACCAAAGGAGCGAGAGGATGCGGTTTGCCAAGGGAGGGCCGTGAATTTTTTTGAATTCCGATTTTAAGGCGCTTGCCGGGCCAACCATGCGGACGGCAGTTTCAAACGCCGGTTCCGCATGGGTTCCCAATTTCAATTGCCGCTCGATTTCTTCGCGCAAATGAGTTTCCAACTCCTCCAGCGGCACGGGCGCCTTGATGCCGGCGGCGAGCATCTGTCTTCGCCAGTCCGCGATGGATTGTTCGAGGTTGAACATACTTGGATTGACCGGATGTTTGTTAATGATCAGCCGGCACCCGGGTCAGGGCGCATCTCCCTTAAAATTTCCTCGCGCGTTGTTTCAATCCGGACCCCCAGATTTTTCAGAACGAGTGCGGCCACGCCGCCGCCCTCACGCAGCAACCCCAGAAAAAGGTGTTCGGCCCTCACGACCGGCTGGTTCAGTGCCTTGGCTTCGTTGATGGCAAGTTGGAGCGCCTGCCTGGCCCGGGGCGTGAACGGGATTTTCGCGGCGACTGCATGCGCCGGACTGGTGCCCACAAACTTTTCAATCTCCAGACGGACGGCGTCGCTGGTCACGCCGAGTTTCTGCATCAGGCTGGCAATTGCTTGGGGTTGAGATTTGATGATGCCGAGCAGGATATGTTCTGTGCCGATGAAATCATGATGGAAACGCCGCGCCTCTTCCGGTGCAATTTCAAGAGTTTGTCTGGCGCTCGGCGCGAAATCGTCCAGGGAAGGAAATGGAACTTCGGTGGCGCCAAAGAGAATGCTTTTTAACTTCCGCAGCCATTCCCAGTCCAGGCGGCCAATCTTCTTGAATTCTTTTTTCAGGGCCGCCGCGCGGCCGGTTCGTTGGGCGGCAAGCTCAAAAGCTTCTTGCTCACCCAATCCTGCTTTCATTTGCTGCTCGATCTCTTCGCGCAAATGCAGTTCCAATTCCTCCAGCGGCACGGGTGATTTGATCCCGGCGGCGAGCATTTGTCTTCGCCACTCCGCGATGGCTTGTTCGAGATCAAACATATTTCTCCTTTTTCAGGCCGGACAGGACGTCGTGAACCAGCGTCCAGTGTTCGTGATGTTTTTGCATCGCGAGTTTGCCGTCCTTTTTGAGCGAGTAATATTTCCGCTTCCGTCCGGTCTCGCTTTCGCCCCAGCGCGATTTGATCAGGCCCCGGTGTTCCATCCGGTGCAGCACCGGGTAAAGCATCCCGTCCGTCCAGTTCAGCTTGCCCTCGGAGCGGGCCTTGACCTCCTGGATGATGGCGTAACCATAGCTCTCGCCTTTCGCGAGCAGTGATAAAACCAGCGGTTCGGCGGAGGCGGCGACCAGTTCCTTGCGAATCATAGGAGCATGATACATAGAGTCTATATGTATGTCAAGCCGGAACACTTCAGCGGTGCGCGGAGCGGGAATTCATTCGTGTTGATTCGTGTCCCTGCGTGGTTAAGAATCCCCGCATGAACATTCAAGTGGCGGCGGCCGATGATGCGATGGCTGGAGGAGCGTAACATGAACCTGCGAACAATCATCGTTATCCTGGCCATCGGCAATATGGCCAACGGATGTGCGACAAAGCATTCCGGTGAATCATGCAATGACACCGGCACGTCGGCCAATATCGGATCTACCAACACAACCCCGATTACCATGGCCGAGCTGGTGAATGTCTTCGTCGAAGTAAAGTTGACTCAAATAAAACCAGGATTGGATCTCACAACCGGACAAGAAACCGAAATTCGTCAAATTCTGACCCGGCAAGCAAACGGGGGTTTTGAAACGGTATCCAATATCTTGCGGGGCACATTGTCGTCTCAGAAATTAGATGAAGCCGCAAAACAGCAGGCAAACTACCTGGCACAAATCAAATCGCTGCTGACACCACAACAGCTGACTGCATACGAAGAATTGAACAAAGCGCGTCTCGCCCGACGAGCCCGGGGAATGGCCGCCGCCCAGTTGCAACAACTGCAATCATCCCTGCAATTGAAAACCAATCAACTGGATGATGTCATTGCGATCCTGACCAGGCAAGCGGAGGCACAACTGTCCAACATGGAGACCAACGCGACATGGACGCTGAACGATCGCGCTCAATTTCACGACAACACTGAGGCATTCCATGATGTATTGACACCGGCACAATTTAAAAGATTTCAAAAACTGCGGAACCAGCAATCACCCGCGGACTCGTCTTTCCTGCAAGAATTATTGCGGGTCCTTGGGCCCGCTTTACTCGCTGGCTCCCTGGCCGGGCGGCACTGACTTCATTCGTGTTGATTCGTGTCCTTGCGTGGTTAAGAATCCCCGCATGAACATTCAAGTGGCGGTGCTCTGTGACGCGGCGACCGAGGACAATGGCAAGCTCAATCTGCTCGGCTCCTTCGACACCATCTACGCGCCGCAACTGCCCGCCGTGCATCCGCAATGCGCCGTCGCCCTGCGGGTCACATTCATGTCCGGCGACGAGGGGGCCCGCCAGCTCCGGCTGAACTTTGTCAATGCCGACGGCCGCGCCATCATGCCGTCCATTGATATCCCGGTGGCGGTTTCGCTGCCGGACGACGTGCATTTTCTCACGCGCAATTTCATCGTGAATATCCAGCAGTTGAAATTCGCCGAGGCGGGCCTGTATTCCGTGGACGTCCGGCTCGATGACCGGTCGCAGGCCAGCATTCCACTCTCGGTCAAGCTGGTGGAACGTCCGGTGGTGTGAATGCTCTGCGTAGGAGCCGAGGTGACGAGGCTCAAATTAAAAGCGGGAGCTAGAGACTCCTCACGTCGTCTCCTACGATTGAAACGACTTTTAACTTTGAACTTCACCCTCGAAACTTTATTTTTCCGCCCACTATGAACGAACCCATTTTGCAGCTCGACCTGCCCGGCATTAAAAAAGTCCGCTCCGGCAAGGTCCGCGAAGTCTTCGACCTCGGCGACAGCTTCCTGCTCGTCGCCAGCGACCGCATCTCCGCCTTCGATGTCATCATGCCCAACGGCATTCCGCGCAAAGGCGAGGTGCTCACGCAGATCTCCCATTTCTGGTTCGAGAAGTTTTCCGCGCTCGTGCCGAATCATTTGTTGCGTCGCGCGAATGAACCGCTGGGAGTTCCGGCTTTGGCCGGTCTGCCGGCCGCGCAACTTGCCGACCTGCAACGCCGCTCGATGATCGTGAAAAAGGCCAAACCGCTCGCCATCGAATGCATTGTGCGCGGCTATCTTTCCGGCAGCGGCTGGAAGGAATACAAGAAATCGCAGACCGTCTGCGGCATCCAGCTGCCCGCCGGCCTGACCGAATCCGCCGAACTGCCCGAACCGATCTTTACGCCGTCCACCAAGGCCGAGGCCGGCCACGACGAAAACATCTCCTTCGAGGAAGTCTGCAAGATTGTGGGCACCGACCTTGCCACGCAGGCGCGCGATCTGAGCCTGATGATCTACCAGGCCGGACGCGATTACGCCCGCCAGCGCGGCATCATCATCGCCGACACGAAATTCGAGTTCGGCCTGTTCGAAGGCAAATTGATCCTGATTGACGAAGTGCTCACGCCGGATTCCTCGCGCTTCTGGCCGGCCGACCAATACGCGCCCGGCCGCGGCCAGCCGAGCTTCGACAAGCAATTCGTCCGCGACTATCTCGAAACGCTGACGTGGGACAAAACCCCGCCCGGTCCGAAACTGCCGGATGACGTCGTCGCCAAAACCAGCGCGAAGTATCTGGAAGCGTATGAAAAGCTGACGGGGAAGAAACTGTGAAACGCGGTTAACCACCAAGACGCAAAGTCACCAGGGAAATACGTGGTGGGACGAGACTCCGTCGAGCCCTGACTGAAAACCAAAGCCACAAATGGGCTCAAGGGACTTTCGTCCCACCGTTATGTCTGGCTGGCAAATGTAGCGGCGGTCTGTGACCGCCGAGTTTAGCTATGCTCACCAACGGCGCTCACAGAGCGCCGCTACAGAACTTTCGATTTCCTACTTGGTGGACAGCGCATCGACCAACTGTTGGATGGCGTTGTTGACGTGTTTCAGCGGCTTGCCCGTCAGGCCGGGAACCGCCTATTGCAGCAGCCCGACGGCCGCCTTCAACTGTAGATCCGATGTCATTTGCGATTCGCGTGCCTTGGCTTTTCCGCTGATGCTGCCGCCCAGTCCCTCGACTGCCAGTTTGATCTGCTCCATCGCGCGCACGCGGTGGCCTTTGTAATCATGTTTCCCCTGCGCCACGGTTGCATAGGCATCATCCAGCAGGCCGACGGTGTTGGTGGGCTGCGCCGACGCACGCGTTACCATGCCGAGGGCCAGAAACAACGCTGCCACCAATGCCGGACCCCGGAAGAAAATGCTTTGATTCATAATGATTCAAAATGTTTACCACTAATTTGGACGCATCTGCATGCCGCCGGTTACAAGGCCAGCGTGAAGTATTTGGAGGTATATGAAAAGCTGACCGGAAAGAAATTGTAATCCGCAGTTAAACACCAAGCACTAAGCCACCAAGCCACCAAGCCACCAAGGAAAACACGGTGGGGCAAGACTCCATCGCCTCTGACTTGAGCAGATTAAAACACGAAACCAATCACAGCTTGGCTTTCTCTTTAACGGTGGCGTATGTAATGTAGAGAAGAGAGAGTCCAGCAAAGGCTATATACACATGGGAATCGGCCAGTTTTTGTATAACCGCCGTATCAAATGCGCCATAAACCATGAGTATTGCAGTCGGCAGGGAACTACCCGCAACACCTACAACAAATAGTTCAGCTAAGTCATGTGGCTTTTTTTTGTAAAATTGATAGATGAAAAATCCGACAAAAAAAAGCAAGCCAAACGTTACCGGACCAAAAGTAATGAAACGTTCCAACGTCAAAGTTGTAAAATAACCAAGCATCACTTTGTTTCTGGTTGGTCGATTGGATCGAAAATCTTCTTTTCAACTGAATTAGCTAATATCAAACCGGACAATGCGCCTATTATTGCGCCTATTGGTCCAAGGCCAATGCTTGCAAGAAGGATTCCGCCTCCAATTGCAGCTCCTGCCTTTGAAACGTCGGGCTGCGTAGAATCTTTTACAAAGTAAAATCCATGTTGTTGAATACTGTAAAGAACAGTTGGTGCATCTACTGCATAAAGTTTAGATTCCGACTCAATAGGTAAATTTTGTTTATAAATTTCAACATTACCGATTGAATGTATTACCTGTTGCGGCAGATAAGAGCCGGAAGGAACAGCAACATATGACCCCGAAGGCGTAACAGATTTGTAGATATCCACCTGCATAATTAGTTGCTTTATTGCCGAAGAATTAGCCAAGGTTGAATTTAAAGCAAGCAGATTTACTACGAACGAAATGTAATCGTTTTCTCACTACAATGAGGACACAGGTGAAAACGATCGCTTAACCATATTAAAATTTATTTCACTTCGCGCCTTCGTTTTCCCTGTGCTAAAATCATTCCGTGCAAGCCACGCCATTGCTTTCAGCGCATCGCGGCGCGGCGGAAAAACCGGCGAACCGGTTCGCGAATTCACTTTTTATTCGCAATCCGCGACGGGCGCAGTAAGGTTTGAGCCATGACGACAACGCACATCGAAATCGAGAGCGAGGTTTTGAAATGGTCGCCGAGCGAGCGCGTCAGCCTGGCGGAACGGCTGCTGGAAAGCGTGGACGGCTTCGCGTCGGAAGAGGTGGATCGCGGCTGGCGCGACGAAACCGCGCGTCGCGTCGGCGAGGTTGAGTCCGGCAAGGAGTCCGGTCTGCCGTCCCGCGACGTTTTTGCAGAGGCGCGCGAGAAACTGCATGAAGCCCGCCAGGCATCATCCGCTCGCGCGAAGTGAGCTGATTGCCTCCGCGCTGTTTTACGAGGAACGCCGCCGTGGGCTGGGCGAGCGGTTTCTGCAAGCCGTGGAGGCGACCGAAGTCCGCATCTGCGAACATCCGCTTCGGGGCCAGCCGTTCGAGGCCGGGACGCGAAAGCAGCGCGTCAGAAAATTTCCGTTCGCGATGATCTACAAGGAATATTCCGGCTTCATCATGGTTTTTGCCGTCGCGCATTTCAGCCGCAAGCCCGGCTATTGGTTGGAGCGCCTCTGAAATTTTTCGCGCCACACGTTCAAGCTGGCGTTTGATTCGTTTCGCACCTTCATTTTCGCCGAGTTAAAATCATTCCGTGCAAGCCACGCCATTGATTTCAGCCCATCGCGGCGCGGCGGAAAATCCGGGGAGGGCTCTCACGTTCCCCGCTGCTCTGAAAAACCCGCGGCTGGATTGGCCGGATGATGGTTCGCACCGGCCAAAAATGTGATTGGTGAAATCCTCTCCTGGGGGAGAGGACACAGGTGAGGGCGGACGTTTAAACCATCTCAAACCTTGTTCATTTCGCTCCTTCATTTTCCAAATCAATCAACAACGGGGTTGCGTTTGACAATCGGTCCAGTTCAAACGATTTTGCAGCGTCGAATGAATTGAACGCATTTATGAAAACATTCAGTTTTCAAAAGTCATTTTGGGCCGTTGCCATCATCGGGCTGGCGCTTGTGCCGCTGGCCGTCGCGGCGCAGGATGCAGCGGCCGGCACCGCGCCGCCGCTCGCCTACGGCGTGCCGCAAATCCTCCAACTCGCGCAGGCCAAGGTCGGCGACGATGTCATCATCGCCTACGTCCACCAGACCGGGAACAGCTACGGCCTGGACGCCGAGCAGATCCTCTATCTGCGGCAACAGGGAATTTCTGACAAGGTTCTCATCGCGATGCTGACGCGACCGAAACCCGCGTCAACACCCGCCCCGGCCCTGCCGGCGACGGTCAACCCGGCTCCGGTGCAGACCCAGGCCGCTTACGCGCAGCCCGCACCGGATTATGTCCAGTCCGCTCCTTCCTCCAGTGTCTATGTGATGCCCAACAACCAGATTTACTACAGCAGCTGGTATCCGGCTTATTACCCGTATTATTCGTATTATGGAGGATATTATCCGTATCTGACGTTTTCCTATCCTTGGGGCCGGGGCTATTACGGCAGCAGATACTGCCGTGGCGGCTATGGTTACCGTGGCGGCTACTACGGCGGTGGTTATTACAACGGCTATCGCGGTGGCAATTACGGTTATGTCGGCCGGGGCGGCTATCACGGCGGAGCGGTCTATGCCGGTCGTGGTGCGGGATTTCACGGCGGCGCGGTCTTTGCCGGTGGCGGTGCGAGTTATCATGGCGGAGGTTTTGCCAGGGCTGGTGGAAGCTTTCAAGGCGGCGGTGGTTTTGGTGGTGGATTCCACGGCGGCGGCATGATGCGCCATTGATTTGCCAAAAGCCCTGCCGATTCGATTTTGGGAGCATTGGAGGCTCCTTTTCAAAGCTGATGGCCACGCAGCGTGCCCGGGCGCAAACAGGCGTCTGCCTTCAATTTGATTCACGTCCTCCCTCACCCAAACCCTCTCCCCACGGAGACGGCTTTCGCGTTCCCCGCCTTTCTGAAAAACCTGCGACTGCATTGGCCGGATGATGGTTCGCGCCGACAAAAAAATGCGATTGGTGAAATCCTCTCCCGGGGGAGAGGACACAGGTGAGGGCGGGCGTTTAAACTATCTCAAACATTGTTCATTTCGATCCTTCATTTTCCCTGTGCTAAAATCAGTCTGTGCAAGCGGAGCAATGGATTTCAGCGCATCGCAGCGCGGCGGAAAATCCACCGGCAGTCGCTGGTTCTCCAATGGATTTGAGTTTTTGTTCTGGCGGCAATTCTTGACGGAAATTGGCAGAGATGATTTCATACGCGCATTCTGAACATGGAGCATGTCAAAAAACCAAGGGTTGCCTGCTTAAACATCGCTGTCTTATCAGTGCTTTTCGTGTTGTCTGCCGGTCCGATGTCAAATACGCAGGGCGCTGTCATCGAATCCAGAACCGAACTGCTTTCTCAATTGGGTGCAAACGCCGTCACGGAAGATTTTGAATCTTACGTGTTCCCAGACTACAGCTCGCAACGTGTCGGGACCAACGTGGACGCCGGTTCAGTAATTGATGGCCAGGGACCGGGATTGGTAAAGTCCGGCGTCCGCTTTATCCAACAGCCTCCGGGCGAGGGCTTGCAATGGGACCGGCAATTTGACTATCTGACGACATCCGCAGCAATGGTCTCAGATGATAAACTGATTGTTGATTTTACGATTCCGGTAAGTCATGCGGGACTTGATTTGTTCTGGTTCAACTACGGGGTTCATCCAAGCCATCCGTCAACAATTCAAGTGTTCGCCGCCGATGATGTGACTTTGCTGTTTTCAACGAACATCTTCGAACCTCTGGCGCCGGATTCATACTTTTTCGGTTACACTGACAGCCAGAAAATTGGCCGCATCGTTCTATTTCGAGACGAAGGTGGTGAATTGGGCGTGAGCCCGATGATCGACAACCTGACATTCGGCTTGGTTCAGGCGGCAACGGCGCCTTTATTATCAATTGCGCTGAACGGGCAACAAGTCATGCTTTCATGGCCTCAAACCGTGACCGGCTACCAACTCGAGACTGCTCTGACTGTCCAGGCAAGTTGGACCGACATTACCAACACTCCGATATCTTTGGGCGATCAATATTCCGTGACATTACCGGCCACAAATTTTTGCAGCTTCTTTCGCCTTCACAAGCCAGCCAATTAGACGGACCAATCCCGTATCGCCACTTGCGCCAAAGCAATTTCACCGCATCGTGGCGCGGCGGAAAATCAAGCGAGGGCTTTCACGTTTGCCGCTTTTCTGAAAACCCTGCAACTGGATTGGCCGGATGATAGTTTGTACGATAGCGGCGGAGACCTGAATCAGTTCTGGGTAATGACATGGACCCGGTCCGATTTCACCTCCACGTCCAGGCCCGCATAGATGCTCTCGGCGGAAACCACTTCGGCCGGATTCTGTTTCAAGTTCTGCAATTGTGCCTGGAGTGCCGAAGGATTGTTGAATTTCCGTTCCACCACCACCCGCTCCGCCACGTCGATGCGGAAGCGGTTTTCGAGCAGGGCATAGTCCTTGTTGGCCTGATCCAGGCTGGCCTTGGTGGAATTGAGCTGCTGCGTGAGGCTGGCCACCTGGTTGGTCATCTGGCTGGTCAGATCGGTGACGCGCGCTTTTAAAGTTTGGTTCTCTGATTCCGCCCCGGTGACCCGCCGGTTTAGATTGGTGATCTGCTCAGCATCCCTGGCCACGGTGGCCTGGGCTTCCATCAGCTGATTGGAAAACGTCACTGCGGCCGACAAGGTCGCGTCGAGGCTGTTGGACAAGGTGAGAATCCGGCCATTGCCGATGGCGATGTCGGTGTGCGCCGAGTCCAGCCGGTTCGAATAGTCGGTGATCACCGCGACATCGCTGTCATGTTGCGCATTGTCGCTGTGCTTGACCATGACCAGGGATATGACCAATACGACGCAGGCCAAGGTGAGAGCTGTGGAGAGATATTGTTTCATAACGGAAAAGCGGGTTGCTGGCGCGGCGGATTCTGCCGCGTCGGGGCCGGACTGGTTGCTGTCAGGTTGAGTCGCATGAGAATTTATCCGCGGATGTATCTTGAAAAAACCTTGTCCGTTTGGCAACGGCAAACAATGACGGCATCCGGACAAGCGGTCCTTGCGGCCGGACTTTGGGCGTGTCGGGCATGGGCGAGGCATCACGGCGGAAAACCGCCAGAGAGCTGGCGCATTCCAGGACGCTACGCGTTCATCGCGCGTCACCAAACTGCGCCCCCGGACAATCGCCACATCAAAGATAAAATCCGGCAAAAGCACCCAGTGATACCTGATGCCGGTTTGTTATTTCACGCCGGTTCCGCTCGCTGCGAGTTGAATCATTGTTTCACCGGTTCTTGCGTCAGCAGAATGATGGTGAACACGCCCAGCACCGCTCCAAACGGCATGAACAGACATTCAACTCCCGCCACGACGAGACAGAACGCTTTAACCTCAATCCACACCATAACAAAGTGGGACTAGACATATAACGCGAAAGCCCAACCAAGCCCAGCACCTAACGGCAATTCTTCTACGCCGTCGAGCGATTCGGGAGCCACACCGGGGCCACCATCAATGAACTGAAACGCAAGGTCATTTCCACCGCTGCCTCCCCAACAAAAAACCCCGCAGGTAAATGCCTGCGAGGTTTGTCTTTGAAAATTGTCGGGCGGCGGATCAGCCGTTGTTGCCGATGGCCTCGACGGGGCAGCCTTCCATGGCTTCCTTGCAGCGCGCCTCTTCATCAGGCGTGGTCGGCTGCTTGTAAACCAGCGAATAACCGCCGTCGTCGTTGCGCTTGAAATTGTCGGGGGCCGTTTCGCGGCACAGGTCGCAGTCAATGCACTGGTTGTCCACGTAGTATTTTCCAGGAACGTTTTCGGGATATTTGTTTGCTGCGTCTGCCATAAAATTTAATTCAAAGTTTAGGGAATCAATATGCCCGCCGTTCGGAATGATGGCAAGTTCGATTTGAATCCGGCCACGGAAGGCCGATTAAAAAACTTTTAATCGTGGCGGGACATTTTATCCTGTCCCGATGCAACGAGGAACCGTTCGCCGGACCAAAATCATTTCCACGCTCGGCCCCGCCACCGACTCGGCCGCGATGATCGGCAAGCTCATGGACGCGGGCGTGAACATCTTCCGCCTCAACATGTCGCACGCGCCCCACGACTGGGTGCGCCGCGTGTTCGCGGACATTCGCGCCGAATCCGCCAAACGCGACCGCCACACCGGCATCCTCATGGACACGCAGGGCCCGGCCATCCGCACCGGCGATCTCAGCGTGCCGCTGGATCTGCAGCCCGGCCAGAAATTCACCCTCACCGTGCGCGGTGAACGGGATCTGGAAGAACATTCCGTGGACGTGAACTACGAGAATTTTGTCAACGACATCAGCGTCGGCGACGTGGTGCTGATCGACAACGGCACCATCCAGATGAAGGTGCTCGCCAAGGACGGCAACAAGGTGGAATGCGAGGTCCTCACCAAGGGCACGCTCGGCAGCCGCCGCCACATCAATCTGCCCGGCGTCAAAGTCAGCCTGCCCGCGCTCACCGCCAAGGACATCAAGGACGTGAAACTCGGCCTGGAACTGGGCGTGGATTTTCTGGCGCTGTCGTTCGTGCGTGAAGCCCGCGACCTGCTGCAACTCCGCGAAATGTTCGAAGGCGGCAAATCACAGCCGTTTGTCATCGCCAAGATCGAGGACCAGGAGGCCATCAAGAATCTGGAGGCGATCGTGCAGGAAGCCGACGGCATCATGGTGGCACGCGGCGATCTGGGCATAGAAATTCCCTACGAAGAACTGCCCATCGTCCAGCGCCGCATCGTCAAGACGTGTCTGCGCATCGGCCGCCCGGTCATCGTCGCCACGCACATGCTGGAAAGCATGATCGAGTCGCCCATGCCCACGCGCGCGGAAGTCACGGATGTTTCCAACGCGGTCTTCGAGGAGGCGGACGCCATCATGCTGAGCGGCGAGACGACGGTGGGAAAATATCCGCTCAAGTGCATTGAAGTGTTCGACAAGATCGCGACGCGCATCGAACGCAGCGGCAGCGCGCAGTTTCACGACGCGGCGGAACTCACCCAACCGCGGCAGAAGCTCGTCAAAAGCGCCGTCGTCATGGCGAACGAACTGAAGGCCGCCGCGCTGCTGGTCTTCACCCGCCACGGCAGCATGGCGCAATATGCCAGCTGGATGCGCCCGCATTACTCGCCCATCTACGCGATGTGCGAGACTGAAAAGACGGCGAACGAAATGGCCTTGTGCTGGGGCGTCACCTCTTTCGTCATGGAGTTCGACTTCATCAATCCGCAGAACACGATTGAGACTGCGCTGAAAAACCTGACCGAACAGGGACGGTTGCTGCCCGGCTCGACCGTGGTCATCATCGGCGCGATTTCCGTCGGCACGGAGATCGTGGATGCGGTGCAGATGCGGACGGTCTAGCCACGTAGAGCGGACATTTCCAGGCGCTCCGCAATGAGAGCGAGCTGGACCTTCCCGGTGGCTCGGCGCTCAGAGGTTTACGTGGTTTAGCCCCTGTTTCCGCGGGGCATATTTCTCAAGGTTTTTTGCAGGGTCACCAATACTGTGGATGGGGGGGGACGGAGCCGTGGATGGGGCCATGTTGTTCCAATACAGCCCGCCGCGATCGGACATGGTCAGGTGAACGTCACGAACATCGCCGGGTTCAGCGCCGGCACTTACTCGCTGTTCATCTGCACGGGCGGGCTGACGTTGGGGAACCGGTTCCTGGCTTCTGCACGCGGCGGCTTCAATTACAACTTCGATACCCACACGCCCGGCACGGTGAAGCTGCTGGTCTCCTTGCCCGCACCGCCGAGTTTTGGAAACATCAGCCTGAACGGCACCAACCTGATTTTCAGCGGCAGCAATGGCACGCCGTTCGTGAATTACTACGGGCTGGCCGCGACGAAGCTGACCACACCGCTGAAGAACTGGCTGCGCATCGCCACCAACCAGTTTGATGCGAACTGCGGATTCAGCTTCACGAACGGGGTGGACGCGGGAACGCCGCAGAATTTCCACCGCCTGCAACAGTGACGTTGATAGATGAGAGTTTTGGGTGGTTGAGAGGTGAACTCTGCGCGGATGCTTTCTCTCAACTCTCAACTCCCCCACTCTCAACTTATTTACCGAAGACCGCCACGGCAGCGTTGGCCATGTCCAACGCCGCGGTCGGGAAAATGCCCAGCCAGAAAATGCCCGCGATGCAGACGCAGATGGCGACTTTGATCGGTCCGGACAATTGGATCGGCGACACATCCGCCGGGTTCTTGCTCCAGTAGATCGCGCGGATGACGCCGAAGTAGTAATAGTAGGAAATCACCACGCCCGCCAGCGCCGTGAACGCGAGGCAATAGTAGCCGGGATGCGCCGGGCCCTGTTCAATCACGGCTTTCAGCAGCAAAAATTTCCCGATGAAGCCCGCCAGCGGCGGAATGCCCGCGAGCGACGCCATGGCCAGCGTCATCGTCGCGGCCAGCAGGGGCGAGCGCTGGTTCAAGCCGGCCAGCGCCGAAACGTCGTCGTTGTCCAGATGCCGGGTCACGAGACAGATGACCGTGAGCGCCGCCATGACGGTGAACAGATAGCCCGCCAGATAATACAGCAGCGCCGACTGGCCGCTCGCCGTCAACGCCGCCACTCCCAGCAGCAGGTAACCCGCGTGGGAGATGCCCGAATAACCGATCAGGCGCTTCAAGTTGCGCTGCGGCAATGCGCACAGGTTGCCGTAGAGAATCGTGATGGCGGAGATGACCATGAGCAGATTCATCCAATGCGCCGTCACGGTCGGAACGGCGGTGAACAGCACACGCAGCAACAGGACAAACCCCGCCGCTTTGGAGCCGACCGCCAGAAACGCCGTCGTCGGCGTGGGCGCACCTTGATAGACGTCCGGCACCCAAATTTGGAACGGAAACGCGGCGATCTTGAAACCGAGGCCGACCAGGATGAACAGCACGCCGAACAGGAAAATCTTGCTGGTCTCAAATTGTGCCGCCACGGCGGCGAGTTCGTTGAAGTTCAGCTTGCCCGTCGTGCCCCAAACCAGCGCGATACCGAACACCATGAAGGCCGACGACAGCGCGCCAAGGATCAGATACTTCACGCCCGCTTCGAGTGATACGAGCCGCCCGCGTTGGAAACTGGTCAGGATATAGAAGGTGATCGTGATGAGTTCGATGGAAACAAACAGCATCGTGAAATCATTCGCCGACGCGGCAAACAGCATGCCCGACAGCGCGAAGACGATGAGCGAATAATACTCGCTGACGCCCCCGGCGATGCGGTCGGAGAATTCCACCGCCATGAACAACACCAGGATGGCAGCCACGATGAAGAAGCGTTTGAAGAAAATCGCCAGCCCGTCCTGCACGAACATGCCGTTGAACGCCGAGCCGCCCAGGCTGCAAGTGCCGCCACCGCTGAAGCTGATGACGAGAAGTCCGGTCAGCGCCGCCACCGCCGCGTAGCCGGCAAACTTTTTGCGTTCGGCCGGCAGCCAGAAATCCGCAAGCATCAGCACCACGCCGAGCGCCATCACGCAGATTTCAAGTGTCATCAAGGAAGCGTTCATCAATTTGAAATTTCGGATTTCGGATTTCGGATTTCGGAAAGGGCGACCGCGCCCGGCTGATCCGAAACCGGCTTCGCCATTTGCACAATCAGCTTCACGTCCGGGATGATTTTGTCCGTCAGCAAGCTGGGGAAAAAGCCGAACACCAGCAAACTGGCGAGCAGCAACGCATAGGGCAGCTTGCGCCAGACGTCGGTCGCATCGGCAAGCTGGCTCCACTTTTCCGGGACCGGTCCGTGCAAGATGTTGCGGATGGCGCGCGTCATGTAAACCGCTCCGATAATCAACGCGCCCCAGACCGCGAGCGTCGTCACCAGCGGAAAAACCTTCCAAGCCCCGAAGAAGACGGTCACTTCGCCCACGAAATTCGCAAAGCCGGGCAGACCGCAACCCGCCATCGCCGCCATGAGCAGCGTCACGCCAATGAAGCGCAGCGGACGGCAGAGACCGCCCAATTCGCTGATCTGGAGCGTGCCGGTCTTTTGATGGATGTAACCGCTCAACGCGAACGTCAGCGCCGCGAGAAAACCGTGCGCGATCATCACCAGCACCGCGCCGGTCACGCCGATGAGGTTCAGGCTGGCGATGCCGAGAAAGATGAAGCCCATGTGCGCCACGCTGGAATTACCGATGAGCAGGTTCAAATCCTTTTGTTTCATCGCGACCCAGCCAACGTAAAGGATGTTGCCGAGGCAGAGCCACGCGAGAAATTGCATCCAACTCTGCGCCGCCTGCGGCATCAGCGGCAGCGCGACGCGGATCAGACCGTAAAGGCCGAATTTCTTGAGCACGCCCGCGTGCAGCATGGCCGTCGGCGCCGGAGCCGCGCCGTAGCCCAAGGGCGCCCACGAATGAAACGGCCAGAGCGAAACCAGAATGCCGAAGCCGAACAAGAGCAGCGGGAAGATGAAGTTCTGCGATTTCGCCGCGAGTGGATTGGCCGCGATATGTTTAACAAGTTCCGGGATGTCGAACGTGTGCGCGCCGGACTGGACGTAAAGCGCGATGAGGCCGATCAACGCGAGCAGCGCGCCGAGGCTCAGGTAAATCGTGATCTGGAAGGTCGCGTAATTCTTGCGTTCGCCGCGGCCCCAGACGCCGATCATGATGAAGGTTGGGATAAGCGCAAATTCGTGGAACGCGTAGAAGAAAAACAGGTCCAGCGACGCGAATGCCCCGAGGATGCCGCCGGTCATCACGAGCAGCAGGATGTAAAATTCCTTTTCCCGCGTCTGGATTTCCCACGAACAACATGCCGCCGCAAAGGCAACGATCGCGCCCATCAAAATCAGGCCGACGTTCAAGCCGTCCACACCTACGTGATAACTCATGCCGAGCGATTCGACCCAGGGGATCTGCTGTTCAAACTGATAACCCGTGTGGACGGTGGCGAACTGGCAGAACATTTTTATCGCCAGCACCATCGGGACAAAGGTCGCGGCGAGGGCGATCGCGCGGATGATGACGCGGTAATTGCCCGGCACAAAGACCAGCAACACGGCGGCCAGCAGCGGAATGCCTAAAATGTAAGTTAAAATGGACGTCGTCATTTATTTCCCCAAAACGAAATACAGCACCAGCGCCACGCCGAGCACGAACAGGAACGCGTAGGTCTGGAGATTGCCGGTCTGCAGCAGGCGCAAGGTGCGCCCGCTCAAGTCTGTGCCGCCGCGTAGGAACCCGATGCACGCGCCCTCCACGATCCAGCGGTCAATGACATCGCAAATTGTTGCGATCAAATCATGCAGGCGGATGAACGTGGCTTCGTAAAGTTCGTCGAAATAAAATTTGTTCTTCATCGCCGTCGCCAGGCCGCCGAGCTTGGCGGGCAGCGGATCCGAGGCGGCTTTTTTGTAAAGCGAGAACGCCAGGAAGATGCCGGCCAATCCGAAGCCGATGCCGACGAACATTGGGACGGGCTTGTGCAACGGCTCCAGCACTTGCTGTAAAAAGGAAAGCGGTTCGTTTCCGGCAATGAATTGCGATCCGTAGTTGTTCCAGATGCCCATGAAGCCGCCGATGGCCGCGAACACCGCCAGCGCCACGAGCGGCAGCGTGATCACCGCCGGGGATTCATGCGCGTGCGAAGCGGCTTCGGATTTCTCCTTGCCGAAGAAAACCACGAAGAACAGCCGGAAGATGTAAAACGCCGTCAGCCCGGCCGCGAAGACACCGATCCCAAAGAGCAGGTAACTTTTCTGTTCCAACGCCTGCGCGAGAATGGAATCCTTTGAATAGAAACCGCTGAACGGCGGAATGCCGCTCAAGGCCAGCGCGCCAACGAGGAACGTCCCGAACGTGATCGGCATTTTCTTTCGCAGGTTGCCCATCTGCCAGATGTCCTGTTCGTGGTGCATGCCGATGATGACCGAACCGGCGCTCAAGAACAGCAGCGCCTTGAAAAACGCATGCGTGGTCAGGTGGAACATCGCCGGCGTCGGACCGTTCAAGCCAACCGCCATGACCATGTAGCCGAGCTGCGACAGCGTCGAGTAGGCGATGATGCGCTTGATGTCGTTTTGCTGGACGGCCATGAGCGCCGCGAGCAGCGCGGTGAAGCCGCCGATGTAGGCAATGACGTGCAGCGCGTCGTGGTTGTATAAAAACAAGGTGCGGCAAAGCATGTAAACGCCGGCGGCCACCATCGTCGCGGCGTGGATGAGGGCGCTGACCGGCGTCGGGCCTTCCATCGCGTCGGGCAACCAGACGTGCAGCGGGAACTGCGCGGATTTGCCCATTGCACCGCAGAAAACCAAAAGGCCGGCGATGGTTGCCATCGTTCCGAGTGCGGCGGGATTGGCGGCGATGGAACTTTGAAGCGTGGAGAAATTCAAGGAACCGAGAATTCCCCAAACCATCAGGATGCCGAGTAAAAATCCGTAGTCGCCAAGACGGTTGGTGATAAAGGCTTTCTTCGCGGCATCGCCGGCACTGGGTTTCTCAAACCAGAACCCGATGAGCAGGTAGCTGGACACACCAACGAGTTCCCAGAAAATAAACATCATCAGAAAATTATTCGACATCACGATGCCGAGCATGGAGAACGTGAACAGGCTCATGAACGCGAAGAAGCGCGCCTTGCCGGGGTCTTCGTCCATGTAGCTGTAAGAATAGATGTGGATCGCGCCGCCGACGCCGGTGACGATGAGCATCATCATCATGCTCAAGGCGTCGAGCTTCAGCCCGAAATCCGCGTGCAGGTCGCCGATGGTCAGCCAGTTTTTGGAAGTCTCCGAAATTTCCGGATGCCAGCCGTTGGCCGCGATGAAAATGACGGTGAGGACAAAGCCGGTGACGACCGCGCCGATGGAAAGCAGGCTGCTCGTCGTTTTGCAACGCAACGTGAACAGCGTGATGACCGCCGTTGCCAGTAGCGGCAGGAACAGGATCAGCCAGGGTAAAATTTCGTATTTCATCAGTTGAAACATTCAACATTGAACATTGAACTCCCAACATTCAACGCCGCCGCGCGCCGAAAGTTCGGCGTGGGAGGTTGAATGTTAAAGGTTGAATGTTTCTTCATCGCTTCAAAGCTTCATCGTGGTCAGATCTTCAACATGGGCGGACTGGCGCCGGCGATACAACGCCACAATCAGCGCGAGACCGACCGAGACTTCCGCCGCCGCCACCGTGATGATGAAGAACACCAGGATCTGGCCGTTCAGGTTGTCGTTGAACCGTGAAAAAGAGACGAGCGCGAGGTTGGCCGCGTTGAGCATCAGCTCGAGCGACATGTAGATCACCAGCAGGTTGCGCCGCATGATGACACCGAGCAAGCCCAGCGCAAACAGCAGGAAGCTGACGATCAGATATTGTTCGAGTCCGACGTGCATATTATTTCAGGTCTTTCTTGCTCAGCAAAATCACGCCCACCATCGCCACCAGCAGCAGGACCGAGACGACTTCAAACGGCAAAACGTATTGGCTGAACAGCAGCTTGCCGAGCAGCGCGGTGTCGCCCTCGGTCGTCGGCGCCGCATGCGCGTTCAGGCCGGTCGCATGCAGGCTTTTCACAAAGATGGCGACAATGGTTCCGACGGAAAGCAAGCCCGCGAGGACCGCGACTTTCCTGATCTTGCGCTGCTGCTCCGCTTTCAGATCCAGCAACATGACGACGAACAAAAAGAGCACCATGACCGCGCCGGCATAAACGATGATCTGGACCGCCGCGAGAAAGAACGCATGCAACAACACAAACAATCCCGCCATCGAAATGATGGTCAGCACCAGAAACATCGCGCTGGTGACCGGGTTGCGGCTGAACGGATTCGCGACGACGAGAACGCCGAACAGCAGCGTCAGCGCCGCGAAGACATAAAACATGATGTCCGGCAGCATCGTCGGGCTGATGAAATTATTGAGCGCTTCCATTTTCAGGGTTTGACCGGAAAGCTTTCCTGTTCCTTCGCTTCTTCCAGTTTCAATTTCCATTTCTGGATGCCGCCGTGCGTGCCGCCGAGCGCCAGCAATTTTTCCTTGTTGTAGATCATCTCTTCACGGCTGCTGCCAACCAGCGAATAGTCCTTCTGCAAAAAGATCGCCTCTTCCGGGCAGACTTCCTGGCAGAAGCCGCAGTAGATGCAGCGGAGCATGTTGATCTCGAATTCCTCCGGCATCTTTTCCGCATTGGTGCGGTCAGCCGTCTTGCCGGCCGGGCCGGGCGGCGTAATGCGGATGGCCTTGGGCGGGCAGACAAATTCGCAGAGCTGGCAGCTCACGCACTTGGTGTGGCCCTCCTGGTCCTTCACCAGATAGGGCGCACCGCGATAATCCGCCGGCACGGCCCATTTCTCCTCGGGATATTCCATCGTCACCACCTTGCCCTGGAAGAGCGTGGCATAGGCGTGCTTCAGCGTGACCTTGAACCCGCCGACAATCGCCGGCAGATAAAGCCTTTCCCAAAACGTCAAAGGTTTGCGGTTTACAATCATGGCAGGATCAGCAATCCGAAATTTCCTTCGCGCCGACAAATTTTAACAACTTCTTGAACGGGATATCCACGATCAGCTTCTGGCCGTCACAAAAGGTCAGGATCGTCGCCACCCGGGTTGGCTGCAGGGCGATCACGTGTTCCGTGTTGAAGCAGAATTCGGAATTCTTGCCTGTCACATCGTCCGTCAATGTCGTCTTGATATATGCCATAATGATTACCCTTTGCTTATTTGCCGGCAATGAGCCACAGCCAGATGGCCGTGACCAGAATGTTCACCAGCGCCAGCGGCAGAAACCGGCGCCAGCCCAGATCCATCAATTGATCGTAGCGGAAACGCGGGAACATCCAGCGCACCCAGATGAACAGCGCCATGAAAAAAATCATTTTGGCCAGGAAAACCAGGATGTGCGCCACGCCCATGGCCAGCGACTGCGCCGGTTGATCCAGGCCCCAGAGCGGCAGCGTCCACCCGCCGAAAAACAGCGTCACCATCATGCCCGACGATGCGACCATGTTGGAGTATTCACCGAGGAAAAACAGCGCGAATTTCATCGAGCCGTATTCGGTGTGATAGCCGCCGACCAGCTCCGTTTCCGCCTCCGGCAAATCGAACGGCAGACGGTTGGTTTCCGCGAAGGACGCGACCAGAAAGATGACGAACGCCACGGGCGCATAGATGACCAGCCAGCCATGGTTGACCTGCCAGCTGATGATCTGGCCAAGGTTGAGGTTGCCCACGATGAGCAGCACCGGGATGACGCTCAAGCCCATCGAAATTTCATACGAAATCATCTGCGCGCTCGAACGGATGCCGCCCAGGAACGGAAATTTTGAATTCGCCGCGTAGCCCGCCAGCACGATGCCGTAAACGCCCAGCGACACGATGCCGAAGGTGTAGAGGATGCCCACGTTCAAATCCGCGATGACCATCTTCTCCGCGCCGATGTTTGAACCGAACGGAATCACCGCCACTGTCAGCATCGCCGGAATCACCGCGATGGCCGGAGCCAGGAAGAAATAAATCTTCCGCACACCAGCGGGCGTGAAGTCTTCCTTGAACATGAACTTCAAGCCGTCGGCCAGCGGCTGGAAAATCCCCAACCGGATCAGAAACGGGCCGAGGACGGGAATGTGTTTGACGAACGGGGGCGCCGTGCGGTTCGGGCCGACACGGTCCTGGATCCACGCCGAGATCTTGCGCTCGGCCAGCACGGTGTAGGCGACCAGGCCCTGCACCACGCCGATGACCACGGCGATCTTGACCACGCTGAAGATGATGAAATTCCAGTCCATTTTAGATTTTCACCGTTACGCCGGTGTCGCCAAGGGATGCCCAGGTCAAACCATTGAACGCGGCAACATCCGCCGCCATCGCGTTGAACAGGCCTTCAATCGTCACAAAACCGTTCTGGCCGGTGACGTTGAAAACCAGGTCGTGCAAAAATTCCCATTCGGCACGCGCGTCGCCGGGCGCTTCGACGGCCTTCATGAATTTCTGGACACGGCCCTTGGTGTTGGTGAACGAGCCGCGCTTTTCGGCATGGGCGCAGCCGGGCAAAACATAATGCGCCAGCTTCGTGGTCGCGTTCGGCAAAATGTCGCTGACAATGAGCGTCTCCAGTTTGCCAAGCAAATCCGCGCCGATGCCGTGCTTGGTGACATCTTCGCCGAAAACGATCAGCGTCTTGATCTTGCCGCTTAAAATGCCATTCGTGATCTGCGGCAGATTCGTGCCGATCTCTGTGAAGCAAATTCCCGTCAGCCGGGCGCCGTTCGTGTTTGGATTTTTATCGGCACTGACGAGCAGCTTGTCGGCTTCCCCGACACGCGCGACGGAATCGCTGACCGCGCCGAGCCTGGCTTTCAACTTGGAAATCAGCCAGAGTTCCTCGTTCGTCTGCCGTGCCGAGGCGACCATCGCCACGGAACCGGCCTGGGATTTCTTCAGCTTGTCGGAAATTTCGTTGAGCGCCGCCGTCCAGGTGGATTTCTGGCCGCGCACCAAAACATCCTTCAAACGGTCGTCACGGCCAATCCATTTATAATTCAACCGGCCGGCATCGCACATCCATGGACCGTTGACCGCGTCATTGTCGCGCGGCGTGTAGCGCTGAATCTTTTCCTCGCGCGAACCAATGAGCGTGTTGCAACCAGTGCCGCAGCTCGTGCAGAGGCTCTTGCTCTCCTTGAGGAACCAGACGCGCATCTTGAAACGGAAATCTTTCGACGTCAGCGCGCCGACCGGGCAGATGTCCACTGTGTTCAACGTGTAATTGTTGTCGAACGGTGAACCGGGGAACGTGGCGATGGTATTGAAGCTGCCGCGATTGATGATGCCCAGCGCGTCGTCACCCGCGATATCCTTGGTGAACCGGATGCAACGCGTGCAGAGAATGCAGCGTTCGGCATCCAGCATGATGCGCGGTCCGAGATCAACGGCCTTCGGCTTGTGGACTTTGGCTTCGACAAAGCGGCTGGCGCTCTGGCCGTAGTCCACGGAATATTCCTGCAGCTTACATTCACCGGCCTGGTCGCAGATCGGACAGTCCAGCGGATGATTGATGAGCAGCGATTCCAGCACGCCTTCGCGCATCTGCTTCACGCCGGGTGTTGACGTGTAAATCTCCATTCCCGGCGAAATCGGCGTCGCGCAGGAAATTGCCGGACGCGGCATCTTGGAGATTTTCGGCGTGCCATCGGCATTCAACACCGGCTTGCGATCCGGTCCGAGCGTGGGCATGCCGTATTCCACCAGGCACATGCGGCAGTTGCCGACAACCGGCAGCTTCGGATGATAGCAATAATGCGGGACGTCGGTCTTGGCCAGTTCGCACGCCTGGATCATCGTGGTCGGCACCGGCTTACCCGAGATCGGATCCGGCATCGTCTTCGGCACTTCGATTTCACGACCGTCCACCTTCACCTTGATCTTTTCGACCGGCGGCGCGGACTTGATTTCAGTTGTGGCAGCGGTTGACATGGCAATCAGTGATGTGCGGCGGCCAAATGTTTCGGTTCAACGGGCGCGACGATTTCCTTTGCACGACGATCTTCGTCAGCTTTGCCTTTCGCGACAAATTCATCCTTGAACTTCGCGACAAAACTTTGCACCGGCCAGGAGCACGCTTCGCCGAATGCGCAAATCGTGCGGCCGCCGGGGATGTTGTCGGCGATCTTCACCAGATAATCGGCATCAGTCGCGCGGCCTTCGCCATGCGTGAGGCGATGGAGCGTCTTGCTCATCCAAAGCGAACCTTCGCGGCAGGGCGTGCACTGGCCGCAGCTTTCGTGCGCGTAGAATTCGGAGATATTCGCGAGCGCCTCGACGATGTCGGTCGAGTCGTCCATGACGATGATTGCGCTCGAACCGCTCATCGAACCGGCGGCCGCGAGTGAATCGAAATCGTAAGGCAGATCCAGCATGTCGGTCTCGACCAGAATCTCTTTGCCCTCGGCGTCCTTCTTCTTGAGCTTGAATTTCTCGCCCGCCTTGAAAACTTTCGCGGAGGAACCGCCGGGAATCACGGCTTTCAACTTGCGACCGTCCAGCAAACCTCCGCCGAATTTGGGGTCGTTGATGAGTTCACCGATGGTTGCCTTGCCGGTTTCGATTTCGTAATAGCCAGGCTTCTTGACGTGACCGCTCAAGCTGACGATGCGCGTGCCGGTGTTGTTCGGCGTGCCGAGCTTGGCGAATTCCGCGCCGCCCATGGCGACGATGTGCTTCACGTTGCAGAGCGTCTCGACGTTGTTGACGATGGTCGGGCACATCCACAAACCGAGCACGGCCGGGAAATACGGCGGCTTGATACGCGGATAAGGACGCTTGCCTTCCAATGATTCGATCAGGCCGGTTTCTTCGCCGCAGATGTAAGCGCCCGCACCACGATGCACGTGCATTTCCAAATCGTAGCCGGAGCCGCAAATATTTTTCCCAAGGAAGCCTTTGGCGCGGGCTTCTTTCAAGGCCTGATTCAAAATTTTCGCTCCGTCCACCATTTCGCCGCGGATGTAGATGTAGGCGAGATGCACGTCATTGGCGAAGCACGAGATGGCCATGCCTTCAATCAACTGGTGCGGATCCTTATACATGATCTGCCGATCCTTGAACGTGCCCGGCTCGGATTCATCGGCGTTGCAGATGAGATAAATCGGCTTGCCGCTCTTGCGGTCAACGAAGCTCCACTTGAGGCCGCAGGAAAAACCCGCGCCGCCACGACCGCGCAACCCGGAAACCTTCACGTCCTCGCGGATCTGTTCCGGGCCGGAAAGTTTTTTGCCGTCGGGCAAATCCTTCGGCTGGATGGCCAGCGCCTTCTTCAAAGCGTCGTAACCACCATGACGCAAATAGCATTCGACGTCGGGGGTGTAGCCCGGTTCATCGGCATGCTTCAATATCAATTTGTATTCTTGCGCCATATCAGCAATTGACTCTCAACCAAAAATCTCTAGTTTAATCGGCCCATCTGCCCGATGGTGTAACGGTAGCACAGCAGACTCTGAATCTGTTTGTCGAGGTTCAAATCCTCGTCGGGCAACCATCTCACTTGCATTTCCCCACGATCTCATCCGCCGTGGCGTGCGAAACGCCTTCGTAAAAATCATCATTCACCATCATCACCGGCGCGGTGCCGCAGCTCGCGAGGCACTCGACGAATTCCACGGTGAACTTTCCGTCCGGCGTCGTTTGCGCGCCGTGCTTGTGCGCGTCCAGGCCGAACTTCTTGCAAAAATGCTCGCGCAGTTCATACGCGCCGCCGAGCGCGCAACTCAACGTGCGGCAGACCTTGATCTGATATTTGCCCATCGGCTCCTGCCGCAGCATCGGATAGAACGTCAGGATCTCGAAGACATTGATCGGCTGGAGTTCCAGCTTCTTCGCCGTCCACTGCACAGCTTCCTGCGAGATCCACCCGAACTGTTCCTGGATGGCGTGCAGCACCATGAGCGACGCGGCGCGCTTCACGGGATAATGCGTGATCAACTCGTCCACTTCGGCTTCTAAATTTGCGGTGACTTGAAAACTCATTTCAAAATTTTAACGCAAAGGCGCAAAGACCCGGAGACGCAAAGAAAAAACCTTTGCGCCCCGGCACCTTTGCGTCTTTGCGTTTCATGTCTGGTTTGGAAATCATCGGTCGCATTCTCCCATCACAAAGTCGAGCGAGCCCAGGATCGCCACGGTGTCGCTCATCATGCAGCCGGGGAAAATCTTGGGAATGATGCTCAAATTCACGAACGAAGGTGCGCGGATCTTCATGCGATACGGCGTGCCGCCGCCCTTGCTGTTGATGTAAAAGCCCAGCTCGCCCTTCGGATTTTCGTGGCCGAAATAGGTTTCACCGGGCGGGCAATTCACGCCTTCCGTCACGAGCATGAACTGATGGATCAATTCCTCCATGCTCGACATGACCTTTTGCTTCGGCGGCAGAACGATTTTGCCGTCGTCCACATTGATCGGCTCCTTGGACTTGTTGTCCGCGCCACCGGGAATTTGTTTGATGCATTGATGGAGGATGCGGACGCTCTGGCGCATCTCTTCCATGCGGACAAGGTAACGGTCGTAGCAGTCACCGGTTGAGCCAACCGGGATATCGAAATCCAGATCCCGGTAGCAAAGATATGGTTGGTTTTTGCGTAAATCGTACTCAATGCCGCTGCCGCGCAGATTCGGGCCGCTCAAGCCATGACTGATCGCATCTTCCTTGGAGATGACGGCCAGATCCCGGATGCGATCCACCCAGATGCGATTGCGGGTGAGCAGTGTTTCCGCTTCGTTGATATTGATGACAACTTCATCCAGAAACTTGCGGCACTGATCCAGCCAGCCGGGCGGCAAATCGCGTGACACGCCCCCGATGCGGGTGTAGCTCGTGGTAAACCGCGCACCGGTGAGCGATTCGCAGAGGTTGTAAATCTTTTCACGTTCAGTGAAGGTCAGCAGGAAAACCGTGACCGCGCCCATGTCCATGGCGAACGCACCAAGACCCAGCAAATGCGAGGAGATACGGGCCAGTTCCGCGCACATCACGCGGATGTATTGGCAGCGCGGCGGCAGCTTGTCATGGACGCCGAGCAGTTTTTCCACGGCAAGAGCATAGGCGACATTATTTGCCAGCGGCGCCAGGTAATCCAGCCGGTCCGTGTAAGGGATGAACTGGGTGTAGGTCATGTTCTCGGCGATTTTTTCGTCGCCGCGATGCAAAAAGCCCACGTCCGGTTCGGCCTTCGTGATCAATTCGCCGTCCAGTTCGAGCACGATGCGCAAAACGCCATGCGTGGCCGGATGCGACGGCCCCATGTTCAGAACCATCTTCTCACCCTGCATGTCCTGAAGGTCATCCAGCGCCGCAGCCGTGCGGGCGGCGGAATCAGGAATTTCAATGTCTTGAACAGTGGCCATGAAAATTATGCTTGGGGGTGCCTCGTATCACTCACACCGGGTTCAGCATCTTCCGGCACGCGAACCCGCGGTTCACGGGAAATCGCATCGCTGCTGCCCGGCAAGGTCACAAACGGCCCGCCTTCCATCGGCGTCACTTTGGTGAAGGCAACTTCAGGAACATTGGTCGGCTTGCCCGCCAGCGGAAAATCCTTGCGCAACGGAAAATACGGATAGCCTTCCCACATCAGAATCCGGCGCAAATCAGGATGGCCGTGAAAACGGATGCCCATCATGTCGTAGATTTCCCGCTCGTGCCAGTTGCTCGTGGCCCAAATGCCGAGAACGGTGGGCAACTCGGACTTTTCCTCGCTCACGTCGGTTTTAATGCGTAATTCCGCGTTGTTGGTCAGATTGCGCAGATGGTAAACCACCGTCCAGCGCGGGTCTTCGCCGTAATTATCGATGCTGGAAATGTCCACGAGATAGCCGAAGCCCAGCTTGGTTTTCGCAAAGCCGCAGACTTCGGCGATCTGCCGGGCATCCGAGATTTTGACCGTGATTTCGCCACGAAACTCCGCCGGCTCGGAGATTAAATCGCCGAATTTCGCCTTGAGTTGATTGGCTGGGTTTGACACGGGAAATTCAGGATTTCGCTTCGCCGGTCAATTTGGCGACCAGATTGATTTTGCTTAAAATCGGCTCCTTGCCGATCTGGTTCTGAATCTTGATCAGCGCGTCGAGAACGGCTTCCGGACGCGGCGGGCAGCCGGAAATGTAAACATCCACAGGAATGATATTGTCCACGCCCTGTAAAACCGCATAACTGCGATACATGCCACCGGTCGAGGCGCAGGCACCCATCGCGATGACCCACTTCGGCGACGGCATCTGGTCGTAAATGCGCTTCACGAAACCGGCCATTTTGTAGGTGACCGTCCCGGCGACAATCATGCAATCGGACTGGCGCGGTGAAAAACGCATGACCTCCGAACCAAACCGTGAAATATCAAACCGGCTCGCGCCAACCGCCATCAACTCAATACCGCAACAGGCCAGGCCCATGGGCATCGGCCAGACGGAGTTCTTTTGAAACCAGGCCAGCGCGGCATCAATGCGCGTGATGACCACGTCGCCTTCGATCTTTGAATTATAGCCGATTTCGCTTTGGGTTTGCATGGGCACGCTGCTTCCAAAAAGAAGCGATGCAAGCCTAACTCTGGCAAAAAAACGAGGCAAGTTTTTATTGTGATTTTTTTCACAAGGGGTGGCAAAACCAGGCTGGTCCGGAGTCTTAAATCCGTCGGTTGCACAGTTTACACCCTCAACTTGCGCTTGTGACCGGCGACGACTTGCATGACAATCATCCGACGCGACGGGCGCGAATTATGAAAACATTTGCGGAATTGAATTTTCCCGGACGACTGATCGCCGTCGAAGGACTCGACGGCTCGGGCAAGTCCACGCAGATTTATCTGCTGAAACGCTGGCTGGAGGCCGAGGGCATCAAGGTCTATTTCAGCGAATGGAATTCTTCGGAGCTGGTCAAGTCCGCCACGAGCAAGGGCAAAAAGCGCGAACTGCTCACGCCCACGACGTTCAGCCTGATCCACGCGACGGATTTTGCCGATCGCTACGAACGGCATCTCCTCCCGCTCCTGCGGGCGGGCTACGTCGTCCTGTGCGACCGCTATATTTTCACCGCGTTCGCGCGCGACGTCGTGCGCGGCTGCCCGTCTGAATGGGTGCGCGGCCTTTATAATTTCGCCGCGCTGCCCGATCTCACCTTTTTCTTCAAGGCGGATCTGGAGGTGTCGCTGCAACGGATTCTGGACGGACGGCCAAAATTAAAATTCTTCGAGGCGGGCATGGATTTGCAGCTCTCGAGTGATCCGTATGAAAGCTTCCGTATTTTTCAGGGACGCATCCTGGAGCAATACATGGCGATGAGCGGTGAATTCAAGTTCATGGTCATGGACGCGAACCAGCATGTCGAGAAACAGCAGGTGCTGGTGCGAAAACTGGTGAGCGAAAAGATCGCGCTCGCAAAATTCAAACGCCGCAGCCCGCTGCCGTTGCCGCCGGCCGTTCGCGCCGATGAAAGGACGTCACAAGTCGGGGAGGACATGGCCGTATGAAAAAGTCCGCCGCAAAAACCTGCCGCCGCTTTTACGGCCACGGCATCCCGGGGGTCAAACTTGAGGAACTCCAGGGCAAATTGATCGCCGTCGAGGGCGCCGACGGGTCCGGCCGCTCCACGCAAATCGCGCGGCTGGTCGAATGGCTGGAAACCAGCGGCCATCCGACCGTGCAGGTCGGCTTGAAACGTTCCACCCTGGTCAGCGAGGAATTGAACCAGGCGCAAAACGGAAATATTTTGAGCCGCTCGACCTTGAGCTTGTTTTACGCGACGGATTTTGCCGACCAGCTGGAGAACATCATTCTGCCCGCATTAAAGGCGGGTTTCATCGTGCTGGCGGACCGCTATATCTACACGCTGATGGCGCGCGACATGGTGCGCGGCATGAACGGCGCCTGGTTGAAAAACCTCTACGGCATCGCCCTGGAACCCGACGCGGTTTTTTATCTCTCGGTCGAAGCCCAGGAACTGGTGCAGCGCAATCTCGCCAAAAGCGCAACGCTGGATTATTGGGAAAGCGGCATGGACCTCGGCCTGTCCCGCGACGTGTTCGACAGCTTTGTGAAATATCAGACGGCCATGCAGATGGCCTTCCGGCAATTGCAGAAAACCTACGGCTTCACGATCATGGACGGCAACCGTTCCGTGGATGTTGTGACCAGGGAATTGCGGAAAAAAATCGGCACCCTGCTTACCGAAGAATGAAATTCAGACGCCCGGCGCGTTCGTCGACGACTTCGGATTTGCCGGCGGCGCATTGGTGCCGGACGGGCGGCGCGGCGGGTGTTTCAGCAGTTCTTCAAATGACTTCAACTGTTCCGGCGTGAGTTCCGCGCGAATCTGCTGATTCACTTCCTCCATCACGGCGCGCATTTTCGGGGCGACGTTCGTCCAGAGTTCGCGGTTGCGATCCTGTCCTTCGGCGATGATTTTTCCGATTTTCACGCGCTGTTCCGGCGTGAGCTGAAGGGTGTCGTTGAGTTGCTGGACGAATTGCTTGCCCATCTTTTCCGCCAGCGGGGGCCGCGGAATCTCCGGCAGGCGCACTTGCGGAGGGTTATTGGTTGCGGAATGCGCCCCGCCATTCGCCGGCGGGCGGTGTGGATTTTTCTGGTGGGAGTGGGAAACGTAATCCACCAGCAAGCCGCCGGTCAAAACCCCCGCGCCAAAAATCACCACGGTCGCCAGAATGACTTTCCAGTAGTTCACTGCACTTGATCACTTTGATCCACAGAGGCCAGCAGCGTGTTCTCAAAGTTCTGCGAGAGGTCGTCGGCCGTGGCCACGGAGGTCGTGGGATTAAAGGCCGCCCACACTCCCAGCAACAAGGTGATGGCAACGCAGGAAACCGCCGCGCGCCAGAGTCCGCGCACCCATAAATTCATGTTTTCAGCGGCGACGCGGGAAGCGAGCAGGGCGGTGATGCGTTTCTCAAAAGCATACGGCACCTGATCCACCGGCACATCGGCACGGGCGGCGGCCAGGAGCTTCTTTTGTAGTTCAACCAGGTTCATATGCGTTCCAGTTTTTCAGACGCCACCTTGCAGTGACGGGTTACAGATACTTGTCTTTGGCCATTTTTGCCACAATTTTCCGCATTTCGCCGCGGGCACGGAAGGCGCGGACCTTCACCAGCGGCACCGACCAGCCGGTGAGTTCGGCGATCTCCTTCACGGAACGGTCTTCGATTTCCAGCAGCGTGATGACCAGCCGCGCCGGCGGCGATAGTTTTTCCAACACCCGCCCGATCAGCAATTTTGCCGCATCCGCATTGTCCGTCAGCGTCTCCGGCTGGGTCACAAAACGTTCCAGCCAGTCATTTTCCGGCTCGCTCAATTCCGAGAAGGACGATTCGCGGTTGCGTTGATGACCCCGCAAAAAATCGTAGCAGGTCCGCACCGTCATCCGCATGAGCCAGTGTTCGAACGGCGCTTCGCCCCGGAAACTTTGGAGCTTGGAGAACGCCTTCAACCAGACTTCCTGCGCGATGTCCTCCACCTCGCTTTCGCGGCGGGCGTAACGCCGTGCGGTGGCGAAAACCCGGGGGGAATATTTTTGAATCAGAGGCTCAAAGCTTGCCGCATCGCCTTTCAGCACTGCCGCAATCAATTCAGCTTCCGTTCGTTCCATTATGCGAGTGTGCCGGAGAAAATTAACAATGCCAAAGTCAAAAGCGGAAAGGCTTTGGTCCGGTCAGGCTCGCGTGATGTGCAGCGCGGATTCCAGCGCACCCGAAAACTGCGTGATGGCGGCGCCGATCCTTTGCGGTTGCTCGCCCAGCATGGTCAGCATGCGCTCCCCGTTTTCCGGTTTGAGACGGATCAGTTCCACGGCGGTCGTGATCAGCATCAGATGGTTGTTCACGTCGTGCCGCAACTTGGAAAGCTTCTGATTTAATTCCTCGATCTGCGCAACGTTTAACGTGACAGGTTCGGTCGGTAGAGCCATGCGTAAAATCATCTCCTCATTTTTTTGGAAATCAAGCTGCTTTCCCGGAAACCACCCTGGTGGTAATCTTGAATGAGCGACGGAATCGCGAGTCAGAGTGACATCCAATTGACTGCGACCGCGGGCTGGAAAGCCCCGGATATTGGAATGGATAATCCGGCGATGGAAAAAATCCACGCAGCCGATGTTCATTGACAAATGCCGCCGGTAAGTGGAAAAACAAGGGGGTTCACCAGCATCCCGATGTAACTTTGTATTATTTTCTTTTCGCCATCGTGCGGACCAACCCATGAAATCCATTTTGCGCGGAACTGTTTGCTGGCAAATCTCTCTGCCATCGCTTCTGCTGCTGTCCGGGGGTTTACTTTCGCCGACGGTGACCGCACAACCCGGTGGCGATGCGTTAAGCACGGCCGTGGCGGTGCGCGGATTAACCGTGGAGCAGGCGCAACAACAGCAACGCGTTCACCTGCGCGGCACCGTGACTTTTTTTGACGAGAACCTTTACTCCCGCTTCATTCAAGACGACACCGCCGGCATCTACCTGCAGGCCTCCACCAACACACCGCCGCTTTATCCCGGACAGGTCGTGGAAATTGACGGCACCAGCAATCCCGGAGAGTTTGCGCCCGTCGTCGTGCCGGAGCGGGTGCGCGTGGTGGGGACGGCGCCGTTGCCGGTGGCGAAGCCGGTGACTTACGAGCAACTGGCCAGCGGCAAGGAAGACAGCCAATTCGTTGAAATCACCGGGGTGGTCCGGTCCATCCAATTGCACGAGGCCTCGCAGCATTACCTCATCGAAATTGCCACCGGCGGCGGGCGGCTGTCGGTTTACACACGGCAGTTGCCGGCGAAGCGGGCGGAGGAATTGCTGGACAGCACCGTGCGGGTGAGCGGGGTTTGCTCGACCGAGTTCAATCACCAGCGCCAGCTGTTTGCCATCCGCCTGATGGTTCCGCGGCCGGCGGATTTCGTGGTTGAACTTCCGGCCCCGCAGGATCCGTTTGCCATCGCCGCCCGTCCCATTGGCAGCCTGTTGCAATTCGCCCCGCAGGAAGCCTACGGTCACCCGGTGAAAGTGGCGGGTGCGGTCATCTATTTTGAACCCGGGGTGCGGATTTTTCTGCAAGAGGGCGAGAACGGCGTGGAAGTGCAGACCAAGGAGAGCGACCCGTTGCAACTGGGCGACCGGGTTGAGGCGCTCGGGTTCGTCAGCCAGGGGGAATACACGCCCATCTTGCAGGATGCCATCTACCGAAAAATCGGCAGTGGCCGGCCGCTGCCGCCGGCGGAGATCTCACATGATGAGGCGCTGAAAGGTGAGCACGATTGCGGGTTGATTCGGGTCACCGCGAGGTTGCTGGACCGCGCACTGCACGGCTCGGAAAGGTATTTGATTCTTCAACAGGGCGATTTCATTTTCCACGCCTACCTCAAGTCGGCCGGTGGTCAGGATGCCTTTGCCGGCCTGGAAAATGGCAGCCTGGTTTCCGCGACCGGCGTCTGCAAGATCGATCCGGGCGAGTGGCAGGCCGGGGAAGACTGGCGGGCCAAATCCTTTCAAATCGAACTGCGCTCGGCGGCGGACATCGTCGTGCTGCAATCGCCGCCCTGGTGGACACTTCAAAAATTATTGTGGATCGCCGGCGGGCTGGGCTTCGTGGCCCTGGCCGCGTCGGGCTGGGTCATCGTTCTGCGTCGCCAGGTGGCCGAGCGATCGCGGCAGCTGGAGCTGCAAATCCAGCAACGGCAGCGGGCGGAACGGCGGCGGGAGATCGAGCAGGAACGCGCCCGGGTCGCCCATGATTTGCACGATGATCTTGGCGCCGGCCTGACCGAAGTGAACATGCTCAGCTCCCTGGTAAAAAGCCCGACGACTTCTCCCGAGGAAAAAAACCGGTATCTCGGGGATTTGACCGAAATCGCGCGGCGCATGGTGACGTCGCTCGACGAAATCGTCTGGGCGGTGAATCCGCGCAATGACACCATCGCTTCGCTGGCCAGTTACTTTGCTTCGTATGCGCAGCGGCTGCTGGATCTGGCTTCCGTTTCCTGCGGTCTGGACGTGGCGGATGATCTGCCGGATCATCCGCTGGATCCCAAGTTCCGGCAGGAAATTTTCATGGGCTTCAAGGAAGCGCTCACCAATATTGTCCGGCATGCGCAGGCGACGCAGGTCTGGCTGCGCATTTCGGTTCGCGACGGGCGCCTCATCGTGGAGCTCACCGACAACGGGCAGGGCTTTAATTTAAGCGGGCGGAAAACCGGCGATGATGGCCTGGCCAACATGAAAGAGCGGTTGCATTCGCTCGGCGGGGATTGCGAGATTACGAGTGAGAATGGAAAAGGCACCACCGTGCGCTTTCAGGCGCCACTCCCCAAACGATTATTATGATCAAAGTCGGCATTGTGGAAGACAACAAGACCCTGCGCGAGGGTTTCGAGACGCTGCTCAACCGGACGCCCGGGTTCCAGTGCGTCTGCACCTGCGCCACCGTGGCGGAGGCGCTGAAGAAAATCCCCAAGGCGACACCGGACGTGGTGCTGATGGACATTCAACTGCCGGATTCGACCGGTGTGGAATGCACCGCCAAAATCAAGGAGCAGATGCCCGCGGTGCACATCGTCATCGTTACGGTCTATGAAGATTCGGAACGGATCTTTCAGGCGCTCCGGGCGGGCGCGTGCGGGTATTTGCTGAAGCGCGCGCAGCCGGAACAAGTCATCGCCGCCATCCGCGAAGCGCAAGAGGGAGGGGTGCCGATGACGCCGGAAATCGCGCGCAAAGTCATCGGCCAATTCCGCCAGCAGGCGGCGACGGTTTCAGAGATGGATGACCTTACCGACCGTGAGCGCGAGGTGCTGGAACTGGTCATGCACGGCCGCTCCAACAAGGACATCGCCGAACGGCTGGGCGTGACGGTGGCGGCGGTGAAATGGCATCTTCAGCATATCTACGAAAAGTTGCACGTCCATTCGCGGACGGAGGCGGCGCTGAAATTCAAGCAGGGGCAGGCCTGAAAACTAGCCGTTCGGCTAGCTATGCGAATGAACACAATTTAGTTACTTTGAGGACGTCCCCCCAGAACGAAACGTAAAAAACCCAAAAAACAGGCATAAACAACATGAAAATAAAAACGAATACCATACTGACGGGCATAGCTTGCTGTGCCTTGTTTCTACCCAGCGCCGTCCAAGCCGACGTAACCCTCTCGACTTTCGATTCCACTGGATGGGGCAACGGGATGACCGGACTGACCGGAACCTACGCTGACTGGACTTCTGCAACGATTACCCAGAATGCCACTTCACTCAATGTTGTTTCAACGCAAACCGGTGGTGGCTGGATGGTGCCAACTTCACCTACCTTGATCAACGGCGTGGCCGGCGGTGAGAACACGCTTCAACTGACGATTGATATCCAGCCGGGCAATGCGGCAAATGGAATCAATGTGGTTCTATTTAGTGGTGCCGGTGCTCACGCAGGATTCTCGTTCGATTTAACGGGCCTCTCGGGAACTCAAGTTTTAACAAAAAACCTGCTGATCCCTGACTTCTATAACGGGGGAAGTCTTGCTACTTGGAATCCGAGCCAGATTGGAACCGAGATGCACATTCAAGGCAACTTTGCCAACAATAACGCCTTGAACATCAGCTTTGCAGATCTAAGGACCGTGGTCCCCGTTCCCGAGCCGGCTACGCTGGCCTTGGCCGGACTGGGTGGCATGGCTATGTTAACACTTCTTCGCCGTCGTAGCGGCAAATAATAAAACCGTTTCGGATAAGTTTTCCACAAGGCCATTGGGCAGAAATGCCTGATGGCCCTTTTAATTTTTCCGGGACGCCGCTAAAAATGATGATTTGCGAAGCGCAACTGTGAATATCCAGCCAAACCGAAATCCAATTATGTCGGTCAGAATACCGTGATGTGAATGGTGTCGGCGCCAGGCTCTGGACCGGCGGTTACCGTGCGGGAGAATAAGTTCAATGGCGGCATGATTGATACCAATTCCCAATAAGAAACGGTGGAATATCCAAACGCCCCCTCACCCTGCCCTCTCCCCCGGTGGGGGAGAGGGTGGCCGAAGGCCGGGTGAGGGGTGACCAGTTGTCATTGAGAAATGGTGTATGAGACCGGATTCGGAAAACTAACCGTTTGGCTAGCTAGCATGTTGGCGGCGATGAAGTAAATTTGTCACTGAAGCCCGTCAGCAACACGAAAACTTGGTTGATAATTACCATGAAAAAGCCGCAACATCAGGAAATTTAGGCTGCGCCAGGTATTCAGAGATGAACCAGTTTGCAGCGCCCCGGCCCAAGCCTGTCAGTTGCCATAATCCTCCCCACGATAAACCATAATAAACAGCATCATGAAACAAGTAATCGCAAGTCTCGCAATGGCGGCCGTGTCGCGCGGCGTATCCCTGACCCAGCCTGAAAACAATATGAAAATGAAGAAGAACAGCAGCATCCCCAGCTTGGCGTGCGTTGCGGCGCTCGCGCTCGCAGCGGTCACCACGCACGGGCAGAACGTGCTCACCAATCCTGGTTTCGAGACAGATGCCGTGTTGAACGCGGCGCCAATGTATTTTGCGACTGACTGGACCCTGTTTGGGCCTTTTGCGGGAACAGCGTCAGCCAACACTGATATAACCCGCAGTGGAATCGGTTCCCTTAAACTCATCGCCAATGGCGGGTTTAGTGTTCCGGGAGCATACCAGACCCTCCCCGCAGTTGCTGGACAGCTCTGGGATCTCCAAGGATACATGTGGACCTCAAACTCTTTGCCTGCGGGTAACACCTTCGGGCTTCTTAAGATTGTCTGGAGTGATGGTGTCAATGATCTCGCGCCCGGAATCGTTACTATCGGCACTGCGAACTTTGCCAACCCAGGAATCGAGTCTACGCCACTATTGAATTCTTCCAGCACGCCCAACGCGTGGCACTTCACACGGGCACAAGGCATCGCACCTGCCGGCACGACCCAGGTGAAATTGTTTGCCCTGAACGTCGATGCAAGCGCCGCCACGGTCTTCGCCGATGATCTTCAGGCCACGAATTCTGGATCCACGCCGCTGACCGTTTCCATTACCAGCCCGGCCAATCAGGCACTGGTAAGCGATAGTTTCACGATCAAGGCTACCGCCTCGGTTTTGCCCGGTGCGGTCACCAATGTGTATTTCTACGTGGACAACGCGCTGGTCGGCAATGTCGAAACCGCCCCTTACAGCTTCGACGTCACTGGTGCGTCGCTGGGTGGCCACACGCTCAAGGTTGTGGCAAAGGCTGACACTGGGGGCTCAGTCACCTCGGCCGTGGTCAGCGTCACGTCGGCCACGTCCGCCACAGTCTATGTCGACCCATCGAAAAACTGGGTTGGCTATATGAACTGGTTTGCAACGCCACAAGATGGCGGAGGTTATGAAGGTGGTTCCGTGTGGGCAACGGTGGATCTCAAGGCCAGTTTCTCGGGTTCAGTGCTGACCCTGTCCCCAAACAGTATTGATGACTCAAACACTGTTTGGTATGTCACTACCAACAGTCCATCCGTGGCAAATAGATCGATGGAAGCAAACATGTATGTGGAGCCGGTGGGTTCGTTGCCCGGCAAGACGGTGACATTCACCGGAACTTGCATCAGCGACACTTTGACCAGCCCATCGAACGTGAATCCCGCCGGCAATGGCTGGACCTGTGTCGCCGTTGTCAAAGATCTTGCGCCCGACTATTCATCGTCCGTCATCGCCTCGGTTCCGGTGACCAATGGCATGCCCTTTAGCGTCAGCTTGGCAACGATCAACGACCCGGCCCGCCATGTGCAGTATGGTTTTGTCACAACCGGCCCGTGCGTCTGGCCCCAAGATCCGGTGCTGCCAAGCTATGGCAAGGTTCAAATCGCCACCTCCACGGCGACCGCGGTTTCGATCACGCCGAGTTTGAGTGGTTCAACCCTTAATCTGTCGTTCCCCACCCAGACGGGGTTCGCCTACACGGTTCAATACAAAACCAATCTGACGGATGTTTCCTGGAACACGTTGACCGTGACGAATGGCACCGGCTCGACGGCCGTGGTGACCAATTCCGCCAACAGCGCCAAGCGTTTTTATCGGTTGTCTATCCAGTAATTCAGGTAGTTGTTAAAATTGAGAGATGTCAAATCAGTCGGGTCTGCATGCCGAATGCAGACCCGACATAAATAAAAAATTGTGAAATTGCCAAAAAAACAACCCCAGCAGGGATTCACTTTGATTGAGTTGCTGGTGGTCATCGCCATCATTGCCATTTTGGCGGCCATGCTGCTGCCCGCGCTGTCGAAAGCCAAGGAGAAAGCCAAGGGCATCGCCTGCACCAACAACAACAAGCAAATCGCCCTGGCCATGATCATGTATGCCGGCGACAACAATGACACCTTGCCACCGATGAATTCAGGAACCTGGCCTACACTTACAACCAACTGGTGGTTCAAAATCATGGACAATGGCAACTATATTACAAGCAGCGCGCAATCGAACAATGTTTGGCGTTGCCCGGTAGTTCAGGATGCGGATATCCAAGTAATAACCATTGGTTCTTCTGGGCCTACTCGTTGCGAAGGCTATGGTCCCTTGGAGGGAAATTCTTATGCAGCGGGTATTATCCGCTACCCTACAGATGGGGGAACCCCTCCCAAGACTCTTGGCAGTAAAAAATTGTCCCAGATTAATCGTGCCAGCCAAATCTGGCTGATCGGTGACGTGGGCACTCCCAAAAGCGGCCAGAACCTGAACAAGTTGCCGACGGGTGGTTACAAGACTGAACTCACGACCAAGCAGCCGGATGTGGGCACGGGTTGGTCCATGCAAGGAGCCACTGGTTTTAAACAGCCCGGCTGCCGTCACAACGGTCGGGCCGTCATTTCGTTTTGCGATGGTCACGTCGAAAGTTGGAAATGGGCCGATCTGAGCGCCAATAATAACGATGTGTTCGCGTTGTATTCGTATTGAACCCGCCGCGGGTTCCGACAAAGTGAGAAGGATGCGACGGCTGCTTCGCAGGTAATATTTCAGCGATTAAACCCCGGTATAAATTTATGAAAGCATACAAAAGTAAACTGACTTTGAACCCTGCTGGGCGGACAGCATTCCTGCTGACGCTGGCGTGCGGCGGTCTGGCTTTGCGGGCTTTTGGCGGGGCCGACAGTCAAGCGGAAGCGCTGCTGGGCAAAATGACCCTGGACGAAAAAATCGGCCAGATGGTGCAGGTGGATATGGCGGCGCTCCAAAACCAAGCCGACATCCAAAAATATTTTCTGGGTTCCCTGTTGAGCGGTGGCGGCTCCGACCCTGCCGACAACCGCGCCCAAACGTGGTTGGACGTCGTGAATGACTACCAGGCGCAGGCACTCGGCACCCGGCTGAAGATTCCGCTGCTCTACGGGATCGATGCCGTGCATGGCCACAATAACATTGATGGCGCGGTGATCTTCCCTCACGACATCGGACTGGGCGCCGCGCATGATCCCGAACTCGCCGCCCGCGCCGCGCGTGTCACGGCCGAGGAGGTTGCCGGCACCGGGATCCATTGGGCGTTCGGACCCTGCGTGGCCGTGGCGCAAGACATCCGCTGGGGCCGCACCTATGAAAGCTTCAGCGACGACTCCACCCTCGTCTCAACCCTGGGCGCGGCACAAGTCCGCGGCATGCAGACACCGCTCGCCAACGGGTTCACCGTGCTGGCCTGCCCCAAACATTATCTCGCCGATGGCGGCACCCAGAATGGCGTTGACCAGGGCAACACTGTCTGCGACGAGGCCACCCTGCGGAAAGTTTTTCTTCCGCCTTACGTTGCCGCAGTGAAAGCCGGCGCCAAATCCATCATGGTTTCTTTCAGCAGCTGGAACGGCAAAAAAATGCACGGCAACAAATATCTCCTGACCGACGTGCTCAAGGGCGAGCTCGGCTTCAAGGGTTTTCTGGTCTCGGACTGGGCGGCGATTGACCAGCTTTCCCCTGATTTCAAAAACGACATTGAGGCTTCCATCAACGCCGGGCTGGACATGGTCATGATTCCCGCCGGGCCGGGACAGAAGAATAATTACGTCGAATTCATCAGCGATCTGAAGGAATTGGTGGCCGCCGGCAAGGTGCCGCAGTCCCGGATTGATGACGCGGCGAAAAGAATCCTCCGGGCTAAACTGGAAATCGGCTTGTTCGAGCATCCGAACGCCGATCCGAAGCTGCTCTCGGAAATCGGCTCGGCAAAACATCGCGCCGTCGCGCGGGAATGCGTCCGCCAATCGCTGGTGCTGCTCAAAAACGAGCACCAGGCTTTGCCGCTCGCAAAAGATCTCAAGCATCTCGTCGTCGCCGGCAAGGCGGCGGATGACCTGGGCATCCAGTGCGGTGGCTGGACCATTTCCTGGCAGGGCGCGCCCGGCGCGGTGACCCAGGGCGGGACCACGCTGCTCACCGCCATCAAAAAAACCGTGTCGCCCGAAACGCAAGTCACTTTCTCACCGGACGGGGATGATTTGCAAGGCGCGGAGGCGATCGTTGTGGTGATTGGTGAATTGCCCTACGCCGAAATGAAGGGTGACCGCAGCGATCTGAGCCTGGCGCCGGGCGACGCCGCGTTGATCAAAAAAGCGAAAGCAACGGGCGTTCCCGTGGTGACCGTTTTGTATTCCGGCCGGCCGCTGGTGCTGGGATCGGCGCTCGACCAGAGCGACGCATTGGTGGCGGCATGGCTGCCCGGCACCGAGGGTGAGGGCGTGGCGGACGTGTTGTTCGGCGATTTCAAACCGACCGGCAAATTGCCGCGTCCCTGGCCGCATAACAATTCGGAATTGAACAGTGCGACGTTCAACAACGGCGGCAATCAGCCGCTGTTTGCCTCCGGCTTCGGACTGACTTGGGAAGCGGCTGCAAAGCCTCAAAAAATCAAAGTCGCCGCGGCACGTGAATAAAAAAAATCCCATTACCAACGGAGTCCACCGCCGGCTCTCTGCGATGGCGATTCCATTGCTGGCGCTGACCTTGTTGGCTCCGGGCCTGTGTCAGGCCGGGTGGCAGCTGGTCTGGAACGATGAGTTTGCCCAGGCCGACGGGAGTTCTCCCGATCCCGCCAAATGGGGTTTTGAAACCGGCGGCGGCGGTTGGGGCAACAGTGAATTGGAACATTACACGGCGCGAACCAACAACGTCCGTATCGAAGGCGGGCAATTGGTGATCGAGGCCAGGGCGGAAAGCTACGGCGGCAACCACTATACGTCCGCCCGAATGCTCACGAAAGGCAAATGGTCGTGGACTTACGGCCGCATCGAGGCGCGCATCAAGATTCCGAAAGGTCAGGGCATCTGGCCCGCGTTTTGGATGCTGGGCGCGAACATTGATTCCGTGTCATGGCCGGCTTGCGGCGAGGTGGACATCATGGAAAACATCGGCCGCGAGCCGGCGCTGGTTCACGGCACGATTCACGGTCCCGGTTATTCCGGTGGAAAGGGCATCGGCGGCCCCTGTTCCACCACGAATGGCGCCGCCTTTGCCGATGATTTTCACCTCTATGCCGTGGAGTGGACCACCAACCAGATCAAATGGTCTGTGGACGGCCAGCAGTATTTCACCGTCACTCCCGCGAGCCTGCCCCATGGCACAACGTGGGTCTACACGCAGCCGCAATATCTCTTGCTGAACCTTGCGGTGGGCGGCAAGTGGCCCGGCAACCCGGATGCTTCCACGGTTTTTCCGCAGCAAATGCGCGTGGACTATGTCCGCGTTTACAGCCAGAATCCGCTTCCCAAAGCCACCGGGCAGGCATCGCGCAAGGCAGCTAAATAAGCCTGGAAACAGCAGTTGAAACGTAAGCGTCACGCCAGGAGCCTTCTTGACGCTGTAGTTACAGCGGCGGAGTCATAAATGACGTAGGCATTATGCTATGACGTTTATGACGGGGATTGCACCTGCAACGTCCGTTGGGCCTTGCCTCAGGCGGCGGGGATGACTTCGGGGATTTGCCAGTTGGTCATGTGCGGCAACCGCGTGAGGACTTCACGGAGATACGCGTAAGGGTCGAGTCCGCGACGGCGACAGCTTTCGATGACCGTGTAGAGGATGGCGCTGCGTTGGCCGGCCTCGGCGTCGCCGATGAAGAGCCAGTTCTTTTTTCCGATGGCGGTGGGGCGAATGGCATTTTCGACCAGGTTGTTATCAATCTCCACCCGGCCATCGTTCAGATAGACGGTCAGTGTGGGCCATTGGCCCAGCGCATAATCAATGGCCTGCCCCAAGCTGCTCTGCGGCAAGTAACGGCCGCGCGCCTTGAGCCGGAGCAAAACTTTTTCCAGCCGTTCGACAATGGGGCGGCTGTGGCTGGCGCGCAGGGCCTGACGCAAGCGCGGACCGGCACGGTGTTCGCGTAAACTGACTTCGATGCGATACAGGTGTTGGAGTTGCCGCAGGAGCCAGCCGCTCATCTGCGGGGCCGTTTCACTGGCTTCGTAAAACTTCCGGCGGACGTGCGCCCAGCAGCCGGCCAGCGTGATCACTGTCGCACGTCCGTTGACGAAGGCGCGATAGGCTGAATAGCCATCGCTTTGCAAAGTGCCGGTGAAAGTAGGCGGCACAACCTGATCCAGACACGCGGCCGCACGGCTGGTTTCCCAACGGAAAAACGCATCGCCCTTGGGACGACTGGCCGTCCAAAAGTAGCCCTGTCTGGTTTTGCCATGGCCCGGCTCCAGATAATCAATCGGCGTTTCATCCACCTGCACATAGCCGCCAGCCAGAACGCCGGTGCGGATCGCCTCGTAAATCGGCTGCAACCAGTCCGCCGCCAGTGCCACCCAACGCGCCAGCGTCTGCCGGGGCAGATGGACTTGATGCCGACGAGCAAAAATTTGTTCCTGCCGATACAGCGGCAGATGGTCGCAGTATTTGGCCACCAAGATGTGCGCCAGCAAACCGGGCGCGGGCAAACTGCGGTCTTGCAACCGTGCCGGCAACGGCGCGATCACCGGGGCAGCCTCCAGCTTGACCCGATGGACATATTTTTTGCGGATGGTGCGGCGGCGCAGAAAGCGGGCCGGTTCGTAATCCAGTTGCTCGCTCACTTCCTGGCCAATGCAGCGCCAGTGTTCCGGCTCGGCTTTGACCGCAGTGGGTTCAATCACTTCTTCGACCACCGGCAAGTGCTCCGGCAAACGCGGGGTGCGGTCCTTGCGGACGGTCACCATTTTCTTTTGGGAACAAACTTCGAGTTTGGTGGCTGGAACAGTGGCTTCCGTGGGCATGGGCAGTTGCAGCAGCAGCTCCAGTTGCGCGCGATCCAATCGTTCACTGCTCGAACCGAACACCCGCCGCACCAGTGAATCAATCTTCTGCCGCAACAAGGTGTTTTCCTGACGGGAGAGTTCCAATGCCTGTTTCAGCGTGACGACGAGTTCACGCAAGGCGGAAAGTTCAGCGTGCATCGGCGCGGTGTTCATCGTCGCGAACTCTGACGCTGAACCTAATGCGAAGGTTCAAACTTTTTGAAATTATTTTTACGCGGAGTTTTTTACTCTCCGCGCTCATACCACGGCCGCAGTTTGCCGCCGCGCAAATCCACGCCATCGGTCAGCATCGCCAACGCCTGGGGCGTCAGCTTCAACTTGGTGGTCTCTGGTTCCAAGTTTTTCGGCCACGAAAAAGTTCCCTGCTCCAACCGCTTCGTCAGCACCCAAATCCCCGTTCCGTCCCAACACAAAATCTTGATCCGCGTGTGCCGCCGGTTGCTGAACACGAACAACGCGCCGGTTTTGAGGTCTTCACCCAATCGCTCCGACACCAGCGCGTGCAGGCCATTAAAACCTTTGCGCATGTCGCACGCCTCGACCGCCACAAACACCTTCAAGCTCCCGGCAAAACTTAACATGGCCGTTGCAACGCCCGCACCAGGGCCGCCGCCATTTCAACCTGTTTCACATCGCCAATCTCCACGCGCACTCCGCCAGGCAAATGCAGCACCAGCGACAAGCCACCCGCTTTAACCCCCGCTCCCGGCGGCGGTGCCATCACGGCCTCCAGCCACTGCACGGATTTCTTGGCCGCCGTCAGCTTGCCCGCCGCATAGTCGCCACGCTTTCGCCGCCGTTTTTGCGCCCACGTCGCAAACGTCTGATATTTGATCCCCGCCAACTCCGCAAACTTCAATCCCGGCAATCCGCTCCGCTCAAATTCGTCCAGCAACTGTTCCCGCCGCGCCTTCGGCGTCTTCACCCGCCCCAGCACGTCCTGTTTCAAAACCACTTCAGCGGTCGGTGTCGTATTCATCGTAGCCGTTATGCTACGACACTTATGACTTCAGCAGATAGTGGTGCTCCGCGTGACACTTACACCCCTTTACCTTTACGACCCCTTTACAGGCACATTCGGCATTACCACCGTGGGTGCGGGAGATGAATTATCAGAACCACTCGTAGTTATCATGGCTCTCAGAACTATAATAACCGCCAGAATTTTAGCCAGAGGTGCTACGGCTGACGCTTACTTTCAAATTCCAATGCCGCGCCATCATCGAAAGCTGCCGACGACACGACCTCGCCCTTTACGCTTACCTGACGCTTACAAACTAACGTTGGTTTTGCTAGGGAGATGGACTGCTCTTTGAGTCCTTATGTTCGGCCTTGGTCAATTCTTGGCAAATTTTTTCAATTTTCCGGTCTTTGAATTTTTTACATCCAGTTTCAACATCTTCCTTTATAATGTCATCTTTCAGAATCTCACTTAAATTTACACCTTTTAATGTTTTGATGAAAACATCTTTCTGATCTGCTTTTATTGAATAGATTAGCAAAATCGAAATGACACTCAATCTCTCTTTTTTTGAAATATGGCTTGATTGTTTCAAGGCCATTAATTGTGGAATAATTTTTTTAACAACATCCATATCACCATGCACCAGAGCAACGCTCGCAAGTGGCCCGAGGCTTTCTTTATCTCCCAATTTCACCGCATTGCTATAAGCATATAGCGCCTTATTGGAAGCATCCATAACGTTGCAAAAATCCATTAGAAAATATGCGCTTCCTAACATACGCCACCCGTGCCAATCATTTGGATAAGTATTTAAATACTCGGTCGTGAGTTTTACCGTTTCAGAATAACCACCAAATCCTGCAAAACTTCGAGCAATTGGAAGCTTGGATTTTGTCGAAATATCATTTGCGTGCATTAGATAATAACCAACCAGTTCACGGTTGCCTTCTTCCAATGCTTTTTCATTTAAACTTTGTATTCCAATGCTCCCATTTTCATATGCATCAAGGTAACTTTTAATCTGGGCATTTTCATTTGTTGTAATTGAAAAATAAACTGAAGTCAGCAGCGATTCATATGCATTAATGTTTTGCTTAATTTTGGCAATGTCATTAGATGACACTTGCGCTAAATTGGGGCTATTACCAAAACAATCGATATGATATTCAATTGGTGACAAGTCAAAATTCGCACCGCATGCGACTTCTGCTACTCCTAATATAAAACAATACAACAATGGTTTCATGATTAGAATTTTATGGTCCCATAAATTCCGCCCCTCGGCATTATGTTGTTTCCATCTTCTTTTTGAATCCAAAGACCAATTGTTACTATGTGTCCCCAGATGTTGCTTGAAAATTCTGTAATAGACACTTTCATCTGCAAAAAATAACTTGCAATTGTCACCGCCGCACCAATAACCACCCGCACATACGTGTTTAAACTTCTGTAAAAGTCCATAATGAGTTCACGGCCACCATTCAGCCACCAGCCTTTCGCAAGACTTCCTCCCGCTTGTTTAACTGTGTCAACTCCAGTGGCTGGTTTTTTTTGAAAAGCAAAAGGATCATGGTCGCTCGCCGATTCAGGTTGAGACCCTGATCCGCCGGCATCATCTTGATTGGTGACTAAAGATCCCGATGGGTTGCTTTGCTCGGAGGCTGCCCATGCCTGACCTAGTTGGTATACACCGGCAGCCACACCCACCCCGAACGCAGCCCAGCCAAAATCTTCCGAAAGACGTTCGTTACCAGCCAGGCTTGCCCCGAGCGACGACAAAGACAATGCCCCTGATGTAATCATAAAAGCACCAGCTACTTGCCCACCGGGAACGAAACACAATGCTATTCCTACTACTATTGTAGCCACTCCCATTGCTGCCGATCTAGCCGTGCTTATGTCAGCACCTATATTTTTCCCGAAGATTTGGGCGTTGATATAATCTTCGGCAGCGAACTGTCCCGCCACTAGCGGTCCAGTTAAAGAACCCGTTATATTGCTATACGAAAACGGATTTTTAAACATATTGACGAATGGCGCCGAAAAACTTTTCCATAACCCACTAAAGAAACCATGTCCGCTAGGATCCGTCTGGTTGATGGGGTTATTATTGACATAAGAATAGCGATTTAGATTTTGTGAATCGCTTGCACCGGGAACCATGGTATCCGGTTCAATGAATCTCCCCAGTTGAGGATCATAATAGCGTGCATTGTAGTAGTAGAGTCCCGTCTCATCATCACAGATTTGGCCAGTATAACGATTTGAAACTTGATAAGCTGAGGAGTTGTTTTGGTAAGAGGACTGGCCAAAGGTTGAGCATTCATAGTGTTGCACCATACTGCCAGAGCGATCCGTTAGCACACTGGACGAGCCTAAATTGTCATTGTGGTAGTAATAAAAAACCGGATTGTAAGTTGCTGCTTCAACTTTTCCGGTTGAGATCCAAAGAAAAGCTGAAATGATGATGACGGTAGTTGCTTGTCTCCCGAGAAAAGCTAGACTAAATATTTTTCGGATGGCACGGCGCTCGAGACGAATTCTGCGTCCACCCAGCAGGCAAATTCCGAAAATTCCAGCCCAAGTTCCAACAAATAGAGTCATTTGGCCGCGTCCCTTCTGAAAGGGCCAATTAAATATAGATTGAATTGCAGTTGAAGCCGCATACCAGTTGTTATCACCCACCACACTTGACCATAATCCACCACATTGCGGCTCAAACGTCGCCAGCCGTTTGCCTCCGGCGAAGACATGGCAGAGCACCTTGCCGTTGTTGATTTCATATATCCCACCAATCCATACCGAGTAACCGTTGGTGCCGCTCCGCCATAACCGTTGTCCGCCGCCATCGTAACCGAATTTGACCAAAGTATTCGTGGCGGAAACTTGAATGAGTTCATTCTGCTCATCATAAGCCAGTGTCTGGCTGCCGCGCGTGATCATATTGCCACAGGCGTCGTATGCGTAGATCGTGCCGTTGGTGCCGTTGGCACTCGTAACCGCGTGCGGCCTTGTGCCGTAACCATAAGGTCCCGAACCAAAATCTTGATTGGTCAAGATGTTGCCAATAGAATCGTAGGCATAAGTCTTTGACCCCCTTGCCGTGGAATTCACCGTAGTGACGCGATACAAATCGTCGTAGGCGATGCCACTGATGGAAGCGGAGGCTGAGTTGGAATAAACCCCATCACTGATGCTTTTGAGATTGGAAATCGTGTCGTAAGTATAGGCAAGGTCCTGGAGGGTGCTGGCGCCTTTGACCTGAACCCGTTGGAGGCGCTTTGAATTGGCAAAATAGATATTTGTGGTCATAACACCGTTGCCATTGGTGTAACCTAATAATTGCCCAAGTGCATTAAAACCGCCCTGCGGCGTATATAAGATTTCCTGTGTTCCGGTTCCCGCGAGGCTTTTAACCTGAATCAAATTACCTCCCGTGTCATACCCATATTTTATGATCGCCGAATTACCGGGATAAGTGATTTGCAGTATCCGGTCGGCATCGTCATAAACGCTTTGCGTGACATATTCCATTGAATTGACATTGAGGAATCTGCCGGTTTTAACCACCCGTCCACGAACATCGTAACTGCTCCGTTGACAGCCCTGCAAATCCGTCACCTTGTAAAGCTGGCCGTTAAAGACCGTGTAATTCGTATCGCCGCCACTGGTATCATAGGTGTATGTAATCGTGCCAACCAAAGCGTTTGCGGAGTTATAAATTTGTTTTGAAGTCAATCGCCCATGCTGATCACTGTAAGTGAATGTCAGCTTGTTGGTGCGGGCATCAATCTGCTGTGTCATCCTGCCGGGATTGTCATAGGTGTAACTCCATTTACCCATGTCGAGATCGGTCATGAAGGTTTTGCGTCCAAGGCTGTCATAAGCCATCACCGTGCCATTATTTGCATTATCAGTTACATTGGTAAGGTTGCCTAGCAAGTCGTATTTATAAGTGGTATTGTAATTTCCACCTGATGTAACCTCGGTAATTGTTATCGTTTGTCCATGAGCATCACGATAGGACTTTTTCACCTTCCCTTCGGAATCAGTCACCACGATTGCCCATGGATTGCTGCCATCCACAAAAGCCGTTGTCGTGGCTCCAATTGGTGAACCGGAGTCGCCGCCGGTGGTGGAAGTGCTTGTTAAACTTCCGGCGCTAAAGCTGCCTTGAACAGCAGGTGTGGTGCGATAAGCGCGGCCTATATTGTCATATTCAGTCAAAGTGCCCAAATAGGTGCTACTAATGCTTGTAAAAGCTGCACCAGAACTGAAGTAGGGCAAGGTTTGGAAATAGGCATTCCCGCGTTTATCATAGCATGCGTTAGCAACTCGGAACTGGCCGGTCTCTGCTTCAGTCCGTGTTTGTATTGTCCGGCCCATGCCATCAAGATAGGTGTAGGTTTCAAATCCATTAGCCGTATCCACAGCGTCGTTGACCTGCTGGCGAACAAAATTAGATGAAGTGCCACTGACAATGCCGCCCATCGAATAACTTGACTTTGTTTTCCATAGCGTCGGAGCGCCGTAAGAATTGGTGGAAATGTAAGTGACGGCGCTTCGATAAAAAACATCGAATACATTTGAGGTAACAAGCCCCTTTACATCTATAGCTTCAACCGTTAATCCTGACCGGGCGTCGGTGATTAATTGGTTGGTGAACGTCCCGGTGATTTGAGTCACTGGATATTGCTGGTAGATTGAATCATAAATAGTCGTAGTGACGATTCCTGCAGCGTCAGTCCCCTGAACGGGGTTGCCATATTGGTCATATGACGTGGAGACTGTCGTAATATAAGTTCCTGCTGTGTCCAACCACGTCTGACTACCGATTACATTACCACGGGAATCATAAGACATCAACGTTTCCCGAAGGCGATTAGCGCCAGCACTGTCGGAAGTAATTTTAATGTCCGCCGGCTTGCTAAAATTGGTGTAACTTATCCAAGTATAAACAGAATCACTGGCAATATCTGTATTAGTCTGGCTGGAAAAAACAACGTTGGTGACTTCACCAAGATCAATGGCTAGAAGTAAATTTCCATTGTTAGTATCATAATTGAACTGCTTGGCCTTAGCTCGATACGAATTCAAGCCTTCATAAGTCATCACAATATTTTGTGAGATGAACGGGAAATACCAGCCATTGGTATTAAGCACAGCTTCCTGAACTTTGTTAAGGGTGATGCTGTTCGTTGCGCCGTCACTGCCAATAACTTCAATTCGGAATGGAATTCCTTTCTTAGATTCAGACCCCTTATCCAAATACTCACCTAATGCAGTATTATCGCGGCCTCCGCTTTGATGGAAATAGGTCACTGTCTTGGTGCCCAGCGGATCGGTCACCGTCGCCTGACTGAAACCGCGGAATTCCCGTTCGGCTGCATTGTAATAGCCACCCTTGAAGGCATAAGTATTTGTGATGGAATTGCCCATTCCATCGGCGGTGGAAATTTTTGAAACCACCCAGACATTAAACGGTAAGAGGCTTTTGGTTCCTCCCGCCCATGGATCACTGACCCAGTTGGTATCGCGATTGTCCAAGGTGGTGGAAGCCACATAACTGACCTGCATCGTTCCGCCCAGACCATTGCTTTGCGTGCATAATAAATCTGGGAATGGCCCTTTATTCAATTGAACTACAAAATGATCATGGGGAGTGCTGACTGTTTCCATCACCCGATCCGGTAAGCCGTCCCCGTTGATATCAAAGAAATCAACGTCCGTATTTCCGCTGTTCTTGTCTGAAATGTCATTCCAGTCATCGCTCGTTTGTCCCTGACTATCGAGTGGACCCCAATTCGTCGTAGCCGCAAATCCTGAACCTGTATTTAATTGGACAATCCAGTCGCTGGTATAAGGTGCGGCATCATGTCGCATAACGCGATCCGGCAAGCCATCTCCGTTGATATCCGCCAAGGTTGCCCAAACCTGCGATCCCCCCGTGCCAATGGGAGATCCCCAATCGTTAGAATTGGTATGTCCCTGACTGTCTACTGGCCCCCAATCTTCAGCCGGCTCAAAACCTGCCCCATTGTTGAATTGGACGATAAACTTGGTGTAAGGCGAATTGATTTGCCGCATCACGCGATCCGGCAAACCATCGCCATTAATGTCCATCAATATGACATACTGGTCAGGAGTGCTGGCACCAATCAGCGACAGCGAATTCCAATCCGACGAAGTGTCTCCCTGACTGTCCAGCGGCGACCAATAACCCGGCATTGAAAACCCATTCCCAGTATTAAACTGGACTTCAAACTTGTCAAAAGGAGAGCTATACATCCGAGAAACCCGATCCGGCAAACCGTCCCCGTTGATATCAATCAAACCCACAGCGCTCTTGTAATCGGGACACAGCCAGTTCTCATCAGAAGTTTTAGTATTATCCACCAATCCCCAAGAGATGTCGCCTGAGAAACCACTGCTACCACTGGCTTTCCCAGAATTAAATTCAACGAAAAAATTGGTAAATGGACTGGTATCGTTATGCAAGACCCGATCGGGATAACCATCACCGTTCATATCCACCATATCTGTAGTCGTAGTGTTATGAGTTGTATTGATTGTGGTTGGCGAATTCCACCCGTTATCGGTATGACCATTGCTAGCCAGTGGACCCCACAAATAGCTGTGATCGGTATAGGTAAACCCCGATCCAGTATTCCTTTGAACCCAGAACCTGTCATATGGAGCATTGTCTGAACGCATCACGCGATCGGGTAGAGCGTCACCATCGATGTCATACATGCCAATAAAGGTGTCGCCGCTGTTATTAACACCCCGGATGCTGTTCCAACCGGCATCGGTTTCGCTCTGGCTATAAAGTCCCGGCCAATTGGTTGCTGAGCCGAATGAAAACGGTTTTACCTGATAATTAAACGTAAGTGGCGGTAACGCCGTGCTATAATCGGAACCATAGGTGGTCACAGACGTCAGCAGTGATCGTTTCGTGGACGGTGATTGCGTGTAGCCCAGAACATATTTACTAACATTTGCTCCGCTGACTTTCAGGTCAATTTCAGAGAGCCTTTTTTTTGTCTGGACACGATAGCCGCTCGTGAATGAAATATTCGTATCTGATCGGTTGGCCAGGATAAAATCAATGGTGTGGGTTGCCGCCAAAGCTGGTGAATTGATATTTGCATTATAGCTGATGTTGGTGAGGTAGAGCATTCCACCATCACTGGTATATTTCAGATAGGTTGCGTTTCCATTGACATCAATCACCTTGTTTAACGCCCAACGAAACGTGCTTTGACCCGTGTTCGCCGTCCATCCTGACTTTGGGTTTTGCATCTGGTTGGTGGGGCCTTCGCCAAAGAAGAAAGTGTTTCCACTTTTGTCCACTACCTCCCAATGATTATTAGTATAGTAATTATAGATAAGAAAGGACGTGTCCACTTGCTGGCGATAAACGATCGGGTTTTGATTCGTTGGACCAACTAAAACCAACTCGCTGCCGACACCTCCGATATTCGCAATAAAACCCCTTGAGTCATCATAATTGGACTGCGGAAGTGTACGCCCTAAGTAGTTTGTGTGCCCAAAGAGTACGTTGTAAACTTCTGACCACGATATTGGAACCCCCATCCTTGTGTCACGTTGTATATAGCCAACATCTAACGACCATCCCATACCACACCAACCGTTGCCACTAGCTGAATTGTAACCGAGCGTGAGCTTCGGTTGTGCTCCCTGCCGTCCCGGTGCTGCCTTGATCGGCACCGCGTAAGTGAATCTTCCCGTGAATAAATCGGCTTGGAAATTCATGTTGCCACCGCCGCCGCCTTCGGTCGGCGCAACAACTCCGCTTTCACTTGCCTGATCCGCAGTCTCTTGGGCGAGCACCTGTAGCGGGATGGCGGATATCAGAATTAGCGCAATAAGGCTAGACCTCTGTAATTGAGCAATTTTTAATCTCATATATGACTTTTAAACCGCAATTAAAGTTATTTAATAACTGCAAAGATTGGTCACCGTGATGCTCACCGGCGCACTGGTGGCAGAAATGCCGCTAAGATCGCGGGCAATTGCCGTCAATGAATACGCCCCCGCCGCCACAATCGGCCATGAATACTGGTAAGGACTGTTAGTAACACCGATGATTCGCACCGATCCTCTAACAAGATCCACATTCGTTACCACACTGCTCCAGTCTGTCACCGAAGCTTGAACCGGAATCGTTGCCGGCTCGCTGTAAAATGTGCCACCTAACGGGGCAATCAAAGAAACAGTCAGTGACTGGCCGTTACCTCCCACATCTTCCAAATAATCGGGATTGCCGTTGCCATTGGAATCAAGCGAGTGCCCATAACCATCGGTTGCCACATAGTGATAGCCGATATCAACTATGGAATTAGTTTCCTTCACCTGACCAGTTTGGGTCGTGAAATGATAAAGTCCAAGCAGGTTTGCATTGGTGCTACCAGCGTTGACGAGCAGCGAATTTGTCGGCAGATAATAATCCCCCAGCCAACTGGACTGCCAATTAAAACTATTGGTCACAATGTCGTGTGCTCCGAATACAGAAAGTCGATTGCTGCCCGTAATAAATGCGTTGTAATCGCAAACGACTCCGCTGGTATCCATGCCTATAAGCGTGCCATCAAAAGTGCTATTCGCTATCGTCACTGGCCATGTGCCGCCGTGATAAGCAAATAAAAAACCACCAGCCACCGTGCAGTTTTGCATGTTGAGGCATGAACCCGGCGATTGTGCTCCGATCTGAGCCCGGTGGAAGAGGCAGTTGGTAAAATTCAAATACATGCTGTAACCACCTATATTTCCATTCCAAAACTCACTATTGTTGGCTTTGACCGCCAAAGATCCTGAATCATCACGGAAATGGTTCCCTTCCGAACCCATCATGGAACACACCAGAAAATTTCCCAGAACCGTTGGTTCAACAGATAAACCGGACGCCCAACTGCTTATGCCGCCCGTCCCATACCCACCACTAGTGTCTTGCTCCTGCACGGTGTTTAGCCTTACCCAATAATCCGGAGCGCTTGCGGTTCCGCCGAAGGTTGCAGTCGCATTATCCATAAGGTGCATGCCATCTCCGGCGTGATAATAGCCCGAAGCGGTGCGGAACCACCCCACAGCTGTTCCTGCTGTGAAGGTAATGTTTGAGTCAACTTCACAAGCACTAAAAACGTAATCAAGCGGATCGTAATGATAACCCAAATCTGGAGCATTGGTGTCGCGTTGAGCCCGAGGCGAAAAGTTTGTGCTGACGGTAAATGTCGCGCCGGAATAGACAATCGGTGGATAGGTTGATTTGGCCTTAATTTCAGCCAGCAGTTCAGCGTCGATATTTGTCGTGCCCACATCTCGGTAAGGGCTATTAGTGGCCAGATAATAGTTGCCACCTCTAACAGTTTGAAATACTCCTGCATCATTGTTCAAGGACACGACATTATTTGTTACAAAAGTGAATGACGTTGACGCCAGGTTAGTAACATCCACCAATAAACTGTTTGCAAGATAGAGAGTGTTCCCGCCATAATCCTCTAGGTAATCACAATGATGAACCGTCAGATGTGTTCCGTAAACCAACCATGTATCTTGCACTGCAAAGATAGTTTGAACTAATGAAAACAACCCATTATTAACTGTCAGAACACAGTTGTCGGTGCTTATTGAAAAAGCGGTTGAACAATTGATGACTTGCATGTCGGATAAAACGCAATCTGCGCCGAGTGAAAATGCCGTAGATAAATAAGTCACGCGGATGTTCTTGAATTCATCTAGATAACCATAGTTAACTGTCGCAAGTCCACAATTTCCATAATATCCAGAAGGGGCGCCCGAGCTGCCTGAAATACTTTCTCCGATTGAATTGTCATCCTTAGCAGTTAAGACGGCAGGGCGATACGATTCAGTCTGGCATGTCAACGAGCCTAACAGGGTCAAACTAGACGATGAACCGCTGTCATATTTTATAATTGTGCCTCCTTCAATTGTTGTAAAACCAAATAATGAAACAAAGCCACTTATGTAGTATGTGTTATCGCCTCGGAAAGTGTAATTGTTAACACTGGTGTTAAGTGTTTGATAATCGAAAACAAAGCCTTGTGTTGGATATTCAGCCCTAGCCAGCATCGTGGGCTTCGAAGTGTTTGCCTTTGCCAGTCTCTGTTTGGGCAGGTTCGGAATCTTTGAAGCGACACGATAATTCATATTGGAACCAGACCTCATCGCGGTTAGCGGCAGTTTTGCCAACCCTTCAACAATGGCATCCACCGGCACTTCTTCGACCAGAAATTGTCGGCCATCCATCATCAGCCATTGTTTGCTAACCCTTGCCTTGGTAGCCTTTGCATCATTCCCCAATAAGAAGGCTCGACCCGGCACCATCCGCATTTTCCCAAAAGCGAGGCTTTGATCAGCCAACGATAGCCCCGCCTGTTTCTGCATTTTGGTTGATTGGATGGTAGGCTGTGGGGGCGAAAAGAATTCGGTTAAAACTTCGATCCTGGCATTATCAGGATCTAAGCGAAATGACTCCGGTGTCGGCGGTTGTTGACGCAGAATAATATCCTGTTCAAATCCTACTTTCGTGTAGGTATAACGCAAATCTGCTTTGATGTCGGTGAACGCATTCGGATAGATTACCTGATTGCTGCCCACGACCACCCCGATTGAATTCGTCAGTTCGGCAAGTAACACGCTCTCTTTCCCATCGTAATAGCTCAAACCCATGGGACGGCTTCTAAGATGCTGCCCGTCGGGGGTCACCAACTCGATTACGCCAGAATAAATATCACCCGGAAAGTATGCTTGATGCTGGCCTTGGATGGCTTGTGCCGTGCCGTCAGGTAGAATGTCTATCTGCTCTTTGGATTCCGCCCATTTCCCGTTTTTCTGATAATGCAGTCCGGTAGCGAGTTCAGTGTAAGAATGCTTTTTACCGATCACCTCGCCGGTAGAGGATTTTTCATAGACCATCTGTTCCCATACCCGTGAGTTGGCATCACGAGTAACTACCTCATAAGGCGTCGGCTCAGGAACATTGACTATTTGACTGGAACCGGATGGTGCGGCCGATAGATATTGCAAACTGCCAAGGAAGCAAATGGCTGAAAAGTAGAGTTGGATATAGGTTTTCATATAAAGGATGCCAATAGGTTCCCCGACTTGAAGCACACCATGCCCTGGAGAAATTGGGCTGAAATCCGCCTTGTGGATGTGCTGCTCATGGTTGTCCTATACGCAACAGTAAAGCCCGCTCATCTTGCTTTATACAGTGTTGCGACTGATTGACTACGTTTATAAGACCAAAATTTATTTTGTCTACAGGTATTTGTAGAAAATGCGAAATAATTTTTCTGGCCGCATTTCCAATAGATACAAGGGGGTTTATCAATACGTTGGAAGTGGCGGAATCTTTCAAACTATTTTCTGTCCCGCTTAAAAGCCCGGTAAACATTGATGATATTTTCGATTTTTTTTATTTCCCTTTAGCACGCATGGATTGTTAACAGTATTTGGTGATAAAATAGAAGGTATGGAGTTTGTTGCCATTCACCACTTGTCGCGCGTAAAGGGGTCCCTGCTATTGGAACATTATTTTCGCCCCTGGGTGCTCTGTCCATACAGTCGTCCGTTCAAATGTTTCCAATGGCCAGGTGCAAGCGTTCCGCAAACCAGTTTAGCGTCAAGGTGGTCTCCGCCCGCAACCGCGCCGCCATCCGCACTTTCCAAGGCTCGCCCTTGGACCGTCGCTGCAAGTCTTCCTCCATTCACCCCCGCTTTGTCCAATTAGGACTGCACGGTCCGTTCCGCCGTTCTGGTCGCGCTCTCGTGCCGCTCGGGACCGTAATATTGTCCACCTATTTTTTTCATCATCTACCCAAGCTGATCGGTGACGAGCGGTTCGTCTCGAGGTAACGGCGGGGGCGGAATCGTGGGAGCCAGGGCGATGCCATGAAAAATCCGCAGCAGGGAGGAACCACGAAACACACGAAAAAAATGCCTGGTTTGGCTCCATTCCCACATTCACCCTCGGGATGAAATAGAGAGGTTCGGCAATGCCTGGTCTCTTTTGCGCGTGGTTTCTACTGCTGTTTCCAGGTTTATTCCAGTTTAACCCGGTAAAACTCCCGGGGCGCGCCCACCACATTAGTGCGGGGCGGCACCGCGCCAATGATATCGGCCCAAGGTCCGGTGACATTCGTTGCCCATTGTAGAGTGCCCGCGGGCCAGTCAAGAATCACGTTCCCGTTCTGGGACTGGATGGTCACACTGGCGGGTGGATTGACCGTCACCGTGGTCGTCGCCGGGGTGGAGACACAGCCGCCGGTCGCCGCGGTCACACTAAACAGCCCGGAAGCGTTGGTGGAGGCGTTGGTGATGGAAGGATTCTGGTTGGTGGAAGAAAATGCATTGGGGCCTGACCAGTTGTAGGTTGCCCCCGGCACCGTCGAGGCGGTGAGGTTCAAGGTCATCCCCATCCAGATCGGACCGTTGTTGCCCGCCGTTGGAACCGGCGGCGGCGAACACACCGGCGTCGCGCTGGTGAAAGCTGAATTTGTGCTCGCGCAGCCCAGAACATCGGCGGAGACCACATAGTAATAAGTCACTCCGTTCGTCAGCCCGGTGTCCGCGCAATTGGTGCTGGTGAGCCCGCTGAACACGGAAGTGTAGGGACCGCCACTGGCGGTCGCACGCTTCACATCATAACTGGCCCCTGCGAGGGAATTCCACTTCAAGAATACCTGCGATACCCCGGGGGCGGCGGTCAAACCCGTCGGCGCGGCGGGCTGGGCCAGAATGATTTCAATGCCACTGGCCCGGGCATTATCCATGACCGTGATGTATTGGATGACAATCTGCCCGCTGCCGGCAACGGCGTTAAATTCGCTGATCACGGCCTTGTTCGGAGCCCCGGCCGCGGCGATGATGTCGAAGTTGGTCAACACCTGTGTGCCGTTGATGGTGACGTTGAAACGCCGCTGGCCCACCGCCGTCCAATAGGTTTCGGCGGAGTGCAGGCGCACCTTGTAAGTTGCGCCGGAAATCAAGCCGGTGAACGTGTAGGTGAAGTTCCCGTAACGTTCCGCCTGATAGACCGCCTGCGGCGCGGGCGCAACCAAACCGGAAGTGTCGATGACCGTGGAAACCGTCGCTCCGATGGTGCCACCCGTGACGTTTGCATCCGCCACAAACTGGCCCGCCGCGCCGCCGCCGGAATTTACGGCCAAAGCATACGCGCCGAGCGACGCGGATTGCTCGCTGGAATTGGTGCTCGCCCCGACTGAATTCGTGGCGGCCACCACATAGTAATACGTGGAACAATTCGCGAGGCCACTGTCGGTGTAGTTGTTGCTGGCGGGGCTGGCCACCGTGGTGTAAGGGCCACCACTGCTGGACGAGCGCTTGACAACATATCCCGTCGCGCCGGAACTGGAAGCATCCCAGTTCAAATAAACTTTGGAGCTGCCTGGACTGACGGTCAATCCGGCCGGGGTGGACGGGGCCGACGCCACGTAACTGTAAACCCGGACATAATCCACGAGCATTTGCTGTGGAAAAACCGTGGTGCCATCCGGGTTACCGGGCCAGTTGCCGCCCACGGCGACGTTGAGAAGCAGAAATTGGGGTTGCGTGAACGGCCAGGTTCCGCCGCCGGGCAAACTGGCGGGCGTGGCGGTGAAATACTGCTGGTTGTCCATGAACCATTTGATCTGGTTGGTGGTCCATTCGATGGCAAACACGTGGAAGTCATCACCGAGCACCGCCGGGCCTGGCAGCGTATAGCTTCCACCAACCCCCGCGCCACCATTGTAGTCGCCACCTGACTGCGGCCCGTGAATCGTGCCATACACCTTCGCCTGTTCGGTGGGTTTGCCGATGTTTTCCATGATGTCTATCTCGCCACAGTTGGGCCAGGGAGACGTGTTGATGTTTGCACCCAGCGTCCAGAAGGCGGGCCAGATGCCCTGTCCCCGGGGAATTTTGATGCGCGCCTCCATCCGGCCATACGTCCAGGACCATTTGCCCTTGGTCAGCATCCGGGCGGAAGTATAATTGCGCGGGATGTTGTCGGGCCCGGTGTAGTTCTCCTGCTTCGCCTCGATCACGAGCTGGCCGCCCTGGATCCGGGCATTATTCGTGCGGCTGGTATAACTCTCGAGTTCGTTGTTGCCATAACCTCCACCGCCCACGTCAAAGCCCCACTTGGCGGGATCCGGCGAGCTTCCATCGGCCCGGTCAAACTCATCGCTCCAGGTCAACTGCCAGCCGGCCTGACACAAGACCGGCAACGCAAGCGGCAATGCCACCAAGACACCCCGGGCCAGTCGCACAATGCTCCTCTGCCAATTTTGTTTCATGGAATCCGGCAAAGCTTATTGCTGGTTGGAATAATCTGGTTTGGTTGCTGTGGATTTCACAGTGATTTCAAGAACTTGATCAAGGCCGCCCGCTCGGTGGCGGACATGGTGCGGAAGATTTCCCTGGAGGCGGCCGCTTCGCCGTCGTGCCAGAGGATGGCTTCTTCGAGACTGCGGGCGCGACCATCGTGCAGATACGCTTCGCCGCCGCTGATGCCGGCGGTGAGGCCAATGCTCCAGAGCGGGGCGGTGCGCCATTCGGAGCCGCTGGCAGAGGCTTCGCCCATGTTGTCGGCCAGGCCGGGGCCGAGATCGTGCAGGAGCAGGTCGGTGTAGGGATGGATGACCTGATTGCGCAGCTCGGTCATGGGATGATACGGGCTGGTGGTGAGCGTGGCGGTGTGGCACTTCACGCAATTCGCGCTGGCGAAAAGCTGTTCGCCTTGCAACGCCTGGGGATCGTTGAGGCTGCGGCGGGCGCTCACGCCAAGCAACGTGACGTAGCGGTTTAGTTTGTCAATGTCATCGAGGCTGACTTCGGGTATGGCGTTGGAGGTGCCGTCGTCCAGCACGGGGAATATCGGGGACGTAACGCCCATGTCGGTATTATAGGCGCCGGCGATTTGATGACTGACGCGGGCTTTGCCGCCTTTGTAGCCGAAACGGCCGAGCCGCGGCTGGCCGGTCTCCGGGTCAACGACGGTCTGGATGCGGCCGGAAATGCCGTCGTGATCGGCATCGTTCGGATCGGCCAGCGCCTGGATGGTGCTTTCGCTGACCGCTTCGAGCAAGCCCATGCCGACGAGTTGCGGCGCGAGGCGCACGGAGAAGAACGCCGGCGTGATGCCGGAGAAAGTGTAGTTCGGTTTCTGCAAGGTGTAGGGCGTTCCGTCGCCGTATTGACCGCTGGTGGTCGTGTAGCTCGCAATCGTCACGCCGCCTTCGGGTGAACCGGTCGTGCTCTGCGGTTGCAACACGGAACCCAGCGTGGGATGCCGGGCGCCATTCGCGTCACTGCCGACTTTCACGGCGGATTGCAGCATCGGTGCGCCGATGGCCGGCGGCAGGGCGCGTCCGTTGTTGACGTGACACGCCACGCAACTGCGATTGATGAACCTGGGTCCGAGCTTGCCGATCTGTTCGGTAAAGACCGGGTTATCGGGTTCCGAGTGCGTGCCATCGCCAAAGTCGGTGTGATGCAACCGGCGGCCGAGCATGAACGGGAATCCGTTGGTCGGCGAAATATTGCCGGCGAATTCTTTGAAATGATTGCTCGGTTCATCGGAGTATTGATACGGTAACGTGGTCAAGCCGCCGAGCCAGCCGTTGGTGGGCATCGGATAGGAGTCGAGATTCGTCCTGACATTGCCGACGACGGGGCCGTTGTTGGCCATGTTCGCCGCATCCACTTGCGTGGCGGACGAAGCCCATGGCACGATGCCCTGACCGACAACGTAAAGAATCACGGTGCCGTAGTAATTGGCGCGTCCATGCCGGGGAGCGAGCAGAAACTGGCTGATCTCAACCTCGACGCGGTCGCCGAGCTGCAAAGGACGGTTGAACTGGGCATTCGCGCTGATCGTGGCGGTATAATGAAAATCGGTTTCGCCCGGAAAAGCGGACGCGTTGGTGGAAACCAGGGTTGCCTGTTGATTGTTTTGGTATTCAGCAACCGTGGTGATGCCGCGGAAGAAGGTGCGGAATTCGGCGGGGTTTAACTCGGCGAGCGTGGTGTAGTTAAAAGTGATGGTCGAACCACCCTTGGCCACCGTGTCAATGATCTCGATGCTGGCCACCCGCTGCTCCCAATACCAACTCAAGTAATGGTCATAGAGGTGGAAATCACTTTCGCGCGCGTGCCGGTCGCGGGCCCGGTCGGCGAGATACGTGATCAGCGCGGTGGGCGTGTTGACGGTGGTCGCCGGTTCCAGCTGCGTGCTGGCGTCAAACAGGGGAATGATGCCGATGGTCGTATCGGGCTGGGCGGTGATGCTGCTGTCGGCGGCAAGACTCTGACCATTGGCCGCGAGGGTGATGACGGACACGTAATAGGTTTGGCCCGGCGTGAGTCCGGAAACGATGGCGGAGGTCACGTTTCCAACGTCCGTGGAATTCGTCATGGCTCCGCTGCTGGTGCCGTAAAGAATGCGATAGCCCGTCACTCCGGGCGTGGAACTGGCGGTCCAAGCCAGGCCGATGGCGTTGGTGAATCCCGATGCCATGGTATGCAAGCTGGTCGGCGCCAGCACCACGATGATGTCTGCAGGAATGGACAGACCATAGAATCGTTTCGGTTCGCCCGGATTGATGGGCATGCTGTTGGTGGACCAGCCGTCTCCGCCAAAGACATTAGTCACCACCGGTGTCCAGATTGCGCCCGATCCCATATTCGTGGTGGTGAGCAAAACACTGGTGGTGTTCGTTCCACCCTTCCAGATGATGTTTAGAGCCGCATCGGACTTCACCACGCTGCTGGCAAAAATGGTGACCGGCGGCGGTGGTGGCAGCACATAGGTGAAGCCATTGCTGCTGGTGGCCGAAAGTGCGTTGGTATTCAGAACCACCACGTTGACTGCTCCCGGCACACCGGCCGGCGTGGTTGCCGTAATGCTGTTGGATCCGGCCACCAAAATTCCGGTTCCGGCATTTGCGCCAAATTGGACCGTGGCCCCGGACAGGAAGTTGGAGCCGGTGATGGTCACCACCGTGCCGCCATTCGTATACCCGGTTCCTGGAGTGACGCCGGTGATGACTGGTGCTGCAACGGTCACTACACCGCCCACACCCGCCACATCGGCGTAACTGTCGCCAACCCGGATCTCGTCGGCCTTGATGGCAAAACCGCCCCCCGGATTTTGAAACCCGATTCCGGTGATGGTCCCCACATCAAACGTTGTGAGGGTATAGGTGGCCGTCACGCCGGGCGCGGCGGAATTGGCCGTCGGGTTGATATAAATCGTGACCGTATCGTTTGCGCCGGACGTGTTGAAATCAATTTTGAGCACGACCAGATAAGGAGTGGCGCCGTAGGTTCCCGTAAATGAACTCGCCAAAGAAGTCGCGGGCGCGACGGTCGTTCCGGTGGTCAGTATCGAACCGGGGCGCAGGGCGCCGGTGGCGGCATCAATCGGGTTTAACCCATAGCCAAAAAACAAACCGGTTCCGCCATTGGGAAAATAAACGCCGCAATGGTTTCCACCGTTATTTCCAGTCTGGTTGAATAGAAAACTAATCCACTTGGTCCCGCTGGAGAGCGGGCTGGCGAACGCCACGGCTTGCCGGCCGCTGGTTGAACTGAGCGAACCATTGGCCGTCGGCAGGCTGGTGTAGGTCATGCCGGCGACAATCGCCGGAGTGACCCCGCACGCCCAGTTGCCGGAAAATCCGCTCGCCGTGCTGGCCGTGCCATTGGGAATCGAGGTGGTATAGTTGAACGGCTCGTATGCGATCAAACTCGCCCGGACAGCGCCGGACAACGCGACCAGACAAACTACCGTGGTGGTAAATCTCGCGACTATTTTTAAGTTGGACTTGATGAACATCTTTTTGTTGTGTTAGGTGTATTTTTATCTGGCGAACTCATGGATGAAAAATCCCGGCTATTTCCGAAATCGAATGGCGATGAGTTTAATCCCATATCGAGACCGCTGCAACAGGGTGGAAGCGACGCCTCGTCACTTGCGCACTGGATGGAAATGTTAAAAAGAGACACGTTCCCGGCGACGAGGGCGTCGCCGCCACGCGTTTTGCAGAGGCCTCCATATCGGGTTAAAAATGGTTTCGACAAATCGTCGTCCGGCAACCGATCTGGATGGCAACGCACCCCCGTGAGTGCGTCGTCAAACAAGTCGTTTCTGCTGAGAAAATGATTTTTCATCCTGGGTTTGGCCGGACACGATAGCATACCTCATGGCCTCGAAGCGACAGAAGATGCTTTCGCATCCACATAAAACGGAATGTTCCCGTAGGCAGCCTTGCCGTGGCCGTTGGACACATAAGCGAAGAGACGGTAAGCGCCCGGCCTGGCCGGAGCTTTGACTTGCGCCTCGCCCGCTGCACCATTGGAAACAAGACCTGGCAGGCGCCGGGGCACGGATTCAAAGTCGCCGCCGGTGGATTGCGCGCCGCTCTCTTCCATGATTTCAAAGGAGTAAATCAATGCCCCGGGAGCAGACGTTTGCGCCTGCACCCGGGCCGTGCAATTTTGACCGGGGCTCAAACGCACGTTCTGTTCCGCGGTTTTCTCATCCAGCCACAAACCCTTCAGTTGCGGGCTGCGAATTTCCGGCCAGCGGCCCGTCCAAAGATATTCCATGACATCCACGGTTTCGGTGGCTTCGCCGGAGGAGAGAAACATGCCATACCAGGTGGGGGTGCGCTCCTGTTTTTGTCCCCAAAGAAAGACATAGGAACCGAGGCACTGTTTCGTATCGGAAGCGATGGCGGTCGCATATCGCTTGTGGTAAAGGTCCGCCTTCACTGAACTATTATCTTCAATCGGCGCGGCCCAACTGGTCTTGCCACATTCCCAATGTCCCGTGGCACCCCATTCCGTAACGGCATACGGTCCGGTCCATCCGGTTTCATTTAGATGGCGCGGGAGGTTGACAATATCGGCGTAAAATTGGACGCAGAGCAAATCGAGATCCGGCGCGCGGCTTTTGATCTCGTTCACCAAATCCTTATTGAGGCCCGCCAGAGACGTGGTGGTGGGATGGTTCGGATCCACCTGATGGATCATTTTGGAAACTTCATTGACGGCGTCCCAGACTTTTGGATTTTTGGAATCCAGATTCAATTCGTTGCCGATGTCCCACATCAGCAATGCGGGATGATCTTTAAATTGGATCACCTGGGCCCGGATCTCCGCCAGTTGTTTGGCGACGCTGTTGGAGTCGGAATAATCAAAGCCGTGGCGTTCACGCGCCACATCCAGCCCCAGCGTGACATACAAACCGTTCTTCTGCGCCTGATCTAAAACCTGTCGTCCGTTTTCCGTGCTCCAGGTGCGGAAGGAGTTGCCGCCCGCCGCGGCAAGCTTTTCCTGGTCGCCAAACTCCAGCCCGGCACCCTTGATGTAAAACGGCTTTTGATTCACGTAAAGCTGCCAGCGACCATCCATCTGGCGAATCTCGACCTTGGAGGGGCCGGCGGATTTGATGGATGCCTGGGCCAGACAACCATATGCGACCGCCATACCAGTCAACAGCGCCAGCATCCATTTCGGCTGGGTTTTTTCATAGTAATTCATAGGTCGCAGATTATTTCTCATCAACACTCATTCAGCGCCATCACTTTTAATGGAAAGTGGTTCTTTCCCCAAGCCACGCCAAGTCGTCCGAATTTACATCCCTTAAAAAAGATGGAGCCGGAGCAATGCTCAAATTCACTAATTTTGAGTCTTTCCAGCTTTTGATTTCACTATGGCCATCCGCAAAAGAAAGCCCGCCCGCTTTGTCATGATAACTTGCGGGAGCATCCCACCACTGTGTCGGAGTATTCAAGCTGCAGCAAAACCAACCGTCATTGATACTGTAAGGGTTTTCGTCTATAAACACCCAATACTGGGAAGCCCCACCGGGTGCGCCTGCGACGCCGGACAACTTTTTAAACTCTTTCATTAGCGGGCCGCCGTTAGACATGGGGGTAATGCTGTTGGGACTGCTGCCACCTCCGGTATTAGCCAGCCCCATAAATGCGTTCATGGACATGCTTCGCAACGTCGGCACACCGGTCGTCCAAGGCGCGGGGCCGGTCGTGCGTTTATCCGCCGGACACTTGTAAATGGCCGCGCTCTTGAGATAAGGATAAATTTCGCCAGAGGTGATTGAGCTCAAGTCGGTATTCCATGGAGCCATATCCACCCGTCCCAACACCCAATTACCAGTGCTTGAGTTGCCTCCATTGTTGTCCGCCAATTTATCCTGGTTATCATCGGCATACATGATCCAGCCAAGATTCAATTGTCTAAGATTATTGAGGCACTGGACTCTATATGCCCGGGTCTTGGCCCTCGACAGCGCGGGCAGCAGCATCGCCGCCAGGATGGCAATGATCGCGATCACCACCAGCAGTTCTATCAGAGTGAACCCTCGCTTCGTGCTGTGCTTGTTAATTTTCATTTATTTCAACAGGACGGGTCTGCAATCGCATGCAGGCCCGTCCATGACTGTGATCTTTAGTTCTGATGCAAGCCCATGATCATGGATAGGTCATCCGGTAGAACACCGACGGACTCGCCGGATCAATGGTAAAGGTCATCTGATTGGTCGCCGCCGAGCCGGCCACGTCATACCATGTCGCGGTAATGCCCGTGCTGAGATCATTGGTTTGGGTTTGCAATTTCCAGCCGGTGTGGTCGGCCGGCCAGGAGAGGGTAAGCTGGTTGCCCGAGATGCTTGTCACAATGTTCGTCGGCGAGGAGTTCACGGGGCTGAGAATCAGCAGGTTGTTCGTTGCACCGCCGTAATAATTGCTGTCCGTCACCGTGCCAATCACCAAATATGTGCCGATGTTGGTCGGTGCGTTCGACGAGCCGTCATAGGTAATGGCAACCACCAAACCCGGAGGGGTGGTTGTGGCCGTGGCGCTCTTGGCCGTGCCGTCATACGTCTGGCTCAAGCTGCCCAACGTCACCGCGGCTGCAGCCTGGCTGACGACGAGATTGTTCGTCGCGCTGCCCTGATAACTGGCATCCGCCACCGTGCCAATCACCTGATAGGTGCCGGCATTAGTTGGTGCGGTCGGCGAGCCATCATAGGTGAAGTTCACCGTCAAGCCCGGAGGCGTGGTCGTGGCCGTGGCGCTCTTGGGCGTGCCATCATAAGTCTGGGCCAAACTGCCCAGCGCCACCGTGGCCGGGCCCTTACTGATCACCAGGTTGTTCGAGGCACTGCCATGATAGGTGTTGCTGAGGTCCACCACCGTGCCAATTACGGGATAGGTGCCCACGTTGGTCGGCGCGTTAATGGAACCATTGTAGGTCAGGGCCACCGTCAGGCCCGGAGGGGTGGTCGTGGCCGTGGCGCTTTTGGCCGTGCCATCATACGCCTGGCTCAAGTTGCCCAATGTCACGATGGCGTTTGACTCGCCAACCACCACCGAGCTGAAGGTGGTGCCTACGCGCCATTCATCAACGGTGCTTGAAATGCCGGTGTGCATTCCCAGGGTGGTAATGGCTCCGATGCCGCTCAAGCCCGAGGAAACCGAGAAGTCCGGGGCCGGAGCACCCTGCCCTGGCAACGGATTGGAATAGAAGGAAAGGTTCGTCAAGACTCCTCCGGCACCGTAATCCAGCCGCATCACATAGAGATTGGGGGTGGCATAGGTTTGAGTAGTAGCACTCACACCCAATTCTGACCCGACATTATTGTAACCCGTTATGGCGTCAATCGAAGGCAGTCCTACGTTGCCACCGGATTGATGGTAGGCAAACATCACCCCGTTACCGCTGCCGTTAAGCAGCTGGAACCCGCCACGGTTGCCGCCGAAATCGCCATTTTGGTAGTAAAGGAAGCTGACATAAACCGTGCCGCTATACAGCGGGATGGAGAGGTTTTCGTATTGATTGCCGCCGGTTACCAGCAACGCGCTATTGCTCGTATAGAGGTAATTATAGGTTAAGCCGGCGACGATGGCCACGCTGTTTGTAATCTGCCAGTTGCCAGTGAACCCGGTGCCCGTGGTGGCATTGCCGTTGGCAAGCGATTCGTAATTAAATGACTCGTATGCATTGGGCAGTCCAGTCGCTGCGCCCGTTACTTCAGCAGAATCGGCTCCCTCACCACTGCCGTTGACCGCTGATACTGTGTAGAAGTATTGAGTTCCCGTAACGACCGTGGTGTCCGTGAACGAGGTGCCTGCCACATTGGTTCCCGCTGGCAGCGTGGTTTCCCCGCCGGTGAAGGTCGAGCGCTTCACATTATAACCGGTCGGAGCGCCCAGGGCGGCGGTCCAGTTCAACGTGAGGCTAAGGTAATTGGTTGTGAGCGCCAAACTCGTCGGAGCCTGCGGCACGCCCGATGGGGTGGCACTCATCTCGCTGGAGTCATTACCTTGTCCGCTTGCGTTCACCCCTGACACCACATAAAAGTAGGTCGTGCCGCTGATCGCGGTGGAATCGGTGTAACTCGTGCCCGTCACTCCGGTAGCCAGGGTTGTTTCCGCACCGCTGGTCGTCGAACGCTTCACATTGTAACTGGTCGCCCCGCTCAATCCAGCGGACGCGGTCCAGCTCAATGCAACCTGATTGGCTCCCGGTGTGGCTCCCAGACCCGTCGGGGCTGCCGGCGGCATGGCGGCCGTCGCTTCAACCGAATTGGCACTTTCACCGGCTGAATTGGTGGACGACACCTCATAATAGTAAATGCTGCCGTTGACGGCGGTGGCATCGGTATAGCTCGTTCCCGGCGCCGTGCCAATGGTTGTTTCCGCACCGCTGGTGGTTGAACGTTTCACGTTGTAGCTGGAGGCACCCGTGCCAACCGGCCAGCTCAGGCCAACTTGGCTGTTGGCCGGAGTCGCCGTCAAACTGGCCGGAGCTGTCGGCAGCGCGATGGTCGGCAACGCGGATACTTCTGAACTGATGGGGCCGGCACCGCCGGCGTTGGTCGCCTGAACCACGTAATAATAGGTGGTGCCACCCGCCGCCGTGTTGTCAGTATAACTGTTGGCGGCGGATGAATTGGTCACGTTATAGGTGCCGGAGCTTGTGCCGCGCAAAACGTTGTAACCGGTGGCTCCGCTCGTGGCAACCCAGTTCAAGCCGACCGTGTTGACACCCGGCGTGGCCACCAAACTCTGCGCCTGTCCCGGCGGCGCAACCGGGGTGGCGCTCGCCTGGGCGGAAATGGCACCCTCACCGGCCGCATTCGTCCCGGAAACCACATAGTAGTAGGTCGTGCCGTTGACCGCCGTGGCATCCGTGTAGGTTGTGGTCGCGGCATTCGTGTAAATGGTTGTATAGCCGAATCCGCTGGTGGTCGAACGCTTCACATAATAGCCGGTCGGACTGCCGGTTCCCGGCGCGGTCCAGCTCAAGGACACCTGAGCGTTGCCTGGCGTGGCGACCAGTGCCGTTGGAGCGGACGGAAGCGCCACACCCACCACGCTGGCGTAAGTCGGTCCGGTGCGAATCTCATCAAGGGTTAAAGTTATAGTGCTATTATGACCTATACCGATGGCGCTGATGGTTCCAACACTGCCCAAACCCGAGGTAACCGTGAAGTCGGGTGACGGTGCCGTGCTCTGCCCGGCCGTCGGATCGGAATAGACAGCGATGTTGGTGACGACTCCAGAGCCGTTATAAATGATTCTCAAAACATACAAATTAGGCGTGTTGTAGGTCCGAGTCGTGCCGCTGCTGGCTAATTGCGTCCCCCAAGCATTAAAACCAGTTACTGTCCCCAAAGCAGGTTGTCCTATGGAGGTGCCGTTCTGTTGGTAGGCAAACATTACACCGGTGCCACTGCTGTTCACCAACGAGATGCCATCTCGGCCACCACCGTTGTCGCCGGCTTGCTGTAAAAGAAAGCTGACCCAAACTGTTCCACTCGATATCGGAGTTGCGAGCTTCTCGTATTGATAGCCGCCAGCCGACCGCAAAGCGTTGTTGGCCGTCGGGAGCGCGGAATAGTTCAGCCCAGATACCATCGTCCCGGCAGAGCTGCACGTCCAAGCGCCACTGAACCCGGTGGCCGTGGTGTTGCTGCCGCTGTTGAAAGTTCCCGTGCCATAATTAAACGGCTCGTAAGCGTTGAAGTTGAGGACGGCGGTAACATTCACCACCGCCGAGGTGGTGTTCTGACCGGCGTTGTCCGTTGCGACAGCGGTCAGCGCATGAGATCCGAGCGATGCGACCCCCCAGGTCGTGCTATACGGACTGGTGGTGGTGCTGCCGACCAGCGTGCCGTCCACGTAGAATGCCACGTTCGTTACTGCGCTGTCGTCCGTTGCCGAAGCTCCAATGGTTACGCCCGAACCGAGGAGCACCGCGCCACCGGCGGCCGGGTTGGTGACCGTCACGGACGGCGCCAGATCGGCGGCGGTGATATTGACCACGGAGGACGTGACGGCATTGCCGTTGTTGTCCATCCCCACGGCCTGCAGCGTATGGGCACCCGCCAACGCGCCGGTCACGGTGATGGTATAAGGAGTGGTTTTATTGCTGAACAACACGGAGTCCACATAGAAAGCCACGTTGGTGATCGTGCCAGCCACAACCGTGGCCGTGGCCGTGATATTATAATTGTAGATGCTCACCGCCTGGGTATTGGTTGGACTCGTGATGGCCACGACCGGAAGGGTGCCAGTGACACTTACCACCGCCGAGGTGGCGGTCTGACCGGCGCTGTCATACGCCACAGCGGTCAGCGCATGGGCACCGGCAGTCACAGTCCAGGGCGTCGAATATGGGCTGGCGATAGAACTGCCAACCAACGAGCCGTCCACATAAAAAGCCACGTTGGTTACCGCGTTATCATCCACCGCCTTGGCACCCAGTGTTAAATTCGAACCGGTGAGAAACGATCCTGCGACCGGGTTGGTGACGCTAATGGACGGCGGCAAGTCGGCCGCAGTAACGTTGATTATGGACGAGTTGGTCGTATTACCGTTGCTGTCCGTCGCCACCGCCTGCAACGTATGGGCCCCGGCCAACGCGCCGCTCACGGTGATGGTGTAAGGCGAAGCGGTCAAATTACTGAACAACACGGCGTCCACATAGAAGGCCACGTTGGTAATGGTGCCCGGGGAAACCGAGGCCGTGGCGGTGGCATTATAGCTGTAGATGCTCACCGTCTGGGTGTTGGTCGGGCTGGTGATGGCCACGGTCGGAAGCTTGCCGGTGACGTTCACCACCGCCGAGGTGGTGTTCTGGCTGACATTGTCCGTCGCCACGGCCGTCAACACATGGGCGCCCGGGGTCGCAATCCAGCTTGCACTATACGGACTGGTGGTGGAATTGCCAACCAGTGTGCCGTCCACATAGAAAGCCACGTTCGTTACCCCGCTATCGTCCGTGGCCGAAGCGCCCAGCGACACGCTCGAACCGGTGAGAATCTGGCTCGCGTTGGCCGGGTTGGTGAGCGTCACGGACGGCGGGAAATCGGCCGCAGTGACGTTGACCACGGACGACGTGGCGTTATTCCCACTGCTGTCCGTCGCCACCGCCTTCAAGGTATGGGCACCGGTCGAAACGCCGGTCACGCTGCAATTGAAAGGTGAAGCGGTCAAATTGGTGAACAGCGCGGCGTCTAAATAAAAAGCCACGTTGGTAACCGTGCCGGGGCTGACTGTGGCATTGGCACTGACCGTAAAACTATATTTATCCACGGTCTGGGTGTTGGTCGGACTTGTGATGGACGCATTCACCGGGAAAGCCGAAACGCCCACCACATCAGCGAAGGTGGTGCCCACACGAAACTCATCAACATTTATTATTTGATTCGGGCCCGGATTCGCCAGACCGAAATTTACAAGCGCTCCGATAGTGCCAAAGCCGGAAGAAACCGTGAAGTCGGGTGACGGGGCGGTTCCTTGTCCGGCTGCCGGGTTGGAATAAACTTTGATGGAGGAAACAACATTGGCGGTGTAAACAAATTCGAGAACATAGAGATTTGTGTTGGCATAAGTCTGAGGATTCGCACTATTCGCAAGTTGTGCCCCAACCGTAACCGTGCTGGTCATCGCCATAATGCAAGGTTTTCCTTGGGTGGTGAATTGTTGGTAGGCAAACATTATGCCGGTGCCGGCGCTGTTTTCCAATATGATGCCGTTTCTATTTCCACCGTTGTCACCGTTTTGCTGGAAAAGAAAACTGACAAAAACGCTTCCGGTAGTGGGCGCACTGGCTATTTTTTCATACAAATAATTGGCTCCAAGCGTCGAAATAGATTTATTGGCCGCCGGAAGGCCCGGATAGGCCAGACCAAAGGAATTAAGAGCCAAGGCACCGCCTGCTGCAGGCGCACAAGCCCAAGTGCCAGCCACCCACCCGCCACCCGTGGTTTGGGTAGGGGCGCCTGAAGGCTCGGTGGTGCCGTTATTAACCTGCGTGCCGGAATAGTTGAACGGCTCGTAGGCGATGAGCGCCGCCAAAGCGTTGGTTGCCGACAGCACGAAGAGAGCGGTCAGAACGGGAAGAATCTGAACGACACCGAGCCGACTCAGCCAGGTTTGGGTCAGCTTTGCGAGGGTGGTTGCATTCATTGGTTTTTGGGGTTGTTATGGGTTTGTTTTAAAGGCGAACGACACACTGAGTCTGTGTTCGTCAAGAAGGGTGGATTGGTCAAGGTTTGTTACGGCTTTTGTCAGGTTTCAAATCTGGCAGTCTGGTTCAATATTTCATCCGGTAGAACACCGTCGGGTTCGTGGGATTCATGGTGAAGGTCATTTGATTGGTTGCCGTCGAGCCGGCCACGTCATACCAGGTGGCGCTGAGACCCACATTCCGGGAGTTGGTCTGTGACTGCAGACTCCAGCCGATGTGGTCGGCCGGCCAGGAGAGTGTGAGCTGGTTGCCGGAAATACTCGTGACAATGTTCGTTGGCGTGGTGTTGACGCCATTGCCCACCGTCAGGCTCATTGAGCTGCCGATGTAGGTGGCGTCACCGGAGTAAGTGGCGGTCACCGTATAGGAGGCCGGAACGATGGTTGGTGTGCTACCTGCAGTACCGCCCGCCACGAGCCCGGTGCTCTGCACCACAGTGTTGGTTCTGAAGGTAACATTGCCGGAGGCAGTGGTCGCCACCACTCCGTTGGTCTTCACGGTCGCCAGGAAAACCGCTCCCGACTGGACCGTGGGAGACAGCAGATTAATTGTTCCACTGGGGGTCGTGGCGGCCAGCGACGTATCATCCACCAGCACCCCGCCAAAATCATTTATGATTCCTCCGGTCGCGATGCGAATGTCCACCAGGACGTTGACGGCTGTTGCCGGAGCCGCCACCGGCCCGGTGCTGACTTGCGTCCAAGTGCCATTGCCACCGGTGAAATTATTGAAACCGACCGCACCGACGACAGCACTGCCGGCATCCAGCCAGGTGAGCTTGTATTGCTGCACATAGCCTCCGGCAGGGTTCTTGCCAAGCGACTTGGCCCAGAACGAAAAGGTGTAGGTGTTCCCACCGACAATTCCCGGACCTCCATCGTTGACATTATTCTGCTGGAGATCGCAGGTCTGCGCCGTGACAGTGGCATTAGTCACAAAGAGCTGCATGCTGGCCGTCCCAGTGTAGAAATCAGTGGTGATCCGGGTTGGCAGCTGGCTGCCCCCACTGGGCCAGTAGAACGCGCCGGTCCCGCCATCGCTGATCTCAAATCCACCATCCAGAAGAATTTCCGTGGTGGCCGGAAGAATTTCCTCCACCTGGTAGAAGCCCACCGGCGACAGATCATAGATTGAGTTCACATTGGTCCCATAAAGGACACTGCCCAGGTTGTTCCAATTAAAGCCGTCGGTCGAACTCTGGGGCTGGTAAAAATTTGTGCCATACCCGCTCCAACTGACTTTTTTGGATGGCGCGACCGCAAGCGCCAGAGTCGTCGGAACTGTAGGGGCAAGGTTTGCACCCACCACGCTCGCGTAGGATGCCCCCACCCGCACTTCGTCAACGGTGACCTGCATGCCGGCTTGATGGACGACGCCGAGGACACTCAGGGCTCCGATGCCGCTCAAACCCGAGCTGACGGTAAAGTCGGGCGCCGGGGGCGTAGTCTGACCCGGACCGGCTGTTGGATTGGCATATACCGCAACACTGCCAAGCGAGCCGCCAGTGTAATTCAGTTGAAGCACATACAGGTTATTGGTGTTGTAAGTCTGAGCATGGCCGCCAAACGGAATCAGCTCCGAACCGACGGTGGAATAGCTGTTGACCGTCGTTAAAGCAGGATTCCCAATGGCAGCCTGGTTCTGGTGGTAGGCGAACATCACACCCTTGCCCGTGCCGTCTTCCAACACGAAGCCGTCCCGGTTGCCGCCATTGTCACCTATTTGATTGAAAATAAAACTGACCCAAACGGTTGCGATGCCAGAGGGCACGGTCGCGAGACTCTCCAACTGATACGAACTGGAGGATTGCAAGGCGTTGTCGGCCACCGCGAGATTGGGATAGGTCAGACCGGAGACAATCGCGCCGTTCGCCCCGCACGTCCAATTGCCGGCAAACCCGGCGCCGGTGCTGGCCGTGCCGCTGGCCAAAGCTCCCGGGGAGTAGTTAAACGGCTCGTAAGCGCCAAACGCTGGGATGGGGGCGTTGGTCACGGTGATGTTCACCACGGAGGACGTGGCTGCATTGCCGTTGCTGTCCTGTGCCACAGCCTTGAGCGCGTGCGCGCCGGACGACACACCGGTGGCGATGTAGGCGAAAGGCAAGCTGGTGGCCTTGCCGGCAAAGGTGTTGTCCACATAGAAGTTCACATTGGTCACCGTGCCGGGATTGACCGTGGCCGTGGCATTGATCGTAAAGTTAGAATAAACCACCTGATTGTTGGTCGGGCTCGTGATGGACACAGTCGCCGGAGCGGGCCCGGGTATGACCACGCCGATGTTGTCATAGTTGACGGTGGAGTTCGGACCCCAGAGCGGCACAAGGTTGAGATGCGTGGCACCCACCTTGATTGTATAAGTGAAGGCGTAGGTGGCCCAACTGGTCGTTCCGGACAAGGGCCACATATTGCCGCTGTCGCCGAGGGAGGCAGTATCCGTCCATGACTCGATTTTAAGTCCGCCAATGCCGGAACCGGCAACGATTTGCATGTCCATCACAAAGGTATAGGTCTGGCCGGCCACCAAGCCCAATGAAGCCAGCGTCGGCTGGTTTGACCCAGGCGGGTTGACATAAGCAATGCCACCATATGAGCCCGCATCCGCAATCTGAACGCAACCGTCGGGGTTGCCGCCTGACGACAGGAAGGAAATCGTGTCGCCACCGAACGTATTCTGCCATGGCCCTGCGTCGCCATTGGGAGATTCAAACTGCCCATCATCGACATAGTTGGTTGTGCTGGCTGCGCGGGCGATGCCCACCATCGCGAACGCTACAAGACAGAGAATTACTTTTTTCATGCGGTTACTATTTCTTTCATTTAAGGCCATCACGATATCGTGCAGCGACTTTCAATCACATCATCGACATCAAACCCGCGATGGAGGCTGCAGTCTGCCAATGTTGAATCCGGTGACCGCCGTTTGGGAAGGGTTGCCAAGCAAGCCCGCAAGTGCGCACCTAAAGGACGAAGAGACAACCATCAACGAAACCATGTCTTTCACTGTCAACCCTGGGAACATGACCATACTGAACAAAGCAGTTTCGTGCCGGAGGGACTGCTTTAGTCTGGTCAATAAACTGAGCTGCTGCATATCGTTTCCAAGCTGTTCCAGAAATGGAGCACAAACGTGCTGCTTTTCGATTGGATAAGTGTTGACATCGAATCTAGCTGAAGTCCCGAAAACATCTAGCTAGCCAATCGACTAGTATTCCGATCCTTCCCGGTGTTTGAGCTTGAGCTCCGTTTCCGTCCGGGAATGGACGAGCAGCTTCTCGTAGACAGGTTGACGATGCCAGTTGACCGCCGCGATGGTGACGCCTTTGCGGCCGGCAATGGCCTTGCCGCCAAGCACGTGCATGGCAAATTCCAACACCTCCCGTTCCTGGTCGGAAAGGCTTTCCACTTCCTGCTCCGTGGTCACCTGGCCGCGAAACCGGCCGCAAGGCCTGGAAAACCCGTTCCGAATCTTCATATACCGTCACGCTGCCGATGTGCGCACCCGGCATTCGAATACTTCAGCAGCAGGTTCGCCCGAAATTTGATCCAACCGGACAGTTCACATTTTTAAATGATGACGAGTCCGGTCATTCATCTTTCTTCTCAGTCGCACGGATAACCGGTAGAGTTCGCGTCCTGTGGCAGCAACCCTTTACGATCTGATTCCGCGCGACGGGCAACTCACCAATGATGTGTTGCTGGGGCGCTTTCTGGATTACGTGGCCGGACGGCGGCTGGAGCTGTATCCCGCGCAGGAATCCGCCATTCTGGAATTGTTCGAGGAGAAGAACGTCATTCTGAACACCCCGACCGGCTCCGGCAAATCACTCGTGGCGACGGCGCTGCACTTTCAAGCCATCGCCAAGGGCAGGCGCTCGATCTACACCTGCCCGATCAAGGCACTCGTTAATGAGAAATTCATGGCGCTGTGTCGCGAGTTCGGCCCGGACAACGTCGGCCTCAGCACGGGCGACGCCTCGGTCAATCGCGACGCACCCATCCTCTGCTGCACGGCGGAGATCCTGGCGAACATCGCGCTCCGTGAAGGCGCGGACGCCAATGTGCGGGATGTCGTCATGGATGAATTCCATTACTATGCGGACCGCGAGCGTGGCGTGGCCTGGCAGGTGCCGTTGCTGACGCTGCCGCAGGCACGTTTTCTCCTGATGTCCGCGACACTGGGTGATACGGCCTTTTTTGAGGAGGAGCTCACACGCCTTACCGGTCGTCCAACCGTTTCGGTCATTTCGACCGACCGGCCGGTGCCGCTGGCGCATGAGTATTCGGAATTGCCGCTCGCCAAGACGCTGGAGAGCCTGGTCGCCGCCGGCCGGGCGCCGGTGTATGTCGTGCACTTTACCCAACTGGAAGCGGGTCAGAGCGCGCAGGATTTCACCAGCATCAACGTCTGCACCCGTGAGGAAAAGGCCTCCATCGCCAACACGCTCGAAGGATTTAAATTCACGAGCCCTTACGGCCCGGAGATCAAGAAGTGGTTGCGCCACGGCATCGGCTTGCATCACGCCGGTTTGCTGCCGAAGTATCGCGTCCTGATCGAGCAGCTGGCGCAAAAGGGATTGCTCAAGGTCATCTGCGGCACGGACACGCTCGGCGTCGGCATCAACGTCCCGATCCGCACGGTGCTGTTCACGCGGCTGTGCAAGTTTGACGGGCAGAAGACCGGCATTCTCAGCGCGCGGGATTTTCATCAGATCAGCGGTCGCGCGGGAAGAAAGGGTTTTGATGACCAAGGCTGGGTGGTCGCGCAGGCGCCGGAGCATGTGATCGAGAATCTCAAGCTCGCGGAGAAGACGGCGCGCGACGGCAAGAAAACCGTGAAGCGTCAGCCGCCGGAAAAAAATTTCGTCAACTGGGACAAGAACACCTATATCCGCCTGATCGCGGCGTCCCCGGAAAAGCTGGCCTCCCGTTTCCAAGTCACGCACGGGATGCTGCTCAATGTGCTCAGCCGCCAGGGCGATGGTTGCGCCGCGATGCGGCGTCTCATCCGCGACTGCCATGAAACACCGCGCCAGAAACAGGCGCACGTCAGGCGCGCGTGGCAATTGTTCCGTTCGCTGATCGACCGGAAAATCGTGGAGTTCATCCAGCCGTGTAGCGGCGTCTCGGCAGAGCGCCGCCAAAACACCGGAGCCGATGCGGAAATGCGGCGCTCTCCCGAGACGCCGCTACGCAAGCTCCGCGTGAACGTCGAGTTGCAGGATGATTTTTCCATGGACCAGGCGCTGTCGCTGTATCTGCTGGAGACGATCCCGCTCATGGACCCGCAGGCGCCCGATTACGCGCTCGTCCTGCTTACGCTCGTCGAATCCATCCTCGAAGACCCGGACATCATCCTGCGCAAACAGCTCGACAAGGTGAAGGACCAGAAGATGGCCGAGATGAAAATGGAAGGGATCGAATACGACCAGCGCATGGAGGAATTGGAAAAACTCGAACCGCCGAAACCGAATCGTGAATTCGTCTATTCCACCTTCAATGCGTTTGCCGCGCGGCATCCGTGGGTGGGTGCGGAAAACATCCACCTGAAATCCATCGTGCGGGAGATGTTCGAGGAGTTCCGCTCGTTTGCCGATTACATCAAGCTTTATGAACTCCACCGCGCCGAGGGCGTCTTGCTGCGGCATTTGAACAGGGTCTTCAAAGTCCTAGCGCAAACGGTGCCCGACAACGCCAAGAACGATCAGGTGCGCGAGATGGAACTTTACCTGGGCACGATGATCCGGCAGGTGGATTCCAGTTTGCTTGATGAATGGGAGAAAATGCGCGACCCGAATTATCGTCCGGCCGAAGGCAAAGAGATCCGCCCGCCCGGGGCCGAGGAAGGGGACATCACGCGCGACCCAAAAACGTTCACCGCCGCGATTCGCCATCGCATCTTCACTTTCTTGCGCGGCTTGGTGATCGAAGACTTCGAGCAAGCGATCGCCAGCCTGAGTTCACCCTTGGATGCCGACGGACAGCCGTGGTCTTCCGCCCGACTCCAGCAGATGCTGGAGGCCTATCACGCCGGCCACGAACGCATCTGTCTCGAACCCAACGCGCGCAACGCCCGTCACACCTACGTGGTTCCCGCCGGGGACAAGCAATCCTGGCGCGTGCAACAAATGCTCGTGGATCCGGAAGATCACAATGACTGGGTGGCGGAATTTGACGTCGATTTGGGCGAATCCAGAAAGCTGGGCGAACCGGTGTTGCGTCTGCGGCGGATCGGCAGTCTGACCTGACCAAAACCATGCGAAGGACGGGCCATGATCTTCTGATCGGATGACTGCTGCCACCCTCCCAGTATTCAGCGTGCCCAAACCAATCCCGGGCCGCTCAGCAGGCTGGTTCCGTGTTGTCTTACTGCATTTCCAACATGCAAAGCGCTTGGTTGAGACTTCCCAACGAGGGGGCGAATCCACCTGGCCGCCTTGATCACCCGATCGCGCCGGAGGAACCGGTGCCGCCGATCACCCCTGAACCGGCTGCCGCAACGCTTTGTGCACGGCGGTGATCAGCACCTCGTCGGTAAAAGGCTTCACGACAAACGCGTCCGCATTCGACCGGCACTGCGCATTCTCCGCCGATTTTTCCGAACCGGCCACGCTGATGAATTTGAGCCCGGGAGACATTTTACGCAGCGTCGTCATGGTGACACGGTTGTCCATGAACGGCATGTCGAGATTGATGATGACCAGATGGATGGCAGGATCATTGGCGCGGAGACAGTTGATGGCCTCCGGGACGCTGGCGGCGGTCACCACCGTGTAGCCATAATTTTCCAGGGCGGCGCGCAGGATGGCGAGGATGGCGGCCTCGTCATCGACCACCAAAATACATTCGCCATCACCAGCGGGCAGCGAGATTTTCTCGGGCGCAAGTTCGGCCACCGCGTTCCCGGCGGCGGGCAGATACACTTTGAATTCCGCACCATGTCCGGCCTCGCTGTGAACCGTCATAAAACCGTCATGGCTCCGGATGATGTTCAAGGACGTGGACAAGCCCAGGCCGGTGCCTTTACCCGGCAGCTTGGTGGTGAAAAAGGGCTGGAAGATTTTCTCCAAACAGCCGGAGGGAATGCCTTCGCCAGTATCGGCCACACTGAAGCAAACGTAGTCTCCCGGTTTCGCGTCCTTGTGACGCGCCGCCTCGCCCGGAGTCAACGGCACATTTTTCACGTTCAAGGTGATCGTGCCGCCGTTGGGCAAGGCGTCGCGGGCGTTGACACACAGATTCATCAACACCTGCTGCAATTGAGTGGGAATGCAGGCAATAGGATGCGGCGTCTGGCTGATCTGCACGCGACATTGGATGGATTTCGGAAAAATGTCGGCAACGATTTTGGCCATCTCCTTCACCAGCTGGGCCGGGTGGACGACGGTTTTTTTTATTTCGCCGCCGCGGGCAAACGTGAGCATCTGCCGGAGCATGTCCGCGCTGCGTTTGGCACTGGTCTCCATCGTGAGCAGCAGGCTCTCGTTTTGTTCGGGCGGGGCATTCTCGCGCAACAACTGGATGCCGACGACGATCGGCACCAGGGCGTTGTTCAAATCGTGGGCGATGCCGCTGACCAGCACGCCGAGACTTTCCAGGCGCTGGGCGCGGAGGAACTGCTCCTCCAGTTGCTTGGGCGCGGTGACGTCGGTGTTGATGACCATGATGGATTTGGGATTGCCCTGGCCGTCGCGCAGCAGGGTCCAGCGGCTTTGAACGATGACCTCGCGTCCGGATTTGGTTTGTTCACGCAGTTCGCCAATCCAATGTCCGGCCTGCAAGGTTTCCGCAATCGCCGTCTGGGACAACTGCGCGGCCGGGCGCAATAATTCATCGGCTGATTTTCCAACGACCTCGCGGAAGGTCCGGCCGTAAATCCGTTCCGCGCCTTTGCTCCAAAACTGGATGCACCCATTCAGATCGCTGACGATGATCGCATCCTGCGCCTCGTCCAGCAGGGCGGCCTGTTCAATGATTTTTTCCTCGGCGCGCATCCGCTCGGTCATGTCAATCATCACCCCCACCATCCGCGCCAGTTTGCCGGCGGCATCATAAACCACGGAGGCACGGTCAAAAACATGCGCGTAAGCCCCGTCGGCACGGCGGAAGCGGTGTTCGCTCCACCAGACCCGGCCGCCGACCGCGATCAAGGCCGTCACTCCCGATACCACGCGGTGTTTGTCGTCGGGATGGATCAGGTCCATCCAGTTTTCCAGGGTGGCGTTGACCGTTTCCGGCGCATGCCCATAGACGATGGTGAAATTGTCGCTGAGCCAGACCCGGTTGGTTTTGACGTCCCACTCCCAAATCACGTCGTTGGTGGCGCGGGAGACGATCCGGAAGCGATCCTCGATTTTCTTCAGTTTCAGTTCCGCGCGCTGCAGCCGGGAGCGTTCTCCGGCGTTATGCAGGGCATGCCGGACCGCGCTCACCAGCCGGTGCGGATGCTGTTTGAGAATGTAATCCGCCGCCCCGTTTTTCAGGCTTGCCACGGCAACGTCCTCGCCGATGGTGCCGGAAAAAAAGATGAAGGGCGTGCCCGGGGATAATTCGCGCGCGATGGAAAGGGCGCTCAAGCCGTCGAAAGCCGGGAGCGAAAAATCGGAAATGATCAGGTCATAGTTTCCGCGGCGGAGGGCCGCTTCAAAATCAGCCCGGGTTTTGACCGTCACCATTTCGCAGGGCACGCCTTCGGCGCGCAACATCTGCCGGACGAGAACCTGGTCGGTTTCGTCGTCTTCCAGATACAGCAGGCGCACCGGCGGTTCGAGGGTTTCGGCAGTCACGATTTCAAGAATTGCGTTTCATCATTCCGGGCGGGGGCTCATTGATGAGCGCCCAGAAGAAGCCGACCTGCTTGATGGACTGGATGAATTTCTGGAAATCAACCGGTTTGACCACATAGGCGTTGACGCCCAACTGATAGCTGCCCACCAAATCCTGCTCCTCGCGTGACGAGGTGATCATCACCACGGGAATGAACTTCAGTGCCGGATCCGCCCGCATCTGGCGCAGCACTTCAAGCCCGTCCACCTTGGGCATTTTCAAATCCAGCAAAACGACGACCGGCTGGCCGTTGGCATGCGTGGCATGGGATCCGCGATGATTGAGATAATCCAGCGCCTCGGCGCCATCGCGCACGACGACGACTTCGTTGGCCAGGTTGTATTCTTCCAGGGCGGCGAGCGTCAATTCGATGTCATGTTGATTGTCTTCAGCGAGGAGGATTCGTTTAAACGGGGACATGATTTGTTTTCGGGTTCGGGGTTGGATTTGCCGGCAATGAGAAAAAGAACGTTGCACCGCCATCCACTTTTCCTTGGGCCCACGCGCGGCCGCCATGACGATGGATGATGCGGCCGACATTGGCAAGGCCAATGCCGGTGCCTTCAAACTGGTCGGAATGATGCAGCCGCTGGAAAACACCGAACAGTTTGTCCGCATAGCGCATGTCAAAACCCACGCCGTTGTCGCGCACGAAAAACACGTGCTCGCCGCCGGCCGAATCCGTGCACCCGATTTCAATCTCCGCCGGGTTGCGCGGGCGGGTGTATTTCACCGCGTTGGCGAGCAGATTGATCCAAACCTGACGCAGCATGGCCAGGTCGGCCTGCACTTCGGGCAGCTCGCCGATTTTCCACGCAATCTGGCGCCCCTTGGTTTCCGGCTCCAGTGCATCCAGGGTTTCATGCACCAATGATTGCGATGCCACCTTGGATTGCCGCAATTCGGTGCGCCCCATGCGCGAGAACAGCAGCAAGTTGTCGATCAACACGCCCATCTGCCGCGCCGAATCAGCGATCACGTGCAAATAGCGTCGTTCGCGCTCGTCCAGTTTTTCGCCGGCCTGTTTCGCCAGCAAGCCCACAAACCCGTCGATGTGCCGCAACGGGGCGCGTAAATCATGCGAGACGGAATAGGAGAAGGATTCCAGTTCCTGGTTGGCGGTCCGGAGCTGCCGGTTGATGGCCTGCACGTGTTGCGAGCTTTGAAAGATTTCCGCCTCCATCCGCTGCATCTGTTCCTGCGCGTTTGGCGGCCCCGAATGTTTCGGCGCCTGCTTTTGGCGGACGAACTCGGTCACGTCTTCGACCCGGTGAATGACATACTCGATCCGGCGGTCCACCCCAAGGACGGGGGAATTGACCGGACTCCAGAAACGTTCCTCAAAAACGCCATCCGGCCGGCGCACATCGTATTTTTGAATGGCCATCGTATCGGTCGCCGCAGTTTGCAGCACCTGGTGGAGCGAAGCCCGCAGGTTCGAAACGCCGCTGGCGGCCGGATCCTCGGGATTGTCCGGAAACATTTCAAACAGCCCCTTGCCCAGGAGATTTTCGCGCCGGGTCATGGTGGCTTTCAAATACGCGTCACTCGCCGCCACAATCCTGAAATCGGGCGTGAGCACCAGATAGAGACCGGGCAGCGATTCGAACAGCGCGCGAAACTGGAGATGCATCTGCTCCACGCGTCTCCGCTCGGTCAGATCGCGCGTCACCTTGGCAAAGCCCGCCAGGTGACCGTTCGGGTGACGGATGGCCGTGATGACCACGTTGGCCCAGAATTGCGACCCGTCCTTCCGGACCCGCCAGCCTTCGTCTTCAAAACGACCTTCCACCGCCGCCACGTTCAGCGCCCGGTCGGGAAACCCGTCGCGCATGACCGGTTCGGGATAAAACCGGGAGAAGTGCTGGCCAATGATTTCCTCCGCCGTGTAACCTTTGATTTGCTGGGCACCGGCATTCCAGCTCACAATCATTCCAGTGGCATCCAGCATGATGAGCGCATAATCTTTGACGGCCTCCACCAGCGAACGCAGGCGGTCTTCACTCTCCCGCAGCAATTGTTCGGCGCGCTTGTGCCCGGTGATGTCCATGGAGATGCCGCCCAGGGCGTAGATTTTGCCGGTCACGTCGCGCAAGGGAAACTTGGTTGCCCGATGCGTCCGGGGCCCGTCAGGATAGAGGACGGTTTCTTCAAACTCCACGGGGGCCTGCCGGGTCATGACCAGCGCCTGATGTTCCTGGGCGGCTTGTGCCAGCTCTTTTGGAGAAATGTCGAAGGCCGTCTTGCCTTTGAGTTCAGCGCGCGTCAGCCCCGTCAACTGCATGAACCGGCGATTGACAAACAGATAGCGTCCCGCCAGATCTTTGAGAAAAATCATGGCCGGAGTATTGTCCACGATGGATTCCAACAGGGCCTGGCTTTCTTGAAGATCCGTTTCCGCCCGTCTGCGCAGTTTCAGATCCTGCCGGATCAGCAGGAATGCCATGAGGCAGATCACACACGCCAGCGTGCTGCCGGTCAAAATGATGAGCATGCTGGTTTTCGCGCTGTCCTGTGCAGCCCTCTGACGCTCCGAAAGCAGCTGTCTTTCCCCGTCACGCATGGCGGCAATACTTTGCCAGATCTGATCCATCAAATCCTTCCCCTCGCGCAGCGCCACGGCCTCCGCGGCGGCCTGCATCCCCTTTTGCCGGCGCAGTTCGATCCGGCTGTTCAACACTGCCAGCCGGCGGGCGATCAGGGGTTCAAGATTTTTCAACCGCTGTTGCTGCGCCGGATTATCCTCCGTGAGTTCCCGAAGCCGCTGAATCCACCCGCCCACTTGCGATTGGGCGTCCTGGGAATCTTCCAGAAAAAGTTCGTCGCCGGTGAGCAGGAAGGCGCGCTGCTTGGTTTCCGCATCCGTCAAAATGGCGAGCCCCGATTCCAGCGTGGCCATCACCTCATGCGTGTGGGAAACCCATTGCCCGGTCGCGGCCAGATCGGTCGTGGTGCGATAGGAAAGCCAGCCCATGCCGGCCAGCGCGACCAGTGAAATCGCGAAGCCGAGCACAAGCTTGTTTTCAACCGAGGCTTTCATCATCGTTGAACGTCGGATCGACGACCCCGCAGACGGTTACAGCGGCAAATGGTTGAACGACCGTAAAAATGCGATTGCCGGTTGTAAAATCCGCCAGCGAATCCAACGGATGAATGACCACACCCTTTGCCGCCGCCATCGCGTTTGCGACCGGACGTGAATGTTTAACAGCCTTCCGACCGGCTGCAATACTCCCGCCGGGAAGGCTGGGGTCGGGCTGAATGTCACGCGGCACATCAAAACTATTTTTTAGTCCCGGCACCCAGTCTGGCCGAACATTCCGGACAGGTTCCTGGATTCAAATCGGCCGCGGACTTGCCGGCGACATACGTCTCGATCGAGGACCAGGTGTCGTTTTCTCCGCGGATTCGATTGCAGGCAGCGCAGATGGGAAGCAGGCCGGCGAGGGTCTTGACCTCGTTCAAGGCGGCGGTCAAATCCTTGATCAATTTCAAACGATCCTCTTCGTCCTGTGTTTGCCGGGAAATATCCCGCGCAATCACCGAGGCCCCGGTGATTTTTCCTTCGGCGTTGGTAATGGGAGAGCAGGTGATCGAAACGTTGATGACCCTGCCATCTTTGCGCCGCCGTTCGGTTTCATAGACGCCGGCCAGCTTGCCCTGGCGGATGCTCGCCACGGTTTCAAGCAATTCATCCCGCCGGCTCAGAGGAAACAACACGGGAATCAGCCGCCCGATGATTTCGTCTGCCGAATAACCAAAAATGCGCTCCGCCGCGGGATTCCAGCTGATGATGGTGCTGTCCAGGTCCATCCCATAAATGGCGTCCCGGCTGGACTCCACGATGGCAGCGAGATGGTGCATGGCCATTTCGGCGCGAACCTGCGCACGACGGGCGCGGGCGGATTCCATTTCGCGTTCGATGGCCGGAACCAGCCGGGCCAGATTGCCTTTGACAAAATAATCATCCGCGCCCGCTTTCATCATGCGCACAGCGGCCTCTTCACCGTAGGTTCCGGAAACAAATATGAACGGGATGTCCAGTTCCAGTCCGTTAAACAGCTTGAGCGCGTCCGCGCCGCTGAATTGCGGCATGGTATAATCGGACACCACCACATCCCACTTATGCCCCTTGATGGCGGCTTGCATGTCCCGGGAAGTTTCGACACGGCGATGCGTCGGTTCGTAGCCATGGCGCCGCAATTCTCCCATCAGTAATTGCGTGTCGTTCTCGGAATCTTCCACCATTAAAATATTGATCGCTTTTGACATCTTAATTAAATCCCCACCGGCGTTCAAAATTGAAAAACTCCGCCAACCTTAACTCGCGTCATCCGTTTGTCAACTGGACGATACCGTTGACGAACCGGGCCGGTGATTGGTTACCGGATTGTTTTTTTCGGAGCCGAAAAAATCCCCGCAGCTGTTAAAAAGCCATTCCCACCACAGCCATCTACGGCGGTTGCATTTGCGGCCGTTTTGATTCGCAGCCCGCACTTCAATTTTGGTTTGCTGCGCCGGGCCGGCCGCACCCGAATGGAGGTGTGCTGGCATGAAGATTCGTCGCGGTGAATTTCAAATCCTGGCACCGCCGCGGCCGATCCATGCTGGATCGGAATAAAATTTTCAAGGAATCTCCCTCCCGCCGCGACGCATGCAAATGGACTCTCGCCAGGCCGAAGCACCCGAGTCTGTGCTGCTCCTCATGGCAGGCATCAGCGTTATCCGCGTTACCTGCCCGATTAATGGCAAGACACTCGCACACCGCCCGACCATCATCACTGAACTCGTCAAAGCCGTTGTCAGGCAGATCAAGTTGCTGCTCGAGGTGGCCAGATAATCTGCAAGCCAGAAAAACCGCTGCCCGGCTAACTGGCGGCAAGTTTTTGCACCGAATCGATCAGTGCCTGGAAGTGATACGGTTTGCCCAGAAAAATGTCCGGTTTGGCAGCGGAGTCGGCATAAATATTTTCTTCCACCGTGCCGCTCACGAGCATGAATTTTTGCTGTGGATTCAGGCGCTTGCATTCGCGAATCAGATCAAGCCCGCTCATCTCGTGCATGGCATAATCCGTCACGACGACTGCGGGTTTCAGGGCGATGAATTCCCCCAGGGCAACCTCGGGATTGACGAAGGTTCGCACATCATAGCCGAGCGGTTGAAGAATCTCCGTTGCCAGATCAAGCAGCAACGGTTCGTCATCCACGATAAAAATTGTGCCCAGTCCGTTGCCACCGCTCTTAGTCTTTGTCTGATCCATTGGTATAGAGACAACCCCTCGGGCAATTGTGTTAGAATATTATTATGCCGACAACTTGGGCTTGCCTAATGTTGCCCATGTCTTGAACCAAGTCTTGATACTGTGCCGCCGAGGGTGTTTGACAGGTTAACCGATCCTCGCTCGGAATTGGCAGGGCAGGGTGCTCAGGCCCGGATGCTGCGCTGACTCCGGCTTTCCCGACTGAACTAAGCCGGATCCATGCAGTTGAATTGACCACGAAACACACCCAACACACGAAAGCGAAGACCGACCAGGAGATTGAGGTTCCGGCTCCGACCGCACCAAGCGGTGCGGACGCATGGGAAACTGCCCCAAGCGAAGACCAACCGCCACCCCCGCAGTTTTAGGTTCGTGTGATTCGTGTCTTTCGGGGTTTAAAAAAATTCTTCCGGCTAAGCCGGAACGATTCGGTAGAAAAAAGTTTTAACCACGGATGGACACGGATAAACACGGATTGGAAACGGCTTTCTGAAACGAAAATGCGTTCACCGAACGGTGCCTTCTACCAAGTTCGCTGAAGTGGTCCTTTCTCCGGTCTTTATCCGTGTCCATCCGTGTCCATCCGTGGTTTAACTGCTTCGTTCCGGCTAAGGCTTCAAGAAATGTTCGAGATCCTGCTGCATCTTTTTCAGATCCGGCAGATTGATATACATCATGTGGCCGGAATCGAACACGGCGTAGCTCACGTTCGTGCGATACGCGTCGTCGAGCTTCATGTGTTCGACCGCGTAACGCATCGTGTCCAGCGGGCAGACCAGGTCGCGCTGGCCGCCCAGCACCAGCACGCGCATGTAGGGATTCGCGTTCATGGTGGCCGCGAGCTTCTCGCCCGCGCTGGCATAACTGTTGCGGACGCCGTAATTCCAGGGCTGCACTCCGGCGATGATTTCATAGGGCAGATCGTCCTCAAATTTCAATTCGCTGCGGACATAGGCGTTCATCGCCGCCGAGAACGGTCCGAGCGTGGCGGTGGCCGACGGATCGAAACCGGGATACGACGCGGCGGGATCATTGTCGCGTCCGGTGATGCGCGAATCGTAGGCGCCGAGAATCAATCCCTTGTCATGCAGCAATTGTTTGCGGAACACGCCCTCGTCAATCCGCAGGTTGTTGTCCGTGACGACCTGCGGCGTCAGGCCGGTGAGCCGCACCAGTTCGTCGGTGATTTTCTGGCGTTCCTCCGGCGACAGCGCATTGCCCTGTTGCAATGCCGCCGTGTATTCGCCGCGGGCAAACGTCCGCGCCTCGGCGACGGCTTTGGGCAGGTCCTTTTGCAGGTCCGCCGGCAACTTGCCGTGAAACTGCGCCGCCGCCGTGAACGAGGGCAGCGAGAGCGGATACGGCAGATCATTGCCGGGATTGTTCCAGATGGTCGCAAAATCCAGCACGCCGGAGACGAGCATCAGGCCGTTCAAATACATTCCGTAACGGCTGCGCAGATGGTCGGCCAGACCGGCGGCGCGAAAGACGCCATAGCTCTCCCCGCAGAGATATTTTGGCGAAAGCCAGCGGTCGTGCCGCGTGGTCCAGAGCCGGATGAATTCGCCCACGGAATCCAGGTCGGCGGAATCGCCGAAAAAGTCCTCGCGCTTCCCGTCCTTCGCCACGCGGCTGAAACCCGTGGCCACCGGATCAATGAACACCAGGTCGCTCGCGGCGAGGATGGAATAATCATTGTCCACCAATCCGAACGGCGGCGGCGGCAGGGTGCCGTCGGGATTCATCTTCACGCGCCGCGGGCCCAGCCCGCCGAGATGCAGCCAGACGGACGAGGAGCCGGGGCCGCCGTTGAAGCAAAACGTGACCGGCCGCTGTTCGGTTTCCGATTTCCGGTTTCCGGTTTCCGGCTTTTCAGCCAGTCGCGTGTAGGCGACATAGAACACCGACGCGCTCGTGGTGCCGTCCGGTTTCAGGATCGGCAACATGCCCGTTTCGGCCACATACTTCACCCGTTCGCCGGCGATGGTGACGGTGTTTGTGGTGAACACCGGTTTATGGGTGGCATCGGGAATGGACGCCGTCTCGTTTTTGGCGGCGGGCGCGTTCGTGGCGGGCGCATTGGTGGAGGCCATCTCAGCCGCGCGCAGGCTGACCACTGCGGCCATCAGCAGCATAAAGGTCGTTTTTTTCATTTGAACTTTGATATCGGGAGACACGGACAATCCGACACGAAGATAATCGGTTTGTTCACACGCGCCTACGAAAAATTTGAGCCGGGGCGGTTACGATTGCGTAAATTGTGAGTAAAATGTGAACAATTTTAAAGATAAGTGCTTGCAAGGTTTTGAAATTATGGGAGAATCTCGCAAGTCGGGTAAACAAGGGGTTAAAATACTATAAGAATTTAAAGAACCCTTGTATATATGAACATTGCTGAACTAAGGAATAATCAGATGGCCAACTCGTCAATTCGCGCCAAAATTATCAAGGCATTTACCCTGATTGAACTATTGGTGGTCATTGCCATTATAGCCATTCTTGCTGCCATGCTTTTGCCCGCGCTGGCCAAGGCCAAGGACAAGGCTAGGACCATAAGCTGCCTTTCCAACATGAAGCAATGGGGATTGGCCATGTGCATGTATGCTTCCGATGGTCAAGATGCTATCCCCCGTGACGGAACCGACACTGGTGGTCAATATGCCTGTGATACCGGCAACGTTACGGGTCCAGGCAGTCCGAAAGATCCCTTGGCATGGTTCAATACCCTGCCAGAATTGGTTGGGGATCATCCTTTCTCCTATTATTACGCGCAACTCGGCGGACCCAATACGCCCCAAACCACGCTGCCATTTCCCAACAATGGCAAAGGTAAAATATGGCATTGCCCCGCTGCCCAAACCGTGGCTGCAGATAATTTTATAGCTGGTGGTGCTTTCGGATTTTTTAGCTATCAGATGAACATTGATTTGAAAGCTACCAGCGTCATTGGCAGCGGCTATAACAAACTCAACTATCCCCAAATGCCGAAGCTCTCCACCGTGCCGCAACCATCGGCTACGGTGCTTTTGACAGAAGCCGCCTTCAGTCCAACGCTTGAAAGATATCTCGCCGACCCAACCGATGCCGACCGCAATGGCATTTTCCCCTGCAACCGCAGTTATGTTTTTTCAAAAAGACACAGCAATAAGGGAGGCAACTTAGTTTTTTTCGACGGTCATTCGGCTTATTTTGCCCGGAGCTACATCACCAATGGAGCACCTGACAATCAAGGAGCCCACCGGGCGGAAAAAAAGAATCCCGACGTGATTTGGAATCTGTATCGCTGAACCTACCTCGTTCCACATCCTTCGCTTTAACCAAAAACCAAGAAACAAAAAAATGAAACACCTAATAGAAAGTCTCCGTATTGGACGAACCGTTGCTGCCTCTCTTTTAGCAGGGCTGGCGGTCAGCGCTGCCCACGCACAAATATTGTTTAGTGCCGGCTCGCCTTACACTCAAAATTTTGATACGGCTCTCGCCACAGCCGGCCTCTGGACAGACAACTCCACAATTCCCGGCTGGTATGCATCCAAGACCCTGCCGGCTCCTGGTGGTCCGGTGACTGCGTTTCAGTTGGGCTCCGGCACCTCCACCAGCGGACAACTTTACTCTTTTGGCGTCGCTGGCGTGAACCCGGCCACAGATCGCGCGATTGGATCGATCGGCTCAGGCACACCAGGTAACTTTGCCTATGGCGTGCGGTTCACGAATGATACCGCGCTCACCATCACGAACATTGTTATTGCCTACACTGGCGAGCAATGGCGCAATGGTGGCAATGCCAGCCAGGCGACACAGCCGCTGGCTTTTTCTTATCTTAAAAGCAGCACCGCCATCACAAGTTCTGACGCGGTCAATTCGCAAGCTTGGACGTCCTTTAGTCCGCTGACTTTTATCAGCCCGAACACCCTCTCGACTACCGGGGTTGCATTAGACGGTAACGACCCCACCAATCGTGTGACTTTCAATGTTACGTTGACCAATGTGACTGTCGGTCCGGGTGAGGAAATTTTCTTCCGTTGGTATGACTTAAATGATGTCGGCAATGACCATGGTCTTGCCGTTGACGATTTGTCCATCAGCTATTCAACAATCGCCGCCAACAATAACCCCCCCACCATCAGTCAGCAGCCGGTCGGTGCGACAAATTATGCGGGCAACAATGTGCTGTTTAGCGTGACCGCCAACGGAAAATCGCCCTTGGCTTATCAATGGTATTACACCAATGCCGGTGTAACCACCCTGATTGATGGCGCGGTCAATGCCTCGTTTGCGCTGAATACCATCACCAATGGTAACGCTGGCCAGTATTTTGTGATCATCACGAATGATGTGCCCGGGGCGATCACCAGTTCCGTGGTTACGCTCAATGTTTTGGGGCCGGTCGTTACCAACATTGCCTATATCCATACCTTGCAAGATGCCAATTACGTCTCGACCAATACCACCACGCTGTTTCAACTTGAAGGTGTTGTCACGACTCCGGCCAACCTCGTTTCCGGCGGAGTGGTCTATTCTTTCTATATTCAGGACAGCACCGGGGGCATTGACATTTTCCACCGTGGTGGATTTGACCCGAACAATCTTCCCACCCTAGGTCAGCGCGTGCGTGTCACCGCAAAGCTGGATCAGTTTTTAGGTAACATTGAAGTGGCTCCGGTCGCCGCCAACCCCGCCAGTCTGATTGAAGTCCTTAATGGTGGCGCCACCGAACCACTGCCTGCGCCGAAAGTATTTGATTTCGCATCACAAGGTATCTTCGCCCTGATGGAAACTAACTATGAAGGTTCGTTGGTGGTGGTTTCCAACGTATATCTTGATCAAACTCTTGGCACCTTTACGGCGGGGGGCAGCACTGTGCTGATGACCAACGCGCTTGGCGTGACCTTCCCGTTGGTGAATCCTTCACCGGTCACCGATCCACAAGGCCAGTTCATCCCTGGTTTTGCTTATTCTATAACCGGTGTGCTGACTCAGAATAAATCTGCCGCACCGTTCACAGGCTCATATCAACTGAACCTTTCGACATATGCAGACATTGTCACCACTGCTCCGGTAGGACCACCGACATTGAACATTCAGGCGGCAGGCGGCAGCCTGACATTGTCATGGACAGGCACCTCGGTGCTACAATCCTCCACCAACGTGGCTGGTCCTTACTTGGAGGTCCCCGGCGCGACCAGCCCGTTTGTGACTAATGGCGCTGCCAGCAGCGTGCCGGCCCAGTTCTTCCGGCTGTATCAAGCGCCTTGAGCATTCAGTCGCTAAGCTGTTAAAAATTCAAGGGCGGCCAGCAATGGCCGCCCTTTTGTTTGAAAATTTTGAGGCAAATATCGTGCAGACCGGATGGAAGAATCAATAATGATCATGATCTTGCCATTTCTCTCCTGCGGCCTGGGCTTTGCTGTCTAAACGGATGTGCAGAAAGCTTGGCAGAGCCCTTGATATTCTCGTTCAACACGGATAATCTTTTCGCCAGGGAAAAATTAAAAATTGCGGCGTTGGCTGATTAGACTCAACGATTCAAAACTATGAACATATCGGTATCATCAAGGCCATCGCACAAGGCTTTCACTCTCATCGAACTGTTGGTGGTCATCGCCATCATCGCGATTCTCGCGGCCATGCTGCTGCCGGCACTGTCCAAGGCAAAGCAAAAGGCGCAACAAGCCTCCTGTCTTTCCAGCATGAGGCAGTGGGGATTGTCCATCCAAATGTATGCTGGGGATAATGGCGATAAAATACCGTATGATGGCAATCCTTCCGTCGGTTCTTATCCTGCTGCCGGCCCTGCCTACCCCAATGACGGGACGCCAGACGACCCCTTTGCCTGGTTCAATCTGTTGCCGCCCTTGTTGGGCGAGAAGCCGTTCACCTTCTACAATCAACAAACACCAAACGTTCCTATAAACAAGTTTCCTCCATTTAATTTTACTCCTCCAACTGGCTACGCGGCCGCCAGTAAAATTTGGGCATGTCCCGGTGCCAATATGTCCATAGCCACGGCGCAAAATTCGGCATTACTGAGCGGGGGCGGTTCGGCCGGCTTCTTTTCTTATGCCATGAATATTGATTTGAAACGGAAAAATGATGGCACCTACACCGCTGTGAATAAAAATGGCAACATGGTCATCATGCCGAAATTAACTAATTTGAGGACTCCTTCGGCGACAGTATTCATGTTTGACATTGTTTTTGATCCGGTTACTGAGGTTGTTAACCCCTCACCTCAGTTTAATTCTGTTAATCCATGTGGTCGGCAAAACAGCTACGCTTCGCGTCATAACAAAGGCGGCATCATCAACTTTTTTGACGGTCATTCCAGTTACTTCAAAACTGCCTATATCCAAAATAACCCATCCACTGCCGGGGAAAAGGAACCGTTGTTGTCGGACGTTTGGTGGGATTTACCGTATCGGCAATCCATGTAATAGCAATGAAGTGAATTCCAAGGGCGGCCAGCAATGGCCGCCCTTTTTGTTTGTAGGAGACGAGGTGACGAGACTCTGACTCTTCTTGTTTTGGTTTTGTTCAGGTTTGTAGTTCAAGAGGAACTGATTTGAGTCTCCTCACGTCGTCTCCTGCGGTCTTGATACGCTTCCACTCAAACCACCGCCGCGATCGCATCGCCCATCTCGCGCGTGCCGACTTTGCGCGCATTCGCTTCGCCGGGGCTGAAGATGTCGCCGGTGCGGTGGCCGGATTCGATGGCGTGCTGCACGGCGCTTTCAATCGCTGCCGCCGCCTCGTTCAGACCAAAACTATGCCGCAACATCAGCGCGCTCGACAGGATCTGCGCGATGGGGTTCGCCAGATTTTTTCCGGCGATGTCCGGCGCGGTGCCGCCCGCTGGTTCGTAAAGGCCGAACGTGATTTCGCCGCTCGTCGCCCCCAGACTTGCGCTGGGCAGCATTCCCAGTGAACCGCCAAGTGCCGCCGCTTCGTCGCTCAGGATGTCGCCAAACATGTTTTCGCACAGCATCACGTCGAACTGCGTCGGACGCAGCATGAGTTGCATGGCGCCGTTGTCCACGAACATGTGTTCCAGCGTCACGTCCGGATAATTTTTGCCCACGCGCGTCACGACCTCACGCCACAGGATGCCGTTCTCCAGCACGTTCGCCTTGTCGATGCTCGTCAGTTTCTTCCGGCGCAATTGCGCGGCCTGGAAGCCGACGTGCGCGATGCGTTCGATCTCCGGCGTGGTGTAAACCATCGTGTCCGTCGCGCGGAAATTGCCGCCGCCGAGGTCCTCGGTCTTTTTCGGCTGGCCGAAATACATGCCGCCGGTGAGTTCGCGCACGACCAGGATGTCAATGCCGTCGCCCTGGCGTTCCTTCGCCAGCGGGCACGCGTGCGCGAGGGCTTTCGGCAAATTGACCGGGCGCAGGTTGGCGAACAAACTGAATTCTTTGCGCAGGCGCAGCAGCGCGGCGCGCTCGGGACGTTCCTCTTTGGGAATGGTCGGATCGCGGTCGGGCAGGCCCACGGAGCCGAACAGGATGGCGTCGGATTTTTTGCAGAGAGCGAGCGTGATGTCCGGCAGCGCCTTCTTGGCGAAGTCAATGCCCGCCCAGCCGACGGGCGCCTCGGTAATGGCAAGCTTGAATTTGAATTTCGATTCGGTGACGCGGAGGACCTTGATGGCCTCGCGCATGACTTCCGGGCCGATGCCGTCGCCCGCGAGCGCTGCGATGTTGAATGTTTTCATTAAATAGGAACGAAGAGTCTAATTTTTTACGGCGCGCTGACAATCATAAATCGGACGAAATTGAATGCGATAAACGCAGAGGCGCAGAGAACGCGGAGAAGCGCAGAGCTGCTAAACCGATGAAGAAAACACGGGTGGGTAAATATCCGGCTCCATCTCTGCGCCTCTGCGTTTCGCGGTTTTGCGTGGAATGGGGAGTTTAATCTTTCACCGGCGCGTTCGTGGCGCGGACGGACTCCCGCCACGGCTGCTGGTTTTATAGAGTTCCAGATGGTGGCGGATGGCTTCGAGGCTTTTTAGTTTCGCCGGGTCGGCGAGTTCTGCCGCGTTTTGTGCACGGGTCACGGCATTGGTGAAATCGCCGGTTTCGGCATAGGCCAGGCCCAGAAGGTCGAGGACCAGCGGCTGGTTGCCGATGGATAGTTCATTCGCTTTGAGGGCGAGCGAGAGGGCGGTGCCGCCTAGCGGCTCCTCGGCAGAGAGCCGCATCTTTAATTGAACCTAAAATCCGCAGCAGGGATGAACCACGAAATACACGAAAACAAAGGATAAAATGCCTGTTTTTTGTCCATTCCAACATCCAGCCTCCGGGTGAAATGGAGAGGTTCGGCAATGCCTGGTCTCTTTTGTGGGTTTCGTGGGTTCAACGGCTGTTTCCAGGTTCATTGGCGGCGAGGATGTGGGCGGCGGGATTGAGGCCGAAGCATTCGCAGTCGGCCATGTGCGAGAGCCAGGTGAGCGGATGCCAGTTGTCGGCGTGGAAAGTGGTGAACGCCCAGTGGATGCCGGCCGGGGTCAGGCCGTTTTGCACGATGCGGTTGTTGACGACATAGTCATCATCGTCGTAATGCAAAAAATTCGTGGCGGGTGGCCGGCAGATAGACAGCCAGCGTAACCAAGGCAAGCAGCAGGGCGACGAGGCGCGGACGCGACAGGGCGACACGATTAAAGGATTTCGAACCACTGGCAAAGGCTGTTCTTGCCAATTGAGTCTTCTGCTGAACGCAGTGCCATGATCTTATGCCCGGCAAAATGCACGAGGCGCATTGCCAGGGAAAATAAAAAGCGCGGCAACCTTTCGGCTGCCGCGCATGACTCAAACAAGCCCGAGCTTATTTGGGGAAGTTAAAAGCCGGGTTGGCAACCGAGTTGGTCGCGTTTTGCAGGTAGGTGTGCAATCCGGAAATGGTGGCGGATTGGACGCTGCCATCAGCCAGGCCAAGGTTGCCGGATTTCTGGTGAAAATCATTCTGTGTCCAAGCCCATGCGTTAATAGCTTGCCCGGATGCAGTTGTGTTGTAGACCGCCGCGATGGGCAGGTTTGGCTGTGTGGGGGAGCCGCTAGTAGTGGTAAACGCATAAGAAGCGGGAGCATTCGCAGCCGTGTTCACTTGGTTGCCAATGTTGAGGTCGCCGGACATGATGGCCTGCGGGTCGGATTCCGTGGCGTCACCCGAGATGAAATAGCTGATTTTGCCGGTGCCGCCTTGAATAGCAACCGGATAATTCGCGGTGCCCAGCACGTCGCCATAGTTGAAGTTGGTGGCCGCACCGGTATGAAAGCTGTCGGACGGGCAATAGATCACTTTCGGTGTGGACAGTTCGTTGGACATCACCATGAACACCATGCCGGGGACAAGGAACTTGGTGGCAGCGGTGGCCCCGTGCTGGACAAATTCACTGGCTCCGCCGGAAGCGCTGCTGACGGCTTGGGGGTAACGGTCGTTGTTGTCACCTTCCCAGATGCGGGTGGACAGGCCGACCTGCTTGAGATTGTTGGTGCAGCTGATTTTCTGGGCTTTGCGTTTGGCGGCGGCGAGCGCCGGCAGCAGCATGGCGGCAAGAATGGCGATGATGGCGATGACGACGAGCAGCTCGATGAGCGTGAACGCCGCTTTTGATTTGAATAGTTTTTTCATACGTTGACGGTATTTCAGTTTTTGTTTTGTTCCGGGGACAGTCGGCAAACACTAATGATTTCTTGCGCGCTGTCAATTCGGATTCTGAAACCTCTTTAGCAATGCCGGTGCCAGTCGCATGATTCGCCAAAATCCCAAGAAAACAACAGATCGGTGGTTCGCCCCAAGGCTGACGGCGTATAATTCTCACGCGTCTCGCGTGAGCTTCACGCGGTTGTTCCCGCCAAACTGGACGCAATTTGATACAACCCCCCGGAGCGCCGGTCTCCGACCCGGCCGGCATTGAGTTTCGCCCGGAAACACGCCGGATCGGAGATCGGCGCTCCGGGGCGAGGGCAGTGTCCAAATGCGCCCGCCAAACTTGACGCGCTGCAAAGACAGTTGCCCGCTTCGTGGTCCTGCGGCAAGATTGTCGGTCATGGCCGGAACCGGCGAAAAAGTAAATTCCTTGCGACTGAACCGTTTTGAAACAAAACGGCTGGCGTGGGCGTTGGCGTTGTCGCTGGCGGCGCATTTCCTGGTGTGGGGCGGTTATGAGCTTGGGAAAAAATACCACCTGTGGCAACGGTGGCATTGGCCGGAAAAATTACATCTGGCGAAGAAAAAAGTTCCGCCGCCCGTCGTTCAGGAATCCGAGCCAACGATGTTTCTGGACGTGGAACCGGACCAGGTTTCGCCAGACGCGCCGAAGGATGCGAAATATTATTCCGCCAAAAATTCCCGCGCCGCCACTCCCGACGCGGATAAAGATTTGAACCAGCCGAAGCTGACCGGCAAGCAGCCCGATGTGCCAAAAGTCCGCGACGTGCCGCGCACACCCATTTCAAAACCGCAGCCGGCCCCAGAGCCACCGACGCCGCAGAAGGAACAGCAGCCCGCGCCACCCAAGCCGGTCGAGCAGCCGGGGGAAACAAAACTGGCGAAACTCGAGACGTCGCCGGAGAAAAAGGAAACGCCGGAAAAACCGCGCACGCTCAAGGAGGCGCGCGCCCAGTCGCAAACGTTGCGACCCAGCATGCAAATGCAGCAGGAGGGCGGGGTGACACGACGGGCGCTTTTGCCCTCGTTTGATTCCAAGTCCACGGCGTTCGGCGAATACGACGCCAAGATCGTCGAGGCGATTTCCCAGCGCTGGTATGATCTGCTGGACAGCCAGAAATTTGCGCAGGATCGCACCGGCCAGGTGACGCTGCGGTTTCATTTGAACTCCAACGGCACGATCTCCGACATGACCGTCATGAAGAACACCGTCGGCGATCTGCTCAGTTACGTCTGCCAGTCGGCGGTGACGGATCCCGCGCCGTTCGAGGTGTGGCCATCCGACATGCGGCGGGCGATCGGTGCGAATTTTCGGGAAATCACCTTCACCTTTTACTATTATTAAAAAAGTGCCGCACGTTGCGGCCGAAAAAATTTATGGATCTGCTCATTTATTCGTTGCTGGCGCTGACCTCGGTGGTCGGACTGGCGTTTATCGTGGAACGTTCGCTGGCCTTGCGCTGGGGCAAGGTGGTGCCACCCGCCATCACTGAAGCGCTGGCCGCGTGCCGGACGCGCAGCGACGTGGACGTCCTGCGCCGCGTCTGCGCGCAAAAGCCATCGGCTCTGGGACGCCTGCTGACACTGGGGGCGGATCACCTCGACTGGCCGAAGGCGGACAACGTGGACACCATCCAGTCCGCCGCGCGCCATGAAATCGTCCGGCTCGAGCGCGGGATTGTCGTGCTGGAGATCATCGTGGGCATCGCGCCGCTGCTTGGTCTGGTCGGCACGATCGCGGGCATGATGACCGTGTTCAGCGATCTCGGGCAGGCGGGTTTGAACGACGCGGCGAAACTGGCGCAGGGCATCGCGCTGATCCTGCGCGCCACGCTCATCGGCCTGCTCATCGCCATTCCGGCCCTGATCGCCTGGAGTTATTTCAGCAAAAAAGTCGAGGTGCTCGCCGTCGAGATGGAGGCGCTGTGCGACGATTTCATCCGCCGGCAATATGCGGAGGCAGCGTCTGGGGTCTCGGGGCTGGGGTCTCGGGCTCCAAACCGTGGATCGCAGACTGCCCCGGACGCCAAACCCTAGACGCCAAACCCCATCCCCCAGCCACCATGCACTTCCACGTCCGCAAACGCCGCAACACGCCGACGGTCATCATCGTCGCGCTGGTGGACGTGCTCGTGGTGCTGCTGATCTTTCTGATGGTCACGACCACGTTCAAGCAGCAGCCCACGCTCAAGCTGGCGTTGCCGGAATCCACCGCGGCCCAGAAATCCGGCGTGACCACCAACGAACCGCCGTTCCTCATCAGCATCACCTCGAACGCCGTGGTCGTCCTGGACAAGACGCCGATTCCGTTCGACAGCCTCAAGGCACGGTTGCAGTCGGAGATCGCCAAGAATCCACAACTCCGGATCGCCATCAACGCGGACCGGAACGCGCCGTTCTACCGGATCGTGAACGTGATGGACCTCGCCAAGGAACTGAAGATCAAATCCGTCAGCGCCTCCACGGCGGCGGCGAAGGACGCGGCCAAGCCGTGACCAAGCGTTGCCGTAGCGGCTTTAGGGAGAAAGCCGCCATTTGAAATGTAGCGTCGAGTCTGTGACTTGACCGGGTTGAGCCACAGGCTCAACCCTACAACCCTGTTATTTGACTCATTCAAAATGCGGCGCTCTGCCGAGACGCCGCTACGCCAACGACGAAGCCGCAAGCGAGACGCAACGCGAATCGGCTTGGAAAAGATCTGAAGCTGTGGTTTGGTTGGTAAGACAAACGGAGACAAGACAACCATGAAACCTGTCAAAACTCTCCTGCCGGTTACGGCCATGCTCGTGCTGGCTAATTTTGCGTTTGCCCAAACGTGGACGCAGACCAGTGCGCCCACCAACACGTGGACGTCCGTCGCCAGCTCGGCGGATGGCAGCAGGTTGGTGGCCGTGGCGGGCGGCCAATTCTACAATGGTCCGATTTACACTTCGACCAATGCGGGTGCCAGCTGGTTTTCCAACGCCGCACCGGTGACGCACTGGAATTCCGTCGCGTCCTCGGCCGATGGCAACGCGCTGGCGGCGGTCGTCTATGGCGGCGGGATTTACACCTCAACCAATGCCGGGGCGACTTGGGGGACCAATAACATTTCCAATCTCAACTGGCAGGCGATCGTTTCTTCCGCCGATGGATTAAAACTGGCGGCAGTATATTTTAACAATCGCGTTTTCCTTTCGACGAATGGCGGGGGCAACTGGGTTTCCAATGCCACCTCGACTGCGGATCTGGGGCGACTGGCCGCATCTGCCGCCGGAACCCGGTTGATAGCCGGCAACAATGTCGGCCTGACGGTCGCCTCGACCAATTCAGGGGCGACCTGGATTTCGAGAGGCACGCTCAGCGGCAGTGTCGCTTCTTTGGCGTCCTCGGCAGATGGCATCAAGTTGATCGCCGTTTCTTCCGCCGCGCCCGGGCCGAGGGTTTATACTTCAACCAACGCGGGTATTACCTGGGTGTCCAACGGTGTGCCCAGCCGGAGTGACTGGTCTGCGTGCGCCTCTTCGGCCGACGGCAGCAGGCTGGCAGCCGTGGGACAGAAAGGGGTGATTTATACCTCGACGGATTCAGGCCAGACCTGGATTTCCAACAGCGTGCCCGGCTTGTTTTGGTCAGCCATAGCCTCGTCGGCGGATGGCAGCCAACTCGTCGCAGTGTCGGCCAATGGCGGGATTTGGATTGGGCAGACCGCTGCGGCACCAAAGTTGAATATGACATTTGCCAAACCTCAATTTACTTTTTCCTGGACGGTGCCGGTCACCAATTGCTTTCTGCAACAAAGCTCCAACCTGGTTTCGTGGTTGGACGTGACCAATGCACCCGGGCTGAACCTCACCAGCTTGCAAAATGAAGTGACGCTCTCGCCGTCCAATCGCAGCGGCTTCTACCGGCTCAAGACGCCGTGAATTAATTGCGCAGGAGCCGACGTGAGGAGGCTCACTTCGGAAACAGTGTTAACCTCCGCCTCATCCCGGCCTTCCCCCGGGAAGAGGAAGAAGTCTCCGCCCTCTTATCGAAAAATCTCCCCAGCAGCCGGTGCGTTGGAAAAAAGACCAGGGCCGGCAACGCGATCAGCAGAAATGCCAGCCACGCCCAGCCCGGCATCCACGTTTGCGGCGCCGCGTCGCTGAAACCATACACGTAATCAATGTTCACCGGTGCCAGCGGATTGACGGGATGCGCCCCGGCGGCCGGCAGGAAAAAATAACTGATGAGCATGGCGGTCCACGCCACCGCGGTCCAGGCAGGCAACGCGCGACGGTCATAGCCCAGCCGGGCGACAAGAAACAACAGCAGGAACGGCAGCCAGCCGTGGAAAAAGGAAAGGCCGCGCAAAAACAACGGACGGCTCGCATCGAACATGTAATCCGTCATGCCGATGAACTTGACGCCGGCGAGATGCGCCACAAAATCGCCGCACCAAAGGACGAGTTGCGGCAGAATGATGCCGACGGCGGCCGTGCTGGCCATGAGCCGGTTTTCCAGCCACACCGCGGCCAGTGTGAAAAACAGCGCCAGGTCGCAGAAATATAAAAAGTTTGTCGGGCCGTATTTGCTCCAATAAACGGGCACCAGCACGGCCATGAACGCCGTGAATCCCAGTTTGACTACAAGCGGAATGCGGCTGGTTTGGAGAACGGCGCTTCCGGTGAGGTTTGGATTTTGATTTGTCGGTGACTTGTCATTTGTCATGCGCCGACCATAGCCACAGTCGGCTCGATGGCGTGAATCGAAAAACCTGAAGTGACATTGAGCCAACCGATGCCACGCCCCAGCGCGCATGGCCGCGTCGGCGGGCAATCTGACGGAGATATCCTTTACCCCTTCTTTTTATACATCTGCTCCGGCGTGAGCAATTGCTTCTCGGTGGTCTTGAAGGTCTCGCCGTTGCCTTCGATGGAGCGGAAGAAACAGGAATTGTAACCCTCGTGACAGGCCGGGCCGTTTTGCTCGACCTGGATCAGCAGCGTGTCGCCGTCGCAATCGAACGCGACGTCTTTCACGGTCTGGGTGTTGCCGCTTTCCTCGCCCTTCATCCAGTATTTCTGGCGCGAGCGGCTCCAGAAGTGCGTCTTGCCGGTCTTGATGGTGTCTTCCAGTGAGGCGCGGTTCATCCACGCCATCATCACCACGCGTCCGGTCTTCTGTTCCTGGATGATCGCGGGGATCAGGCCGTTGGCGTCAAATTTCAATTTATCGTAGAAACTCATAATCGGATATTTAACCACCAAGGCGCGATGACACAAAGTTCAATTTCTTGAGACGGAGCGCTGCGTGTGCGGTCACCGCAACCCCGCCCGTAACTCACGCCCGCGGATGAAACTTCCGGTGGATCTCCCGCAGCCGGTTGCCGGTGACGTGCGTATAGACCTCCGTCGTGCTGATGTTCGCATGACCCAGCAGTTCCTGGATCACGCGCAAGTCCGCGCCGTGTTCCAGCAGATGCGTCGCGAAGCTGTGCCGCAGCATGTGCGGCGTGATGTTGCGCTCCACGCCCGCGCGCCGGACGCGATTCTTGATGTGCAACCACAAGGTCGGTGCCGCGAAGGGTGTGCCGCGTTGGGTGAGAAAAACATTCGCCGGGGATTTCGGTGTGACGAGTTTGGGACGTCCCGCCTCGAGGAAACGATTCAACGCGGCCACGGCCGTTCTGCCCACCGGCACGACGCGCTCCTTGTTACCCTTGCCGATGACGTTGATGAAGCCGGCGTCCAGATGCAGCTGTTCCAGGCGCAGATTTTTCAATTCAGACAGCCGCAGGCCGGAAGCGTAGCCCAGTTCCAAAATCGCCTGATCACACAAACTTTCCGGCGTCTCGGGCACTTCCGGCGTGAGCAACTTGGTGATTTCGTCGTGGCTCAGGGCTTTGGGCAATCGCTTCCAGCGGCGTGGCAGCGAAAGGTTTTCCGCGAGGTTCGCCGGCAACAACTTTTCGTTCTCGGCAAACTTGTAAAATGCCCGAAGTGCCGCGATTTCCAGATACACACTCTCGCCGCTCAAGTGGCCTCCGGCCACCCTCTCCGCTTCGAGGGGAGAGGGACGGGGTGAGGGGTCAGCGGCGTTGTCTGCCTGGCTCGCTGCGAACTTTCCGCGTCCCCGCCCCACCGGCAGCAGATTCCGGGCGCGCTCGTGTTGCAGGAACGCCATGAGATGTTTCAGCTCAACCGATTTCCAATCCGCGAGGTGCTGCTGCGCCGCCCAATCGGTGAATTTGCCGAGCAACGCGGCGTATGTCCTGGCCGTGTTGTCCGACTGCCCGCGTTCGTGGCGCAGGTATTGCAGAAAATCTTCAACGAGCGTTTGCACGTCAGGAGAATAGCGACAACTGCGTGCCGCCGGCACGACGAAATGCCGCCGTGGAAAGTTCGCCACCTTCATTCTCAATGCCCGCCTTGCGCCGAGCGACCTCGAACAGCTGCGCGATTTGCTGCGCGAAAATCCCTTCGCCGCTGAAGCGCTTGCCCCATTGCGCGTCATACAATTTCCCGCCGTGCATCGCGCGCAGCCGGTTCAACACCTTTTCCTTCCGGTCCGGGAAATGTGTCGCCAGCCACTTTTCAAACAACGGCGCGACGGCATGCGGCAACCGCACGACCGTGTAACCGGCAGAGGTGGCGCCGGCTTCCGCCGCCGCTTTGAGAATCGCCGGCATCTCGTGATCGGTCAGGCCGGGAATGATCGGCGCGACGTTCACGCCCACGGGAATTCCGGCTGCCGACAGTTCACGAATCGCCGCCAGCCGTGCCGCCGGTGGCGACGTGCGTGGCTCCATGACCCTGCGCAATTCCACATCCAGCGTGGTGATGGAAAGCAGAACCCCGACGGCATGATGCCGTGCCAGTTCGGACAACAAATCAATATCCCGCGTCACCAGATGATTTTTTGTGACGATGAATAGCGGGTTGCGGAATTCGGTCAGCACTTCGAGACAGCGGCGCGTCAGTTTTAATTTCCGCTCCACCGGCTGGTAACAATCCGTCACGCCGCTCAGAAAGATGACCTGCGGCTGCCACTTCGGCGAGGACAGCTCTTTCCGCAAGAGCTCCGGCGCATCCTCCTTGACCATGATTTTGCTCTCGAAATCGAGCCCGGCGGAAAATCCGAGATATTCGTGAAACGGTCGCGCGTAACAGTAAATACAGCCGTGCTCGCAGCCGCGATACGGATTCAGGCTCGCCTGAAAACCGATGTCCGGGCTGTCGTTGCGGCTGATGACGGTCTGGCTGTGGTCCTTGAAAAACTGCGTGCGCGGTCCCGGGCCACCCTCCGTGTCCGCTTCAGGATTCCAGTCCGCGTCCGGTTCGAGATGAATTTTCTCGAACCGGTTCGGCGGATTTTCTGCCGCGCCGCGATGCGCCGAAATCAATTTCTCCGCTTGCACGAAATGATTTTAGCACAGGAAAAATGAAGGTGCGAAAGGAATCAAATTCATTGGTTAAAAACGTCCGCCCTCACCTGTGTCCTCTCCCCCGGGAGAGGATTTCATCCATCCCGTTTTTCGTCGATGCTGACCAACCTCCGGCCAATCCAGTCGTGAGTCTTCCCGAACAGCGGGGAACGTGAAAACCATCTCCGCGGGGAGAAGGGTGTCTTGCACCGTAATTGGCCCTTGGCACGGCTCACTAATTGGGTTTGCCCAAATATGCCACTGAATGTTTCAAATGAGCCTGCCAATTCGCCGTGTATTTCTTTGCCAGTGCTGCGTCGTCAATCACCAACAAGTTTTCAGCGTTTGATTCCTCGGCTGCCTTCGTGAAGTTAAAACTCCCCGTCAAAACCGTGTGTGAATCAATCACCATGATTTTATTATGGGCAATGGGGTGTTTGGCATCAATGAACGTCGGAACGCCTTCGTGCAACAGAAAATCCGCCCCACTGTATTTTTCCGTCCTTTGGCTTTTGTCCAAGATGACCTGAACTTTGACCCCACGTTTTGCAGCGTCCACCAGAGCCTTTGCGATTGGGGCCGACGTGAACGAATACGCCTGAACCAGAACGGTGGATTTTGCCTTGCCAACATTTTCAACAACGGCTTCGGTGCATCCACCCTTGGGAGAAAAGAAAACCTGAATGTCGGCGGCGGTGACGTTCAGCGCCAGAAGCAGCGAAAGCAGAACCAGTTTCATGTGGCGATTTTAAGGGGAATTGTTGTCAGGCGGAAGTTTTAACCCGTCGCTGTTGCCGAAAACGTTTCGGACATCTACTGTCCAGTCGTCATGAAATTATTCCGGTTGTTGAGATAAAAACTGTCGGAATCGAACCAGATTTGTAGAATCTAACCTCTTAAAACGAATGAGACGCAAAGAAAAATCGCTGAATGGTCTGAATGACCTGCAAGAATTGGACGCCCCCATCCACCGCTGGTGGAGATTCGTTTTGGCTTTTCCGCCTCACCTTGTCACTTCGTATCTTGACCGGTTTGATTTGAAAAGAGGTGCAACGGTGTTTGACCCTTTTAGTGGAACCGGAACCACATTGGTTGAATCAAAGAAACGTGGCTTTCGTGCTATTGGGTCTGAGGCTTTGGAATTCTGTCACGTTGCCTCAAAGGTCAAAACCAATTGGGAAATTCCAGTTGCACGATTAATAACCGTAAACCGCAAACTCTCTGCCGGAATCTACGAAGATTTGGCTCGTTACGATTTGCACAACACTGACCCAGACGAAATCGCCAAACATAATTCACTCAAAATCAGCTTGCCCGCCGCCCAAGCCAAACTGCTTGGAAAGGGCTACGTTTCAAACAGACCCCTGAAAAAACTTCTCGTCATTCGTGAACGCATTCACGAGTTGGAAAAAGGCCCGATTCGAGATTTCTTCACCCTCGCTTTGGGTGCAGTGAGTGTCGCCGCATCGAATGTCGGTTTCGGCCCGGAGATTTACGCGAAGAAGGCCAAAGCCGATTCGGATGTTTGGAAGCTGTGGAGTGAACAAGTCGAATTTATGCTTGATGACCTAAAGGCCGTGCAGAAAAAAAATCATCTTCCCACTGAGGTTTTTCACGCAGATGCCCGCTCTGTCGATTTCTTGAAGCCGTCGTCGGTTGACGCGGTTATCACGTCGCCCCCCTATCCAAACGAAAAGAATTACCTGAGAATCACCCGAATCGAACACGTTATCACTGATTTGATTCGTGACCGTTCCGGTCTCAAATTCCAAAAAAAGATGCTCCTTCGCAGTAACAGTGGAAATGTTTACAAGGGAGACGCCGACGGCGCATTAGTTCGCCGGTTTTCGAGTATTCAAAAGATTGCCGATGAAATCGAAGAAAGGAGAATCGCTCTTGATAAGGATTCTGGCTGGGAAAAACTTTATCCGACGGTGGTTCGCCTCTACTTCGGAGGAATGTATAAACACCTCAAATCACTCCACGCCGCTCTGAAACCAAATGCAAAATGTGCATACGTCGTTGGAGACCAAATGTCATTCCTCATGGTTCACATCAAGACCGGAGAAATCCTCGCCGAAATTGCCGAGGAAATTGGATTCAAGGTGGACGGAATCGACCTGTGGAGAGACCGCTGGGCTACCGCATCCAAAACGCTACTCCGCGAGGAAGTTGTTCTGTTCTCCAAAAAAGCCTAGCTCTGTATCAAATAGGCTTTCCAATCTTGAAGGGGTTTCAACTCTGACGGATTTTTTGCCACGGAAAATTCGCATACGCAAACGCGGCCTTTCGTGTCCGGTTTTACGCCCAATAGCTTTTTCGTGGGAAGGTTCTGGAAAATGTGCAGTAGCGCTTGGCTCGTCCCAAACAATTGGGAGACGTTCAATAAATCGTTCGGCCCTTTGTCCTTTGCCTCAACACCGATGATGATGTGTTCGCCCTTCTTCGTAATTCCCGCATAAACCTCGTCAACTTCAACCTGCCCGTATTTAGGAACGCCCATGCGCAAGTGGGATTGCAGTCGGAACGCATCCGCAAGACCCAGATAATGCTTCACGATTTCATTTTCCGCGACTTGTGTAAGAGTGCCTTGTTCATCATCGCCCATATACGGATGCACCCATTTTGGAACCGTATTTGTCAATTCCACAACTTCCATTTTTTCTGGAAACCGAAAACGATTTGCCTGCGCTATTTTCGCAAACGCATAACGACCTTTTCCTGCACCGATGATTGCAACCTCTCCATCTTCTCGAATTTCTGCTGGAAGGTCTTCTCGTGCTCGAAAGGTGTAAATAATGTCAGGAACATTTTTCACCGGTAACGACTGAGAAACAATTTTAAGCCTGTGAAGTTCGTTGCCGTGATGCACGATTTGTTCCTTGGTAAACTGAATCCAATTAGGGTTATTGGATTGGGAACGTGCCTCCCGCCACGTTGCCAAGAGAGCCATCGCATAACGGTTTTCCGCACCTGAAAAACCACGATAGATTGTTGGCAAATCCTGCCGTTCGCTCATGTAGAGAATTGCAGCATGGAAAACGACTATGGACAAGTGTGGATTACAAACGCCATTGTCATTTGCCACGACACCGGCAACCATTCACGTCATTGAGCCAGTCCATTCGTCCAAAATCCGATGATGGATGGAATGCCCGTTCAAGACGGTTGAACCGTTCATGGGTTGTGGGGCCGGATTGACAGGGAAGAGGTCTGGCTTTGCGTCTGGCCGTTCCGTGTCATCCGTGGGGATGTCGTTCCGTCTGGAACCCCAAAAAACCATTGAAAACAAAGGGGAATCTCAATTGTTGCCAAAGGTTATACTAACTGGAACAATGGAATTGATGCCCGTGCCCAGCACCGCGACCGTCCGGCCCTTCGCGCTCAACGCGCCCTGATGCGCCGCCGTGTCAATGCCGCGCGCCCCGCCGCTCACCACCGTCACGCCCACGTAGGCGAGCTGATATGCCAGCTTGCGCGCCGTCTCGATCCCGTAATGCGTCGTCTGTCGCGAGCCGACCAGCGCCACGGCGTTCTTGTCCTTCGCGGTCAATCCGCCTTTGACGTAGAGAGCGAGGGGCGGATCGTAAATCTCGCGGAGCGACGCGGGATATTGTTCATCGCTCTGAATCAAGATGTGACAGCCGAAATCCGTGATGCGTTTCAATTCACCCGCGAGGTCCACGGATTTTTCCCAACCGGCGATGGCGTCAGCGACCTCCTCGCCGATGTTGCGGACGTGGAGCAGTTGCGACTTGGACGCGGACAGGATGGCGGGCGCGTCGCCGAAATGTTCCAGCAGCGTGCGGGTGCGCACCGGCCCGACGCCTTCGATCAGGTTTAACGCGATGAATGCCTCGCGCGAGTCCATGACGCATTAAAACGGTTTAAAGTTGAAGGTGGCAAGTTTCAAGTGTTGTAAACTGAGAACTTGAAACTTGGCACCTGAAACTTGAAACTGGCCGCGTGCCCGAACCAAGCCTCCTGCTCCTTGTCCCGGCCTACAACGAAGAAGCGCGCATCGAACCGGTGCTGCGCCGCTACGCGGATTTTTTCGGACGGAACTATTCCGGCGCGTTCCAGCTCGTCGTCGTCCTCAACGGCTGCCGCGACAACACGCTCGGCGTGGTGCAGCGCGTGGCGCAGGATTTTCCGTCCGTCGGCTGGCTGGATTTCCCCGCGCCCATCGGCAAGGGCGGCGCGCTCATCGAGGGCCTCAAGCTCGCGGGCCACGCGGACTTGATCGGCTACGTGGACGCGGACGGCGCGACACCGCCGAGCGCCTATCTGGATCTGGTGAACAAAATCGGCACGGCGGACTGCGTCATCGGCTCGCGCTGGCTGCCGGGCGCGGTCATCCACCAATCGCAAAGCAACCAGCGGCGGTTCGCCAGCCGCATGTTCCATTTCATCGTGCAATCGCTGTTCTGGATGAACATCCGCGACACGCAATGCGGCGCGAAGGTGATGCGGCGCGCGGCGGCGGAAAAAATCCATCCCAGCCTGCTCATCGCCGACATGGCGTTCGACATCAACCTGCTCGTGGCCCTGAAGCGCGCGGGTTTCAAGATCCTGGAGGTGCCGACGGAATGGACGGACCAGGCCGGCTCCAAAGTCACCGTGGCGCGGACGTCGCTGACGATGTTTTTGTCGGTCGTGCGCGTGCGGCTGATCTACTGGCCGTGGATTTATAAATTATTGCGGCCGTTGCGGCCGTTGGAAACCTGGGTTTACAAAAAATTGCGCGCGCCCACGCCGCTGCGGCGTTCCCCGGACGACAAAACGAAGGTGGAGGATTGAGGATGGCGGACGGGAGAAAATTTCCCGCCAGCTGCTATCTTCCATCCGCCCTCTTCGCATTGTCCTTCACGCCCCAGGTGAACCACGCGCAGATGAGGAACAGCAGCAGGTTGAACGCGCCGAGCGTTTGCAGCACCACTTCCAGCCGTCCCGGAAAATGGTTCAGCATGAACGGCAGCGTGAAGCCGTAGCCCAGCGCCAGCACGACCATGAACGGCACCACGCCGAAACGGGCCCGCGCCAGCAGGTCGTTCACCATTACGTTGGCCAGCGCCAGCGGCACCATCGCACCCGCATACCACGGCAGCAACGCGCATGTCGCCGCCACATAGCTGGTCTTGTAAACGATCTTCACCACAATCGGCCCGACCAGCCACAAGCCCAGCGCCCCGCAGATCGCCAGCATGGCCGTGCCCAGCACCACCAGGTTGAACAGGTTGCTCTTCTCGGATTTTGCCGCCGCATGGACGATTTTCGGAAACATCACCTGCGCCAGCGGCAGCACCAGCCAGAGCAGCGCCCGCGACAACGTGCCCGCCGCCACATACGGCGCCATCTGATCGCCGGTGAAATAGGCCTTCGCAAACATCGTGTCCGAAGTGAACATGAACTGACACGCGCCAAACCCGAACAGCAGCGGCACCACCTGCTTCCTCAGGCTTTTTCCGTCAAACGGCTCCGCCCGCAACGTCCACAAATCCCGCGACCGCCAGATGACAATCCCCGCGCCCAATCCGACGCCGATCAACGCGCCCGCCATCATGCCCGCCGCGCCCCAAGCCAGCGCCAGCACCAGGAGCGCGGCCGCAATCACGCGTCCGGCCCCGCCCAGGATGGTCGCCCAGCCCAGCCAGAAAAAATCCTGCCGCCCCTGCACCACGCCGGAAAACATCGGCAGCCACAACGACACCAGCAGCAACGGCAGCGTCACCCACAGCGCCGTCGCGTCCGGCAGATGCCAGCCCGCCACGATTTGTTTCTGGAACACCAGGATCAGCAGCGCCGCCAGCGCCCACGCGATGAACGTCCACAACCAGGCCAGCCGGATCATGCCGCCGAGTTGCCGTTCCCGGCCCGTGGCCAGCGCCTGCGCCGTCTGCTGCGCAAACACCATCTGCAACGGCATCGTCGGCAGGCACGCCACCACCATCAGCAGTGTTCCGAACACGGCGTATTGCGATTCGGGGATGGACTTGGCCAGAAAATGCACGCCCCAGGTCAGCGCCCCGCCGCCGACGGCCGCGATCATCAGCCAGCCGCTTTGCCGGAAAAAGGCCGCGTGCGGCTTGTGGTCAACCGTTGGAATCGTTTCAGTGGTTTCAGTGGCCATGGGCGCTGGACAATAAGCGGACGGTTCGTTTCAGGAAAGCGAATTTAGAAAACGGAAGAGCAGGTTTTTTCCGCGCTCCAGCGAAGCCAGCGAAATCCATTCGTCCACCGTGTGCGCCTGCGCGATGTCGCCCGGCCCGAACACCACGCTCGGAATCCCCGCCGCCGACAGCACTGCCGCGTCGCAGAAATAATTCACGCCGGCGGGCTTCGTCTGGCCGATGCTCCGCAAAAAACTTTGAACCAGCGGTAATTTCGGATTCGTTTCCAACGCCGGCGCCGGGCCGAGTTTCCGGGTGGAAATATGCGCGGACAATTTTTTCGCACGCAGCAGCGCGGTGATTTCCCGCCGGACGGCTGTCTCCGTCTCCCCCGGCAACGTGCGCCGGTCGATCTGAATCGCGCAGCCATCGGGAACGATGTTGGGCTGCGTGCCGCCGCAGATGGAACCGACATTCACCGTCGCCGTGCCGAGCAGCTGGTGTTTCCGGCGCCGCAACCGGGCGGCGTAATCTGTTTCCAAAATGTCCACGATGCGCGCCATCTCGTGAACGGCATTCCTGCCCAGCTGGGGCGTCGCGCCGTGCGCCGCGCGTCCGCGGGTCTCCAGCCCCAGCCACAGGCTGCCCTTGTGCGCGGTGACGACCTGCAGACGCGTCGGTTCGCCCACGATGGCCAGATCGGCCATGAATCCGCTGGCCGCCAGCGCACGCGAACCCGCCTGCGCGTGCTCTTCGTCAATCAGGCCGGCAAACACGATCTCCGTTTCGCGCGGACGGGATCTGGCATTGGCCAATTCGCACAGCGCCATGAGCATGGCGGCGACGGAACCTTTCGTGTCGCACGCGCCGCGACCGTACAGCCGGCCATTTTTCCGGCGGGGAATGAATTGGGAATCCTCCGCGTTGACCGTATCGAGATGCGGCGCGAGCAGGATGGTCTGCCTGATCTTTCCACGCGGCAGCAGGCGGGCGATGACATTGGAACGGCCAGGCGATTTAGGCTGGCCGTCCGCAAGGACCACTTTTTGAAACTCCACTTCCAGCCCGGCACGCCCGGCCACCGACATCACAAAATCGGCCACGTTCTTTTCACCGAAGCGCGATTGACCGGCGGGGATTTGCCGCGACGTGGTTCTGTCCGACGGAACGAAGGCGGGATTCACACTGGGCAGCGCGATCAGTTCGGCCAGAAGTTTTTCGGTGCGCGTCATGCGGCGACAGCCTAGCGGCTGGGCGCGGGCGTGTCGAGTTTCGGGCGTGTTTTCAAATTCAAAAAGCCAATGTCAGCGGCGCGCCGAGGCGATGGATTCGCCCCGTCCCCGGGCGCAGCAACCTGCGAGCTTCGACGCGGCGGCGCAAGTTCCCCGCCGGCGGGCTGGCGGGAATGGCAGCGGCCGGGACGGCCGCGCTCCGGAATTTGAAAACGCGCCCCGGGAAAAACGGCTTGCGCAGCGTGTCGCATAAAGTGGTGACGCAGCGCCACCACGCATCCGGGCCGGTGCGGCTTAAAGCCTGAATTTTAAAGGCCTTTATGCGTTTTCACCGGGAACCCTGGAAGGCTGCGCCAAATTTGCCTTCCCGTTATTTCCTTGCGCGATGTGGCAGGCGGCTACACGGTGGCCAAAATGAACCGGGCCCGCATCCATTGCAACTTTCGAGCACGCATTCCAAGCTGCCCGAAACCGGACGCCCGCAAGCAGTCCGCGGCGCCGGTTTTTTCCCATCCGGGACTCCTGCTTGCGGTCTTGACATGCCTCAGCGGCTCGCTGTGTCCGGCCCAGTCGTTTCGGGGTGCGGACATTCCCTGGACGACTTACGAAGCGGAAGACATGAAGACCTCCGGCGAAAAACTGGGGCCGAAATATGGTCCATATCTGGTCGAGACCGAATCTTCCGGACAGAAATGCGTGCAGCTTGCCGCCCCCGGGCAATACGTGGAGTTCACGGCCAAGGCCGCCGCCAATGCCCTCGTGGTGCGCTACAGCCTGCCGGACGCGCCGGGCGGTGGCGGAATCGATTCGACGCTGAGTCTCTACCTGAACGGCAAGCTCGTGCAAAAACTTCCGGTCACGTCCCGATATTCATGGCTCTACGGCAAATATCCGTTCACCAACGATCCCAAGGCTGGACGGCCGCGCAATTTTTACGATGAAGTTCGCCTCAAGGATTTAAACCTTGGCCCGGGCGACGTGGTGCGCTTGCAACGCGACGACAAAGATGCGGCGACCTATTGCATCATTGACCTGGTTGATTTGGAAAATATTTCTCCGCCGCTCACCGCGCCGCCGAATTCACTATCCATCACCGACTCCCGCTTTGGTGCGGACAACACGGGCAAATCGGACGATACCGCTGCGCTGCGGAAGTGCATTTCCGCGGCGAAGATCGAGGGGAAAACCGTCTGGTTGCCGGCCGGAACTTTCAAGATCGCCGGCGATATTGATGTGCCTTCCGCTGTGACGATTCAAGGCGCAGGCATGTGGCACACCACGCTGGTCGGCGATGAAAACCAATACACGAATGCGAACCGGCGCATCCGGTTCAAAGGCAAAGGCAGCAACATCCACATCTCGGATTTCGCCATCATCGGAAAATTGAATTACCGCAGCGACAGCGAACCCAACGACAGCTTCGGCGAATCATTCGGCACAAACTCGACCGTCGCGCAGGTCTGGGTGGAGCACACCAAGACCGGCATCTGGGTCAACAACTCCAGCAATCTCGTCGTCGAAGGCTGCCGCTTTCGAGACACCATCGCCGACGGCGTGAATTTCTGCGTCGGCATGCGCAGTTCAACGATCCGCAACTGCACCACGCGCGGCACGGGCGACGATTGTTTCGCGCTCTGGCCGGCGACCCACGTGCCGCAGGAATACGCGCCCGGCTTCAACGTCATCAGCCATTGCACCGGCCAGCTTCCCTTCCTCGCGAACGGCGCAGCCATCTACGGCGGCGAGAGCAACCGCATCGAGGACTGCCGGTTTACGGACATCTCTCCCGGCTGCGCCATCCTCATTAGTACGACGTTCCCGACATCCGATGCGAACAAAAACATAGATAACAATTTCAGCGGCACCACCGTCGTGCAGAACTGCGATCTCATCCGCAGCGGCGGCTACGATCACGACTGGGCGTGGCGGGCGGCGCTGCAAATCTGCCTGGATCGCCGCAGCATTTCCGGCGTGGATATCCACGATCTGAATATCCGGGACAGCATTTCCGACGGCTTGAGCGTCGTGGCTCCGGGCAGCAAACACGGCGAGGGCACGCTGACCAACGCCACGATCACCAATGTGGACATCGCCAAATACGGAATCGGCGAAACTCTTCGCCATGGTCTGTGGATCCGCAAGGACGCCCAGGGCAGCGTAACCGTCACCAATTCAGCCATCGCTGAAAATAAAAACAATTCCGCCGATTTCACCATCAATTGGAAATGATTCATCCCGGACCGCGCGGGTAGTCCGGCATGAAAAATTAAATCGAACGCGACAGCTCTCAAGGGAGCGGACTGACCGTGATGTAATCCACATTGACCCCGCTATTGCCGCCGACAAGTTTGATGAGGTTGGTTTTGCCCGCGCCCAGCGGCACTGTTAACAACGAGTGGCCCGTGTATTGACCCCAGCCGCCAGTGGACGGCGTGTTCACAAACGAATAATCTGCGTTGTTCACAAACAGTTTCAGCTTCGCGTTTCCTTCAGCGGCATAATGGATATCAATCGTGGCCCGGCCTCCACTCTTGCCGCCACTGACATTGTTCCATTGGAGATAGGAATCCTTCAGGTGTAGATTTTGGCCGCTCTTGCCGCCGGATGCCGCGTTGTCATCCTCAATGGTCGCGCTTCCGCCCAGACTGGCGTTCCTGACTTCATATTTGACCAGGTCGGGGCTGGGCGCCGACGCCGGGCCGACGGACGGCACACCGGTTTTGGTCTGCACCACCGTCTGGAGGGTTCCGTCGTCGTTAAAGTTCAATTTGTCCACGCAAATGGATCGTAAGTTGCCTTTGCCGGAAAGCGATTTGTTATGATAAAACGCATACCACTGCCCCTTGTATTCCACCACGGAGCCGTGGCTTGTATCGCAATCCGTCGGCTCCAGATAGACGCCCTTGGCTGTCCACGGTCCCAGCGGGTTTGAACTCGTGGCATATTGCAGCCGGTTCACGCGGGGATTGTTGTCGGCATAGGTCAGGTAATAAATTCCCTTCCGCTTGAACACCCAGGTAGCCTCGTGAAAATCCTTCAACCCCGTCATGGGCTGCACCGGTCCCTCCAATTCCGTCATGCCGGCCTTGAGCTTGCCGCCGCTGCATTTGCCGCCGCCGCCGAAATAGATATACGCCTGGCCGTCGTCATCCATGAACACGGCCGGATCAATCATCGCGAAACCGCCCGTGCCTTCGATGAATCCGACGACCTTGAAATCACTGGCGGGCTTGGTGCTCGTCGCCACGCCGATCTTCCAGGAGTCATTCCATTTGGTTTCGCTGGGGTGCGGAAAATAATAATAGTAGGTGCCATCCTTGAACGCGCAATCAGGCGCCCACATGAAGCCGCCTTCCTTGCGCCCCCACGGCACCTGGCTGGCCCGAAGGATCTCGCCTTCGTCGCGCCAGTTCACCATGTCGGCCGTGGAAAAAACATGATACTGGTCCATCAGATCGCAGCCGCGGGGCGGATCGATGTCGCGGGACGGATACACATAAAGCCGGCCATCCGACCAGACATGCGCCGAGGGATCCGCCGTGTAAATGCTGGTGATGAACGGATTCGCCGCAAAGCAGCCGGTGGCGAAAGATGCGGACGCCAGCAAGGTGATCAGTCCGTGACGGTTTAAGTGTTTGAACATGCGTTTGGTTTTCTTTGACGGTGAATCGAAAACTGATATTCCCAAGCGCATTCGTTTTGAAACATCCCCGATTGCGGGGAGAGAAATGCAAGGCGACTTTAACGCATGCCATGCCGGTCGGGAAAGCTTCGAATGGAAAAGCCCCGGGCAGCACATCATTGAAATCGCTTGAAACATTTTTAGGACATGGTCACATCGTGCGGTCCATCGCCAATATGTTCCGCCATTTTCAACCCGGAAAAATCGCCGCCCTGTCGCTGGCTCTTTACGGAATGCAGATTTGCGCGCCGGTCGCCGCGCCCAGTCCCGGATTGGAGCGATTCTACATCGGGACTTACACTTCGGGCGGAAGCGCGGGCATTTACCATTCCAGTTTAAATTTGGGCACGGGCACGTTTGGCGTGACCAATCTGGCGGCCGCCACAACCGATCCCTCCTTCGTGGCGCTGACTCCCAATCGGAAGTTTCTGTATGCGGTCAATGAATCGGCGAACACGGTGAGCGCATTTTCCGTGAATGCCACCAACGGCAGCCTGACCTTTTTGAATTCGCGCCCCTCGGATGGCGGTGCACCGGCCCACGTGGTGGTGGATCGCACCGGCACCCAGGTCATCGTGGCCAATTACAGCGGCGGCAGCATCACCATGTTCCCCATTCAAGCCGGCGGCCAGCTCGGTGCCGCCAACGCCCACTTTCAACATCCGGCGAACTCGCTGGCTCATTGCACGACGATTGATGCCGGCAACCATTTTGCTTTCGTCTGCGACAAGGGCTTGAATCAAATCCGGTGCTACGTGCTGGATGCGGCGCTGGGCACCCTGACCACCAACACGGCGTTGATCACTTCCACCCCGGCGGGGTCTGGTCCCCGGCACATGATCTTTGACCCTGACTGCAAACGGCCTACGTCATCTGCGAACTCAATTCCACCATCATCGGATTCAATTACAACGCCACGAACGGAACCCTGATCCCGTTTCAGACCAACAGCACCCTGGGATCGGCCTTCAGCGGCAACACGACGGCGGAAATCGCGGTGCATCCTTCCGGGAAATTTGTTTATGGTTCCAATCGGGGATCCAACAGCATCGTGGTGTTCACCGTGAACCCGGCGGACGGCAAGCTGACCCAGGTTCAGCAACAACCCACCGGCAGGACACCGCGCAGTTTCGCCATCGATCCGACCGGCGCGTTCTGCATCGTGGCGAGCCAGGATTCCACCAACGTTGCGCTCTACGCCATCAATCCGCAGACGGGATTGCTGACGGCCACCGGCCAAAGTCTGTCCGTCTTCAAGCCGGTTTGCATCCTGCCTTTCATCCTGCAACCGCCGCAGCCAGCCATCACGCTGCTCCCCGACACCGTCGACACGTTTCAATTGAGCATCTGCAACACGCTGAACATGCTGACCTACCAGATTTACCGGACGCCCGCGCTGTCATCCAACCCGGTTTGGAGTCTGCTGACGAACGGCAGTCCCGGTCAGACCAATTTTGCGCTGAACAATGCGCTGGATCAGGAATTCTTCCGGGCGGGCGTGTTGACGAATTATTAAACTGCTCACGCCGCCGCCGACATGAAAAATCCAAAATGGATTCAACAACAAAATCTCACACGGACCCTGCCTGTGTAATTATCAACTTTTTGAAATTTTCCGGATTAAAACTATGACTCCAGGGTATGTTTTTGTGTTTCTCCATTTCATGTTTTTAGCTTCTTTTGGAAAAGACCAAGCAATGGCGTCAGGCTTCAGTCTTATTTGAAGCTGATCCAAATAATCTTTCAAACAATCATCCATATTCTTAATTTGAGAGAGAGGGAAGCGCGGTGCCACAAAACATATGCCAAGCCACCGGCCTTCTTCTGGCAGCAAATTCTTTGCGTCTTCACAGGTGGCATCAAATTTGTCTTTTACTTTAGAAATGTCGCCAGTCCGGCCTTTTCTGAGCCGTGGGAATATTTGCTTAGCCTCACAAGCAAATTTGTTTTTTCCGACGGTAAAAAATAAATCACAGCGACCTGCTCCGTGGTTCTCTTTTCTCACCTTTGTCGTTGAGTATTCTTCCAAAGCGACTCCGCCACTCATCCACACCGCTGCAGCAAGAATACCCACAGACGCTCTTTCGTTTGCCCACCAAGCACAGTCTTCCCATTGTACCTTTTCGCTATAGGCGCGATTGAGACGAATCCATTTATTTAATATTGGAGTTAGGCATTTCAGTTTTTTTCCACACTTAACTTTGGACGGGTGCATATCGGTTCAATTTCATTCCTCAAACAACGCCTGCGCGAATTGCTTCGCGTCGAAGGGCTGCAAGTCGTCCGGCCGCCCGTCGAGATTGGGCATGACGGTTCATTGACCAAGCGCCTTCTTGTAATCCGGCGGGGTTTCTCCATAGCCCTGCTTCCGGCGAACCAAGGCCGGCTCAATGATGTCGCGCCGGATGTCAATTTCCGCACGAAAGAGTTCGCGCCACAGCCGGCAGGTGTTCCCGGGATAACGATTCGGAGAATCATCGTCAAACGCGGGACGGAACAGGTCCACGGCGTTCTGGAGTTCGTGGAGGAGTTCCCCGGCGGTGGGATGACCCGTGAGTTGGTGCACGCGCTCGAAGGCTTTCAGATCTTTCGCGTCCAGCCGGTCCAGCTTGCCAATGAGAATGTCAACCGGATGCGGAATGGTCAGGGTCACGTCAGCAAGCTGGATGATCCTAGCGCGCTGCCGCCAGCGCGGGCTGGTACGGAAGCTCAATTCAAATCCGGGTTCGAGATAAAAGCCCCCGTGCGCTTTGTCCAGTTTTGCCGCTGTAATCAGGGTCGTCAAATCTTCCCCGTCATCGGAAAACAAATCCACGTCGCCGCTCATCAACTGCCGGTCCACGGTGAGCTGAAGGGGTGCGGAACCATAGAGGGTCAAATGGAACGGACGATTCTTGGGCAGTGTCGCCAGAAATTTCTGGAGCAGCTGTCCCGCCGGCGTGGACCAGTCAATTTCTTCCGTCCACCAATTTTTTATCGAAGGCATTTTTGCGTGGGCCGACACCCAGAAAGTAAAGCGCCTGCTGGATGAGCCGGTTGGTCACTTCAGCATCTTGACTGAGGCGGCGGGCCAAGGCCTGCTCACACGGACGAAGCGGGCGGGATTCCTTGCGGATAAGCAAACGCGCAGCCAGACGCGATTTGCGCCAGGCCGTGTCCACTTTGATTTCCGCCTGTTTCACCGGGCAAAGACTACCGCAGCGGCCGGTCATTGGCAATTCCAGTCAACTTGCATTGGCCGGGGCGGGAAAAGAGAAGTTTTTATTCCTCAAACAGCGCCTGCGCGAATTGTTTCGCGTCGAAGGGCTGCAAGTCGTCCGGTTGCTCGCCGAGGCCGATGAACTTGATGGGCAGGCCGAGTTCCTGCTGGATCGCCACCACCATGCCGCCTTTGCTCGTGCCATCCAGCTTGGTCACGATGAGGCCGGTGAGCGGCACGGCCTTGTGAAATTTGCGCGCCTGGTTCAACGCGTTCATGCCGCTCGCCGCGTCGAGCGCCAGCAGCACTTCATGCGACGCGAGCAGGATTGTCTGGCTGATTTTACGGCAGCAGCCGGGCGATGACATTGCAATGACCGGGTAAAGCCCGTTGAAATTCCACTTCCAATCCGGCACGGGCGGCCACCGGCATCAGAAAATCCGCCACGTTCTTTTCGCCACAGCGCGAATCGTGAAGGCGGGATTCACGCCGGGCAGCGCGCTGAGTTCGGCCGGAAGTTTTCCGGTGCGCGTCCTGCAGCGACAGCCTGACGGCCCGGCGCGCGGGGGTCGAGAATTGGCGCAAGCAGGCGGCGCGGGCGTTATGGAAGCGGCATCATTCCTGGCCCTCGAGCAGGCGTTTGCTGTTGCTGGCCATGCGTTCGCCCAGCTGGCAGATCAGGTAACGATGCAGGGCCAGGGAGAGGTCGGGGTTCTCGCGGCTCATGCGTTCCAGCGATTCCGCCGTCAAACGGTAGGTGATGCAGAATTGTTCCGAAACCACGGAGGCGGCGCGAGTCCCACCCAGAAAAAGCCCGACCTCGCCCACGACCGTGCCCGGCCCCATGGTGCGCAGGCGCAGGGTGCGGCCATCGGCAAATTCCAGAAGCGCCGTCACCCGCCCGGATTCGATGAAGTAAAGCGATTCGGATTTTTCGGACTGGCGAATGAGGTGGGTGGCCGCGGGCACGTCGAGGCGTTCCAGATAGGGCATGAGGCGGCGCGGTTCGACGGTCGCCGGCCAGGAGTCCTTCAATTGCTCGGCCAGTTGGGACGCATGGCCGTGGATGCTCCCGTTCGCCCCGGCCAGCAGCTGTTCCTCACACCATTCCAGCGCGCGATCCAGGTCGGGCATCAGGTGAAAGTGGTCGTTGTGCTTCGTGCTCACGCCGCCATGCTCGAGTTGGGAGACGATTTGCGGCGAGACGTGGGTCATCAGCAGGAAAAAGCCCTGCTTGTGCCCGAGATGCAGGATCTTGTTCAGGCTGAAAACGGCGGAGGAGTCCAGTCCGGAGACCCGCTGCAGGTTCAGGACGACGAACCGGAGCGGCGGGCGGGTGTCGTTGGCGCGCAGGCGGACTTCGTGAAACAGATGATTGGCCGTGCCGAAAAAGATGAAACCCTGGAGCCGCAGGACGTAAATCTGCGTTCCGTGATCGCGCAGAAACCGCAGTTCGCGCAACGGGCGTTCCACGTGGCTGCGCACTTCCGTGCCGGAATGCGTGTGGGTCACCACCTGCACGCGGCTGTAATTGTGGATGAAGATCACCACGGCGGCGATGATGCCCACGCCCACGCCTTCCGGGTAGCCGACCGCGCCCACCACCGCGACGATCAACAGGACGACCGCGTAATCCACGGCGGTCAACGTGCGCCGCGCTTCATAGATCCATTCCCACAGAAACGTCAGCCCCAGAAAAAACAGCAACCCGCCGCAGACAAATTGCGGCACCAGCGACACCACCGACACGCCAAAGAAAAGCACCGCGCCGCAAATCAGCGCCGAGCCCACACCCACCCAGCGGCTGCGCGCGCCCATGCTGATCGCGAGCCGCGACAGGCTCAAAGAATGAAAACCGACCATGCCGCCGCCCAGGCCCACGACAAATGTGGCCAGACCGGCGGCGCGCAGTTCGCGATTCAGGTCGATCTCCTCGTCGGAGGCGAGTTCCAGCGAGCTGGCCGTCAGCAGAATGGAGACGACGCTGGTCAGCAAAATCGTGGCGAGGATGGCCCAATCCATTCCGAGCAGGCGCGACGGGACCAGCTTGAGAATGGAAAGCGGCGAGAGCTCGCTGCCATTCTGGTTCGCCGGATAACTCGCCAACCACCCGTGCGATCGGGCTTCGGCCATGGAACCCCCCGCCACAAAGAACAGGAGATAAAACAAGCCCACGGCCCCGAAGAGCATCAACGGAACGGTGAGCGAATGGCGCAGGCGTCGCAAGATGAAGAACAGCAGTCCGCCAAATACGACTCCCGGAAGCCAATGAGCCAGCACTTCAGGACGGAGAAAAACGCGGGCGGTCTGAAACCCCAAGGCTTCCCCGGTCATCACCCGCAAAGCCCCCCGCACCAGCAGCCAGCCGGACCCGGCCAGAAAGCCGCCGATGACCGGATAAGGGATGTAGCGGATCAGGTTGCCGAGCCGAAACCGTCCCAGCAGGAAAAGAAACGCGCCGGTGATCAGCGAAACCAGCGCGATGGCGGCCATCACGCTGAGGCATTTTTCTTGGGCCGGCGCATCGTTCATGCGGACGCCGAGGCTCGCCGCCATGAGCGCAAGGATGGGCGCCACGCGATCCTGCGGAATGGCAATCGCCCCGGCGAACGAACTGGTCAGCGAGACAATCAGGCCAACTCCCAAGGCCGTCAACAAACCGATCCAGATTCCCTGGGGAACATACGGGGTTAGCGGGCCGGAAAAAATCAAGGACGCGAACGAACCACAGGCAATCACGGTAAATGCCGCAGTCACAAAAGCTGCGGAACCGGTTGTAAGGACGCTGGAAAAGTTCCAAGCTCTGCTGGGTCTCACCATTATAGCGGATGAATTTCACCGCTTTGACCATCTGATGTCCACTCGGAATTCCCTGTTCACACGAATGTAACAAAGCACCCCCGCCGCGCCCCTGCCCAAATTTGCCAGGAAACGGTGGCGGAAAATCCCAGGGGAATCAGCCAAACCGCCGTCTATTCCTCAAACAACGCCTGCGCGAATTGTCTGGCGTCGAAGGGCTGCAAATCGTCGGGTTGCTCGCCGAGGCCGATGAATTTGATCGGCAGTCCGAGTTCCTTCTGGATCGCCACCACCATGCCGCCTTTGCTAGTGCCGTCGAGCTTGGTCACGATGAGGCCGGTCAGCGGCACGGCCTTGTGGAATTCGCGCGCCTGGTTCAGCGCGTTCATGCCAGTCGTCGCGTCAAGCACCAGCAACACTTCATGCGGCGCGCCCGCGAGCTGCTTGCCGATGACGCGATGCAGCTTCTGCAATTCCTGCATCAAGTTTGACTTCGTGTGCAGCCGGCCTGCTGTGTCGATGAACAGGTAATCCGCCTTGCGCGCCTGCGCAGCGGTGACGGCGTCGTGCGCCACGGACGCCGCGTCCGCGCCGTAACTGCCGGCGATGACCTCGACCTTGAGGCGCGCGCCCCACAATTTGATCTGTTCAATCGCCGCCGCGCGGAACGTGTCGCAGGCGGCAAGCAGCACGGTTTTTTTTTGCGCCTGAAAATAATGCGCGAGCTTGGCGCTGGTCGTGGTCTTGCCCGTGCCGTTCACGCCGACGATGGAGACGACACAGGTGCTGCCGGGGATTTCGCGCAGGCTGGGGTTGTTGGCGGAAAGGCTTTTCTCGATTTCGGCCCGCGCGATGGCGAGATAGTCGAGTCCGGCGGTGCCTTGGCTCTCGTAGGCTTTCTTCACTGCCGCCACGATCTGCGTGGTCATCGCCATCCCAAGATCGGCGGCAATGAGGGCGTGCTCGATTTCTTCCAGCGACTCGGCGGTCAGCTTGGGCGAGCGCGTGACAATGCGTTTGATTTCGTGCGTGAGCCTGGCGTGCGTCCTGGCGAGGCCGGCCTTGAATTTGGCAAATAAACCCATGAGATTTTAACCGCAGATGGACGCAGATGGACGCGGATAAAATCCAAACTGGATGAATGGATGAATGGATGAATGGATGGCTGGGGGAAGAGGCGTCCGCCAATAATCCGGCAATCCAGCAATCCAACAATCCTGTGTTCTATTGGTGTCCATTCGTGGTTTTAGCTTTTCGTTCGGCCACTTTGCCCTTGAGCTTCTCGACGTGGTCGTAAGGCAGTTTCACGGTGCCGATGAGCGGCTTGACCTTGCTGAAACCGTGGCAATCGGATCCGCCGGTGACGAGCAGATGATATTTCTCCGCGATCTCCAGGTAACGCTCCGCCATCGCGGTCGAGTGTTTCGTGTGAAAACATTCAATGCCGTCCAGCCCGGCGTCCACCAGGTCGGGGATGATTTCATCCGTGCGGTTCAAGCCCGGATGCGCCATGACCGCCAGGCCGCCGGCCTGATGGATCAACTCGACGCCTTCCAGCGCGGACATCTTGGTCTTGGGAACCCACGCGGGCCGGCCTTTTTTAAGATAGCGCTCGAAGGCTTCATCGAGATTGCCGATGAGTTTTTCCTTCACCAGCGCGCGGGCGACGTGCGGGCGTCCGGGCGACTTGCAGTTGGCGAGGGCGAAGACGGATTCGGCCTTGAGCGGGATGCCCAGCTTGTTCAGTGCGGCGACCATTTCATGGATGCGGCTTTGACGGACGGTTTGAAATTCGGCAATGCGCGTGAGCAAATGCTGGTTCCGGGTGTCCACGAAGTAGGCGAGAATGTGAACCTCGGTGTCCGCATGTTCCGCGGTGAGTTCGGTGCCGGTGATGAATTCCATGTTCGCCGCCGCGCAGGCCGCCGCCGCGCGGTCACAGCCCTCGACCGTATCGTGATCCGTCACGGCGATGGCGGCGAAACCCAGCTTGCTGGCGCGCGCCACCAGCTCCTCCGGCGTGAACGTGCCGTCGGAGAAAAACGTGTGCAGATGGAGGTCGGCAAACTTCATTTTACGATTCTGGCCGGCCGCATGAGTTCGCCCCGGATCTTGTCGAGGATGCCGTTCACAAATTTGCCGCTGTCCTGCGTGGAGAATTTCTTGGCGATGTCCACCGCCTCATTGATGCTGACGACGGGCGGGATGTCCTCGCGATACAGCATCTCGTAGATCGCCAGCCGCATGATGTTGCGGTCCACGGCGGCGATGCGGTGAAAGTCCCAGTTCTTCGCGTAACTCTTGATCTTTTCGTCAATCGCATCGCGATGTTCCAACGCGCCTTTGATCAGGGGTTCGGCGAACAGCCGCGTCTCCGCCTCCTCGACGGTGGGCGGCGGCAGTTCGACCTTCTCGCCCCAGGTGGCCGGCCCCTTTTCTTCGTCAATGGCGGCGGTGCGCTGGGAACTCCAGAACTGCGCCAGCTCGAGTTCGAGATTTTCCGGCGGATTCAGGTCGTGCTGAAATAAAAATTGCACTGCGCGTTCCCGCGCTTCGCGTCGTTTGCCCATGAATCACATCATGCCGCAAAAGATGGCGGCGGGAAATTAAAAACTGCGGACAACCGTTTTGCGGGCGTATCCGTTCCCGCCGGCGTGGCGCAGGTTGGCAAACTGCCGTATCGCCGATTGGCAATCGGCAGCACGTGGCCACGCCAAGGGTATCCCGTTGAACGAACCCCTGCGGATTGCCAATCCGCGACACAGCCGGCTGCCAGTCGGCGCTACCAACGGTTGCGCCCTCCGTTTTCTCCGTTTGCTCCTGTGCAAATTCCCGCTAAACTACCCGCATGAAAGTCGGCAAACTATTGCACACACGCTATCGGGTGAACGATCTGGAACGCACGGTGAAATTTTACCGCGAGATCCTCGGCTTGGAAGAGGTGCGGCGTCATAAATCACCGCGCGGCTCGGAACTCGTCTTCCTCAAAACTCCGGGCAGCGCGGAGGAGATTGAAATCTGCTATCTGCCTGGCAGCGAACCCGTGCAAGTCCAGCCCGACCTCACGCATCTCGCGTTCGCGGTGGACAGCCTGGAAGAATTCGCCAAACACCTCGCTGCGCACGGCCTGAAGTTTTCCGATGGCCCGACGCCCAGCGGCAGCGGCACCATCGCCTTCATTGACGCACCCGAAGGTTACGAGATCGAACTGATCCAGAAAAAATAGCCGCGCACGATTTTCCCCAGACCCCAGACCCAAAATCCCAGACCCCAAATAAAAAATGAGCGTTCTCGTCGCCGGCACCACCGCACTCGATTCCATCAAAACCCCCACCAAGGAAAATCCGCGCCTGCTCGGCGGCTCGGCCAGCCATGCCGCCGTCGCGGCCAGCTTCTTTTCCCCCGTGAACCTCGTCGGCGGCGTGGGTGAAGATTTTCCGAAGAAATACCTCACGCTTTATCGCAAGCACGGCATTGACCTCGCGGGCCTCCAGATGCTGCCCGGCAAAACCTTTCACTGGTCGGGCGAATACGAGGTGAACATGAACAATCGCCGCACGCTCCTGACCGAGCTGGGCGTGATCGAAACCTTTTCACCCGTGCTGCCCAAGGCGTATCAAACCTCGCCGTTCGTGCTGCTCGGCAACATCGCGCCCGCGCTGCAACACCGCGTGCTCGACCAGATGAAGAAGCCGAAGTTCGTGGTGGCCGACTCCATGGATCTCTGGCTGAACATCGCACTGCCGGATCTGCTCCGGTTGCTCCCGCGCATCAACGGCTTTGTGCTGAACGACAGCGAGGCGCATCAGCTTACCAAGGAAGACAACGTCTTCAACGCGCTCAAGAAAATCCACAAGCTCGGCCCGAAATACGTCATCATCAAGAAAGGTTCGCACGGCTCCATCCTCTCCAGTCCGAAAGGCTTCTTCATCTGCCCGGCGTATCCGTTGTCCGCCGTGGAAGACCCGACCGGCGCGGGTGATTCGTTCGTGGGCGGCATGATGGGCTATCTCGCTACCGCCAAGGGCTCGATAGATGCGAACATCCGCCGCGCGATGGTCTATGGCAGTGTCACCGCGTCGTTCTGCTGCGAAGGTTTCGGCCTGAACCGCACCACCAAAACCAAGCGCGCCGACATCGAAAAGCGCGTGAAGGAACTGGAAAAGCTGACGAAGTTTTAGAGCGGCAGATAAATCACCTGGTTCATCGCTTCTTCCGGCGTGGCCGACTTGGCGATGATTTCCAAATCCGCGATGCACTGGCCGATGGACACTTCCATTTGCCGCGCAAAAACCACCGTGGCGAAAGCCTCGCTCTTGCGCAAACACATGGCGGCTTCGGCCAGCAAATCCTGATCGCGAGAGAATAATATGCGGCCAAGCTCGGCGGCGCGCTTCAGCAATTGGTCATCCGGCAGCTTGGTCGTGTCATCCGATTGCGAAGTCAAAACGTCCACGCCCCGCCGCCGCAATCCCCGCGTGATGGCCAGCGGCACATGAACGTCCATGTAAAGCGGCAGGCTCACCGTGATCTGGCCAGGCGGCGCAGACGCTGTTGCAAAGAAGATTCGCCAGTGGCCGCGCGCAACGACGCCAGTTCCTTTTCCTGCCGCGCGATTTGATCATCAAATTCCGCCGTGTGGTCGTAATAATACGCCAGTGCCGAGTGGATTTCCGCGAGCGAAAGCTGCGGCTGCTGTTCGTGAATGGCCTCGGCGCTCCAGCCGTAAGCCAGATGATCCAGCACCACCTCGACGACCTTCACATTTTTCCCGTCAATCCACACCACGCCCCGTTCGTCTCGTGCGATGTGCAGGCTGGGCTCGACCGTTATCATGGCGCAACCCTAGCATTGTGACGGAAATGACGCAACTGCCTTGGCTTTTGACCGCCGCGTAAAGGAACTGGAAAAGCTGGCGAGGTTTTGACAGGCGGGACTTGCAAAACGGCGACGGCAAATTTAGATTCCAACCATGAGTCAGGCGGAAATCATTTCCGAAATCCCGAAGCTGTCGCACGAACAGCGGCGGGAAATTGTCCGCTGCATCATTGAAGCCGAAGAAGACGCCGAAACACTCGCGGACTGCGACCGCGCGGCGTTGGCAAATTTCCAGATGCTCGACGCGATGGAAGCCAGGGATGAAAAGAACGCTGCCCGGTGAAATCTGGCGCGTGGATTTGGGCATGGCCGCCAAAGTCCGTCCCGCGCTGGTCTACGGCAGTGTCACCGCGTCGTTCTGCTGCGAAGGTTTCGGCCTGAACCGCAGACCAAGACCAAGCGCGCCGACATCGAAAAGCGCGTCAAGGAGCTGGAAAAGCTGACGAAGTTCTGATTAAGCCATGTGCGGCGCGAAACACTCTGCGCGCCGAAGTTGGCAAAGCGATGAATAACAAAAACGAACGCCAACACTATGTTTCGCAGGTTTTGTTAAAACGGTTCAAAACCATCGGCAAATCGCTTCAGTGCTATCAAGTCCAAACTGGACTGTGGAAATCCAAACGTGTCGAGAGAGTTTGTTCTGCACGTGGCTATAATCAGTTGCTCGTGGGTGGCAATATGAATAACGCCATTGAAGACTCTTTTTCCAAGATTGAAACCAATCTTCCGGATACATTTAAGGCATTGGAGATTGCAGCCAATCGCCAATCGACGGATCTGCCTAAAGAAATCTACGAAAACATTTGCAGCTACTGCACTTTTTTGTTGGGAACGTCGCTTTTCTCAAAACCAGGAGCTGTCGTTACTTTTTTGGCGCAAATCAATTTGGAACTCGAAAGGGGACATTATTTTTTACTTCGAGAACTCGGGACTCCGGACGAGGTCATACTTCATTTTCGCGAAGGCTATTTTCAGGGTGGTAGAATCATAATTGAATCCGAAAACGTTTTGCAGACAGTATTTCGACTTCAATTCGAACGGCTGCTGAATTCTAACTATGCTGAATTCTTCAATAGTAATTGGACGGTTTCAAATTCCCCAATCGAGCTTCCGATGTCAGATATTGGTTTAATAGGATTTCGATTGGACGACATAAAAGCCAAGCATTATATCCTGCCAATCAGCCCAAAACTTTTGTTAGATGGAGTTTTCTATTTCGATCAAACAAAAAACTCCCCTAAGCCAGTAGTTGAAGGTCACGACCTGAACATTGATGAGGCCGAATATCGTCTTGATTGCATCTGCTCATCTGCGGTCCTCGAGGTAATTTGCCCGCACAAAAATTTTGATGTCGTCGCAAGTCGCAAAAGAGCAACTGCAAAAGGAATTACTTTCAACAAAATTGTTAATCCAGAACAAGCGCTTGTCGCAGGGTTGCAAAACGCCAATCCAGCTTATAGCCTTCAGATGGTTCCGACGGAGGAATATGTAAAATTCGTCCATTCATTTGTTAAACCTCCAAACCATTAGGTAAAATAAGGTCGGCGATGTTCTTTGTTTGAATCAGCGTTTCATCTGTGTTCATCTGTGGTGGAAATGAAAGCTGTCATTCTCGCCGCCGGCAAAGGCACCCGCATGAGGGAACTCACCAACGAGCTGCCCAAACCCATGCTTAAACATCCAGGATTGGGCAAACCCATTTTGGAACTTATCGTCGCGGGCGTCGTCGCGGCGGGTGTCCGCGAGATTTTCATCGTCACCGGCTGGCGTGCCGAGGTCATCGAGCATCATTTCGGCGACGGCGCAAAATTTGGCGCGCGCATCGCGTTCGGCCGCCAGCTCGTGCAGGACGGCACGGGCAAAGCGCCGGAACTGGCGAAGAATTTCATCGGCGACTCGCCGTTTCTGCTGACCTACGGCGACATCCTCGTCACGCCGGAAACGTATCCGCAGATGATCCAGCGTTTCGGTGAAGGTGATTTTGCGGGCGTCATCACCGTCACGCCCGGCGAAGACGTGACCAAGGGCGGGCTGAATTTTTTCGACGAACAGTTCTGCCTGAAGCGGCTCGTGGAAAAACCGTCACTGGAGCAGGTCGAGCAATTGCGGCGCGAGGGCTGGCTCAAGCCCGGCGCACCGGCGTGGTATAACGCGGGCATCTACATTTTTCGTCCGGCCATTTTTGATTTCACCGCGCGCCTGCAAAAATCTCCGCGCGGCGAATACGAACTGACCGACGCCATCAGCGCGATTGTCGCCACCGGAAAAAAACTGGCCGGCCTGGAAATCCAAGGCCGCTGGGTGGACGTGCGCGATCCCGAAACTCTGGCGAAGCTCGAAAGCGGGAATTGAACAGAAGCAAACAGAGGCAACGGAGAAATTGATTTGCCCGAATCTCGAAGTTGTAATGGTCTCGGATAGTGGGACAGGCTTCCAGCCTGTCGGCAATGGTGATCGCCATGGTAAATCTCCCACGCCTCCGAGCACAGAGCTGGACAGGCAGGATGCCTGTCCCACTATCCCTATCCTCTCGCCGATTTTGATTTGTTCCCCCCCTCCGTTTCCTCTGTTTGATCCTGTTCAAAATCAGGCAATAAACTTCGGTTCAAACACCGGGCCGAGACCGTGCTTCCGCAGCAATTGGATGAACCGGGCGATGCCGCGCTTCTCATCGTCCGCCAGCCGATATTGGATATGCCACTCGAAATAATCCCGGCGAAACGCCTCGTCAAACTCCTCGCGCGTCTGGATGATCTGCTCCAGCTGTTCCATGCCGGAATGTTTGGATTCCTTCAATTCGTAGCGGAGATCCCTGGAGTCGATGCCGCGCCGCAACGCCCAGACCGCATACACAAAGGGGAGATTCGTCAGCTCCGTCCATGCACCACCCAGGTCGAAAATTCCGTGTGCGTGCGGCGCTCTTTGAAATTCAATCGCCCGGTCGCCGATGAGCAGGACGAAATCCTTTTCCGCCGCCGCCGCGTAATTTTCCAGCGGCTTGAACTCCGGCTTCAATCCGCGTTCGGCCAGCAGGACTTTCAGCAGGTTCACGCTCGTCAGCGACGCGGTGTCACAGAAAACCTCCTGCATTTCCGCCAGTGGTTTTTTGTGCGCGAGAAAGACGCTGTAAACCTCGCCGAGGGACGCGATGCCGATGCCGTCGAGAATGTCGTAGCGGTCGTTGAGCAGCACTTCGGTGATGCTGACGAGCGCGGCGTCGAGTTCATCGCGCCGGAGCATCTCGGCCAGTTTGGCGGGCGTGGCGAGGATGAGTTCATTGCCAAGATCGCGCGTGAGCGGCGCGGCGTTCAGATAAGGCACCGAGCCGATGCGGAATTTTTTAATTTCATCAGACATGCGCGCAGATTTTAACGCAAAGGCGCAAAGGCGCAAAGGCGCAAAGAACAATTCCGGGAGCGCGCTGGTGAATTTTTTGAAATTTCCGGTAGCTCAAGACTTCTCCGACGGCTGCGGCGAACCGGGCTGCGGTTGCCGCCGGCGAAAATACGCGGCGCTGTGTCTTCCTCGCATCTGACCGGACAGCACCGGTATTCCTGGGATTTCTCCAGCAATTCGATCTGCTTGCGCAGCATTTCATTCTCGAGATGGACCCGCACTTTTCCAGTGGGCTCAATGAGCGGGCACAGGAACGGGAATTTTACCGAAACTCACCTTGTTTTCCCCGTCGCCGGCCGGCAGGTTGAACGTCAGGATGTGACCGTGATCCTCCAACAACAGGCCGGTGTTCACCCCGACAAAGTCATCGCGATAATATCTCAGCCGGTAAGCTCCAGGCCGGCTCAAGTGCGCGATGTCCATTTTCTTGTAACCGTAATGCCACGACGCCATCAGCGGATCCAAGGTGAACGCGATAAAATCCCGGCCCGGTCTGGCGGTGTCCTTGATGATGCCGAGCCGCTCCGGCGACCCATCGTCCCAAATCCCCTCGATGGGATCCAGGGTCGAGCGATGCCGTTGGAGGTAGGCCAGAAATTCGTTGAAGGTCAAGGTCTCCGTCTCCCAGGGCGCGGCGTAGCAAAGCAAGTTGGCCGAGAGACGATAATGAGAGCTGTTGAAATCCGGCTTTTCCACGACCAGCAACTGCACCGCATCCGCGCCTTTTTCGTGCGCCAGGTCCAGGAGCGTTTTGGTCACCCCGGTGAGCGAACCACCGTGCATGGTCAATTCTGTGTCGCCGATCTCGACCCGGCCGATGACCTCACAGGGCCGGGGAAGCGGCATGGCCACCGGATAAACCGGGATGGGATAACCCTGTGGTTTGGGCGCTCCGGCGGCCGTGACTGGTGTGTAGGTTTTGGTCGTACCGCAACCGGACAGCAGGAGCAGCAAAGGGAGCAACCAGGCCAGACAGCGGCACGAACGCGAGAGCAGTCCGGCAACCAGACATTGAACCGGGCTGATGCTGAATTTTTCTTGTCCGCGAGATGAAATCATTCGTCTTTCAATCGTTGAGCCGCGCGTTCCCGCACAAGAAACTGGCCGGGTGTTAAAATATTCAATCCGTAGAACTCGCTTCCAAGCAACGTTCCGAAGTCACCACGATCCAACGTCAATAAAACATCCGACCAGGCCAATGCACTGAATAAAATCGGACGATCTTTGGCCGGAGAAAAAACCGCCGGGCGGTCAATGGTGAACACATCGTCCATCAGCAATAGTTCGCCGCGCAGATGATTCCAGTCGGCGCTGGCGGCGGCTGGAAAATTGGGGAGATTGCGCCGGACTTCTTCGACAACATAAGGCGTGGCGATCAGCGTCCAGCAATTTGTTGCAGCGAGCCGGAAGTTTTCACGCGAGGCGCCGGTGGCGGACCCGCTCGCCGCGAGCAGCACGCTCGTGTCGAGGAACAGCCTCATGATTGCTCGCGGAAACGCTTCAGGTCAGCCTCGTCCTCCGCGACCCACGACCGGACTTGCTCGCGTGAAAACTGGCGAGGCTCAGGCAGACCCGCGCGCTCAGCCCGCAAACGCGCGCCGAGAAACAGCATCAATTCCTGTTGCTGCTGCGGTGACAACGCCGCCGCCGCCTGCTCGATTTCTGCCAGCGAACTCATGGTGAAATAATGCTTCAACAACACGGGCACGTCAACGCGCTGCATGCGGGGAATCTTTGATCCGAATTTCAGCGATTGTAGAAGACGACGTGAGGAGGCTCTAACTTAAAAGCAAAAATTGAAATGAGTCTCGTCACTTCGACTCCTACAAATGTAACGATGCGCGACAGCGGCTGGACGCGATGGTTTGTGGACGCGGTTCCCAGCCACGGTGTGACTGGCTAATTACTCACGAACGCAACGCCATCGAATGATTCCGCACCATAGCCTGTAAAATCCAGATCCAGTTTTCGGCCCGGCTCATAATCCAAAAAGAAAGCGGCGACGACAAACTTCTCCTGCCCGGCCAACATTTCCAACCGCTCGGTGCTGCTCGGTTCGTCTTCGTCTGACTTGGCCAGTTGTTTCTTCGCCCATGCAGGAGCTTCATCACCCATCGCCCCGACCATTTCTGCCAGCGTGTCGCGATCCCAGCCGGCTCGGCGCGAAAAACGGACGCTGCATCCGAGGTGTCGCTGTATTCGATGGACAGGGCGGAAGCGCCGGAAACTTTGGCCAGTTCGCGGGCGAGCGCTTCGGCTTTGCTGGAATCTTCATAACGCAACCGGGGCGGGGCAATCTGGAAGACATTGCACCAGTTCATTCCTTTGGGCCGCACCACAACGTAAGCCTGCTTGCCGGGCAACAACGATTGGCGGACGGCTTCGGGATCATTTGCTTCGATTGCGACCTTGACTGCTTTCGACATAATTGATCCTCCATTTATTTTCTCACGCCGTCGCCCGAGTCTCTTCCAACACGTTCGACTGGTCGGAATTTTCCAGCGGGACGCCGGTGGACTGGCAGGCGGCGGCAAGGGCTTTGACCGGCTTGAAAATTGTGTTTTGCACCCGGCAAATTTTGACGCATATTGGCCGCGTATGACAGCCAAAAGAATCGTGCTGGAAACCGTGGAGCAACTGCCGGACGACGCCAGTTTCGACGAGATCGCCGCACGCCTCGAAGTGGTCGCCGCCCTCCAGAAAGGGCTGGATTCTTTGGACCGCGGTGAGGGCAAATCCATCGACGACGTTGAAAAACTGGTGGCGTCATGGACTACAAAATAATCTTTTCCGAACCGGCCATTGACGACCTCCAAAACATTGTTCGCTTCATTGCCAGAGATGACCAGCCGGCGGCGGCAAAGTTCGGCGGGAAATTGATCGAGAGCGTTCGCCACCTGGCAACGTTTCCAAGAATCGGCCGCGCCGTTCCCGAACAAAACGATCCCGATATCCGGGAAATTGTTTTTAAACCCTATCGAATTTTCCACCGGGTCAAAGATGAAACTCATAGCATTGAGGTCATCCGTTTCTGGCACGCAGCGCGCGGGGAACCTAAAATTCCACACGACTTGGATCTTTAATCACGCCGTCGCCAGATTGTCTTCCAATACTTTCGAGTGCGCGGGGTTTTCCGGCGCGTCACCGCTGGCTTGGTGGCCGTCTGCCAGGACTTTGATCGGCTCGTAAAACGTGTTCCGCTGCACCGGCGTCCGGCCGGTTTCGCGGATGGCCTTGATCATGTCCGACTCGGTCTGCAACTGCGGCGAGGTCGCGCCGGCCATGTGGAAGATGTGCTCCTCGATGATCGTCCCATGGATGTCGTCCGCGCCGTAGCTCAACGCCACCTGCGCCAGTTTCATGCCGAGTCCGACCCAATACGCGGTGATGTGCGGAAAGTTGTCCAGATAGATGCGGCTGGCGGCGATGGTGCGCAGTGAATCAAATCCCGTCGGGGGTGTCTTGACGGGGATGTCGTTGTTCTCCGGCTGATACGCGAGCGGGATGAAGCCGGTGAAGCCCTGCGTCTCGTCCTGCAACGCGCGCAATTGCCGCAGATGATCCACGCGGTCGGCCAGGCTCTCGACGTGGCCATAAAGCATGGTGCAGGTGCTGCGCCCGCCGAGCCGGTGCCAGGTGCGGTGCACGTCCAGATATTCCTCGGCGGATTCCTTGCCCTTGGCGATGGCGCTGCGGACTTCCTTGCGGAAAATTTCCGCGCCGCCGCCCGTTAGCGAGTCCAGCCCGGCGGCTTTCAATTCCACCAGCGTCTGCTCCACGGATTTTTTGGCAAGCCACGCAAGGTGGAGAATTTCAATGGCGGTGAAGCATTTCAGATGCAGCCTCGGGGTAGCAGCCGACGTGAGGAGGCTCTGACTTTCTGGTTGAGAGTTGAGGGTTGAGGGTTGAGAAGATTCAATTAGAGCCTCCTCACGTCGGCTGCTACCAGTATCCAGCGCCTTCAACGCCTTCAACATGTCGGTGTAATGGCTGAACGGCAGCGACGGGTGCAGGCCGCCGACAATGTGCAGTTCCGTGATCCCGATCTTCAACGCTTCGCGCGCCTTCTCCACGATCTCCCCGACGGAAAGCTGAAAGCCGTCGGCATCGCGTTTCTTTTTCGCGAAGGAGCAGAACTGGCACGAGAGGATGCAGTAGTTCGAATAGTTGATGTAGCGGTTGATGATGTAGCTGGCGCGGTTGCCGTTCTTTTTCGAGCGGACGAAATCGGCGATGGCCCCGAGCGCGTTCAAATCCTTCGTCTCAAACAGCCGCAACGCATCGGCCTCGGAAATGCGTTCGCCGGCAACGACCTTGTCGTAGAGGTCGCGCAGTTCGCTGTGCTGAATGAAAAAATTCACAGCCGACAAGTTAACAGCAATCGCGGGATTGGGAAAGTGAGTTTGTGCAGCAGCGGCGGGCGTCCGCGCCTGCCTAATACCAAATTGCGTTTAATCTACAACGAACGCCCCCTCACCCCAAACCCTCTCCCCCGCTGGGGGAGAGGGTGGCCTCTGGCCGGGTCAGGGGGATTTCGTGTCATATTGAAAATGAATCGGTATAAAGCTGTGGCATCCGGCCCGGCGGCAAAAGCGCCCACTGGAATGCAGGACGAATCCACAACGGACCCGGCCGCGAGCTTTTTTCCGGGCGGCGAGACGCCCGCCCTCCACGTCAGGCCGGAGGCCCGACACTACAATTAACCCGCCCCTCATTTCCCCGGCATCAGGTCCGGCGCGATGATTTTCAACGCCGTCATCGCGTCATTGGAAACGTCCGGGCTTTCATCCTTGGTTGCGGTATCCACGAGCGCGGCAATCACCGGCTCCTTGTCCGCCCCGGTGTAGGGGATCATCGCCAGTGAAAGACAGGCGACCTGCCGGAGGGTCGGGTTTGCGTTGTGCAAGGTCTGGACCAGGATCGGAATGCTGGCCTTCTCAAAAACATTGTTGTGCACCAGCGCCAGCGCCACCCACATGCGGACATCCGGGTCGGCATCGGCCAGCGAGCCGGGCAGGGAGGGCAGGATCGGCTTCGCGCCGGGGCCGAGATTATAAATCGCGGAAGCGGCCCGCCGGCGCACTGCGGGGTCCGGCGATTTCAAGCCCTTTACCAGGTTGTCAAGATTGGGGTCGTGCGGCGGCGTGGCGGCGGGCTTGGCTGGCGCGGATGCAAGATTTGAGGTTATCGCGGGAGCGGACTTTGCGGCAACCGCCGCGACCGGCGGGGCGGCGGCGGCTGGGGCCGACGAACCAGTCTGATATTTCCAGACGAGCACAGCGGCGACCGCCAGGACCGCAATCCCGCAAACAATCAGCAGCGGCAGCCGGAGCGAAGTCCGACGCGTTGCGGGCGATGGCAGCTTGGGCAGCACCGGGACAGAAGATCGAAGCGCGGGCGCAGGCGGCGAACTCACCAGCGGAACAGCAGCCGGAGCCGCCAGCGGTGTGGGAACGGATTGCGCAATGAATTTCGGCAAAGGGGCAGGCTCGGCAGTCACCGGCGCAGCTGCTGGCGGGGACAAGGGCTCCAGCCGGAAATACGCGATGACTTCACCGAACTTCAACTGGTCACCGTCGCGAACCCGGGCCTCGGTGATGGACTGCCCGTTGAGCATGGTGCCATTCGTGGAATTGAGATCCTTCAGGAAAAAATCATTGCCGACCCGCGTGATCTTTGCGTGGGAAAGTGAAACCGAGGAATCGTTGAGGGCGATGGAATTTCCCTTCATGCGTCCGAGGGTGATCGCATCCTCCCGCACAATGTGCTCCACCGATGGCAGGCCGGGCAGCTGGATGGTCAACGTTGGCATGGTTCCACGAAATCTGTTTCAGCCTACTGAAACGCCCGGATATCGCAAACACTTAACATTGACGCCAGCCTCCTGCGGGCACATCCGCACACCGCCCCCAACGGAGCGCGACCGGTCACCGGTCGCAGCGGGTGGAAAGCACCGAACGGGTTGGAAAATCAGGACGCTGGCTTGCCGGCGCGACCGCTGCGGGCGGGGGACCGCCCGCGTTCCGGGGCAGTGCCCGGATGCGCAACCTCCTGCCGGCAGAACCAGAAAACGCCCCGCGACGAGGGCACAAAGAAAACCGGAACTTCCGGCAGGATGCCGGAAGCATGTCAGGTCGCAAACGCGCCGAACAACGCCCGCATCTCCTCGTCCACTTGTGATTCGTCCGTCAGCGTCTGAGAAATCTCATCGCGCAGCAACACGCGATAACGCTTCCGCAGCCGGTGGATCGCCACCCGCACCGCACCTTCCTCCATGCCCAAGGCCCTGGCCGTTTCGCCTTGCGCCGTTTCGTTTTTGCCCGCCATGAGAAACATTTTCAATTGCTCGAACAGCTTCGCCCTGCCGTCGGCTTCGCATTCCTTTTGCAGCCGCTCAATGACTTTTGCGAGCAACGCCAGCGCCCATTCGCGGTCGAACGCCTTGTCCGGGCTCGGCTCGTTCGTGGCGGCGACCTGAAACTTCGTGTCCGCCGTCTGCCAGTCGAGCGAAAGATGCGCCGCGCTGCCGCCGCGCTTCTGCGCCTGCGCCTTGTCCCATTCGTTCGCCAGGAAATGTTTCAAGGACGCCAGCAGAAACGCGCGAAACCGTCCGCGTTCGGCGCTCAAGCCGGAGAGATAATTCTTCTCCAGAAACCGCGCGAAGAACGCCTGCGTCAAATCCTCCGCGTCCTGCTTGCTGTGGCCGCGCCGCCGGACGTAGGCGTAAAGCGGAAACCAGTAGGTGCGGCACAGCTCTTCCAGCGCGCCATCCGACTGCGGCGTGTGCCGCTGGCCCGCCGCGAGCACGACCGTCCAGTGCGTCGTGGCGAAGATGCCGCCCGGTGCGCTCGAAGCGGGTGTTGAATGTTCGGAGGTCAAAGCAAAATCATTTTAACCACGGATGGACACAGATAAACACAGATTAAACCAATCCGTCAGGGCGCTTCACTTGATGCTATAACCGACGGATTTCCATTGCCCGTCCTTTTCCTGCACGAACAAGACATCTTCCGTCGCAGATGCTTTTTCAGCAAACGACGTCTCGAATCGCATCAAAAGGTATTGGCCGTCCGGCATGGCGGGCACTTTGGTCATTTGCCGCGACGATTGAAATCTGCGCGACAACAATCTGCCGAGCGGTTTGCGCACAGATTCATTTGTTGAAATCCATTGCTCGCGCGTGATGACGGAACGAAACCAGGCGGATGCGCTTTCCCAGCTTTGCGAATAATTTTCCGCATCAATGCCAGCCAGCCATTGTTGCGCGGCAGAAATCACCGGCTTGTCCGCGTCGGATGCTTCCGACCATTTCGGCAAATCGCGAATCACATAGCCGGCGGCCTTCCATTGGTTGTTTTCCCACAAGAAAATCACCGTCTCCGTGGTCGGGCTGAGCCGCGCGAATTCTGTGTCAAACGTCGCGACAAAATAATCGCCGTCGGGCATTCCCGGCAAGGTTTTTGATTGTTGACTTGTTTTAAGCCTGCGTGAAGTCAAATTGCCGAGCGGCTGGCGGACTTTTTCCAATTTCGCCATCCAGCCGCCTTTGGAAACAGCGCTGTGAAAAACTCCGGATGCTTGTTCCCAACTTTGGCCGAAATCGCCCGCGTCCATCAGCGCGAGCCAGCTTTGAACGGCTTCCATTTCGGCCTGGTTTGGATCGCTTTCATTTGGCACCAGCTTGTATCGGAGCTGCACAGCGCGCTCCGTAAAGCCGGTGATTTGCAGCACGCCTTGCACGTCGTTGCGCGTGATGAACAGATAAAGATTTGTCCCGGTGATGTTGCCGGTCGCACGCCACAAATCAAAACTAGGCATGGGAGGTTTCATGTTTGAACGCCAGTGTTCCGCATTTGACAACACCATCCGCACCTGGTCGCCGGTGATCGTATCGAAGCTCAAATTTGTTTCACCCTCGTGTTGGGGATAAAGGCCGACGCACAACCGCATGTCCAGCGTGGCGAGAACGCCGGCGGGAGAATTATTTTGCGCATACACATCCACACCGGCGGCGCGCAGGGAGTTCGTCCCCGCTTCCGAAAAATCCAGCGCGCGTCCCGGCCCCGGCTCGACAAAATTTCCAAACGCAAGGTTGAGCGCACGATGCGACGGGTTGCCGGGTTCAATCACCCGCTCCATCACCGGCCCGAAGGAAAGATTGGGCACGACGGCGACGGGCGCAATTTGAGTTGTCGAATTTTGCACCAGCTTGTAGCGAAGTTTCAAGCGTGGCGGAATCTCAGCGGTAAAACCGGTAATTTCCAAAATACCCATTCTGCCTTGCGGGGTTTGAAACCCATAAATGGCTGGCAGGTTGGTATCATCGCGGGTGCTTCGAAAAGGGCACAGCGGCAGTGAATTGGTTTCAACCGCTGCAAGAGATTGTTCCAAACCCAAAGGATTCATTGAATTCCACGCATCGTCATTTAATTTTTTCACCTTCATACCCGAAATGAAGAATAATCTCGGTTTTGGGTCGGCATGCCGTGGCTGATCGTTGGTAAAACCAATCAAGTCCTGGCCCATAATAACAAGTGCGTCCAAGCCTGCGTGTTTCATGTAAGCAACATTATCCGCGGGATATCCTTCTTGCTCGGCGTGTTTATACAAGTCTGGAACCAGCTTGGCCGAATCAAAATCAACGCTCATTTGGTCAACGACCGTTTGTTCAGTTACCGGACCAAAGGAAAGATTTTGAGTGGCGGCAGGTTTCGGTTGTTCCGATTGCACCAGCTTGTAACGAATCTTCACGCCGGGCGGATTCTCTGAATTTCCTAGAATTTGGATCACGCCCTTGGAATGCTCGCGTGTAATAAACGCCATCGCCAGCGGCGCACGATCTGAAGCCGTGTAAAATTGGGGCCAGCCACCATCCATCTTGACCATCGGGTTTGTGAGGAGGCGATTCACGTCGGCAACAACTTGCTCCGGAGTGAATTCATCCCACGTCATCAAATGGTTTTCATCGGTTTGCCGAGCCACCACGCCCCCAATGAAACGCACGCCACCATCCGGCATCGCCAACAGGTCGCCGCCGTATTTCCGCGCCCAGTTCATCGGCGTCGTGTCAGTCGCCACCCCATCAGCCAGCATATGCATGGAAACATCCGACAGCGGGATCAGCAGTGATCCGGTCTCGAAATCCAAAACACTTGCCACGCCAGGTTTTGGATCAGGCACCACCCGCTCAATCTCCGGACCGAAATTTAAGGAATCGTGTGAAACCGGGACCTGGCTGGATTGTCTAGGCGGCGGCGGTTCAATCATCAGCCGCAAACCTTCGCTCAAATGTTTTGCCGTCGCGGCCTCGAGCATTTTTTTGGCGACCTCGTCAGCCTGGCCGGAATCCACAATGTTCTGTGCCCATTTTTCGGCCTGGTCAAATTTTCCTTCGAGCAAATAAAGTCGCGCGAGGCCGGACCACGCCGCCGGTGCCTGCGGCGCGGCCTGAAGTAAAAATTTCTCCGCATCGCCGTATTTGCGCTGCGACAAATAAATCTGGCCCAGCCCGTTCAATGCCGCCGGATGATTCGGCTCAATTGAAACGGCCTTCTGAAACGCCTTTTCCGCCGCGTCGCTGTTGCCGGAATTGAAAGTCGCCCAGCCGAGTCCGTTCCACGCGTTGGCATCATCCGGCGCGAGTTGGATGGCCTGTTGGAATTTTGCCGCCGCCTTGTCAAATTTATGCGCCTGCCACAACCACCAACCTGTTTGCGTCAGTTGCTGGGGGTTCTGGTTGGTCGCCGAAATCCACTTCGCTTTGCCTTCTTCCAGCGCTTCGGCCTTGGTGCCGAAATAGATTGCGGCGAATGATTCGCCATCAGCATACATCGAAACGTGTGGCAGACCCGGAACAAGGTTGGGATCCGTCAATTCAAAATCGCCCTGCCCTTTGGAAATCTGCAGCGTTTGTTTTGGGCCTTCGTGAACACCGGGTATGTTTGTCGAAGTGGTGATATACAACGCGAGCGATGCCTGATCATGACTGATTAGGTTGTAATGGCCTCTAACCGTCATCTGATTTTCGGTGCGCTCTACGGAGGTAATTTCAATGTCATCGCCCTTGGGAAAGCTGGTCTGGCCGACGTAGTCGGATTTGGCGGCGGCCAATTCTTTTTGATGAGCAAGCGCCGTGCTCCGGGCTTTCACAAAATTCGGGATGGCGATCGCCGCCAATAATCCGATGACGGCAATCACAATAGGAATCGAAATAAAAGCGAACACCGCCACGGCAAACCAGCGCCAGAAGCGGTCCGGCCTCTGAGCCGTGGGCACGAGCGCAGCCACCGGCTTGTTCATCACGCGCCAGACCAGCCCGGCGATGATTACATCAAACAAAATGGCAATGATTGCTGCCACGCCCAGGGCGGGAATTGCAACCAGTGCGCGGGTGGCTGGTTCAGCCGAGCCCCTTAAAAGCTGATGCAAACTGACATTGCAGACGAACCAAATAACAAAATCCAGTGTCAACAGCGGGAACAACAACCCGTCGAACACCGCCAGGCCCATGCCGTAAAGTTTTCCCGCCGAGCGGCGGATTTGCGCGACGGCCACCCAACCGAGAATGGTGGTGCCAAACGGCGCGGTAAGGCCCAACGGCAACAGCGTGAACATTTGCCACCTGGGAGATTCAGGATTGAACATGGGCCATCCGTGGGCGAATAAAAAGGTGCAGAATTCCCGCCACCAAGCTGGTCCGCGATTTTCAGTAATGGCTCCGGTCCACGGCATGAACATGATGAAAAACAGAAGGAACAAAAATGATATCCAGCATGCGCCCACGATGGCTGTGCGCGAGAAGCGCGGCTCAATTTCTGTTTTCCGCTTTCCGATTTCTGGATTTCCGCCTTCCGCAACGATGGTTTCCACGCAGGTCTTCACTTCGCTCACCTGCTGATAGCGGCGTTCGGGTTTCTTTTCCAAAGCGCGTAACACGATTTCGTCCAGCCGCACGTCTATTTGAACTTTCTTGGATGGGGCTTCGATTTTTTTGCCGGGCAGTTCGCCGGTGAGCATCTGGTAAAACACCACGCCCAGCGCGTAAATGTCCGCGCGATGATCCACCTCGCCCGGCGCGGTGATCTGCTCCGGCGACATGTATTGCGGCGTGCCCATCACTTTGCCGGCGTCGGTGAGCGCGGGCGCCGCCTCCTCACCCCGGTCCTCTCCCCCGGCGGGGGAGAGGGTGTCCGCAGGACGGGTGAGGGGGTCACCCACAATCTTCGCCAGCCCGAAATCCGCGACTTTTACGCGGCCACGACGGTCCATGAGAATGTTCTCCGGCTTGATGTCGCGATGGACGATGCCCTGGTCATGGGCGAATTGTAGCGCGTCGCAGATCTGCGGCACGATGGCCAGCGCCTCGCGCGCGGAAATGCGGCCGGCATGGAGCAACTGGCGCAGGTTCACGCCGTCCACAAATTCCATGAGGAAGAAATATAATTGGGTCTGGGATTTGGCGTCTGGCGTCTGGGGAGTGGCGGCAGGCGGGACGCCCGCCGCCACACCAAACTCATACAGCGTTACGATGCCGGGATGATTCAGCTTGGCCAGCGCCCGGGCTTCGCGGGCGAAGCGTTCGGCGAACGCCGGGTCGTCACCGATGCCCGGCGGGAGAATTTTCAGCGCCACGATCCGGTCGAGTTGTTTCTGCCGCGCCTTGTAAACCGCGCCCATGCCGCCTTTGCCGATGAGTTCAAGGATTTCCAGTTGCGGAAACAGCGGCGCGAGTTCCGCCACGGTCGGTGGATGGAACCCGGACTGTTTCCCGTCGGTCACCGTATCTGCCGCCGCGCCCATTTTGAGCAGACAGGCGGGGCAGAGTCCGGCGAGCGCGCCGGTCGGCAGGGACGTACCACATTGCGGACATTTTAGAGGAATGATCTCCGTAGGCGGAACAACGGACGGCTTCCCGACTGGCGGCGCAATCGGAGGGTGCTTTTGGTTCCGGCTCCTGGACAACACCAGCACCAAAGCGATGATCCCGCCGACCACCCCGACCAAAAAAACCAGGGCCACGAGGATGACCACGATTTCCCAGCCCCCGAGGAACGCGCCGAACATGGGTTCAACTATAATCTTCATTCTACGCACTACAGAAGCAAAACCGTGCAGACGTTACCGGATAAATTGGAAAACATCGAACATTCAACATTCAACACCCAACCTCGAAGGGCGTTGCGCATGTGCTACTGGACGTTGAATGTTGAGCGTTGAATGTTTTCTTTGCCCCAGGGCAAAGTCACTTCCTGGCCGGGGCCGCGATGTTGTTCAACCACCAGCCGCCATTGCTCAGGTAGCGCTTGAACAGCTTGTCGCCGAGCGCGGTCTTGACGGACGCCTCGGTTTCGGCGCGGATTTGGGCCAGGGCGGCCTGCCGTTCTTCGGGAGTCAAATCCTGGCTGGCCTTCAATGCCGCCGCCGCCTTTTCCGCCGCCTGTTTGAAGTCGTAAATCTTCGGCGCGGTCTCCGGCGGCAGGTCGTTGTGCCGCGCGAGGCTCGCGAGCTGCTGATACTGATAATCCTGCGCTCGCTCCAGTTCGGCGGACTTGTCCGCTCCGAGCGCGGCGGCAATCTCCGCCTGCATGTCCTTTTTGTTCTGCTCGATTTTTTTGATCGTCTCGGCGTCGTTTCCGGAGTCGTAGTTATAAATGCTGTCCCCGTATTGGCTGCGGATGTCGAACAGCGCTTCGTATTGCGTGCGCGTCAGGTCAACACCGTGGAGGTCGGACGAAATCTGCTGGGCTATCTGGGAGCTGCGCAGTTTATATTCGCGCAATTCCTCCGACGTGAGGAACTGCGCCAGGCCGGCGAGCTTTTCCTGCTCCAGTTTTTTCTGTTTGGCCCGCGCATCGGCGTCCCAACTACCCGAGACGCTGGCGTAGAATTCCTGCTCCTTCTCCTGAAAGTCATCCAAATATTTTTGCACCGCCTCACGCTTCGCCTCCGGCAGGAAGGAGAGATTGCCGGCTGGATTCCAGCCCATGTTTTCGGTGTCGTAGCCCTCCTCCTTCATCCGCTGCTTCTCCACGTCCACGCCAAATAGTTCCACAATCAAGGCGGTCTTTTCTTTCTGCATCGCCTGCATCTGCTTGGAGCGGTCCCGGTTCTTCTTTTGTTCCGCCGGATCAAATTTATGCTGGTAGGGTTTCCAATAATCCTGATTTGACTGCTCGCTCCAGAGCGAACGTTGCTGTTTCGAGAAACGCCGGTTCAACTCCGCGAGCACCAGGTCCTTGATGGTCTCTTCCGGACAGTTCACCGCGCGCAGGCGGGCGACGAATGCCTTCAACTCCGCCGCCTGCAAATCGCGCCAGGAAATTTTCCCGCCCGCCGTCGGCGCGGTATTTTCATTCTGCGCGGCAGAGGAATTTTCCCCGGTTTTACCGGACGAAGTTTCCACCGCCATGTCCGCCGCTGCCGCCGCCCGGTCATGGCTGGAGCGGAACAGCATCGCCGCGAGAACCAGGTTGGCCGCGAGCGAGAGGGCGATGAGGACGGAGATTTTCATTGCGGCTTGGGGGCGGGCGCGAGGTTGTTCAACCACCAGCCGCCCTGGTTGACATACTGTTTGACCTGTTTCTCGGTCAACAGCCCGTTGATGCCGGTCTGCGTCTCCGCCCGGATGGCGGCAAGGGCGGCATCGCGCTGGTCGGACGTCAGCGACTGGTCCTTGCGGATTTTGTCCGCGGCGTCCTGCGCCTGTTTCTTCATGTCCTCGAGCGCGAAGACCGACGCCTTCGGCGCCCCGGACTCGATCAGGTTCCGGTAGCCATAATCCTGTTCCAGCTTGTATTCCGACACGCGGTTTGTGCCAACCGTCTGCGCGAGTTCGGCGTCAAGGGCCTTTTGTTTATCCTGAAGCACCTTGCGCTGCTCAGCGGTCGGAGATGTCTCGTCATCGGGATCGTGTGGCGGATCCAAATCTGCCAGCGCCTGCTTGTATTTGAACAGCGCGCGGAATTCGTCCTCGTTCGGGTCGAACGCGGAGAGGTCGTTCTTCAACTGGTTCGCGCCGTCCGAATGGCGCAGATCCCATTCGAGCAACTGTTCCGGCGCGAGAATCTTCGCCAGCTCGTCGTGATATTTCTTCTCCACCTTCCGCAAATCCTCCTGCCCGTATTGATCCATGTAACCGTCGTTCGCGGCATAGATGCCCTGTTTTTCCTCGTTCATCTGCTGATCAATGTCCCGCACCTGCTCGCGCAGTTCCTTGGGGATGAAACCGTATTGCTTTTCCATCCTATTGATCCCGCCGGAATCTTTCAGCATCTGCTCCTGGATGTCCGGGCCGAACAGCGATTTGAGCAGATCCTTCTCTTCCTTCTGCAACGCGCGCAACTGCGCCTGCTGCTCTTTTGTGGGTTGCTGCCCGGACCTGAAAAAATTCCGATGCGCCCAGAATTTTGTGTCGTCCACTTTCTTCACCGGCGGACGCAGCGCGCCTCGCTTCGGGCGATACATGGACTCGATCGCGCCAAAAATGATTTCGCGGACCTTCGGTTCCGGCGTGCCAAACCCGCGCAACTGTTCGATGTAGATCGCGAAGTCCGGCGCATAAATCTGCGACCACTGAAACTCCCGCACCGCAGGAGTATCAACCACGCCAGGCGTGCCGGCTGGCGAGTGATCAGTTGGAAGCGGATCGGGGGCCGTGGCAGTGGTCGGCGTGGAATTTTCCGCGCGCGGATGGCTCGAACCGTGCCGTAGAACCGCTTTCGCCAGCAGGACATTGCCGGCCAGACAGACCAGCAGCACAAGCAGCCGGAGGTTCATGCGCGCATTAAAACGGAAACGGCGGGCGAGTCAACCGGGGATTTAACCGCAGAGAACGCAAAGAGCGCAGAGAAAACGGGAAGGATTGCTGGATTATTGGATTGCGGGACAGGTGTGGGCGTCAAGCCGACAATCCAAAAATCCATTCATCCAAAGATCCGTTGCCGCCTCATTTTGTGTTCTCTGCGCTCTCTGCGGTTAATGTGTTTGATTGAAAATCACCGCAACTTGAACCCGCCCTGGAAAACCACCTCCGCCACGACGACGACTAGGAACACTGCGCCGACCAGGGCGTTCAGCCGGAAGAAGGCGAGGTTGATCCAGTTCAAGCTGCGACGCCGCGCGATCCAATGTTCCATCGCCAGGCAGCCGACGATGATCGCCCAGCCGATGAGATAGGTGAAACGGAAATGGCAGAGCATTCCGAACGTGAGCAGCAGTCCGCACGTCACCATGTGCGCGAGGAACGCGGCGCCCAGCGCGTTTTGTGGCCCCCACGCCACAACGAGCGAACGCAGTCCATGCGACTTGTCGAACTCGTAATCCTGCAGCGCGTAAATGATGTCGAAACCCACCAACCACAGCACGACCGCCAGGGCGAGTGTGGTCATCTGGAGCATCTCCCAGACGGAAACATTCGCGCCCTTCACCGCCAGCCATGCGCCGATCGGCGCGAGCGCAAGCGCGATGCCGAGAAAGACGTGCGTGTAATCCGTGAACCGCTTGGTGAGCGAATAAAAGCAAACCAGCACCAGCGCAACGGGCGAAAGATAAAAGCACAGCGGGTTCAAAAACCAGCTGGCCGCCAGCAAGCCCGCCGCAGACAAGGCGCACAACGCAATGGCACTGGCCAGGGAAATTTGTCCGCTCGGCAGGTGACGGTTCGCCGTGCGCGGATTCAACGCATCAAACTTGCGATCCACGATGCGGTTGAAGGCCATCGCGCAAGTCCGCGCGCCGACCATCGCCACCAGAATCAGCCCGAAGGTTTTCCAGCCCGGCCAGCCGCGATTGTCCCGCGCCGCCACGACCATCGCCGCCAGTGCAAACGGCAGCGCAAAGACCGTGTGCGAGAACCGCACGAACGAGCCCCATTTTTTAATTATCGAAATCATCGTTAACCACGGATGGACACAGATGGACACGGATACACCGGATTGTTGGATAAGTGGATTGATGTTTCAGATGGCGAGTGGTTGCTTGGCCAGTTGCCCAAGCATCCATTTATCCATTCATCCAACAATCCAGCCATCTGTTTATCTTTGCTCATCCGACGTTACTCTTTTTCCTCCGCCCAGCGCGGCGCCAGTTTGTTGGGAATGCCCATGTGGTCCAGCACACGGGCCACGACGGTGTCCACGATCTGCACCACGGAATCCGCGCCGGAATAATAACTCGGGTTCGCTGGCAGGATGATGGCGCCCGCGAGCAGCAGCAGTTCCATGTTCTTGACGTGGATGAGGCTCAACGGGGTTTCGCGCGGAACGAGGATCAGCTTCCGCTTTTCCTTCAAGGTCACGTCCGCCGCGCGCAGCAGCACATCCTCGCTGTAACCGTGGGCGATGCGGCCCATCGTGCCCATCGTGCAGGGGATCACGACCATGACATCCGGCGGATTCGAGCCGCTGGCGAACGGCGCGTTCATGCTTTTGAGATTGTGCGTTTGCACGCCCGCCGGAAGTTTCAGCCCGTCGGGCAGTTCCACGGCGATGACCTGTTGCGCGTAGTTGCTCAGCACGACATGGATTTCGTGCTCCTGCGGATTCAGATTATCGAGCAGCCGCTGCGCATACAGCGCGCCGGTGGCTCCGGTGATGGCAACGAGAATTTTCACTGGCCAGATTATGGCCGAGCCAGCTTAAACGGGCAACCAATCCCGTTCGTCCTCGTTCTCACGCTCGTCCTCGGATGCAATGGTTCGCTTACGAGAACGAGGACGATCAAGAAAAATTTAAATCAGCTTGAGTCCGCTTTCGTGTTCCGCACAATTGCGGCGTGTTTAAATTCGCGGGAATCATTTTTCTGGGCGCGCTGCTGTTTCTGGCGGGCTGCGCCAGCACGCCGACGATGCCGGAGGAAACCATCTCCTCGCCGGAAGCCTCGCCGGGCGCCTCCGCTTTGGACTGGGTGGACCCCAACGCCCCGCCGATCCCGCGCACACCGCCAGTCGCCAAACCAAATCCGCCCCAGAATCCGCCCCCGGCCGTCATCTCGAACCGCCCGATGATCGCAATGGCCAAACCCGCTCCGGCACCGGTGACCACCTGGACGGCGCTCAACCGCTGGGCGGTGGAACACAAACTCGCCCCGCCGGTTCTGGTGAGCAAAAGTCCGCTGACGACGTATCGGGTTAATTCGGACAATGGCGTCTTGATGCTGGCCCTCGGCAGCCACGAGGCGGTCTGGAACGGGATTGAAATCCATCTCGGCTTCGAGCCGCAGCTCATCGACAACCAGGTGTTTGTGCACGGCCTCGATCTGCAAAAAACCTTTGAACCACTGTTATGCGCGCCGCCGCTGACACTGGGCACCAACCGCATCGTCGTCATCGACCCCGGGCACGGCGGCAGCAATGTCGGAACACACAGCGTCGTGGACGGGCGTTATGAAAAGGAGTTCACGCTGGATTGGGCCAGACGGCTCAAGCCTCTGCTCGAGACGAATGGCTGGACGGTTTACCTGACGCGCAGCAGCGACAGCTACGTGACCAATTCGGATCGTGCCGTGTTCGCCGATGCGCATCACGCCGACCTCTTTATCAGCCTGCATTTCAATTCCGCCGCACCCGACACCAAGCAGGCCGGGCTGGAAACGTATGTGCTCACGCCCACCGGGATGCCCTCGACGCTCACCCGCAACTACAGCGATTTATGGGCGGAACATTTTTCAAACAACAACTTCGACGCCGCCAACCTGCTGCTCGCCGTCCGCCTGCAGACCAGCCTCTTGCGCGCGACCGGCGAGGAAGACCGGGGCGTGCGCCGCGCCCGGTTCATGGATGTCCTGCACGGGCATGATCATCCGGCCGTTCTGATCGAAGGCGGCTATCTCTCCAACCCGCGCGAGGCAAAACGGATTGCCGATCCGGAATTCCGGCAGAAACTGGCGGAAGCCGTGGCGGCCGCCCTGCGGCTGAATCCAGACGTCACAACCCCGAAGCCGGAAAATGCCGTGTCAGCGACGGGCACCAACCATCCATCCATACCATGAATCCGCCCGCCGCCACCCCGACCCCGCCAACGGCGCCCAAGCCCGGCAAAGACGGGGCTCACATCCTCGTCACCGGCGGTGCCGGCTTCATCGGCTCACATCTGGTCGAGCGACTGTTGAACGATGGCAAAACCGTTGTGGTGATTGACGATTTATCGACGGGCAGCCTGGACAATTTGAGCGCGGCGAAATCGAATCCGCGCCTGCGAATCATCCAGTCGAAGATTTGTGATTGCCCGGAAATGGCGGAACTGGCGGCGCAGGCTGAATTTATTTTTCACCTCGCGGCGACCGTCGGTGTGGACCTGGTCGTGAAGTCGGCGCTGCACGTTCTGGAGGCGAGCTTCAACGAAACGCAGATTTTGCTTCGTGCTGCAGCACAGAATTCCACACCGTTGCTGCTGACGTCCACTTCGGAAGTCTATGGCAAGAGCGCCAAGCCGGAGTTCAGCGAGGACGACGATCTGCTCATCGGGCCGCCCGGGCAATCGCGCTGGAGCTACGCCTGCTCCAAGCTCACGGATGAATTCCTCGCGCTCGCCTACGCGCGCGAGAAAAACCTGCCCGTCACCATCGCGCGGCTGTTCAACACCGTCGGCCCGCGCCAGACCGGACGTTACGGCATGGTGCTGCCGCGCTTCATCGCGGCAGCTCAGAGCGGCGGACCGCTGAAGGTTTTTGGCGACGGCGCGCAATCGCGCTGCTTCGGGTTTGTCCACGACGTGGTGGAGGCGCTCGTGCGGTTACAGAAATGTCCACAGGCGCGCGGGGAGATTTTCAACATCGGCGGCACGGAGGAAGTATCCATTCTGGAACTCGCCCAACTCGTTGTGGCCGCGCTCGGCTCGAAATCGAAGATTGAACTGATTCCCTACGACCAGGCGTATGCGCCGGGCTTTGACGACATGCGCCGCCGCAAGCCGCGAGTGGAAAAATTGGAGCGCTTCGTGAAGTTCAAACCGCAGACGCCGCTGCGCGAAATCATCCGGCTGACGGCGAGGTAAGACTGCCCCTTGGCGCGCCTGTCCAATCGTGCTTTCGAGACTTAATTGTGTGGCAATTAGCGCAGAGGCAAGCAAATGAGGTGTCTGCAACTCCTCCTTGAACGTGATCAAGGTTCAAAGCTCGAACATCTGGAAAGCTGCAATGTTCACAGCGGTATCGGGAGCTGCGCGCGGCCAACAATGCTTTGCGTCCGTATTTTGAGCGAAGATTTCCATTCGTGCGCGTGTATAACCAACTTGCAACAATACGTTCGGCAGGCTCCAAATGGTCAAACGCTACATCAAATCTATCCTTCGGAAGATTGAAAGGGCCATCGGCCAGATACAAATATGAAAGCGTTGTCTTAAGCGAACCTTGAATCCCCTTTGACTTTTCCGAAACACGTCTCTCAATGTAGGCAACGTTATCAAATCTGGTGAGGCTAATTACAAATTGCTTATCAATTGATATCTCAAGATTGTTCTTAGATTGTATTTTCTCAAAAGAAGGCTTGGCAAGCCATCCTTTAGAAACCCCATCTGCAAAGAGTAGTATCGCGTATTCTCTTGCACCCACGTTGTGGCTGTCACGATGACGCAGAACCTCACCACGTTGTTCGGCATCAGCATATGCCTCGATGACTTGTATTCGGTCACCATTAAAACGACTGAACAACTCCCGCATCATGGCTCTTTGTTTCATGAGTCAAATTCTAACCGCCGTAATTGACTCCTTCGCGCTTGAGCAAACTGCGTTTCCAATCCAATCCGCCGCCGAAGCCGCCGAGTTTGTTGTTCGCGGCCAGCACGCGGTGGCACGGAACCAAAACCGGAACCGGGTTCGCGCCGCACGCGCCGCCCACGGCACGAACGGCCTTGGGCCGGCCGATCGCCGCCGCGATTTCGCCGTAGCTTTTCGTTTTGCCGAGGGAGATTTTTTGCATCGCGCGCCAGACGCTTTTCTGAAATGCCGTTCCCGACATGTCCAGCGGCGGAAATGTTTTCGGTTCGCGACCGGCAAGAATGGCTTTCAAAGCCTTGGTCGTCGTGTTGTGCCAGCGGAGAATCTTTGTTTGTAGGAAACGACGTGAGGAGTCTCTAACTAAATCCCCAGTGTCCAAAGCAATTTGAGACTCGTCACCTCGTCTCCTACGATTGGATTGTTTGGGAAAACTCAATCCGGCCAATCCTTTTTCCGAATAACGCGCGATGAATTCGCCATCGTCCGTGGCCACCGGCAGTTCGATGAGCTGACTTTTCGCCTTCATTCAATGATGCTTCACGTAGACCGAGATGACGCCGAGCAAAATCAGAAAGAGAAAGACGACCAGCGCGATGAAGCGGTTGCGGGCCACGCGTTTTTCATAACGCATCGGGCGCAGGCCATGCACGCCGCCGTGGGCGAGATAATTCACCAGGCGCGGATTGTTGGAGGTGGGGCTGCGGAAATGATTCTTCAGCCGGCCCCACAGCGCGGGCAGGTCGTATTTGCGCACGCCCAGCTCGTTGAAGTGGTCGGGGGATTCGCTGTCCGGACGTGATTGCAGCGGCTCCTGGTTGACCCGCTCAAACACCGGCTCGTGCGCGACGGGCTTGGGCGGGGGCGGCGGCTCGGCGCCGTGCGGCACGCTGGTGCCATGCGGCAGGGCGGTGGAACGCAGCCTGGGCACGGGGGCGCGCTGGATCTGGGAATCAAGCTTTTTGATCTCGGATTCGAGCGCGGCAATCTGTTCGTTGAGCGTGCGGGCGCGGTCGGAAATCGGGTCGGCTTTTTTCTTCGGGAACGCCATACGCGGAACCTCAATGTCGCAGCAGCACCGCGATGAGCACGCCGAGCGCGCCCAGGGCGACCAGCACCAGCGGCCAGGTCATCGCGAATCCGACCTTGCAGAGCTGGCCGAAGCCCAGGCTCGCGAGCGGCGACGCGGCGGGTTGCGGCGTGGTTTCAACTTCGGCCTTCTTCAACGCCTCGGGCGACAGCGCGGGCAGCTTCAGGCGCGCGGTGTTCCATTCCATGCGGGCGTTTTCAATGGCGGTCAGGGCGCGCGTGAGTTCGACGTTGAAATTTTCCTTCGTCCACGTTTCGTCGCGAACCGTCTCGATCTTGAGGAGCGCGTCCCGGAAATCGGCGATGGTCTTGAGCATCTGCTCGGCTTCGCGGCGCGTGTTGAACTCGGCTTCCTCCAGCAGGCCCAGGCCGCGTGTGAGGTTGTGGATCATCTCCTGGCGGCCGGTCTGGAATTCGCTCTGGCGGCGGCGCAATTCCTCGAGCGAGGAGCGTTCGCGTTCCAGGCTGTCCTGGGCGCGCTTCAGCTCGGCCAGTTTCTGCTGGGCTTCCACGACCTTGCGGTCCACCTCGTCGCGCGTCGGCGCGCGCAGCGGGTCGCCGGCGGACGCGGGCGTGCCGAAGGGGGACTTGTGCGATTGGAAGTCGGTGTCCACAAACTCGGTCGAATCGTAATCAGCAGCCATGCGGCGAATTTAGCCCTGTTACAAATTGGTGTAAAGCGGTGTTTGCACTTGTCAGCGACCGGGGAGGCTCCTAAAGTGCATTTATTCGAGCGTGAGGAAATTTTTGAAATGATTGAATTGATTCAATTTCCGTGGAGTCCGTTCTGCCTGGTGCAACGGCGCCTCCTCGAATTTTCCGGCGCCCCCTTCAAAATCACCAATCTCAAGCTCACCGGCGACCGCTCGCTCATCTGGAAACTCACCAAGGAACGCTACTACGGCGTGCCGGTCATCCGCGACGGCCGGACGGTCGTGTTTGAAGTCGCCGAGGACTCGCAGGTCATTGCCAAATACCTCGACGAAAAGATGGCGCTTGGCCTGTTCCCGGCGGATTTGCGCGGCGTGCAGGACCTGCTCTGGCGCTACATCGAAAACGACATCGAAGGCGTGGGTTTCAAGCTCAACGACGTTTATTTCAAGGAATTCGTGGTGAAGGCCGACCAGGTCGCCTTCATCCGCCACAAGGAACGGAAGTTCGGTTCCGGCTGCCTGGACCAATGGCGCGCGCAGCAGAAGTCGCTGCTCAAAAAACTGGAGGCAAACCTGGTGCCCTTTGAGCAGATGCTGCTGCATCGGCCGTTTTTGCTGGGCGACTGTCCGCGCTTCGTGGATTTTGACCTGTTCGGCATGCTCGAAAATTTTCTCTACTCCGGCCATTACCAGCTGCCCGCGCGCCACAAACAAATCCGCGAGTGGCATTCGCGGCTGGCTAAAACAAAAATCAAAGATTTCAACCACGGATGAACACGGATGGACACGGATGGGTCAGATTGTTTGAAGGCAGGGCGCGTCACTCAATGTGCGCCGTTTGCGGCGGACAGAGGATTGCCCGCCCTGCCGAAATGTTTTATCCGTGTGCATCCGGGTTAATCCGTGGTTAAAAAAATTGTGAAAAACTACATCCTCGACACCAACGTTCTCCTTCACGACCCCAACTCCCTGCTCAACTTCGCGGACAATCACGTGGTGATTCCCATCGAAGTCATCGAGGAGATTGACCGGTTCAAGCGCGAGTCGAGCGAACTCGGCCAGAACGCGCGGCAGGTGTCGCGGATGCTCGACGGTTTTCGCGGCGAAGGCAGCCTGAGCGAAGGCGTGAAACTGCCCAACGGCGGCCAGCTCCAGATCGCCTTTTACAAAAACGGCAACGGCAATGGTCACGCCGGCAGCGACAGCCACATCGTGAGCGGCAACAGCGTGGACAACCGCATTCTGCTGCTCGCCGCCAGCGTCCAGAAACATCAGCCGAAAAACGCCGCCATTCTCGTCAGCAAGGACATCAACCTCCGCATCAAGGCCGATGCCCTGGGCTTGCAAGCCGAGGATTACGAGACCGACCGCGTGTTCCTGACCGATCTCTACACGGGCATGATTGAAATGTCCGTCGGCGCCGATAAGATCGCCGCCTTTCGCGCCGACGGTGAACTGGCGCTGGAGACGGGCAAGAAATATTCCCCGAACGAATTCTGCACGTTGGTGGACGAGGCGAATCCCAAGAAGGCCGCGCTCACCAAGGTGGACGCGACCGGCACCAAACTCGTTCCCATCATTGACTGTCGCGAAGGCATTTGGGGCATCAAGCCGCGCAACCGCGAGCAGCATTACGCCTTCGACGCGCTGCTCGACGACCGCATCAAACTCGTCACCCTCATGGGCAAGGCCGGCACGGGAAAAACCCTGATGGCGATGGCTGCGGGATTGAAACGCACCGTGCTGGACCGCGAATTCCGCCGGCTCGTCGTCGCGCGCCCGACCATTTCCATGGGCAAGGAGCTCGGCTTCCTGCCCGGATCGCTCGAAGAAAAACTCGCGCCCTGGATGCAGCCCATTCATGACGCGCTCGAAATGTTGAGCGACCTGAACATGGGCCACGATCATCGCCGCGCGGCCGACCTGATGCGTTCCGGTAGCATCGTCGTGGAAGCCTTGAGCTACATCCGCGGACGCAGCATCGCCGGACAGTTCATGGTCATTGACGAGGCGCAGAACCTCACACCGCTCGAAGCCAAGACCATCATCACGCGCGTCGGCCACGGCACCAAAATCATCTTCACCGGCGACCCGTATCAGATTGATAATCCTTACGTGGACTCGTCCTCGAACGGATTCAATTACATCGTCAGCCGTTTCCGCGACCAGCCCATCGCCGCGCACATTGAACTGCAAAAGGGTGAACGCTCGGAACTGGCGGAACTGGCGGCGAATATTTTGTAAGGCAAGTTACAGGCAAAAGTTCTTTGCCACTTAAATCTCGACATGAGATTTTTGCGGATTAAACAATCCACATAAATATGAAAATATTTCGTTGTTTGGTCTGTATTGCCGGGCTTTTATTGTGTGCCAGCTGCGCCAGCCACGGTCACGCTCCATCTCAACCCAAGCCACCCGAACCGCCAGAACCCACCAAAGGTGTCTCCAGCTATGCCCCCGACAAATTCCGCGTTATCTACGACGGCACCCGCTGGACCAAACCACAGCGCGCTACTGATTTCGCCATGCTCCGCGCCGCCGATACCACACTGCAACATGGCTACAGCTATTTCATCGTCCTGAACGAATCAGACGCCATGCACAGCCGCAGTTGGAGCACACCGGGATCTGCTCACAGCCAGACCTTCGCCAATGGGAGCGTTGTTACCAGTTACAGCGGCGGCGGCGAAAATTCCATCTCTTGGCCATACGTCACGCTAACGATCCAGACATTCACCAACAATGTGGGAGGCTCTTTGGACGCCGCCTGGCTCAAACAATCCCTTTTCAAACAATACAACCTCGACTCCACCCCTTGAACAATTGATTTGCAATAAGCCAATTTGATTTCTTCAAAAAATCTCCACCGAACATTTCGGCAGCTCGGTAAATTTAATTCCTGTTTTCCTGTTTTTCTAATTCGCTTTTTAGAAGCCTGACGGCTGGTCAATTTAACCTTGGCCGGCTTGCTCTTCGACTTCACGCGCGCCATTGCGTTTCTTTTGTCATACTCTATAATGAGCGTATGAAGACTCTGACAATCACCGAAGGACGCGGCCGGCTGGGTTACTGGCTCAAAAAGGCCACCGAGGGCCAGGACATCGGCTTTCTGTTTGAAGGCAAGGTTGTGGCGTTGCGACCAGTGACCGTGCATTCGGAAGATTACGCCCTGCAGGAATACAGGCTGACGGAATCCGAGATGGCGGCGGCGGCGAAGCGCATCAGCGCGGACATCAAGGCGACACGGAAACGCGGCGAGGTGACAAAATTCACCGGGGGCAAAGATGATTTCCGTTGAACTGACCAAGCGGTTCAAGAAAATCGTCCGTGAGGCGCGGCGGGAAAAGGAGGTTGCCGCCACGTTGAAACTGGTGCAGGAAGGTTTTGGCAATCCGCACGCACACACGGGAATTTCCATCCGCAAACTCCACAAGCATCTTTACGAATGCCGCACCAGACTGGCCTGGCGTCTGGTGTTCGAGGTGAGCAAGGGCGTGCTGACTTTTGATTTCGCCGGCGACCATGACGAGGTTCAAACCTACCTTCGCGGCAAATCCTGATTCCAATGTGGCGCTTTCAAAAACCCGTAGCAGCCGAGGTAACGAGGCTCAAACTTCAGGAATTTCAGAAAACATGGAGCCTCCTCACGTCGGCTGCTACAGTTTTAAAAAAAGCTTCTATTTCCCCGCTTTCCTAACGCGCTTCTTGGATGCCTGACGGGCGGTCAATTTGACCTTGGCCGGTTTGCTCTTCGACTTTACGCGCGCGGCATCGCCCCAGAGACCTTCCAGGTCGTAGCGTTCGCGCGCGTCCTGCCGCATGACGTGAACGATCACGTCGAAGAAATCCAGGATCACCCACGCGCCCTGCATCGAGCCATCCGTGCGCATCGGGCGCAGGTCGTGTTCCTCGCGCAGGCGGTCGGTGATTTCGCCCACGACGGCGCGCAGATGCGGCTCGCTGGTGCCGGACGCGATCACGAAAAAATCCGTCACCGACGACAAATCCCGCACGTCGAGGATGACGATGTTCTCCGCCTTTTTGTTGTCCGCATACTCACGGCACAGTTCGGCCAGTTTTTTAGAATCCATAGTTACGGGCAGGATTTAACCACAGATGGACGCGGATGGACACGGATAAATTCAAGGCAGACACGGATTACACGGATGGACACGGATTGTTGCCGGATTGTTGGATGATTGGATGATTGGATGACTGGATGACTGGATGACTGGATGACTGGATGACTGGATGATTGGATTGGTGGATTGGTGGATTGGTGGATTGGTGTTGCGCTGCTTGTATCCAACAATCCATTCATCCATCAATCCAGCGATTCAAAGATAAATTTTCGCCGTGCAAATAGCTTCCGCCACGAATGGCGGCAGGAGGTGGTCAATGGGCAAGCCGGCCTTCACTCGCGCGCGGATTTGCGAGGACGATACCCCCAGTGGAAAGCCTTTCAGCGTGCGTCCTCGAAAGGGCGGCGGAAAGTTTGGCGCCGCTCCGCCCGGGCGTGGCACAGCGACAAATTCCGCGAGTTTGGCCAGTTCGCCGGCTTCACGCCACTCGTTCAGTTTCGCCGCGTTGTCCGCGCCGATCAGATAAAACAGCTCCGCTCCGGAAAAGCGTCTGGCGTAGTCGCGCAGGGTTTCGATCGTGTAAGAAGTTCCGCCGCGCCGGATTTCCTGATCGTCCACTTCGCAACTGGTTTTGCCGGCGAGCGCGAGCCGAAGCAGTTGCAGGCGGACGGCATCCGGCGCGGGTTTATTCTCCGGCTTGAACGGTGATTGCGCGGCGGGGATGAAAAACAGCCGGTTCAGGCCGAGTTCCTCAATCGCCGCCTGAGCGACGAGCAGATGCCCGAGATGAACCGGGTCGAACGAGCCGCCATAGATGCCAAGTTTCATTTCAGTCCCAATCCAGATAACAGACGCGGAAATTTTCCACTTTGACCGAAGCGTTGCGATCCAAAATTTGCACCAACGGTTTCCCGCCATAAAAAGAGGCCCACTGTGGAAACGTGCTCTTGGTGCCAATGATATAGTCGCAGCGGGAGAGGGCAAACAGATCGCTCACCGGCGATTTGGTGCCGAACCCGACCGACAATCCGGGAAACTCTTCGGCACTGCGCCGTTCATCACTGCAAACCAGGAAGGAAACTTTGCGGCCGGGAAATTGCGTCACGAGCTCGCGCATCCACGCGGCGTAGGTTTCCACCGGATAAAAATATTTGCCGCCCTTCCATCCGCGATAATCGCCATGACGGACGTGGACCCCGATGACGATGTCGGCATTGCGCCGCAACGGTTCCACGGCTTCGCGACTGGCCGTCTCAAATTCCGCCAATGGCCGGAAATAGGCGCGAATTTTATCGCCATGCTTTTGCACCAGATTCGGCGCGCGAAACCGCCAGTCATAAACGAAAACCATTTTGGCCGAGCGGATTTTCTCCTGCACTTCCGGGCTGTCCAGATAGGTGATGAATTGCCCCTCGGTTTCACACAGCGTGACAATCTTCCGGCCAAAAACCGGAAAGCGATCAACCAGCACGCTGGCGTAACGGGTGAGGTGATATAAAATGCGCGTCTTACGGATGGCTGCGCCGACGCCGGGAATCCGGTCCAGCCAGCTTTTGCGTTGTGGAACAGGATACGCGCAATGCACGTTCTGGCGCGTGGCTTCAAATAGATCGGAGTAGCTGTGAAAGGTGTAATTGATGACGCGATCCCCTTGCTCCTCCGCCAGCGCGATGAAATTGGCGAAGATGATGAGCCGGTTCGCCAGACGTCCGCAGCGGCGCCCGATGGAGAAAAGCTTTTGATTCTGTGGCGGCGTCATCGGGAAAAATTATCCACGGTGTCCGGTTTCAAAACAAACCTTTCTTTGGCGACAATAGCGGCGGGCGTCCGCGCCTGCCGTGGAGCCGTGACGTCCCACCGGCGGAAAAAGCTGTTTGAACAACAAAGGAACCAAGTAACGAAGGCAAATGGGCTCAGCCTTGTTACTTGATTGTTCAATTGCTTTTGGGAGTTTCCGGGCGGCAGGATGCCGCCCTCTACGTCAGGCCGGAGGCCCGACACGACATCAACAGCAGCGCCGCACGCCGTTGAAGCGCCGTTCGGTGGTCTCCAGATAAATCTGATCTTCGGATTTTGCAATGGAGTGAGCGGGCGAGTTGCACTCACAAACAATGGCCTGCTGGCGCGCGCGCTCGAGCTGCGATTCGCCGGACAGTTCCTTGGCCAGCGTGAAGGCGATGGCCGCCGCGCCCAATGCGCTCATCGGTTTGCCGCCCTCAACCACGGCGTAATCGGGCAGATAAACCGGCCCGGTCTCGTGGAGCACCGCCGGTTTGCGGCGTGACAAAAGCAAAATCCATTCGCGCACGCTCATGACGACAATCACCGAGACGAGTAGAAGAAAAGCTCCGGCGACGGCGGCGTCGAGGAGGTCGTTGAATTGTTGGGTGCTACTAACGCCAACCAGCTTCCCTGTGTCATCACAATTTTTTTGCATTATTGCCAGTCTTGCTGAAAAATCTGCGTCAAGAGGCTTTGAATAATTTTCACCAGCGAACTTGCTCAAATCCAAATTGGCCTGTGCGTGGTTGTGTTGAAGTTCCTGTTCTTTTTGTTTGAGCGACTTGGCCTGCGCCAAAAATCCAATCCTCGGGTCGGGATGAAAAATTTTCTCCAGGCCCGCCGTGAACGTCACCGCCAGCAGCCAGACCAGCGGAATCAGCGTGATGAGCGCGAACGCCGGTTTCCCCCTCAACCGGCCTTCGGCCACCTTCTCCCCCACCGGGGGAGAAGGACGGGATGAGGGGGCGATCTGCATTTTTAAGATAATCGTCGTGCCAAGACACAGCGCGATGGCGGCGAGCATCTGGTTGGCGATGCCGAACAGCGGCCAGAGCGAGTTGATGCCGCCGAGCGGATCGCGCACGCCTTGGATCAGAAAATAACCCCACGCGCTGACCATCAGCGTGGCGGCGACGGGCGCGGCAAAGAAATTTTTCGGGTTGCCCAGCGGCTGCCAGGCACGGCCCAGCACGCCCTGCAGCAGATACCGGCCGACGCGCGTGCCGGCGTCGAGCGTCGTCAGGATGAACAGCGCCTCGAACATCACTGCGAAGTGATACCAGAGGTCGAGCCAGCGGCCATTGACGGCCTTGGAAAAAATGTGCGCCATGCCCACCGCGAGCGTCGCCGCGCCGCCGGTGCGTCCGAACAACGTTTTTTCGCCAAGGTCGTGCGCCAGCGAATTCATCTGGTCCACGGTCACGGGAAAATTGAGCGCGTTGATCTTGGCGACGGTGGCGGCGGGATCGCCTTTGACGTTCATGGCAAAATAAACGCCGGGGTCCAGCGTGCAGGCGGCGATGAGCGCCATGATGGCGACGAACGATTCAAAACACATCGCGCCGTAGCCGATGGGCCGCGCGTAGTTTTCCCGCGTGATGAGCTTGGGCGTGGTGCCGCTGGCGATGAGTGAATGAAAACCGGAGATCGCCCCGCACGCGATGGTGATGAAACAGAATGGAAATAATTTCCCCGCCACCACCAAGCCGGAGCCGTCGGTGAATTGCGTGAGGGCGGGCATTTGCAGGTGCGGTAGCGTGAACAGAATGCCCAGCGCCAGCAGCAGGATGGTGCCGAGCTTCATGAACGTGCTGAGATAATCGCGCGGCGCAAGCATCAGCCACACCGGCAGACTACTGGAGATGACTCCGTAGCCGATGATGATCCACGCGAGCGAAATGTCGCGCAGGCCAAACACCTGCGACCAGTGGGCATTTTCATAAACGAGCTTCCCGCCCCAGACCGCGAGCAGCAGCAGGGTGATGCCGATGGCGGTCGCCTCCAGAATTTTCCCGGTCCGCACGAACCGCATGTAGCCGCCCATGAACAGCGCGATGGGAATCGTCGCACCGACAGTGAAGACGCCCCACGGACTTTCGGCCAGCGCGCGGACGACGACGAGCGCGAGCACCGCCAGCAAGATGACCAGAATCGCGAGGATCGCCAGCACGGCAATGGCGCCGGCAGGCGAGTTCAACTCCTCCTTCAAAATCTGCGCAAGCGATTTGCCGCCGCGCCGCATGGAGGCGAACAGGATCACGAAATCCTGCACCGCGCCGCCGAGCACCACGCCGATCAGAACCCACAACGCGCCGGGCAGATAACCGAATTGCGCCGCCAGCACGGGCCCGACGAGCGGCCCCGGCCCGGCGATGGCTGCGAAGTGATGGCCAAAGAGAATCCATTTGTTTGTGCGGACGAAATCCTTGCCGTCGTCATGGACTTCGCACGGCGTTGCGCGGCGATTGTCCAGGACCAGCACGCGCAGCGCGATCCACTTGGAATAAAACCGGTAGCCGATGGCGTAGGTGCAGACGGCCGCGATCAGAAGATACGCCGAATTGACCGGTTCCCCGCGTTTGAACGCGATCACGGCATAGGCCCACGCGCCAAGGAACGCGAACAGCAGCCAGAAAATCGAGGCGATAGCTTTCTTCATCCAGGAAAAATCCTGCCCATGAAAACGAGGGGCCGCCAAAAGTGCAAAACAATTCGCAACTTCCGATTCGGAACGACAACTGAATTCTGCCCGACCAGCGTTCGCCCGACCGGCAGTGGTCAGCGGCTGTCCCCTCTCCCCCACCGGGGGAGAGGGCAGGGTGAAGGGGCGTTTGGATATTCCACCGTTTCTTATTGGGCATTGGTATCCCCTCCATCCGATGGAGCGGAGAGGGAGAATTGCTTCCCGCGTCCTGACTCCTGAAAGATCCCGTCCTGACGATGCGGCTGGCGATGGAGTATTCGCAACGAGGGAACCGCCGCCACTGATTTGCAAATTGATTCGCGCTTGACGTAAACGCCGGTTTGCCGCAAAAGCCACGCATGGCAAACGGTTTTCCTCAACTGGGCGTCGTTCTCCTCGGCGCGGGGGCGTCGGCGCGGATGGGCCGCCCCAAACTGCTGCTGCCGTGGCACGACACGACGGTCATCGGCCAGTTGCTGGCACAATGGCGGGAGCTCGGCGCGGCTCAAATCGCCATTGTGCTGCGGGCGAACGATGCGGCACTCACCGCTGAACTGGACCGGTTGAATTTTCCCCGGGCGGACCGGATTGAAAACCCCCAACCGGAGCGCGGGATGTTTAGTTCCATCGTCTGCGCGGCCCACTGGAACGGCTGGCGGCAGGAAATCGCAAGTTGGGCCGTCGTTCTGGGCGACCAGCCGCATTTACGGCCGGAAACCTTGGAATTGCTGGTGGCGTCGGCCGCACAAAATCGGGAAGCCATTTGCCAACCGGCGTTTGGCGGACACACGCGGCATCCGGTAATTTTGCCGCGACAGGCGTTTCTGGAATTAAAAAAGACCGGCGCATTGACCATGAAAGATTTTTTGAACCTTACGACCCTGCCACGCGTCCAATGTTCCGTGGCCGACGCCGGACTGTCGCTTGACTTGGACACGCCGGAGGATTACAAACGTCTGACCATTTCTCATCAGCCCGTATGAAAGCACCTGAGCCGGAAAATTTTGGCGCACACTCGCGGCGCACGTTTCTCAAGAGCCTGGGCACGGTGGCCGCCACGGCCGCCACGGCGCAGGTCAATTCGGTCGCCGCCGAACTCGAAAAGGTCAACTCCGAAAAAGTCATCGGCCCCGACGCCGTCCCCGTGACGCTGAAAGTGAACGGCGAGAAACTCAAACTCATGCTCGAGCCACGAGTCACCCTCCTCGACGCGCTGCGGAACTATTCCAGCCTCACCGGCGCGAAGGAGGGCTGCGACCGTGCCAGTTGCGGGGCCTGCACCGTGTTGATCAATGATGCCCCGGTTTATTCCTGCCAGAAACTCGCCATCGAGGCGCAGGGCGTCGAAATCACGACCATTGAAGGACTGGCCAAGGACGGCAAGCTGACCAAGGTGCAGCAAGCGTTCATTGAAAAAGACGCGTTGCAATGCGGCTATTGCACGCCTGGCTTTGTGATGAGCGTGACGGCGTTGTTGAAGAAGAATTCCCATCCGACCGCCGCTGATGTGAAACATGCCTGCGCCGGGAACCTTTGCCGCTGCGGCTGCCATCCGCACATTGTTCAGGCCGCGCTCAAGGCAGCCGGAGTTGCGCACACGACCAAAACGGAGATTGTGAATTATGCCTAGTTGGCCCGCCGAAACCAAATACATCAGTCATTCCACGGCGCGCATTGACGGCGCGGCGAAGGTGACGGGCAAAGCGCGCTATTCGTCGGACATCCAGGCGACCGGCTGGCTTTACGGCATGATCCTGCGCTCCAAATGGCCGGCGGCAAAAATCACCGACATCAATCTCGACAAGGCGCTGCAAGTGCCCGGCATCAAGGCCGCCGTGCTGGCGCGCAGCAAGGAATTTACCGTGCGCTATTACGGCGAAGAACTCGCGGCCGTCGCCGGCACCAGCAAACAGGCGTGCCTCGACGCGCTGCGCGCCATCGAAGTGACGGCGCAACCGCTGCCGTTTGTGGTCAACGAGGCCGATGCCAAAAAAGCGGACGCGCCACGCGTCTGGGAAAACAGTCCCAATTACACGGAGCCGAATGCCCGCGATCACGGCGATGTGAACACGGCCTTCGGCGAGTGCGCGGCGGTGATCGAAGGGGTTTATTCCACGCCGGTGCAGATCCATAATCCGATGGAAACCGCCGGCAACACCATTTCCTGGACGGATGACGGCCTGACGGCGTGGTCCTCCACGCAGGGAATTTCCAGCGTGCGCGACGGTCTGGCCGGCAGCCTGAAGCTCGAACAAAGCAAGGTGCGCGTCATCACCGAATACATGGGCGGCGGCTTCGGCGCAAAATTCGGTTCCGGTGTGGAGGGCACGCTCGCGGCAAATCTTTCCCGCGAAGCCAAAGCCCCCGTGCGCCTGATGCTCACGCGGTTTGACCAGGCGCTCGCGGTGGGCAACCGGCCGTCCAGTTTTCAAAGAATCAAGCTTGGCGCGGCGGCGGATGGAACCTTGCTCGCGTTTGAGTTGGATAATTACGGCACGGCCGGAATCGGTGCCGGCGGCGATGCCGGCGGCGGTGGTGGCGGCGCGAACATTCCCGCGCCCTATCTTTACAAGGTCGCCAATACGCGCGTGAAGCAGGCGGCGGTGGCGGTCAACGCCGGGTCCGCCCGCGCCTTCCGCGCGCCGGGAAATCCGCCGGCCTCGTTGGGCATGGAATCCGCCATGGACGATCTGGCCGTGAAACTCGGCATGGATCCCATCGAATTCCGGCTGAAAAATGATCCGAACAAATTCCGCCAGCGCGAATATGCCATCGGCGTGGAAAAATTCGGCTGGAAGCAAAAATACCGGAAACCGGGCAGTTCGCCGGGCGTCGTGAAAACCGGTATCGGCTGTGCAGGCGCGGCCTGGCCGGCGGGCGGTCCGAGCAAGAACACGCATGGCGAGGCGCAGATCAATCCGGACGGCACCATTGAAATCCGCCTCGGCGTGCAGGACATCGGCACCGGCACGCGCACCGTCATCGCGGTCGTCGCGGCGGAAATGCTCGGCCTCAAGCCGGAACAGATCACGGTGAAGGTCGGCGATACGCGGTTTCCGCCCGGCCCCGGCAGCGGCGGCAGCACGACCTGTCCCTCGATCTCACCGACCGTGTTTGATATTTGCACGAAAGCCTTGCAGCAGTTGCAGACGCAGTCGGGCATCGCCGATGCGCGTGGACAGAATTGGTTCGCCGCCTGTAAAAAGATGGGCGTCAATTCCCTGATGGTTTCGGGCCAATGGATCGAAGGGCTTTCTTCCAATCCTGCCGGCGGCGTGCAGTTCGCCGAGGTGGAAGTGGACACGGAAACCGGAATGGTCACGGTGAATAAAATGCTCGGAGTTCACGACTGCGGACTCATCGTCAACCAGATCACACTCGAAAGCCAGATCAACGGCGGCATCATCATGGGCATGGGCTACGCGCTTTACGAGGAGCGCGTGATGGATGCTTTGTCCGGCGTGATGTTGAACCCGAATTTTGAAACCTACAAACTGCCTGGCATCGCGGACGTGCCGGAGATTGAGATCGTTTTGATCAACATGCCCGAACGCGGCGTCATTGGCATCGGCGAACCGGCCACGGTTCCGACGGCGGGCGCCATCGCCAACGCCGTCGCCAACGCCATCGGCGTGCGGGTCGGCAGCCTGCCCATCACGCCGGCAAAAGTTCTGGCGGCGCTTGGGAAAGTGCCGGCGGCGGCAGCCTGATGAACTTGAAATGAAAAACCTTCAACCTTCAACCTTCAACACCGGACAGCCAACGGCTGACGCGTTGGCCGTTGTCGGGCGTCGGGCGTTGAAGGTTGAATGTTCGATGTTTCTTCCCTCAAAATGAAAGCCTTTCAATACGCCACCGCGCATTCGACGGACAGCGCCCGCCAACTGGTCGCCGACAACGGCGCTTATCTGGCCGGCGGCAACGATCTGCTCGGCCTGCTCAAGGAATATCTCGTCAGCGCCGACACGCTGGTGAACATCAAGTCGCTGCCCGGCTTGAACAAGATCGATGATGGCCGGAAATTCTGGACCATCGGCGCGCTGGTCACCGTCGCGCAAATCGAGAACGATGCGCACATCAAAAAGACTTTCCCCGGCCTGCACGAAGCCGCGTCAGACGTCGCCTCGTTGCAGATCCGCAACGTCGCCACGGTCGGCGGCAATCTGGCGCAACATTCGCGCTGCTGGTATTTCCGCCAGCGCGACGTGAAGTGCCTGAAGAAGCACGGTGACCTCTGCTACGCCCGCAACGGCGAGAATCGTTACCACAGTCTGTTCACCGGCAACGACTGCATCAGCCCGGTCGTTTCGAGTCTGGCCACCACGTTCGCTGCGCTGGACGCCACGGCGATTGTGTTGCGCGACGGCAAGGAACTGCGCTGGAGCATGGCGGAACTTTACGCCGAGGCCTGGAAAAATCCTTACGCCCACAATTCGCTCCAGCCGACCGATCTGATTCTGCAAGTGGAAATTCCCACGACACGCAGCCGCAGCGCCTATATGCAAGCCAGTGACAAGCACGCGTTCGACTGGGCGCTCGTCAGTTGCGCGGCGGCGGCAGATATCGTGGACGGTAAATTGAAATCGCCGCGGGTTGCGCTGGGCAGCATTTCGCCCGTGCCGCATCAGTCCGAGGCCGCGAACCGCTTTCTGGAAGGAAAAGTTTTGGACGACGCAACCGCAACGCAGGCAGCGGATCTGGTTTTGAAGGACGCAAAGCCGCTCGAGCACAACGCCTACAAGATGCCGATGGCGCAGGCGCTCATCCGCCGGACGCTGCTCAAATTGAAAGGCGACGCATGAACAATCAAAATTTCAGTTACTGCAAACATCTCCGCACAAAAAAAATGTTCACCGGCGCGACCGTCATGGAAGCCTTTGCGGACAAACTCGACGAACACGCCTCGCCCAGCCACTTCTGGTGCAACCGCACGCAGACCGTCATTGGCGTGGATGATCAGCCGGTCCACAAGAACGTCTGCACGCCGGGGCGTTCATGCTTTGAGGAATAACCGGTCGTTCTGGACAAGCCGTCCCGCCGGCGGATAATTTGTCCTGCAACATGAACTCGCAAACCTACCCTGCGCCGTGGGGAAAAACGTTGCATTGGGTTTCTCTCCTGGCCTCCGCCTTGCTGCTGGGGGTCGTGCTGACGCTGACCGGCAGGCCCGGACCGGAGCTCGTGCGCTGGCTGGCGGTTCTGCCGGTTTTGATTCTTCCCGGAACCGCCTTGTTCATCATCCGCAGTTATGCCATCGAGCCAAATGCGCTGGCGATCCGGCGGCTGCTGTGGACAACACGGCTTCCGCTCTCCGGTTTGCAGTCGGCGACGGCCGAGCCCGACGCGGTGCGCCGCAGCATCCGGCTCTGCGGCAATGGCGGGTTGTTTTCCATCACCGGCTGGTATCGCAACCGCGCGCTGGGAAATTATCGCGCGTTCGTCACCGATCTGACCCAAACCGTGGTCCTGCGGTTCCCCAAAAAGACCATCGTCGTCTCGCCGGAAAACCCGGAACGATTCGTCTCGGATATTTCCCAGTTCGCCTTTCGCTCCCCTTAAAACTCTCATGACCCGTCATTGCCACAACTGCGGTGAACCCTGGACAATCAACGGCAATCCCGGCCGCGGCGAGGTCTGCATGAAATGCCGCGCCGATCTGCGGGTATGTCTGAACTGCACGAGCTATGATCGGAGCGTGGCCCAGCAATGCCGGGAGCGCCGCGCCGATCCGGTGCTGGACAAGCATCTGGGAAACTTCTGCGAGTATTTTGAATTCATCAAGCGCACCTGGACGCCGAAATCGGAATCCAATCCTCGCGAAGCCGCCGCCCGCGAGCGGATGAACAAATTATTCGGCGACTGAGGCGCCTTGCTTTGGAGCGCGGCTGTGTCACGGAGACCAGCCGCAGCCGTGTTCAAATTGCTGCGGCTGGTCTGCGACACAGCCACGCTCCACCCCAATACCAAAAAATAAACCAATTGACCGGCGGACGGTTTTACCTTGGAATCAGTTCATTCAATCTTAAAAAATATGATTTATTGGTTCACCGGACAACCGGGCGCAGGCAAGACGACGCTGGCGCTGGCATTGCAAAAGGAATTGCGGCAGCGCGGCCACGTGACGGTGCACCTGGACGGCGACCTGCTGCGGATCGTCACCGCCAACCAGGATTTTTCCATGGCCGGGCGGATGAAAAACATCCGGGCGGCGCAGGCGCTGGCGGCCAAAATCCACGAAGATGGGGCCTGGGTGGTGGCGGCATTCGTGTCGCCGTTCCGCGCCTTGCGGGAAGAATTTAAGAAACGCCCGGACGTGGTCGAAATTTACGTCCACACCAACGAACAGCGCGGGCGGGAAAGCTTTTTTGTGGAGGCCTACGAGTCGCCACTGGAAAAATTCATCGACATTGACACGACCGACGCGACTGTAGACGAATGCATCAGACGGATACTTGCGCCGTAAAATTTCGCGCGCGCCTTGTAAATCTGCCGGAACATCTTGTTGTAAACCCGGCCGAATTTGTATTTCAACCAGTGGTCGTTTGTGGAAACCTCGTAGCGCGGCGCCCCGGCCGCCGGATTGACGCCCGCTTTCTGGCATAGCTTGGGAAAAATTTCATTCAGGGCGAACGCGTATAATTCAAGATCCAGCCGGTTGTATTCGCGCGCCAGCTCGAGCATCCGCGGATCGGCGAGCAGGGCCTTTTGAATCTTACTGTTCCTGGCGACGATCAGCCGTTTGTAGTTCAGGTTCATCGGGCAGGGCGACAGCTTTCCAAAAACCTGCAGCGACAGATCGAATTTTTCCGTAAATCCGATGAAGGCGCAGCGTTCCAGAAACTGCTTCGCCTTGCCCAGATCTTCCCCGCCTGCGATCAGTTTCACCTGCCAGTTGTTGAGGCGTTCGTTGGTTTTCAGGCTTTCTTCAAACGTCGCCCGATTCGTGCCGCGCAACACTTGGTCCTGATAGTGCGAAATCACCCGCGCCACCGGCTCCCTCAGGAACGTGGCGTAAAACGGATCAGCCACGGAGAATTGCAGCGGGTCCACGAGGTTGTGGCCGGTGATGGCACGCAGCCTGGGGAAAAACTTTTTTACAAATTCGAGATCCGCCTGGCAGAACTGTTCGCGGCGGGTCTGGTTGGTGTGGCAGCAGGCCGCGCCAAAATTCCTTTCCAAAATGGAGCGGAAACTGGTGCCGCCGGTCTTGTGGATGTGTAAAAATATGATCACGAAATTTGTCTGGGCGGAGTTAAAAATTCCCGAATGCCGCCCATTTGGCAAACATAATCATGTTCCCGTAGTGGCACGGACGTCCCGCCCGTGTGCTTCAGCCAAGCATGGGCAAAGGTGCCGCCAGAAAACTCACGGGCGGGACGCCCGTGCCACTGTCAGCGCCCGTCGCCCCCGTCCCGCTGCGCCAGTTGCTTGGGCAGGCTGGAATTGTCGAAATTGTATCCCAATACGCGGAGGTCATCGGCATAGGCGTCCGCGACGATCGCCCGCGATTCATCCGTGTAATAATCCGTGTAGGTCTTTTTCCGCGACAGGTTGCGGTTGGCTTCGATCAGGGTGGATTTGATCTCCAGCTTGCGGCAGATGAACTCAAAATCCGCCGCCAGATTTTCGTAATAACCGATGAAATCCAGACCGGGCTGATATTTTTTTAGGCAGATGAAACTGTGTTGTGGACGGAAATGCAGTCCTTTCCAGAGGTTGTCCCGGTTGACCCAGCCTTTCACAAACGCGTCGAAGTCGGCATACGGCGCCAGATTTCGCTCCGCCCAGCGCTTGTCCTTGTCATTGATCCCGCCCTTTTTCATGAAGAGGAACGCCGACACCAACCGGTCATACGGGTTCCGCACCACGGTGAATTTGAAATAGTGGTTGAATTCCTCGGGGCTGAACATGATCTGGTAGCGTTTCAGGTTGCCGTGGCCGCAGGAAAAATCCCCGAACAAACTTCTGACTACGGAAATGCCGGCGCACTTCGGTATATGGACGAAGATGCAGCGGTTCGCTTCGAACGGGCCACGCTTAGTTTGGATGGCGGCGAACTTGGCCGGGCGGAAGGTCCGGAAATTCCAGCGACGGAAACGATGCCACATCTCGTTTGGGGTCGCCTGCGGGTTCGCCTGTTGAATCATGACGAAAATTAAAACAGGCGGAATCAATGACAAGGGAATTCTTTGTCCTGTTCAAGCCGGCGCACGCCATTTAGTTTCCTGCGCATGAAAGTCAGCGGATTCACCTTTTTGCGGAACGGGCAGAAGCTCGGTTATCCGTTCGTCGAATCCATCCGCTCGGTCCTGCCGATCGTGGATGAATTCGTCGTGGCGCTCGGCCCGTGCGACGACGACACGGAGCGGATGTTGCGCGAGATCGGCGATCCCAAGATCCGCATCATCCCGACCCAATGGAACGAACGGGTCAAAAACGATTACAGCATCAAGGGCTACATCTACGGCCAGCAAAAATCCATCGCCCTCTTCAACTGCACGGGCGACTGGGCGTTTTATCTGGAAGGCGACGAGATCATCCACGAAAGCGAGCTGGCAAAAATCCGCGCCGCCATGGAGCAGCATCTGGAGGACCCGCGCATCGAGGCGCTGGCGTTTGACTATCTGCACTTTTACGGCAACGCGAACACCATCGTCTGGTCGCCGCGCTGGTATCGCAGCGAGGTGCGCATCCTCCGCAACACGATTCCGGCCTGGGGGCCGAAGGGCCTGTTTTTCGTGGTGCTGGACACGGCGTTGCGCGGTCATTACCCGCGCGCGGTGCACACGGGCGCGACGATTTATCATTACGGCTGGGTGCGGAGCGAGGCACAGATGAACCTCAAGGTGACGTCAGTGCGAAAATTCTGGGACAGCCAATCACCGACGGAAAAGAAGTTCTCACGGATTGATGCAGCCACGTTGAAGCCTTTCATCGGCGCGCATCCGCAAGCCATCCAGGCGTGGCTGCCCAAGGCGGATGGGATTTTTAAAGCCGACCCGGATTACCGCCTCACGGGGCGCGACAAGAAGCATCGGTTCATGTTGAAACTGGAACAGTGGTTCGGTTTCCGTTTCAACAAAAAGCACTACAAGCTCGTCCGCTGATTTTCGGAGCGCGAGCTGTCTCAACTCGCAGCGCGTCGCCTCCCAAATGAATCACGGCAAATTTCAAGCCCTCTTGACAGATAGCGGATGCTGCGGACGGGGACCGTCCGCGGCCCGGTCAAATCACCTGCGTGCGTAATCGCGATAGTTTTTTTGATACGCCCAGCGGTTGCGGAGCAGCCAGAGGCGGTGCTTCATCCGTTCCATCCAGCCGAAGTCGGCGTCGTGCAGCATTTGTTTCCGGCGCGCGGGCGAAACCTTCAGATCTTCCAACCAGGAAATCAGCAGCGCGAACAGTTCCTCCGCCACCGGCCGGTTTTGCGCGATGACATCCTTGGTCTGGGACGGGTCGGTGGGACGATGAAATAATTCCGCCCCGGCCAGTCCTTCCGCGGGCGCATAGACAAGACACCAGTCATCGGTCAGCACGGTGAGGCAGCTCACCTTGCCCTTGTGCGGATGACAGCCGCCGACGGCGAAGCGTTGCTTGCCCGGTTGGCCATTCAACCGCGGCACGAGGGAATTTCCTTGTGCCCATTGAACTTTTGGAATGCCCGCCAGCTCCAGCGCGGTGGCGAACAGATCCGGTGGCTGGCAAAGGCCGCGCAGCGTCTGTCCCGCGCCGACGCCCGCCGGATGGCGCACCAGCAACGGGATGTGACCCAGCTCCTCGTAAATCGTCGTGGGCCGCGCCAGCTGGCTCTTCAACGGTTTGCCGAGCATGTCGTGCTCGCCAAAATAATAGCCGTGGTCGGAGCAAAAAATCACCGCCGTGTTTTCGAGCAGCTTGTTTTTCCGCAGGTGCGCCAGCAATTGGCCGACCCAGAAATCCGTCTGGCTGACTTCGGCCTTGTAGAGGCTCCGCATGTTTTCCAGATCCGCCGCCGGATAGCGGCTGGCCTTGCCGGAGTATGGCCAGAAAACTTTGTCGCCTGATTTGTTCCAGGGATATTGATCCAGATAACGCTGGGGAGCATCCCACGGTTCGTGCGGGTCGAACGTGTCCAGCCAGAGAAAGAACTTCTCCGGCGGCGCATCCAGCCAGCGCATGGTTTCGCGGAACACGGTCTCGGTGGTGTTCGTGTTTTGCTGCCGATACCACCAGGCGTTCCGGCGATAGCGCTCCAGACGGTTGGGCGGCGGCTCCAGCTTTTCCACCGCGCACGGCAGTTCGATCATCGGGGTCGTGGCCGGTTGAAAATGATCGTGCAACTGGCCGGGCACATCCTTGACGAAATCAAATCCGCGCCCGAACCCAAAACCTTCCTGCATCATGTGCAGATTGTCTGCGAGCAGCGCCGTGGTGAAACCATGATGCTTGAACACTTCGGCCAGCACGGGAAATTGAAAGGGCAGCGCGCCCCAGTCCATCAGCGGAAACGTGTAACGCCCGCTGAACACTTCGATGCGGTTGACCAGCGTCGGAAACGAGCAGAGCCAGAAATCAGAGAAGCTCGCGCTCTCTTTCGCCAGTTGATCGAGATGGGGTGTGGCGACTTGCTGCCGTCCAATGAAGCCAAGATGGTCGTAGCGAAATGTGTCCGAACAAATGACGATGACGTTCATGCGCGATCTTTGTTTTCCTTCGCCCAGCGCCGTTCCTGCACAAAGGCGTATTTGGCGAAGACGTTGACCATCTTCACGCCGGCGATGAGCCAGCCGCGCCAGCCTTCGCGCCAGCCTTGTTTGATGACGAGCTGTTTGAAGAAAGCGATCCCCGGCGCGAAGAGAATCCCGGCCCACGGAAACGATTGTGCCACGTTCTCCGTTCCATAAGCGGACATGCGCGCCCATTTGATGCTCTTGTGCAGATGATCTTGAAGATCGCGAAAAGAATAGTGGAGCAGGTCGCCGTCCAGCCGTGCAGTTGCTCCTGAAACGCTCAAAACGTAATGCGGTTCGCGGCCGATCCATTCGGCGACATTTCGTCGCGCCAGCCGCAGTCGCCATTCGGGATACCAGACATGCTTGATCCAGCGCCCCAGATAAAACGTGCACCGGTTGATGGAGAAGCCATCCGCTGCCGGCTCGCCGTTGGAAAAAATCTTGCGGATGGACGCAGCCAGTTCCGGTGACAAGGCCTCGTCGGCGTCCAGACACAGCACCCACGGTTGCGTGCAGCGGCTCAAGGCCACGCGACACTGATTGATCTGTCCCTGCCAGGGATGAACTTCAAACTTCGCCCCGAATCGTTCCGCCACCGCGCGGGTGCCGTCCGTTGAGTTGGAGTCAACGACCACAATTTCCGTCGCAAGTTCCCGGATGCTTTCGAGGCAGCGCGGAAGATTGCGCTCTTCATTCAGGGTGATGATCGCCACGGAAAGCGGCAGTCTGTTTTCGACCGACATGATGCCGGAGTGTAGTCGGGTTCTTTCACCGAGCGCAAAAAGATTCCGCCGGGCCAGCCGGCTGGGGCAAGAGCTTCAACCTGCTTTAGCAGTGATGCCAGACATCTCTGAATGGTTCAATATCGCTTCGGCAACAATATTTGGCGGCACGTTGTTTACATTCTGTTGGTCGTACACAGTCACCATATTTGACAACAGAGGCAAATAATACGCCGGCTGAAACTTGCCAAAGATCGTGACTCCTGGAACAGCAAGGGCAACCGCGCAATGCATCAAGCCTCCATCCGTTCCCAAAAAGAAATCGCAATCAGAAATTACGCGGGCAGTCTGTCGTAAGGTTAAATTGCCCACGCAAGATTTCGCTTCGCTGCCATCAAGAGTTGCCATCACCGGATCCAAACAGGAAAGTCCATTTTGTGAGCCGACCAGCGCGAACTCGGGAAAGTCCTGATTTGATGGCCAACGGTCACGCAAGATTTTGATTACATCCGGCCAGTGGCGGAAAGTTTTCAGCGGTTTTTCTCCGCCAAGTAACAATGCCCATCGTTTTGATTTGCGCTTGGGTGGCAACGGAGAGGGTATGTCTTCAACAAAAAGTCTGGGGTGCAGATATTGGCTAAGCTGTGAATCGCTGTGTGGGTAACCCAAGAGATGATGAATGCGATAGCAACTGAACAACATTCGGTTGTATTTCGTGCCATAATAAAACCCTTGCAAGCTGGCAAATGGTAAATCTGGACAGAGACGGCGTTTCAGTTGGAGTGAACGGCCGTTAAGTATGTCCAAGATAATAAAATCATATTCCGCTGAATTTATTTCGGTTGGGCTTGTAAAAACTTTTCTAAAGAACCGCTCCCCCCCACGATAAAGTTCTGCGTATTGTTTATTCGTCAACAGATTCACTTCGTAATCGCCAAGCATGGCACGGCCAGCCAGTTCCATAATCGAATCACCGATTGAACCGCTGGAATAATGAACCCACAGTAATCTGGCAGGTGGCGGCGGCAGATTATCGCGCAACAGATGCGATTGAAAACTTAATTTCAGTCCGAGCCATCGTTTTAATAATTTGGAGTTTTTACTTAACTTCACCAGCCACGATTCCGTTTTCGAGGTCCAAGAAACCGTGCTGGGCAGTTCATGCTGAAAGGGCGGAGTGTAGCGCTGCGCCAGAAGCTGAAACAGACGGCTTTGCTTTTTATTGTGAATCACAGTAGGAACTGGTTTTTTCCACCGACATGATGGCGGAGTGTAGTCGGGTTCTTTCACCGAGCGCAAAAAGATTCCGCCGGACCAACCGGCTGACGGCCCATCGCCTGTGTGGTTGCTTCAATGACGGTGCGGATTTCCACCGACGAAATCGGCTGGCCGGGCGAGGCCACGACCGCCCAATCCAGGTGCCGGAAGGGAAAGGTCGTCGGGGCGCTGCCCTTGCAACGCATGATCATCACCACGCGCCGTCCCATCGCCACCGCAAGATGCAGCAGCCCGGTGTCGCCACCCACGACGAGCGAGGACAATTTCATCAGCCCGCCGGTGACGAGCAGCGGCACCCCGGCGGAAATGGGAAAACCCGCCGCGCGGGCGGATTCCAACGCGGCACGGTCGCCCGGACCGCCGCCAAAAATGACCTGCATGCCCTGCGAATGCCAGTGCCACGCCAGCTTGAGGAAGTTTTCCAGCGGCCAGTTCTTATGCGGCGTGCTGGTGAACGGCTGGAGGAACAACGTGGGCTTGGCGGAATCCAGTTTGTTCTCGGTAAAAAACCGCCGGGCGTCTGCCAGCGCGTCTTCCGGCAAAACATATTCATTGCGGATCGACCCGATATTCAGGCCACATGCCCGCAGCAACGCCAGGTTTCCTTCCGCCGGATGCGTGGTGCCCACGCGCGGAATGCCGTGGGTGTAGGCCCAGCTGCGCGGCGTCTGATAGACTGTGCCCCAGCGTTCCGGCGCACCGGTCCACCACGATAAAAACGCCGTCTCGCCGTAGCCTTGAAAATCAATCGTGCGGGAGAATTCCGGGAGGCGCAGGCCGCGGAACAATCGGAACGTGTTGCGGCAGGCGGCGGAAAAATTTCCGGAACCATAAATCTTCCGGTCGAGCGGAATGACCGCGTCGATCTCCGCAAATCCGCGCAGCAGAGGGGCGTTTTCCTTGGAAACGAGGAAATGCAGCCGGGCGTCCGGAAAGTTTTCCCGGACGGCATGGACGGCGGGCAGCGTGAACAGGACATCGCCAATGGATTTCAGGCGGATGAGCAGAATGTTTTCGCGGGTGGCCATGCAAGTGACGCCGCCAGCTTACGCAGCGAACCGTCCGCCGGCAAAAATAATCCGCGCCCCGGCTGCCGTTCCGTCTCTTGAGGCGGGGTTTGACTTGCGTGAATTTTTTCTGCCGCGCAGAATCCGTGCATGTCCATCCGGCAGAATGCCCGCCCCCTTTTTGCGCTGCTGTTTATTTGCCTCTGCCTTGCGATCCCGGCCGACGAACCCAAGCTGCCCCATTATTTCCCGCGTTCCTGGAAGACGGAAAACGGGCTGCCGGACAACGCGGTGACGACGGTGGTGCAGACACGCGACGGTTATCTCTGGGCCGGCACTTACGGCGGGCTGGTGCGGTTCGACGGCGTCCGGTTCACCGTTTTCAACAGCGCGAGCACGCCCGGACTCCAGAGCGACCGGGTGACGAGCCTGTTTGAAGATGCGCAGGGCGCCCTGTGGATCGGCCATGAACGCGGCGACCTGACCTGTTACCGGAACGGGAAATTTGAGTCGCTCGAGGTCCACGAGTCGGGCGTGCGGCGGAAAATTCCCGCCATCGGCGCCGATGCGGAGGGTGACATCTGGATGGTGAACGAGGAGGGAACCCTGGTGCGCGCGCGGGATGGCGCGACCTGTTCACTGCCGAACAAGGACGGCGTTGCGGAACTGGCGCAGGACGGCCGGGGGGTGTTGTGGGTGGCGAGCGGCGGCCAGCTGGCGGCGGTGGAGCATGGCCGGCTGACGATGCTGACCGACACCGATGATTCCCATGGCATCGGCAACTATGTTCTGGGCATGTGCCCCAGCCGCGATGGGGGTATCTGGATCGTCAGCGACGCGCAGGTGGTGAAATGGGACGGCCACGCCATCACGGAAAACCGCGGCCCGAATCCCTGCCACAACACCGTCATTGCGATGACGGAGACCAAATCGGGCGCCCTGGCGATGGGAACGTCGAGCGACGGGCTGTATCTGCTTTTTTCCAACCGCGCGGTCATGCATTTCAACCATGCCAGCGGTTTTCCCAACGACTGGATCCGTTGTCTCTGTGAAGACCGCGAAGAGACCTTGTGGGTCGGCGCCGGCAGCGTCGGCTTGATCGCACTGCGGCCGGGGAAAATTGAAACGCTCGACGCCCCCGATAACTGGCAGGGGCGGGTGGTTTTATCGGTGTCCACCGCACATGACGGAGCCATCTGGGTCGGGAGCGAAGGGGCCGGCATGTATCGGGTTCTCGACGGCAAGTGGCAGCACTTCGCCGAAAACGCGGGGCTTTCCAATTTGTTTGTCTGGTGCGTCTCCGAGGATTCCCAGGGCCGGATGTGGGCCGGCACCTGGGGCGGCGGAATGTTCCGGCAGCAAGGCGAACACTTCGTGGTGCCGCCCGGCCTCGAAAATGTGAATGTCCCGATGCCCGCGATTTTACACGCCCCCGGCAACGTGACGTGGATCGGCACGGCGAGCGGTTTGATCCGCTACGAAAATGGCCGGGTGAAATGGTTCGGGGAAACGGACGGTCTGAAAGTGCCGGACGTGCGCACCATTGTCCAGGACCGTGACGGCACGGTGTGGTTCGGGATGCTGGGCGGCGGGCTGGGCCGCCTGCAAAATGGCCGGCTGACGCAGTTCCTCAAAAGCGACGGGCTTTCGAGTGACTACGTTCAATGCCTTCATTTAGATGCGGACGGCGCGTTGTGGATCGGCACCTATGGCAGCGGACTGAATCGTCTGAAGAACGGCCACTTCGCCAAAATCACCATGGCGGAGGGGCTGCCGAATAATTTCATCTGCGCCATCGAGGAGGACGGTCGTGGCAATTTCTGGATCAGTTCGCACGACGGCATTTTCCGCGTAGCCGAATCCGCGCTGGAAAACTGCGCCAACGGCATCACCCCTTCCGTCAGCTGCCTCGCCTATGGCAAAGGCGACGGCCTGCCCTCGCTCGACTGCTCCGGCGGCCTGCAACCGGCGGCCCGCAAGCTCGCGGACGGACGGATTTGTTTCCCCACGAGCAAGGGGTTGGTGATCGTCAACTCCGCGGATGCGAAAGCAAACATGCTCGCGCCGCCAGTGGTCATTGAGGAGGTGGTCGCGGGCGGCCACACGCTGGCACAGCATCCGGACGGCCAGACGCCGTTGAAGATCGCACCCGGCCTGCAACGGTTCGAATTTCATTATGCCGGCCTGAGTTTTGTCGCGCCGGAAAAAATGCAGTTCCAATACCGGCTGGAAGGCTGGGAAAACGACTGGGTGGACGCGGCCAACAACAAGCATATCGCCGAATACAGTTACATTCCTCCGGGGGCTTATAAATTTCACGTGCGCGCCTGCAACAGCGACGGCGTCTGGAACCAGGACGGGGCATCGGTCGCCCTGGTGGTGCTGCCGCATTTCTGGCAGACGTGGTGGTTTCATGTGCTTGCCGTGCTGGCGGCCATTGCGCTGGTGGTCGGGATCGTCCTGTTCATCACGCGCCGCCGGATGCGGCTCAAGCTGGAACGCATCGAACGACAGCAGGCCCTGGAACGCGAGCGCACCCGCATCGCCAAGGACATCCACGACCATCTGGGCGCGAACCTGACGCGCATCTCGCTCCTGAGCCAGTCCGCGCACGGCGAACTGGAGAACCCCAAGCAAGCCGCCGCGCAGCTGGACCGGATTTACGACACCTCGCGCGAGCTGACCCGCTCGATGGATGAAATCGTCTGGGCCGTCAATCCACAGCACGACACCCTGGACAGCCTCGCCAGCTATCTCGGAAATTTTGCGCAGGAATATCTCGTCCCCATTCATATCCGCTGCCGCCTCGACATGCCGCTGCACCTCCCGCACTGGCCCATCACCGCCGAAATGCGCCACAACGTGTTTCTCGCGTTCAAGGAGGTGCTGCACAACGTCATCAAACATTCCGGCGCGAATGAAGTTTCCGTCTCGCTCGCGACCGATGAGAACGGTTTTCATCTGGCCGTGCGCGACAACGGGAATGGATTCGACCCCTCCGCGCTGCCATCGCGCCCCGGGCGCGGCAACGGCTTGAAAAACATGCGGCAACGGCTGGAAAAGATCGGTGGACACTGCGGGATTCAAAGCGCACCCGGCACGGGCACCGAAATCAATTTCCGGATCCCGGTCCCGGTGGCGGGCCGCAAGAATGCTTAAAACTCAAACGTGTCATCAATTAACGTGACAAGACTTGGGTGGAACGCGAGGTTAGGCTATGTCCAAGAGCAAAAAATCTGTGAGCATCTCAGTGGCCATTGTGGAAGACGATGTTCCGGCGCGGGAAATCCTCGCCGGCTGGATCCGCAATGCCGACGGCTTCCGGTGCGTCGGCGAATTTGACGACGCCGAAAGCGCACTCGCCAGACTGCCGCTGGAAAAACCTTCGGTCGTCCTGTTCGACATCAATCTGCCCGGCATGAACGGCATCGAGTGTGTCCGCAAACTGAAACCGCGTCTGCCCGACACCCAGTTCGTCATGGTCACGGTTTACGAGGACGCCAACCACATCTTCAACGCCCTCTCGGCCGGGGCGTCCGGCTACCTCTTGAAGCAGACGCGGCGGAACGAACTCATTGACGCGTTGAAAGATGTTCACGCGGGGGGCTCGCCGATGAGCAGCCAGATCGCCCGCAAAGTCGTCCAGAATTTTTACCGCACCGAATCCCAGGACGCCGGCGGCGAGACGATCGAACTTTCGCCGCGCGAACGCGAAGTCCTCGAACTGCTCGCGCGCGGCTATCTCTACAAGGAGATCGCCGAGATGCTCAAGATCAGCGTGCAGACCGTGAACACCTATATCCGTCGCATCTACGAAAAACTTCACGTCCGCTCGCGCGCCCAAGCCGTGGCCAAGTATGCGCACCTGCCGATGGGCGCAACGCATTGATTTCCTGCGGCGGGGTCGCGCTCCGCCCGCACCCACGCTCAAATGAAAATGCTTCACCTCGCCAGCGCCGGAGTGGCCGCCGTCCTGGCACTGGCCGCGGGCTGCGCGTCCCTGCCGGACCAGGCCGATAAGAACGCGCCGTTGCCGCTCAAAGTGGTCGGGACGAAAATCCTCAACAGCAAAGGTGAGCCGGTTTTGTTGCGCGGGGTCAACGCCGCCAGCATGGAGTGGACGAGCGACGGTCAGGGGCACATTCTCCAAACGGTGAACACGGCCATTCACAACTGGCAGGTCAATGTCATCCGCCTGCCGCTGACGCAAGACCGCTGGTTTGGCAAGGCGCCGGAGCAGAGCGACGGCGGCAAGGCCTATCGCGAACTGGTCCAACAGATCGTGAACACCTGTTCCACCAACAAATGTTACCTCATCCTGGATTTGCACTGGTCGGATTGCAACGAGTGGGGGAAGAACATCGGCCAGCATTCGATGCCCGATCTGAACAGCGTCGCTTTCTGGAAAGATTTTGCCCCGGTTTATGCGAACCACCCCGCCGTCCTGTTCGACCTGTATAACGAACCGCACGACGTTTCGTGGGATGTCTGGCTTCACGGCGGAATGATCACCGACAAGCCCAACACCCGGCGGGCGGCGCAGAACCCGCGAACCTACGAGGCCGTCGGAATGCAGCGGCTCCTCGACACCGTCCGCTCCACTGGCGCAAACAATGTGGTCGTCGCGGGCGGACTGGACTGGGCTTATGACTTCTCCGGTATTCTGGACGGACGACAGCTGGCCGACCCGCACGGGTCCGGCGTCATCTACGCCAACCATTGCTACGACAACAAGGGCGACAGCGTTGACACTTGGATCGCAAAAATGGAGGAGGCATCCGCCAAACTGCCGGTGATCGTCAGTGAATTCGGCGGCAACTCCGGCCCCAGCCGCGTGGTGCCCTCGGACGATTGGCTGTTGCACGTCATGCAGGCCTTGGACGATCACCAATGGTCCTGGACGGCCTGGGATCTCCATCCCGGTGCCGGGCCGATCTTGATTTCCGATTGGAACTACACGCCCTCGACCCGGTTTGGTGTCTACGTGAAACAGGCCCTGGCGGAGACGCCGGGCGGGGCAAAATGAAATCGTTCCGCCGGCGGTGAAAAATTCCGGGCGCCGCGGGCGTGTCATCAAAATTCGCTACGGAGATTAGCCTCGAAAGTTTTCCACCGTGGCCGCAGCCTTTCCCGGACCCATGAGACTTCACGCCATTGATGCCGCCATCATTTTGATTTATTTCCTGTTCGCAATCGGAGCGGGCATCTGGGTGTCGCGGCGCGGGGCGAAAGACCTGAATTCCTACTTCCTCGGTGGGAAGACGCTGCCGTGGTATTATCTCGGCGTCTCCAATGCCTCGGGGATGTTCGATATATCCGGCACGATGTGGCTGGTGTATGTGCTGTTCATTTACGGCCTCAAGAGCATCTGGCTGCCGTGGGTCTGGCCGACCTTCAACCAGATTTTCCTGATGATTTTCGTCAGCGCGTGGTTGCGGCGTTCCAACGTGCTGACCGGAGCGGAATGGATCCAGACCCGTTTCGGACGCGGCACCGGGGCGAACCTGGCGCATTTGAGCGTGGTGCTGTTCGCGCTCGTCAATGTGGTCGGGATGCTGGCCTACGGCTTCAAGGGCATCGGCAAATTCGCCGCCGTCATGTTGCCGTGGCATTTCACCGGGGCCACCACGGGCCTGTTCAGCAACGCCAACATCTACGCAATCCTCATCCTCTCGCTGACTTCCATCTACGCCATCAAGGGTGGCATGGTGAGCGTGGTCATCACCGAAGTGATGCAGTTCACGATCTTGACCGTGACCTCGCTCATCATCGGCTTGGTGGCGATGTATAAAGTGTCGCCGGACATGATCAAGGCAGTCGTGCCGGAAGGCTGGACCAATCCGTTTTTCGGTTACACGCTGGGCCTGGATTGGAGCACGATCCTGCCACAGGCCAATGCGGCCATCCAACAGGACGGCAACGAACTGTTCAGCATCATCTTCGGACTGATGTTTTTCAAAGGCGTGATGGCCAGCCTCGCCGGACCGGCGCCGAACTACGACATGCAGCGCATCCTGGCCACGCGCAACACCCGCGAAGCTTCGCTGATGAGCGGCATGGTCAATGTGGTGCTGATGTTCCCGCGTTATTTCATGATCGCCGGCATCACGGTCCTGGCGCTGGTGTTTTTCATGCCACAGCTGCACGGCCAGACCACGCCGGATTTTGAAGAGCTGCTGCCGTCCGTGCTGCAATACCTGCCGGTCGGCGTCGTCGGGTTATTGCTGGCGGGATTGCTCGCGGCGTTCATGTCCAATTTCGCGGCCACACTCAACGCCGCGCCCGCCTACATCGTCAACGACATCTACAAACGCTTCATGAATCCCAATTCATCGGCGCAGACGCAGGTGCGCTTGAGCCGGATCTGGTCGGTGATCGTGCTCGCCACCGGCATCCTCTTCGGCTTGCTGACCACGCGCATCACGGATGTGATGATGTGGATCGTCGGCGCGCTATATGGCGGCTACGTCATGGCCAATGTCCTCAAGTGGATCTGGTGGCGGTTCAACGGCTATGGCTATTTCTACGGCATGCTCGCCGGCATCGTCAGCGCCATGATCCTGCCGGCGCTGGTCGAAAAAATCCTGGGCCACGGCGTCAACGCGCTTTATCTCTTCCCGATCATTCTCGTCCTTTCAATCCTCGGCTGCGTGCTGGGAACGTTTTGGAGCAAACCGGAGGACGAGGACACGCTGAAAAAGTTTTACAAAAACGTCCGGCCCTGGGGCTTCTGGGGACCGATCCGCGACCAAGTGATGCGGGAAGATCCGGCGTTCAAACCCAACAACGATTTCGGGCGCGACTGCCTCAATGTCGTCGTCGGCATCGTCTGGCAGCTCACCATGGTCACGCTGCCCATCTACATCGTGCTGCGCCAGTGGCATTGGGTGGGCTTGATCATCCTTCTGTTCCTCGCCACCTCCACCATTTTGAAATTCAACTGGTATGACAAATTGGAGAAAGCCTGAAATGAAAACTCGATTTTTAACCGGGCTTTTCTTTGCCACTGCCGTTTCCATTTTTGCCGCGGAAAGGCCGTTGCAACACTTCATCACCGCCCGCCACGGCCAGTTGTTTGATGGCAACAAGGCATTCCGCTTCATCTCGCTCGATGTTCCAAACCTGTTGATCGTCGAAGACAACGTGCCATTCACGGAGGAAAATCCCTGGCGACTCCCGGACCCGTTTGAGATCAACGACGCGCTGGAAACCCTGCAACAGTTGGGCGGAACCGTCACTCGCAGTTACGTCATTACCGTGGTGAAGACGAACGATCTGCCCGGCACGCCGCGCCATGTGCTCGCGCCGGGAAAATTCAATGAAGCCGCGTTTCGCACGCTCGACCAAGTTCTCGCCAGCGCCACCCAAACCGGCGTCCGGCTCATCATTCCGTTCGTGGACAACTGGGCCTGGCAGGGCGGCCGCGCCGAATACGCCGGTTGGCGAGGCAAGACCAGGGATGATTTCTGGACCGACCCGCAGCTTATTGCCGACTTCAAGCAGACGATTCATTTCATCCTGACGCGCACGAATACCATCACCGGAATCCGTTACTCCGAAGACAAATCCATTCTCTGCTGGGAAACCGGGAATGAAATCGTTTCACCGCCCGCATGGACGCGGGAGATCGCACATTACATCAAGTCGCTCGACACCAATCATCTCGTCATGGACGGCTTCAACGCTTCCGTGCTGCGCGATGAATCGTTGGAAATTCCCGATGTCGACATTGTCACCACGCATCATTATCCCGGTGCCAAAAAATCGTTTGCCGAACTCATCCGCGCCAACGCCGGGAAGGCCAAAGGTAAAAAGCCTTATATCGTCGGCGAGTTCGGTTTCGTCAGCACCACTCAAATGGCGGATGCCATGCAGGCGATCATGGACACCAGTTGTTCCGGCGGCATGCTTTGGAGCCTCCGCTTCCGCAACCGCGATGGCGGTTTCTACTGGCACAGCGAACCGGGCCTGGGCGGCAATCTCTACAAGGCGTTCCATTGGCCGGGTTCCACCATCGGCAATGACTACGACGAAAAAAACCTTCTGGCGATTGTCCGCTCCAACGCCTTCGCGATTCGCGGAATTTCCGTGCCACCGGTCGCCATTCCCGCGCCTCCGCGGCTTTTGCCGGTTCCTGATGCCACCGCGATTTCCTGGCAGGGCTCGATCGGCGCGACCGGCTATCAAGTCGAGCGCGCGCGCAACCATAACGGTGATTGGAAAATCATCGCCATCAACGTGGATGAGGCGTTCACGCAATACCGGCCGCAATTTGCCGATGAAACTGTGCCGGAAGGAGACTGGTTTTACCGCGTCCGCGCCAAAAATGAATCCGGCGTTTCCGAGCCGTCCAACATCGCCGGCCCGGTGTCGGTTCAGGGCGTGACGCTGGTGGACGAACTGGCGGACTTTTCTAAAACCCACTCCAAGCGCGGTGATTGGAAAACAGCCGATCGCGACTGCCGCTCCGCCAAGGAGGACGCGCATCGCGCTGCGGAAACGGCGGGGGCTGCGTTGATTTACCAGTTGCCGGATGAAATCCAAAGCTTCCGGGTGTTTGCTTTTTTCCCGAAGGAAGTCAAAGAGCTGAAATGTTCCATTTCGGACGACGGCCAGGATTTTCGCAACGTGTCCGTGCAAAAGGAGATTTATTTCCACGGCGCGGGCGAATACGGATACTGGAAGCCGGTTTTGTTTCATGCCTCGAATGTTGGCGGCGGCAGATTTCTGAAAATCGAACTCACCGGCGAAACCCAGATCGGCCGCGTGGAGATTTCCCATCCGGCCCCTACCCAATGATCAAACCCGACGAACTGGAAACGTTTTCCGCACAGGTCAGCGACCACCTGTTCGGACATTACCTGCCGTTCTGGTGCGGTCCGGCGCTCGACCATGACCAGGGCGGCTGGATGGCATGGCTGTCAAACGACCTCCAGCCCGACCGCACTCAACCAAAGGGGCTGATCGTGAACACGCGCATTCTCTGGGCCTTCTCCGCCGCCCACCGCGCGCGGCCGATGCCGGTGTTCGCGGAAATGGCCGATCGCGCTTATGAATTTGTGACGAACCGGTTTTGGGACAAACGACACGGCGGCGCGTTCTGGCGGCTGGATGACACGGGCAAGGTGATGGATGATGCCAAAAAAATCTACGGCCAGGCCTTTTATATCTATTCCCTGACGGAATACCATCGCGCGTTCGGCTGCCACCTGGCGCTGGAACAGGCGAAGGAATTGTTTGAGCTGATTGAGACACATGCTCACGACGCGAAGTTCGGCGGTTACCTCGAAGTCCGCCGGCGCGACTGGTCGGAGGCCGGGGCGGACGCGCGGTTGAGCGAGAAGGACATGAACGAGAAAAAGTCCATGAACAATCACCTGCACGTTCTGGAGGCTTACACGAACCTGTATCGCGTTTGGCCCGAGGCGCGGGTGGCCGGACGGCTGCGGGAGTTGATTGAGCTGTTTTTAACGCGAATTTCGGATGCCCGCACGAAACATCTGCATCACTTTTTTGACGAACAGTGGAACGTGCGCTCGGACACCTACACGTTCGGGCACGACATCGAAGCGAGCTGGCTTTTGTGCGAGGCGACGGAGGAACTGAACGACCTCCGATTGCTGAAGCGTGTGCGCGCCTTCGCGTTGCAGATGGCGGGAGCGGTTTTCAACGAAGGCTTCGGCGCCGACGGCGGCGTGTGTTACGAAGGGCGCAACGGCCGGATCATTGATGGTGGTCGCGAGGGCTGGCCGCAAGCGGAGGCCATGGTCGGTTTTTTGAACGCCTTTGAACTGTCGCGGGACAAGTCCTATTTTGCCGCCGCCGAACAGACTTGGAAATACATCAGGCAAAACCTGGTTGACCTCGTCCACGGCGAATGGTTCTGGCGCATCAACCCGGACAGGCAACCTGACGCCCATTTGCCGAAGGTGAGCGAATGGAAGGGCCCGTATCATGCAACGCGGGCCTGCTTGGAAACCATGAAACGTTTGTCCCGTCTGGAGCGTCCTATCAGAGACTAAAGATGCAGGATGATTCACAGGTCCGCCATATTAACCATGTTGACCGCCGCTCTGACTTTAAACCCGGCGGCGTGGGCGGTTGATGTCCACACGGTGGACTTCAAAAAAACCGTCCAGCCGGTTTTGCAGGAATATTGTTATGACTGCCACGGTGACGGGGAAAGTCGTGGCGGTGTGGCGCTCGATTCACTGGCTTCCACCAATCTTGCCGCCAGCCGCGACGTGTGGTGGCGTGTGCTGAAAAATCTCCGGGCGGGCCTGATGCCGCCGGCCAAAAAAAGCCAGCCGACGCTGGCGCAAAAAGAGGCGATCCAACAGTGGATCAAGGACGCCGTCTTTGAAGTAAACCCGTTGAATCCCGATCCGGGCCGGGTGACGATCCGGCGGCTCAACCGCGTCGAGTATCAGAACACCATCCGCGATCTGCTGGGGGTGGAGTTCGACGCACCCGGGGAATTTCCGCCGGACGACACCGGCCACGGCTTCGACAACATCGGCGACGTGCTGACCATGCCGCCGATGCTGCTGGAAAAATACCTGGTCGCCGCGGAAAAGATCATCGGCCAGGCCGTTCCCACCGTCAAAGGGATCGCCCCGGAACAGGTCATCTCCGGGAACGAATTCCAAGCCGATGCCGGGAAGCGAAATTCAGGCGCCCTTTCACTTTCGTATTATGCACCCGCATTCGTCACCAACCTTTGCAACGTGACGCAGGCCGGGAAATACCAGCTGGCGGTGGACTTGATGGTGAACGAAAAATATGTGGACGATGTTTTTGATTACAACAAGTGCGAGTTGATCTTCCGCGCCGACGGGAAACCGCTTCTGAAAAAGGAGTTCAGCTGGGAAGGCGGCAAGCCCTATCACTTCAATTACGATCAATCCTGGTCGGCGGGCAGACACCAGCTGGATTTTGAACTGCGGCCGTTGACGCCCGGCGCGGAACAGACCCGGACGCTCTCCATGCAGATCACGGCGGTGACGGTGCGCGGGCCCATGGCCAATGAGAACCGGGTGAGGCCGAAAAATTACGCGCGCTTTTTCCCGAAAGCCATCCCGGCCGATGCCGCCGGCCGCCGTGATTATGCGCGCGAATTGCTGGGCGATTTTGCCCGGCGCGCGTTTCGTCGTCCGGTGGACCAGGACACGACCGACCGGCTGGCGAAACTGGCGGAGAATGTCTATCGCCAGCCGGGAAGAACTTTTGAGGCAGGCGTGGCGGCGGGGATGGTCGCGGTCCTGGCCTCACCGCGCTTTATCTTTCGTGAAGAAAACATCGAAGCGGTCAGCAGCGGGCAAACCTATGCCCTGGTGGATGAATATGCGCTGGCCTCGCGGCTTTCCTATTTCCTCTGGTCATCCATGCCGGACGAGGAGCTGTTCCAGCAGGCAGCGGCAGGAACGCTGCGGAAAAATCTTTCCGCCCAGGTCGCCCGGATGCTGGCGGATCCGCGCTCGGACGCGCTGGAGAAAAACTTTGTCGGCCAGTGGCTCCAGGTGCGCGACATCGAATCTGTTCAAATCGAAGCACGCAGCGTGCTGGCGCGGGAACAGAAATTTGATCCGCAGCAGGACGCCAGGCGCAAGCGGTTTCGCGAGCTGAACGAGAAACCGGAGGCCAGCCTGACGCAGGAGGAAAAAGATGAACTGGCCGGCCTCCGTGCCACCTTTCGTGCACGCCAGCAGCCGCCCCGCGCCGTTTTGGCGGGGGATTTGCGTCGCGCGATGCAGCGGGAGACGGAAAGCGTTTTTGATTACATCGTGCGCGAGGACCGCAGTCTGCTGGAGTTGCTCGACAGCGATTATACCTTCGTCAACGAACGATTGGCCGACCATTACGGCATTCCCGATGTGACCGGCCCGAAAATGCGCCGCGTGACGTTGCCGCCGGACAGTCCGCGCGGCGGGATTCTGACCGAAGGCACGGTGCTGGTCGTGACTTCCAATCCGACGCGCACGTCGCCGGTCAAGCGCGGCGCCTTCATCCTCGACAACATCCTGGGAACGCCGTCGCTGCCGCCGCCCCCGAATATCCCGCCGCTCGAAGACGCCAACAAAGGATTGACCAACCGCGCGCCGACCCTGCGTGAAACGCTGGCGGCGCACCGGGAAAATGCTTTGTGCGCCTCCTGCCATGACCGGATGGATCCGCCCGGACTGGCGCTGGAAAATTTCAATGCGCTCGGCATGTGGCGCACGCAGGAGTTCGGCCAGCCGATTGATCCGTCCGGCCAGCTGGCCACCGGCGAAAAATTCACCAACATCAAAGAATTGAAGCATATCCTCGTCACCCATCATGCGGAGGATTTTTACCGGACGATTACGCAGAAACTTTTGACCTATGCGCTCGGTCGCGGGCTGGACTATTATGACGTGGAGACCGTGGATCAGATCGTGGCCCGCGTCGAACAATCCGGCGGCAAACCCTCCGCGTTGATCGCGGGCATCGTGGAGTCCGCCCCGTTTCAAAAAACGCGGGTTGGGACGCAGACCAGCGCTGCACTGGACGAAAACGTGAAAGGAAAGTTATGAAAGCAAAACCAACTGGGAATCTCGCGGCGCAACGTCACGCCGGCTTTAGTCGCCGTCACTTTCTGCGCGGCCTCGGTGCCTGCATCGCGCTGCCCGCCTTCGAGTCGCTGCTGCCAACGAAACTTCTGGCCGCCGCCGTTGCGCCGGAAGGCGCTTTGGCGACGACCGCCACCGGGGCGCCGTTGCGGACAGCGTTTGTTTATTTCCCGAACGGTGCAATCCCCGCCGCATGGTGGCCGTCCAGCGAAGGGAAGGATTTTGAATTGAGCCGCACGTTGCAGCCGCTGGCCGCGAGCCGGCAGCAAATCCAGGTCATCGGCGGACTGGATCATTTGAACGCCATGGCCGGCATGGATGGTGGCGGTGATCACGCCCGCGCCAACGGAACTTTTCTCACTGGCGTGCGCATGAAGAAAAGCGCCACGGACATTCACGCCGGCATTTCCATTGATCAAGCGATTGCCCGGCAGATCGGGCATCTCACGCGGTTCCCGTCGCTGGAATTGACCTGCGACGCGGGCCGCAATACTGGCGCGTGCGATTCCGGCTATTCCTGCGCCTATCAATACAATCTTTCCTGGAGTTCGCCCAACACGCCGATGACGCCGGAAGCCAATCCGCGCCAGGTTTTCGAACGGCTCTTCGGCGCGGGCGGGCCGGGCGAACGGACGGATAATCTGAAACGCCGCCGTCAGGAACAGGGTTCCATCCTGGATTTTGTGCGGCAGGACGCGCGCGCCATGCAACAACGGCTCGGCGCCCGCGACCAGGACAAGCTGGATCAATACCTGACCGGCATCCGCGAACTGGAAATGCGCATTCAAAGGGCGGAAAAACTTGGTGACGTGAAAGACCCGATGGTCGAAACGCCCGCCGGCATTCCCGCCGATTACGGCCAGCACATCCACCTGATGTATGACATCATGCTGCTCGCGTTCCAGACCGATTCCACGCGCGTGGCGACGATGCTGCTGGCGCACGACGGCAGCAATCGCTCCTTTGCCGATATCGGCGTGCCGGAAGGCCATCACGACCTGTCGCATCACCAGAACAATCCCGACAAGATCGAAAAAATTTCCGAGATTGACCTGTGGTATGTGGAGCAGTTCGGAAAGTTCCTCGAAAAAATGTCGGCGACGAAGGACGTGGACGGCCATTCGCTCCTGCACAACTCGATGATCGTCTATGGCGGCGGCAATGCGGACGGCAACCGGCACACGCATACGAACCTGCCGATCCTGCTGGCGGGGGCGGGCGGCGGCGCGGTGACGCCGGGCCGGTTCGTGAAGCACGGCGGCAAACCGGCGACGAATCTGTTTCTGAGCATGGCCGACCGCATGGGCGCGAAAAATCTGGAACGGTTCGGGGATTCGACGGGGAGGCTGGAAAATATTTAAATGATCATCAGGTTTCATTGAGGTTTTGTTATGTTCAACTTATTCAAGAAAAAGTCGCCAATTCAAAATGGGCCTGATTTTTCCGGCATCGATTCAAAAGCAAAAGCTGAAGAGAAACTTCAGCGCGGTGAGATGGAAAAACTATTCCTTTTACCGCCAGAGTTTGGAGGCACGGACGACCCGCGAAATATTGTTTATGTGCCGGTAGGCTTTGCTGCTATCAAGTCGGGCATTGATACAAACATCATCAGGACCCTCGTAGCCGAGAGCAAAATTACCGAGTATCAATCGCTGCCAGAGTATCAAGGTAAGAGCTTTATTCCGATTGCCATCAAGATCATTGCCTCCAACCCAGGCTCTTTTACCACCACAATTAACATTTGGGGTGACGCGCTTGCGAGAAACAAAGATACAAAACAAATCGGTTGAGCAAAGCGGCAGGGCTGCCGCAGTCCAAGACGCTTCGCGCGGCACGAGGTGCATGGAACAACGCCCCGCGTCTTGGAGTGCTCCAGCCCTCTGGAGCTTTCCCATGCAAACACAAATGCGCCCATGTCCGCCTGAATTGTTCCGCCAGATAAATCGAAAATCAAATTCACATGAAACTTAAAAAATTATTTCTCGTCTCGTCTCGCCACAAACCAAATGCAACGGCAGGCGAATCCCAAAAGGATTCCGGCTCAAAGCCCAGGGTTGCGAGGTTGACCAGTCCGGCTCGGACCGAGCTACCCTGGGTGAACGTCGTCCAGAATTTCTTCAACCCCAACGGGGTTGTGTCCGTTTTGACCGCGCAATCGCCGCAACCCCGTTGGGGTTGGCGGATTTTGCGACTGACCCAGGGTAGCTCGTACCTCGCAACCCTGGGCTGGACGACACAATCCCCTCGGGATTGCTCAGATGAACGCCACGCTCTGCTTGCGCCAAACGTGCGTCGTCCAAAATTACGCGCCGCACAATTATTCCTCACCGCACTGCTCCTGCCGGCAACCTTGCTGGCCGCCGCCGAGCCGCAAACCATTCCGCTCTGGCCGAATGGCGCGCCCGGCTTTGAATCGCGCAAGGACATCCCCGAACAAGCCGCGAGCTATTGGGTGAAAAACATCAACAACCCGTCGCTCACCGTTTTTCTACCACCCGGGGAAAATGCCAACGGCGCGGCGGTCGTGATTTGTCCCGGCGGCGGTTTTCGCGAACTCGTCTTCGGCGCGGAAGGCGTGGAGCCGGCCAAATATTTTAACAAGCTCGGCGTCGCGGCCTTCGTCCTGAAATACCGTTTGTTCCGCGAAACGAACTCCGTTTACACGTCGGAAAATGCGCACGAAGACGGCCTGCGCGCGATGCGCCTTGTCCGCAGTCGCGCGGGCGAATGGGGCATCGATACGAATCGAATCGGCATGGTCGGGTATTCGGCGGGCGGCGAGATGGTTTCGCTGACGAGCTTCGGCGAAACGGCCGGCGTCACGAACGCGCCCGATCCGATTGATCGCGCGAGTGCGCGGCCGGATTTCATCGTGGAGATTTATCCCGGGCCGCTGGGCGTTCCCACCGTGCTGCTGACGAATGTGCCGCCCGCGTTTTTACTCTGTGCGGACGACGACCGTTCTCATTCCGTCGTGGTTACCGGCTTGCTGGATAAATATCGCAAGGCCAAAGTCCCGGCGGAATTGCATCTCTACGCGAAAGGCGGACACGGCTTTAATCAGGGTCAGCGCTCGAAACTCGCAAGCATCCACAACTGGCCGGAGCGCCTCACGGATTGGATGAACGACAACAACATCCTTGATCCCGCCGTGCCCCCGCCGGCAGACGTCCGGCATGTCATCCGCATCAAGGCCGGCTCGGCAGTTCCCTTCACCGATGCGGACGGCAACGTCTGGGAGGCCGACCACGGTTTTGCCGACGGCGATACGACGTCGCGCAATGAAGATCTGCCCATTGCCAACACCACAAATCCCGCACTTTACCGGAGCGAGCGTTACAGCATGACGTCGTTTTCGCTGCCGCTCGCCAACGGCAAATACACCGTCAAACTCCACTTCGCGGAGACGTTCGAGGAAAACTTCGGCCCCGGCCTGCGGGTCTTTTCCTTCAATGTCGCGGGGCACGAGTTCAAGGATTTCGATCTGTTCGTGAAGGCGGGCGGTTCGCAACGGGCTTATGTCCAAACCATCCCGGTGGACATCACGGGCGGCAAGCTCGACATCACCTTCGCCGCCAACATCGAGAATCCCGAGATCAACGGGATTGAAATCATCCCGGTGCAATAATACCAATTCCCAATAAGAAACGGTGGAATATCCAAACGCCCCCTCACCCTGCCCTCTCCCCCGGTGGGGGAGAGGGTGGCCGAAGGCCGGGTGAGGGGGTGACCGGCCAATCCACCAGTTGTCATTGAGAAATGGTATAACTGGTGGGGTGCGCCACTCAGCGCGCGCCGTGAAACGGACATAAAATTCTTGCAAGAACAGCGGCGGGCAGAGGACTGCCCGCTCCACCCGCACTGGATATTCAGACGAGTGTCGCTAACTTTTTGTTCGTCGCCTTGATGACCGCGTGCGTGCTGACATCGGTGTCGAAGACGGAATTCAATCCCTGTGGTTCACAGGGCGGATCGCCGAGAAATGAACCGGCAGAATTCTGTGGCGCGCTGGCGCGGCCCTCGCCGCCCCAAGCCCAGAAATTGGCGGCCTGCAACGCGCGTCCGGCCTGGCACGATTCCGCGACCTGCGCGAACATGCGGCGATAATATTCATCGCGCGCCGTCGTCGGTGAACCGGGCGAATAATTTTCGTGGTCGCGCGGCAGGCCGAATTCCTCCAGCACGAGCGGCCTCTTCAATGTGTCCGTCGCGATTTTGGTATGCAGCTCGACATGATCCCGTGCCTTGTTGGCGGCGATCTCAAATGCCGCACCGAGCTGCGCCTCTTTGAGCCAGCTCCAGTTCTTCAGCCACATGTGAACGGTGACGTAATCGATCGCCGGCGTTTTATGCGCAGCGATGAAAACCTCCGGCTTTTGCAGGCAGCCCCAGATGCCTTCGCTGCCGGTGCAAACGAGATGGTTCGGATCCTGTGCGTGAATAAACTGCGCCATCGAATCCACCCAAGCGCAAAAAATGGGCACATCTTTTTCTACCGTGCGGTCGTCGGCGCAGGGGCGCGGTTCGTTCGCCAGTTCCCAAGTCATGATTGCTGAGTCCTCACGATAAATCCGGCCATTTACCGTATTACGACGGTTGATCAGGCTGGAAATATATCCGCGATACAGTTCAACGGCGGCGGGCGTGTTATAGAAACGTGCGGAGAACTCCATGAACGCGTGCCAGTCGCCTTTGGCCATCACCGGCTGGTCGGGATCGGGAATATTGTCGCCGGTGACCCAACGGACGTATTGCGCAAAGCTCCCGGACCATTGCCAGTAGTTCGAGAGGAACAAAATTCCCCGCTGGTTACGCTTCGCCATCTCGGCCAGGCAGAAATCCAGGCCGGTGAGCAGCGCTTCGTCCTGTTCGTGCGGCGCACGGGTGATGCCGCGTGGAATCGCACCGACCAGCGGGGAAGTTTCCGAACCGGCGAGCAGGCGGATGTTCGTCACGCCCAGACTTTGCAACTGGTCGAGTTCACGCACAAATCGCGCACGACCACCGGCCAGCGCCGCGTCGCTCAAGTAGCAGCCATACCACAGATTGGCGCCGACATAAAAATATGGGCGACCATGCAATTGAAACTGGCCGTTCCGGACGCGGACAAAATCATCCGGACGACTCGAACGGGTCGCCACCTGCGCACACCCGGATGCGATGAAGGGCAGCGCCAGCGCGGAGGTTTTGATGAAATTGCGGCGGGTGACGGGATGAGGGTTCATGATCGTTTTGGCTCGTGCGGATGAATGCCAGCCATTTTAGACTGGATTGCCGCCGGGAAAAGGCCGGGCAGTGTCCCGCGTTTTGATGACATTGCTTTTGCCGCCATCCGGCTAAACTGGCAGACGATTTCCTATCGAACCACTCCAATCCCGGCGTTTCGATTTGATTTGCCGGCAAAATAATTTGTGAACCACGAAATGCACGAAATGAGAAATGCTTTACCGATGGCATTGATGAAGGATCCGCCCGGTTTTGACTTTCGTGTATCTCGTGTATTTCGCGGTTAAATATTTCAACCTCCATTCACATGAACCCGACCGCCTTCACCAGAAAACTGAAGCAGCTGCAACAAACGCACGCGCAACTCGTCCGGCGCAGGAACCGTCCGCAGAAACACGGCAACGGGATTTTTGACCGTTACGAAAATCCGGTGCTGACCGCCGAACACACACCGCTGACATGGCGTTATGATTTTGACCGCGCGAGCAACCCGCATCTGATGACGCGTCTGGGCATCAACTGCGTGTTCAACGTGGGCGCGATTGATTGGAATGGCGGGGTGGCACTGATGGCGCGCGTCGAAGGCTGGGATCGCAAATCGTTCTTCGCCGTCGCCGAAAGCAAAAATGGCGTGGATCATTTCCAGTTCCGGGATTACCCGGTGCGGATGCCCGAGTTGGAAGACCAGGAGACGAATCTCTACGACATGCGGCTGGTGCGGCACGAGGACGGCTGGATTTACGGGCTGTTCTGCGCCGAGCGCCATGACGATTTCAAACCGCACGATTTGTCGGCCGCCATCGCGCGCTGTGGCATTGCGCGCACGAAGGATCTGGTGACGTGGGAACGGCTGGCAGATTTGAAAACGCCCGCGCTGCACCAGCGCAACTGCGTGCTGCATCCGGAATTTGTGAACGGCAAATACGCCTTCTACACCCGCCCGATGAGCGACTTTGCCGCAACCGGCAGCGGCGACGGCATCGGCTGGGGGCTCGTTGACGATATCACCCAGGCCGTGGTGAAAAAGGAAAGCATCATTGACCCGCGCTTTTATCACACGATCAAGGAAGGGAAAAACGGTCTCGGCCCGGCACCGATCAAGACGGCGAAAGGCTGGCTGCATCTCGCCCACGGCGTCCGCAACACGGCAGCAGGGATGCGTTATGTGCTCTACGTTTTCTTGTGCGATCTGAAAGATCCCTCGAAACAGATCGCCGCGCCCGGCGGCCATTTCATGGGGCCGGAGAACGATGAGCGCGTGGGCGATGTTTCGAACGTGGTGTTTGCCAACGGCTGGGTGGCGCGCAAAAGCGGTGACGTGTTCATCTACTACGGCTCTTCCGACACGCGCACGCACGTCGCCACGACGACCGTGGACAAGCTGCTCGACTACTGCCTCAACACGCCGCCGGATGCGCGCCGCTCAAAACTATGCGTGGATCAGCGCTGTCGGATGATTGAAAAGAATCTGCGGTAAGTTTTGAGGTTTTTATTTCAGCGATAAACCTTGATAGAAATTTGCTGGTCCGCTTTCATAAACCCATGAAAATGCTGGCAGTTGGAAAAGTCAACTGTGCACGATATCGTGCACGCACGTTGCCTAATCAATACTGTTGTGCGAAGAGAGCATGAAAGACGACATGTTCAACGTTGCCAGCAGGGTTCAAGACGAGAGGTCATTCCTTGAATTCCTGCATGTGTTAGCGGCAGACCGTCACGACGAGACGGCTTGGGAGAACAGTACGATCGAGGCTTTTTTGGATGCCGCAGCGGCCTGGGGAGAGGTGACGGCAGGCAAGGACGCTGCAGCCAAGAGCAACGAGAATCCATGGCAAAGATGTGCGCAGATCCTATCGGCTGGCAAATTTTATGAGTGAGAGGAGCGCACAACCAGTCACTGCACGCAACGCCGGTTGGACGCCGCAGTTCCGCATTCGCGGATCGCGCCAGTGGCCCGTCGTGCGTGAGTTCTGGCGTTAGGCATCTCGTCGTTATGAGTATAAAACGAGTCATTTTATTTGGTGTGTTGGCGGTAGTTTTGATTTTTGTTTTGGTCGGCCTTTATTTTTTTACATACACAGACGATGATCCACCAACTTTGGCATCGAAGGCATCCGACATTGCCATCCTGATAGCTGCATGGCCTGTTTTTGCTTTGACTGCGAAATTACCTGGCGGATGGCTTACAGACACACAGGCATATTCGCTTATGCTGTTCATGCTTATACCGACAGGTTTATTCTGGGGGGTTTTGATTGAGTTTATTCGCACAAAAATTGCACGCAAAGATGCCTAACCAGTCGTCAAACCCGAGTGGCGCTTTAGGTAATTCGAGAACGCCCGTTGCGCATTTCGTTAGCGGTTCGGGTTGGCTCAGCTCGTTAGGCAACCCATGCGCCCTAAATTGATCGCCATATTGATTGCTGCATCGGTGGCACTCCCGTTTATTCTGCTTGCTGATTTCGCTTGGTTGACGGCAGAGACCCGTCCAGCCCCGCACCCTGTTGATAATTATGTGGTGGGCGACCAGATTTTTAGCTTAGGTTGGCCACTCACCCAAGTTATCCTTGGTCCCGCAATAGATGGACATTATCTCACGCCGAACGATCATTGGTGGGCTATTCCATCGCTTGATCTGCTGTTTTTGCTCCAGTGGATTGTCTGGGGGCAGCTAGTCGTTTGGATTATATCTTTTTGGAAATCGAGATTTAGATAATGAAAACGAGGTTGCCTAACCATGGGCCGGAGCCAACAACCGTGGGCGTCTTGGGATTCACGCAAGAGCATCAGGTTCGCCACGTCACAGTTCGGCTGTGGCTCAGCTGGGTTCGTTAGGCGGCTAAATTATGGCTACTCAAGACCAAGACCAGAAGCTGTGCGATAGATGTCACGAGCGCCCAGCAACTTGTCATATTTGCCACGGCAATTCTGATCGCGAGGGCGAGAGTTTGTGCCGTGAGTGCTTTGAGTTATCCAATCCTGCCGTGACAAGCGGGATCACAAAAGCATGGGAAGCAGGTTGCCGGTATTGCGGCGGCGAGCCATACAGCGGTGGTGGCCATTCGGCTGACGGGTTGGGCGGCAATATGAAAATGAGCTTTATGTGTAAGTCGTGCGCTGCGGAGTATTTTGGTTTTTTACGTAAGAAGTTGCCGGGATTCGGTGACCCTGATATTACACCCGAGCAGGTCGCCGAAATGCGAAAGCATAACATAGCAGGTGTTTTTACTGAGACAGAAGCGCACATGAAGAAGTGGGTAGCAGACAGAGATTCACAATGACGCCGCCTAACAATTCGCGAGCCCGTGTGAAAACCAGTTTGAGCAAATCCGGTAACGATCAATTTTTCGATATGAAAAACTTTGATGAAACGAGCAGTCGGATTCGACGGTCGAAAAATGAGTTTTCACACAGCCTCGCGCTGGAGCCAATGGCGAGTCCGCCGTTGGCTGAGGTTCACGCCAAAATCCACGCTTGCGGTTCTTCGCGCCGTGGCTCAGCTTTTGGTCGTTGATATGGCTTAATAATGTCAAGCGGGCAGTAGTCTGCTTTCCGAAAATTCATTTTCATTTTCCGGCTGGCTTCACCACGAACTATTCTGAGTCAGCAGCAGGGACGCCATGACTGCGGTTT